>ERZ773142.83-NODE-83-length-131516-cov-35.6805_pt1 | contig 131516 bp, 118 predicted proteins | sample MGYA00580853_ERZ773142 | MGnify/ENA primary metagenome ERZ773142 (study PRJEB29015, sample SAMEA2737862) | human gut metagenome | biome: human gut; feature: human-associated habitat; material: faeces | place: China | collected 2012 ...
AAATGCTGTTGGACAAATTACAAAAATTTTGTGTCATTAGCTTGACACAAGGGGGGTGTCATGCACTTTCTTCCGGACTGGATGTGCAAGAGTTCATGATCATGCCGGTTGGAGCACCGTCTTTTAAAGAATGCATCCGCTGGTGTACAGAGGTATTCCATGCACTTGCAGGAATCTTGAAAGACAGAGGACTTGCAACATCTGTAGGTGATGAGGGGGGATTTGCCCCGGCACTGAAATCAGACGAAGAAGCAATCGAGACAATTCTTGAGGCTGTGAAGAAGGCCGGATATGAGCCTGGAAAAGACTTCAAGATTGCGATGGATGCGGCATCTTCAGAATGGAAGACAGGGACGATTGGAGAGTATAAACTTCCAAAGGCAGGAACAGTCTATACTTCAGAACAGCTCATTGACCACTGGAAGAAACTGGTAGAGAAATATCCGATCATCTCAATCGAAGATGCACTTGATGAGGAAGACTGGGAAGGCTGGAAAAAGCTGACAGCAGAGCTGGGAGATAAAGTTCAGCTGGTTGGAGATGATCTTTTTGTCACAAACACAGAGAGACTGGCGAAAGGAATTAAGCTTGGATGCGGAAATTCTATTCTGATCAAACTGAATCAGATTGGATCTGTATCTGAGACTCTTGAAGCAATCAAGATGGCACACAAAGCAGGTTACACAGCAATTTCTTCCCACCGTTCCGGTGAGACAGAGGACACAACGATTGCAGATCTGGCAGTAGCGCTGAATACCTGCCAGATCAAGACCGGAGCGCCGAGCCGTTCGGAGCGTGTAGCGAAATATAATCAGTTACTGCGCATTGAGGAAGAACTTGGAACAAGCGCAGTATATCCGGGAAATGATGCGTTTAATGTGAAATAACATCAGTAAAATAACCTGACAGTCAGGAAAATCCATGCATTTTATGATCTCAGTGGGATGAAATGCATGGATTTTTGTGCATATATTTCTTTGATTTTCATCTAGATTTTTTTATCTATATGTCATACAATAGAAATGTAATTGCCATCAGGCAACATAATATTTAAAAATATTTGGAGGATTTCATTATGAAGAAACCGGTTCTGGTCATTATGGCAGCAGGAATGGGAAGCAGATATGGAGGGCTGAAGCAGATTGACCCGGTAGATCAGGAAGGACATATTATTATGGATTTCTCGATCTTTGATGCAAAACGCGCAGGATTTGAGAAAGTCGTATTTATTATTAAGAAAGAAAATGAAGCAGATTTTAAAGAAGCTGTTGGAAAGAGAATTGAGAAGATCATGGATGTAGCGTATGTATTCCAGGATCTGAACAATCTCCCGGAAGGTTACGAAGTTCCGGAAGGACGTGTAAAGCCTTGGGGAACAGCACATGCTGTTTTAAGTGCGATCGATGAGGTGGATGGACCATTTGCAGTAATCAACGCGGACGATTATTACGGACGTCATGCATTTGAGACAATCTATGAATTCCTTACAACACATGAAGATGATGATAAGTACCGTTATACAATGGTAGGTTATCGTCTGAAGAATACAGTTACAGATAACGGACATGTTGCTCGTGGCGTATGTGAACTCAATGAGGCGAAAGAGCTGGTTGGAATCACAGAGCGTACAAAGATCGAGAAGCGTGACGGTGGAATCGCTTTCTCAGAAGACGACGGAGAGACATGGACAACTATCGACGGAGATACTCTTGTATCCATGAATATGTGGGGATTCACAAGAAGTATTTTAGATGAGATCAAAGCAGGATTCCCGGCATTCCTTGAGAAAGGTATTAAGGAGAATCCAATGAAATGTGAGTACTTCCTGCCATCCGTAGTCAGTGACCTTCTGGCAGAGGGCAGAGCAACCGTAAGAGTGCTTGAATCCGAAGATAAATGGTATGGAGTTACGTACAAAGAGGACAAGCCGGTTGTAGTTGCAGCGGTACAGGCTTTGAAAGACGAAGGTCTTTATCCACAGAAATTGTGGGATTAGATTATGTGTTGTCAGTTACAGAATTTGTGAATCATAATGATCATGCAACATTTTTACCATAAGAGGAACTATTCGTATAAAGATTTTTGTGGTGGATGTGTTATAATCAGAGACAACAAAGCAAAGATAAGCAAGCTGCTGAACACAGTTACTGTGAGGAGCAGCAATTTGAGCAATAAAGCTCAGAGGAGGAATTTTAAAATGGCAATTTTAGTAACAGGAGGCGCCGGATTTATCGGAAGCCACACATGTGTAGAACTTTTGAATGCAGGATATGATGTTGTAATCGCAGATAACTTTTACAACGCATCAGAGAAGGCTGTAGACAGAGTAAAACAGATCACAGGAAAAGATCTGAAGTTCTATAAAGCAGATATCCGCGACAAAGAAGCAATGAACGAGATCTTTGAGAAAGAAGAAATCGAGTCGGTTATTCATTTCGCAGGACTCAAGGCAGTAGGTGAATCAGTTGTTAAACCACTCGAATACTACGAGAATAATATTGCAGGAACTTTAGTTCTCTGTGATGTAATGAGAAATCACGGCGTGAAGAATATCATCTTCAGTTCTTCTGCAACAGTATATGGTGACCCGGCATTTATCCCGATCACAGAAGAGTGCCCGAAGGGAACATGTACAAATCCATACGGATGGACAAAATGGATGCTGGAGCAGATCCTGACAGATCTTCATACGGCAGATCCGGAGTGGAATGTCGTACTTCTTCGTTACTTCAATCCAATCGGAGCTCATGAGAGCGGACTGATCGGAGAAGATCCGAAGGGAATCCCGAACAACTTGATTCCATACATTACACAGGTTGCAATTGGTAAACTTGAGTGTCTTGGTGTATTTGGAGACGATTATGATACACACGACGGAACAGGAGTACGTGATTACATTCACGTAGTCGATCTTGCAATCGGACATGTCCGCGCAGTAGAGAAATTGAAAGAGAAAGCAGGAGTTTCCGTATATAATCTTGGAACAGGAAACGGATATTCCGTACTTGACATGGTGAAAGCATTCTCCAAAGCTTGTGGAAAAGAGATTCCTTATCAGATTAAACCACGTCGTGCAGGAGACATTGCTACATGTTACTGTGATGCTTCCAAGGCAAAGGAAGAACTGCACTGGGTAGCTGAGAGAGATCTGAACAAGATGTGTGAAGATTCCTGGAGATGGCAGAGCATGAATCCAAACGGATACGAGGATTAAGATTGATTAATCATTTATAATGTGAAATGGAAAGTTGTTGATGAGCAGGGGCGCGCGATGATAGTGTAGTTTCCTGTGCCATCAACAACTTTTTTGTATCATTTGTAAATTATGTTGACCAACCGCGAACAATAACACAGCTCTTGCAACCAACAGTCCATCTGTATTATACTAATAGAACACGATTAAATTCAGAAAAAATGGAGATAGATAGAAAATGAAGCGCAAAGTAGATCTTAATGAAATTTCAGACGGACGTCTGTATTCCTCTGGAGATATGGTTAAGGTGGACTGTCATGACTGTGAAGGCTGCTCTGCATGTTGCCAGGGAATGGGAAATTCCATCCTATTGGATCCAATGGATCTGTGGAGATTGCAACTCGGAAAAAAAGAGAATTTTGATACACTGCTTGCAAACTATCTGGAATTGAATGTAGTTGACGGGATGGTACTTCCTAATTTAAAGATGGCAGGAGAGGAAGAAGCCTGTCTGTTCTTGAAAGATGGAAGATGTTCTATTCATGGATACAGACCGGGAATCTGCCGTTTGTTCCCTCTTGGACGTATTTATGAGGAGAATGGATTCAAGTATTTTATCCAGGTGCATGAGTGTAAGAAGCAGGAACGTGGTAAAGTGAAGATTAAGAAGTGGCTTGGAATTGCAGATCAGAAGAGATACGAAGATTTCGTGTGGAGATGGCATACATTTCTTAAGAACTGTGAAGAAGGAATGAAAGAACTTGATGAGCAGAACGCGAAAGTACTGACGGTTGTGGTTCTCCGCAACTTTTATCAAATGCCTTATCAGGCAGAGGAAGAAGCACAGTTTTATCCGGAATTTGAAGAAAGACTGGAAAGACTGAATGCAATGTTTGGATTTTAGAAGTGAAAGTTAACAACAGGTGAAAGGCATCAGTAGATGGAAAGCAACAGTAGAAAAACACAGATATTAAAAGAAATTTTTGGATACGATTCTTTCCGTAAAGGACAGGAGGAGATTGTAGATCAGATTTTGAATGGAAGAGATGTGCTGGCAATCATGCCGACCGGAGCAGGAAAGTCACTTTGTTATCAGGTTCCGGCACTTCTGATGTCTGGGATCACGATCGTAGTATCACCGTTGATTTCATTGATGATCGATCAGGTGAAGGCACTGAATGAAGCAGGAGTTCATGCAGCGTATATTAACAGTGCACTGACAGAACGGCAGATTACAAAAGCATTAGAACTGGCAGCGGCAGGCAGATATAAGATGATCTATGTCGCTCCGGAACGCTTATTGACACCACGGTTTCTGGACTTTGCATGTCATACAGAACTTTCTATGGTGACAATCGATGAGGCTCACTGTATTTCCCAGTGGGGACAGGATTTCCGTCCAAGTTATGTGAAGATCACAGAATTCATCCGCCAGCTTCCAAGACGCCCGGTCGTCAGTGCATTTACAGCAACAGCAACACAGAAAGTAAGAGAAGATATTCTTGAAGTACTTGATCTTGAATCTCCTTATATAAATGTATCCGGTTTTGACAGAGAGAACCTTTACTTCGAAGTAAGACCAGCGCGTGGGAAGAAGGATGCAATTAAGGAATATCTTACACAGCACAGAGAAGACAGTGGAATTATTTACTGTGCAACAAGAAAAAATGTAGATGAACTCTATTTGGAATTGCAGAATGCCGGATTCTCTGTCGGAAGATATCACGCAGGAATGGGGACAGAGGCAAGAAATGAAAGTCAGGAAGATTTCATTTATGACAGGATAGAGATTATGATCGCAACGAATGCATTTGGAATGGGAATAGATAAGTCCAATGTCCGTTTTGTACTTCATTATAATATGCCGCAGAGCATGGAAAATTATTACCAGGAGGCAGGCAGAGCCGGACGAGACGGAGAACCGGCAGAATGTATCCTTTTCTATTCACCGCAGGATATCATGATCAATCAGCTCCTGCTGGATAGTAAAGAGCAGATTGGAGAATACACAGAAGAAGAACTCCGGGTGATCCGGGAACAGGATGTTCTCCGGCTGCGTAAGATGAGTAATTATTGTACGACAAGCATGTGTCTTAGAAAATACATATTGAATTATTTTGGACAAGAGACAGAAGAACATTGTGGGAATTGTTCCAATTGTCTGGAAGAATTCGTAGAGCTTGATGTCGGAGAGATTGCGGCAGACGTGATCGAGTGTGTGCGCGAATCCAGACAGAGATACGGTATGACAATGATCCTTTCCACACTGGCGGGAGCGAATACAGCGAAGATCAGAAGTGCAGGGATGAATGAACTTTCCATTTATGGAAGACAGAGTAAATGTTCTCAGCAGAGGCTGAAAGACGTAGTTTATACACTGCTCGAACACGGATACCTTCAACAGAGCGCAGATCGTTATGCGATCCTGAAACTGACAGACCGGTCAGAAGAATTACTGAAATCGAGAGAATTGAAACTTCGCTGCAAGAAGTCAGAACTTACAGAAAAGAAAAAGTCCGGAAGTGGAAAGAAAGCGTCTCATAGAAAGGGAGAGAGTTTCGGGAATCTTACAGATAAAAGCCGAGAATTATTCGAAGAATTGCGTTCTATGCGTTATTCGCTGGCAAAGAAAAAAGGAATTCCGCCATACATGGTCGCTTCAGATCGTACATTACATGAGATGTGTGCACTTGTTCCATTGAAAAAAGAGGAACTGCTTGAAGTACACGGTATGGGACTTAAGAAATATGAACAGTACGGAGCAGTTTTTCTTGATAAGATTCAAGAAGTGACAGCAGGTGATAAAAAGGGTTACGGTATATCAGAAGATGCTGATGGAACAGATGCAGTTCAGAACCAGAATCCTCTGGACATCGGACCATTTGGAAGCGTAGAGAATTAACAGCAAAAAAGAAGTAAAAGAAAGAAGTGACATAAAAGTGTCTGTAAAAATATTTCCAACATTAAAAAATTATAAAACAGAATATTTGCCAAAAGATATTTTAAGCGGAATTATCATGGCAGCGGTCTCAATTCCAATCTCTATGGGATATGCACAGATCGCAGGCGTTCCGGCAGTGTATGGACTTTATGGATCTGTTCTGCCGATCCTGCTATTTGCCATGCTCTCAACTTCAAAACAGTTTATCTTCGGAGTAGATGCGGCACCGGCGGCAATTGTCGGAGCTGCACTGGCAACACTTGGAGTGACGGCAGAATCAGCCCAGGCATTGCAGTATGTACCATTGATTGCATTGTTTACAGGACTCTGGTTATTGTTGTTTTATCTTTTACATGCAGATAAGATTGTTGATTTTATCTCGACACCGGTTATGGGTGGATTTATCAGTGGTATTGCAGTGACAATTATTATGATGCAGATTCCGAAACTGATGGGAAGCTCGGCGGGGACTGGAGAATTCATAGAACTTGCGGAACACATTTTTCAGGCAATTACAAAGATAAACTGGTTGTCCTTTGGAATGGGAATTGGAGCACTTGTAATCTTGATTGTATCCAAAAAACTGATTCCAAAGTTCCCGATGGCAATCGTTATTATGATTGCCGGAGTTTTCTCGACAATTGTCTTTCATGTAAACCAGTATGGTGTAGTTCTCCTGCAGGCAGTTCAACCAGGGCTTCCGCGGCTTATTTTCCCGGATTTTACAGGGATCAATCTTACCCAGGCCGTGGGAAGAGCGCTTATGGTTGCTGTTGTGATCATGGCAGAGACACTTTTGTCAGAGAACAATTTTGCATCCAAAAACGGATATGAACTGGATGACCGTCAGGAAATCCTTGCCTGTGCCGCAGGAAATCTTGCTGCCGGTGCAGTTGGATGCTGCCCGGTAAATGGAAGTATTTCCAGGACTTCCATGAATGAACAGTATGGAGGAAAGACACAGGTTGTATCCATTACAGCTGGACTGACCATGGCAGTTGTACTTATAGGTGCAACCGGATTTATCGAATATCTTCCGGTTCCGGTATTGACGGCAATCGTAATCTCTGCACTGATGAATGTTGTAGAGACACATCTTGCAGTACGCTTGTTTAAAGTAAGCAGAAACGAATTTTATATTTTTATTGCAGCAGGGATCGGTGTGCTGTTCCTTGGTACGATTTACGGAGTTGTGATCGGAATTCTGTTATCTTTTGTAGCAGTAATTTTAAAGGCTACAAACCCACCGAGATCTTTCCGTGGAATGATTCCGGGAAAAGAAGTTTATTATGATCTGGAGAGAAACCGTTTTGCATATCCAATCAAGCATGTGATTATTTACAGATTTAGCGAGAACCTTTTCTTTGCAAATAACAAAGTGCTGGTTTCAGATATTGAAAACAGCATCAAAGAGGATACAAAGGTTGTAATTCTGGACGCATCAGCAATCAACAGCCTGGATATTACAGCGGCAGATGCACTCGAAATGCTTGCAGCAAGTCTGAAAAAACGTGGAATTAAGTTCTATATCACAGAACATTCCAGAGAAGTTAACGATCAGATGAGAAAGCTTGGAATCGGACATTTGATAAAAGAAGGTGCTGTGCGAAGAACAATTCTTGCGGCACTTCATGATGCGGGGATTGAGCAGCCTTGCCCATTGGACATTCCGGAGGAAGATCTCGAAAAACTTAAGCGAAGAGAATATTTTTCCCTTCCTGCAGAAGAAGAAAATACACTGGAAGAGTTTGCATGGGCATTTGGTGATGATGCAGTCAAAGAAATTGAGAAACGAGTGCTTTCTATTGTGAAGCAGATCCATGAGATTACAGATCTCGAGAAACTTTCCGAAGAAGGAATCAAAGAAAAACTGGAATTTTGGAATTCACTTGGAGCACTTGATGAAGATGAGTTGCTCCGCAGAATGGAGCTTCACTTAGATGATCTTCCAAGTGATGTAAAAGAAAACAAAAAACTCGTGATTGAATTGATCGAGCGTAGAAGAAGAAAACTTAGAGATCGTCTTCTGAAAGAGCATCCAGAGATTGTTGAGCATATTGAAGAGCGAAGAGAGTGGCTGGAGCGAAGACTTGAGAAACAGAATCCAGATGCAGTAAAGCGTCTGAAACACTGGAAAGATGAAGAAATCTAAAGAACAATCTTTAAGATTCTTAATAAATCATTAGGATTGATGGAGTTCCCTTGTTTCTGCAAAAAAGGAATGCTATGATTAATATGGAAGAAAAAGTCAGGGGACAATTTTGATTGTCCCCTGATTCTAAGAATAGAAAAGAAAAAAAGGGATAAGCATGTGGTCTAAAGAAACAAAAGAAGAAAAAGAACGCAAGAAAGAACAAGCGTTTTACGAACATTATAGCGCGATGGGAAAAAGCACAGATTCCATTAGAAAAGAGTGGGAGAGACGCAAGAGGAATGAACAACGCATTCGACGCCTCAAGAGACGAAGGAGAATTGCAATCGTATTGATTCTGCTCGTTGTATTAGTTCCGGCAGTTTCAACATTTACTTATTTTAAAATGAATCCGATTGTATTACGGAGTAAAGTGATCGCGCAGGAAAAGAAAGAAAGTATAGATCTGATGTCCAACATCCGTTTCGTTGTTGGTGGAAAAGCGAAAGATGTGAAGACAGAAGGGAAAGTAGATACGAATAAAGAAGGAAAATATACGGTTTACTATGTCTACGGTAAACAAAAAGTAAAAGCGGAAGTCGAAGTTAAGGATACAAAAGCACCTGAGCTTAAAATGAAAGACAGTTATACAACAGAACTTCCGAAAGATATCAAGCCGGAAGATTTTGTAGAATCAGTAAAAGATGCATCAGATGTCACACTTGAATTTGTCGGACAGGATTCCTGGGAGAAGAAAGGAAAATACGGAGTAACTGTTGCTGCAATAGATAGTGACGGTCATAAAACAGAAGGTAAATCAACACTGAATCTGGAAGAGGATACAACAGGACCGACGATTGAAGGAGCAGATGATAAAGAACTTGCACAGGGCGATACGATGGACTTTAATGAAGGGGTTACGATAAAGGATGATATGGATCCAGAGCCAACATTGGAAGTACAGGGTGCTGACAAAGTGGATTTTGCAACACCGGGAACCTATATTGTTACCTATCTTGCAAAAGACCGTTCCGGAAACGAGACAAAGATTGAGCGAAAGATCAAAGTGAAAGAGAATCCGGATTGGAATGAGAAAGTTGTTTATCTGACTTTTGATGATGGTCCTTCAGAAAATACCGGAGAGATTCTTGATATCCTGAAAGAGAAAAATGCGAAGGCAACCTTCTTCGTCACAGGAAATAATCAGGAACATGATGCTATGATAAAAAGAGCCTTTTCCGAAGGACATTCGATTGGACTTCATACCTATACACATGATTATGCAACAGTTTACGCATCCGAAGATGCATACTTCGCAGATCTGCAGAAAGTATCGGATCTGGTAGAGAGTATCACAGGAACGAAATCCATGATCATTCGTTTCCCGGGAGGATCCAGCAACACCGTCAGTGCAAAATATGTCAAAGGATTGATGACAACACTTACGAAAGCAGTGAGAGACAAAGGATATCAGTATTTTGACTGGAACTGTGATTCTACTGACGCAAGCGGAAATAATGTGCCGGTAGAAAAGCTGGTTTCCAACGCAACATCCTGCACGGCAAATCATGTTGATATTCTGATGCATGATACAGATGCAAAAGATACAACCGTACAGGCATTGCCACAGATTATTGATTACTATAGAAGTCAGGGATACACATTCAAAGGACTGACTGTTGATAGTGTGGCAGCGCACCATGGAGTGAATAATTGATAAAGATTAGAAAGAGCCAGGACAGGCACAACACACGGTGTCTGTTCTGGCTCTTGATCATTATATCTTAATCCTCATCATCTGTCTGTACAGAGTAAGTCTGTCTCTTTCTTGCCATCTCATCGCTCTCAAGATATTCATCATAAGTTGTGATCTTATCGATCAGCTTACCGCCCGGAACAATCTCCATGATACGGTTCGCTGTTGTCTGTACGATCTGGTGGTCTCTGGAAGTAAAGAGAAGTACTCCAGGGAACTTGATCAGACCATTGTTGAGTGCTGTGATAGACTCCATATCCAGGTGGTTTGTTGGCTCATCAAGAAGCAGTACATTTGCTCCTGAGATCATCATCTTGGAGAGCAGGCAGCGAACCTTCTCACCACCGGAAAGTACAGCAACTTTCTTCACTCCGTCTTCACCGGAGAAGAGCATTCTTCCAAGGAATCCACGAACATAAGTTACATCCTTTTCCTCAGAGTACTGTGTCAGCCACTCTGTGATATTGTAGTCATTGTCGAATTCTCCGCCGAAATCCTTCGGGAAGTAAGCCTGAGAAGTTGTAACTCCCCATTTATATGTTCCCTCATCCGGTTCCATCTCACCGATCAGGATCTTGAAGAGGATTGTCTTAGCGAATTCATTTCCACCAACGAAAGCAACTTTATCCTCACGGCCAAGTGTGAATGTAAGATTATCAAGAATCTTCTCGCCGTCAATTGTCTTGGAAAGTCCTTCTACAGTGAGAACTTCATTACCAATCTCACGGTTCGGACGGAAGTCGATGTAAGGATATTTACGGCTGGAAGGTCTGATCTCATCAAGCTGGATTTTCTCCAGGGCACGCTTTCTGGAAGTAGCCTGTTTGGACTTGGAAGCGTTCGCACTGAATCGGGAAATAAATTCCTGCAGCTCTTTGATCTTTTCTTCTTTTTTCTTGTTGGCCTCTTTCATCTGACGAATCAGCAGCTGGCTTGACTCGTACCAGAAGTCGTAGTTTCCTGCGTAAAGCTGGATCTTGCCGTAATCGATATCGGCAATCTGTGTACATACCTTGTTCAGGAAGTAACGGTCATGGGATACAACGATAACAGTGTTGTCAAAGTTGATCAGGAATTCTTCCAGCCATGCGATCGCATCAAGATCCAAGTGGTTGGTAGGCTCGTCAAGAAGCAGGATATCTGGGTTTCCGAACAGTGCCTGTGCAAGAAGAACCTTGACCTTCTCAGAACCTGTCAGGTCTTTCATCAGTTTATAATGAAGCTCTGTCTCGATACCAAGTCCGTTCAGAAGATTGGCAGCATCAGATTCTGCTTCCCATCCATCCATTGTAGCGAACTCAGCTTCCAGCTCACTTGCTTTGATTCCGTCTTCATCTGTGAAATCTTCTTTTGCGTAAATTTCTTCTTTCTCTTTCATGATTTCATACAGACGTGCATTTCCCATGATAACTGTATCAAGAACAGGGAATTCGTCATATTTGAAATGATCCTGCTGAAGGAAAGAAAGTCTCTCGCCCGGGGAGATAACTACATCACCGGATGTCGGCTCAAGCTGTCCGGAAAGAATCTTAAGAAATGTAGATTTACCGGCACCATTCGCACCGATCATTCCGTAGCAGTTCCCCTCTGTGAATTTGATGTTAACATCTTCGAACAGCGCCTTTTTCCCGACGCGAAGGGTTACGTTATTTGCACTAATCATTTGAAAGTCTCCTTGTAAATAAATTAGAATTGTGATTACGTTGTTATAATTGTCCTTTTTTAAATACGTGTGAATAAGAACATACCAATCCATATATTAACATAGAAGAAAGGGTGCTGACAAGTACTGAAATAGAAAAATGCATACGAAAAAGCAGGGCAAACTGTGTGAAAATGTATAAGAACTAATCCTTGTTCTTTCCATTGTAAAAAGTTATAATGTTACTAAGAATCTCACAATATAAATAGCAGTAGAAAAGAGGAGAAACCATGGCACTTAAGAAAGCAACAATCGTACTGGAAGGTGGAGCAACAAGAGGCATATTTACTTCTGGTGCTCTGGATTACCTTATGGAACAGGATATTTATTTTTCAGATGTGATCGGTGTGTCTGCCGGTGCATGTAATGCAGTAGATTATGTTTCCAGACAGCCGGGACGTACAAGAGACTGTATGATTCCGAATACGAAAGATATGAAGTATATTAATGGAGTGAAAGATACGATCAGGGAGAAAAGTCTGATGAATATGGATTTGATTTTTGATAAATATCCGAATGAACTGATCCCATTTGATTTCGATACATATTTTCAGTCAGAGATGCACTGTGAGCTGGTAACGACAAACTGTCTGACTGGAAATGCAGAATATATGACGGAAACAGAAGATCCTGACCGATTGATGAAGATCTGTCGTGCATCAAGCAGTATGCCGCTTGTAACTCCGATGGTGAATATTGACGATGTCCCGTATCTGGATGGCGGACTTGCAGATTCTGTTCCGATTCGTCGTGCACAGAAGCTTGGGAATGAGAAGATCATAGTGATCCTGACGAGAAATCAGGGCTATCGTAAGAAAGTAATCTCACCGGCAGTGCAGAAGCTTTACAGACAGGCATATAAGTCCTATCCGAATGCAGTCCGGACAATCTTCAGAAGAAGTTTTATCTATAATAAAACGATGAATTATCTGGACCAGCTTGAGAAGCGTGGAGAGATCTATGTCCTTCGTCCACATGTAAAACCAGTATCACGGCTCGAACAGCATCCGGATGTTCTGCATGCATTTTATGAGCATGGATATCATCTGATGGAGCGAAAGACAGAAGAAATGCTGAAGTATCTTGAACAGTAATAAAAATAAATCGACTTGTTAAAAGAAGAGAGAAAAGGGAGTTGAGTTATATGAGAGAGATTTTAGAAGAAACTCAGAACCGTGAATTATCGTGGCTTCGGTTCAATCAGCGCGTTCTCGAAGAAGCACGGGACGAGACAGTTCCTTTGATGGAACGTATGAAATTCGTAGCTATTTTCACAAGTAACTTAGACGAGTTTTTTATGATCCGCGTAGGAAGTCTGTATGATATGGCATCAGCAGACAGCAAAAAGATCGATCAGCGATCCGGTATGACAGCAAAACAGCAGTTAGATGCAATTTATCGAGCTGTTTCCCCACTTTACAAGGAACGCGATAAGACATATGCAGAGATCAAGAAACAGTTAAGTCCGTATGGTGTCTGCGGTCTTGACTTCAAGGAACTGGAACAGCAGGAGAAGAAGTTTGTAAAGAAATATTTCAAAGAAGAAGTAATGCCGGTGCTTTCCCCACAGATCGTAGATGCGAACCATCCGTTCCCACATCTGTTAAGTAAAGAACTGTATGTGGTTGCGAATCTGAAGCAGGGAGACAAGACGATGCTCGGAATCATCCCAGTACCACAATATATTTCTAATATTCTCTATCTTCCGGGGTATGACATCCGTTATATCCGTATGGAAAAGATTATACTGGAGTTTATTGATCTTGTTTTTGACCAGTATCAGATCTCAGACAAGAACTATATCCGTGTAACGAGAAATGCAGATGTATCACCGGATGATGAAGCTTATGCAGACAGCGGAGATTTCCGTCATGTGATGCAGGAGACACTTCATAAGAGAAGAAGGATGGCTGTTGTCCGTCTTGAGGCAGCCAATTCTCTGAGTAAAGAGATGGAGAAATATTTCTGTGAGAAATTCAATATCCGTCCGGAATGCATTTTCCGAACAAAGATGCCGATGAAGCTGGACTTTATCTTTGCAATCGCTGATAAACTTCCGGATTCGAAGAAAAAAACGCTTGTGGATGTACCATTTTCTCCGCAGCCGTCATCCATGCTTGCAGAGGGCAAAGTGATTCCGCAGATAAAGAAGAAAGATGCACTCCTTTGCTATCCATACGAAAGCATGGAACCGTTCCTTCAGCTGATCAAAGAAGCATCAACAGACCCGGAAGTTCTGACGATCAAGATCACAATCTACCGTCTGGCGAAGAAAGCACGACTTGTAGAATATCTCTGTGCAGCGGCTGAGAATGGAAAAGAGGTTACGGTCCTGATCGAGCTGAGAGCACGTTTTGATGAGCAGAACAACATTGACTGGTCCGAGCGTCTGGAAGAGGCCGGATGCCGTGTCTTGTACGGATTCGAGGGTTATAAGGTACACTCCAAGATCTGCCTGATCACATACAGAAACCGTACCGGAATTCATTACATTACACAGATTGGAACCGGAAATTATAACGAAAAGACAGCGAAGATGTATACCGATTACTCGCTGATGACAAGCAGACAAGAGATTGGTGAAGACGCAGCAGTCTTTTTCCAGAATATGTCGATCAGTAATCTAAATGGAGTTTACAAGCATCTGATTGTTTCACCGACAAGCCTGAAACAGAAAGTACTTGCCTTGATGGATGAAGAAATTGCAAAAGGTGAGAACGGAAGAATCATTATGAAAATGAATTCTGTTACGGACATGGATTTCATTCGCAAAGTAACAGAAGCATCTCAGGCAGGGGTGAAGATAGATCTGATTGTGCGTGGGATCTGCTGTATCCTCCCGGGAATCAAAGGAAGGACGGAGAATTTGCGTGTGACAAGTATTGTGGGAAGATATCTGGAACATCCAAGACTTTTTGTCTTCGGAAAAGGAGCAGATGCAGCAGTTTATATCGGATCTGCTGATATGATGACAAGAAATACAGAGAAGCGTGTAGAAGTCGCGTGCCCGGTCTATGATGAAGAGATCCGGAAACGCCTGTTCCATCAGCTTCATGTGATGCTTTCTGACAATGTGAAAGCTCGCGCGATGACAAGTGACGGAACATATGTGAAGAAACCGGTGGAAGACGGAGCAAGTCTTGTGAATGCACAGGAGACCTTTATGAGAGAAGCATCACAGGCAAAACGTCCGGCTGCAGCCAATGTGCCGAAGAAGAAAAAAGAAGGATTCTTAACAACCGTACTGAAGATTTTCAGAAAAAAACAATAGAAGGACGAGAGATGGAGGAGCAGAGAAAGATGAAACCGTTACAGAAAAAAGACTTTGGAAAGACATCGAAAGGGGAATTGGCTACCGTATATACACTGGAAAATGAAGCAGGAATGCAGATCAGCGTATCTGACTTCGGAGCAACACTGACAAGCGTACTTGTTCCGGATAAAGATAACAATCCGGTAGAAGTGACACTTGGATATGATGATGCAACCGGATATGAAGCCGGACTTGGAAATGCATTCGGAGCATCTGTCGGACGTAACGCAAACCGTATCGGTGGGGCAGTGATCGAGATCAATGGAACAGAATATCACTTGACAAAGAATGACGGAGAGAACAACTTGCACAGCGGACTTGATTTCTATCACGGAAGAATGTGGAAGGTTGCGGATGCAGATGATACTCATGTAACATTTGAGATGGACAGCCCGGATGGGGATCAGGGATATCCGGGAGCACTTGTTATGAAAGTGACGTATTCCCTGGATGAAGAGAATACTTTGATGATCCACTACGAAGCGGAACCGGATCAGGATACAATCATCAATATGACAAATCACAGTTACTTTAACCTGAACGGACATAAGAGCGGAGATGTTCTGAATCATACATTATGGCTGAATGCAGATGCATTTACACCGGCAGACGCAGCATCCATTCCGACAGGTGAGATCCGGAGTGTGGAAGGAACTCCGATGGATTTCAGAACAGATAAGACAATCGGAAAAGATATTGAAGCAGACTATGAACCGCTGGTATTCGGAAATGGATACGACCACAACTGGGTATTGAAAAATGAAGGCGAATTTGATAAAGTAGCAGAAGTGGCCGGGGATGAAAGTGGAATCCATATGAGCGTACTGACAGATCTTCCGGGTGTGCAGATCTATACTGCGAACTTCCTTGACGGAGAGAAAGGAAGAGACGGAGCGGTTTATGAGATGAGAGATGCGATCTGTCTGGAGACACAGTACTATCCGGATGCAATCCACCACGAGAACTTCCCGGGACCGATCTGTAAGAAAGGCGAGAAATATGATACTCGTACTGCTTACAGATTCCGTGTAAAATAAGTGAATGGAAGATAGATAACTAGTTTATGGGAAAATCAGTATACATTGCGGAGAAACCGAGCGTTGCCCAGGAATTCGCAAAAGCATTGAAACTAAATACAAAACGACGGGACGGATATCTTGAGTCAGACGAAGCCATTGTCACCTGGTGCGTCGGCCATCTGGTGACGATGAGTTATCCGGAGGAATATGATCCGGCACTTAAGAAATGGAACCTGCAGACGCTGCCATTTATCCCGGAAGAATTCAAATACGAAGTCATTCCGTCAGTGGCAAAGCAGTTTCAGATCGTTAGTGGGATTCTGAACCGGGAAGATGTCGATACGATCTATGTCTGTACCGACTCCGGGCGAGAGGGAGAATATATCTACCGTCTCGTAGAACAGGAAGCACACGTTGAGGGGAAAAAGCGCCGGAGAGTGTGGATCGATTCCCAGACAGAAGAAGAGATTCTTCGAGGAATCCGTGAAGCCAAAGATCTGTCAGAGTATGATAACCTCGGAGCATCTGCATACCTGCGCGCCAAAGAAGATTATCTGATGGGAATCAACTTCTCCCGTCTGCTGACTTTGAAATATGGCAACAGTATTTCAAATTTTCTGCAAACGAAGTATTCCGTTGTATCTGTAGGACGCGTTATGACGTGTGTTCTTGGCATGGTTGTGCGCAGAGAACGCGAGATCCGTGATTTCGTCAAGACACCGTTTTACCGCGTACTTAGCACGATCGATGCACAGGGGCATACGTTTGAGGGTGAGTGGAGAGCAGTGAAAGGCTCCCGCTATTTTGAGTCCTATGACCTTTATAAGGAAAATGGATTCAAGGAGCGCAAGAAAGCGGAAGAATTGATTCAATACCTGCAGACACCGGATGACGAGTCTGTAAATGTAGCAGGAATACAGGGACAGTCAGGATTGAACTGCAGGATCGAGTCAATCGAGAAAAAGAAAGAGAAGAAGAATCCTCCTCTTTTGTACAACCTTGCGGAGCTTCAGAATGATTGCTCCAAGAGATTTAAGATCAGTCCGGATGAGACACTACGAATCGTGCAGGAACTGTATGAGAAAAAACTTGTGACTTATCCAAGAACAGATGCCCGTGTTCTGTCTACTGCAGTGGCAAAGGAAATCACAAGAAATCTGAACGGGCTGTCAAAATATCCGATGGCGGCACCGTATATGCAGGATATCTTGAATTTCGGAAGTTATAAGACACTTGCAAAGACACGTTATGTGAATGACAAGCAGATCACAGACCATTATGCAATCATTCCTACAGGACAAGGATTGAATGCATTGAGTACTGTTTCATCTACTGCAAAGGGCGTGTATGACCTGATCGTGCGCAGATTCCTAAGTATCTTCTATCCACCGGCAGTTTACCAGAAGGTTGCTATCGTGACGAAGATGAAAGAAGAAAGCTTCTTTTCAAGCTTCAAAGTGCTGGCAGAGGAAGGCTATCTGAAAGTAGCAGGCATGCCGAAGAAAAAAACAGCGCAGACAGCAGCAAAAGACGGAGGGAATGTATCGAATACCGTTGATGATACAAACGAAGAGAATGGATCTGATTCAGCGGACCAGAGTTTGGATACAGGATTATTCGAAGTGATCAAGTCATTAAAGAAGGGAGCAGTCCTTCAGGTAAGAGCACTGGATATCAAAGAAGGAGAGACATCACCTCCGAAGCGTTACAATTCCGGTTCCATGATCCTGGCAATGGAGAATGCAGGACAGCTGATCGAGGACGAAGAACTTCGTGCCCAGATCAAAGGTAGCGGAATCGGAACAAGTGCAACAAGAGCAGAAATTCTGAAAAAGCTTGTGAATATCAAGTATCTCGCATTGAACAAGAAGACACAGGTGATCACACCGACGCTGCAGGGAGAGATGATCTATGATGTTGTTGATCATTCCATCCGGTCACTCCTGAACCCGGAACTTACAGCAAGCTGGGAGAAGGGACTGAACTATGTGGCAGAAGGTTCCATCACATCAGATGAATATATGAGAAAACTCGATCATTTCATCACCAGCAGAACCGTTGGGGTGAAAGGGCTGAACAATCAATATCAGCTCAGAGCCTGCTATGAAAAAGCAGCAGGATTCTATCCGTCTGTAAATAATAATAATACGACAGGCAGAACAAAAACAGGCAGCAGAAGTAAATGACACAATAATAAGACATAAATGTAAGTCGGTTCTAGCCGGCAGAAAGGAATTACCATGTTAGAAGCATTAACAGTAAAAGAAAATTATTCATTAGACCAGACAATCGCAAAAGATATCTTCAACGGAGTTACTTATCCGTGGGAAGTACTTCCGAAGATCAGCAGCTTCATCCTTGAGCTTGGAGCTACATTAAGCGAAGATGAATACGAGAAACGCGGAGAAAATGTATGGGTAGCGAAATCTGCAAAGGTTGCTCCGACTGCATTTATCAATGGACCGGCAATCATCGGAAAGGATGCAGAGGTTCGTCACTGTGCATTTATCCGTGGAAATGCGATCGTAGGAGAAGGAGCTGTTGTAGGAAATTCCACAGAGCTTAAGAACGTGATCCTTTTTAATAAAGTTCAGGTTCCGCACTATAATTATGTAGGTGATTCTGTTCTTGGATACAAATCTCATATGGGAGCCGGATCAATTACATCTAATGTAAAATCAGATAAGAAACTTGTTGTGGTAAAAGCCGGAGAAGAGAAGATTGAGACAGGCATGAAGAAGTTTGGCGCAATGCTCGGAGATGAAGTAGAAGTAGGATGCGGAAGCGTTCTGAATCCGGGAACAGTTGTTGGAAATCACAGTAACATCTATCCACTTTCCTCTGTACGAGGATTCGTTCCGGCAAACAGTATTTACAAAAAACAGGGCGAAGTTGTGACAAAAGAAGAAAGATAATTGAAAATAGAAAATGATAAGAATGGCTCCTGTGTGATGACATGGGAGCTATCTTAGACAGGAGGAATAAAGCAGATGAATAAAGTAGGTTTTATCGGTGTAGGAATCATGGGAAAATCCATGGTCAGAAATCTCATGAAAGCCGGATTTGAATTACATATCTATGCAAGAACAAAGAGTAAAGTAGAAGATGTGATCGGCGAAGGAGCACAGTTCCATGAGTCAATCAAGGATTGCGTGCAGGATTGTGATGCAGTTATTACGATCGTTGGGTTCCCACAGGATGTAGAAGAAGTATACTTTGACCAGGGGAATATCTTAGACAGTGCAAAGAAAGGTGCTTATCTGATCGATATGACAACAACAAGTCCGCAGATTGCTGAGAAGATTTACGAGGAAGGTACAAAACGAGGTTTCCATGTGATGGATGCACCTGTCACAGGCGGAGATACAGGAGCGAAAGCCGGAACATTGTCCATCCTTGTTGGCGGAGAAAAGGAAGATTACGAAGCCTGTATGCCACTCTTTGAGGCAATGGGAACAAACATTAATTACCAGGGTAAGGCTGGATGCGGACAGCACTGCAAGTTGGCGAATCAGATCATGATCGCCGGAACACTGTCCGGTGTGTGCGAGGCACTTACTTACGCAAAAGAACAGGGACTGGATCCAGAAGTATTCATGAAGTCCGTTGCGACAGGTGCAGCAGGAAGCAAGCAGCTTGACACATTCGGACCAAAGATCTTAAAAGATGATTATGCACCGGGATTCTTTATGAAACACTTCATCAAAGATATGAAGCTTGCACTGATCGAAGCGAACAGAAAAGGACTTTCCCTTGATGTACTCAGTATGGTTCTTGCCAATTACGAAGAACTTGAGCAGGAAGGATACGGAGATCTCGGAACACAGGCGTTGATGAAATTCTACGATGAAGAACATCGAAATACGGAAGAGTAAAAATTCTGTTAAGAATCAACAAAACAGGTTGAGGTAACAGGGAAAAGAAAATATAATAGACATCAGAGGAAAAACTGTTGAAGAAGATAAAAAAATCAACAACAGGAAGACTTGAAGGAGGACACAAAAATGCTTACAGATAATTTTGTAACAATGGAAATTGGAAAAGCAAAACACATTGCACTCGTAGCCCATGATGGAAAGAAGAAAGAACTGATTGAATGGTGCGATAGAAATAAAGAAGTATTACAGGGACATTTCCTCTGCGGAACAGGAACAACAGCCCGTCTGATCGCAGAGAAAACAGGACTTCCGGTAAAAGGATACTGCAGTGGTCCACTTGGTGGAGACCAGCAGATCGGTGCGAAGATTGTAGAAGGACAGATTGATTTCATGATCTTCCTGTGGGATCCGTTAGAGGCACAGCCACATGACCCGGACGTTAAGGCACTTCTTAGAATCGCAGTAGTATATGATATTCCGGTTGCGAACAACCTTGCAACAGCAGACTTTATGCTGAACAGCAAGTTCATGAATGAGCCTTATTCCAGACAGATTGAGAATTTCAATAAGACGATTCAGGATCGCGTTGCGGAGATGAAATAAAATAATTTAAGTATTAAAAAAATACCTGCAGATATCAATTTTGACATCTTGCAGGTATTTTTATGGATTTTTACAGAAGTCCTTTTTCACGCTTCTCAAGAAGAGCATGAATCTTATCTGTCGGGCTGATAACAGAGCTGATCGGCACATCATGGTTCAGGGAATCAATGATCAGCGCGATAAATTTACTCATATCAGCTTTTACAAAGTAAGGCTTCTCATAAAGTTCCGGTGGGAGATATGTAAGGTTTGTTGTAATAACTTTACTGATATATCCCTTATTGTAATACTCATCGAATTTATCAAATCCGTCTGTGAACAGTCCGAATGTTGTACATACAAAGACACGTCCGGCGTTACGCTCTTTCAGCTGTTTTGCAACATCAAGCATACTTTCTCCGGAAGAAATCATATCGTCAACGATAAGAACATCCTTTCCTGTCACATCATCACCGAGGAATTCATGGGCAACGATCGGGTTCTTTCCGTTTACAACTGTAGAGTAGTCACGACGCTTGTAGAACATACCCATATCAACACCAAGTACATTAGAGAAGTAAACTGCACGGTGCATAGCTCCTTCATCCGGGCTGATGATCATCAGATGTTCTTTGTCAGCTTTCAGATCCGGTACTGCACGGAACAGTGCCTTTAAGAACTGATACTGTGGGTTAAAGCTGTCAAATCCACTAAGTGGAATCGCATTCTGTACACGTGGGTCATGAGCATCAAATGTAATGATGTTGGATATGCCCATTGCGTCCAGTTCTTCCAGTGCAAGAGCACAGTCCAGAGACTCTCTTCTTGTACGCTTGTGCTGTCTGCTTTCGTAAAGGAAAGGCATGATAACATTGATACGGCGAGCCTTACCTGTTGCAGCAGCGATAATTCTCTTCAGATCCTGATAATGGTCATCTGGAGACATATGGTTAAGATGTCCGTTTACTGTGTAAGTCAGGCTGTAGTTGCATACATCAGTCATGATAAAAAGGTCAGTACCACGGATCGTCTCTTTCAGGATACCCTTAGCTTCACCGGAACCGAATCTCGGACAACTACAGTCTACCTGGTAATTGTTGGCCTTATAGTTTCTGTAAAGTGGGGATTCTGTTACTTCGTTGATTGTGTTCTCACGGAAGGAAACAATATAATCATTTACCTTCTGTCCCAGAGGTTTGCAGCTCTCCATAGCAATCAGTTTCAGAGGTGCAATCGGGAGTGTGTTTTCTAACATTTCGATGTTCGTCATTTTCTTCTCCTCAGTGTGAATTAGTTTTTAACTGTCTTAAGAAATCAGACAGTAACGCGAATTGATTAATTAGAATTAACAGATTAATCATTATACATTTAACGTTATACCATTTTTCAGGAGAAAATTCAAGGAGGGCAGGGCGGAGAGTGGACGATAAAATGTATTTTTTACAGAACAAGACAGAAAATAACAAACTTGCCTTTTATAAGGTGCAATGGTAGAATCTTAAGTAGGAAAATGTGCAGGACGAAAAGGAGCGATAATATGCCGAAAGTATTCAATACAGCAGCAATATGTATCCCACAGGAACATTACATGGTTAATCTGGATAGCAGAGTGAGAGAGATAAAGAAACTGGTTGATGCAGGGAAATACTTTACGATCAACCGTGCACGGCAGTATGGGAAGACAACAACGCTGAGAGCTTTGTATAGAAATCTGATGAAAGACTATTATGTGGTTTCCTTGGATTTCCAGACATTTGGAAGTGCTGAGTTCGAAACAGAAAGCAGATTTGCAAATTCATTTGCGGATTCCATTTTGGAGGAGCTTGAGAGAAGATACAGAGAGCTTCCAAAGAAAATGGAAGAATCTTTAGAGAACTTAAGAAGAAAGATCAGTGAGCGTCCATTAAATGAGAACTTTACACTCCGTTTACTTTTTGGATATCTGGGTGATCTTTGCGCTTCCGCTGATAAACCGATTGTAATTATGATTGATGAAGTAGACAGTGCATCGAATAATCAGGTCTTTTTAGATTTCCTGGCACAGCTGCGGGCTCAATATATCGACAGAGATATTCAGCCGGCATTTCAATCTGTCATCCTTGCAGGAGTGTATGATATTAAGAATCTGAAAAGAAAGCTCCGGCCGGAAGAAGACCATAAATATAACAGTCCATGGAATATCGCAGCAGAGTTCACAGTCGATATGAGCTTTTCCAAGGAAGAAATTGCAGGAATGCTGGAAGAATATGAAGCGGATTATCATACTGGCATGAACATAAATGATATGGCACAAAGGCTGTATAATTATACCTCAGGATACCCATTTCTTGTATCACGCCTTTGTCAATTGATGGATGAAAGAATAAGTCAGGAAGAGGCATATCCTTCACTTAGCGATGTGTGGACAAAAAAAGGTTTCGAGGAAGCTGTCCGTATGCTTTTATCAGAAAAAAACACGTTGTTCGAATCTTTGTTCAATAAGTTAAAGGATTATCCGGAACTAAACCAGACCATCCAAACGATTCTTTTCACAGGGAAAAGTATTGCATATAATGCAGATGAGACATCTATTGATATTGCGACAATGCTTGGCTTTGTGAAGAATCAGAATGGAAAAGTTGTGATTGCGAACCGGATCTTTGAGACAAGATTATACAACTATTATCTGTCGTCCGTTGAAATGCAGAGTAAAGATATTTATGATAAATCCTTGCTGGATAAAAATCGATTTGTGATGAACGGGCACTTGAACATGGATTTGATCTTAGAACGGTTTGTTGTTCATTTTCATGATATTTACGGAGACTGGGATGAGAAATTCATTGAAAAAGAAGGCAGAAAATACTTTCTATTGTATCTCAGACCAATTATTAATGGAGTCGGTAACTACTACATTGAGGCGGAGACAAGGGATCAGCGCAGGACAGATGTGATTGTAGACTATCTCGGAGAACGATATATAATTGAGCTGAAGATCTGGCATGGAGAAGAGTATAACCGACAGGGAGAAGAACAGTTGGTTGATTACTTGAACAGCTATCATCTGGATAAGGGCTATATGGTGACATTTAGTTTCAACCAGAAGAAAGAAATCGGAGTGCAGCAGGTAGAAGTGGATTCTAAGACGATTATAGAAGCTGTAGTATAGGAAAAGAAAAATAAAAGGAATAAAAGAGCTTTAATATCTGAAAGATACAGTGGTATTGCGGAAGATATTAAGGCTCTTTTTATGTATAAGGGGAGTGGTTACTGTTCAGAGTCAACCTCCAAAATGCTACGCATTTCCTCGGTGTGGCGTATCCGCCAAATAAAATTTCAAAAACAGTCTTAAAAATGCAAGCATTTTAAATCTGTTTTTTGAAATTTTGCTTGGCTCTGAACAATTACATATTTCGTAGAGTATACAACTCTACGAAAAAAATGAAATTAAGTTGAATTTATGGGGTTTTTAAAAGATATGACCAATTATTTGACGGTAAATACAGCGTTTAGCTTATCCATGTTTTGCTGTTTCTGCTCCATAGAAGGATGCACATACCGGTTTAGAGTTGTGTTAATATTGGAGTGTCCTAAAATCTCACTTAATGTCTTCATATCGAATCCAAGTTCTACGCAACGGGTTGCAAAAGTATGTCGCAGACAATGAAAATGAAGTGGTTCGATCTGACATTTTTTCAAAGTTTTTTTGAAATAGTATTCGATAGACCGCGGCTCACGAAAACTCATCTTCTTTCCGGTGAGGATATATGCTTCGGGATCTATCTTGTGAGATTGGACGTATTGCTGCAAGATCTCAAACAGGAAATCTGGAATCGGAATGTTACGGATGGAGCTTTCTGTTTTGGGTGGAGTGATAATGATTTTTGTATTATGTTCGGAATCATCTGTGTGATCCTTAACTCTGTGTAAAGTCTTAGATATATCCAGATATTGTTCCTGAAAATGAATATCTTTCCACTGCATTGCACAAAGTTCTCCCAATCGTACTCCTGTATATAGTGCAATCAGTGTCCCGATGTTTTTATGTGTCAGGTTTCCCAATAAGTAGTCCTGCAAGGCCTGCTGTTCCTTTAAAGAGAGAATCCGAAGCGGTTTTCTGACAGGCTTAACAGGACAAAGTTCCGGGTTACAAAGAGACAGTTCCCCTTCCTTTTCAGCAGTCTTTAGAATTAATTTGACAACAGAACGGATATCGGTAACTGTTTTCGGAGCCAATCCAGAACCATCACTTTTCCATGAAACCAACAACCTGTTCAGAAATACTTCACAATCTTTATTGCTAAACGTATAAACAAGGCGATCACCAATCATAGGACTGATATAGTGACTGAAAAGATAATGGTATCTTACATAAGTAGATTCCTTGCTGGAAGGTTTCAGCCGTTCCAACCAAAGCAGTCCATAAAAGGAAATGTTCTTCTTCATGCGGACACTTTGAAAAAGACGTGGATCCATCTTTCTCTTTGCATCATTTTGCTTTTTTTTAACAGTTAAATAATCTGCTGCATAGATAGAACGGTATCTGGGACTACCATCTTCTTTGAATGAATAAATGTATCTGGCTTCCCAGCGTCCGTCCTTTCTTTTATAAATATTTTCTCCTCTTCGTGGCATGTTTTTCTCCTCCATTTTGACCATTTTTTTGACGGTAAATAAGTCAATAATCACAAAAAATAAGCAGTACTGTGTGATGAAAAAGATTAAATTTTTGCGTATTATTGATAAGAATACACAAATTTCGACATTTCTGCCTTGACTTGAACTTATAATGAGAGTAAGATATCAATGATTAAAGTCTTTTTAAACCGTAAATTAACTATAAAGGAATTCGTAGAGTTGTATACTCTACGAAATTCAAAAACAGAATAAGGATAGGAATGAGTATGGGAAGAAGACCCAGAGATCTAAGTGGACAGAAGTTTGGACTACTTACTGCCATGTATCCGACAGAACACAGAGACCATAGAGGTTCTGTACTCTGGCATTGTGTCTGTGAATGCGGCAATGAGATTGATGTATCTGCTGGTGCATTGATGGATGGCAATAACAGAAGCTGTGGATGTCTGAAAGACAAGAACCAGAAGCAGATCGCACAGAGAAGACACCTTGTCGATGGAACCTGTGTGGAAGTTCTGGAGAAGAGAAAGAAGCGAAGAGACAACGAAAGTGGTTTCCGAGGTGTCTTTTATCTGAAGAACAGCAACCGTTACCGTGTGGATATCGGATTCAAAGGGAAGCGGTATTATGTCGGACTCTTTGAGGATTATGACGAAGCAGTTCAGGCGCGTCTGGAAGCAGAAAATCTGATCCATAACAGTTTCATTAATATATGGAAAGAATGGAATCAGAAAGATCAGGAAGACCCCCAGTGGGGAAAAGAACATCCGCTTGTATTCAATGTTCGGAAAGTGAACGGAGAATTACAGGTAGAAGCAGGATGTCAGGAAATTAAGACTAGTTGAGATGGACAGAAATGATTCCCTGCAGTTTATCAGAATCAGATGAGCGGCAGGCAGGATTATACAGGAAGAAATCGTCGCGTCGCCGCGTTTCCAGTGTATATGGTCATAGGGAAAGAAGAGAGTCACAGAGAAGGAAATGATACGTTCAATGAATTCTCTGTGATATGGCGAAGCACACTTAAAATCAGGGAAAGTTGAGTGAATAAAGTTATGTGGTATGCAGTATGGGTGCGAAGTGGACAGGAAGACAGAGTTCTGGAGTTATGTAAGACATTCCGTCATTATCATCCAGATGCATACGAGGAATGCTTTATCCCAACGTATGAAAAATATAGAAAAGTAAAAGGCCAGCCGACAAAACAGCTGGCTCACTTATTGCCCGGATACCTCTTCTTTGTCAGTGACCATCCTCAAGAACTCCAGAAACTTCTGAAAAGAATACCGGAGTTCGCAAAAACACTTGGTGATGATGGAGCAATTCCGTTGTATCAGGAGGAAGTAGAATTCCTTCAGAGATATACGGGGGAAGAGCGGATTCTGAAGATGTCCGAAGGATATCTGGTTGGATCTGAACTGGTTGTAACGGATGGACATCTGAAAGATTATCAGGGGAAAGTCATGAAGATTGACAGGCATAAACGGACAGCAGTGCTAGAACTGGAGTTTTTGGGAAGGAAGATGAAGGTTACGGTGGGGCTGGAAGTTGTGAGGAAGGTATAAAAATTTAATGATGATTGAAAAAGTAAGGGGAATATAACAAAATGCCAAATAAGAAGAATCTCCTAATTTATGCTCATTACTATATTCCAGACACTGCGTCAACGGGGCAGATACTCCGTGAACTGGCGGAGGGGATGCTGGATAAGTTTAACATCACAGTTATCTGTGTGGTGCCGAGTTACTTAGGAATTATTGAAGACAAGTATAAGACACAGAAGTATTACGAAGAAGAAATCAACGGCGTGAAGGTGCTGAGAATCCGGGTGCCGGAGTTCAGCAAGACCAATAAGAAGAGTCGTGTGAAGAACATTGTCTCCTACTTCTTTGGAGCAATAGGTGCGACCTTTAAGGTAGGTAAGATGGACTATGTGTTTTCCATTTCTCAGCCGCCGATCCTTGGCGGCTTGTTGGGTGTCTGGGGCAAGTGGGTAAAACATGCTAAGTTCATCTACAACATTCAGGACTTTAACCCGGAACAGGTGCTGGCGGTTGGTTATACCAAGAGCAAATTTATCACCGATGCCATGATGTGGTTTGACAAGTTCAGTTGCAAGAGAAGTGACTTGATTATTACAGTTGGTCGGGATCTAGTCGAGACAGTAGAAGAAAGATTCAAGGGAAAGAAAGTTCCGAAGTGCGCTTTGATCAACAACTGGATTGATGAAAAAGAGATTTATCCATTACCGTCGGATAATGAAAAGGTATTGGCGTTTAAGCAAAAGTATGGCTTGGAAAATAAATTTATCATTATGTATAGCGGAAATATTGGACTCTATTATGATTTAGAGAATCTGATGAAGGTAATCGAGAAGTTCAAGCCGGGTACCAAGACTGCTGATGGAAGGGAAGTTGTATTTGCATTCGTTGGTGCAGGGTCCGTATTGGATAAGGTAGTTCAGTATCAACAGGAACATCACATGGATAACGTAGTCTTTATTCCATATCAGGATAAGGCTGACTTAATCTATAGTCTGAATGCAGGGGATGTACATTGGTGTGTCAATGCGAAGGGGATAAAAGGAGTTAGCTGTCCTTCAAAGTATTATGGCTTGGCAGCCTGTGCGAAGCCTGTGCTTGGCGTTTTAGAAGATGGAACAGAAGTACGTTGGCTGATTGATAAAACGCAGGGAGGACTTTGCTGCGAGCCTGGAGATTACGATACTGTTGAACAGAATATCAGATGGTTTATAAATCATGCCGGTGATAGTGAACTCATTTCTATGGGGCAGCGAGGACATGATTATTTGATTGCTAATCTCACCAGAGAAGCATCAGTTAAGAAGTATGCGGAAGAGATTCTTAATTGTTAGCCATTATAACGATACAAAAGGTTAGGAGTATATTATGAAAATATTGATAACCGGAGCATCCGGTTTTATTGGTACAAACTTAATGGAAGATTTTATTTCAAAAGGGTATGAAGTGCTTAATATTGACTTTAATAAACCTAAAATTCCAGAAAGAAAATCACTCTGGAAAAATGTAGATATTACGGAGTATAGTCCATTTGAAAGAGCGGTACTGGATTTTAATCCTGACTATTTGGTGCATCTTGCTGCACGTACTGATCTGGATGGAAAAACTTTAGATGATTATGATGCAAATGTTACAGGTGTAGAAAATCTCATGAATATTGTCCATAAATGTCCGAATTTGAAAAAGGTGATAGTAACTTCTTCTAAGTTTGTAACGAGAAACGGCTATCAAATTAAAAATCAACACGACTACTGCCCACATACTAAATATGGGGAGAGTAAGGTTGAAACTGAAATTCGTGTGTGGGGTAATGAACCTCAATGTGATTGGTGTATTATTCGACCTACATCTATCTGGGGACCTTGGTTTGGTGTTCCGTACCGAAATTTTTTTGATATGGTTATGCGTAGAATGTATTTCCATATTGGACACATCAAGTGTCATAAAACATACGGTTATATCGGAAATGCAATTTATCAAATTGAGCAACTGCTGTTTACGGAAACATCGGATAGTGAGAATAAAGTTTTTTACATCGGCGATGAGCCAGCTTATGAGATAAATGAATGGGCTGATGAAATTGCTAATGAGCTTGGATTTAAAGTTCCCACAATGCCTGTATGGTTTGTAAAATGTCTTGCTAAGTTTGGCGATTTTTTAGGTTTGTTTAAAATTCACTTTCCAATGCAGTCTTTTAGATTTGGAAATATGACGAATGATGGTATAAACGATATGAGGAATACATATAAGATTGCACCGAAGACACCATACACTCGGCTTGAAGGGACTAGGGCTACAATAGAATGGATAAAGAAGTATGAGGGGAAAAAGTGATGGATAAAAGTTCGCTGCTTGATATTATTGAGCCGAAAGCAAATAGTACAATTCTTATTTATGATGTTCATGCAAGTGAATCCGGTGCGTTGGCAATTTTAGATGACTTATATATTCAGATTAAAGATTATCCTGATAAGAGTATTAAGTGGGTCTTTGCTGTTAGTACACCGTATTATCAGAATACAGATACAATAACTGTGCTTAGATATTCTTGGGTAAAGAAAAATTGGGGATATCGGTTGTTCTTTGATAATATTACGACTAGAAAAATACTTAGAAAATATTGTCCGGATAAAGTATTTTCTCTTCAGAACAAAGGTATTAGTTTTTTTAAGAAAGAACAATATGTCTATTTGCATCTTCCGTTTATTCTTACGGATCATAAGTTTGATATTAAGAAAGATGGAAAAAAACTTTGGCTTTATCAAAATGTACTCAGTAAGAGAATCTTTGCATCTTTACGAAAAGTAGAAAAAACAATAGTTCAGACTGGGTGGATGAAAGAAGCATTAGTAAAAAAAGCAGGAGTAAAGGCTGAGAGAATAGTATTAGATACTCCTAATATTTCTATGAATAATATTGGAGTCTGGAAGGATACAAAAGAGAGTAGAAGAAAATTCTTTTATCCAGCAACTGCTTTTACATATAAGAATCATATGACAATGCTTCAGGCATTAAATTATGCAGTAAAAAATGGATTGCGTGATTACGAATTGTTTTTGACTATTAAAGCAGACGAAAGTGTTTATACACATTCTTTGGAGGAATATGCAGAGAAAAATCATCTTAATGTGATTTTTAATGGTCCTGTGCCGAGAAGCGAAGTCTTTGATAGATATGCAAATTCAGTTTTGTTGTTTCCATCATATGTAGAATCATTTGGTCTTCCGTTGTTAGAAGCACGGATGACTGGTGCACCGATTATTGCTGCGGATTGTCCATTTAGTAGAGAAATATTAGAAGGATATGAAAAATCATTTTTCTTTCCGGAAATGGACTATGAAATAATGGGGCAAGCAATTCTTGAAATAGGAGCGAAAGAGGATGAGTAAAAAGAAAATTGGATTACTATCTGTATATAATCATAATTATGGAAGTATTCTTCAGGCTTATGCTTTGCAGAACGTGTTACAATCATTGGGACATTCAACAGAGATAATTCGATATAAAAAAACCAATTATATAAAGCAGGCACAGAGATTATTTTATGTTCCATTATTGAAAGCAACTGTAAAAATGAAGTGCAAAGATTTGTATTGTAAAGTTTTTCAAAATGAAACCTATAAAAACGTACTGTTGACAAGAGAAACTGCATTTACGGAATTTATATCTGAAAATCTTCATTTTTCTGACACATATCGAGGAAGAGAAAAACTTACTGAAGCATGTAATAAATATGATTGTTTTATTCTGGGAAGCGATCAGGTGTGGAATCCAATGAATCTCGGTGGGGATTTTTACACTATGACATTTGTTCCGGATGAGATAAAAAAAATCACATATGCTCCAAGCTTTGGTGTGGCAAAAATTCCAAATAACCAGAAGAAAAAGACAGCAGATTATTTAAAACGGATAGACTATATATCGGTAAGAGAAGATGCAGGTTGTAGGATTATTAAACAACTCACTGGCAGAGATGTGCCTATGGTTGTAGATCCAACTATACTTATGGCAAAAAATAATTGGGATGAGATGCGTGGCGATAGAATTGTATCAGATGACTATATTTTTTGTTATTTCATAAGTGCAATTGGAGGATATCGTGAATTTGCAAAGACACTTGCAAAGAAAACTGGTTTAAAGATTGTAACAATTCCTCATGTCGATGAATTTGTTAAAGCTGATGTTGGATTTGGCGATTTATCACTAAATGGAATAGGACCGAAAGAATTTGTGAATTTAATTAGTAATGCGACCTATGTTTGTACTGACTCTTTTCATGGAACAGTGTTTTCTACATTGTACCAGAAGACTTTTTTTACTTTTAGTAGATATGCGGGAGATAGTGCTGATTCTACAAATTCGCGCCTCTATTCGTTTTTGAAATTGATTGGATTAGGAAATAGACTGTTTCAGGATAAATCTGAACTTAGCGAGAGCGATTTGAAAAACATTGATTTTGAACACGCAAACGTTGCGCTTACTGATTTAAGGGAAAAATCAATGGGTTATTTGATTAATGCATTAAATGCAGGAGGAGAGTAATGATTCGAATATCGGAAAAAGAAAGCTGCTGTGGTTGTTCAGCTTGTATGAATATTTGTCCTAAAAAATGCATATCAATGGAGGCCGATTCAGAGGGTTTTCTTTATCCGAAAGTCGATGAAAAAAGATGTGTAGATTGTCATTTGTGTGAAAAAGTCTGTCCGGTTCAAAATACAGTTGCGAATGAACATTTCGATGATGCACAGATATCTATTAATGATTGGACAAATAAAGTTATTGAACAATCATCAGAACTGCCAGAAGCATATGCAGCGTTTATTAAAGATTCAGAAGTTCGTGAAAACAGCACAAGTGGAGGATTTTTCACAGCAATAGCTAAATGGATAATTGCTAATGGTGGCGTGGTATACGGCGTTGAAATAGATCAGAATTGCAAGATAGTGCATTCTTCGTCGGATAATGTTGAGCAACTTGGAAAATATCGTGGATCAAAATATGTTCAGTCATCTCAAGGGAGTGTTTATAAAGAGATAGAAAACTTATTAAAAGAAGAAAGATGGGTATTATATACTGGGACTCCGTGTCAATGTGCAGGTTTAAGAAGATATTTGGGCACGAAGGAATATGCCACATTAGTTGTACTTGATGTTTTTTGTCATGGTGTTGGTTCGCCCAAATATTGGGATATATACGTTGAATATAATAAGAAGAAATACAAGGCAGATATTGATAGGATAAGTTTTAGAGAAAAGACATACGGATATAATAGCGCTTGTATGGCAGTGTATTTTAAAAATAGTAAATCAAGTCATAAAGATCATGATACAGATTTATATTGGACAGCATTTTCTAAGTTTTATATTTTTAGACCGAGTTGCTATGATTGCCATTTTAAAACGGTTCACCATGAATATTCTGATTTTAGCATTGGTGATTTCTGGAGTGTATCTAATCTTGGTGCTGATTTTTCTGAATCAAATGGGTGTTCTTTGCTTTTAGTTCATTCTGAAAAAGGTAAGGAAATATTGAGAAATTTAGATGAAATACTGGTAAAACAAAAGGTTGACATAAAAGAAGCATTAATTATAAATGGAGGTCCTATGCCATCTAAACTTATTTCAAGCTCGCCTGAAAACAAAAAAAGGACCCTTTTCTTATCGGAAATGTACAATTATAGCATAAATGAACTTGTAAAAAAATATATTCCGTTATCTTTAAAGCAAAAACTAAAATGTGTTTTAAAACCTTATTTATATAAACTTGGAATATTGGAAAAAATTAAGAAATATAAGGGAGCAAAGTAATGCCAAAAGTTAGTGTTATTGTACCAGTTTATAAGGTTGAGCCTTATATTGAAAAGTGTATTTGTAGTTTGATAAATCAAACATTAAAAGATATTGAAATTATTCTTGTTGATGATGGTTCACCAGATAACTGTGGGATAATATGTGATAAATTTGCTAAACAAGATAGTCGTATTATTGTCATCCATAAAGAAAATGGCGGGCTTTCGGATGCGCGAAATGCTGGTATGAAAGTAGCTTCTGGAGAGTTTTTAGGATTTGTGGATAGTGATGATTACGTCAGCCAAGAAATGTTTGAACTGCTTTATACAGCATGTATTGATCAAAAAGCAGAAATCGCGGGATGTGATTTAGCGTATGTATATGAAAACGATAACCGAGTCGTATCAGGAAGCACTGGATTGACATATGTGTTAAGTAGTGATGAGTTTTATTGCAGAATGATGAATACGGATGGATTTTTAAGAGTTGGTGTTTGGAATAAGATATATAAAAGGGAACTGTTTCATGAGGTTCTTTTCCCTAAAGGAAAACTTTTTGAGGACATAGGCACATTATATAAAGTTATCTTTAAAGCTCAAAAGACTGTGTATATTTCAAAACCTTGTTATATGTATTTAAAAGAAAGAACGGGTGCAATTACGACAGGAAATTACAAAAGTGGTGATTTAGATCGATTGGAAATGGGGGATAGTCTTGTTGAATATATAAAGAACAATCGTCCTCAGATAATAAAGCAGGTAGTTGCTTTTAAGTGTGTAAACTGCAATTTGTCCGTTGCTAACCTTATGATTAAATCAGATGCAGTCGATACAAAAATTATTAAAAAACTGCAAAATGAAGTGAGACAAAATATTCTGGATATATTGCAATCAGGTATTCAGAAAAAAAAGAAACTGCAATTGATTTTGTTTGCATTTTCCTTTGTTTTTTACAAAAAACTTTATCAGCGAATTGAAAAATAAATGATATGTTCGGAAGGAGCAAGAACAGGTGAAAATAAGTGTAATTACGGTATTGAATACTAGAAACTATGGAACTGTTTTGCAGACTTGTGCAACACAAGAAGTATTTAGGAAATTAGGACATGATGTGGAGTTTGTGGATTATTACAGATGTGATCAGACTATAAAAGCAGGAATAGATAAAAATAGGAAGTTTAGCCATCATGCACCTATTGTGAAAAGTATGTTTATCCCAATTTTTGCAATGGATCAGATTTGCCGAAAATATGTATTCAGAAGTTTTTTAAAACGTAGAGTAAAATTGTCATCAAAATCTTATTATTCTAATGAAGAATTGAAGGTAGATACACCGATTGCAGACATATATTGTACAGGCAGCGATCAAATGTGGAATAGTGCCTGGAATAATGGATTGGAAAAGGCGTTTTTTTTGGATTATGTTCCTAATGGTAAAAAAAGAATATCTCTGTCAACAAGTATTGGTAAAACAGATTGGCAACAAGAGGAAGCTGATGAAACTGTACCATTACTTCAAAACTATGATTACATAACTGTACGTGAGGAAACAGCAAAGCAATTATTAGGTAAATATGGAATAAAATCTAAAGTAATTCTTGATCCAACATTATTGGTTGATAGAGAATTTTGGGTGAATATGGCAGGAGCTACAGCACCTATTAAAGAAAAGTACTTGTTTGTTTATAAACTTCATCAAAAACATGGTGATGTGAATTTTGATGAATATGTGAAAAAAATCGCATTGGAAAAAGGATTAAAAATTAAAAAGGTAGAGTATGGTTTTGTGGAAACTATAAAGAGAAAACACGAAAGTATATATTTGCCCTCACCGGAACAATTTGTACAATGGTTAAGTCATGCTGAATATGTAGTTACTGATTCGTTTCATGCAACGGCTTTTTCAATCAATATGAATCGACAGATAAGTGTTGTATGTCCAGAACAATTCAGCACAAGGATTAGGAATATTCTGAAGTTAACAAATCTTGAAAGTCGAATTAAAACAGTTGAATCAATGCCGGAAGAATGTACCATTGATTATTCAATATCGAACAAAATAATGAGAGAAGAGAGAGAAAAGTCTCTTAGTGTCATAGGCGAGATGATAGGGCAAAAGTGATATTTGAAAATTGGTTTATGGCATATGACTTGTTTTAGAATGGAGGAGCAATGGAATTACTTGCAGGTATAATTTGCATATCATTTGCTGCTATAGGGGGTAAAGATAAAAGAAATCCGATATTTCTTTTTTGTACTTTTTGGGCAGTGTTGTTTTTTGCGGGCTCTTTTTACTGGACTGGATTTAATCGTGCTTCCGTTGAGACGATTATTATCATGATAATTGGAGTTGCATTTTTTGCATTAGGCGGTAAATTTGGGAAAATGCTTGGAGTTAGGAAAATAGAGAAACCAGAGCATTTTCATTCGCTTTTTATAGATTCAGTTTGTATTATTGGCAGTGCATATTGGACTTTAAAGATGATAAAAGCTGTCCCTTATTTACTTAGCGTTGGAAGTTTTTCATTATTGAGAAAAGAATTTTGGGTTATTGGAGGAAGTATTACGCCAGGACTCCCTGATTATATTTTTAATATGTTCTTTGCAAATGGTATTGCACTGGCAATACCAGCAATTGCATTTACTGAGTTGTTTAAGGGGGAGAAAAAAACATTACTTATTTTTGGTTCTATTTACATGTCTATTGCAGCTGCCTTATGTAATGGTGGTAGGCTTATATTTATGAATTTACTAGTATGTGTATTAGGAGCATTAATTTTAAGTGGACGAACATCTAATTTCAGGAAAGCCCTGAGAACTTTGCCTGCATCAACCAAAAGGACAATGAGAGGAATCATTTTTTTAATTATAATTGCGTGTGTATTCTTAACTATTCAAAGACAAAGTTTTGTAAGTAATATTTTTGAGTCTATTTATAACTATTTTACACTGCAATTTTCTTTAATGAGTACAACTGTGGATTTGGTGAAAAGTAATCACGACATAACATATGGTGCAACAAGTACCATGGGAATCACTCAGCCTATAGCGATGGTATTCCAATTTTTAGGAGTTATAGATTATCCTGAAGTGTACAATGTTTTAGCAAAGTATACGTCTCCATACTTTGATGTTGGCGCAAGTATACCATATAATGCATTCGTTTCACAGTTTTTCTTTTTCTATTTAGATGGAAGAATATTGGGAGTAATCTTTTTTGATTTTATTATTGGTATGATTTTTGAAAAATGGTATTTAAGAATAGATGGAAATCAACAGAGAAAATATACAGCATTTTATATTATTGCATTAGTGGCTATTGTGCAGAGCTCTTTTAGATTTTGTTTTACATATCCTTCTAATGTCATTGCTTTATTGGTAATTTGCGCTACTTATTCATCAAAAAAAATTGTATTCAAATTTAGGGGGGAAAAGATGTGAAAATGATTTCGGTAATAGTTCCAATATATAATGTGGAACAATATTTAGAACAATGTTTAGATAGTATTATTTCGCAGACGTATTCACAGTTAGAAATTATATTGGTTGATGACGGGTCAACAGATTCTAGTGGGCAAATTTGCGATAAATATGCCAGGAAAGATGAGCGTATTGTTGTAATACACAAAACTAATGGAGGTCTGTCTGATGCAAGAAATGCAGGGATAAGTGTTGCTACTGGAGAATACATTAGTTTTATTGACAGTGATGATTATATTGCAACTGATATGTATAATAAAATGATAAAAATATGCGAGCAAAATCATTGCGATATCGTAGTCTGTGCAAGAGATAATTTCGATGAAGATGGAAATCACAAAGTCATGTTTCAAGCGAAAAAACAAACTATTTATACCAGCGAAGAAGCAATAGAAGAGATTCTATTAAATCGTAATATGGATTCTGCCGCTTGGGATAAGCTTTACCATAAAAAACTTTTTACAGAGATAAGATACCCAGTAGGTGTATTACATGAGGATCTCACAGTTACAAGTCGTGTTTTTTCAGCTGCAAATAAAATTGTTCAAATTCCGGATGTTTTTTATCAGTATAGAATCAGAAAGGGTAGTATTACAAAGCAAGGATTTAAACCGAAGAAGATGGATTTAATGTTTCAATCGATAGAATTAAAAATGTATATTGAAAATAATTATCCTAATCTTTTGAAACAAGCAAATAAGTTTGTGTGCTTTAATCTTACCAATTTAATGACTTTGTTAATTGGTACAGAGGATAGCTTGTATGTAAATGAGAAAAAAGAAGTTAAAAGAAAGAGTTGTGTTTATTTACGGGAGAACATTTTAAATCATTATTTTTCGTTAAAAGATAAATTGAGAATGTTCATTAAAATATTGCAGATTAGCTAATTAATAGGAAGGTGTAAAATGGGAAAAAGTGAGAGCAGAGCAAAATATTTAGCAAAGAATACAGCAATTTTTGCTATTGGAAACATTGGAACGAAGTTAATCTCTTTTTTCCTAGTTCCGCTATATACTTATGTTTTGTCAACTGAAGACTACGGAACTATAGATTTGATTTTTTCAGTTTGTTCGGTTATTACACCGATTTTAATGTGTAACATAGGTGAAGCAGTTAAAAGATTTTCATTAGACAAAGGAGCGGAACATAATAAGATATTAACCGTTTCATATATTTGGATTTTATTTGGAGTTATTGCTGGCTTGTTTATTCTACCGGTTGCAAGCTCAATTTCAATTGTAAAAGAATATACAGTATATATATATGCGTATACAGTAATAAGTGCGACATATATAGTTTTGACAGATTATTTAAGAGGTAGAGAGCAACTAAAAGCGTACACATTATGTAGTTTACTTACCACGGCTTTCATAGCGGGGTTTAATATTTTATTTCTTGTTGCATTAAAACAAAAAGTATTTGGCTATTTGAAGGCTTATATTGTTGCATATATAATTACAACAATACTGGCATTTATACTTAGTAAACAATACAAGATGTTAGGAAAGTTGAAATTTGATAGGAAGCTTTTTGCGGAAATGTCGAAATTTGCAATTGCATTGGTTCCTAACTCTCTTTTGTGGTGGATCACAAATTCATCAGATCGTTTGATGGTATCAAAGATGATAAGTATATCTGCCAATGGTTTATATACTGTATCATATAAACTCCCATCTTTGATGAGTACTTTAAGTACTATTTTCATGCAAGCATGGCAATATTCTGCAATTAGAGAAAATGACAGTGCTGATAGAGAATCCTATAATAGAAAAATGTACGATGCGTATGTAAGGTTTGTAACACTGACCGCTGCGGGGTTATTACTTATACTAAAACCCTTTATGAAAATATATGTGTCAACACCATATTATAGTTCGTGGCAATTTAGTCCTTTTTTGATTTTAGGATATGTATTTATGACCTTGGCAACATTTACAGGAACCTCATATTATGTTGAAAAAAACATGATAGGGAATATGTTTTCAGCATTGTCAGGAGCAATTACTAATATTGTATTGAATTTTATTTTAATACCTGTTGTTGGGATTAATGGGGCTGCAATTGCAACATGTGTAAGCTATTTTGTTGTATTTGTATACCGGATAATTGATACCAGAAAATATATTAATCTAAACGTGTTGAGAAAAGACCATTGGTGCATCTGGATGGCTTTATTTGTTATGGTAATTAGTGAATATTTTGACGGAATGATTTGTAGTTTAATTCTTGTTTCTGAATTTTTATTTATGCTATTTTGTAACAGAAATATTGCTATTACGGTAATGGAAACTATATTGAAGAAAATTCATCTTGTCAAATAAGAATGATATGGAAGCAGAGGAAATAAATAATGAAATATGTGTGCAAAGAGAATCAGTGTACTGGGTGTATGGCTTGTGTAGAAGCCTGTTCTCAAAATGCAATAAAAATAAATGATGGAATTATTGCTTTCAATGCTGTGATTGATCCTGAAAAATGTATAAATTGTAGAGTATGTGAGAGGGTTTGTCAGAACAATAGCGAAAGTGAATTCATTTCGCCTATTGCGTGGTATCAAGGGTGGGCTGAACATCCAGAAGATAGAGCAGCAAGTTCATCAGGTGGTTTTGGAAGCATGCTTGCTAAACGAATGATAGAATTGAATGGTGTTGTTTGTTCTTGTGTATTTCGTAACGGTGAATTTAGGTTTGAATTTATTGATCGAGTAGAGGATCTTTCGTTTATTAAAGGATCAAAGTATGTTAAAAGTAATCCGGAACGGATTTATGGGCAGATTAAAGATTACTTAAACAGAGGACAAAAAGTGCTTTTTTTAGGGCTACCATGTCAAGTTGCAGCAGTGAAGAAGTATATTGGCAAAAAATATGATAACCTTCTTTATACTGTGGATTTGATATGTCACGGTACACCTTCTTCAAAATTATTAGATACTTACTTACGGGAAAAGAAAATTGACATTCGAAAGTTGAAGTCAATTGCTTTTAGAGAGAAAACGGTTTTTAGACTATATGCTGAAAATCGTATGATTGTACCCAAACGAACGATTGATTGGTATAGTTATGCATTCTTGCAAAGTTTAGATTATACAGAAAATTGTTATACGTGCAAATTTGCGCGAACTGAAAGAGTATCTGATATTACTATCGGTGATTCGTGGAAGAGCAGTGTAGGAAAAGATGAGATGCAGAAAGGAGTTTCTTTAGCTCTTTGTCAGACTGAAAAAGGAATGAAATTATTAAATGAATCTGATGTAACTATTTTGAAAGTGGATCTTGAAAAAGCAATTAAGTCGAATCATCAGCTAATGCATCCATCAATTGCACCAGTACAGCGGGGTACTTTTTTTAACGAACTAATTAAGAAGAAAAGTTTTCATAGAGCAGTGTTTAGAGCTTATCCCAAACTGTATTTTAGAAATCAGGTAAAAGTTATTCTTGCAAACATCATACCTTCTTGGGGTGATAATAATTTTGGAGGGGAATAGAAGGGGTCAGGCACCAATGTGATCAACCTAGTGTCAACTTAAGACAAGTGCCTGTTCAAGTTAATGGCTGACAGTGTGAAAATGAGAAAAGAGGAAGGCAGATTTGAAAAGAAGACGCACTTTAATAGGGCTTCACGGAAAAGCCATATGAAAAGCTATTGATTATTAGAATGCGACTTTTTTGTTGTTAAAATGTGTCCTGCCTATTGCTTTGTTCTTTTTTCGTCGGAATGTTCTTCCAGGCATAATCTGAGATCTGCATCGGAGAGATTCCTTATATAGTCTATCAATTGCAGATAAATCGAAAAGATTACACAGGATTTTGGGAACTATTGTTTTGATACGTCCGATGATAAATGCCCGGTTTGCTTGGTATCGATATTTATTCGTACTTTTAGCGGTAATCTGAATTTCTTCATCAACTTGATTTTTAATAAGAGATGACAGATTTGAAAGAAGTACGTTGATATAAAATTCTTGAAGTACCGAAGTGGTTGTTGCCCCGGAAAATTCTTCAATAGCAAGACGACTTTTCAATTCCTTATATTTTGTTTCGACCGGCCATATGCCGATATTTTAGAAATGCCGATAAATTTTCTATAAGATTCCATGCCTGATACGATGTCAGGCACGGTAATAAACTATCGGCATTTATTTCAATCCACAAAGCCGTTTGATAGTATCTTCGTCATTGGCATACTTGAACACCACATTATCTTTAAAGATAGAACTGTCACTATCGCCAAGCTTATGCAGTGCTCCCTTTTCATTTCTTCAGTAACCTTTGTGTAGAAACGAGTCGTTTCTAAAAGCACATGTAAGGGTCAGACCCCATGAAAGATATATAAACTTATCAAACTATATTGACTAGACCTATCATTAATGATATAATAACGAAAAGTTTAATGGGGTGAAGGAATATGGATCATACAGTAGAAATCTATGAAGCGGAGAAAGAATTAAGAGAGAAGCGTCTGGCAGCATATGCAGAAGCAATACAGAAAAAGGTACAGAGGGATTCGGAGCAGATAATCAAAGAACTTGTAGAAGAGAGATACCGTCAAAATAAGACACAGCAGGAGATGGCAGATATAACCGGAGTGAGGTCATCTAATATAGCCAGGTTTGAGGGGGCAAAGTGTACACCAACACTGATCATGTTGGAGAAGTATGCGAATGCACTGGGAAAACATATAGAGATACGAGTATGTGAAGATAAATAGTAGCGAGATTTCACGCTACTATCTTCTACAATAATCATTAATGATAGTATGATAAAAGCAAACATAAAAGTTTGTTAAGAAAAACGGTGTTAATAAAAGAGTATAAGAATAAATATGCAACTATATATAGTTGCATATTTTGGTCAAAAGATGATATAATGTTGATTAAAGAAAGGATAATATGGGACAGAAAGATAAATTAATTAAAAAACTGAAAGCAAATCCAAAGACTTTCTTATTTGATGAGGCCGAAGCGTTGCTTAATTATCTGGAATTCTCAAGAGTAAACAAGGGAAAAACAAGTGGATCAAGAGTTATGTTTGTAAATGAAGATCATGGAAATATTTTATTGCATAAGCCACATCCGCAGAAAGAGTTAAAAGCTTATCAAGTGAAACAGTTAATAGAGTTTTTAGAACAGGAGAAGTTGATATGAAAAATATCATGGAATATAAGGGGTATCTTGGAAGTGTGGAATTTTCAGAAGAAGATGAAATATTTTTTGGAAAAGTGTTAGGAATTCGTTCTTTAATTTCCTATGAAGGTGATAATGCCAAAGATTTGATTGCTGATTTTCATAACTCTGTAGATGAATATTTAAAATGGTGTGAAGACGAGGGAAGAAAACCGGAAAAAGCATATAAAGGGAGTTTCAATATAAGGATTTCCCCAAAGTTGCATAAACAATTAGTTATCTGTGCAATGTCGCATGATATGACATTAAATGGATATATACAGGAAATTTTAGAGAAGGCAGTTGTTTTATAATTCTTTTTTCAAGCGATGATTAATTATATAGAAGCGAGGAGCATCTTATGAGAAAAACCAGAAAGGATTTTGAAGAGATGGAAAAGAAGAATTCTGAATTGGAAGAAGCATATGACGTATTGGATAAATTAAGTTCAGATGAAAAGAAGAGGCTAGAATACGAGACAAGACAAAGAGCAATCAGAGATTACAATATAGGAATGTTAACCGCGGAAAGACGAGGAATTGAGGCTGGGCGCAAGATTGGAAGAGAAGAGGGAAGAGCAGAAGGAGAAACTTTGGGAGTAAGCAGGATTAATCAATTAATTCTTGAATTATCAAAGCATGGACGTACAGAAGATATCGTGAAAGCAGCAGCTGATGAGGAATATCAGAAAAAGTTGCTGGGAGAATTTGATTTATAACAAGAACCAAGGATGCATACTCGTGTCTGCGATGGAAAAAATAGTTGCGCTGTGTCAGGGGGCTATATTTGCAACAGTCGTTCGAGAAGATTTGGAAAGTCTGTTACAGCGAATATGCTCACAGCTTACTACAGCAAGGGCTGTTGATTCAGAAGCAATGTTTGCTGATTTGGAAATCAGCAAGAACACAGATTTTAAAGAGCTATTGGTCTTGGTCTGAAACAGCTTCTTATGATGCAATCGTTCCACTGATGTACCAAAGAGCATCAGTGTTTAATTGAAAAATACGAGAAGGATTGATTGTCATTGTCCATTTATCTGTTTGGCCAAGGACAGATAAAAAAAGATATCGAGGCACACGGAAAATAAAAGTGTGCTTCGATATCTTTTTGTTCAGCAGCAATAGCAGAACCACCTGTAGCCAGCACAGGGTCAGTTTTTACTTCAGGCTGCACACAGCAGGAAATCCATAGGAAGGTTCTGCTGCTTGTACAGCACGCAGGATTGCTTTAGACATGACACGTGCTCCCAGTGCTCCTACGACATCCTGATCTGCAGCTACATCTCCCAATGAGACGGCATAAATACTGTCCCCATCAGCTGAGGTGTGTACCGGGCGGATGGCACGTGCGTAGCCGTCATGCGCCATACCTGCAATTTTGCATAACTGGGATTTGTTAAACTGTGCGTTTGTGAACACAACGCCGATGGTCGTATTACCAACAAATTTGTTTTCTTTCACATCAATATTTTGTAATGCGAGCAGCTCGGAGTCCAGGAAAGTTTTCCTGTCGTTTGCAAGGAGTCCGGCCACTTTGCGACCTGTTTCAGAGTCATAGATATCACCTAGTGCGTTAACTGCGACAACAGCACCAACCTGCAGTGGACCAACCTGAACAGCGTAGCTGCCGATGCCGGATTTCATGCATTGGCTCATTCCAAGCAGTTTACCTACGGTAGCACCGGTGCCTGCACCATAGTTTCCGTCCTGATAGTTGCCGCATTCAGCATTGATACAGGCTTGATAGGCCATTTTGGCATCTGGACGGATGTGTGGATCTGCTACAGTTAGATCAAACAGATCAGCCTGACAGACGAGAGGAACCTTTGTGACACCGACATCAAAGCCGATATCATGCTCTTCAAGATACTGCATGACACCGCCAGCAGCATCTAGTCCAAATGCGCTGCCTCCGGCCAGCACAATGGCATGGATGGCTTGTGCAGCTGCGAGTGGGTGAAGCAATTCACTTTCACGGGAAGCCGGTCCGCCGCCGCGGACATCCAGCCCGGCTGGAGCACCGTTCTTTCCAAGCAGGAAGACAGTACATCCGGTGCCTGCCACGCTGTTTTCTGCTTGACCTATTTTAAGGTTTTCAAAGGATGTGATGGAGATTTCTTTCATGAGTTTTTTCCTTTCATCTTTTGTTTTACTAGTATCTTTATTGTACAACTTTCTCTTATTTCATGCAATAAACAGGTATCTTGAGTTTTATAACAGACAAACTAAAGATTATTGAAGAAAAGACGATAAGCTCATGTGAACCTATCGTCTTTCCTTTTAAGGTTATAAAAAGTTTATTATGAAGATGGCATAATTATAACGAATATGCATTAACTTAACATCATACGGTCATTTGCGAATTCTCCGCCGCTGACTTCTTCGAATTTTGCAAGAAGGTCAGATACCTTAAGGTTTTTCTTTTCCTCTCCGGATATATCGTAGATGACTCTTCCTTCATGCATCATGATCAGGCGGTTGCCGTGTGCGATGGCGTCTTTCATGTTATGTGTTACCATCATGGCTGTCAGATTATTTTCGCTGATGATCTTGTCAGAGAGTGCAAGTACTTTTGCGGCAGTCTTTGGATCAAGAGCGGCTGTATGCTCATCAAGGAGCAGAAGCTTCGGCTTTTTAAGGGAAGCCATCAGAAGTGTGATCGCCTGACGCTGTCCGCCGGAGAGGAGACCAACCTTACTGCTTAAGCGGTCTTCAAGTCCAAGATCAAGTTCTTTTAACGCTTCTCTATAGTGTTCACGTTCTTTCTTTGTAACGCCCCAGCCAAGACCTCTTTTCTGACCGCGGCGTGCAGCGATGGCCATATTTTCTTCAATAGACATCGTTGCTGCGGTTCCTGTCATAGGATCCTGGAACACACGGCCAAGGAAGAGTGCACGTTTATGTTCGGAAAGTTTTGTGATGTCAGTACCGTCGATGATGATATTTCCTTTATCGATTCCCCATACACCTGCAATCGCATTCAGTGTTGTAGATTTTCCGGCTCCATTTCCTCCGATGATCGTAACGAAATCGCCGGGATTTAAGTTGAGGTTAACTCCGTTGAGGGCACGTTTTTCATTGATTGTACCGGCGTTAAATGTCTTATAAATATCTTTGATTTCTAACATGTATCCCATTATTTTGCCCGTCCTTTCTTGAAGTAAGTATCTTTCATATAAGGAACTGCGAGGAAGCATGCAACAACTACAGCTGAGAACAGTTTCATATAATCAGATGGCATCTTCAGCCAGAGTACTAATGCGATTACAAGATAGTAAAGGATTGCTCCGATGAAGACTGCACCGAGTGTGAAGGCAAAAGCTGCTTTTCTGTGTGCACAGAATTTTCCGAAGATCACTTCGCTGATGATGACTGCGGCAAGTCCGATAACGATCGCGCCACGTCCCATATTGACATCAGCTGCGCCCTGGTACTGTGCGTAAATTCCACCGCAAAGTCCTACAAGACCGTTGGAGATCATAAGTGCAAGAACTTTGTTGAATCCTGTGTTGATGCCCTGTGCACGAGCCATCTGTTCGTTACATCCTGTCGCACGGATGGATGCTCCGAGTTCTGTTCCGAAGAACCAGTAGCAGAGTGCGATCAGAATCAGTGCTGCAAGGATTAATTTCAGGAAGAAGATCCAGTTGCCTTCTCCGGTTACATAACGAAGAGAAGCAACCAGTTTGTACTGCATGACATTGACCGCCTGGTTGGATTTTCCCATAATGCCAAGGTTTACGGAGTAAAGTCCGATCTGTGTCAGGATACTTGCCAGAATTCCAGGAATTCCGAAAAATGTATGTAAGACTCCTGTTACAAATCCTGCTGCCATACCTGCAAGAAATGCAAAGACAAGTGCAAGTGCAGGATTCACACCTGCGCGGATGAGCATAACTGCGACTGCACCGCCGGTTGCAAGTGAACCGTCTACGGTCAGATCCGCAAAGTCAAGTATACGAAATGTAATGTAAACACCGAGTGCCATAATTCCCCAGATAATGCCCTGGGCCACGTTGCCCGGGAGAGCACGTACCAGAGTCATTGGATCAAGGGCTGCGAAATATGCTGCCATGATTTATCCCTCTAATCTTTCTTTTTATTGTTTCATATAAATAGATAATTCCATCACCGAAGGTGATTTGGAATGAATTTTGACCAAGTTGCTGTGAACGGAGTGAACAGTAACTAGAATCAAGAGCGACCATTCATTTGGATGAAGCCCGCTCTTGAGAAAAATATGTTCTGTTTAATATCTTCTAATTAATATGTTCCGGTTGAATGGAAGAATCTTATTCTTCGATTGCTTCATATCCGTCTGGAATAGTAATTCCAAGTTCCTCACAGATGGTAGGATTGTACATCTTTGTTACATTCGGGGCACTTTCAATCTTCATTGTAGTAATGTCAGCACCGTTTACAAGGATGTCGTAAGCCATCTCACCGGCTTTGTATCCGATATCGTAGTAGCTGATAGAAAGTGTTGCAATACCGCATCCTTTACAGATTCCCTGCTCACCAGCGATTACAGGAACCTTAGCCGGAAGACAGATGTTGTTGATGATTTCTGTGTTTGAAGCCATTGTGTTATCTGTAGGAATGTAAAGTGCATCACATTCGGAAACTGCATTTGTTACAACAGACTGAATCTCATTAGAATCAGCAGCTGTGTACTCTTTGTATGCGATTCCATCTTTCTCTAATGCTTCAGCGAAAAGCTTTGCCTGATATGCTGAGTTCGGTTCAGCGGAGCAGTAGAGAAGTCCGACTGTTTTAGCATCAGGAATGAGTTCTTTGAGCATTGCCTCCTGCTCATCAATCGGTGCAAGGTCGCTTGTTCCGGAAATATTCATTCCTGTTGTTCCTGTCCAGTCAGAGATATCAAGTGCTGTAGCGTAGTCTGTAACAGATGTTCCGAGAATCGGGATATCACTTGTTGCTGCGCTTGCACACTGGAGTGCTGTTGTTGCATTTGCAAGAATCAGATCCACATTATCCGCTACGAAGTTATTTGCGATTGTAGCACAGTTAGCCTGCTCGCCCTGGCCGTTCTGAAGGTCGAATTTGACATTGCCTTCTCCGAACTTTTCTGTACAGGCATCTTCAAATCCTTTTGTTGCTTCGTCAAGAGCAGCATGCTCTAACTGCTGTAAGATACCGATCTTATAAGTCTTTCCTGAATCGGATCCGTTGTCTGCGCTCTTATCTGTAGAGTCGGATGAACTTCCGCAAGCTGCAAGTGAAAGTGTCATTCCGGCAGCCATAAGTACTGCTAAAATTTTCTTAGATTTCATGATTGTGTCCTCCCTTTTTCGATTTATACAATCTACGCTTTAAACCGTTACGCTTTAAAGCGCTAAACTGTAAGATGTCATGTGTTAAATTATAGCACGATTATTTGATACGTCAAGTGAAAATAGAACAAAAATGCAAGATTCTTGCAAAAAATGTTGCAAAAAAACAATGCTTTATTCGTCTGGGAAATTGTGATATTATAAGATATGGTGTAAAATTAAGAATCATGAAAGTCTTTCTTCTATAATATGGGGATTTTTGCTGCAAAGAAATTAACAGAAGGATTTTTATGGAATTGAATAAAGGAGTTTATTTTTATAGATGAAGAAAAAGCACGAACACATCATAGAAAGTGTGCGGCCGGGAAGTATTGCGGAAGAGCTGGGGATTGAACCGGGAGATATTCTGCTGGAGATTGACGGTCAGGTGATCGAGGATATTTTTGACTATCAGTTTTATGTGGAATCTGAGGAGCTGCTTGTTGTGATCCGAAAAGCGAACGGGGAAGAATGGGAGCTTGAAATTGAGAAAGATGTTGATGAGGATCTGGGAATTGATTTCGGTAAGGGACTGATGGATGAGTATCATTCCTGCCATAATAAATGTATTTTCTGCTTTATTGATCAGATGCCGCCGGGGATGCGTGATACGCTGTATTTTAAGGATGATGATTCCAGACTGTCATTCCTTCAGGGAAACTATGTCACACTGACAAATATGAGTGAGAAGGATATGAATCGTATTGTCCGTTATAGACTGGAACCGATCAATATTTCGTTCCAGACGACGAATCCGGAGCTTCGTTGTAAGATGCTGCATAACCGTTTTGCAGGGGAGGCTTTGAAGAAAGTTGATATCCTGTACCAGGGCGGCATTGAGATGAACGGACAGATTGTTCTTTGCCGTGGAGTGAATGACGGAGAAGAGCTGGAACGTAGTATTCGGGATCTGACGCAGTATCTGCCGCTTTTACGCAGTGTGTCAGTTGTGCCGGTTGGACTTTCCAAGTATCGAGATGGATTGTATCCATTAGAGCCATTTACAAAGGAAGAGGCAAAGGAAGTCATTCGCACGATTGAGAAGTGGCAGAAGAAAGTCTACGCGGAATACGGGATCCATTTTATTCATGCAGGAGATGAGTGGTATCTGCTGGCAGAGGAAGAAGTTCCGGAAGAGGAACGTTATGACGGATATCTTCAGCTGGAGAATGGAGTTGGAATGCTTCGTCTTTTATTTAATGAGTTTGAAGAAGGTTATGCGAAGCTGGAAAGCGGAGAACATCAGGAAGAGATTTCCCTTGCAACAGCAAAGCTTGCATATCCGTATCTTGAGCGTATGGCGAAGAAGATGGAGGAGAAGTATGAGGGACTTAAGGTTCACACATATTGTATCCGGAATGATTTCTTCGGAGAGCGTATCACAGTCTCTGGTCTGATCACAGGACAGGATCTGATGAAGCAATTAAAAGATCAGCCACTTGGAAGCAGGCTTCTGATCCCATGCAATATGCTGAAGATGGACGAGGACATTTTCCTTGATGACTTTACATTGAAAGAAGTATCAGATACTTTACAAGTTCCTATAGATATTGTAAAATCAAGCGGACAGGATCTGATCGATGCTATTTTAGGTGTCGCAGGTCTGAATCCCACAGATATAGATGAGAATCAGATGAAAGACCGTAGGATCACTACGGCTTAAGAGAAACTATTTAAGAGAAAATAAGAGAAAACAGGAAGGTAAGAATAGAATGAGTAAACCAGTAGTTGCCATTGTAGGGCGCCCGAATGTGGGTAAATCAACACTCTTCAATGTCCTGGCAGGAGAGATGATCTCCATCGTTAAGGATACACCGGGTGTTACAAGAGACAGAATTTATGCAGATGTTGACTGGCTTGACAGAGACTTCACACTGATCGACACAGGTGGTATTGAGCCGGACAGCAGTGATATCATTCTCTCCCAGATGAGAGAGCAGGCTCAGATCGCCATTGACACAGCAGATGTTATTATCTTTATCACAGATGTAAAGCAGGGACTTGTGGATTCAGATTCTAAGGTTGCGGATATGCTTCGCCGCTCCGGTAAGCCGGTTGTCCTTGTTGTGAATAAGGTTGACAATTTTGATAAATATATGGCTGATGTCTATGAATTCTACAATCTCGGAATCGGAGATCCGGTGCCAATCTCAGCAGCATCCAGACTTGGTCTTGGAGATATGCTTGATGCGGTTATAGCACATTTCCCGGAGTGGGATCCATCAGAAGAGGATGATGACCGTCCGCGTATCGCAATCGTAGGTAAACCAAATGTTGGTAAATCCTCTATCGTAAACCGTCTGCTTGGTGAGAACCGCGTAATTGTATCCAATATCGCAGGTACAACAAGAGATGCGATTGATACAGAGATCGTGCATGACGGAAAGGAATACATTTTTATCGACACAGCAGGTCTTCGTAGAAAGAATAAGATCAAGGAAGAACTGGAGCGTTATAGTATCATCCGTACTGTAAGTGCAGTAGAGCGTGCCGATGTTGTCCTTATGGTGATCGATGCGACAGAAGGTGTCACAGAACAGGATGCGAAGATTGCCGGAATTGCTCATGAAAGAGGAAAGGGAGTTATCATTGTCGTTAATAAATGGGATGCCATTGAGAAGAATGATAAGACAATGAAAGAATACGAAGGAAAGATCCGTCAGGTACTTTCTTATATGCCATATGCAGAGATCATGTATGTATCTGCACTGACAGGACAGAGACTTCCGAAGCTGTATGATATGATCGATATGGTCATTGAGAATCAGACACTTCGTATTGCGACAGGAGTTCTCAATGAGATCATGACAGAGGCAGTTGCTATGCAGCAGCCACCGTCAGATAAAGGTAAGAGATTAAAGCTCTATTATATTACACAGGTTGCTGTTAAGCCACCGACATTTGTTATCTTTGTAAATGACAAGGAGCTGATGCATTTCTCCTATACAAGATATCTTGAGAATAAGATCCGAGAGGCATTTGGCTTCAGAGGAACTTCACTGAAGTTCTTCATCCGTGAGAGAAAGGAAAAGGATCAGTAGAATGGAACGTATTATCTGTCTGGTGATCGGATATGCCTGCGGACTTCTGCAGAGTGGTTATCTGGTCGGAAAGATGCATCATATTGATATAAGAAAAGCAGGAAGCGGAAATTCCGGTTCGACGAATGCACTGCGTGTTATGGGATTGAAAGCAGGACTTATGACTTTCGCGGGAGATGTATTGAAGTGTTTTGCAGCAGTGCTCATTGTCCGTGCGATATACCATGGAAGTAATATTCTTCCGCTTCTGATGATGTATGCAGGAGCAGGAGTTACTTTGGGACATAACTTCCCATTTTATATGAATTTTAAAGGTGGGAAGGGAATCGCTGTTATGGCAGCACTTGTGGTAAGCAACTGTTTCTGGCATCTGCCGTACAGTTCCATCCTGTTTTTTGTTACACTGGCATTCTTTCTTGTGCCGGTGCTTGTGACAAGATATGTTTCCCTTGGTTCATTGCTTGCTTATGCAGTGTTTTTTATCCAGATGGTGATCTTCGGACAGCTTGGATGGTTTGATATGGCGAAGGGTGCGGTATATGAGTTATATGTGATCACGTTCTTACTTACAGCACTTGCATGGTACAGACACCGCGCCAATATTAAACGTCTGTTGAATGGAACAGAGAATAAATTCGGTTCAAAGAAATAAAAGAAGCGAAGAAAAGGAGAGATGATATGGCAAAAGTAGGAGTTCTTGGGGCAGGAAGCTGGGGAACAGCTCTGGCAATCCTTCTTCATGATAATGGACATGATGTAACCGTCTGGTCGATCGATCCGAAAGAAGTGGAGATGTTGAGCGAGAAGCGGGAGCATGTATTAAAACTTCCGGGTGTCCATATTTCAGAAGAGATTATGATCACAAATGAGATGGAAGAGGCTATTAAAGGAAAAGATTTCTTAGTTCTTGCAGTTCCTTCTATCTTTACAAGGAGTACAGCGGCAAAGATGAAGCCGTATGTTGTTGATGGGCAGATGATCGTTGATGTAGCGAAGGGAATCGAGGAAGATACGCTGATGACGCTGTCACAGCAGATCAGCCAGGAAATCCCACGGGCGGATGTGGCAGTTCTTTCCGGACCGACACATGCAGAAGAAGTAGGAAGAAAGCTTCCGACTTCTTGTGTGATCGGAGCGAAGACAAGAGAGACAGCAGAGTTCTTGCAGTCTGCATTTAACAGTAAAGTATTCCGTGTGTATACAAGTCCTGACATGCTTGGAATCGAGCTTGGAGGTTCTCTTAAGAATGTCATCGCACTTGCGGCAGGAATTGCAGATGGTCTCGGCTATGGAGATAATACAAAGGCTGCTCTGATCACACGTGGTATTGTTGAGATCGGAAGACTTGGTGTGAAGATGGGCGGCAAGTTCGAGAGCTTTTGTGGACTTACCGGAATCGGTGATCTGATCGTTACTTGTGCCAGTGTTCATAGCCGTAATCGTAAAGCCGGTTACTTAATGGGACAGGGCAAGTCGATGGAAGAGGCTATGAAGGAAGTAAACATGGTTGTTGAAGGAGTCTATTCTGCGAAAGCAGCTGCAAAGCTTGCACAGAAATATGAAGTTCCAATGCCGATTGTAGATGAGATCAACAAGGTTCTTTTTGAAGGAAAGGATCCAAAACAGGCAGTAGATGATCTGATGCTTCGCGAGTCTAAGATTGAGAACTCTTCTCTTCTCTGGGAAGAATAAGAGAACGAAACGAATATAAAATTAAAAGTCATACCCCTTTGTCTGGCTGCATACATTGGTATCAGCAGAACAAGGGGGTATTTTTATGGATTCATTTCAGGTATACAAAGATATGAAAGCACGGACAAACGGAGAAATCTACATCGGAGTTGTGGGGCCGGTTCGGACAGGCAAGTCAACGTTCATCAGGCGTTTTGCGGAGCTTTTGATTTTGCCGAATCTTAAGGAAGAGCATGTGAAACAGCGGACACAAGACGAACTTCCTCAGGCAGCATCGGGAACTACGATCATGACAACAGAGCCGAAGTTTGTTCCAAAAGAAGCAGCGGATGTAAAGCTTTCAGATGACATAGAGGTGAAGATCCGGCTGGCAGACTGTGTTGGGTTCATGGTGGATGGGGCGAATGGCCATACCGAGAATGGGCAGGAGCGTCAGGTGAAGACGCCATGGTATGACTATGAGATACCATTTACAAAGGCAGCCGAGATCGGAACACAAAAGGTGATACACGATCATGCGACGATTGGATTTGTTGTGACTACAGATGGAAGTGTGACAGATCTGCCAAGAGAAAACTATGTGGCAGCAGAAGAGCGGACAGTGAAAGAACTTCGACAGATTGGGAAGCCATTTCTTATTTTATTAAATTGCCAGAAACCGTATTCGAAAGAGACAGAACGTCTGAAATCAGCGCTTGAAGAGAAATATGCGGCACCGGTTTATCCGGTGAATTGTGAACAGCTCAAAGAAGACGATATTTATGAAATGATGCGTCAGGTACTGTATGAATTTCCTGTCACGGAAATAGAATTTTATATTCCGAAATGGGTGGAAATGTTGTCATGCGATCACAGAATCAAAAAAGATCTGATTGAGAATGTGAAGAAAATTATGGCTCAGATGTCGGATCTGCGAAGTATCTCCGGAAAAGACTGGAAGACAGAAAGTCCATACATAGACCAGATCCTGTTGGATCAGGTAGAGATGGACACAGGGAAGGTTATATTGCGGATTTCTTTCTGCCAGAAGTATTATTATGAAGTGTTGAGTGAGTTGACAGGAACTCAGATCCGCAGTGAGTATGAATTGATTTCTCTGATGAAAGAGCTTTCTTCTATAAAAGAAGAATTCAGTCAGATCAAGGATGCATTTGCGGATGTGAAGATGAAAGGCTACGGAGTAGTCAGCCCGAAGAAAGAAGAGATTCATCTGGATGAGCCGGTAATCATCAAGCAGGGAAGCAGATATGGAGTGAAGATCCGTTCCGAGGCACCATCGATCCATATGATTCGTGCGAATATAGAAACGGAGATCGCACCGATCGTGGGAAGTGAGAAACAGGCAGAAGACCTTGTTGCATATATAAAAAAAGAGAGCGAAGGTCCACAAGGCGTCTGGGGAACAAATATTTTCGGCAAATCAATTGAAGATCTTGTGATGGATGGTATGCGTAATAAGATTACGCTGATCAACGAAGAAAGTCAGGTAAAACTGCAGGATTCTATGCAGAAGATCGTAAACGACAGCAATGGTGGTCTGGTCTGCATTATTATATAGTGATCGTGAGCTTTTTTTTTACAGGAAAATATGATAAGATAAACAGTAAGTAAAATATGCAAAAGAAAGCGAGGAATTCAGTGTTGCTGAATCACCAACAGAGAAAGATTCTTGAATTATTGTGTAAAACAGAACATGTGACTGCGAGTGAACTGGCTGGTCAGCTTGGAATTGGCGTGAAGACGGTAAGAGTCAGGATCAAGGAACTGAATCCGGAGCTTGAGAAGAAAGGAATCCAGATTTTATCAAAGTCCAGGTACGGATATTATTTGGATCCAAGACAACCGGAAGGTATCGAAGGACTGCTGAATCCGAAGGAGAATGAAGATCCGGTGATTCCGTCGAATAATCAGGAGAGAGTACATTTTCTCCTTGCATATCTTCTGAACAGAACGGAATATATCAAGTCAGAGGAGTTGTGTGATTTCCTTTATATTTCTAAGGGGACGCTGACGAATACACTCCGGCAAGTTGAGGAAACTTATCAGAAGTATGGTATTACAGTTCATAAGAAGCCGGGATATGGTATCCGTGTGGAAGGCAGTGAATTTAATCTTCGTCAGTGTATGGTGGATGTCTTTGTAAAGCAGGACAGTCTGGAAGGAATTGGAAGACGGCATCAGACGGATGAGATCGAGACACTGGGGAAAATGGTCTATCAGTGTCTGAAGAAATATGAAATCGAACTTTCTGAGATTGCTTACAATGACTTTGTGGAACATATTTATGTGGCGATGCGAAGGATACGTCAGGAGAAATATGTTGAACCGCAGGCAGCGGATATGCTTGGAAGAAAAGAGAAGCAGTTTGTGGAAGAACTGACAGAGCTGGTGGGCACGCATTATCAGATTCATTTTTCTCAGGATGAGAAGAATTATCTGACACTGCAGCTTGTGGGGAAGGTTTATATCGACAGTGAGACAGAACAGGAAAATTTCGTGATGCAAAGCGAGATCGACCGTCTTATTACTGAGATGCTGGAGATGATCTACAGGGAATTCCATGTTGATTTCAGGAATGATTTTCATCTGCGTATGGAGCTGAACCGACATATGGTTCCGTTTGTCCTTCGTATGAAATATCATATGATCCTGCGAAACCCGATGCTGGAAGAGATCCGTAAGAATTATGTGCTTTCTTATACGATGGCGTCCCAGGCGGCAATTGCACTGGGGGAATATTTTCAGCAGTCGATTTCAGAAGATGAGATTGCCGGACTCGCAGAGGTTCTTGAACTGGCTTTGGAGCAGCAGAAGAATGAACAGAAGAAGTTTTCGATTCTGATCGTATGTGCATCTGGGAAGACGAGTTCAGAAATTCTCAGATATAAGTACAGCAGAGAATTTAAAGAGTATATTGAAAAGATTTATGTATGTAATCTTTATGAACTGGAGAACTTTCCGTTTGAAAAAGTGGATTATGTATTTACAACGGTACATATCTCTTCTTATGTACCGGTACCGATTTTGGAGATTGGTTCCTTTCTGCAGGACAATGACATTGACAGGGTGAGAAAGCTTTTTGTAAGAGAGAGTAAGGATTTTCTGCAGAAATATTTTAAGAAGGAATTATTTTTTACGGATGTGGAAGGAAAGACGAAGGATGAGGTTCTGAAGAACCTGTGCCGGAAGGTTGAGCAGGAGAAGGGACTTCCGGAGACATTCACTGCATCTGTTTTGAAGAGAGAGGAACTTACACCAACAGATTATGGTAATTTGGTGGCACTTCCACACCCGGAGCGTGCCTTCCAGGAGTGTGCTTTTGTTGCAGTGGCAGTTCTGAAAGAACCGATATTCTGGTTCCGGCAGAAGGTGCAGGTCGTATTTTTGACGGCGATCGGAAGGGAAGAGGATGAGAATCTGCAGCAGTTCTATGAGGCAACGACAGATCTGATCCTTCGTCCGGCAGATGTGCAGAATCTGATTCGCCATCCGGATTATGACAGGTTGATCCAGTTATTGCGCAGAGCAGAAGAATAAAATGTATTTAATCTCCTTGACGAATGTGATCATATATTCAGTGATTCAAAAGTGTTACTGTTCACACGATGTGTGAACAGCAACGCATCTCGCCATTTTAAATCGCCTTTGGCGATGGGGCGAGATGCATTCAAGTCAAAACACGCATCCTCCGTGTCAATCAGAGGAGTGATTGACACGGGAGTGAACAGTAACTCAAAAGTGACCACATTCATTGTGGTCATTTTTTGAGTGGAGCTTTTTAAAAATATATGTTAAATTAAGGTCAGTCGAGGGACAGGAAAGGAAATGACGATGAGACATCTAACATTGATCTGTATGGCAGGTATTTCAACAAGCCTCTTAGTGAATAAGATGAAACGGCTGATTCGGAATGAGAATCTTGAGATTGCAGTCACAGCGATGTCAGAACGTGCATTTCAGGGTTACACAGGTCAGACAGATGTTCTGCTGCTTGGTCCGCAGCTGGGACATCGGTTCGAAAGCCTGAAAGAACAGTATGAGTCCAAAGGCATCCGCATAGACAGGATTGATCCGGAACGTTTCGGAGCAATGGATGCGAAGGCTGTACTGGAGCAGGCATTTCCAGACCTGTCTGGACAAATAGGTGATAAATAAAATAAATTAAAGATAGGAGAATGTATCATGGCAAAATTTACTTATGTAGTACAGGACAACGAAGGAATCCACGCAAGACCGGCAGGAATGCTTGCAAAAGAAGCAAAAGCTCTTGAGGGAGTTAAGGTTACAATCGCCGGAAACGGAAAAACAGCTGACGCTACAAGACTGATGGCTATCATGGCTATGGGTATCAAAAAAGGTATGGAAGTTGAAGTAACAGTTGAAGGTGAGAACGAAGAAGCTGCAGCAGCTAAGATGGAAGAGTTCTTCAAAGCAAACCTGTAAGAGAAAGTCATACATATACTCATTTAATTTCTAGTTAAGAAAAGATGTTTTAACAGATTGAAAATAAGGATTAGCCCTCCGGAAGAAAGATCTGTCAGGACATCTTTTTGTTTTTATTGAAAACGCTCCGCTTAGGATGCGCACTGCGGCGTATAATGTAGGCGTCGCAAGCGACCGCCGCAGGCGCAAGAATGTGCCGAGGCACATTCTTTGTTCTAGTTGCACAAAAGTTTATTGTTCTGTATAATGAGAAAGTACGAGTGGAGATCATAGTAGAATTAAGAAAGGGGCAGACAGAAGATGAGAGCGGTTATTTTATCATTAGATACAGGGGCATATAAAGCAAAAGCAGATGTGGCAGCGGCAGCATCACTCAAAAGAATGCTGGAGCAGGTTGGAATTGAAGTCCGGGCAGCAAAAGCATTTCCAGAGGATAAAGAAATGTTGAAAACAGTGCTCTGTAAGCTGGCAGATGCGGGAATGGTTGAACTGGTTCTGACAACCGGAGCAGTTGGATTCCTGGAGAAGCATTGTGCGCCGGATGCTGTGAGGGAGACAGCAGACCGTCTGCTTCCAGGTATTCCGGAAGCACTCAGGGCTTATAATCTTCGTCATACAAAGAAAGTGATTCTGGATCGTTCAGAGGCTGGAATCAGAAAGAAGACATTGATGATTAATCTGCCGGAGAGTGCCAAGATGGCAAAGGAAGATCTGGAATATATACTTCCAGAAGTGGTACAGGTGGTAGATACTTTTTCATTAAGATAAAAACAGAAGGATGGAATAACAGGAGAGATTGAAAATGCTGGTAAAAATATATACAGATGGTGCAGCGCGCGGAAACCCGGACGGACCGGGCGGATATGGAACAGTGCTTGAGTATGTCGACACGAAGGGACAGCTTCATAAGAAGGAATTGTCCCAGGGATATGAGAAGACAACAAACAACAGAATGGAGCTGATGGCTGTAATTGCAGGTCTGGAGGCTTTAAACCGTTCCTGTGAAGTAGAAGTCTATTCGGATTCACAATATGTTGTGAATGCGTTTAACCAGCACTGGGTAGACGGCTGGATCAAGAAGGGATGGAAACGCGGGAAGAATGAACCGGTGAAGAATGTAGACCTTTGGAAACGTCTGTTAGAAGCAAAGCAGAAACACAGCGTGACATTTCACTGGGTAAAGGGGCATGATGGACATCCGCAGAATGAAAGATGCGATGAGCTTGCGACAACTGCAGCAGATGGAACGAATCTTATCGTAGACGAAGGGCTGTAAGAATTCGAAAACAAGGATTGATTAATGTTACTGTTCACTCCCGTATCAATCACTCCGCTGATTGACACGGAGGATGCATGTTTTGGCTTGAATGCATCTCGCCCCATCGCCAAAGGCGATTTAAAATGGCGAGATGCGTTGCTGGTCGCACATCGTGTGAACAGTAACTGATTAATAAAAATCAAGAAGAAAATCTTGAAAATAGTAGACAACAGAGGGATTTCTTAGTATAATTGAAAACTGTGTTGAGTAAGACAGACAATCGCGGCTGCAAGTGCCGAAAGGCCGCAGGTGAGGAAAGTCCGGGCTTCATAGGGCAGGATGCCGGATAACGTCCGGTGGAGGTGACTCCCAGGCCAGTGCAACAGAAATAAACCGCCTGTGCATTTTGTGCAGGTAAGGGTGGAAAGGCAGTGTAAGAGACTACCGCCTTGCTGGTAACAGGAAGGGCACATGTAAACCCCATCCGAAGCAAGACCGAATATAAGCAATGTGGCTGCCCGTCACGCTTAAGGTGGGTCGCTTGAGCGCAGCGGTAACGCGGCGCCTAGATAGATGATTGTTCAACGACATAACCCGGCTTATCGTTTTGCTCAATCAATGGAGGGAGTTTCTATTTAGAAACTCCTTTTGTATTTTAGTTATTAATAATGCGGAAGAAGTTATTTGAGATAGATTCTTTTGCAAGAGACAGACAACGGAGGAATTAAGACCATGGGAATGAAAATTAATGCAGAATTACCATTACCTGCAAACCTGAAGGCGGAATACCCGCTTCCGAAAGAACTGGCAGAGATCAAGAAGAAACGTGATGCGGAGATTCGGGAGATTTTTGAAGGAAAATCCGATAAATTTGTTGTTATCGTGGGACCATGTTCCGCAGACAATGAAGATTCTGTGTGCGACTATGTGAATCGTCTTGCAAAAGTGAACGAGAAGGTATCAGACCGTCTGATGATCATTCCTCGTATTTATACAAACAAACCACGTACAACAGGAGAAGGATATAAGGGAATGCTCCATCAGCCAGATCCGGATCAGGCTCCAAACCTTCTTGAGGGTATCATTGCAATCCGCAGAATGCATATCCGCGCGATCAAAGAGACAGGACTGACATCCGCAGACGAGATGCTTTATCCGGAGAACAGAAGTTATCTTGACGATATCCTTTCTTATGAGGCAATCGGTGCCCGTTCGGTAGAGAACCAGCAGCACCGTCTGACAGCCAGTGGAATGGACATTCCGGTTGGTATGAAGAACCCGACCAGTGGAGACTTTTCAGTTATGATGAACTCCGTAATTGCTGCTCAGAACTCTCATAACTTCATTTACAGAGGAATGGATGTTACAACAGAAGGAAATGATCTTGCACATGTAATTCTTCGTGGTGGTGTTGACAAATATGGAACCTGTATTCCGAACTACCATTATGAGGATCTTGTCCGTCTGGTAGATGTTTATGCGAAGAAAGACCTGAAAAACCCGGCAGCGATCATTGATGCGAACCATTCCAACTCCAATAAGCAGTTCAAAGAACAAATTCGTATTGTCAGCGAAATTCTTCACAGCAGAAGATACAATGATGATGTGAAGAAGATGGTCAAGGGAGTTATGATCGAAAGTTATATTGAAGAAGGAAATCAGAAGATCTGCGATCATATGACTTACGGAAAATCTATTACAGATCCATGTCTGGGATGGGAAGATACAGAGAAGCTGATTTATAAAATTGCAGAAGAGTGTTAAATTTATAAGAGCCAGGACAGATACCACACATGGTAACTGTTCTGGCTCTTATATTAGATGTGGGAGTCAATCCTACATCTGATATAGATAAACGATGGATTATCTGCGGCTATATTTCTCCTCGCAGTACTGGCATCTGTATACCTGATTCTCTTCATCAGTAAGTACAAATACATGATCAAGTCCCTGCTCGATAGATGTGATACATCTTGGGTTCTTGCAGCGGATCACATTTTTGATCTTCTTAGGAAGAGTCAGAGGTTTCTTGGAGATGATCTCTCCGTTTTCAATAATATTTACAGTAATGTTGTGATCGATGAATCCGAGAATATCAAGATCCATGAAATCGATCGGGCATTCAATCTTCATGATATCTTTTTTGCCCATTTTATTACTTTTTGCATTTTTGATGATGGCAACACAGCAGTCTAATTTATCCAGGTGAAGGTATTTATAAATCTCCATGCTTTTGCCGGCTTCAATGTGGTCAAGAACGAATCCTTCAGAGATGCGTCCTACAGTTAATGTATTTTCTAACATTTTGTTACCCCTTTCGTACTATGAAATATGATTATATTAGTCAACGTGAATATCCAAAAGTGTAAGGATCAGAGCCATACGTACATATACTCCGTACTGAACCTGACGGAAATAAGCAGCACGTGGATCGTCATCAACATCAACAGAGATTTCATTTACACGCGGAAGCGGATGAAGAATATACATATCTTCCGGAGCGAGTTTCATTTTCTCTTTGTCGAGAATGTAGAAGTCTTTCATACGTACGTAGTCTTCTTCATTGAAGAAACGTTCTTTCTGAACACGTGTCATGTACAGAATATCAAGTTTTGGCATTGCTTCTTCCAGACGTACAACTTCTTCGTAAGGAATGTTCATCTTGTCAAGTACATCATGACGGATGTATTCCGGAAGTCTTAATTCTTCTGGAGAGATCAGTACAAAACGGATGCCTGTGTATCTCACGAGTGCTGTGATTAGTGAGTGAACAGTACGACCGAATTTTAAGTCACCACACAGACCGATTGTCATGTTGTCAAGTCTTCCTTTTACGTTAAGGATTGTGAGAAGGTCTGTCAGCGTCTGTGTCGGGTGCTGATGTCCACCGTCTCCTGCGTTGATCACCGGAATTTTGGAATGCTGGCAGGCAACCATCGGAGCACCTTCTTTTGGGTGTCTCATTGCACAGATATCTGCGTAGCATGAGATTGTACGGATTGTATCAGATACACTTTCTCCTTTTGCAGCAGAACTGGAGTTTGCGGAAGAGAATCCCATAACGCTTCCTCCAAGGTTCAGCATTGCGGCTTCATGGCTTAAACGTGTACGAGTACTTGGCTCATAGAATAAAGTCGCAAGTTTCTTTCCGTCGCAGGCATGTGCGTATTTGTCAGGATGTGCCTCAATATCCTGCGCAAGTTTCAACAGTTCGTCCAGTTCTTCCACTGAGAAGTCCAGTGGGCTCATTAAATGTCTCATAAGTAACCTCCTTGTGTGATTGAATCACATTATTTATATTCTAGTAGATCGGTAACGGCTTTTCTCTTAGGTGCTTGCGGATCATCATCCGGCCAGCCGACTGCAATCAGAGCTGCCAGTTCCCTCTCTGGCGGAATCTCTAAAAGTTCTGTAATTTTTTCTTCATCAAAGATGCCCATGATCACAGTGCCAAGTCCCTGTTCCTTTGCAGCAAGACAGAAAGACTGGCAGGCAACACCAACGTCAAACATCTGCCATCTGTCTCCCTTTTTTGTGCTGTAGGATCCGTCACGTTCAAAACCGGATCTGCCTTTGATAAAAGTAACAGCAACCAGCATAGGAATTTGACGAATAATATTAGAATTGTAAACAGGGGTATAATCATCAGCGATCTTTTTGAGAATAGAGGGGTCTTCAATTGCAATATAACGAGTGATCTGTGTGTTTTTCCAAGACGGAGAATAGGAAGCAATAGAAATAATAGAATCAATAATAGAATGATCAATATGATCAGGTTTATATTTCCTTATGCTTCTGCGCATCTTGATACAATCAGAAACGTTCATTTGTATACCTCCCAATGTTTTATTCGAGACGCTTGAATCAGATAAAAACCGATTGTTCTCGTATTCCATACCATGATATACTAAAACGAGAAGATTTTCAACAGGAAAATAAACTTTTTTCAAAGGATAGATTTTGTGGAAAAAATGTATTATACTTGGTACTGTTCATGCAGTGTTTTTACTATGTTAGTTGTGTTACAAATCAGTATAAAAGAGATGCAGTATGGATGGAGTTTTTTAGTAAGGAGAAGTTAGGATGGCAACACTTGAAGAACTGAGAGTAGAGCTCGACAAGATAGATAACCAGATGGTGGAACTTTATCAGAAGAGAATGAATGTCTGCCGTGAGGTTGGAGATTATAAGGTGAAAGCCGGACGTAAAGTGTATGACCGGCAGCGGGAGCAGGAGAAACTTGCAGATGTGGCATCAAAGGTTGACAATGATTTTGATAAGAGCGGGGTTCGTGAATTATATACGCAGCTGATGTCTATGAGCAGAAAACTGCAGTATCAGAAGCTGGTAGAAGCAGGCGCACTTGGAAGGCTTCCTTTTATTCAGATTGATTCTCTTGAGAAGGATACTGCCAGAGTTGTGTTCCAGGGAACAGAAGGTGCTTACGGAGAAGCAGCAATGCATCAGTTCTTTGGAGAAGATGTGAATTGCTTTCATGTAAGAACATTCCGTGATGCGATGACTGCGATTGAAGAAGGTGCTGCGGATTATGCGGTTCTTCCGATTGAAAATTCATCTGCAGGTCCGGTGAACGAGATGTATGATCTTCTGGATGAATTTGAGAATTATATTGTTGCTGAGACGATCCTTCCGGTAGTGCATACTTTGTCAGGACTTCCGGGAACAACACTTACAGATATCAAACGTGTTTATTCGAAAGCAGAAGCCCTTATGCAAACGACAGGGTTTTTGAATGACCATGCAGACTGGCAGCAGATCAGTGTAGTGAATACGGCAATCGCTGCGCAGAAAGTAGTAAAAGATGGAGATAAGGCACAGGCAGCTGTATGTAGTGCCTATGCGGCGAAGATTCATGGGTTGGAAGTTCTCGCAGATAATATAAATGACGAGCCGGATAACTGTACACGCTTTATCGTGGTGACAAATCAGAAGGTTTATCTGAAGCATGCGTCAAAGATCAGTATTGAATTCGAACTTCCGCATCAGAGTGGGGCTCAGAGTGGGTCTCTTTATGATCTTCTGTCACATTTTGTATACAATAATATAAATATGACAAAGATTGAATCAAGACCTGTGAAAGGAAAACAGTGGGAGTATCGTTTCTTTGTAGATTTTGATGGAAGTCTGGAGGACGCAGCAGTGAAGAATGCATTGCGTGGACTGAGAGAAGAAGCAACGAATTTGAGAATTCTTGGAAATTACTAGATTTAGAATAGATAGAAAAACAGAATACAGAGCAGGTGGAGCGAAAACTCCAGAGGGATTTACTGGAAAAGAGGTTATTTAGAATGCGTACAAACGAACTGATGCTGTATAAAAATATGGAATATGGAGAGATTCTAAAGGATATCACATTCCTGATTGATAATTATGAGAGTGAATTTTATAACAAAGAAGATTTAAGAGGACTCCTTTTTGATTGTATCAATGAACTTTTGGAATTATCAGTAAGCCACGGTTTTGAAGGAAATCTGTGGCATACTTATCTGACATTTCTTCTTGCAAGTGATGAGAATGCATACAGCACTTCCTGCGAGATCGTAGGAGAGATTGAAGGTAGTCTGAATGAGATCGCACTTCATGATTTTGCTATTTTTAAGGAAATGTTTGACTATGATTTTGAGGAACTGGAAAAGAGTTTGGACGCTGACTGCCTGAAGATCATCATGGATTATAAGAGTGGTAACAGTGGTGGCAAAGTGTTCAACCGTCGTGTCAGGGACAGAATCTGTGATCTCAGCCGTGCCCTTGCCGCGACGCAGAATGTGGATCATTTCAAGCGTACACTGACGCAGTTTTATAAGGAATTTGGAGTTGGTAAACTTGGACTTCACAAGGCATTTCGTGTGGAACATCCGGAGAATTCTGATGTGGAGATCATACCGATCACAAACATTGCTCATGTACATCTTGATGATCTTGTAGGTTATGAAGATGCAAAGAAAAAGCTGGTTGACAACACGAAAGCATTTGTAGAAGGAAAGAAAGCAAATAACTGTCTGATGTTCGGAGATGCCGGAACAGGAAAATCTTCCTCGATCAAGGCTATTTTAAATCAGTATTATGACCAGGGACTTCGTATGATTGAGGTGTATAAACACCAGTTTCAGGATCTGAATGATGTAATCGCTCAGATTAAGAATAGAAATTATAAATTCATTATTTATATGGATGATCTTTCTTTTGAAGAATTTGAAATTGAATACAAATATCTGAAGGCAGTGATCGAAGGTGGTCTGGAGAAGAAACCGAAGAATGTGTTGATCTATGCGACATCAAACCGCCGTCATCTGATCCGTGAGACATTCCGCGATAAGCAGGACAGAGATGAAGATATGCATACAAATGATACAGTACAGGAGAAGCTGTCATTGGTTGCAAGATTTGGCGTTACGATTTATTTCGGTTCACCGGATAAGAAGGCATTCCAGGAGATCGTACGTGTGCTTGCGAAAAAGAATGGAATCAATATGCCGGAAGAGCAGCTGCTTCTTGAGGCGAATGCATGGGAACTGTCTCATGGCGGTTTGTCTGGAAGAACAGCACAGCAGTTTATTGATTATCTGGCAGGACGGGAGTAATGCATTGTGTGGAAGGCTTTTAGAGTCAAACAGAGCTTGAAAAATAAAATAACAGAAGAGAGAAATAAGAGTGGATATTACAAGAAGCTGTTATCTATACAGTTACTGATAGCATACGTTATAGTTATGCTGTTTTGTTCCGGATGTGCCGGGAAGATGAATGCAAAGAAGATTTTCCGTCAGTCTTCGGAAAATATGCAAAAAGTAACTTCTTCGGCAAACCATGTGGAGCTGGCAATTCAGATGTCTGATATTTTAGATCTGATGGAAGTGAACATGGAGATGGATCTGGAGAACACGACAGAGCCTCCGGCCGGTCATGCGAAAGGAACGGCCAGAGTGACAATCAAAGATTCTGAGGTATCTGCAGATCTGGAACTTTATCAGGTGAAGGAAGACGGAAAACAAGTGACATATAGTGGCACGAATGGATCCTGGAAGAAAGAGAGTGTAGAAGGAAGCAACGAGAATCACCTTGGTATTGACGGAAATATTTTCGCGCAGGAGGGGAAAGCGCTTGAGTCTTTCCACCTGTCCGAGCAGGAGACAACAGTAAATGGCAAGGCATGTTATCAGTTGTATGGCGATGTAACAGGAACGGAGCTTATGGGTCTTCTTGGCAAAGAGATGGTAGAAGCATATCATCTGGTGAATCTCCCGGAGGAGGATGCAATCCGTAATTTGAAAATCCCTGTTATTTTTGACATTTACAAAGAAGAACTGCTTCCGGCGAAGATCGTTGTAGACATGAGTGATGTAATGGGAGATTTATATAAGTCTTACGGAGAGACTACGAAAGTAAATCTTTACTCGATCGTGCTTCAGTTTACGGACTATAACAAGGTGGATGAAATCCATGTTCCAGATGAAATAAAGAATTCTGCGAAATAAAAGAAACATTGCCAGAAATCCTATGGTTGATGCTATATAAAAAGAAGGAAGCTTCAGACCGGGCACATGCCGCTGAAGTCTTCCTTCTTTTGTTATTACCACTTATTTCATATTATACAGGTTTCATATTACTCAAGTTCTTCTATATTGCTGATATCGCTGTCAATCACCATGGAGTAATTTGTATAATAGACGACAAATCCAGGCTTCCCGCCATTTGGTTTTTTGACCTGTTTTTTCTCCACGTAGTCAATCTCAACTTTATCGGAACCACGCATGCTGGAATAATAAGCTGCAAGTCTGGCTGCTTCTTCGAATGTACGGTCCGGAAGCTCATCCCCATGTGTTTTGACAATGACATGGGATCCCGGAGCTTGCTTTGCATGAAACCACCAGTCATTTCCGACTGCAAAGTGGAACGTCAGTTCTTCATTCTGAAGATTATTCTTTCCGACATACATATGATAACCGTCACTGGAAATATAATGGAGTGGTTTGTTTTTAATCTTGACTTTTTTCTTTGTATATTTTCTGCGGATATAGCCGGAGTTTGTGAGCTCTTCTTTGATTTCAGCAAGATCATCTTCTGTCAGTGCAATATCAAGTGCTGTCTGAATGGATTCCAGATAAGTGATCTCGTCCAGTGTCTCTTTGCAAAGAACAGAAAGTGCTTCAAAAGTACGTTTTTGCTTGTTATATTTTGCAAAATAACGCTGGGAATTTTCCTGCGGTGTCTTTAATGGATCCATCGGAATGGATACCATTTCATTGGTGTAATAGTTCAGGCATTCAAGAGTCTTTGCACCTTCCTCCAGATTGTATCCATAAGTGTTGATCAATTCGCCGTACACTTTAAATTTATCACGATTTTCTGTGTCTTTCAACTGACGCAGCTGTAAGTCATATTTTTTTCGGTTTCGTTCTAATGCAGTCTGAACTACGTGACGCAGATCGACCGATTTCTGTCGGATGCGGGTGATGAGACTGCGTGTCGAATAATAAGTCTCAAGCACTTCGGAAACAGAATCATATTCTACCCTTGCATAGTTGACAAAATGACTCAGTGGAAGAGCAGAGAATTCTTTTGGCTCTTTTCCATCGAAATAAATACCGGGTGAAAAGGTATCTTCTTTGATCGCGGATAAATAAATCTCAAACTGTGTATATAGATGAAGTAAGATATCAGCAGAATACTCCTGGGCCGGGACAGAAGAATCCATTCCTGCAAGGGAGCAGATCTCCTCCGCGGTTACAGGACTGATTCCGGTAAAACTTGTATAAATTGCTTTGGCAAGTGGCATTGGTTTACCTGTCAGATGCGCTGCGAATTCTTCAGAAGTTACCGTGAGCGGATCTACTTTCTGCATGGTGTCCGGAATGAAATAATCTCTTCCAGGCAGTACTTCGCGGACAGAACTCATCTGTGCAGATACATGTTTGATACTGTCGATGATCTTACCCTGATCGTTACAGAAAATGATATTGCTATGTTTTCCCATAATCTCGACGATCAGATCTTTCCGGCAGAGGTCACCAAGTTCATCGAGATGTTCGATTGTAAAATGAATAATACGCTCAAGTCCCGGCTGCCAGATATCGACAATGCGGCCGCCGCTGATATGTTTACGAAGAAGCATACAGAAGTTTGGGGCAGTCATCGGACTTGGCTTATTCTTCGAGGTCAGATAGACCAGCGGAAGAGAAGCATCCGCCGAAATCGACAGACGATACTGACCTTCCGTTGATTTGACTGTCAGAAGAAGCTCATCCGCTTCCGGTTGTGCAATCTTTGAAATTCTTCCGTTTAACAATTTATGTTTTAATTCGCTGGCGAGACTCGCTACAACGATTCCATCAAAAGCCATATTGTTTCCTCCTAAATAAAAGGTTTGTTTGTTACTGTTCACACGATGTGCGACCAGCAACGCATCTCGCCATTTTAAATCGCCTTTGGCGATGGGGCGAGATGCATTCAAGTCAAAACACGCATCCTCCGTGTCAATCAGCGGAGTGATTGACACGGGAGTGAACAGTAACGTTTGTTTTCATGTTTTTTTATTGTAACATAAATCGAATCTTTATAAAAGACTTGTTGACCATTTACAAACATTTGATGTATAATAGATTAGATTATAGTAAACAGAGGATGAAGACAATGATCAAAAGTATGACAGGCTTTGGCAGATGTGAGATTCAGCAGGATTCCAAGAAGTTTACCGTTGAGTTAAAGAGTGTAAACCACCGTTATCTTGATGTGAACATCAGGATGCCGAAGAAACTTAATTTTTTTGAAACATCCATCCGGACACTTCTGAAGTCTTATGCGAACCGCGGGAAAGTTGATATCTTTATTACATATGAAGATCTGTCACAGGCGCAGAGCTCTGTGAAATATAATCCATTGATCGCGGCAGAATATGTGAAATATTTTAAGCAGATGGAAGAAGAATTCGGGCTGGAAAATGACATCAGCGTATCTGCACTTGCAAGATTTCCGGAAGTTCTTACGATGGAAGAGCAAGTGGAAGATGAAGAGGAGCTTTGGAATGGACTGAAGAAAGCACTGGAAGGGGCTTTTACACAGTTTGTTGAGACGAGAATAACAGAGGGTGAGAACCTGAAGAAAGATATTCTTGCGAAGCTTACATTTCTGGAGCAGGAAGTCTCTGCGGTAGAAGAACGTTCTCCACAGATTGTGGCAGAATACCGACAGAAGCTGGAAGAGAAAGTGGCTGAGTTACTGGCAGATACACAGATGGAAGAAAACCGCCTGGCAGCAGAAGTGATTCTGTATGCAGATAAGATCTGTACAGATGAGGAAGTTGTGCGGTTGAAGAGCCATATTCAGCATATGAGAGCAACATTGGAGGAGAAAGAAGGAATCGGGCGTAAGCTGGATTTCATTGCGCAGGAGATGAATCGCGAAGCAAATACGATTTTGTCTAAAGCGAATGATATTGAGGTTTCCAATCATGCGATCAGTCTGAAGACAGAGATTGAGAAGATCAGAGAGCAGATACAGAATATAGAATAGAGTAAAAGAGGGCAGGATCATGAATAAAAAAGGTATTTTGATTGTCGTATCCGGATTCTCAGGAGCCGGAAAAGGTACATTGATGAAAGAATTAATGAGAAAATATCCGGAGAATTATGCTTTATCCATCTCTGCGACAACAAGAGGTCCACGTGACGGGGAAGTAGATGGCAGAGAATATTTCTTCCTTTCCAGGGAGAAATTTGAAAAAATGATTGCCAATAATGAATTGATAGAGTATGCTAAATACGTGGAAAACTATTATGGCACACCGCGTGCATATGTTGAGAAGATGTTGGATGAAGGGAAAGATGTGATTCTTGAGATCGAGATTCAGGGAGCACTGAAAGTGAAAGAAAAGTTCCCGGATACGCTTCTGATGTTTGTGACACCGCCGAATGCCAGAGAACTGAAGTCCCGTCTGGTAGGAAGAGGGACAGAGACGATGGAGGTTATTGAGTCCAGAATGAACCGTGCCTGTGAAGAGGCAGAGGGAATGAGTGCTTATGACTATCTTGTCGTGAATGATGAACTGGATGATTGTGTTGAAGAGATGCATTCTATTATCCAGGGAGAACACCACAGAAGTTCACGCAATGTGAATTTTATGAATGACATAAAAGAAGAATTGGAAGAGTTGAAAGGAGAAAATTAATATGCTGCATCCATCTTATACTGACTTGATGAAAGTAGTTAACAAAGACGTTGAAGAGGGAGATTCTAAGGTTGTAAACAGCCGCTATTCTATCGTAATGGCTACATCTAAGCGTGCAAGACAGCTGATCGCCGGAGAACTTCCGCTTGTACCTGCGAAAGACGGACAGAAGCCGCTTTCCATTGCAATCGAAGAACTGAATGAAGGTGAGCTTAAGATCTTACCTGAGGACACTGACGAAGAGTAGAATCAGAACAGTAACGGAGCAGATGCAGAAAATGCAATCTGCTCTTTTGACGTTGTTGTTGAACGTTTTGTGCATGCATGGAATGTATGGAATGATGCACAGAAGGTGAGATTTATTTATATTTTTTAGAGAGGATGACCAGGAGGTTTTACTAATATATGAAAATACTTTTTATATCCTTAGGATGTGATAAAAATCTGGTGGATACAGAAGTAATGCTTGGAATGCTTGCTTCAAGAGGTTACGAGATGACGAATGATGAACAGGAGGCTGATATTATTGTGATCAACACCTGTTGTTTTATCCATGATGCGAAAGAGGAAAGCATCCAGAATATTCTTGAGATGGCAGAATATAAGAAGAGTGGCAGTGCAAAGGCATTGATCGTTACAGGATGTATGGCAGAGCGTTATCGTCAGGAGATTCTTGATGAGATTCCGGAGGTAGATGAAGTTCTTGGAACAACTGCATATGATCGCATTCTGGATGCGGTAGATGCGGCACTTGCCGGACAGCATGAAGTTATGACAGCTGACCTTGATGCTCTTCCATTACCGGAGACGAAGCGTCTTGTAACAACAGGAGGACATTTTGCATATCTGAAGATTGCAGAAGGATGTGACAAACATTGTACGTACTGCATCATTCCGAAAATCCGTGGAAACTTTAGAAGTGTACCGATGGAACGCCTTCTGAAAGAAGCACAGGATCTGGCAGAGCAGGGCGTAAAAGAATTGATTCTTGTTGCTCAGGAGACAACGCTTTATGGAAAAGATCTTTATGGAGAGAAATCTCTTCCAAAGCTGCTCCGTGAACTTTGCAAGATCAGTGGAATCCGTTGGATCCGTATTTTATATTGTTATCCGGAGGAAATCACAGATGAACTGATCCAGGTAATGAAAGAAGAACCGAAGATCTGTCATTATCTTGATCTCCCAATCCAGCATGCGAATGATACCATCTTGAAGAGAATGGGACGCAGAACTTCAAAACAGGAGCTGATTGACATTGTGCAGAAGCTTCGTAAGGAAATTCCGGATATCTGTCTTAGAACAACACTGATCACAGGCTTTCCGGGAGAGACGCAGGAGCAGCATGAAGAGGTGATGGAATTCATTGACACACTTGAGTTTGATCGTCTTGGAGCATTTACGTATTCTCCGGAGGAAGATACACCGGCAGCCACATTCGAAGATCAGATTGATGAAGAAGTGAAAGAGGATCGTCAGGCAGATATCATGGAACTTCAGCAGGAAATTGCATTCGATAAAGCGGAAGACATGATTGGAAGAGAGGTTCTTGTCATGATCGAAGGTAAAGTCGCAGATGAGAATGCCTACGTTGGAAGAACTTATCGTGATGCACCGAATGTAGACGGTCTGATCTTTATCAATACTGACGTAGAATTGATTTCCGGAGATTTTGCAAAGGTTAAAGTGACCGGAGCATTAGATTATGATTTGATAGGAGAGTTGATGTAGTATGAATTTACCAAACAAATTAACAGTATTACGTGTGATTATGGTTCCGTTTTTTGTTTTCTTTATGTTGACAGATGTAGGCGGAGCTGCGAATAAATGGATCGCGCTTGTACTTTTTATTGTTGCAAGTCTGACAGATATGCTGGATGGTAAGATTGCAAGAAAATACAATCTTGTAACAAATTTTGGAAAGTTTATGGATCCGCTGGCAGATAAACTTCTTGTCTGCTCTGCAATGATCTGTCTGATTCCTTCAGGAAAACTTCCGACAGCAGTTGTTATTGTTATTATTGCAAGAGAGTTTATTATCAGTGGTTTCCGTCTGGTAGCATCTGATAATGGCGTTGTTATCGCAGCAAATTACTGGGGAAAATTCAAGACAGTATCCCAGATGGCAATGATCATTGTTCTGATTGCTGATTTTGGCGGTGTATTCGACATGGTTGGAACAGTACTGATCTGGATTGCCACAGCACTTACTGTGATTTCTCTGGTAGATTATGTGTGGGCAAACAGAGAGGTTCTTACAAAGGGAGGCATGTAAGAGATGTATCTGGAGTGGTTTTTTAAAGAGAAAACTGCAGGTGAGAAAAGTCTGGAAGAAGTTGTAGTAGATCTTCTTGCAGAGCGTAAACTTCATGTGACAACAGCAGAATCCTGTACAGGTGGATTGATTGCAGGAACGTTAGTCAATGTGGCAGGAGCATCAGATGTGCTGAACGAGGGATATGTTACGTATTCGAATGAGGCAAAGGAACGTCTAATTCACGTTTCTCATGAGACACTTGAAACTTACGGTGCCGTGAGTGAACAGACAGCGCATGAGATGGCTGAGGGTGCGGCAAAGGCTGCGAATGCGGATGCGGCACTAAGTGCAACAGGAATTGCAGGGCCTGGAGGTGGAACAGAAGAAAAGCCGGTTGGTCTTGTATATATTGGATGTTATCTGAATGGGAAGACGACAGTGAAAGAGTGTCGTTGGAATGGAAGCCGGATGGAGAACAGATTGGATACTGTGAACGCAGCATTGGAGATGCTGAAGGAACGTCTGATGGAAGAGATGCCGGTGTAATAAGAAAAGATTAAGTTGAAGCAGTAACTGTTTCCAAAAGGATACAGAAGCTGCTTTTCTTATACATAAATTTGTCAAGTGTCATATTTATATAATTCTTTCCCTCAGATGGTGAAAATCTTGTCAAAGTTGTGATTGACGAATGCGACAAATTGTGCGAAAATAAATACATATGGTGCAGGGAGAAAGAGTTTGTGGCAGGTGACAAATCAACTTCTCACCGCGCAGACAGTTCAGTGTTAAAAAATAATGCAGAGCTGTCAGTTTTTGTGCGAAAAAAATAGTGTACCGTATACGAAGAAAATCATACATATTGAAAGGAGTATTAACATGATTTATTCACACGAAGTAGAAATGATGTGTCCGGTAGCCCAGGGCGTAAACCATGGCGCAGCTCCAATTCCAGAAGAAGCTAAATGGGTAAAGGCAAAAGAAATCAAAGATATCTCCGGACTTACACACGGTGTAGGCTGGTGTGCTCCACAGCAGGGTACTTGTAAGCTCACACTGAACGTAAAAGACGGAATCATCCAGGAGGCACTTGTTGAGACAATCGGATGTTCAGGAATGACACATTCCGCAGCTATGGCTTCTGAGATCCTTCCGGGAAGAACACTTCTTGAAGCTCTGAATACAGACCTTGTATGTGATGCTATCAACACAGCTATGAGAGAACTGTTCCTTCAGATTGTTTACGGAAGAACTCAGAGTGCATTCTCAGAGGACGGACTTCCGATAGGAGCAGGACTTGAGGACCTTGGAAAAGGACTTCGTTCACAGGTTGGTACAATGTACGGAACACTGAAAAAAGGACCTCGTTATCTTGAGATGACAGATGGTTATGTAACAGGAATCGCACTGAACGAAGATGATGAGATCATCGGATATCAGTTTGTAAACTTCGGTAAGATGATGGACTTCATCAAAGCTGGAGACGAGCCGGCTGTAGCGCTTGAGAAAGCTAAAGGACAGTACGGACGTGTTGACGATGCTGTTAAGATCATTGACCCAAGAAAAGAGTAAGGAGGACTATTTCAATGGCATTATTTGAATCATATGAAAGAAGAGAAAAACAGATTCTTGCAAAACTCGCTGAGTATGGAATCAACTCCATCGAAGAAGCTGCAGAAGTAACTAAAGCAGCTGGTCTTGACGTTTACAAGATGGTTGAAGGAATTCAGCCAATCTGTTTCGAGAACGCTAAGTGGGCTTACACAGTAGGTGCTGCTATCGCAATCAAAAAGGGATGTACAAAGGCAGCTGATGCAGCAGCAGCAATCGGAGAAGGACTTCAGTCTTTCTGTATTCCGGGATCTGTTGCAGATCAGAGAAAAGTTGGTCTTGGACATGGTAACCTTGGAAAAATGCTTCTTGAAGAAGATACAGAGTGCTTCGCATTCCTGGCTGGACACGAGTCATTCGCAGCAGCTGAGGGTGCTATCGGTATCGCTGAGAAAGCAAACAAAGTTCGTAAAAAACCTCTGCGTGTTATCCTGAACGGTCTTGGAAAGGACGCTGCTCAGATCATCGCACGTATCAACGGATTTACATACGTTGAGACAGAACTTGACTATCACACAGGAGAACTGAAAGAAGTATTCCGTAAAGCATACTCTGAAGGACTTCGTGCGAAAGTTAACTGCTACGGAGCTAACGACGTAGTAGAAGGTGTTAAGATCATGTGGAAAGAGAATGTAGACGTATCTATCACAGGTAACTCTACAAACCCTACAAGATTCCAGCACCCAGTAGCAGGAACATATAAGAAAGAGCGTATCGAAGCTGGAAAGAAATACTTCTCAGTTGCTTCAGGTGGTGGTACAGGACGTACACTTCACCCAGACAACATGGCAGCTGGACCGGCTTCTTACGGAATGACAGATACAATGGGACGTATGCACTCTGATGCACAGTTCGCTGGATCTTCATCTGTACCGGCTCACGTTGAGATGATGGGACTTATCGGAGCAGGAAACAACCCGATGGTTGGTATGACTGTTGCTGTAGCAGTTGCTGTAGAGGAAGCTGCAAAGGCTGGTAAATTCTAAGAATTTATTTCTGGATAATGTTTTAATTTAATATAAAATCAAGGAGTAAAAACAAAATAGTTTTTACTTCTTGATTTTTTTAGTTGATATCTAAATATTTATCATAAGAACTATGTTTATTTGATAGATTTTGTTATACTTAAAAGGAATGAAAACTGTTGGATAATATAGCGTTTATAAGAAATGAGGTGTACGTATGGCATTAGCACAGAACCGTATTTTCACAATAGAAGATATTTATAATCTTCCAGAAGGAGAAAGAGCTGAATTAATTGATGGTCAGATTTATATGATGGCACCACCATCTCGACGTCACCAAGAAATAATTGGTTCTCTTTATCGAAAAATTGCAGATTATATTGATATGAAAAGAGGGGCATGCAAAGTATATCTTGCGCCATTTGCGGTATTTTTGAATAACAATAATGTTAATTATGTAGAACCGGATATTTCTATAATATGTGATAAAAATAAACTTGACGATAAAGGATGTAATGGAGCTCCAGATTGGATTATTGAAATCGTGTCTCCTAGCAGTAAAAGAATGGATTATTATATTAAATTGTTTAAATATCGAACTGCTGGAGTAAGAGAATACTGGATTGTTGATCCAATTAGAGAGATGATTCTGGTATATGATTTTGAGAATGATGATTACGAACAGTATTCATTTTCAGAAATAGTTAAAGTTCGAATATACGACGATTTCGAAATTAATTTTACTACAATCTAGAATATACGAGGCATTACACATGAAGATAAAGATGGTAGACATTGCAAGGCATCTTGGTGTTTCCAAAGCAACGGTATCGCTTGCAGTAAATGGAAAACCGGGAGTGAATGAAGAAACCAGAAGGATGGTTTTGGAATGTCTGGAAGAAATGAAGAAGAATAATGGAGTGATTCCGGTAAAAGAGAATATCGTTACAGTGTCTGACCATCCGGTGAATCAGATGATCAAAGTAGTGATTGTTAATCACAGCAAAGGTGCTGCGTGTAATTCGGAGACAGATCTCTGGTCAGATGTACTTGCTACATTTGATTCTGAAGCAAGAAGACTTGGATATCTATATGGAGTGACGTATTTAAATGATGACATTACGCAAACAGAAGCAGTAATTACGGAATGTAATATGGATTTTGTGGCAGGCGTTCTTCTTTTTGGAACCGAATTAAAAGAAGAAGATCAAAACCTGCTTGAAAGAATCAAAAAACCATTGGTTCTTTATGACTGTGAACTTCCAGATAGTCGGTATAGCAGCGTATGTGCAGATAATAGACAAATGCTAAAAAGTGCTGTGGATTATCTGTACAAGGAAGGTGCATCAGATATTTATTATTTCTGCACAGGGAAAGATAATTATAATTATCGAGTTCGTAAGGAAGCGTTTTTAAATACAAAGTCTAACGAAGATACTGCATCAGCAAAATATATTCTTGATCTTGGAGATGAAATTCCAAGGATAATAGAGACTTTGTTAGACTGGTTGAGAAAAAATCCGCTTCCGCAAGGAATTTTATTTGAAAATCAACAGATTTCAATCGGTGCATTGACGGCACTTCGAAAGTATGGAGTGAACATCCCACAGGAAGTGAAAGTTGTCGGATTTGGTATGATTCCTGACTATATATACCAGGATCTAAAGTTGGTACAAATGAGAATATCTGAAATAGAAGGTGTTCTTCTTACAATGGATTTACTGGATAAAAAGATTCGTCAGTATTCAATGTCTAAAGTTAAGATATACACAGAAGCAGAAATGATTATAAGTTAAAATAATCGTAAGACAAAAGAACGAAAAAAACAAATTGGAGGAACAGAAAATGAATGAATATTTTCCACATTTATTCGAACCAATTAAAATTGGAAAGACTACGGTAAAAAACAGAATCTTTATGCCGCCGATCTCTACAAACATGGCAGATAAAGGCTATGTAACAGACGCACTGGTTGAGCATTACTCAGCAAGAGCGAAGGGGGGAGTCGGACTGATTGTTACAGAAGTTACGACTGTAGAGCCGGTTTATACATATTTACCGGGAGATATGTCTATCTATGATGATTCTTATATTCCGGGTTGGAAGAAGCTGGTAGATGCAGTACATCAGTATGATACGAAGATTTTAGCACAGTTATTCCATCCGGCTTACATGGCATTCCCGATTCCGGGAACACCGCAGCTGATCGCCCCTTCTAATGTTGGACCTTATTATGCAAAATCAGCTCCGAGAGCTGTAACTGTTGAAGAATTGCATGTACTTGTTCAGCAGTTCGGGGAGGCAGCACGCCGTTTCCAGATTGCAGGTGGAGACGGAGTTGAGATCCAGTGTGCACATGCACATGGACTGCTTGGCGGATTCCTTACACCTCTTTATAACAAGAGAACAGATGAATACGGCGGAGACATTAACGGACGTCTCAGACTGACACTTGAAGTAATTGCGAAGATCCGCGAACTTTGCGGCGATGATTTCATCATTGATGTTCGTATTTCAGGAGATGAGTACAGTGAAGGTGGTCTGACACTGAACGACATGATCTATGTATCCAAACAGCTTGAGAAAACAGGCGTTGATTTTATCCATGTTTCCGGAGGAAATACAATTAAGAGAGGTAGTTCTATGCCTGCACCTGGTACATCACCGGCACCGCATGCACATGCAAGTGAGGAAATCAGAAAGCATGTGAATATTCCGGTATCTACAGTTGCAAGAATCAATGAACCATGGGTAGCGGAAGAACTCATTGCTAACGGAAAGACTGACATCTGTATGATTGGTCGTCCGAATTTGTGTGACAGTGAATTCGTTAATAAAGCTGCAGAAGGAAAAACAGATGATATCCGTCCATGTATTGGATGTGGACGCTGCCTGACAGGAATTATGTTTGGTAATCCGATCAGCTGTACAGTGAATCCATCAGTAGAATCTGATGAGATCAAGGAAGCAGATGAGAAGAAGAAAGTTCTTGTGATCGGTGCGGGTCCGGCGGGAATGGAAGCAGCTTATGTTGCAAAGAAACGCGGACATGAAGTTATTCTCTGCGAAAAGAGCGGAGAGTTCGGAGGCCTTTTAAGACTGGCAGCAGTTCCAATCGCTAAACAGGAACTTTGTAAAGTAATTAAGTTTATGGCACGTCGTCTGAAGAACGAAGGAATCGAAGTCCGCATGAACTGTGAAGTAACTCCGGAGATGCTTGCAGGAGAATTCAAGGATTATGAAGTTGTCTGTTCTACAGGGGCAGTTCCGAAGGAAATTCCTCCATTCAAAGTGTTCAAGCAGACAATGACAGCCGATGACGTCCTTGCCGGAAGAAAATACCCGGGAAGAAAGATCGTTATTCTCGGGGGCGGATCTGTCGGATGTGAAACTGCAGATTATCTTGCACCATTGATTGATGACATGTTCCCTGCAAACCGTGACATCACAGTGATCGAGATGACACCGTCACTGATGCCGGGAGAAGGCGGTGCAGCTAAGAGTCAGCTGACAATGAGACTCAAGAGAAAAGGTGTAAAGATTGAACTGAACAGTCAAGTGACGAAGGTTGATGAGACTACGATCACTTATGAGAAAGACGGACAGGAGTATCATATTACAGATGCGGATACACTGATCTTTGCAGTTGGTTATGCACCGAACAAAGTAGAGATTACAGAAGAGAGAGTTCATTTTATCGGAGACTGTGATAAAGTCGGAACTCTGAAAGATGCAATTGCTGCAGGACATAAACTAGCAGAAGAACTGTAATTGAAGAAAAGTTCAGAATAACAAATATAGAAAAGAAATATAGAAATGAATAAAACGGAGAAAAAAGATGGGGAATAAATTATCAGAACCGATTAAGGTCGGAAATCTTACTTTTAAAAACAGAATCATGTTTCCACCGCTTACAACAGGTTATGAAGAAAGAGACGGATCTATTGGGGCGAGAAGTCTGAACTTCTATGAAAGACTTGCAAAAGGTGGAGCAGCGTATGTTGTTATCGGAGATGTAGCTCCTGTAAGAACAGCTTCACCGACACCAAAGCTTTATGATGACAGCCAGATTCCTGTATATAAAAACCTGGCAGACACATTACATAAGTATGACTGTAAGCTTGCACTTCAGCTGTTCCATCCGGAGTATGATGTTCCGGGTGTCGGACGCATGATCATGGAGGCAGGTATTGCAAGACAGGCTGCGGCAAAAGCACAGGCTGAGGGAAATGCAGAAGAAGCAAAGAGACAGATGGAAGAATGCGACAGACTTACCAAAGGTGCTTATGCAAAACTTCATCATGATATGCAGCATTTTGTTACAGAGGCAACCGTTGAGCAGTTAGAAGATATTAAAAACAGCATCGCGGCATGTGCAGCAAAGGCACAGAAAGCCGGAATCGATGCGATTGAAGTACATGGAGACCGTCTTCTTGGTTCCCTTTGCTCGAAGATTCTGAACCACAGAGAAGATCAGTACGGAGGAAGTCTTGAGAACCGTACAAGATATGCACTTGAAGTAGTAGCAGCAATCAAAGAAGCAGCACCGGATCTTATGATTGAGTATAAACTGCCAATTATTACAGTAAATCCTGATGGAACACTTCGTGGAAAAGGCGGACTTGAGGCAGAAGAAGGAATTCAGTTTGCTAAGATGCTTGATGAAGCCGGAATCGATATGATCCAGGTGGCTCAGGCAAACCATACAGGAAATATGGGAGATACAATCCCGCCGATGGGAGATGTTCCATATAACTGGACTCTTCCGGTTGCCAGAGAAGTGAAAAAACTGGTATCCGTTCCGGTTGCAACAGTTGGTCGTGTTGTCAGCTTAGAAGCAGGAGAGAAGATCCTCGAAGACGGAGATGCCGATATCGTAGCTTATGGACGTTCCATGCTTGCAGATGCAGATATTGCCAATAAAGCTATATCCGGAGAGTGCATCAGAGAATGCTTGAACTGTAATAAAGGATGCGTAGATGCAATTCAGGGCCGCAGATACATTTCCTGCGTATTAAATGCAGAGAATGGAAATGAAGGAACAGTATTTATCAAACCTACAGACGAGAAGAAAAAGGTCGCAGTTGTAGGTGCCGGGATCGCTGGACTTGAGGCGGCAAGAGTTGCAGCAAAACGCGGACATGAAGTAACCGTTTTTGAGAAATCAGAGAAGATCGGTGGACAGATCCATCTGGCAGCAGTTCCACCGAGAAAGAGCGAGATTCTAAGATCGATCGAGTATTATGAGAAGATTCTCCCGGAACTTTTTGTAGATGTGAAATTAAATACAGAAGCAGATAGCGAAGAACTCAATAAGTTTGATCATGTAATTCTTGCAATCGGTGCACATAACATGGATCTTCCAATGGCTGTTACAGAGAGTAATGTTGTTTCTGCATGGGACGTTCTTGCAGGATGTGAAGTGAGTGGAGCATGTGCAGTGCTTGGCGGAGGATTAGTTGGAACTGAAACAGCAGAATTTCTTGCACAGAAAGGTCTGAAAGTAAGCATTATTGAGATGTTGGATCAGATTGCAACAGGAGAATCCGAGACAGTAATGCCACTGATCAAAAAAGACTTCGAAGAGCATGGTGTTAAAGAGTATGTGAATACAAGAGTGAATTCTATCGAGAATAATGTGATTCATGCTGTGAATACAAAAGACGAGTCAGAGGTTACAATTGAAGCGGATACAATTGTGAATGCACTCGGGTCTAAGAAGAATCTCTTCGACGACAGTAAGCTGACAGTTCCATTTGTATATGTTGGAGACTGCAGCGGTGAGAGAACAGCAGATATCTCAGCAGCAATCCGCAGCGGATATCAGGCTGGAAATGAAATCTGAGAATTTTTAAGTTTTATTCAGTGAGAAAATAAGTAAAATACAGGGTGATGCTGTAAACAGAAAATCTGTAGACAGTATCACCCTGTTTCAGTTATAATAAAATAAAATTTTTGTTATAAAAAATGATAATGGAGCAAGGCTATGATAAACAAAGAACTATTTTATAAAGTAACATTAATTGATTGTAACGGAAAAGAATTGGAAGTTGCTAAATTCCTGCAGATTTTAACAGGAATGGAAAAAACAGAAACAAGAAGAATTGTAGCGAGTCTGCCATGTGTTCTTTATGAAGAACTTGACGGAGAGGCTTGCTCTTATATTGAGGAAGCACTGGATTTTTATACTGCAAAATACAAATTAGAACCAGTAGGTGATGAAAATGAAGTATATGAAGAGAATGCATTTGTCTATCCTTCAAAACAGGTGATCGCGCTTGGAAGTATGGTTGATTACATCGGAAAGAGGTCAGAGTTTGTAAGCATCGCGAGAAAATATGACTTCCCGAAGAATGTGAGCCTGAATGATACGCCATTCTTAGTAAAAGATGGTTTGGCAGAAGAACAGGCAGTGAACCTGCGGCAGGATCTTCGCAATATGGGAATGTTTGCGCTGATTATGAGAAGTGGGGTAGAAGTCCAGCAGGTGAAGAAGAGGGGATTTTTAGCAGGGGTGTTTGCACGTTGAGATGAATTAAAGGGTTGTTTGATACAGTCAGCTGTGAGTAGTGATTATATATCCGATTTCTTACAGAAAATTCAATTAGATTTTATTGACACTTTTGTAGAGAAGGACTACAATATCTTTAGATTGTTAATTTAATAACATACAAATAAAGAGTTTAGGAGGCAGACAAAAATGGCAAATATTTTATGTAGTCCGAGCAAATATGTTCAAGGTGCAGGTGAGATGAAAAAGCTGGGTGAATATGCTCAGAAGTATGGTAAAAAAGCACTTGTACTGATCACAGAGTCGGGGTATAAACGTATTGAAGACGTTCTCAAAGTTGGATTTGAAGGATATGATATTGAACCAGTGTATGAGTATTTCAACAGAGAATGTAGCAAGACAGAAATTAATCGTTTGGTAGCCGTTATGAATGAAAAGGGCTGTGATGTTGTTATTGGTATTGGCGGAGGAAAGATCCTTGATACTGCGAAAGCAGTTGCTTATTACAAAGAAGTGCCGGTACTGATCTGTCCGACAATTGCATCTACAGATGCGCCATGCAGTGCACTTTCTGTTATTTATACTGATGAAGGCGTATTCGAAGAATACTTATTCCTCCCAGCTAATCCAAACATGGTTCTGATGGACACAGAAATCATTGCAAAATCACCAGTCAGACTGACAGTTTCCGGAATGGGTGATGCACTTGCAACTTATTTTGAAGCAAGAGCCTGTCAGGCTAGCGAAGCAACAACTTGTGCTGGTGGAAATGTTACTATGGCAGCGATGTCACTCGCAAAACTGTGCTTTGATACATTGATGAATGAAGGTGTGAAGGCAAAACTTGCTCTGGAAGCAGGAGCCTGCACAAAAGCTGTTGAGAAGGTAATTGAAGCTAATACATTGCTTAGTGGAATCGGATTTGAGAGTGGCGGTCTTGCAGGAGCACATGCAATTCATAATGGATTCACAGTTTTGGACGAGTGTCATCATATGTATCATGGAGAGAAAGTTGCATTTGGAACAATCACACAGCTTGTTCTGGAAGACATTCCGGCAGAAGAACTGGAAGATATTATAGATTGGTGCATTGAACTGGGACTTCCTGTTACATTAAAAGAACTTGGTATTACAGAAGTGACAGACGAGAAGCTTATGGCAGTTGCGACAGCAGCTTGTGCAGAGAATGATACACTTCATAACATGCCATTTGAGGTGACACCTGAGACTGTATGCGCAGCAATTAAGGCAGCAGATGCTTACGGAAGATATTTCCTGGGAGAATAGAATATGGGAAATAGGATACCATTTCGTTAAAATAGAAAAACCAATTTGACAAACTGATTTTCTGTGGTATAATTTTCATGCTGTGAAAAACAGCCGACAGTTCATTTGTACCTTCCTGTCGAAAAACAAAACCAGGGCTAGTTAAGAAGATTCTAGGCTCTGCGTGCAAAGAAGTACGCAGAGCTTTTTATATTCAGGAAATACTTTCCATATATATAAAACGCTCCGCTTAGGATACACAGCTCTTAAAAGGTACATACATTTCACATACAGGAGAGTTGAAATATGTATTATTTGCAAACAAAAGCCAGTTTTGACGCAGCACATTTTCTCTGGAAATACGAGGGGAAATGCAGAAATATCCACGGACATCGTTGGAATGTTGTTGCAAAAATCAAAAGTCAGGAGCTGGAGCAAGAAGGACAGACACGGGGAATGGTAGTGGACTTTGGTAATCTGAAAAAGGATCTGAAAAAGCTTTGTGATTCCTTTGACCATAGTCTGATTTACGAAGTGGGATCTCTGAAAGCAGAAACAGTAGCTGCACTTCAGAATGAGGACTTTCATCTGGAGAAAGTTTCCTTTCGTCCCACAGCAGAAAATTTTGCATATTATTTCTACAAGGAATTAACGGAATTGGGATATGAGGTTCATTGTGTGGAAGTATATGAGACACCGAATAATTGCGCGGTTTATGAGGAAGAGTAGATGAAAGTAGTAGAAAAATTCACCAGTATTAATGGGGAAGGCACACGGGCAGGAGAACTGGCAGTCTTCATCCGTTTCAAAGGATGTAATCTGCGATGCAGTTATTGTGATACTATGTGGGCCAATGAACCTGATTGCCCATATGAAGAGGAAACTCCGGAAGAGATTTTAAATTATGTTTTAGGAACCGGTATTCGCAACGTGACACTTACAGGTGGAGAACCGTTGCTGCAAAAAGACATCAGAGAATTGATCCACCTTCTTTTACAAGCCGGTTTACAGGTCGAAATTGAGACAAATGGCGCAGTTGATTTATCTGCATTTTGTGAAGAACGACCGGTATTTACAATGGATTATAAGTTACCGTCAAGCGGGTGCGAAGAATATATGATAACAGAGAACATGGGACTGCTAGGAAAAGATGATACTGTAAAATTTGTATGTGGCAGCAAGAAAGATCTGTTAAAAGCACTGGACGTGATTCAGACTTATAATCTGACAAACAGGTGTCATGTGTATCTTAGTCCTGTTTTTGGATCCATAGAACCAGTGCAGATCGTAGAATTTATGCTAAAGCATCGGTTGAATGGTGTGCGTCTGCAGATTCAGATGCATAAAGTAATCTGGGATCCAAATGAACGGGGCGTATAAATAAGTAGTGAGGTGATGGAGATGAAAGCATTAGTTCTCTTTAGTGGAGGAATCGATTCAACAACGGCATTAGGACTGGCAATCAAAAAATACGGGAAAGAGCAGGTGATTGCACTCTCGGTTTCCTATGGACAGAAGCACGATAAAGAAATCAGGGCTGCAATAGCAGTTGCCGAATATTATGGCGTGGAGCATCTGTTCCTGGATTTAAGTAAGATATTTCAATATAGCAACTGTTCACTGCTTCAACAGTCCACGGAAGAAATTCCGGAGGAGAGTTACGCAGAGCAGATTTCAAAAACAAATGGCGATAAGCCTGTAAGTACATATGTACCGTTCCGGAACGGATTATTTCTTTCTTCGGCAGCAAGTATCGCACTGAGCAAGGAATGTGGAGTGATTTATTATGGAGCTCATGCAGATGATTCTGCCGGTTTTGCTTATCCGGATTGCTCACCGGTATTCAATCAGGCAATGAATGAAGCAATCTGGGAAGGCTCCGGACATCAACTGAAAATAGAAGCTCCTTTTGTAAATGTATCCAAAGCCGAAGTAGTACGGATTGGATTAGAACTGGGAGTTCCGTATGAATTGACATGGTCCTGTTACGAAGGTGGAGAGAAGCCTTGCGGAAAATGCGGAACATGCATTGATCGCGCAGCAGCATTTCAGGCGAATCACGTAGAAGACCCTGCGTTGAGATAGAGGAGAAAGCAATGAGAGAAAAAGAAAATTTAACATTATTGGGAAATCAGCAAACAAAATACCGTATGGATTATGATCCGTCTGTATTGGAGGCATTTCAGAATAAACATCCTGAAAACGATTACTTCGTCAAGTTCAACTGCCCGGAATTCACAAGTCTGTGCCCAATCACCGGACAGCCGGATTTTGCAACGATCACGATTTCCTATGTTCCGGACGAACGTCTTGTGGAGAGTAAATCCTTGAAATTGTATTTGTTCTCATTCCGAAACCATGGAGATTTTCATGAAGATGTGATCAATATAATTATGAAAGATCTTGTCAAGCTTCTTGAACCAAAATATATAGAAGTCTGGGGAAAATTCCTTCCACGTGGAGGTTTGTCCATCGATCCGTATTGTAATTACGGAAAGCCAGGTACCAACTGGGAGCAGGTTGCCTGGAATCGTATGAGTAATCATGATATGTTTCCGGAGAAAATTGATAATCGGTAAGATAACGGTAGTGTGCAACAAATAGAAGATGGAAAGAAATTTTCAGGAGATTTCCGTATATCGGATTTACAAAGAACACTCATCAACGTGATAAATTCATCTTTGGTAATCTTACTGTACTTCTCTAAGCATTTTTATGTTATTATGAAAATAGAATTATTACAAGAGAAAATCGTGAGGGAGAAGATATATGGGCACACTATATACAAGACTATCATCAATAACCGGTGAGATGTCACCTGAATCAATAGAACATCATATTGCTCGAGTTATGCTGGAACATATTCATCAATTGAATAACATTTCCATAGGTACTATGGCTGATTTATGCTCTGTTTCAAAATCTACAATCTCCAAATTCGTTAAGCAATTAGGATTTGAGGATTACAAAGAATTTAAAGCAGAAGCATACAGTAGAGGGAAAAGAGAAGTTTACATAAAAGATCTAAATACGATAAATATTACAGATTATATATTGCAAAAAGGAACGGAAGAATATCTGGATGTGCTGTTTTCAGATATTCGCTATTTATTTTTCAATACTGACTCTAAAAAAATAGAACACTTGGTCACGTTGATTCATGATTATGAAGAAGTAGCTGCATTTGGAGAAGGATATTCAGAGACTGCTGCATTGAATTTTCAGCATAAAATGTCTTTTTACCAGAAGTTCATTTACACAACTACAAATGACAGAAAACAAGTAGCATATATTAGTCATGCAAAAGAAAATACACTACTGCTTATTTTTTCAAATTCCGGAAGGTATATTAGTGAGTATACGCATCTGACAGATGTTCCATCAAAGAAGTGTTTTGAAGAAACAAAAGCAAAAGTAGTTCTGTTTACTTCAAACAGAGAAATGGAGAAAGACCCTCGAGTTGATCTATGTATTGATTGGGAATATAAGGATTTAGTCCAAAACCATCCTGTTTTATATCAGTTGTTAATTGAACGAATTGCAATTGCGTATCAAAATAAATACGGATTCCCAATGGAAAAATGAAATCATCCATAATTTTTTAAAAGACTGAAAAGTTCGTAAAATAGAAACTTTTCAGTCTTTCTCTTTTTTATTGTTATAATAACAACAGATTCAAGAAAGCGTAGTGAAAAGATGAGGAAGAAGAAATGAATAAAATATGTTTTCGTGAAGAAGCTAAAGATTGGAATGAAGCATTGCCGATAGGAAATGGATTCCTCGGAGCAATGGTATTTGGAAAAACCGGAACTGAACGACTTCAAATTAACGAAGATTCTGTTTGGACCGGAAGTTTTATGGAACGTGTAAATCCTGATGCGCGAGAGAACTATACAAAAGTTCGAGAACTCTTATTAAATGGAGAAATCGAACAGGCAGAACTTCTCGCAGAGAGAAGTATGTATGCGACATATCCGCATATGCGACATTATCAGACACTCGGAGATGTTTGGATAGATTTTTATAAGCAGAGAGGCAAAACAATCTTCAAAAAGGATCAAGGGGGGCTTTTAAGCGTTCAGCATGAAAGTGTAGAAGTTCAAACGTATAATAGAGAATTAGATATCTCGAGAGCTGTTGGAAAAATCCAATATGAATCTGAAAAAGGAAAATATGAAAGAGAGTTTTTTGCCAGCAATCCGGATCATATAATTGTATATCAAATGAAATCCGTAGATGGCGAACTTCTCAACTTTGATTTGTTTTTAACAAGAAAAGATAACCGATCAGGACGTGGTTCATCTTTCTGTGATGGTACAGAAGTCCTGGATGGCAATAAAATCCGTTTATATGGAAAACAAGGTGGAGATCACGGGATTGCATTTGAATTGCTTGTACAGGTAAGAACTAAAAATGGCAAAATTTCACGAATGGGAAGTCATTTATTAGTAGAGGATGCCAAAGAAGCAACACTATTTATCACAGCAAGAACATCTTTCCGAAGTGAACATCCGCTTCAGTGGTGTATGGATGTATTGAGTAATGCTGAAAAAGAATCTTATGGAACATTACAAGAGCGTCATATAAAAGATTATTTATCTTACTATGAAAAAAGTAATATGAAATTGAATTATAAAGACTCTTATGAGCATCTGACAACACCGGAAAGACTTGAGCAAATGCGTAATGGCATAGAAGATATTGAATTAATAAATACATATTATAATTTTGCAAGATATCTTCTGATCAGCTCTAGCCGTGAAGGAAGTCTTCCGTCAAATCTACAAGGAATCTGGAATGAAGAATTTGAGCCTATGTGGGGGTCCAAGTATACAATTAATATCAATATAGAGATGAATTACTGGATTGCTGAAAAAACAGGGTTATCTAAACTCCACATGCCTTTGTTAGAACATTTGCAAAGAATGTATCCGCACGGCAAAGACGTTGCTGAGAAGATGTATGGAATTGATGGATTCTGTTGTCACCATAACACAGATATCTGGGGAGACTGTGCACCTCAGGACAATCATGTATCATCTACCCTGTGGCCAATGGGCGGTGCCTGGTTCTGTTTACATCTGATTGAACATTATAAATATACGAAAGACAGGGAGTTCTTGAAGGAATATTATGGAATACTGAAAGATGCTGTTAAGTTTTTCCTTCAATACATGGTAAAAGATGCTCATGGAAAATGGATTTCAGGACCATCCAGTTCTCCTGAAAATATCTATCTGAATCAAAAAGGAGAGGCGGGATGTCTCTGTATGGGAGCTTCTATGGACACAGAAATCATCAGAGAACTTTTTAATGGTTATCTGGAGATCACAGAAGAAAATCAACTTCCGAAAGATCTGAATGAAACAATAAATGAGCGACTGAATCATATGCCAGAATTGCAAATCGGTAAATATGGACAGATTCAGGAATGGAGTGAAGATTATGATGAAGTCGAGCCTGGTCATAGACATATTTCACAACTGTTTGCATTATATCCTGCAGGACAGATACGTATGGATAAGACACCGGAACTCGCTCAAGCTGCAAAACAGACGATTGAGCGCAGACTGAAATACGGTGGAGGCCATACTGGATGGAGCAAGGCATGGATCATACTGTTTTATGCAAGACTGTGGGAGAAAGAAGAAGCTTGGAAAAACTTAAAGGAATTGCTTGAATATGCAACTTTAAATAATCTGTTCGACAATCATCCACCATTCCAAATTGACGGAAACTTTGGAGGAGCTTGTGGGTTACTGGAGATGCTTATACAGGATTATTCAGACAAAGTATTTCTTTTACCGGCATTACCGAACAGTCTTTCAGATGGAGAGGTTAATGGAATCTGTCTGAAAACAGGCGCAGTATTGGATATGAAGTGGAAGGAAGGAAATATTGATAAAATCAAAATTACTGCAATACGTGATTGTAAGTTCATCCTTGTTACTGAAAAAGAATATCCATTACATTTGAAAAAAGACCAAACGGTTTTTTTAGATAAAAATTTTAAGGAGAGAGGAAGGAAAACAAAATGAAGTATGAGAAAATGATTCAAAGTATTCTCAAAGAAGTTGGCGGTCAGGAAAATATTGAGAATGTATATCACTGTGCAACAAGATTGCGTTTTCAGCTGAAAGATGAGACAAAGGCGAATGACGAAGCAGTAAAAGCAATTGACGGGGTTCTTTCTATCGTAAAAGGCGGAGGTCAGTATCAGATCGTAATCGGACAGCACGTAGCAGACGTTTATAACGAACTGCAGACAATGATGGGGACAACAGAAAATGAAATCGAACTGAAAGATGCAAAAGAATTCAAACAGGAAATGAAAAAGAAAAAGATTTCCAGCCAGTTTATTGATGTGATCAGTGGTGTGTTTACACCGGTACTTGGAATGCTTACAGCAACAGGTGTGATCAAGGGACTGCTTGCATTTCTTGCTGCAACAGGATTGCTTGCAACTACATCCGGAACATATCAGATGTTAAACATTGTTGGGGATTGTTTCTTTAACTTCCTGCCAATATTCCTCGGATATACTTCAATGAAGAAATTTGGTGGAACACCGTTTATCGGAATGGCAATCGGAGCAGCCTTAGTATATCCGTCTCTAACAACAATCATGGCGGGAGATGCACTTTATACTTTATTCAGCGGTACTATCTTCCAGACAGATGTATATGTAGAATTCCTTGGAATTCCGGTTCTTTTAATGAACTATGCAAGTTCTGTGATTCCAGTAATTCTAACTTGCTACTTTGCAGCAAAAATTGAGAAATTCTTTGCAAAAAGAATTAGTGATCTGTTTAAAACATTCGCTGTTCCTGCGCTGACACTTTTAATTAGTATTATTCTTGCATTCCTGATTATCGGACCAATCGCAACATTTGCAAGTGATTTACTCGGCGCAGCATTTACAGCACTGTTCAATCTGAATGCAACTATTTCAGGTTTCTTATACGGAGCACTTATTCAGGTATGTGTTATGTTTGGAGTTCATTGGGGATTTGTTGCAATCTCTGTAAACAATCTTGCAACATTAGGTTACGATCCTATTACAATTGCTGGTCTTGCATCTGCATTCGGACAAGCTGGAGTTGTTCTTATGATCATGCTTAGAACAAAGAACAAAAAACTGAAAAGTGTTTGTGGACCGGCTATTATTTCTGCAATGGTTGGTATTACAGAACCATCCATTTACGGTGTGACATTACAGTTTAAAAAACCATTTATGTTAGCTTGTCTTGCATCTGGTATTGGTGGTGCTATCATCGGATTTGGTGGAGTAAAACAGTATGTATATGGAACAAACGGAATCTTTGGATGGCTTCAGGTAATTAATCCTCAGACAGGTTTTGATTCTTCTGTTCTTGCTGCAATTATCGCATGTGCTGTAAGCTTTATAGCTGCAATCATTCTGATGATGACAGTAGGAAAAGATTCTATTCCAGAAAGCAAATAATGATATTCTTTTAATGAAAGGGATGAAGATATTTTTCTTCGTCCCTTTTTTAGGTTTAACGCCTGTTTTAACATCCCAGTCTAATTCACACACTTTATTTCCACAGACAAAAGTATGTATGATATAATTTGAGTTAGTACGTTAAATAATATTGTTGAAATTATAAATGATTGCAGTGGAGGTGATTCAGATGGCAGTAAAGGCTAATCACGATATTTCTTCAGGTTTAGGACAATATATTAAAAAACAAAGGGACAATTTATGAAAGTTACGATAATTAAATCCCGAAGAAAAACTATAGCTATTCAGGTAAATTCTGATCTAAGTGTCACTGTAAGGGCTCCGTATGGTGTCACAGAGAAATACATTGAGGAATTTCTTAATAAGAATGAAGCTTGGATAAGCAAACAAATGAATGAAATAAAAGTAAAGAAGAAAAGTGTTGAATCAGGAAATGTAGAAAACGTGACACTCGATAAAATCAAGGCACTTGCAGACCAGGCTCTTAAAATAATTCCGGCTAGAGTAGAATATTTCGCAAGAATAATCGGAGTCACTTACGGGAATATAACCATCAGAAATCAGAAAACAAGATGGGGAAGTTGCAGCAGCAAAGGGAATTTGAATTTTAACTGTCTGTTGATGCTTGCGCCTCCTGAGGTGTTGGATTATGTTGTGGTTCATGAATTGTGCCATAGAAAACAGATGAATCATTCGAAAGCATTTTGGTCGGAGGTGGAGAAGGTGTTCCCAGATTATAAAAAGTCAATTAAGTGGCTGAAAGAAGAAGGAAGCCAGATTATGTACATGGTAACAGAACTTGGGAAAATACCGGGGGATATTTCAAACATAAAAATGAAGGATCGAAAGAAATGAATCAAAATGAAACACAATGGGATAAACTCCTGAAGATAAAGACAACCGGGCGGGATGACTCTCATTCAGATCAGTATCGATATCCTTATGAAGCAACGTCTTATATGGTATTGGAGCGCCTGGCAAACAGTGGACTGATCAGGAAAAATAATACTCTAATTGACTATGGAACCGGAAAAGGGCGGGTATGTTTTTATCTTTCGTATCAAACAAGATGCAAGACAATAGGCGTAGAGTATGATGAACGGATTTATAAAGGAGCAGCAGATAATAAAGAAGTATCCGTTTCCGCATCACGCACGGAGTTTGTATTATGCAGTGCAGAAAATTATGAAGTTCCGTCGGAAGTGGATCGCTGTTACTTTTTTAATCCTTTTTCAGTAGAGATATTGCAGTCAGTTTTAGCGAGGATTTACGAATCTTATTATGAAAATCCGAGAGATATATTATTATTTTTCTATTATCCTTCAGAAGAATATATCAGTATTTTAATGACTCAGGAACAGTTGATTTTTTATGATGAGATTAATACTTCAGATCTGTTTCCGGGTGAGGATAATAGAGAAAAAATCTTGATTTTTCAGGTAATTTAAGAATGCTCAAAACATAATGAGCAGTTATAAAAGAACGTCTGTTCGAAATAATACTTGCATTATCGAACAACTGTTTGTATAATGAAAATATGAATACAGATATTAGGAATAGTAATTATACAACACAGGAAAAGCTACAGATTCTTGCTGACGCAGCAAAATATGACGTTGCATGTACTTCAAGTGGATCCAGCCGGCGGGGAAAGAAAGGAGAGCTCGGAAATGCAGAGGCATGCGGCATTTGTCATAGCTTTGCAGCAGACGGAAGATGTATTTCTCTGCTTAAGATTTTGATGACGAACCATTGTGCTTATGATTGCAAGTATTGTATTAATCGCAAGAGCAATGACGTAAAGCGGGCTACTTTTACTCCGGAGGAAATCTGTGACTTAACAGTAGAGTTTTATAAGCGTAATTATATCGAAGGCTTGTTTTTAAGTTCCGGAATCTTAAGGAATCCGACGTATACGATGGAGAAGATGTGCGAGACATTATTGCTACTTCGAACAAAATACCATTTTAACGGTTATATTCATATTAAGACGATTCCAGGAGCTTCGGATGAGCTACTTGCGGCAGCAGGATATCTTGCGGATCGTATCAGTGTCAACCTTGAATTGCCCACGGAAGAAGGATTGCATACATTGGCTCCAAACAAGACCATGCAGAACATTCTGAATCCTATGGGTAAGGTGCAGAGTACGATTGCATCTCACAGAATGGCAATTGGAAAGTCAGCTTATATGGAGCGAAGTGGCGGGAATAAGTTTTTGAATGCAGGTATTTTTTCTGATGCTTCGAAAAAACATTTTTCTGAGTGCTTGAATGTTCAGAAGAAGGATAAAGCCATTTCTCAGAATTCTCAGATGAATCGATTAGAATCTTATAAAAAATACACGTCACTGGATCATGCACTTACCTGGGAGAATGCGAACCAGTTGGCACCTCGTGATATGTCGCGATTGAAGCGTAGTTTTGCTCCGGCAGGACAAAGCACGCAGATGATCATTGGTGCGACCGGTGAGAGTGATTATACATTATTGCAGACGACACAGGCATTGTATCAAGGCTTTGATCTGAAGCGTGTCTTCTATTCAGCATACATTCCATTGAACGAAGATAATGTGTTGCCGGAGATAGGAACGCCACCACCGCTTTTACGTGAACACAGACTGTATCAGGCTGATTGGCTATTGCGGTTCTATGGATTTCAGGCAGGAGAACTATTATCTTCAGAACAGCCGAATTTTAATAAAATGATTGATCCAAAGTGTGATTGGGCATTACGCCATTTGGAGCAGTTCCCAGTAGAAGTAGAGAAAGCGAGTTATGCAACACTGCTTCGTGTTCCGGGAATCGGACCGAAATCAGCAAGTCGTATCACTTATGCAAGACGTTATGGCAGACTTGATTATGCAAGCCTGAAGAAGATGGGAGTAGTATTAAAGCGTGCGCATTATTTCATCACGTGTGGTGGAAAACAGATGTACCATACTCCTATTGAGGCATCTTATATTACGCGACAACTAATAAGTGTAGACAAGAAAGATCTATGGAACACACAACATGCGAATGAATCATTTACCCAGATGACATTGATAGATTTTGGAGTATACTGATGAAGATATTTACTTGTAAAGACCGTCTGGAAGATATCATGACCTGTATCTATGATGCATGGTCTGAAGCTTTACTGATTGGTCATGACCAGATACAATTAAAAAAAGAACCTGTATTTCAGCAGACGATATTTGATGAATATATTCATGTAGACCAAGATCTTTCCAAAGCAGAAAAAGTAATTCGCTCGATTCGGAGAGATATTTCGGATGAAGCATATCTGAATATCTATTTGGCGACTTTATCTGTCGAGGAAGATGCACTGCAGGCAATTTATAATTTCCTTCGTGTCGGATTCAAAATTGGAGAGAGTGTACTACAGCAATATGCGAATCCACGTGTGATGCGGATATTAGAATTGCGTCGTAAAGTGTCTAACGAAAGTCATCATTTCAGAGAGTTCGCACGATTTGAACGATTGAATTCAAGTAACGTTTATGTCAGCCATCTGGAGCCAAAAAGTGATGTCATTATGTTGGTTGGCAGACATTTTGCAGACCGCATGCCTTCAGAACAGTGGATGATCATAGATGATAATCGAAAAACAGCTTGTGTTCATCCGAAAGATGGTGAGAACTATCTCCGATACCTGACAGATGAAGAATTTCGGACATTGAGAAAGACAGAAGAGTACGAAGATGAGTATACGGATCTGTGGAAGACATTCTTTCATGCGATTGCGATAGATGAACGAAAGAATTACGTATGTCAGCGCAACTTATTTCCACTGTGGAAGAGAAAACACGCAGTGGAATTCAAAAAATAATCTTTTCTTATATATTCTTACTTGTATCTCATAGTATGGAAACGTATAATGTAAGAAAGATGTGATTAATAGGTGAATCTTTTCTTGATCGGAGGTGATAATATATGTCATATGATTTATCAAAACCTCTTGTAATAGGAATTAGTTCGAGAGCTTTATTTAATCTTGAACAGGAAAATAAAATATTCGAAGAACAAGGCGTTGAAGCATATGAGGCTTACCAGGTAACACATGAGAATGAGATTCTTCAGAAGGGTGCTGCTTTCCAATTAATTAAAGCTTTTCTGAAACTGAATAACACAGGGTTGGGAAGACTGGTGGAAGTGATCATTATGTCACGGAACAATGCAAACACATGTCTTCGTATCTTTAATTCTATACAGTATTATGGCTTGGATATTACAAGAGCGACTTTGACAAGTGGAGCGGAAATTGCTCCCTATTTAAAAGCCTTTAAGACAGACTTGTTTTTGTCAGCAAATTCTGTTGATGTACAATCGGCTATTAACGATGGAATTGCAGCAGGTCTTATTTTGACTGGAGCGGCACATGCGGATGCAAAGCAAAAGATAGATCAGATCCGTATTGCTTTTGATGGAGATGCAGTTCTCTTTTCAGCCGAATCTGAAAAGATTTTTCAGAAGAACGGAATACAGGCATTTGAAGAACATGAGAAAGCGAATGCGAACACGCCGATGGCAAAAGGTCCGTTTGCTAACTTCCTGACAAAGCTGTCTTATGTACAGCAGCTGTTTAAAGAAAAGGATATTCAGCCAATCCGAACCGCACTGGTTACTTCTAGAAATGCTCCGGCGCATGAACGCGCAGTCAAAACACTCCGCAACTGGGGTGTATCAATCAATGAAGCGTTCTTTTTAGGCGGTGTCAGCAAGACGGAAGTGCTTGCAGCATTTGGAGCGCATATATTCTTTGATGATCAGGATATACATACCGAACCTGCTTCAACGGTTGTTCCGGCAGCTACTGTACCTTATCGTGATGGAGATAATCCAAAAGAATAAGCAACTTTATATTATTTTGAAGATGATGGGGGAAAACGATGCAGACATATACATATGTTTCAAAAGGAAAATTTGAATTAACAGAAAAACCTAAACCGGTGATTATGCATGAAAGGGATGCGATTGTAAAGGTTACACTTGCCAGTATCTGTTCCAGTGATTTACATATTAAGCATGGAAGTGTTCCTCGTGCAGTTCCGGGAATTACAGTTGGTCATGAGATGGTTGGAATTGTTGAAGAAGTTGGCGAAGCTGTAACTCATGTGAAGCCGGGAGACAGAGTAACGGTAAATGTCGAGACATTTTGTGGTGAATGTTATTTCTGTAAAAAAGGGTATGTCAATAACTGTACGGATCAGAATGGCGGATGGGCTCTTGGGTGTCGTATCGATGGCGGTCAGGCTGAGTATGTGCGTGTCCCGTTCGCGGATCAGGGATTAAATAAGATTCCGGATGAAGTTACCGATCGACAGGCATTATTCGTAGGAGATGTACTGGCTACGGGTTATTGGGCAACTCGTATCTCTGAAATCACAGAAGATGATACGGTGTTGATCATCGGTGCAGGACCGACTGGTATCTGTACATTACTTTGTGTTATGCTAAAGCATCCGAAACACATTATTATGTGTGAAAAAGATGAGGAACGTATACATTTTATCAATGAACATTACCCATATGTACTTACTATTTTTCCGGAAGAATGTGAGACTTTTGTTAAGAATACAAGTGACCACGGCGGTGCAGATGTTGTCCTGGAAGTTGCAGGTGCGGAGTCTACATTTCGTTTAGCCTGGGAATGCGCAAGACCGAATGCAATTGTGACAGTTGTTGCACTTTACGATAAAGCACAAAGCTTACCTCTTCCTGATATGTATGGCAAGAATCTTATCTTTAAAATCGGTGGAGTGGATGGATGCGACTGTGAAGAAACATTAAAACTGATTGCTGAAGGAAAAATCAATACCGAACCCCTTATCACACATACCTATCCTCTCAGTAAGATTGAAGAGGCTTATGATCTCTTTGAGAATAAGAGAGATGGTGTTATAAAAGTAGCTGTTGAATGTTGAGATAGCACAAGTATTCGAAAAGAGCGAAGTGAAAGTTTATGCTTATTGTAATCTTAATGGATTATGGAAAGCATAATCATAGTCTGATTGGACATTTGTAATTTCATACTCGTAATAATTGGTTTTATATCATAACGCTTTTGTTTTTATGGCAGAAGCGTTAATTTTTTGCATTATCACAGATTTATTTGCGGTTAAAATGTATAAAAATACAAAAAATGACAAAAAAATTGATATAATATATAAATTTTTGGTTACTTTTCAAACATTATATGGTAAACTAATGTGGTATATCAAAAAATGTGGGAGGAGACTCAAAAATGAGCAAAAAAGAAGGAAAAGGGTTAAAGTCTTTTAACAAGGGATTTCAAGTGCCTGACACCTACATCATTATCTTTTTAGTAGTTGTTGTAGCAGCACTTCTGACATTTCTTGTACCAAAAGGATTTTACGAAACACAGGACATTTCATACATGATCAATGGTGTTGAGAAAACCCGTACAGTAATCAAAGACGGAAGTTTCCAGTATCTGACAGATGATGCAGGGAACGTAGTAACAGAAGGAGTAGCACTCTTTAGTGGAGATGGTGGAACAGGATTCTTCAACTATATGTTTAACGGAATTGTAAGTAGTTCTGCGATCGAGATTATCGCATTCCTTATGGTAGTAGGTGGTGCATTTGGTATCATGATCCGTACAGGTGCAATTGAATCCGGATTGATTGGATTGATCCGTAAAGCAAAGGGAGCTGAAAAACTGCTGATTCCAGTACTTTTCGTACTGTTTTCTCTTGGTGGAGCAGTTTTCGGAATGGGAGAAGAAGCACTTCCATTTACTATGATTCTTTGTCCATTATTTGTAGCGGTTGGATATGACTCCGTTATCGCAGTTCTTGTTACTTATGTAGCAACACAGATCGGTTTCGGTTCATCCTGGATGAATCCGTTCTCTGTAGGTATTGCACAGGGTATTGCAGGGATTGACGTATTCTCCGGAGCAGGATTCCGTATGGTGATGTGGGTTGTATTTACAGCTCTTGGCTGTGGAATGACGATGTTCTATGCGTCAAAGATTAAAAAGACTCCGACAATCTCAATTGCATATAAGACTGACGCATATTTCCGTGAACAGAACGAAAAAACAGGTATTGACGAAGGACATTCCTTTGGTCTTGGACACATTTTAGTTCTTCTGACACTGGCTGCTACAGTAGTATGGGTAATTTGGGGAGTTATGACTCAGGGATACTACATGCCAGAGATTGCAACACAGTTCTTTATTATGGGAATTGTTTCCGGTGTGATCGGAGTTATCTTTAAGCTGAACAATATGAGATTGAATGATATTGCAACTTCTTTCAAAGATGGAGCAAAAGATCTGATCGGTGCAGCACTTGTTGTTGCTATGGCTCAGGGTATCATGCAGGTTCTTGGCGGATCTGATCCGACTACACCTACAGTTATCAACACAATTATGTATAATATTTCAAATGCACTGTCAGGAGTATCCGGGGCAGTTGCAGCAGTACTTATGTATCTGTTCCAGTCCGTATTCAACTTCTTCGTTGTATCCGGAACAGGACAGGCTGCGATTACAATGCCGATCATGGCTCCACTGTCAGACCTGTTAGGTGTATCACGTCAGACAGCTGTAGTTGCATTCCAGCTTGGTGATGCATTTACAAACCTGATTGTTCCTACATCAGGATGTCTGATCGGATCTCTTGCAATTGCTAAGATCGAGTGGTCTAACTGGATCAAGTTCATGTGGAAATTCCTCGGCGTATTGATGATTGGTGCAATTATTACAGTTCTGATTGCTGTCGGAATTGGATTCTAAAACAGGCATTTGATGATTGAAAGTGATTTAAGATGAAATTAATTCAGAATATTGATGTTTATGCCCCACAGCATCTGGGGAAAAAAGATGTATTGACGATCAATGACAAGATTGTGAACATTGCAGAAGCAGGTTCTATATCTGCAGATGGTATTCTTTCTGACGCAGAAGTGATTGATGGAAATGATTTAATTCTTACTCCGGGATTCATTGATAGTCATGTTCATGTACTCGGAGGCGGTGGCGAAGGTGGATTCGCCAACCGTACTCCGGAAGCAACTATAGAAGGACTTACGAAGTTTGGAGTAACAACAGTTGTTGGCTGCCTTGGAACAGATGGAATCGGTCGTGATATGTGTGCACTGGTTGCAAAAACAAAAGGCTTGAATGAGCAGGGAATGTCTGCATACTGCTATACAGGCAGTTACCAGATTCCGGTCCGCACATTGACGGACAGTATTGTAAAAGACATTATGATGATTCAGGAAATTGTTGGAACAGGAGAAATCGCGATTTCAGATCATCGTTCTTCACAGCCAACTTTTGAGGAATTTGCACGTGTCGTTGCTGATACAAGACTTGGTGGCGTTCTTTCCGGGAAATCTGGTATTGTAAATGTTCATCTTGGCGACAGTCCGAGATGCTTAGATCTTATTGAACGAGTGGTAGATGAGACAGAAATACCGGCTTCTCAAATACTTCCAACACATATCAATCGAAATGAGATGCTTTTCTGTAAGTCGATTGAGTACGCTTTAAAGGGCGGAGCAGTAGATTTTACGGGAAATGAAGATATTGATTATTGGGAGACAATTTGTGATGAGGTACGTGTATGTAATGGTATCAAACGTATGCTTGACGCAGGAGTGAAGCCGGATCGCATGACAATTTCTTCTGATGGACAGGGAAGCCTTCCGATGTACAGCAGTGACGGTGAATTCCTTGGAATGGGCGTTGGACAGTCCAGCTGTCTTCTCAAAGAAGTAAAAGAATGTGTATTTAAGGCAGAGATTCCTTTAGAAATAGCTATTTCTACGATCACATCTAACCCGGCAGAGATTCTTCGTCTCAAAGGAAAAGGTAAGATTGAAGAGGGCTATGATGCAGATCTTTGTATCTTGGATCAGGAACTTCATCTTGTTGAAGTAATTGCAAAAGGCAATACACTTTATAAAAAATAAAGGTAACTTGATGTCAGAAGCATCGGTCATTCAGTTGGCTGGTGCTTTTTTCAACATTAAATTTATTTTTCAGAGCACTTTATGATATAATGGACTCGTAGTCTTTTACAGACATAAGAACGGATATAAGGAGAATGTACTATTGATCAATCAGACAGCAAAGAAAATTTTGAAAGCATTATCTTTTGATGGAGTAGAAGTGGAAGCATTTCGTCATATGGCGGATTTAAAACGACTGGATCCAATGAAGATTTTTTATAAGAAAGTAGACGAGAAAATATATAACGGAAGTCATGCAGTTCCGATTCGAATATTTTTTCCAAGCGAGAAAAGCTTTCGAGAAAGTGAAGAAAAGAAGCACGATATTCAGGATAAAAAATTGCTTTTGTTCATCCATGGCGGCGGCTGGGTTACAGAAAGTATTGATAATTATGAAAGAATTTGCGCACGGCTTGCAGATGCGACCGGACAATATGTAGTTGCAGTTGAATACAGACTGGCACCGGAAGATAAATTCCCGGCAGGTCTGGAAGATTGTTATGCTGTTGCAAAAGCGGTATATTCTGGAGATTTTATGTTAAATATAAGACCAGAAAACATTACTTTGATCGGAGACAGTGCCGGGGGAAATCTCTGCGCAGCATTATCTTTGATGGCAAGAGACCGCGGGGAATTCATGCCAAAAAGACAGATTCTGATCTATCCGGCTACCTATAATGATTATACAGAGAATTCACCATTTGTATCTGTCAAGGAAAATGGGTCCGATTATCTTTTGACGGCCGGAAAAATGCAGGATTATATTGATCTTTATGCGAGAAATGAGGAGGATAAGATGAATCCTTATTTTGCACCATATATCGCAGAAGATGTGAGCAATCAGCCGGATACATTGATTCTGACATGTGAATTCGATCCACTTCGTGATGAAGGAGAAGCATATGGGGAGCGATTGAAAGAGGCAGGAAATCATGTGGAGATCCATCGTATCAAAGATGCACTTCACGGATATTTTGCATTGGGGATCAAGCAGCTTCATGTACAGGAAAGTTTCACCTATATTAATGAATTTCTGAAAGGGGAAACACTGTGAGTAAGAAAAAAGCACGCTGGAGAAAGTTAGATAATGCAGCAAAATTATATTCTGCTGCCAGTAATAAAAAAGATACGCGAGTATTCCGTTTTTACTGTGAATTGAAGGAAAAAGTAGATTCTGACGTTTTGCAGGAAGCTTTGAATCAGACGATAGAAACATTTCCTACATTTCTAATGGTGCTTCGCAAAGGATTCTTCTGGCATTATCTTGAGCCATGTAATTTGCGGCCGATTGTAAAAGAAGAGTACAAAGAACCTTGCAGCAGACTCTATATAAGAGATAAGAAGACACTGCTTTTTGAAGTGACCTATTATAAAAAACGTATTAACTTTGAAGTGTTCCATGTATTGACGGATGGCACAGGCGCAACCGAATTCTTAAAAGAGCTGGTAAAGAATTATTTATACCTTGCACATAAAGAAGAAGGATTAGAACAGGTTGCACTGCTGCCGGAAGATATGACGGTACAGGATCAGGAAGATGACAGTTTCTTAAAATATTATTCAAAAAATCAAAAACGGCCGAAAAAAAGAAAACTGAATGCTTTTCAGATACGAAGGAAAAAGAAAGATGGAAATCATCTGCATGTCCACGAATCTGTTGTTTCAGTTCAAGCAGTATTAAAGCGAAGCAGAGAACTCGGAGTATCTATGACCATCTTTCTGACAGCATTATTTATGATGGCGATAAATGAAGAAATGTCTAAGATGCAGAAGAAAAAACCGGTCGTGTTAATGGTTCCGGTTAACCTAAGAAAGTTTTTCCCGTCTACATCGATGTTAAATTTTTTTAACTGGATCGAACCGGGATATAATTTTGAAACACAGGATAAAAGTTTTGAAGCAGTGTTAAAATATACAAAGGAATTTTTTGAGTCTGAACTAACGAAAGAAAAAATGTCTGCACATATCAGTGAACTGCTGGCGTTAGAACTGCATCCAATCCTAAGACTTGCTCCGTTGGAATTGAAAAACCTTTGCATTCAGGCAGGCGCAAAATATTCGGAGAAGAACACAACAGCAATCTTTTCTAATATGAGCGCAGTTAAAATGCCTTCAAGTTATGTACCTTATATTGAACGATTTGGCGTATATACAAATACCCCGAAGCTTGAATTATGTTTGTGTTCCTTCCAGGATAAATTATCATTTGCATTTACATCCAGATACGACACAGTGAACATTGAACGCAACTTTTATCGCTTGTTAAAAGAACAGGGAATTACATCTGAAAAAGTAAAACCTGAATTTCCAAAGACAGGTAAGCCAAGTGAACAGGAAATGAAAGTCTATAAGATCTATAGTTTTCTGTGTATTGCAACTGTTGCGGCAATGCTTGTTACGGATTTGAATTTCCACCCAAGAATTCGCTGGACCTTATTTACAGCAGGAGGCGTTGTGACGATGTGGATTGCCTCGTCAATCGGATTTTTTAAACGATATAATCTGCTGAAAAATGCGATGTGGCAGCTTATTATCGGTACAATCATCTGTTTTGTATGGGACGCACTGACTGGATGGCACAGCTGGTCTGTAGATCTTGTGTTGCCGATCATGAGTGTATCTACACTTGCAGCAATGTTTGTAACCGCTAAAGTGCAGAAAAGTCCGGTACGAGAGTATCTTATTTATGAAATTATGGCCGCCGGATACGGATTGATTCTTCCGGTAATCCTGCTTTTATGCGGGGTGGTAAAAAATCCAACAGTGAGTATGTTTGGAGCATTGACGTGTTTCTTATTCCTTGTAGCAGTGATTTTGTTCAAGGGAAGAGAATTTAAAGAAGAGATGCAGAAAAATCTGCATGTATAAAAATCGTCTGGAAGTAAAGCCGGGACATAAAGCTGCATGTCATAAATATAACGGATATTAAAAATAATCAATTTTATTAATGAAATAGATGTTTAAAAGGCGTTACTCATTCCTAAGAGCAGCGCCTTTTAAGCATTTACTAATTTGGAAATAACCTCACTTTTCTTTTGAAAAAGTTGAATATATTCTCACAAGTTCAATAATCATATCAACTACTTTATCCATACTTTGTGCGGAAATGTGTTCATAAGGTCCATGATAGCCATAAGCTCCTGTACCTATATCAGGACATGGAAGACCACGAAAACTCAACTGACAACCGTCAGTGCCGCCTCGGATCGGTGAGATAATTGGAGCAAGTCCGGTTCTTTCACAGGCAAGCTTTGCATTATCGATCAGGTGTATATGTTCTTCAATAATATTTTTCATATTAAAATACTGATCTTTTATATGCAGTTCAACTGTACCGTCTCCCCATTTTTGGTTTAACTCATTTGCAATATCAATAAGTTTATCTTTTCTGTATTGAAATTTTTCTGTATCGTGGTCGCGGACAATGTAATTTAACGTGGCGTGTCCACAATCACCATTCATATTAATGAGATGATAGAAACCTTCATATCCTTCTGTGTCACGAGGTGTCTCGTGTAAAGGAAGCAAGCTGTTAATTTCCATAGCAAGAAGGCAGGCATTGATCATTGTATCTTTGGCAGAACCAGGATGCACACTTACCCCATGAATATCAAAAGAAGCACTGCATGCATTAAAGTTTTCATACTCCAGTTCTCCCTCTGTAGAACCGTCCAATGTATAGGCAAAATCTGCGCCAAATAACTCCACATCAAAATGAGAAGCTCCCGTGCCAATTTCCTCATCAGGAGTAAAGGCAATGGAAATAGGACCATGAGGAATGGATTCTTTCTGTAAATGCTCGACTAGCGTCATGATCTCTGCAATTCCGGCTTTATCATCAGCTCCTAAGATAGTATTTCCATCTGTTGTAATGAGCGTGTATCCCTTTAATGATTCTAAATGTGGAAACATTTTAGGACTTAAGGTCAATCCACTATTGCCAAGAGCAAGCTCTTTACCGTTATAATTTTTTATGATAATTGGACGAATCGGCTGCTCACAGTAATCGGCTACAGTGTCCATATGGGCGATAAAGCCAATAGCTGGTGCATTCTCGTAACCTTTTGTAGCAGGAAGTTTCCCGTAGAGGAAACAATTATCAGTCAGCTGAATATCTGAAACTCCAAGTTCTTCCATCTCTTTCTTTAAAAGATTAGCCAGGTCAAACTGGCATTCGGAAGAAGGTGTTGAAGTGCTGGTTTCATCAGAAGGGGTTTTGATAACTGCATACTTTAGTAAACGTTCATAAGCTTTCATAAAATTCTCCTTAAAATGTAGTTTGTTTGGTATATCGTATCATATTTGGAAGGAAGTGTATATTTGAAATCTGAAAAAGTACGTTTTTATCCGTATAGGAAAATTGGTATTCTTAACAGTGATGTGGTATACTGGACAATAGATTGACATTGTTTTTTCATAAGTAGATAGAGAAAACAAATATGATATGTGGAGTAAAAACTATGGTTATAAATGAGAATTGTAAAGTATGTCAGATAAAACAAAATATTGATAAGTACCCACTCAATGCGACTGAAGAAGAAATAAAAGAATACCAACATAAAGTGAAGGAAATTGTAGAAAATAGTGACGGATTATCTACTCCGCAGGTCGCAGAAAAAATGGATGACCTTCGGCGAGAGATTTTTGGAAATGTAATAGATTACACTGAAATCAAACAGCATTATAATCAATTAATGCTTGATCACTTTCCGTATATAAAAAATAAAGTTGATACATCTGAAAATCATTTAAAAACAGCAATACAGTATGCGATGGTTGGGAACTATATTGATTTCGGAGCTTTAGAAAATGTAAATGAAGGTGAACTGAAAGTTCAATTAGATGAAGCAGTAAATATAACTATAGATTCTAAGCTGTTAGATGTATTTAAAAACGATTTGGTCAATGCAAAAAGGCTGGTTTATTTTACTGATAACTGCGGAGAAATTGTAACAGATAAGTTATTGATTTCAACTCTTTGCGATATTAATCCTAATTTACATATAACTGTGATTGTAAGAGGCAAACCGGTTTTAAATGATGCTACACTAGAAGATGCAAAATACATTCACATGGAAGATGTTGCGCAAAAGGTAATCGGAAATGGTACAGGATTGCCGGGTAATGTGATCGGAGCAATATCCAAGGAAGCAATGGATGAGGTCGAGAATGCGGATCTATTGATTTCTAAAGGACAGGGAAATTATGAAGGATTAAGCGGTTGTGGATTAAATATCTATTACCTGTTCTTGTGTAAATGTGAGATGTTTATGAGACGATTTGGTGTTGAACAGTTTACGGGGATTATGACAAGAGAATGTAATGAAAAGTAATGCCATTCTTTAAAGTTTTATAACTAAAGGTGTAATAAAAAAGAGGTGTCACAAATGAGAGAAGAGATAAAAGCTCAGCTTCGCAGAATCGAAGAAGAGCAAAATATAAAAATACTTTTAGCTGTTGAATCAGGAAGTCGCGCCTGGGGATTTACACCTTATTTACACCTTTGGAAGATCGGATTGGTAATCAAGACATATGGAAACTACAAGGGATATGTTTTGAAAATTAGGAATTCATATACTTATCCCGCTTGATGCGTCATTCTTGTTCTGAAAACAGGAACAGAATCCTTACAGCGACTGTAAGTGTTCTTTATTGTGTTTCTGTGCTATCATTTGCCTAGAAATGGATAGGAGGTATTCACATGAAACCAATTTTGAATATTGAAAATCTTACCAAAGTCTATGGGACTTTGCCAAACCAGACGAGAGCCCTGAACGGAATCACTTTTCAGGTCATGCCGGGAGAGTTTCTCGGTATTATGGGAAGCAGTGGTTCCGGTAAATCCACGCTTCTCAACTGTATTGCAACTGTGATTCAGCCCACAGGTGGAAGCATTCAGGTGGAGGGTGATACTCTGCAATCGATCAAGGGAAAGGCTCTTGCAGAGTACCGTGGGAAAAAGGTTGGTTATCTATTCCAGAACTTTGAATTGCTGGACAACCTGACTGGCAGGGAAAACATCCTGCTCCCGACTTCTTTGCATGGGGTATCTGAAGCAGAAAGCAGACAGCGGCTGAAGCAGTTGGCTGTCTATCTGGAAATCACTGATGTTCTGGATAAGTTTCCGTCCAAGATGTCCGGTGGCCAGCGTCAGCGTGTTGCGGCAGCAAGAGCTCTGATCTTACATCCTCAAATGATCCTTGCCGATGAACCGACGGGTGCGCTGGATTCTAAGAACGCAAAAAGTCTTATGGAGAAGCTGTCCGGCCTGAATCGTGACGAACAAGCTACGATCCTGATGGTAACCCATGATTCCAATGCCGCCAGCTTCTGTAAGCGCATCCTGTTCATCCAGGATGGCGTGATCTTTCATGAGCTTCGGCGTGGAGACGAAAGCCAGCAGGAGTTCTACGGGCGCATCCTGAAGGTGATGGCGCAACTGGGAGGGGGCAGCGCAAATGTTCTCTAATCTCATTCTTCGGAACAGCCGCCGCAGCCGAAAGGAAAACGGTCTGTTTTTCAGCTCCCTGGTGATTTCCATTGTTGCCTTTTACATGATTCTTTCCATCTCCACTCAAGATGTAATGCTCTTTTTGCAGAAAATGGAGAGTGACGCAGTTAACAAACTTCTGCTTCTGATTCCTGCGTTTTATGGAATGACCCTCGGTATTCTGTTCTTTTTGATCTATTTTGCCTGCAAGTATCAACTCGAGCGCAGACGGCATGAGTTTGGTGTTTATCTAATGTTGGGGATGCGTAGAAGTAAACTGTTTGGTATGCTTCTGGCGGAAGATTGCCTGATCAGTATTCTTGCCATGTTCATAGGCTTACCTGTAGCTGTGGTGCTTTCAGAAATTGTCAGTCTTGTCACCGCTAAGCTGGTAGGCATGGGGATCATCGGTCATCAGTTTTCTTTATCCTGGTCTGCGATTGAATGGACGATGGCAGGATTTCTGGCAATTAAGCTGTCGGCACTTCTGATTTTGAGTAGACGAATCAGCCGCCAGGAGATAGACGCTTTGCTATCCCAGTCAACGAACCGCACCAAAAAGCAAATGCCCTCTGTTATCTATGGACTGGCTGCTATATGCGGAAGTGTGATGTTGGCAGTGGCTTACTACATGGCGATTCAGGAAATTGCATGGACAAAGGTAAGTATGATGGGACTGACTTTGCTGTTGGGCATAATTGGTACGATGCTGCTTTTCTATGGGATACGTGCGCTGATTGCTTTGATTGTTAAGAAAGGAAAAGGAAATAAGCAGCTTCATGTATTTACCTTCCGGCAGATTCAGGAGAATGTCATTCATCAGTCAAACTCCATGGCCATCAGCTCCCTGCTGATTCTGGCAGCGCTGTGTTGTTTTGGTGCGGGCGTAGGAATTGCAGGAACGAATAACCTGTCTTCTAGTCATGTAATCGACTATACTTTTGAAGATCATACTGCAGAAGATTCATCGCAGGTTCTTCCGAATATAAAGGCAGTCCTGAAAGAAAACAGTTTGGAAAATCAATTTTCAGAGCTTTTTGAAATGAGGGTTGGGCGTATTCGCACCACAGAAGATTATGATAATGCCTACAGCATGAACGCTGTTATGGACTCTCTTCGGAGCTTGCCCCAGTCAGAAGACCGGGATGTCCTTTTGAACAATCTTGATTATGCCACATACCCATATTTGATTTGTTTATCGGACTATAATCGTTTGTTGAAATTGTCCGGCAAACCGGCTCTCCAATTAGGCGAAAAAGAGGCCGCTGTCTATATTGATACAGAGTTTACTACGGTAAGCCGTACCGCAATGCTGAACCAAGTATTGGCCGGACAGCCCAAGGTGGAACTGGATGGTAGTCCGATTCATCTTACAGGAGAGGTTCAGTCTGTGAATTTGGTCACGGACCGTTCTATAACCTTGTCCTTTGCATTGATTCTTCCGGATGAAGCATTCCTATATTATAGCCAAGGAATGTATGATACCTATGTCAATGCGGTGCTCAGTGAGCAAGCTCTGGATGGAAATAGCCTTATGACTGCATATTTGGATTTGAACGAGAAGCTGGACGAAACTGGCATTGAATATGAAAGCTATCTTCAGAATATGGGTCGTCAGCTTTTCTACACCATAGCATCCAGTTATATTACCCTCTATCTTGCGATTGTTTTCCTGGTAGTTGCCAACACCATCGTGGGTGTTCAGTTCCTGATGAGTCAGCAGAAAACCGGGCGCAGATACCAGACCCTGATCCGCCTGGGAGCTACTTACGAAACCCTTTGCCAGTCTGCTAGAAAGCAAATTACCTGGTTTATGGGACTTCCTGTATTGGTTGCGGCTGTCAGCAGTCTGTTTGGAGTCAGGGCGTTATTTACAGGGATACTCTCGTCTCGAACCCGTGGGACAGTGTCTGAAATGCTGCTTGTATCTGTTGCTATGATTTTGCTGCTTTGCGTGATAGAATATATTTATATGAGAGTGGTCAAGCGATCCAGTGATCGGTATTTGCTGACACTGATGCAGCCACAGAGAGAAGAATAATTTGGAAGGAGGTGCTGTCGTGAAAAGAATTGCTGTTGTGGAAGATGAAGTCTATATGCGGGAAGAACTCTGCAATATGCTCCAAAAGGACGGGTATGTTGCGGAGGCAATCACTGAGTTTGAAGATGCCGCGCGGCTCTTGGCAGCCCTCCGTCCTGACCTTGTGATCTTAGACCTGAATTTGCCGGAGATCAGTGGCTTTCAAATCTGCCAGGAACTAAAGAATAAAACCGCTATCCCCGTCCTGGTACTGACTTCCAGAGATCAGGTAAAGGATGAACTGCAAGCGTTCCACTTGGGTGCCGATGAATATTTGACGAAGCCGTGTAGAAAAGATCGACTTCTTGCCAGGGTATCCAATATTCTCAAAAGGTATGAAGGCCGTACCAATCTCATGGAGGGACCAGATTTCCTGTTAGACCAGCAGACCTACACGCTTTATATTCATAATACCTCTGTCGTGCTTCCAAAAAATCAGGGAAAACTGTTGGTTGCTCTTTTGTCCGGCGGCGATGCTCTGGTCACGACGGAGCAGCTTTGCGTAGCACTATGGGGAACCACGGAATACATAGACGAAAATGCCTTGCAGGTTAATCTGACCAGGCTGAAAAAGACGATGTCCGGTCTTGAGATGAAGCAGCGAATCGTTGCGGTTCGTGGGATGGGCTATCGTCTGGAAACGGGGGTGGCTCCATGAAGCAGCTTTGGCGCATAACAGAGCGATACTATCCCTGGCTATTGTTGCTGTTGGGCGTGGATTGCTTTTGTGCTATCATTCTTTGGATTTCTGACATTCAGGCATTTCAAACCTTGATTGGGTTACTAGTTCTGACAAGCCTCTTTTTGTTTTCAGCGATTCTGTTTGTACTAAACAAGCGGGAGACCACCTGCCGAGAGCTGTTCCGGGATTTCCTCAGTGATCCTACCATCTGCAACGAGGAACGGCTGCTCAGTGCCATCAGCCAGGAAGAAGGAGAATCTATCCGGCTTCTGGCATCAGTTTTACAGGAACACAAAACTGAGAGTAACAGTATGGCAGATGCCCTACAGGACTATGAAGAATATGTGGAGGGCTGGGCACATGAAGCGAAAACGCCCCTATCGTTGTTGACCATGCTCCTGGATAATCGGAGTGACGAAATATCTCCTCCCCTGCAAACAAAGCTAGATTATGTCCGCAGTCAGCTTCAGGAGGATGTCACTCAAATGTTATACTATGCCCGGTTAAAGAGCAGTACAAAGGATTATCAGTTTGAGGATATCAATTTGAATGACTGCTTGGGGGAAGTTCTGGATGACTATGCCCCACTTTTGGAAGAAAAGCAGTTTGCAATTCTCAATAAACTGCAATCTAAAACAGTCTATACAGACCGTAGAGGGCTTCAGTTTATGTTGGGACAGATCGTGAGCAATGCCATAAAATATAGCAGCGATAGTCCCATGCTAACGATCTCTATGATACATTCGGAGACCGCAGATGTCCTTTCAGTTGAGGATAATGGCATCGGTGTAAAAAAATATGATCTGCCGTATATTTTTCAAAAGGGCTTTACCGGGGATTCTACTGACAGCAGAAAGAAAGCTACCGGTATAGGGCTTTACCTGGTTAAGAAGATGGCAGACGATCTAAACCTTCGTCTGGAAGCTGCTTCCCAATGGGGAAAGGGCTTTAAGATAGTCATCTTCTTTCCAAAATTGAGATGAGACTCCGAAGGTCATTCCAGGTGATGTCAGCATCAGCTTAGATATGCAGGAAGAACAAGAGAAGCAAGTGCAGTTACCGGATCCGCTTACAGTTCCATTAACGAGAAGATACCCGGTTTTGGCAGATATATTTAATCGGCTAGGATATATGGAACGTAAAAGTAGTGGATCTGGAAAAATCATCGGCGGCTCCCTCGGAATGTCCCTCAGAAAAAATGGCTATGACGTTAGGAATAAGTTCCAAGACTGTAAAACGTCATATCAAAGATATAGGTATTGTCCGATTTATTGGTCGTGGTTCCAATGGACACTGGGAAATAATTGATGATTAGAAATAGTTTACTGATATTGATACAATGATGGGAGAGTAAAAATGATTATCAGAAAAGCAGAAGAAAAAGATATTCCAAGAATTTTAGAGCTATTAAAACAGGTGTTACAAATTCATGCAGATATAAGACCTGATATTTTTATTCCGGATACGACCAAATATACTACAGACGAATTGACAGAGCTTCTGAAAAATAAAGAAAAACCGGTATATGTTGCAGTAAATGAGGATGATGTTTGTATAGGGTATGCATTTTGTCAATTGCAGGAGCAGCCTTTTTCAAATAATATGGTGCCATTTAAGTCTCTTTTTATTGATGATCTATGTGTCGATCAAGAGGCTCGAGGCCAGCATATTGGCGAAAGTCTGTTTGAATATGTAAAAAGTGAAGCGAAACAGCTGGGATGTTATGAAGTGACATTAAATGTATGGGCTGGAAATACTCCTGCAGAAAAATTTTATGAAAAAATGGGAATGCAAACGAAAGAAAGACAAATGGAATACATATTATAAAATAGTTTTCACTTCGGGGATTACAATCAATAAAGCCGGTGGAGGATTTTGAATCCAGTACCGGCTTTGTTGAATTGATAGATAACTCGAAAGCTTATGCAACTGTAAAGGTGCTGAACCGTTAAAACTTTATTTGCTATGGTTCATCAGTGCTTTAATGTCTTCTTCCGGTGTGGTAATAGGTGCAATGCCATAATTCTCCACTAGAAAATTCAGAATATTAGGAGACAAAAACGCCGGAAGAGAAGGACCAAGACGAATGTTTTTGATACCTAAATGCAGAAGCGTTAACAAGATGCAGACAGCCTTCTGTTCGTACCAGGAGAGAACAAAGGAGAGTGGAAGTTCATTTACGGAACATCCGAATGCATCTGCAAGTGCCACAGCAACCTGAATCGCACCATAAGCATCATTGCACTGCCCCATATCCATCAGCCGTGGCAGACCACCGATTTCTCCCAGCTCAAGATCATTAAAACGAAATTTTCCACATGCCAAGGTGAGGACAATACTGTCAGAAGGTGTCTGTTTTACGAATTCTGTGTAATAGTTTCGGCCCGGTTTGGCACCATCACAGCCGGCAACCAGGAAGAAATGACGGATTGCTCCTGATTTTACAGCTTCTACTACAGTACCTGCATGAGACAGAATAGCCGCATGACCAAAACCGGTTGTCACTTTTTTACCGCCATTGATGCCTGTGAGTATCTGATCTTCCTTGTAACCACCCAGTTCCAGTGCCTTTTCAATAACCGGCGTAAAATCTTTCTTTTCATCGATATGAACAGCACCTGGGAAAGCGACCATTTCTGTTGTAAATACTCTGTCAGCATAGCTGCTTTTTGGCGGCATCAGACAGTTGGTAGTGTAGAGAATCGGAGCTGGAAGATGATCGAACTCTTTCTGCTGATTCTGCCATGCGGTTCCAAAATTCCCTTTTAAATGAGAGAATTTTTTTAAGAACGGATAGGCATGGGCAGGGAGCATTTCACCATGAGTATAGATGTTGATTCCTTTTCTCTCTGTTTGTTCAAGCAAAAGCTGCAGGTCTCTCAGATCATGTCCGGTCACGACAATAAAAGGCCCCTTTTCTATTGTAAGTGTCACATCGGTTGGTTCTGGTATTCCATAGGTTTCTGTATTTGCCTTGTCAAGAAGTGCCATACACTTCAGATTGATTTCTCCTACTTTGAGCACTGTGGGAAGCAGAGTTTCCACACTCTCTCCATAACCAATCATAAACAATGCTTCGCAGAAGAATCGATTCACCTCGGCATCTTCATAATTCAGAACATTTGCATGATAGGCATAGGCTGCCATCCCACGAATCCCGAAAAGAATAAGAGACTTCAGAGAACGGATATCTTCGTTGGTATCCCACAGTTGTTGCATATCGTATTCATCTGTTTTACCGCATGGTGACTGACATTTGCTGCAGTCAGGAACCAGTCTTTCTTTTTCAGCTCTGACTTTTTGTATCATGTTTTCAATTGATGTATCGTCAAAATTCACATTTGTAACTGTAGTAAACAATCCTTCAATTATGATTTGCCCGGTTCTTTTAGAAATAGCAGTTGAACCGTCAACAGCTCTTGCAAGGCTGATCAACGCACCTGTCAGTTCATCCTGTAATCTGGCTGTATCTGCTTTTTTCCCACAGGCGCCGGCATTTCCTGTGCAGCCGGTACATCCGACTGTCTGTTCACATTGAAAACAAAACATTTTCTTATCCATTATTGCATTCTCCTTCTTTTTTTATTCTATAGTTTTCCCATCAATACCTATCGTTATAACCTGCCATGGTAAGAATTTTCCACTATTTTGAAGCGCTTTTTTTGCTGCCATCTCCAGACCACCACAGCAAGGAACTTCCATCCTTACGATCGTTACGCTTTGGATGTTGTTATTTTGAATGATTGCAGTTAATTTCTCACTATAATCTACCTGATCTAATTTAGGACAGCCGATTAATGTTACCTTATTCTGAATAAAATCCTTATGAAAACTTGCATAAGCGTAAGCAGTGCAATCGGCTGCGATTAAAAGCTTTGCACCGTCAAAATATGGTGCACTGACTGGTGCAAGTTTAATCTGGACTGGCCAGTTCTGAAGTTTTGATACAGAATCTACGGTTGAAGATGGTTTTACAGACTCAGGTGTTTCTGTCCGCCGAATCTGCATGATTTTAGATCCCGGACAGCCGGAGTGAGAGGACATTGCCTGATTTTGAGTAACTATTTTTTTCTGTGCTTCTTTTACGGCTTCTTCGTCATATGCAGGAGCTTCCCTTTCTTCAAAAGAAATGGCACCTGTAGGACATTCCGGGAGACAATCACCAAGTCCGTCACAGAAATGTTCTCTCACCAATTCTGCTTTTCCATTAATGATATCAATGGCACCTTCATGACAGGCATCTGCACAGACACCACAGCCGTTGCATTTTTCTTTATCGATTCGAATAATCTTTCTTATCATTTTTACCCTCCATTTATAACATTTCACTTTTGTTTCTGCTAGAATCATAGTATAATAAATACAACTTGTATGTTTGATTTCCAACAGGAGGAACGATTTTGAAAAAATATTTGCCTATTCTAAGAAACAGTCCATTCTTCAAAGGTCTTACAGATAACGAAATATTATCCATATTGCATTGTGTAAATGCAACAATAATTTCCAAAGAACGAAATTCTTATGTTTTCAGAGCAGGAGATTCTACTGAAGTAATGGGACTTGTGTTGTCAGGCTGCGTTCTTGTGATTCAGGAAGATCTTTGGGGACATCGGAATATTCTGTCAAAATGCCATACCGGTGATTTCTTTGGTGAGCCATATGCAGCAAGTCCGGGAGCAGTTCTGAATATCAGTGTGATAGCAGATGAGGATTGTGAAATTATTTCCCTGAATGTCCAGAGACTCCTTGTTTCCTGCCCGACGGCATGCGAGCATCATCAGAAACTGATCCGTAACCTTGTCAGTGTTCTGGCGAATAAGATACTGATCCTGAACGATAAGATTACCCATGTCGGGAAACGAACAACCAGAGATAAACTATTGTCGTATCTGTCAGCAGAATCTATCAGACATTCGTCGTTATCTTTTGATATTCCTTTTGACCGGCAGCAGCTGGCAGATTATCTTTGTATAGATCGTGCGGCAATGTCTACAGAGATATCAAAGTTACAAAAAGAAGGCTATCTAAAAACAAATAGAAAACACTTTGAGTTGACCGTTTCTAATGACACAGGTTCAAGAATAAAAATGTGACATATGTCACGGAAAATAGAGAATCAATTCAAAAGCTATTCTATAGTGCAAGAGGAGGAAACTTTAAATGATAAATAAATTACATTTGGCAATGATTGAATTATACAGAGGAGATGCAAAGAGGATTCAACATTTTTGTAAAGTACATAGTTATGCAAAATTGATCGCAGAAACAGAAAATGTAGATAAGGAATGCTTGTTTATCATTGAAGCAGCAGCTTTGACACATGATATTGGAATTCATTTCTGCGAAGAAAAATATGGAAACTGCAATGGAAAATTACAAGAAAAAGAAGGTCCTGCAATTGCAGAAAAGATGCTCAAAGAATTAGGCTTTGATCAAGATGTATCTGATCGTGTTCAGTATTTGATTGCACATCACCATACATATAATAATATTGATGAAATTGATTATCAGATATTGGTAGAGGCTGATTTCCTGGTTAATATTATGGAGGATGGTTTATCGAAAGAAGCTGCATTAAAAGCTTATGAAAGTATTTTCAAAACAACATGCGGGAAAATGATTTGCAGGGAGATGTTTGATTTTTGCAGTTGATAATCAGACGAATACTGAGACCAGCTGTGAAGATAAAGCAGCATTTAAATACGGCAAAACAAAAGTAAGATATCGCATAATAAAATGGATTTATTGCCGATATTACGGTATACTTATAAAGATAGATTTGCTCCGCTAATGTATATGAAAAATAAAGTTGATACATCTGAAAATCATTTAAAAACAGCAATACAGTATGCAATGGTTGGAAACTATATTGATTTTGGAGCTTTAGAAAATGTAAATGAAGGTGAGCTGAAAGCTCAATTAGATGAAGCAATAAATATAAATATAGATTCTAAACTGTTGGATGTTTTTAAAAACGATTTGGTCAATGCGAAAAGGCTGGTTTATTTTACGGATAACTGCGGGGAAATTATGAAGGACTAAGTGGATGCGGATTAAATATTTACTATTTATTCCTGTGTAAATGTGAAATGTTTATGAGACGTTTCGGTGTCGAACAATTTACAGGAATTATGGCAAGAGAAAATAATAAAAAGTAATACTTGTGTGAAAGAGTAAATTCCACCGCCTAGTTTTGTAAATTGTTGAAAGAAATATATTGTTATATGATTACGTAAGTGATATACTTAAGCATAAGAAAACCGTGTGAAATTACAGTTTGCTTTTTGCACGGTTTTCTTTATACTAGATGGTTAGTTAAAGCTAACGCAATGAAAGATTATAGAATAACAGATATTAGGTAATATAATCAATAAGCTATAGAACTAATACTATACCGCTGAAGATAATTATTTTTGCCAATGAATTTTTTCGAACATATCAATGAAGAAATGCGGATGCAAGGCGAAAAAGGTAGAGTGATTGGAGAAAAAAGCATGAAAAATGAAGAATATAAAAAATTGTCAATTAAAGAATTTACAAAAGCAGCAGGAAGATATGAAAGTAGCCATGCTGGTATTTACGAAATGTGCAAGAAAGATTATCCGGATATTCTGGAAGAATTAGAGAAGGAGTCATTTAGAGATTTATTAGATGCAGGTTGCGGACCTGCTCCGATGATTTCTTTATTAGCAGAAAAATATCCAGACCGACATTATACAGGACTGGATCTGACTCCGGCCATGATTGAACAGGCAAAAAAGAAAAATATTTCAAATGCAACATTTGTTGTAGGAGACTGTGAGAACTTTCCTTTTGAAAAAGATTCATTTGATGCAATTATTTGTTCTATGAGCTTCCATCATTATCCGAATCCACAGGCATTTTTTGACAGTGTGAAAAGATGTCTCCGCCCAAATGGAAGATTGATACTGAGAGATGTGACCAGTGACAATAAAGTATTGGTATGGCTAATGAATACATTGGAAATGCCGTTGGCAAATATATGCGGACATGGAGATGTCCAAGTGCCAACAAGAGATGTGGTCATAAAATGTTGCAAAAAAGCAGGATTAAAAGTAGAAAAATTTGAAATTCGTAAAGGTATGCGAATGCATTGTGTTGTGAGAAAACCTATGGGAAAGGCGATAGGAAATGAAAGATAAGTATCTTAGGGAAACACGAATGGTTGATTTTTCTAATCCGGCAATTCAAAAACTTATTCAAAATATGAAATGGAAGGAAATGGGTGAATTTGAAAGGATTAAGGCAATCTACAACTATGTAAGAGATGATGTTTTATTTGGATATAATATTGATGACGGAATTTCAGCTTCAAAAGTACTTGCAGATGGTTATGGACAATGTAATACTAAAGGAACTTTATTCATGGCACTTTTACGTGCCTGCAATATTCCATGCAGAGTACATGGTTTTACGATTGATAAAAGCCTGCAGAAAGGAGCTATGACCGGGTTTGTTTACCGTAATGCTCCAAAAAATATTTTCCACAGCTGGGTAGAAATTAATTTTGAAAATCAGTGGTATGAACTGGAAGCTTTCATTTTGGATAAAACCTATATAAAGAAGTTACAAGAACGAAATCCGGAATGTAAAGGTGCATTTTGCGGTTATGGAGTAGCAGTCAAGGATTTCAGAAATCTCATTATTGAATTTGATAGAAACAATACTTATATTCAGAGCGAAGGAATCAATCAGGATTTTGGTGGTTATGATTGTCCAGATGAACTGTTGAAGGAACATCATCAAGAAATTTCAGCCTTTAAAGCATTTGCTTATAGACATATTGCAAGACACCTCATGAATCGTAATGTCAGGAAGATTAGAGAACGATAGTTTTAAACTTTTAGAATTAAAAATTTGTAGGAATATAAAGATATGGAATTAAGATTATTACGCTATTTTTTAACAGTAGCAAAAGAACAGAGCTTTACAAAAGCAGCAGAACAATTGCATATTACCCAGCCAACGCTATCCAGACAAATGGCGGCATTTGAAGAGGACCTTGGAATAACATTATTTATTCGAAACGGGAAGAAAATATCGCTCACCGATGAAGGAATTTTATTAAAAAGGCGTGCCTTGGAGATTCTTAAGCTTGAGGAAAGGACGCTTGAGGAACTGAAAGGAAAAGAAGAGGTTGTAGAGGGCACGATAACCATTGGATGCGGTGAATTTGCAGCAGTGGAGACATTGGCGAAGATATGTAAAACATATAAAGAAAAATATCCGCTGGTTCAGATTGTATTGCATACTGCAACAGCAGATACAGTGTATGAGATGATGAACAAAGGACTTGTAGATATTGCATTATTCATGGAGCCGGTGGACACCGAAGGGCTGGATTATATCCGGATTACAGATTGCGATCACTGGTGTGTCGGAATGCGGCCGGATGATCCGCTGGCAGAAAAAGAGTTTATAAAAAAAGAAGATCTTATTGGAAAGCCCTTGATCCTGCCGGAAAGAATGAACGTTCAAAGTGAACTTGCCAACTGGTTTGGGAAAGACTTTTCAAAATTACAGATTGCTTTTACGAGTAATCTCGGAACGAATGCCGGAATTATGGCGGCAAATGGACTGGGGTATCCAATTTCAATTGAGGGTGCTGCAACAAAGTATTGGCGAGAGGATATTCTTGTACAGCGAAGAATTTCTCCTGAAATCACGACCAGTGCGGTGATTGCCTGGCGACGGAATATCCCATATTCTTTGGCAGTCCGTAAAATGATCGATGAGATTAATGCCTTTCAGGCATAAAACAAAATTCAATATAAGCATTAGACATAATGAAGCGATAGAGCTTAAAATAGATGTGTAAGATGAATGTAAATCTTATACATCTATTTTTTTGTGAAAAATACGTATAGAAAGGGGCTTTTTATTATGAGTAAAAAATTAGTGGCATTTTTCAGTGCAAGCGGAACAACAAAAAAAGTAGCACAGATGATCGCAGAGGAAGCAAAAGCGGATTTGTTTGAGATTGAGCCGAAGGTTCCATATACAAAGCCTGATCTTGACTGGATGAATAAAAAATCCAGAAGCAGTGTGGAAATGAGTGATAAAAAATACAGACCGGCGATTATGAAAAAAGAGATGGATATGAGTTCTTATGACGAGATCCTTCTGGGATTCCCAATCTGGTGGTATGTGGCTCCGACAATCATCAATACATTTTTAGAAGCTTACGATTTCAGTGGTAAAAAGATTGTGCTTTTTGCAACATCCGGAGGAAGTGGATTTGGGAACACTGTGAAAGAATTGCAGTCATCTGCATCAGACGCAGTTATTACAGAAGGCAGTCTGTTAAATCGTGGAACAAAACAGGAAATCAGTGAGTGGATAAAATCTTTATAAATAACAGTCTATGGAGGTATACAGAATATGGGAAAAATAGTACAGACAGCAGGAAGAAATACACTTGGTGAATTCGCACCGGAATTTGCACATTTTAACGATGATGTACTTTTCGGCGAAAACTGGAATAATCAGGACATCGACGTAAAAACAAGAAGCATTATTACAGTGGTTGCTCTGATGGCTTCCGGAATTACGGATTCTTCTTTAAGATATCATCTTCAAAATGCAAAAAATCATGGTGTGACACAAAAAGAGATTGCTGCAGTGATCACACATGCCGCATTCTATGCAGGTTGGCCAAAAGCATGGGCTGTTTTCAATCTTGCAAAGGAAGTGTGGGAAACAGGCGAAGGAGATTTGCCATACGAAGAGGAAGCGATGCGGGCGCATGCAAAAGAGATGGTATTTCCAATTGGTGCACCAAATAATGGCTTTGCACAGTATTTTTCGGGCAGAAGTTTTCTTGCACCGATTTCTACTTCTCAGGTTGGAATTTTCAATGTGACATTCGAACCAGGATGCAGAAATAACTGGCATATCCATCATGCAAAAAGTGGAGGCGGACAGATTCTGGTATGCGTTGCCGGAAGAGGATATTATCAGGTAGAAGGTAAAGAAGCTGTAGAAATGAAGCCAGGCGACTGCATCAATATTCCGGCAGAAGTGAAACACTGGCATGGCGCAGCACCGGATGAATGGTTTTCACATCTGGCAATAGAAGTTCCGGGCGAAAATAGTTCCAATGAATGGCTTGAACCGGTAAGTGATGAAGAATATAGAAAACTAAAATAGGAAGGTTGAAAAAAGTATATCAGCTGGGAGTCAATCCCCCAGCTGATATAGCCTCCGGCAGGATTGCAGAGGTGCGCAGTAGAAGTATGTCATGCAATTGCATGACGCGCACCTCGCAGCAAGAATGCCGAGGCATTCTTGAATTATAAGACAATTTGCATATGGAGGTTATATTTATGTTGAAAGCAGAAGAATTAAAACTAGTATCTGAATGGGATAAAACTTTTCCAAAAAGTGAAAAAGTAGATCATGAGAAAGTGACATTTGTAAATCGTTATGGAATCACACTTGCTGCAGATTTGTATAAGCCGAAAAATGCATTTGGGAAATATCCAGCGATTGCTGTAAGTGGACCATTTGGTGCAGTCAAAGAACAGTGTTCCGGACTGTATGCGCAGACGATGGCTGAAAAAGGATACCTTACTATTGCATTTGATCCTTCTTTTACGGGAGAAAGTGGAGGCAATCCAAGATACATGGCTTCTCCGGATATTAATACAGAAGATTTCATGGCTGCTGTTGATTTCCTTTCTGTTCGGGAAGAGGTAGATCAAGATAGAATAGGAATCATTGGAATCTGTGGCTGGGGTGGGATGGCTCTTAACGCAGCTGCACTCGATACAAGAATAAAAGCAACGGTTGCATCTACCATGTATGATATGACAAGGGTAAATGCGAATGGGTACTTTGATTCTGAGGACAGTGAAGAAGCACGTTATGCGAAGAAGCAGTCGCTGAATACCCTCAGAACACAAGAATACTGTAAAGGCGAATATTCCAGAGCTGGTGGTTGTGTTTCTCTTCCGGTTCCAGAGGATGCCCCTTTCTTTGTAAAAGATTACAGTGAATATTATAAAGGCAGATGTTATCATAAAAGAAGCCTGAATTCCAATGATGGCTAGAATAGTATTGGATGTATGTCATTTATGAATCAGCCAATATTAAAGTACAGTAATGAAATCAGAAGTGCAGTCCTCATTGTTCACGGAGAAAAAGCACACAGCTATTATTTTGGAAAAGATGCTTATGAAAATATGATTAAGAACAGCAAGTACACATCCAATAAAGAGCTGCTAACAATTCCAGGGGCTGTTCATACAGATCTTTACGATAATCTGGATGTAATCCCATTTGATAGAATCCAGAAATTTTTTAAAGAAAACGGAGTTGGTTAATCATGACATTTGAAGAATATTTGAGTAATATGAAGTCCGGATATACTGTAGACGGTGGAAGTGAAGACCATCTGATCATGCATGAGCTGTCTCAAAGGGCATTAAAAATAACGATGGAGCTGAATAACAAATATCATACAAAAGAAGAAATTGTACAGCTTATGTCAGAACTTACCGGGCAGAAAATAGATGAGAGTTTTGGAATGTTTCCTCCGTTTTATACGGATTGTGGGCGAAATATCCATATAGGTAATAATGTTTTTATTAATGCAGGATGTAAGTTTCAGGATCAGGGTGGTATTTATATAGAGGATGGAGTCCTGATTGGACATAATGCAGTACTGGCAACAATCAATCATATGGAAGATCCTGAGAAAAGAGCTGGTATGATATTTCAGCCGATTCATATTGAAAAAAATGTATGGATTGGAGCAAATGTAACGGTTCTTCCAGGGGTTACGATTGGTAAAGGTTCGATCATTGCAGCCGGAGCAGTTGTAACAAAAGATATTCCGGCCAATATGATTGCGGCAGGAGTGCCTGCGAAAGTTATACGGAAGGTTAAAAAAGACACTGAAAAAGGAGAAATTTAATCATGGCAAAAAAAGTATTGATCATATCGACAAGTCTTCGAGGAGGCAGCAATTCTGATATACTTGCAAATGAGTGTGCAAAGGGAGCAAAAGAAGCGGGGCATGATGTGGAACTTCTTTCTTTGAAAAGGCTTCTTCCTTAAAAGGCATGGTCGGTGGCGGTGGAATTGATGCAGCAAATACAGCTGAGGATCATGTGGATATAATGAAGAAGGCATATGAACTTGGAAAAAATTTATAAGTTGATAAAATAATTCTAATTATTAAAACTAATAGTAAAATAATTAGAAAGTCCCGGTATGGGTTGATTTTTTCACTTAATTGAGTATAATAAAAGTAGGAACAGCAATGTTCTCGATGTAAGAGCATCGTTAAAAGTTGGGCTGCAGATGGAGCAGGATAATTTTCCATCTCATAAGATGTCTTAACTGGGCATCGAGCCTGGCAGCTTGGATAAAGCTGTAGTCCACGTGGGGGACTTAATGATTTCCACGTTGTTATGGGTATCTTAACTGGGTACCGGGGCTGACAACCAGCAGAAAACTCTTTTCAAAAAGAAATTCTTAGAGGAGTGTGGTTAAGCATCACACTCCTCTTTACGTATGAGGTATGGATGGCAACAAAAGCAGATAAGAAAAATGCAATAAGACAAGGTATTATAGATTCAGCCGGTATATATAGTCAGAGCTTAGCTGGTAAAACATTTCTATATGTATATGGAGAAGAGTTTTTTGAAGTCTCTTTTCCGATAAATCATTTTCTTCACTTAACAGGAGTGGAGACAAAACTTTCTGCAAAGGACTTCTATAAAAATGCAAAAAAGGCAAAACTTACAAGTAGCCAGTTCTATTTTGATGCAAGGCATCCTTATGCAAATGCAAGAAAGAAGTTGCCCTGCTTAAAGAGATTACCGGAGTTGACAAATGATATGGTGTGTATCCTTAAGGAGATGCAGACGGTTACAATTATTTACAAACTAAGCGTAACTAATCTGGAATTTACGTTGGAACTTACAGAAAATACAGATGTAAATGGTAAGAAGATTAATGACTTTTTTCTTCCTATGTCACTACGAGTGGAGGATACATCCGTAGAAAAGAGTAATGATGGGGAAATCGTTGATTTCATTTTCTCAAAAGATGCAAGCGTTGCAAAGTATGATACATTATTGGTAGAAGATAAGAATAAAATGATTCCAGATAATATCAAGCATTTGATAAGCGAGAAATTATATAGTACAGAACATGATTAATTACATATAAAAGTTTTGAAGCATCAGGAAACTGGTGCTTTTTTAGTGCGGAACAATGTATGAAATATAGTTGGCGAAAAAGTGTTCGCTTCTAAGAAGAATTTAATTGAAAGTATTCGCTCAATAGAATATAATGAAAGAGAAGTTTTTACACATTTTTGGAGGAAAACACATGGAATATTTGACTTCAGCAGAATGCGCAGAAAAGTGGAATGTATCCCAGAGATGGGTAGCGATATATTGCAAGGAAGGAAGAATTGAAGGTGCCATTCAGAAAGGCAGAATGTGGTTTATACCGGTCGGAACAGAAAAGCCTATAGACCCGCGTAAGGCCAGAAAGCTTGAACAGAATAAAAGTAATTAATTTCGGAGGATATGGATAAATGGATAACGCAAGTATTAAGAAGCTGGAAGCAGATTTGTGGGAGTCTGCGGATCTCCTGCGAGCTGGATCAAAGCTTACATCAAATCAGTACTGTATGCCCGTACTGGGGCTGCTGTTCCTTAGATATGCATACAGCCGATATAAAATGGTCGAGGGAAAAATTCTAAAGGACAGACCTGTAAGAAATGGCCGTAAGATGCCGGTGGAGGCAAGTGACTTTACTGCTAAGAGTGCATTGTTCCTTCCTGAAATGGCGCAGTTTGATTATCTGGTAAATCTTCCGGAAAATGTTGCTTCTTTGGGACTATTGAATGTATCAGGACAGACCATGGGGAGCCTAGGTGAAGTGGTAAATAACGCCATGGAGTTGGTGGAACAGCAGAGTGACCAGCTGACAGGAGTTCTTCCTAAAAGCTACACTGATTTCTCGGATGAGCTTCTGGGTGAGTTGCTCAGAATCTTTAATAACAATGCATTGGATGAAGTGGGTGGAGATGTAATCGGACGTATCTACGAGTACTTTCTGAATAAATTTGCAAAAAATATTGCCTCTGACGATGGTGTGTTCTTTACCCCGAAGTCATTGGTAAAAATGATTGTAAACATATTGGAACCGAAAAGCGGAGTTTTGTTGGATCCTGCCTGTGGATCGGGCGGTATGTTTGTACAAACCGGTGATTTCGTAAACGAAACTGGACTGCAGGCCAACAAGAGCATGACTTTTTATGGTCAGGAAAAGGTAGAATACAATGCACAGCTCTGCCTTATGAATATGGCGGTTCATGGGCTTACCGGTGTAATTAAATCCGGTGATGAAGCAAACAGCTTCTACCATGATGCTCATCATTTGGAGGGCAAGTGTAACTATGTTATGGCAAATCCGCCGTTTAATGTTGATAAGGTAAAAGCGGAAACAGCAGCCAATGCCGGAAGACTACCTTTTGGTGTGCCAAAGGAAAATAAGAATAAGGAAATTGGGAATGCAAACTATCTTTGGATCTCTTATTTCTATGCATATCTGAATGAGACAGGACGTGCAGGATTTGTTATGGCTTCCTCTGCAACTGATAGTCAGGGAAGTGATAAGGATATTCGTGAAAAACTAGTGAAGACAGGACATGTGGATGTGATGGTTTCTGTAGGAAATAACTTCTTTTATACGAAGAGCCTGCCGTGTTCTCTATGGTTCTTTGATAAAGGAAAGACTGAGGAACTGAAGGATAAGGTTCTGTTTATTGATGCCAGAAATTATTATACCGTAGTAGACCGCACTTTGAATGAGTGGACAGAATGGCAGTTAAAGAATCTGAATGCTATAGTATGGCTGTATCGTGGAGAAATGGACAAGTATACAGCTTTATTACAGGAATACAGAAAAGTTTTGGGACAGGCGATTCCTTTTGAGGAAGCTTTGCATCTTTTAAAGAGCGAATTGAAGGATTTACAGAAGAAAGCAAAGCTGGAAACAGAACAGGCTGATAGGAAAGATAAGAAACGAATTCAGGCCCAATATGATGAAATGCTAGCTACAAAAAATGATGAAATCACTGTGGCTAAGGAAGCAGTTTGGCTTTATGAGAAATTTGGTGAAGGAGAATATAAAGACATCCTAGGACTTTGCAAAGTGGCAAGCCTGACGGAAATCGAAGAAAAAGGATGGTCTCTTACCCCCGGCGCTTATGTAGGTGTAGCTCCGGTTGAAGATGATGGTGTTGACTTTGAAGAAAGAATGGCTGAAATTCATCGGGAATTATTATCATTGCAGGCTGAATCCAATGATCTGATGGATACCATCTCAAAGAATATGAAGGAGATGGGGATATGAATTATAAATTAGACGAGGTTTGCGACTTTTATAATGGTGGAGCTTGGAGTGATAAAGAATATGTAAGTGATGGGCTGCCTGTTTTAAAAGTAAGTAACTGTAAAAATAAAGGATTTCAAATAGATAATGTTAATTATTTACCAGTTACTTTGAAAGAAAAATATGCAAAAAATAAATTGAGAATAGGTGATGTTATTATTGCTACTGTTGGTTCTCATCCGAGCCTTATAGAATCGGCGGCTGGAAGGTCTTGTATAGTAAATTCATTGGTTGAAGGATTCTATTTGAATCAGAATGCAGTTTGTGTTCGAACGAAAAACTTGGATGTATTAGATCAAAGATATCTTGGATATCTTTGTAAAGAAAGAAACTTTATGCATTATATCCAAAACAAGGGACGCGGCGCAGCAAATCAGATGCGTATTGCCATCGGGGCAATTAAAGAATACGAATTAGATTTACCAGATATAGATATTCAAAGACGCATTGCACATATACTTTCAGCGTATGATGACAGTATTGAAAACAACCAAAAACAAATCAAACTTCTTGAAGAGGCAGCGCAACGTCTATACAAGGAATGGTTTGTTGATTTGAGATTTCCTGGATATGAGAATTGTAAAATTGTGGATGGGATTCCAGAGAAATGGGAGCGGAAAAAGCTAGTGGATATTGTTGATGTGCAATATGGTTATGCATTCGATGGTTCTAAGTTTAATAGTGTTGGAAAGGGAACTCCTATTATTCGTATTAGAAATATTCCCGATGGAAATACTGCTGATTTTACTACAGAAGAGGCAGAAGAAAAATATGTAATCAGTAATGGGGAAATACTAGTGGGAATGGATGGCGAATTTCACATCAACTCTTGGTCTGGAAAAGATGCATTTTTAGTTCAGCGAACATGTTGTTTTAGACCAAGAAAACGAGAAATGAAAGGATGGCTTTTGTGGGCGATATATGAGCCTATAAAGTTTTATGAAAAAACAGTAGTAGGAGCTACTGTATCACATTTGGGAAAGAAGCATATTGATTCAATAGAATTGTTAACCGGTCCTGAGCAATTGTATATTCCTTTTCAAAATTACTTTGAATTAAGACAAAAATTATTAAATCAAAATATTGTTTTAGCTGAAGCACGTGATCGTTTATTGCCAAAACTTATGAGCGGAGAAATTGAGGTGTAACTTATGGGAGACGTTTCATTTGAAGTATCAATACCATTGGATTCGGATGGATTTATTGAGATGGAGTGTGACTACTGTAAAAATAGATTTATGCTATATTATCAAGTATATGAAAGTGAAGACAATATAAATTTCTTTTGCCCTATTTGCGGTTTGCCAAATAGAACAAATACATTCTTTGTGCCGGAAGTATTAGAAAAGGCTCGGCAAATTGCATTAAATTATATGTCTGATGAAATAAATAGGACATTAGGTAAAAGTCTAAAACCATTCAATAAAAATGGATTAGTAAAAATGACAATGAAGATGCCTAAGAGGGAAATAGAGAAAGAACTCTATGCTCCTTCTGAAGATTATGTTCAATGCGAAAAGGCCTGCTGTGGATTAAAAGTTAAAGTAAAAAATATTGATAAAGAGACAGGCATATATTGTCCTGTTTGTGGAAGGAGTTGATTACTAGTGACTAAAAAGGAATTACAAAAAATCTCATTACAATATAGAACCCTTGCTTCTCAAATGCTAAAAATTAATTCTCAAGAAGAAATGTATTGTATTCAACAGTTTTTTGATTTTATAAACGAAACCTCATTTTTGATGTCATATATAGATGAGTGCATTACAGAAGAGTATGATTTTAAGAGCATATTCGAAGAAAAAGGATGGCGAGATATATTAGAATTGCCTTCAAATCAGAAAGAATTAATTAGCTATGGATTTCAATTAATTAAGTATATTCTTGATGGACCAAAACAGTTAATAGGGTTGTGTATGGGCTATACGAGCAGCAATAAGTTTTCTGACAACATTGAGGCATTTATGCGAAAAAGTATAGAACCCTTTGTTGTGGCAGTTAGAACATATATAGAATTAAATTTTATAGATGCAAATGATGAAAATGCAAATATAGATAAAACAGTCAAAACAGTCTTTTTGTCTTATTGCCAGAAGGATAAAGATATAGCGGATTGCATTGATGAAAAGATGGGTAAGCTTCTTGAAGGAACGGCTACATTATCCAGAGATATTAGAGATGTTGAATATCATGAAAGTTTTAAGAAATTTATGCAGTCAATAGAAAAGCATGATTATGTAATCTCGATAATAAGTGATAATTATTTAAAATCAAGAAATTGTATGTATGAAATGTTAGAGGTTGTAAAGGACAGCAAGTTTAGTCAAAGATTACTTTTTATTGTATTGACTAACGAAGATGCAAAGTATTATAAAATTGCTCCTGTTCAAAATATTGGTGCAGATGTCTATTCTGTTTCGGGACAAGCAAGGTATTTGAAGTATTGGAGTCAGATGGATAAAGAACTTGATAGTGAAATAGAAGAGATAGGTAATGCGATTTATGCAATTAATCAGATTAAAGAAAAAAAGATTATTCAAAAAATCTTATTAGATTTACCGGATTTTCTAGAGTTTGTAAGGGATAATAAGGGTTTATCACTAGCGGAACATTTGGAAAATGGTTTTACTGACATGATTTTATTTATGGAATTATAGTATTAATTTGAGGAGGAGACGCTATGAGCTACGATTACTCAGAAAACATACTAGTGCAAGAAAGCACAGGGCATCTGCTTGCTGATGAACTGGGGTGGCAGGTAGAACTTGCTTATAATCAGGAAGTTCTTGGAGAAAATGGAACATTTGGAAGAAGTTCCTACAAGGACATTCTTTTAGTTCGTTATTTTCAGAAAGCTCTTCGTACGCTCAATCCGTGGATTACAGATGCTCAGGTTATAGAAGCTCAGAATACCTTTGAGAAGCATCTTTCATCCGCATCTCTGATGCAGATCAATGAAGAAAAGTATGCATATATTCGTGATGGAATTCCGGTTACTGAGAAGAAGCCAAACGGTCAGACTGAAGAAAAGCGTGCAATGATTATTGATTTCCAGCATCCAGATGATATGGAGAGAAATCATTTCCTGGCTGTGAAAGAAATGAAAATTCATGGTGATCTTTATCGCCGCAGAACAGATATTGTAGGTTTTGTAAATGGCATTCCGCTTCTCTTTGTAGAACTAAAGAAGAATTCTGTGGATGTTCAGAATGCATATACAGACAATTACACCGATTACCTGGATACCATTCCACAACTGTTTTATTACAATGCATTTCTAATGTTGTCCAATGGTGTAGAAGCCAAGGTTGGTACACTGGGCAGTAAGTATGAATTCTTCCATGAGTGGAAAAGACTTTCCGAGCAGGAGCAGGGAAGTGTAGCTCTGGAAACCATGCTTCGTGGTATTTGTAAGAAAGAGAACTTTCTGGATCTGTTAGAAAACTTTATCTTATATGATCATTCCGGTGGTAAAACCGTTAAAATCCTTGCCCGAAACCACCAGTATCTTGGAGTTAATGAAGCAGTCAAGGCTTATGAGGCGCGTAAACTCAATAATGGAAAGCTTGGCGTGTTTTGGCATACCCAGGGCTCCGGTAAAAGTTATTCTATGGTTTTTTTGTCGCAGAAGATTCGTAGGAAGTTTGCTGGATCTCCGACCATTGTTGTACTTACAGACCGTGAAGAACTGAATTCCCAGATTTCAGATACGTTTGAAAACTGCGGATTATTGGGAAAAACAAAGGCATCCAAGTTCATAGCGACTAGTGGTGAAGACCTAATCAGCAAATTGAAAGGAAATCCAAGCTTTATCTTCACACTGATCCAAAAGTTTAACAAGAAAGTGGATGAGCCGATTATACCCGACCACGACATCATTATTATGTCTGATGAAGCACACCGCAGTCAGTATGGCGTCTTTGCGGACAATATGGTTGGATTATTGCCAACTGCTTCAAGGATTGGTTTTACCGGCACACCGCTTCTGTCAAATGACAATATTACGGAGCGGACCTTTGGTGGATATATTTCCATTTATGATTTCAAACGTGCGGTAGAAGATAAGGCAACCGTTCCTCTATATTATGAAAATCGAGGAGAGAAGATTCTGGATATCCATAATCCGGATATTACAGACAAAATCTTGGATGCTATTGAAGCAGCGGATTTGGATCCGGAACAGGAAGAGAAACTGGAGCATGAATTTGAAAAGGAAATTCATTTGCTTACTGCTGAACCGAGACTTAAGTCTGTGGCCAGAGATTTTGTTTCACATTACTCTGATTTGTGGACTAGTGGTAAGGCTATGTTTGTCTGCTTGAATAAAGTTACCTGCGTGCGTATGTATAACTTTGTACAGAAATATTGGCAGGACGATATCAAAGCTTTAGAAAAGCAGATACAGACAGCATCACAGCAGGAAGTCCAGGAACTTGAGAGAAAACTGAACTGGATGAAAGAAACGGAGATGGCAGTTGTTATCTCGCAGGAACAGAATGAAATTCAAACCTTCAAAAAGTGGAATCTGGATATCAAATATCATCGTGAAAAGATGGAAAAACGTGAGCTAGATAAGGAATTCAAGGACAAAGACAATCCGCTAAGAGTAGTATTTGTCTGCGCAATGTGGCTTACCGGTTTTGATGTGAAGTGTTTGTCATGTCTGTATCTGGACAAGCCACTCAAGGCACATACTCTTATGCAGACAATTGCCCGGGCAAACCGCGTGGCAGAAGGCAAGAGTAATGGTCTTATTATTGACTATATAGGTATTGTAAAAGCATTGCGAAAGGCACTTGCTGATTATACCGCTAATGTAGGTGGTGGAAGTACTGACCCGACGATTGACAAGGGTGAACTGATAGAACGAGTGCTTGAGACAATTGCAGCGGCTGATGAATTCCTGGATTCCAAAGATTTCGATTTGGATGATCTGGTATATGCAAAGGATTTTGCAAAGATTTCCTTACTACTGACAGCAGCTAATGCAGTATCCGACTCTAGGGAATCAAAGAAGCAGTTTATAACATACGGCAATGAACTTAACCGCATGATGAAATATCTGGATCGTGATGACATTTCCAAGGCAGACTGTGAAAGAAAAGATGCCATAATTGCCATTGTTGATGAATTAAAGAAAAAGAAGAAGCATGTTGATAATACAGATTTAATGGTGCAGATTAACGGAATTCTGGGTGATTATATCATGATTGAAAGAGCAGCGGATGATCGTGGATTTGCAAAACGTTTTGATATCAGTAAAATTGACTTTGATTTATTGCGGAGAGAGTTTGCCAAAGTTAAAAAGAAAAATCTGGCATTCATGGATTTGGATGAATTGATTCAAGTCAGGCTGGATGCCATGATAAGGGAGAATCCTCGCAGAGTGGATTATTACATACGATATCAGCAGATTATTGAGGAATATAATTCGGAGCAGGATAGGGTCAATATTGAAAAGACATTTATGGAACTGATGGATCTAGCAAATTCCATGAATGAAGAAGAACAGCGCTATGTCCGTGAAGGCTTCAGCAGCGATGAAGAACTTTCCATGTATGATATGCTTTTTGATGAAAATCTGTCCAAGGAGGACATCAAGAAGATCAAGAAGGTTGCTGTAGACTTGTTGGATAAGATTAAAACAAAGATTGCAGAACTGGATCACTGGACTGACAAGCAGGAGACTAAGGCTGAGGTAGATACACTGATTGGAAAAATTCTGTGGGAAGAATTGCCGGAAAGTTATTCGGATAGCGCAATCTTTGAATATCGCAAACTGATATTTGAGTATGTGTTTATGCGATATAAGCAGGTGGCGTAAATAAAATAATTAGTAGAAATGGATTGGAGAGAGACAAAATGTATTTAAAAGAGGTAACGAATGTGAATAATACTTTCTTATGATTGGAGATGAAAGATAAATGGAAAAGTATAAAGAACCACAAATATATATAGTTAATAACAGAGAAATAACAGAAAGGTTGAGTCAGAATTATATTGTTGCAACTGGTGATCTGGGAGTGGCTAAAACTGTTGAGTACGAAGAATATGTGAATAAGAGATATGTTGACCTAGAATATAGTATGATAAATAATTTGCATGAATATAGTGTGGTCATAATTGATTTACAAAATGAGAATGATACAAGACACTGTTTAGAGGATGATGAACCGGATGGTATACCATATTTATTTGAGTTGAGTTTTCCTCAGAAAAAATTTAGACCTAGTCCTCTTGTTTTGAGCATTATGAAAGACAAGTTAAAAACAAAAGTACTGAAAATTATTTTTGCGGGAAGTAGTTATTCGGAAAAATATAATATTATAGAAGTGTTAAAACAAAATCAATATAGCTATCCGAGTGAAGAAGTACATAACATATATGAAACTATTCAAGCTAGTGCAACATCAAAATTCGGAAAGAAAATAATATCAGACAATAGCAATCTTGCAAATTTAATAGCAAAATATGTTAAAGGATATAATGTAATTTTTGAGTTACCAACAAAATGGGATAGAACTTCTCAAAAATCAATTACAGATCCTAATTTCTTACCATTGTTAAAAAATCAAGATGGAGAGGTAGTTTCGTATATAGGATATTCAGAAAATTCAGGCTATGAACTGTTGCTTCCGTTTTGTGAAAAGAAGGATGAATTGATTGAAAGGTTAGTAACATCTGTATTGCCAGAAATATTGCCAGATTTTTTCCCTGAATCAAAAGAGTTTGAATGGATAAAAGAACAAGATTTTTTACCTAAAGAAATACTTGAACTTGAGAAAGAACGGACTTTAATTCAAGAACAATATAATTCGAAAATTAAGTCATTGAATGAGAGAAGAAATGCTATTGACCAGAAGTATAAATTTTTGAATGATTTGTTGATAGAAACAGGGGATAAGTTAGTTCAAGCTGTATGTACATACTTCAAGTGGCTTGGTTTTGCAAATGTAGAAGCAATTGATGGAAATGAAGATATTTTAAGAGAAGATATACAGATTTTGGAAGATGATAAATTATTTATTATTGAAGTTAAAGGTATTGGGGGAACATCTACAGATGCAGAATGTTCACAGGTAGCAAAACATAGACGAAGAAGAGAAAAAGAGCATCGTGACAAAGAAATATTGCCAATTTATATTGTGAATCATCAAAGGTATATAAGGCCTTCATTAAGACAAAATCCTCCATTTAGTGATAATCAAATAGATTATGCTAAAAATGATGAAAGAGGTCTTCTTACTACATGGCAGCTTTACAATCAATATAAGTTGATAGAAAACGGTATATTTACGAAAAAAGAAACAAGAGAATCACTAGATAAATGGGGGCTTATTTCGTTACTTCCAAAGAATTTAATTAGAGTGGGGATTTATGAGGAATATTTTAAGAAACCTAAAGCAGGTATATTGACACTTAACAATGTTAAATTGGAAGTTGGAAAAATGATATATGCAAAAAAAGATGGAAAATGGATTTGTACTTCTATTGTAAGTATACAGCTTAATGATAAGGATGTAGATCAAGTAGACAATGGTGAGGTTGGAATAGTGACCGATATTGAACTGGAAAAAGGATATGAGATTTTTGTCAAAATTGAGTAGTAACCCCACCCGCTTTTTACTCCGTTTCTACTACGATTACTGTACACATCTTGCAAAATTTTGCTAAGATTTGCATTTTATGTACAGAAATGACCAATACATAAAGAAAAATTAACACCGCGCAAAACGCTGCAAATGGCAGTAGGAAAGCGCCTTTTGAAAGGAGAAATTATGAGCATTCGAGTACTTTTCGTTTGCCACGGCAGTGTTTAAGGGACTGGGCAAAAGTCTTGATTTTATTGGGCTTCTTGGATAGAAACGTAAAATTTACACCTTATTTACACCTTTGGAAGATCGGATCGGAATAATATAATTTGCTAATCTGTGTTGATTTTTTTTATGATTGAGTATAATAAAAGCAAGAACAGAAATGTTCTCAATGTAAGAGCATCATTAAAAGTTGGGCTGCAGATGGAGCAGGGTAAACTTCCATCTCATTAGATGTCTTAACTGGGTACCGAGGCTGACAACCAGCAGAAAACTCTTTTACAAAAGTAATTCTCAGAAGAGTGTGGTTTAATGCCACACTCTTTTTTGCATGTGAGGTATAAGTGGCAACAAAGGTAGCTAAGAAAAACGCAATACGACAAGGTATTACAGAGGCGGAAATCGTATATTTCCAAAATTTGGCAGGTAAAACATTTCTATATGTTTGTGGAGATGAATATTTTGAAGTTTCTTTTCCAATAGATCACTTTCTACATTTAACAGGAGTGGAGACAAGACTTTCGGCCAAGGATTTTTATAATAATGCAAAAAAATCTATTCTTACAAATAATCAGTTCTATTTTGACGCAAGACATGTATATGCAAATGCCAAAAGGAAACTTCCGTGCTTAAAACGCTTGCCGGAATTAACGAATAAAATGGTATGTGTTCTAAAAAATATGGAAACCATGACAATTACATATAAACTCAGCGTTACAAATTTGAAATTTACAGGAAGTGTGACAAGAAAGCCAAAACGGTATACTGGGAAAAAAGATTAAGAAAAGAATAAAGAGCTGGTTTTAATTGTAAAATTTATGGGGAACTAACATCAGCTTATTGACATGAATTTAAAAATAAGTATAATAATAGTTGAGTAATTGTTCAACTATTATTATTTGGAGGTGAATATATGCCAAAAACGTCTTATATTTGTAATTGCGATGTAATTCATGAGGATATTGTGAATGATGTGAAATCCAAGATGCAGCCAAAAGATGATTATATCCAGTTGGCTTCTTTGTTTAAGCTATTTGGAGATGGAACTAGAGTACAAATCTTACACGCTCTAGAACAGAGTGAGATGTGTGTATGTGATCTTGCAGTGCTACTGGGGGTAACAAAATCTGCAATTTCGCATCAGTTAAAGGCATTACGCCTTGCGAATCTGGTAAAATTCCGTAAAGAAGCACAGATAGTTTACTACTCGCTGGCAGATGATCATGTGAAAGAGATTATTGACAAGGGATTTGAGCATCTTTGGCAGAAATAATATTTTTTAATATTATAGTTGAGTAATTGAACAATTAAACAAATTATAAGGAGATTATCATGAAACGCATATTTCTATTAAAAGGGTTGGACTGTCCAAATTGTTCTGCAAAAATTGAAAAAGAAGTCGGAGAGTTGGATGGAGTGCAATCCTCAGTGGTAAATCTGATGAAGCAGACGCTTACAATCAATGTTACTCAGACAGCCGCAGATACGATAGCCAGTCAGATTGAAACGATTGTTCATAGTCATGAGCCAGATGTGGAAGTTCAGGAAGAAACCGTTATGAATGTTACAAAGAGTTATTCGTTAAAAGGATTGGATTGTCCGAATTGTTCTGCAAAAATTGAAAAAGAAGTCGGAGAGTTGGATGGAGTGCAATCCTCAGTGGTAAATCTGATGAAGCAGACGCTTACAATCAATGTTACTCAGACAGCCGCAGATACGATAGCCAGTCAGATTGAAACGATTGTTCATAGTCATGAGCCAGATGTGGAAGTTTCTGAAATTGTACAGGAATCTTATATACCGGAAAAAAAGCAGGAGGCCAATGAATCCTATAACAATGAGGATAAGAAGTTGACAGTTCGTTTAGCGACTGGTGCAGCA
>ERZ773142.88-NODE-88-length-128152-cov-160.733_pt1 | contig 128152 bp, 114 predicted proteins | sample MGYA00580853_ERZ773142 | MGnify/ENA primary metagenome ERZ773142 (study PRJEB29015, sample SAMEA2737862) | human gut metagenome | biome: human gut; feature: human-associated habitat; material: faeces | place: China | collected 2012 ...
AACGTCAAAACCTCCCACCAGAAGTTTATTGCCTGAAAAGGCAACTTCTAATTTGGTGAGGAAACGATGACCACAGTAAAAATGGTGAAACTCGGCACTTTGATAAAGCCTGCTAAGCTCCAAAAGTGCGGAAATGACGATTATCCAGTGCTTTCGATGACCATGCACAATGGCTTGGTTTTCCAGAGTGACAAGTTCAAGAAATCAGTTGCATCGCAGGATAAATCCACTTATAAAGTTGTGCATCGCAATCAGCTTGTTATCGGCTTTCCGATTGACGAGGGTGTTCTCGCAACGCAGCGGATCACAGATGTCGGAATTGTAAGCCCTGCCTATGGCATCTGGGATGTTGACCAGACAAAAATCATCCCTGAATTTTTGGAATATGCGTTACGCTGCAATCGTGCGATTGACTATTATAAGGCAAAATTGCGTGGTTCAACTGCGCGCAGAAGAAGTTTGCCAACCCCGACACTGTTGGAGTTAGACGTCCCACTTCCTGATATTGAGCAGCAAAGGTTGGCATTGACAACGATTCACCATGCAAAAAATGCTTTGGATAGCCGTCAAGCGCAGCTTACCAAGCTGGATGAACTTGTCAAAGCTCGATTTGTCGAGATGTTTGGGGATAAAAATTACCCCTATGAATCTCTAATTAATCTTGTTTTAGATGGAACGAGTCTTTCTTATGGCATAGTCCAGCCGGGAAATGATGGAACCGGTGACATGGGGGTTCTGAGACCTGTCGATATTGTAGACGGAAAACTTACGATGTCATCTATAAAATACATTGACCGCTCTATCGGTGAGGGATTTAAGAAAACAGAGTTAGACGGAGATGAATTGCTGATTACAGTTCGAGGTACAACAGGAATCACTGCGTTAACAGATGGTCGCTTTGCAGGAATGAATGTTACTCGTGGTATCGCAGTTATTCGGTATAATCGTAAGAAAATCAACCCTTTATATCTTAACGCATATTTCAATACAGATGAAAGCCAACGCTATATACAAGAGCACACTCGTGGTGCTACGTTGCAACAAATCAATCTATCCGATTTACGCATTCAGAGGATTATGCTTCCCCCTCTTTCCCTGCAAAACCAGTTTGCTGCCTTTGTAGCCGAGGTAGACAAATCAAAATTGTTCGCAGGGAGTGCCGTAGCCCATAAGCCTTTTGATATAGAATTCTTTTCCAAAAGCACTGTGCAACGTCCTATAAAAGAGGTATAATAAGTTCAAACCACATGATTTTTCACTGAAAGGAGCAGCCAGTATGACCCACAAAGAGCAAAAAGACTACGCAAATGCGAAGTATGATGTTATAAAAGCACTGGATTCCATCAGAAAGTTGAAACCCGAATACCAGAAGCAATTGGCAGAAGAACTTTTCGGTGCAGAACTGTGCGCTTCTGCATGGAAGATTTTCAAAGATGCTACTCCATTACAAAGACAGTGAGGTAAGGATATGGAACACTTTATCACAGAAGTCCGCATCAATGAGGTTCGCCACCTGAAAAACATTACAATCAAGTTGAATCCTGAAAAGCGTCAACACCTTATCTTAACTGGTAAAAACGGTTCTGGCAAGACTTCTGTACTACAGGCAATGAGGAGTTATTTGCATGTTATCAATAATGGCGAATTAACTGACTTAAAAGCTAATTACTACAATTGGCTCTCAAGAGATAAAAAAGAATATGAAACAGCAAAAACAGATGACGAACGACTAATCATTCAAAAGCGGATGAAAAGTGACCGTGCTCGAATTGAGCAGTATGATCGCGGAGTTACGCTAGACTTTAAAAATGAATTGTATATTGACACCCTATATGCTAACGGAGATTTTATCACCGCATTTTTTTCTGCAGAGCGTGATTCTCAAGTTGAGCGTGTAAATGGTGCAAGAAATGTTATTCTTGCACAACACTACGGAATTAATGAAACTCCTTCTAAAATCTTGCTCAAATATATGGTTCACTTAAAGACACAACAAGCTTATGCTAAAAATGAGGGAGATTTAAATGTTGAAAAAAAGATAAAAGTATGGTTTGAACGCTTTGAGAATGCACTGAAAGTGCTTTTGGACGATGCTTCCATCAAACTGATTTATGATTATAAAAATTATAACTTTCTCATTGAACAAAATGGACGTAACCCTTACAGCCTAGATGAACTTTCCGATGGCTATTCTGCCATTATTGGGATTGTTGCTGACCTTATCCTCCGTATGGATCGCAACTGGTTATTGAAAGGTGAGTTGAGCCAGTACGATGTAGAGGGTGTTGTGCTAATTGATGAGCTGGAAACTCACCTTCATGTGGAACTTCAACGTAAAATTTTTCCGTTCTTGACAGAATTTTTCCCGCGAATCCAGTTTGTTGTCACAACACATTCGGCATATATTCTTAATTCTATTAGCAATGCCTGCATCTATGATTTAGAAAAACAAGTGCAGTTCACAGACTTTTCCTCTTATTCTGTGGATGATATTGCAGAAGGATATTTGGACGCAGAAGCGTATTCGGACGAAACGCAGAAAAAAGCACAGCGTTATGAAGAACTTTATGGCCGAACCGATCTTTCTGATGAACAACGTGCGGAACGTGCAGCTCTTCGCATTGAGCTGAAAGACGCAAAAGAAGTTCTTGAAAAAATCGAGGGAAAGAAGGTTTCCTGATGGTTAAAATCGAACGAAAGGACACTCCAAAAGCACAAGCTGCCATTGCATCCTTAAAAAGCGAAAAAGTCAAGCCATCGGGAACTTACAATACTCCTGAAGTGAATGATGCTCTTCAAGAAATGTTTGCACATAAGTGCTATCTCTGTGAGCAAAAAGGATTGAAATCCATTCAAATCGAGCATCTGGTGCCGCATCATGATGACATAGATTTAAAATTTGACTGGAGCAATATTTTTCTGGCTTGCACACACTGCAACAATATCAAAAATGATCGATTTGTTCCCATTTTGGATTGTACCAAGGTGGCCATTGATGAAAAAATCGCATTTCGTCGATACGGCGGTGTGTATGAACCAAGTGAGTTGACATTTACTGCACTGAATGATGATACAAAAACGCAGCATACGGTTGCGCTTTTGAAAGAAATTTATTACGGCTCAACACCACAAAAAATTGCAGAGGCAAAAATGCTTCGTGGCGATGTAGCAGATGAGCTGGATAAATTTCAAAAAAGTCTCCGGGAATATCAAGAGGCAGACGGAGAAGATAAAATTGATGCCGAATGTTTAATCAGTATGAGTTTGAAATGGAATAAACCTTTTGCTGCGTTTAAACGTTGGGTCATTCGTGACCATTTCCCGGAATTGATAAAGTATTGTCAGTAATGTACATGGAAGGAGCCTCCACCATGACCAACTTTGACTTTCTGAAAGATGACCCGCAATTTTCCGGCTTTGCGGATGCCGCGATCGCTGCGGAGAGGATTCTGCCCATTGATGCGGCCACCGCTGTGCTGGACTGCCGCCGTGCCATGGAGTTTGCAGTCAAATGGATGTATTCGGTGGACAGCTCCCTCGTCAAGCCGTGGGATGATAAGCTCATCAGCCTGATGAGCACAGAAGAGTTTCACGACATTGTGGACGATGATTTGTGGCGGCGGATGGATTTTATCCGCAAGCGCGGCAATGATGCCGCCCACGGAAGCCGCAGCATCAGCCGGGAACAGGCGGAACTTTGCCTCGAAAACCTGTTTCTGTTCCTTGATTTCGTAGCGTACTGCTATGGAACAAGCTATCAGGAAAAGAAATTTGACGCTTCCCTGCTTACACAGCAGCCCGCTGCACCTGTTGCACAACCCGCCCTGCCGGATGTGGACTTGGATGCACTCATCAAGGAAAATGCCGAGCTCAAGGCGCAGCTGACCGCCCGCCGTGAAACACAGCAGCCCACCTATGTACCCAAGCCGCTGGAACTTTCGGAGTACAAAACCCGGAAACTGTATATTGACTCTATGCTCACTGATGCCGGGTGGGTCGAGGGCAAAAACTGGGTCAACGAGGTCCCTCTGCCCGGAATGCCCAACAAGAGCGGCATCGGCTATGCAGATTATGTCCTGTACGGCGATGATGGCCGTGCGCTGGCTGTGATCGAAGCAAAGCACACCTGTAAGGATGTTGCAGTAGGCCGTCAGCAGGCAAAGCTGTATGCAGATATTCTCGAAAAGCAGTTTGGTCGCCGCCCGGTGGTATTCCTGACCAACGGTTTCGACACCCGCATTGTGGACAATATCTATCCCGAGCGCAAGGTCGCTTCCATTTACTCCAAGCGCGACCTTGAAAAATGGTTCAATCTACAAGCCATGCGCACCAGCCTTGCCAATGTGGATGTAAACAAAAACATTGCCGGACGGTACTATCAGGAAGGTGCCATCAAGGCAGTTTGTGACAGCTTTGGCCACAAGAATCGACGGAAAGCCCTGCTTGTTATGGCAACAGGCTCCGGCAAGACTCGTACCGTCATTGCACTGGTAGATGTATTATTGCAGCATGGCTGGGTCAAAAACGCGCTGTTTCTGGCTGACCGCAACAGTCTTGTGACACAGGCAAAGCGCAGCTTTGTCAACCTCCTGCCGGAGCTTTCCGTGACGAATCTCTGCGAGGACAAAGACAACTTTACGGCACACTGCGTGTTCTCGACCTACCAGACCATGATGAACTGCATTGATTCCGTTCACGATGCAGAGGGCAAGCTGTTCACCTGTGGCCATTTTGATATGATCATCTGCGATGAAGCACACCGTTCCATCTACAATAAATACCGCGACATCTTCCACTATTTCGATGCACTGCTGGTTGGCCTGACTGCCACGCCCAAAGATGAGATCGACAAAAACACCTACGAGATCTTTGACCTCGAAAACGGCGTGCCCACCTATGGTTATGAGCTGGCGCAGGCCGTCAAGGATGGCTTTCTGGTTGATTTCCTCTCGGTGGAAAGCGAAGTCAAGTTCATGAAGAAAGGCATCACCTACGATGAACTTTCGGACGAAGAACGGGAAGCCTGCGAAAACACTTTTGAGGATGAAAACGGCAACCTGCCGGCCAGCATTGATGCATCTGCTCTGAACAGCTGGCTGTTCAACAAGGACACCATTCGGCAGGTCTTGAATGTCGTTATGCAGAACGCCTTGAAAATCGACTACGGCAGCAAAATCGGAAAAACGATTATTTTTGCCAAGAGCCACGACCACGCAGAAGAAATCCTCAAAGTGTTCAATCAGGAATATCCTCACCTGAACGGCTATGCCATGGTGATCGACAATCGGCTTAGTTATGCGCAGAGTGCCATTGACGAATTCTCTGACCCGAAGAAGCTTCCGCAGATCGCCATTTCGGTGGATATGCTGGACACCGGCATTGACGTGCCGGAGGTACTGAATCTGGTCTTTTTCAAAAAGGTTCTGAGCAAGGCAAAGTTTTGGCAGATGATCGGACGCGGTACGCGCCTGTGTCCGGGGCTTCTGGATGGTGAGGACAAGAAGAAGTTTTACATTTTTGACTTCTGCGGGAATTTTGAATTTTTCCGCATGAACAAAGGAAATGCTACCCCGAATATGATTGCCGTTCAGGGTGCGATTTTCGGTTTGCAGTTCGAAATCGCGTATAAATTGCAGGATATGCAGTTCCAAACGGAAGAACTGAAAGCGTTCCGGACTTCACTGGTGGAGCACATGGTCAGTCAGGTGCAGAAGCTGAATCGTGACAATTTTGCGGTCAAGCAACATTTGAAATATGTCGAGTTGTATGCGGACAAGAACAGTTACAATGCGCTGACCTATGCAGATACCTTGATTGCCCGGGAAGAACTTGCCCCCTTGATCGAACCGGAGCCGGACGACCCGAAAGCACTGCGTTTTGATGCGCTGCTGTACGGCATCGAATTGGCATGCCTTGCCGGGAAGCCGTACACTCATGGCCGCAACGAGCTACTGAAAAAAGCGAAAGCGGTTGCGAGCGTGTCCAATATTCCAGAGATTGATCAAAAACGCGCGTTGCTCGAAAAACTCATCCAGACAGATTATATCAAAACTGCCGATGTGAACGAGTTTGAGCATATCCGAAAGGAACTGCGCAACCTCATCAAATACATTCCCATCGAGCATGTGCGGTATGATACGGATTTCTCCGATGAAATTCTTTCAACGGAATGGAAGGAAGCCGAGCTGGAAAACGATGATCTGAAAAATTATAAGGCAAAAGCCGAATATTATGTACGGCAGCATCAGGATAATGCAGCCATTGCCAAACTGAAAGGCAACATCCCGCTCACTGCCGAAGATGTCAAAGAACTCGAAAAAATTCTTTGGAGCGAGGTTGGCACGAAAGAGGACTATGAAGCCGAATATGGCACAAAACCTCTGGGCGAGTTCGTGCGGGAAATCGTTGGCCTTGATATGGCTGCGGCGAAAGCTGCATTTTCGCAATATCTGGATGGTGCTAACCTCGACAGCCGACAGATTTACTTTGTCAACCAGATTGTCGAGTACATCGTACATAATGGCACGATGAAGGACCTCTCTGTTTTGCAGGAACCACCTTTTACAGACCAGGGAAGCATCGTAGAGGTCTTTACAGATTTGAGCATCTGGCTTGGCATTCGCAAGACCATTGAACAGGTCAACGCCAATGCAATCGCAGCATAATAGAATACCCTCTAAAACGGTAAAGTGGATTTTATCTGCTTTGCCGTTTTTCTTTTTGCTCGAAATTGTAAAATTTTCAAAACCGTATTCCAAAACGGTCCTGCGGATTCCTATTAGTGTAGGGGCTTTCAAAATCTTTTGCAAAACTGCTTTCCTCTGGTTCTATAAGTGGAAATCGAACAAAATCTATATTCTAAAATTAGGCAGTTCAACAAAATTTGAAAATCTGGTTGCCAAACACCCATTTTAGATTGTTATAGGTAGAGGGGAACGTTGGAAAAATGAATTTTCTTTGAATTTTCAAAAGGCCCGGTTTAAAAACACTCCTTTAAGCTTGTATAGGGTGTAGGAACCACTTTCAAAAACAGTCTTGCTCGCATTTTTTGAAAGCCCTCAACTTCTTACAAGACAACATCGTACCTTGACAACAACATGATCGGCTGCAAGTTAATATGCTTTTTCGGAGAAGTGCCGCCACGACAAGAGCGCACCAAGAAGAAGCCATACGCCGGAGGAAATCGGGCAGGAACAGCTTGCGGGCAGACCGACACCGAAGAAGAACCGGGCAAGCTGGCAGAGAGGACTTCGCAAAGTTTTGTCTGTCAGGTTGTTCGGCGCAAGAGTGCAGAGAGCGCAGCTCTTTGCGCGGGTCAAGGGCGGCAGTCTTGCCCAGTGGATGTGATGCCCTGCGTCATATCCTACTGGGTATTATCTGGCGCATAGCAGGCGGCAGATTTGCAGCTCCGCTGCACCGCGTTGCCCCTACCCCGCGCACGGCGCTCTCTGTGTGACCCCAGAAAGGAGAGATGGTCGCTGAAACTTACCCGACACAATGGCCGCGCCGGAAAGCACGGCACTTATAACCCAAAGCACAATGACCGCAGTTTTGATCTTGCCAACAGCGAGCATATCGACCCGGAACGTGTCCAGCAAAACATCTATTGGGATTGCTACAACGGCATCCGTTCTGCCTTGCAGCCCAAAGATGTGGATAGTCTGGCTGACACTTTTGAAGAAGTTGAAAAGCTCTACTACAAACTGCATTACACCAACTTCACCGAAAGACAGAATGGGCGCAACGCCAAAATCCGGCACACGGAACGAAACCGTTCTCCCGAAGATTTGCTTACCAGCAAGAAAACCTGCCCCGAAGAAAGCATTTATCAGCTTGGAACGCTGGAGAGCCACGCTTCGCCCAAAGAACTTTTTCAAATCGCCACAGAATTTATGGACGAGTTCCATGAGCGTTTCGGCAAACACGTTCACATTTTGGATTGGGCTTTGCATCTGGATGAGGGGACTCCGCACATCCACGAACGCCATGTGTTTGACTGTGAAAACAAGTATGGCGAGATTGCTCCGCAGCAGGAAAAGGCATTGGAAGCACTGTGTTTTGAACTGCCAAAGCCAGACAAGCCCCTTGGCCGCTACAACAACCGCAAGATCACGTTCGATGCAGCCTGCCGTACGATGCTGTTCGAGATTGCCAGACGACACGGTCGGGAACTGGACAAAGTACCAGAATACGGCGGACGGGCATACCTGGAAAAGCAGGATTATATCATGGCAAAGCAAAAAGAGCAGCTTGCCCAACAGGAAAAAGCTGTGCAGGAGCAAACCGTCCAGCTTGAAAATTTGAAACAGGAACATGAGAATGAAAATCTTCTGCAAGTTCGACGCACAACATATCAGTCTTTGACGATTATGCGCAACGACAAGAAAATTCAAAAGCAGGAAAAACGGATAGATGAGCTTTCTCAGCAAATCGAAGATACCGAGAATTTTCTGGAAGAAATTTCTGCGATTGCCTATGACAAAGCAGTTGCGGTTGTTTCCGAAAAAGCTGCAAAGGATGCTCTAAGAGAAAGCACGGAGCAGGTCGATATTTATTTGGATTGGCTAAAAGAGCCGGGACGAAAGGCAAGCAAGGAAACAGTGGACTACACCACATACCAAATCATAACGCTACGAAAAAATATTGTTGCAGCGGTAAGCAGGCTTACCGCAAGATTGACAGCTGCCCTTATAAAGCCAGAAATCAAAAAGCCTGCTGTCGAGAAAATCAAAGAAAATGCTCGTCTGTCTGTTCTGCAAAAGTTACAGCAGCGACAGGAAGAAATCAAGCAGCGTGAGCAGACACGCACCAAACCGAAAAAGCGCAGTCATGGCATGGAACTGTAAAGGAGGCCAACTTTCAAGAACAACAATTTATTTGAAATCGTAAAGCTGAATATTACTGCCCGACAAGCCGCAGAAGCCTATGGTTTTCGTCCAAACCGCAGCAGCATGATTTGCTGTCCATTCCATGCAGACCGCAATCCCAGCATGAAAGTGGATTTTCGATTTCACTGTTTTGGCTGTGGAGCGGATGGTGATGTAATCGACCTCACTGCAAAACTGTTTCAACTTTCTTTGCGGCAGGCGGCTGAAAAGCTGGCTACAGATTTTGGGCTTTCTGCAACAGGAAATTCTCCACGATTCCTCTGCAAACCCGTGGAAAAGCCACTAAGCCCGAAAGAACAACTTTACAAAATTTTGTGCAGCTATCGTTCTCTGCTAGCAAATTGGCGCATGGCCTATGCACCCAAAAATCCAGAAGCATCCCTGCATCCTTGTTTTGTAGCAAGTCTACACTATGCAGACCGTGTGCAATATCTGCTGGATATTCTTTTGCAGGGAAGTCCAAATGAAAAGCAACAACTATTGAACGGAAAGGAAGTGACCGCCCTTGGAAAAGCAATCGAGCGATGCAAGGAAACCGAAGATGCAGCATAGTGCACCCGCCCGAAACTGGGTGGGTGACAACGGGAAAATCATTGAACCATTGTTCTCAGATTACTTTTTGAGCCTGCACCCCATGCGCTGCTTTCAAGGCAGGCTGTTCACGGTGGATGGCATGGTGGAGAATGAAGCTCCGCTGAAGAAGGAAATCTATGAGCAGATTCGCTATTATGCTACCACCAGCGTAGCACGGCGGATTGAACATATCATGCAGGCCATTAAGTTGGCCTGTGCATCTGAACCACCGGAGATTCAGACAGACCGCATCCATGTCCGAAATGGTACATATTTTGCAGACGGTCACTTTACTCCTGAAAAAGAATACTGCATGAACCGACTGCCCATCGCCTATGTGCCAGAAGCACCAGCACCGACACGCTGGCTGCAATTCTTGAACGAACTGCTATACGAAGAAGATATTCCGGCCCTACAAGAATACATTGGCTATTGCCTGCTACCTGTTACCAAAGCGCAGAAAATGCTGCTGATGGTCGGCAAGGGCGGTGAGGGAAAATCCAGAATCGGGCTGATCCTGCGAGAATTGTTCGGCAGCAGTATGTACACAGGCAGTCTGCAAAAAGTGGAAACCAACCGCTTTGCCCGTGCAGACTTGGAGTACAAGCTGCTTCTGGTGGACGATGACATGAAAACCGAAGCCCTGCCGCAGACGAACAACATTAAAACTCTTGTCACGCTGGAAGATAAAATTGACATTGAGCGCAAGGGCCAGCAGAGTGTGCAGGGTACGCTGTATGTTCGGTTTGCCTGCTTCGGGAATGGCAGCTTACACGCACTCTATGACAAGTCCAACGGTTTCTATCGCCGCCAGCTGTTGCTCACCACTAAGGAAAAGCCCGTTGGCCGGGTGGATGATCCTTTTCTCATTGATAAGATGCGGAACGAAAAAGAGGGCATCCTGCTTTGGGCATTGGAGGGGCTGCATCGGCTGATTCAAAACAATTACCAATTTACCATCAGCGAACGCACCGCCGCGAATCTGAAAGAAGCGATGGAGCAGGGCAACAATATCCTGGGCTTTCTCAAATCCGAGGGCTATTTTGAAATTCGGCAGGGGGCCAAGTGCAAATCCACGGATTTCTATAAAGTCTATGAACGCTGGTGTCTGGACAATCTGGAAAAGCCGCTGGCAGCATCAACCTTTATCCACCATCTGAAAGACAACCAGAAAAGTCTGGGCATCGTCTACGATGATAAGTGCATTGGCACAAATCGGGGCTTTCACAATGTAGACGTTGACCTGTTTTTACCCGTTGATGTTCCCAGTCCGTGGGATTAAAAAATAGAATCAACTTGAAAAAGCCCTGCTCACAGTGCGCAAAAAGTGCAGGATGAGCAGAGTGAGCAGGCGATTTTGAACTTACATCAAAAATAAAACATGGAGGTTTTGCCTATGAACAAATCTCGGCCTGTTGCGACCAAAACTGTGAAATCTTTGGATTATACGAAAAATATCTTGCGGACCATTCCGAATAACGATAAAATGGAAGTGGTCACTCAAACCAATGCCGTCAAGTCTCCGACTGACAGCCTGAAAGCCACAACACTGGTGTACACGGTGGAGGAAATTGCGCAGATGCTGTCCATCAGCCTGCGTTCTGCCTACAACCTGTGCAACAGCACCACCGAATTTCGTGTCCTGCGGGTAGGCGGAAGCATCCGCGTCCCGAAAGACAGTTTCGATGCGTGGCTCCGGGCAGCTTGAAAAAGGAGATAACGTATGGCATATATTACGAAACGCGGCAGCTCCTATGGTGTCCGCTATACTTACCAAGACGAGCAGGGTAAAAACTGCAACAAATGGGAAAGTTTTTCCACAAAAGAGGAGGCAACAAATCGCAAAAAACAGATCGAACACGAACTTGCAAACGGAACGTTTCTGATTCCGTCCACCATCACCGTCAAAGAGTTTTTGATGGAGTGGCTTCCCAAGCAATGCAACAAGCACAAATGGGCACCCTGCACCTATCAATCCAATCTGGGAACGGTCCAGAACCTCATTATTCCGTACATCGGCGATATGCAGATGCAAAAGCTCAAACCCTACCATCTGGAAGATTTGTATGCTACCCTTGGCAAAACGCCCTGCGGCCAGTATTATGAGGGCAAAAAGCAGGTGCTTTCGGAAAAACAGCAGCAGCGGTTTCTCTCCGGCACGACCATCCACGAGGTACACCGCCTGCTGCGGACAGCGTTTCAGTATGCGGTGGAGTGGGGCATCCTCATCAAAAGCCCCGTTCCGGTGGACAGCCCTAAAAAGTCAATTCAAGAGCGTGCCATCTGGAATGCAGATGAGATGTGGGCCGCACTTGCCAGCATGGAAGACCCGATTCTGCATCTGGCTGTTCACCTCACACTGGTGGGCGCACTGCGTGAGGGCGAAGTCGCTGGCCTGACTCCGGAAGATCTTGATTTTGAGGGAGCAGACGGCACAGGCACGTTCCGCATCAACAAGTGTATGCAGCGTGTCCAAAAGGCATCGCTGGCAAAAACGGGCAAGGGCTGCATCTTGCAGGAGTTTGAGGATAAGCGTGAGGGCAGCACCACAACGCTGGTGCTCAAAAAGACCAAAACAGCATCTTCCAACCGAACCATCTTCATGACAGCCGTGCTGAAAGAGGAACTGAAACACTGGCTAAAGCGTTTGGAAATGGACGAAGCCGTTGAGCCGGAACGCTACCGCAACAGTGGGATGCTCCTGCGTCTGCCGAATGGTCTGGCAGTTGAACCTGTTCTGATTCGGAAGAAGTTCGAGAAATGGCAGGATGCGCACCCAGAGTTCCCACACATCGTCTTTCACGGTTTACGGCACTCCAGTGCGACCTATCAACTGATGATCTCCGGCGGCGATGTGAAAGCCGTACAGGGAACAACAGGTCACGCCAGTGCCAATCTGCTGGTCAACACCTATGCACACATCCAGCAGGATTCCCGTAAAAAGCTGGGTAAAAAGTTCGAGGAAGGCTTCTACAAGCCGGGAGCAACACTTGTGCAGGCTGCCCCGGTTGAAGCAGAGCCGACCATCTCCGTGTCGGCACTGTTGGAGCTTCTGAAGGACGCAGACCCTGCCGTAAAAGCGCAGCTTCGCCTGGCTCTGCTGACCTGAATTGCAAAAAATAGCACGAATTGCAGAGTAATTCACAGACTTACTCCATCTGACACGAAAAATGCGGACCGTGCAAAAACCGTGCAGAGACCGTGCAAATGGCGTATAAAAAGAAAATCCCACGAGGAATCTTGCGATTCTTCGTGGGATTTTGGTGCGCTCGAGGGAACTCGAATCCCTGGCCCTCTGATTAAAAGTCAGATGCTCTACCGGCTGAGCTACGAGCGCATATTTTCAGATTTACAGATACTGCCGAATTATATTACCACACCCGCGCCAAAAAAGCAAGAGGAAAGCGCAAAAAAGTGCCTTTCCGCAGCACACAGACCCCCGCCGGGAGAGCACCCGTTCCTTTTATAAAAGCCAGTTTTACTGTCACCTCTCTGGGACGCGGATATTCTGGCGGCAACTTCCTCTTTACAAATGGGGCGCGAAACAGTACAATCAAAGCAGAATGCACTGTCCCGGCCCGTATTCGGCGGGGCTTTTTGATAGGAGGCTGTTTTATCATGAAAATCTCTCGTCGGTCTGTCCTTCATATTTCCGGGCTGGCAGCGGCAGCGCTGGCCCTGACCGGCTGCTCTGCGGCCGGAAGCGCCGCGCTGGGCGGCAAGCTGCCCGGCCTGCTCAAGGGCCTGACCAAAAAAGGGGAGACTGCTGCTTCGTCGGAAGCTGCCAGCGACATGGCCGTCACCCCGCCGCCCGAGGGCGAACAGCTTGACCCGGCCTTCGGCGTCATGCCCGAGTACGACGCCGACATCCTCACCGGCGCCGAGCGCAGCACCAACAGCCGCCCGGTGGCTGTGATGGTGAACAACATCGCCAACTCCCAGCGCCAGAATGCCCGCCCCCAGCGGGGCATCGGCAGCGCCGACCTGCTCATCGAGGCCAAGGTCGAGGGCGGCATCACCCGCCTGTGCGCCGTGTTCAGCGACGCCGACAGCATCCCCGAGGTCGGCCCCCTCCGCTCGGGCCGCGACCAGTTCCTGCAGCTGCTCATGCCCTGGAACATCCTCTACTACCACGACGGCGAGAGCATCTTCTGCACCCAGTTCGTCAGCGTGTACGGCTACTCCGGGCTGAACATCGGCGGCAAGAATTATTTCAAGACCCCGATCCACCCCTTCGTCTCTCACCGCAATAACCGCGGCCGCGATGTGGCCTACGAGCACACCGAGTTCACCTCCGGCAAGGAGATCTGCAAGGCCGCTTCTGATGCCGGCATCAGCCTCTACGCTCCCAGCGAGGGGACGTTCTTCCACTTCGCCGACTACCGCACCGACGAGGTCAACAAGCTCAAGGGTGAGCCCTCGGCCAAAAAAATCGCCATCGTACATTCGGAGAGCTACCGCACCTCGTTCAGCTACTCCGCACTCAGCCACACCTACGCGATGCAGATGTACAACTCCTCCAAGAAGGCCACCGAGAACACCGTCGATGAGCTGACCGGTGCGCAGCTCACCTTCGAGAACGTCGTGGTCTGCTTCGCCGACATGGACGCCTACGCAGGTGACTCCCACGACGTGCAGGAGGTGCAGTACATCAAGGGCGGCGACGCCTACCTCTTTACCCGCGGCGGCGTGCAGGTGGGCCGCTGGGAAAAGACCTATCCCACCAACCCCCTCAAGCTTTACACCAAGTCCGGCGAGGAGATGACCCTCAACCGGGGCAAGACCTACTTTGCACTGGTGGACAACGACGAGCTGAGCAATTTCAGTTACCAGTAAGCCCATGAGGAACATGACGATGAAGCGCATTCGAACTGCGCTCTGCCTCATTTTGGCCGCCGCGCTGCTGGCAGGCTGCGCCTTTCTGCCCAGCGACAGTGAGCCGGAAACGCCCGCCCCCACCGACCCGCTCACCGGCCTTGCCCTCGAGTGGCAGGGCCAGCGTCCGGTGGCCGTGGCCATTGAGAACAGCACTGCCTCCACCACTCAGTGGGGCCTTTCCTCGGCGTCGGTGGTGCTGGAAGCCCTCACCGAGGTGGGTACGTCCACTGAGCTCTGCCTCGTCTATCCGGCGCTGGCCGCGACCCCGAAGGTCGGGCCGGTGGCCGCCGGTCAGGACATCTACTGGCGGCTGCTGGTGGGCCAGCAGCCCATTCCGGTACAGCGGGGCGGGGGACAGTTCGACCAGAACTTCCTCGATTACTATTCCATCCGGGCCGTGGATGCTCTGGAAGCCGGGCGCACCGCCTTCGACTGCGGCAGTGAGTGGAGCAACGCACCGCTGTGGTACACCAGCGGCGAGGCCATCTCTAATGTCTTGGACGAGCTGAGCATCTCCTCTGTTCTGACGGAATCCCGAGTGACGAGCGCCGCATCCGCCGCGGCGGACAGTGCGTCCTCCGGGGCCGACGCAGTGCTGTCCATCCCTGCACTTCTTCCGCAGGAAGCAGACGGCAAACTGCCGGACGCCACCGCGCCGGACGCGGTGAATGTCCGGGTCTGCTTTGACGACGACAACGCCACCGGCTTTTCCTACGACGCCGACAGCGGGCTTTACCGGATGCTCCACGCCGACGGCACGCCCCAGCTGGACGCCAACAACGGCCAGCAGGCCGGGTTCGATAATCTGCTGGTGCTGTTCAGCGCCTCCGAGCTGCGGGACGACGGCAAGACCTACGACTACGATTTGAGCATGGGCGGCGGCGTCTGGCTCAACGGCGGGCATCTGTGGACCATCACCTGGACGCAGGGCCGGGACAACACGCTGCTGCTCTACGACGCCGATGGCCGCACCATGAACATCGAAGCCGGGACGAGCTATATCGCTCTTGTCACCAGTCTGACCGGACAGGAGCTGACCGTTACCAATTCCAGCGGAGAAGCGATCCTTGGATAAACAAAAAGACTTCTGCACGACGAAATGCAGAAGTCTTTTTTATTTCCAGGCTGCGGCGCGGGCCGATGGCGCGGGGCGGGTTTTATTCTTTTGGTCAAATGGCTTTGCGCTCCGCGCGGGCCAGAGGCAGGGCTGGTTTTTTCTTTGAGCTGGTTCTCGCGCTGGTGGCGCGGGGGATGTTTTCTCTTTTGGTCAAATGGCTTTGCGCTCCGCGCGGGCCAGAGGTAGGGAGGGGTGTTTCGAATCCCCCCTCCCTACCTCTGGACTCCACTCTCCCCGCAACGAGTTAAGGGCTGCTCGCCCTTAACAAGCCCAAAGAAGAAGTCGAAACGGAAAAAAGCTAGTCGCTGCGCTTAACGCTTTTTTCTCGTTTCTCCAATTTGCTGCTTCGCAGCAGACTTTACGCCCTTGCTGAACGTAAAGTTCTGCGAAAGCGTAACACCATCGGCGGAGCCGTAAACCGGAGAAGCCCAAAAAATGCGTTTAGCGAAGCGGCTAGCATTTTTGGGCTTCGACAACCCCTTCGGGGTCTGAAAGGGGCGAGCAGCCCCTTTCTCGTGGGTCCAGCGCGTCGAAATCGCTGGTGCTTTTCTGGTTCTCTTTTGGCATCAAAAGAGAACAATTAGCCTTAATGAAAAAGCGCTCTGCCCCGCGCACAGGCGCGCGAACCATTTCTGGTTCTCTTTTGGTGCGCAAAAGAGAACTTAGCCCAGCGTAAAAGCGCTCTAACCCCGCGCCACCGGCGCGCGAAGCCGTTTATAGATCCACTACGCTTCCGACTTCCGCCGGTGCCGCCGGCACCGGTCCGAGGCGGACGGCGTCGGCATCCCGGCGCACCACGAACTCCACCGGCTGACCGGCGGCAAAGGCGGGGCGATAGCTCAGCTCCAGCGCCTCCCAATCCTCCGGGACAGCGCAGAAGCAGTGGAGCATTGCGCCGCGCCCGGCGGCGAGGTTGAGCGTAAAGACCGAGGCATCGGCGGCGTTCTCCGCGTAGAGCGGTGCCGCAAAGCTGCCGCAGGGGACGCTCTGACCCCCGCAGCGGGCGGTCACGCCGCTGTCCAGACTGTAAAGCTCCTGCAGGGTCGAGACATCCCGGCTGTGGAGGTAGCTTGCGCCCACCGGCAGGGTGCGGGCCGTGAGGTTCTCCACCGAGAGGTAGACCAACACGCCACCCAGCCCGGGTGCGGGCGCATAGCCCAGCAGCTCCACCGCCGCCTTGCCGTCCAGCAGGGCAGGCTGGCCCATCACACGGGGCTGTGCCGCAGCCGCCGAAACGCCTGTGAGCAGGGCAGCGGCCAGACTGACCGCGCCCGAACCGGCGCATTTCAGGAACGACCGGCGGGAAAGAGACTGAGACATCGGGGACTCCTCCTTGCAGCGAGAAAAATCATTCACTTTATAGAGTATCGGTTTCTTTGCCCCCTGTCAAGGGTTTGAAAGCGTTCTGCCGCAGGTTTTGCGTTTTCTTTGCCGATTTTGTACCAAAAGAGTACAAAAATGCCGCCCGGCGGCAAAAATCGCAGGGCGGCAGAGCGTTCTTTCTTATTCGAATGCTTCATTCTCCTCAGCTTCCGCCTGACCCCGCAGGGTGTCGGCATAGCCGAAGGGGACGATGTCGATGGCCTCCACCAGACGGTCGCGCATCCAGAGCTGAACGTCGGTCTGGACGGTGTAGCCGCAGCCGGGGTCGGCCATCCACTGCTCGGGATGGCGGGAGGGGAGGGCGCGCTGGCTCAGCATACTCATGATGACGCCGCCGTGGGTCACGCAGGCGGCCTCGGTGACGTCCATCCGGATCATATACTCGAACAGCTTGAGCAGCGTCTCCGAGCAGCGGGCGTGGAACTGCTCCGTGGGCTCTGCGCCCTCCGGCACAAAGCCGGAGCCCGGGGTGATCCACTTCTTGAAGTCCTCGTTCTTCACCAGCTCCTTGACGGGATGGTTCTCAAAGACGCCGAAACCGGCCTCCCGCAGGTCATGCACCGAGAACTGGTGGGTCGCATTGGGGAACAGGATGTTGGCCGTCTCTACGGCGCGCATGAGCGGGGAAGAGAAGACGGTATCCACCTGGGGATACTCGAACCGCTCTTTCAGCTCGGCCAGCTGGGCGCGGCCCTCGTCACACAGGGGGATGTCCGTGCCGCTGCCGATGTAAAGGCCCTGTAAGTTGCCGGAAGTCAGGCCATGGCGGATGAGATGGAGCTTAAAGGTTTTCATGCAAAAACACCTCTTATGAGCTATCTATTCCTGTGCTGATTCGCACAAATCTTGCTTTTCTGCTGATTTTTCCGGCACCATCAGACACTAAATATATGCCGGTAAGGTTTATTTTAACATAGATATGGTAGAAAGAGCAACCCCTTTGACAAAAACACCGAAATTCCGGCGGAAAAACCGTCACTTTTTCGCTTTACAAGTCGTTTTCCATTGTGTATAATCAACGTGCTGTAAACCAAAAATCAAGGAAGTCCTATTTTTATCTGAGGAGCCAAACATCATGGAGTTCAATCGCATCATCAAACTGCTGCGCAAGGAGCGCGGCATCACCCAGAAACAGGCGGCAGAGGATCTGGGCGTTTCGCAGGCCCTGCTTTCCCACTACGAAAAAGGAATCCGGGAGTGCGGCCTGGATTTTGTGGTACGGGTGGCAGACTATTACAATGTCTCCTGCGACTATCTGCTGGGCCGCTCGGCAGAGCGCAACGGCATGATGCTCTCGGCAGAGGACATCCCCAACCCCGACAAGATGAAGGACAACATCTACCACGGCAGCGTCCTGCCCACGATGAACAAAAAGCTCATCTCCAACAGCCTGAACGTGCTCTACGCCAAGATCGGCGAGTGCCACAGCAAGGCCCTGACCACCGAGGTGAGCGCCTACCTGATGACCGCCGTGGCCAAGATGTTCCGTCTGCTCTACTCCGCCGAGTCCCACAATGCCCCCAGCATGTTCAGCGTGGACGCCCGGCGCTGGCCCGGCTACTCCGACGCTGTGATGCACTCGGCTCAGGCCAATGTGGAGGCCCTGCTGGCCGGCGAAGCGCTGCCCGGCGGCGAGGGCGTGGCCGACCCGTCCTGCCTCGCCATGACCACCGAGAGCCTGACCCGGGAATACCCGCTGTATACTCCCAGCCTGCTCAATCTGGTCAAGACCAGCGAGACCCGCGCCCGGGAGCTGACCGGAGAGGACCGCACTTAAGTCTCTGTGAAACTAGTGTAAATTCTGCCGTTTTTTGCTTGCATCTGCGTGCAAAAGATGTTATAAACAAAGCAGAACATTTTTATCGCACTTCATCATAAAGCGAATTCAAGGAGGGACACATCCATGTCCAATAAAATTTCCCGCCGCACCTTCCTCAAGTGTACCGGTGCCTCCGCAGCAGCTCTGGGCGCTGCTGCCATGCTGGGCGGCTGCGGCTCCAGCACCAGCAACGCCATCGAAGTCAAGGTCGGCGACAAGGTCAGCAACTGGAACAATCTGGGCGTCCAGCTCACCAGCGTCTTTACCATGGCCAACACCCCCGACCTGCCCGATCACGAGTATGTCGCTGTGCTCGTCACCGCTGTGAACCGCTCCGGCGCGACTACCTTCAACATCGGCGCACAGAACCTCGCCGAACTGGATGCCGCCTATCCGCTGAATGATGAGGCCACCAAGCTCGATGTCGCCCGTCAGTACTTCCACGCTCTGGCCGCCTCCACCACCGATTTCACCGCTGTCTGCGACGGCGCTGAGGCCGAGGTGGGCGCTTACATCCAGCTCTATGATGCCGCCGCTCAGAGCTTCTCCGAGTCCACCAATCTGCCCCCGCAGGGCGCAGGCTACATCCAGCTGATCTGCTGCGTCCCCACCGGCTGGCAGAAGCTGAGCGTCACCTTCACCCCGACCTTCGTGGCAAACAAGAGCCTCACCTTCTCTCTGAACTCTTCTGACCTGACGCAGGTCTGAGGCATTTTTCCGAGACGGAATTCCGTCATAAAGGGCAGAGCTTCCCCACAAAATTTTTGTGAAAACCATTGACATCTGCTCATTTTTCGCCTATTGTATAGGCAAGACGCCCTTCGGGGCAGTACAATGATTTCTGTGTTTCTACATAAAGGAGGAACGATCATGTCCTTAGAATTCAACCGCCGCTCTTTCCTGAAGTACAGCGCCGCCGCTGCCGTGGCTGTGGCTGGTTCCAGCCTGCTCGTTGGCTGTGGTGAGGATGAGTATCAGAAGACCGGCAAAATCGGCAGCACCCTGAAGCTGATGGGTACCTTCAAGACCTATAAGAGCGCGGACGCTCCCGACAAGGCACCTGCTTTCGATCTTAACAATAACAGTTCCGACACTGGCACTTTTACCTGCACTGTCAACATCAAGTGCACCACCAAAAAGGTTCCTCTGGCCGTGACGGCTGATAAGTTCCTGCTTAATGTGAATCCCGGCAAAAACGAAGACAACTACTACGGCAGCACCTATGTCACTGTCGAAAGTGAAGATCCTAAATTTACTGTTGATGATGGTGAGCGGGATTTCACCATTAAGGTGAAGAACGTCAAGCTCACTGCTGGCGATAAAGTCGAGTTCATCTACTTCCCCCGCATTCAGGCCAGCAGCGGCAACAGCGGCTACACCCGTGCTTTCTGCACCTGGAAGATGACCGCCACGAAGAATGGCTCTGGCAAGATCATCCTCGAGTGATCTCTTTTCTGCACTCCGCGCCCAAGGCTCACGCCTTGGGCGTTTTTGTTTGCACCTCTCCGTCATTCTGCCAAAACACAAGCAAGGATTTTTAGTGGTTTTGTGTCTTGTGCATAAGGTGCTTTTCCTGCTACAATAAGAGCATCCCAACCGGGGGAGCGCAGCGGCCGGACAGATGTGCCGCCGCGCGGTTTTGTTTTTCGGGATGGGCGTCCTGCCTGATTTCACAAGAACAGGAGTGTGCAGTTATGATCAATATGGTAAAGCTTCCCACCAACAAGAGCAGTCTGTTCCTGCGCGTGGCAAAGGGCCACTTCGCCACCAGCCACAGCCACATCAACTACTACATCGACGTCACCACCCAGAAAGCCCGCCTCTCGGAGGCAAAGGCTGTCGCCAAGGAGCTGGTGGCCGCCTATCAGCACAGCACCATCGTGGACACCGTGCTCTGTCTGGACGGCACACAGGTCATCGGCACCTGTCTGGCCAACGAGCTGACCAAGGACGGCTTTGCCAACATGAATGCCCACCAGACCATCTACGTCATCACCCCCGAGTACACCAGCGGCAGCCAGATCATCCTCCGCGACAATCTCGCCCCGATGGTCAGGGGCAAGCACGTCCTCATCCTGTCGGCCTCCATCACCACCGGCTACACCGTGCAGGCGGCCATCGAGGCGGTCAACTACTACGGCGGCACCGTGGCGGGCCTGTCGGCCATCTTCGCCACCACCCACGAGTGTCTGGGCATCCCGGTCACCTCCATCTTCGACCCCTCCAGCCTGCCCGACTACGCCAGCTTCGACAGCCGCGACTGCCCCATGTGCAAGGCCGGCCAGCCCATCGACGCGCTGGTGAACAGCTTCGGCTATTCGGCCCTCTGAATCTGAAATTATCCTCCCTCTTTCTCCCCGCCGCGCAGCTGCATGGCGGGGAGTTCTATTATAAAAAAGAGCCGTCAAAGGCATTTTATTGCCCTTGACAGCCATTTAAAAAATGATTATACTACAAATAAGAAAGGCGCTGGCCTGCAAACGGCTTGCTCCTTACCTTAGTGGATCAAGAAAAAAATGACCGCACAGATGTAGAGAGTCAGGCGGTCATTTTTTCTTGTCTTTATCATTACTGTGAGAAACAGTCCATGTGATTTGAAACGTCACAAAAATTGCTCCACCGAGAAGTGAAAGCAATAATACGACCTGTTCAAACGTCATGGTGCATCCCCCCTTTCCGCCCTTGAGCGTGCAGGGGAGCGAGAATCCAAGAAAATCGCCTTGCCCGGCGCACTCAGGTGCCGGTAAGGAGAAAGCCGCCTGCGTTTGTGGCACAGCGCCCCGCCGCCAAAAGCGGCAGTTTCATGATAACATATTTTCTGACAAAAAACAACAAGGCCTTGCGAACGCAAGGCCTCGTTGTTTTTATTTTTTCATCTTCGGAAACACGAAGGAATTATGCCGGTATGCTATCAGCAGCTCTATGGTCATGAAGCACCAGATGACCGGCTCGCAGAGGATGACCGCGTTATACCCAAAGCGGGGGATGAAGAGCAGGACGAAGACGATCTTGCCCAGAAACTCGATGACGCTGGACAGCAGGGGCAGCACCTTCTCGCCCATACTCTGCAGAGCGTAGCGGGTGGAGAGCAGCATTCCCAGCACGGCGTAGAAGGGTGCGTTCCAGACCAGATACCGCGCGCCGTTTTCCAGCACCACCGGCTCCGAAGAGCCGGACACCAGCTTTACCATCCACTCCGCACCTGCCGCCATGAGCAGGATAGCAGCCACAGCCGCCACGACACTGTAGAGATAGATGTCCCGCATTCCGCGGCGGACGCGGTCGGGATGGTTCGCGCCGTAGTTCTGGGAGACGTAGGTCGAGCAGGCAGAGGCCATCGCCGACAGGGGCATATCCGTGAAGGCGAAGAGCTTTCGGGCTGCGGTGTGGCCCGCGATGACCAGCGTACCAAGGCCGTTGATGCCGTACTGCAAAACGACGGAGCCTGCCGAGACGATGCTGCTCATGAGGCCCATGGAGATGCTCTGGCTGAACAGCTCCCAATAGAGGCGGCTCTCCACATGGAAGTGCTTTTTCCCGGGCAGGAGCAGCCGGGCGCTGCGGAAGACATACAGGATGCAGAACGCCACCGACACGCCCTGAGAGATGACCGTCGCCACACCGGCACCGGCCACGCCCATGCCCAGCACGGCGATGAACCAGAGGTCGAGGATGACGTTGAGCACCGACGAGAGGATGAGGAAGACCAGCGGCATGAAGCTGTTGCCGATGGCCCGCAGCAGGCCGGCGCAGAGGTTATAGGCAAACATGACGATGACGCCGAGGTCGATGATGATGATATAGCCGTAGGCGTCCTCTAAAATTTCCGCCGGGGTGTCCAGCAGCTCCAGCAGCGGATGCAGGCCCGCCGCACCCGCCAGCGTGATGACCGCCGACGCGATGATGCCGATGACGATGGAACCCGCCACGGTCTGTTTGAGCTGGTCCTCGTCTCCGGCCCCGTAGGCGCGCGCTGCGACGATGGCGAGGCCGTTGCCGATACCGATGCCGAATCCGACCAGAAGCTCGTAGATAGCCCCGCAGGCGCCAATGGCGGCAAGGGCGGTATCGCCCAGCACATTGCCGACGATCATGGTGTCCACGGTATTATAGAGCTGCTGGAAGAGGCACGACACCAGAATGGGCAGCATAAAGACGAACAGGCTCCTGAAGATGGGGCCGTTCATCAAATCGACGTTCCGGTTGAAGAATGATTTTTTCGCGGGGGACTGGGTCATAGGCTTCTCCTTTTTTGCCCACAAAAGGGAGCTGTTGCACACAACAGCTCCCTTTAAGCATTTCATCTGATTTTACAGCTCCTGCGTCTCGAAGCCGTTGATGGTCAGCACTTCCACGCTCTTGAAGCCTGCGGCCTTGACGGCGGCAGCAGCCTCGTCGAAGCCGAAGGTCAGGCTGTCCACATCGTGGGCGTCGGAGGTGATGATGACCTTGCCGCCCATCTTCTGCCACTCGCCCAGCAGCCATGCGCCGGGGTAGAAGTCCTTGCGGTAGCCGCGGTAGACACCGCCGGTGTTCACTTCCAGCAGGCAGCCGTGCTCTTTGGCAGCACTCAGCGCCTTGAGGGCTGCGGCCTTATAGCGGGGCGACTCCTCGTCGAAGAACTCACCGGCAGCGTTCAGCTTCTTGATGAGGTCGATGTGGGCGAGGATGTCGGGGCCCATGGCCGCCACCTTCTCCACCTCGGCGAAGTATGCCTCCACAGCGGCCAGCGGGTCGCCGTCGAAGTCGTCGTAGATGCAGTCGTAGAGGTCCTGAGGACGGAAGTCGATCTCGTAGTACTTGCCGGTGTTCTTGCCGTAGAGGTGGTGCGCAGAGCCGATCCAGTAGTCGTAGCCGGTGCGCTTGTCCTCGCTCAGCAGGTCCCACTCGATGCCGCAGAGGATGTCCACCTTGCCCTTGTACTCGGTCTTGAGCTTGGCGATGGTGGCCTTGTACTGGGCCGTGCGGCTGGGGCTCATGCAGTATTCACGGTCGCGCTGGGTATAGCTATGGCCCGTGAAGCCCAGTGTGGTCAGCCCCTTCGCACACGCAGCGGAGGCCATCTCCTGCAAGGTGTTTTTGCCGTCGCACATCGTCGAGTGACAATGGACACTGGACTTCTTATAATCTGCCATAGTGAATCACTGCATCCTTTCCTGTTTGACCTTGTGGTCGATAACGTGTCGTTTTTCCAGCTCGCGGGTGATGTCCTCCACCGTGATGCCGGCCTGCACCATCAGCACCAGCACATGGTATGCCAGATCGCTGATCTCGTAGACCGTCTCGGCCTTGTCTTCCTTTTCGCCCGCGATGATGACCTCAGTACACTCCTCGCCCACCTTCTTGAGGATCTTTTCTTTGCCCTTCTCGAAGAGATAGGTGGTGTAGCTGCCCTCTTTGGGGCTGGTCTTGCGGCCCTTGATGAGGTCATACAGCCCCTGCCAGCTGAACTGCTTCAGCTCCGGGGAAACATACACTTCGTTGAAAAAGCAGCTCTCGGCACCGGTGTGGCAGGCGGGGCCGCTCTTGACGACCTCCACCACCAGCGCGTCGGCGTCGCAGTCGGCGGTGATGGACACCACACGCTGGACGTTGCCGCCGGTCTCGCCCTTGCGCCAGATCTCCTGACGGCTGCGGCTCCAGAACACCGTCCGGCCCTCCGCGATGGTCAGCGCCAGCGTCTCGGCGTTCATGTAGGCGAGGGTCAGCACCTCTTTGGTGTAGTGGTCCTGCACGATGGCAGGGATGAGGCCCTTTTCGTCAAATTTCAGGTCCATAATGTTTCTCCTCCCCCGCAGGGGGACAGCTATAGTTTAGCGTATTCGGCGGGCAAACGCAAGGGCTCAGAGCCGTATTTCCACGCCATTTTCGTTTAAGTATTCCTTTAGCTCCCGGATGGTGAGCAGCTTCTGGTGGAAGATGCCCGCCCCGGCCCCTGCGCCCCGCCTTTTCCCGGGCGCTTTTGTCTTATGATAAGGTCATTTTACTTTATCTAGGTAAAGTTGTAAAGCGTGAAAGTGACCGTGTTTTCATTTTTATGATACGATTTTTCTGTGCGTTTGTACAGAAAGGCGAAATGATTTCACGAAAGCCCGCTTTGAGATGATGGGAGCGTAAAAAAGGAGCCGCCGCACAGCGTTTTCCGTGCAGCGGCTCCTCGCCGTTTTATCCTCAGCCCAGCAGTTCCAGCACGCCGCTCTTGGGACGTGCGCCGACGGCCTGACGAACCAGCTTACCGTTCTCGAACAGCAGCAGGGCGGGGATGCTCATGACGCCGAACTCGGCGGCCAGCTCGGGCTGCTCGTCCACATTGACCTTGCCCACCTTGACGTCGGTGCGCTCCTCGGCCACCTCGTCCACGACGGGGCTCAGCATCCGGCAGGGGCCGCACCAGGCGGCCCAGAAATCGAGCAGGACGGGCTGAGCGCTCTTCAGCACCTCGGCTTCAAAGTTTTCTTTCGTGATGGTGATGACTGCCATATCGTTTCCCTCCATAAAGAGTGTTTTTTCATCTGACAGGGACAGTATACCCCAAACTCCGGCGTTTTTCCGTGAGCAAGTCACATAAAAAGCCCGGGGCAGGCATTTTCTGCTCCGGGCTCTGGAAATTATTTTGCGATTTCAGGCTCAGATGTCCTTCAGGGCGTTCTTGCCGGCGACGTAGCCGTAGTACATGGCCATGGAGTGGCTGACGCCCTTCAGGCCGATGGGGTACTCGGTGGCAAAGCGGTTGCCCTGGATGTTGCCGGCGACGTACAGGCCGGGGATGACATTGCGGTCGGCGTCGAAGGTGTGGCAGTCCTCGTCGCTCTCGAGGCCTCCGATGCAGACCAGCAGCAGAGCAGTGGTGAACTTGTCGGCGTAGAAGGGGCCGTTCTCGACTGCCCACATACGGGAAGCGGGCTTGTGGAAGTCCTCATCGTAACCGGCCTTGGCCAGCTCGTTGTAGCGCTGGATGGAGTCCAGAGCGGTCTGCTGGGCGGCAGTATCGTCCGGGTAGATCTTTGCCACCAGCTCTTCCAGCGTGTCGGCCTTCACAGCGCGGCCATCGGCCACAGCAGCTTCCAGCTGATAGGGGCTCTTGTAGTTGCGGTAGGTAGTGTTGTTCTTGGGGCCTTCGTCCTCGCTGGCGTAGTCCTCATAGTAGCAGGCACCGCCGTGGGCTGCGGGCATATAGGGCAGCTGCTCGGGCCAGTTGGAGTCGAAGATCTGCCAGCTCTCGCGGTTCTTCTGCAGCTCGATCTGGTTTTCCAGCTGCTGGCCGGGCAGGTCCTCGTTCATGAAGCGCTTGCCGTTGAGGTCGAGGTTCAGGAAGCCTGCATTGCCCATGACGCCCACGCCGGCGAGGTCGGCGCCGCCGCCCATGTGGTGGATCATCGGGGCGTGGCTCTGCTGCACCTGAGCGCCGGCCCACATACCCAGCTGGATGCCGTCGCCCTGGTTGGTGAAGTTGCCCTCCACATCCACATTGGTGAACAGGCACTGGATGTTGTTCTCGATGACCTCGGGGCAGAAGTGCTTGAGCATCCTGGTGTTCTGGGAGTAGTCGCCAGTGGAGAGGATGACGCCCTTGGAGACGTTGCACTTGATGTACTCGCCGGTGGCGGCATCGCGGGCGTAAAGGCCCACGCAGCGGCCATTCTCCATGATGAGCTTCTCGACGAAGCAGCCGTAGAAGGTCTGGACATTGCCGGTGTCGATGGCTTTCTGCATATTGGCCTCGACGGTGACGTGCTGGTCGGGCTTGAACTCGACGGAAGTGGGGTAGCAGGGGAAGCGCTCCTGCTTCCAGTCGTAGTGCTCGGGCAGCGGGTAGAAGATGGGGATGATGAAGTTGTCCGCGCTCTCGTCGGGGATGGCGCTGCGGGTGGTCTCGGCGTAGTACAGGTCGGGGTTTGCCTCCACCCACCAGTCGAAGGTCTCGCCGATGTTGTGAGCCCACTTGCTCATGATGCTGCGCTTGCAGCGGTAGGTGCTCTCCACCATGTGGGAGTCGATGATGTCGTCGATCTGCTCACGGGTCCAGGTGTCGCGGCCCCACTTGGCCTGCACCTTGCCGTTGATGACGGCGTACTCGCCGCTGCGGCACTGGGGGCCGTCGGCCTTCTCGAAAGCAGCCACCAGACCGCCGTCCTCAGCGACGCTGCGGCAGGCGGCAACGCCTGCGATGCCGCAGCCCACCACGGCCACATCCACGTCCACGGTCTTGGCGACCTTGCTCTCGTCGATCTCCGGCTCGGTACCCAGCCAGTCCTCATCGGAGGAAGATGCAGCGGTGTCGCCGCCTGCGGTGTGGACGCCCATTGCCTGCTCGATGCAGCTTGCGGCGGCCTTCTTGACGGCGTTGGTGGTGATGGTAGCGCCGGAGACGTTGTCGATCTCGGTGCTCTGAGCAGCCATCAGGGCGTCCTTCAGGGTGGGGGCTGCCACGCCGCCGATGCTCTCGGTCTCGTTGGAGGCGTCAATGACCACGTCGGTGATGGCGGTCTCGCTGAAGGTCATGGTGACCTTCACCTCACCGATGCCGGTGGCGGTGCCGGTGTAAGTGCCGGGGGTGTAGATGGCTTCGCCGGTGGAGGCGGCAGTGCTGCTGGAAGAGCCTGCGTTGCAGGCGGCCAGTGCGCTGGCGGTAACGCCGCTCATAGCGGCAGCGGCGGCAACCTTCAGGAAGCCTTTACGAGAGATCTTTTTCATCTGGAATGCTCCTTACTCTTTCTTCTTTCGACGTTTTCAGGCAGAAAATCGTTCTTCCGAGAGATAGTATAAAATATAACGAAGTAAAAGGGAATTAAAAAATCTTAAGCATCCTGATAAAAAAGCTTTATAAGTGCCCTATTTCCTGCTATACTGAGGCTGTACGGATGTCCCGCCGCCGGAAAGGAGTTTTTTGTCATGAACGAGCACCAGCTTCTCTGCTTTCTCACCGTGAGCCGGACGCTGAATTTCTCCGCCGCCGCGCGGGAACTCTACTGCACCCAGCCCGCCCTGAGCTACCAGATACGCAGCCTCGAAAAGGAGCTGGACGCCGCACTGTTCCGCCGCACGACGACGCAGGTGGCCCTCACCGAGGCGGGCCGCGCCCTGCTGCCCCATGCGGAAGACCTCTACCGCGGCATCCTCAACGCCCGCACGGCGCTGAAAGGCTTCGGCACCCACCACACCCTGACCCTCCGCCTGCCGCCGGTGCTTTTGCAGCGGGACCCCATCTACCCCATCCTGATGGCGAGGCTCCACGCCGCGCTGCCGGGCTATGAGTTCAAAGTGGACACCACGCCTGTCCCCTCCAGCTACCACCACATGCTCTGCACCGAGGCAGACGCGGCGCTCTACCTTCCCTTCGGCCCGCTGCCGCCAGAGATACGCTGTGAGACCATCATCGGCAACCGGTTTTACCTCATCACCGCGCCGGAGCACCCGCTCTCCGGTCAGAACAGCGTCGAGCTTTCTGCCCTCGCCGGGCAGCAGATATTTTACGAGCCCCTCTATCAGGATATGGTGGATTTCGCCCGGAAGCAGCCGGGGATGCCCTATTCCACACCGGTCTGGCGGATGGTGGAAAACTACGAATCGGTCTACGCCGAGCTGCTGGCCGGGCGGGGGATGTTCCTCTGCCCGATGATCTACCCGGCTTTCCCTGCCGGGTGGCACATCCCGCTGCATCTGTCCATCCCGGACACCTGCCTGCTGACCCTGCGGGATGACCCCCGCCCCGAGATATGCACCCTGCGCAAAGTCTTCGCCGAGGTGTACACCGAGAGGGAAAAGCTGATAAAAGCTCTGTGAGATGCAAAAACGCCGCCGTGCAATGCACAGCGGCGTTCGTTATTTCAGAGAAAGAGCTTACTTGCCCAGCATTTCCTTTGCGGTCTTGCAGATGGTGGCAGCGTCCAGACCATACTCCTTCAGCAGGTCCCATGCGGGGCCGGAGCAGCCGAACTTGTCCTGCACGCCGACGCGGCGGACAGGGGTAGGCAGCTTCTCGCTGAGCAGGGAGCAGACAGCCTCGCCCAGACCGCCGATGACGTTGTGCTCCTCGGCGGTGACGATCTTGCCGCACTCCCTGGCAGCCTTGAGGATGATGTCCTCATCCAGAGGCTTGATGGTGTGGATGTTGATGACGCGGGCGTGGATGCCCTCGGCGGCCAGGGTCTCGGCGGCCTTGCGGGCCTCGTTGACCATCAGGCCGGTAGCCACGATGGCGATGTCATTGCCCTCGGTGAGCTGCTCGCCCTTGCCGACCTCGAAGTGATAGTTGGCCTCGTCGTGGAACACGGGAACAGCCAGACGGCCAAAGCGGAGGTAGACAGGACCCTGCATCTCGTAGGCGGCGCGGACAGCAGCGCGTGCTTCCACGTCGTCGGCGGGGCAGATGATGGTCATGCCGGGCAGGCTGCGCATGAGGGCGAAGTCCTCGCAGCACTGGTGGGAAGCGCCGTCCTCACCGACGGAGATGCCGCCGTGGGTAGCGCCGATCTTCACGTTCAGGTGGGGGTAGGCCACGGAGTTGCGGATCTGCTCAAAGGCACGGCCCGCAGCAAACATTGCAAAGCTGGACACGAAGGGGACATAGCCCATGGTGGACAGGCCGGCGGCGACGCCCATCATGTTGGCCTCGGCGATGCCGCAGTCGAAGTGGCGGTCCGGGTAAGCCTTGCGGAACACACCGGTCTTGGTAGCGGCAGCGAGGTCGGCGTCCAGGACCACCAGGTCGTCGTGGCCCTCAGCGGCCAGTGCTTTCAGAGTATTGCCGTAGCTCTCGCGGGTAGCGATCATTTTTACATCTGCCATCTTACTTGTCCTCCTGTTCCAGCGCGGCGTAGGCTGCGTTCAGCTCCTGCATGGCCACAGCGTACTCCTCGTCGTTGGGGCCTTTGCCGTGCCAATCCACAGAGTTGGTCATAAAGGAGACGCCGGTACCCTTGACGGTGTCCAGAATGATGCAGGTGGGCTTGTCGTTCTCGGCGTGGAACGCCTTGATGGCGGACTCGATCTGGTCGTAGTCGTGGCCGTTGATGGTCAGGACGTTGAAGTTGAACGCCTTGAGCTTTTCTTCCAGCGGGGCGCTGTTCATGACCGTCTCGGTGGTGCCGTCGATCTGGAGGTGGTTGCGGTCCAGCATGACGCAGAGGTTGGAGAGCTTATAGTGGGCGGCAAACATGAAAGCCTCCCAGCACTCGCCCTCTTCCACCTCACCGTCACCGAGGATGGTGTAGACATTGATGGGCTTGCCGCTGTGCTTTGCGCCCAGAGCCATGCCGCAGGCGGCAGACACGCCCTGACCTAGACTGCCGGTGGACATATCCACGCCCGGAGTCTCATTCATGTTGGGGTGGCCCTGCAGGTAGCTGCCGATCTTGCGCAGGGTCTTGAGGTCTTCCACTGGGAAGAACCCGCGCTCGGCCAGCGTGGCGTAAAGTGCCGGAGCTGCATGGCCCTTGGACAGCACGAAGCGGTCGCGGTCCGGTTTTTTCGGCTCCCTGGGGTCGATGTTCATATCCACGAAGTAGAGATAAGACAGCACCTCGGCGATGTCCAGACTGCCGCCCGGATGGCCGCACTTGGCGCTGTGAGTTCCCTCGATCACGCCCATGCGGATGTGACAGGCGTGCTTGGCAAGGGTAAGCTTTTCTGCATTTGTCATGATGGTCCTCCCGTATGAACCTCAGAAGTTGCAAGTATACAGCCGCGCAAGGCACAGCTCCCGCCGCCCCATTGCGCTATAATTCAAGTTTATATTATCTATTCTGTGCAAAAAGGTCAAGCTTCTTTCAGCAAAATGTACACAGGCGGTCAAAAACTGCTCCAAACGCTTTCTTTTTTGGTCAATTTGCAGCCTGTCCGAGGGCGGTCTTGACAAATCCTGCGGCACTCTGCTATAATTTTCACGATTTCCGGCAGGAAGCCGGGCCTGCGGGCCGAAGCCCGCCTTACGCTATTTTCAGCCGCCGCATTTTTGAAACAGACGCCATGAAGGGGTCTGCCGTTGGCTTGCAAGCCGACTGGCAGGCCCCTTTTTTTCTGCGGCGCAGTCACAGGAGGAAACAGATGAAAACCAAAAACTCTTCTCCGTCCCGCAATGTCGTGCTGGCCGCACTCTTTCTGGCGCTGGCCTTCGTGCTGCCCATGGTGACGGGCCATCTGCCGCAGGTAGGCAATACGCTCTGCCCGATGCATTTCCCCATCCTGCTCTGCGGCTTCGTGCTGGGCGGACCCTGGGGTCTGGCTGTGGGCTTCGCGGCCCCGCTGCTCCGCTCGGTGCTCTTCGGGATGCCCCCGATGTTCCCCATCGCCATTTCGATGGCTTTTGAGCTGGCAGCTTACGGCGCCGTGTCCGGCTGGCTCTACCGCCGGGTGAAGCACACCCTGCCCATGACCTACGCCACCCTCGCGGCGGCCATGGTGGCCGGCCGCCTCGTCTGGGGCGCGGTCCGCTTCGTGCTGGCAGGCCTGTCCGGCTCGAGCTTCCCGTTCTCGGCCTTCCTGTCCGGTGCGCTCTTCACCGCTGTGCCGGGCATCATCGCACAGCTGGTGCTCATCCCCCTCATCATCACCGCTCTGCAGAAAGCCAAGGTGCTGGAGTAACAGGTTCTCGCTGCCTTTATCGCAAGTCAAGAAATTGGTGCAGCATCCAAACAACATCTTTTCGATATGCAATTCAACGCTGTTGCTGTTGCATTAAAAAGTTGAATTGCTGTCATCAAGCCTCTCAGTCGAGCTTACGCTCGCCAGTTCCCCTGATAGGGGGAGCCTCTGGCAAAAAGAGAAAGTTTTTCTCTCTGTCAAAGCCTCTCCTCCGTAGGAGAGGTGGCATTGCGAAGCCATGACGGAGAGGTTTTTCGTTTGCTTTCTCCCTGACGTATTTCAGCGTTTCTTCCAAAAAAATCCTAAAAAGTTTATTTCAAACGCCGAAATTGCCCGCGATCTTCAATTAAATCTTGTAAAGTTGCAGGAATCATGTAAACTAGAATACAACATTGTGTCGCAACCGCAACGGGGAGATTGCGCTTTCCGGCAGGGCGGCAGGAAAAGGAGAGTTTCTATGAGAAACGCAAAGCAAAGCATCCGGCGCACCGTAGCCGGACTGCTGGCAGGCGCGATGCTTCTGGGCATGACACCGCTGGCCGCGTTTGCGGAGGGGTCTTCCTCCGCATCGGGCGACTGGCAGTTCAAAGCCTTCGGCACCTCCACTGCAGCAGGAGTCAACACCATCGCAGATGGCGCGGACATCAACGGCAAGGTCACCCTCAACTCCTGCACCATCAAAGATGATGGCACCATCGACAAGAAGGGCGGCAAGTTCGTCGCGGACTCCCCGGCAGACGGCCTGTCCTTCTACTACACCACCATCGACCCGACCACCCAGAACTTCTATCTGCAGGCCGATGTCACCATCGATTATGTGAACCCGGCTCCGGACGGTCAGGAGGGATTTGCCCTCATGGTGCGCGACAGCATCAGCGGCTCCGGCAGCTATTTCTCGAATCAAATTTCTGTCGTCGGCACCAAGCTCCCTCTGGACGGTGTTGAGATCAAAGACGCTGTGGGCGTCCGCAGCTACACCGGCATCATCTCCAACGAGACGGCTGCTTCCAACGACGTCAAGTCGAATCGTGCGGCGTTCAGCTCGCAGGCCATCAAGCAGGGCGACACCTACCGTGTGAGCCTTGCCAAGACCAGCAACAGCTACGTCGCCACCCAGTACGCCATCAACGCCGACGGCTCGACCGGCGACGTCGTCGGCTCTTCGACCTTGTACATCTCGGCGAAGGACAGCACCGCTTCCAGCGTCTCCAAGTACGCAGAGCTGGACGACCCCATGACCGTGCAGGAAGCCAACAAAGCTTATCTGGGCTTTGCGGCGGCGCGCGGCATGAACGTGACCTTCTCCAACATCACCTACACCACGAGCACGTGGAACGCTTCCGAGTGGACGCTCCAGCCTACCAGCTATGTTGCCCCCGTTTACCAGATCACCAGCCCTGCCACCTGCACCGGTGACAGCTATGAACTGGTGTTCAAGGCCAACGCCGACGGCAAAGCGACCGTCTCCGCAAACGGTGTGGTCGTGGACAAAAATGTGGACATCAAGGCAGGTGAGCCCTTCTCCAAGAGCTACGCCGTGACCGGCGATACCACCTTTAAGGTCAAGTTCACCCCGGACAAAAACTACGCTATCAGCGCGTACGAAAAGCTGAGCAGCTACGATTCCGCTGCTATCGAGAAGAAGGTTTCGCTCCGTACTCTGGGCGCGAACGGCATCATCGTCGTCACCCCGGACGGCAGCGCAGCTAACAATGGCACCCGTGCGGAAGACGCAGTTGACATTCAGACCGCGCTGAACTACGCCGCAGCAGGCCAGACCATCCAGCTGGAAAGCGGCACCTACCATCTGACCGGTGAGCTGAAAGTCGAGCGCGGCCGCGACGGCACCGCAGAAGCTCCCATCACCATGACGACTGCTGACGGCAAGTACGCAACGCTGGACTTCGGCGGCGTCGGCACTGGTTTCAGTGTCTGGGGCAATTACTGGAACATCAGCAAGATCAACATCACCAACACCGCAGACGGCGCGAAGGGTATGCAGCTGGCCGGCAGCTACTGCGTCCTCGAGCAGATGAATTTCTACAACAACGGCAACACCGGCCTGCAGGTCTCCGGCCTGTCCACTGATAACAAGGCTCTGTGGCCCAGCCACAACACCATCAAGAACTGCACCTCCATGAACAACGCAGACCGCGCGATGGAAGACGCCGACGGCTTTGCCGCCAAACTGACCACCGGCGAGGGCAACGTCTTCGACGGCTGCATCGCTGCTTACAACGCCGATGACGGCTGGGATCTCTTCGCAAAGGCTGCAACCGGTTCCATCGGCGCGGTCACCATCCAGAACTGCGTCGCCTACAAGAACGGTTATCTGATGCTGGCTGCAGAGCCGGTCAAGAAGCAGTCGCTCCAGTTCCCGACCGTCACCTGTGACGACGACGGCAACCTGAGCTTCAGCAATGTTGCTGTCACCATCGCGGCAGGCAACGGCAACGGCTTCAAGATGGGCGGCACCAATCTGCCCGGCAACCACAAGCTCCTCAACTCCATCTCCTACGACAACGCCGCCAAGGGCATCGACTCCAACTCCTGCCCGGACGTCAAGGTCTACAGCTCCACTTCCTACAACAACGAGGGCTATAACGTCGCGCTCTACACCGGCAACAAGTCCGCTGTGACCGACTATGCCGCCGACGGTGTCATCTCCTTCCGCAAGGGTACCGACGGCAAGGAGCAGCTGGCCCTCCAGAGCCAGAGCAGCACCGCTGTCTACGGCCCGAACAACTTCTACTGGGATTCCGAAACCCAGACCAGCCACAACAAATCCACCAACACCATCACGGTGAAGGAGAGCTGGTTTGAGAGCCTCGACACCTCCGTTGCTCCGACCCGGAACGCAGACGGCAGCATCAATATGCACGGCCTGCTCCTGCTGACCGCTGAGGGTCTGGCCGCCACCGATGCAGGCGCACGCGGTTCCGCATGGGGTCAGCCCGAGGCGGCCAAGGCGACCATCTGGGTCGTCGGCGACTCCACCGTTTCCGCTTTCGACGACAGCTATTATCTGCCGCGTGAAGGCTACGGTGAGGAGATTGCGAACTACTTCAACGCAGATGTCTACAATCTGGCTGTCTCCGGTGCGTCCAGCAAGGACTTTACCGGCATGAGCAGCTACAATACCCTGATGAACGGTTCCGATACCGTTCCGGCTCTGGGCGACGCTTCCGGCGACAAGTTCCTCATCATCGGCTTCGGCCACAATGACGAGAAGACCGAGCCTGCCCGTTACACCAACCCCAACGGCGACTACAAAACCGAAGGCTCCTTTGCCAACAGCCTCTATGTCAACTACATCCAGCCTGCTCTGGAGCGCGGTGTCATCCCGGTCGTCTGCACGCCTATTGCGCGCCTGACGAACGAGAACACCAAGGCCAGCTACAACAGTGCTTCCGGCCACAAGACCCAGACCGTCACCATTGGCGACACCGTCTATGAGGGCGGCTATTACGCACAGGCCATCCGTGATATGTGCAGCGAGCTGCACCTCATCTGCGTGGATCTGACCGATGCCACCATCAACGAGAACATCACGATGGGCAAAAAGGCTCAGTACACCCACAGCTTTACCGGCGCAAAAGAAGGCAAAAAGGGCAATCTGGTTCCCACCGGTCTTGACTTGACCCACACCAACAGCTATGGTGCAAAGCTGAACGCATGGCTCATCGACCAGCTCACCATCGACACGCCGCTGGGCGCGTACAGCAAACACAAGGAAAAGCCCACCTACAAGCAGTTCTACGGCGATGCCGCAAACCCGGATTACGTTCCTTCCAGCTATGTCTCTCCCACCGAGAACAGCACGCTCTGGCCGGCCTTTACCGACGCCAACGGCACCGTCTGGAATGGTTCCGTCTTCGGCAATGTCGGCGGCAATGATAAAATCTCCGGCGGCGATTTCACCGCAACAGTTGACGGCCAAAACATCACCCTCGGCGTCACCAACAACCGCGGTAAGATCGCGTCCACGGTGGACGGCCTGATGATGTACTACGTCAAGCTGCCTGCAGGCACCAACTTCACTCTGACCGCAAAGGCCACCGTCAACTCACTGGCAAAAAACAATCAGGTCTCCTTCGGCCTGATGGCCCGTGATGAGATGTATGTTGATACCAGCATCTCCGACCCCATCGGCGATTATGTCGCCGTCGGCACCCGGAATCAGGGTGCGATCAACTGCTTCGGCCGCAAGAGCGGTGAGTTGTACGACGGCCCGGCTGCGACTGTCAAGTACGGTGCAGGCGACACCGTTGACCTGAAGCTCATCGGCACGGCAGACGGTTTCACTCTGATCTACGGCGACAACGAGACGGCTTCCACAGGCTTCGACTACGCACTGACCGCCATTGATTCCGATTACATCTATGTCGGCTTCTATGTGGCACGCAATGCAAATGTCACCTTCAGCGATATCCAGCTGACGACCAACGGCGTTTTCTCCGCTTCCGGCTCCGGCCTGAAAGCGGTATGGAACAAGGTCAAGGACCTTTTCCCGTTCTAAGCTTCGCCTGATTTTCGGGTTCTTCTTCTGATCCCTTACACACGCAAAAAAGACCAGCGTTGCGGATGCAATGCTGGTCTTTTTTCAGGGCTTTCGCTCTGCGTTATGAATATACACGAAGAAAGAAGGAAGGCAATTACTTCAGGAAGTCCGGCAGGGGCTTGCCCTGCTTGAGCCACTGATGATACTCAGCGGTCGCGGCGAACTCCACGTCGCCGGCGGAGTTCAGCGCAGTCTCCACAGAGTCCTGGATCACGCCGATGATGAAGCCGACACCGACCATCTGCATGGCCACATCGTTGGAGATGCCAAACAGAGAGCAGGCCATGGGGATGAGCAGCAGAGAGCCGCCGGCCACGCCGGAAGCGCCGCAGGCACCCAGAGCGGACATGGCGCTCAGGACGATGGCGGCAGGCAGGGTCACGGGGATGCCCAGCGTGTTGGCCGCAGCCAGCGTCATGATGGTGATGGTGATAGCCGCACCATCCATATTGATGGTAGCGCCCAGAGGGATGGAGACGGAATACATATCCTTATCGAGGCCCAGCTTCTCGCACAGGGCCATGTTGACGGGGATGTTGGCCGCAGAGCTGCGGGTGAAGAAAGCGGTCAGGCCGGACTCCTTCAGGCAGCGGAACACCAGCGGATACGGGTTGCAGCGCAGATAGAGGAACATGATGAAGGGCGAAACGATGAACGCCATGAAGAGCATGGTACCCACCAGAAGGGCCAGCAGCTTGCCGTACTGGGTAAAGATGGCCAGACCGTTACCGGCCACGTTGGTGTACACCAGACCCATGATGCCGAAGGGAGCCAGATTGATGATCCAGCGCACCACCTGCGACACAGCGTCGGCGGTATCGGCAAGGAACTTCTTGGTGGTGTCAGAGCCGATGTTCTTCATGGCAAGGCCGAACATGCAGGCCCAGAACAGGATGCCGATGTAGTTGCCGCTCATCAGAGAGCTGACAGGGTTGGCGACGAAGTTGGTGAGCAGGGTGCCCAGCACCTCGCCCAGACCCTGCGGCACCACGTCCGACTGGGCAGCGTCTGCCAGAACGACCGACACAGGGAACATGAAGCTGGTGATCGAAGCGATCGCAGCCGCAAGGAAGGTGGTGAGCATGTACAGCCAGATGACCGTACCGAAGCGGCGGTCCAGCTTGGAGCTGCCCTGTGCCAGCGCGCTCGCCACGATGACGAACACCAGCACCGGAGCGATGCCCTTCAGTGCGCCGACGAACAGGCTGCCCAGCTCGCCGACCCAGCCTGCACCCGGCACCGCAAGCGCCAGCACCGCGCCGATGACCAGACCGGCGACGATGCGAAGGATGAGGCTGACCTCATTGTACTTCTTCACAATGGCTTTTGCACCATTCATCATATAGAACACTCCTCTGTATTTGTGCGTCCTCGACGCACACTTTTCCTGTCTCTTACCCAAAGACAGTTGTTATTATAGCACACACGGCAGAAAAGTCAAAGGTTTTCAGTGAATTTTTCGGGCTGCTTCGGCAGATTTTTTCGTTTTCGGCCTTCCTCCGCGCCGCCTTATGTGTTCGCCACGGAAATACACAATTAAAATATTTCACCGCTCAGGGCAGAAAAATCCCCCGGCAGGGCTTGTCTGCCGGGGGATAGTCATTCTTATTTATTTTTTCTGATATTTCAGTCGTCCAGATAGGTCACTTTGCCGGGGACGAAACCCTGGATGCCCATGCCGGGTGCATCCGAAACGGTGATATTCTTCTCGTCGAAGACCGCGCCGCCGAGGATGTGGTCCTCGCTGCAGAGCACCGGGCCGTCCAGGTCCACTTTGGTGATGATCTTCTTGGCGCAGGCCAGCTCCACGGCTGCGTTGACCGAGATCTTGGCTTCCAGCATACAGCCGATCATGCACTCCACGCCGTAGACCTCTGCCGCCGAGGCGATGCGGAGGGCGTTGGTGATGCCGCCGCACTTCATCAGTTTGATGTTCACGAAATCGGCTGCGCCGGTCTGCATGATGCGCAGGGCATCCGCCGGGCTGAACACGCTCTCATCGGCCAGCACCGGCACACTGGCGTGGCGGGTGACGTACCGCATCCCCTCGAGGTCAGCCGCAGGCACAGGCTGCTCGACGAACTCGATGTCCAGGCCCTTCTCCCGCATCTGGTCGAGGATGCGGACAGCCTGCTTTGCATTCCACGCCTGATTGGCGTCGATGCGGAGCTTGACGTCCTTGCCCACGGCCTCGCGGACGGCGGCCAGACGGGCCACGTCCAGCTCCGGGTCGATGCCCACCTTGACCTTCAGGCAGTCGTAACCGCGCTGGATGGCGGTGCGGGCGTCCCGGGCCATCTCCTCGGGCGGGTTGACGCTGATGGTGATGTCCGTCACGATATTGCTGCGCGCGCCGCCCAGCATCCGGTAGACCGGGACGCTGTACTTCTGGCCCAGCAGGTCCCACAGGGCCATATCCACGGCAGCCTTGGCGCTGGTGTTGTGGACGAGGGCCTTCTGCACGGCGGCGGTCAGATCCTCGAACTCGTCGAGGCCGCGGCCCAGGATGGCCGGGGCGATGTGGTCGCGGATGGCGCCGATGATGGCACCGGTGGTGTCGCCGGTGATGACGCCGGTAGGAGGTGCCTCACCGTAGCCCACCGCGCCGGTGTCGGTGTGCAGCTCAACGATGACGTCCTCCACGCTGCTCACGGTGCGCAGCGCTGTCTTGAAGGGGACGCGGAGCGGGGTCGAGATGCGGCCCAGCTTTACCTGTGTGATCTTCATTCCAGTCCCTCCTTATTCTTCCTGCATGTGTACGGTGGCCGACAGTTTCTGGTAGGCGACGCGGGGCGTGCCGTCTTCCACATGGATGATGCCGCAGCGGGCAAAACCGTTCTTCTCGAGAAGATGCTGCATGATCTTGTTGTCGGCGTGGGTGTCGGCCCGCAGGCTCTCGCAGTGCTCGAGGCACCATGCGATGACCTCAGACGCCACACCCCTGCGGCCACCCGTCGAGGCCAGCCGGTGGATGGTGCCGTAAGGCACCTCATCGTTGAGCCACTGGCCGTCTTCGATTTTCGCGTAGGTGGGGTCCGGCCCGAGGATGAAGGCAAACACCGCCTCGAGACAGCCGTTCACCGTATAGACGAACAGCCGGTTGGAGTCGATGTCTTCTTCCAGCATCTCCTGCGGCGGATAGCTGTCGCCCCACTGGGTCGGGTTGCCCGAATCCGCCATTGCTTTCCGGGCATGGGCATAGATCTCTAAAATTTGCTCCAGATCAGAGCGCCGTGCTCCACGAAACATTCCGTTTCCACCTTCTCTTTCCGTGCGCCGCAGCGCACTCCCGCATTTTTCAGGTCTGGCTTTTATTGTAACACACTCTGCATCGTTTTTCCATCTTAAGACATCAAAAGACGCCCCGCAGACACGGGACGTCTTTTTTCGCGGTGTGCTCAAAGGTCAGGCCGGTGTGCGGGTGCGGGCCGCGCGGCTCTGACGGTACTCACGGGGGCTCTGGCCGTACCGCTCGTGGAACAGGCGGTAGAAATAGCTGGTGTTCTCGTATCCGACGTAGGTGATGATCTGCTGGATGTTCCAGTCGCTGCGGCGCAGCAGGCGGGCGGCAGTCTCCATCCGGTGCTTCTGGAGCAATTCCTTATAAGTACGGCCTGTCTGCGCCCGGACGCACTCGCTGACATAGGCCAGGGAGACGCCGTAGCTGCGGGCCACATTGGAGAGGCTGGCCTCACGGTAATTCTTGGTGATCTCATCCAAAGCCGCCTGCACCAGCTCTTCGCGGCTGACGGCCGCGCCGTAGGCTTCCAGCGGGAATTTCTTGATGCTCATCGGTATCCTCCGTTGCGGCGCAGCCGGGGACAGGGGGGCTGTCGGAGCCGGGCCGCGCTCAGGTCTCATAAGCGTCCCTCTGTTGGGAGGCTTCTGCCTATAATACGGCGCAGCCGGGCCGGAAATTGCATAAGACAAGAAAAAACTCCAAAATTTTTCAGACGGAGTCTCGACAAAGCAAAAGCTGCCGCCCGCCTCGGGCAGCAGCTTTTCAGGAAAAGAAAAAGAGGAAAACAGAACTCAGAACATCTTCTCGTGGTGATACCGGCCCGTGCGCAGGAACTCCACCCACTCGGCGATGTTCACAGCGTGGTCGCCGATGCGCTCGAGGTACTTGATGACCATCAGCACATCCAGCGCGGCGTCCACTTTGCCGGGGTCGGCGGCGATCTCCGCCGCCAGCATCCGCTTGATGGTGTTGAAGTCGTAGTCCACCGCGTCGTCGGCGTCGATGACGGCTTTTGCCGCCGCCTCATCTTCTGCCGCAAAGGCGCTCATGGCATCCTGCAGCATCTTGTGGGCTTTGCGGCCCATCTCAATGCTCCTGCTCACGGCAGGGTCGCCCGCCTTGCGGACACCGGCCAGATGGGGGACGATCTCCGCAATGTCGGCGGCATGGTCACCGATGCGCTCCACGTCTGTCACCACCTTCATGGCAGCAGAGATAAAGCGCAGATCACCTGCCACCGGCTGCTGGCGCAGCAGCAGAGTCATGCAGCGGTGCTCGATGTCCCGCTCCATCCGGTTGACCTCGGTGTCGCCCTTGATGATGCCCTTTGCTTCCTCGGCGTCCGCCGTGCAGAGGGCTTCCAGCGCATCTTCCACCGCGTCGGCAGAGAGCTGGCTCATCCTGGCCAGCGATTCCTTCAGGGCCGCGAGGTCGGCTTCGTACTGTGTGCGTGTGCTCATATCGCAAACCCTCCTTTTTAACCGAAGCGGCCCGAGATATAGTCCTCGGTGCGCTTATCCTTCGGGGTACTGAAAATCTCGCTCGTGGGGCCGCACTCCACCAGTTCACCCAGCAGGAAGAAGGCCGTGCGGTCGCTGATACGGGCCGCCTGCTGCATATTGTGGGTGACGATGACCACGGTGTAGTTCTTTTTCAGCTCGCTCATCAGCTCTTCCACCTTCATGGTGGAGCCGGGGTCGAGGGCGCTGGTGGGCTCGTCCATCAGCAGGACTTCGGGCTTGACAGCCAGAGCCCGGGCAATGCACAGGCGCTGCTGCTGGCCGCCGGAGAGGCCCAGCGCGCTCTTTTTCAGGCGGTCTTTCACCTCGTCCCAGAGGGCAGCGCCCCGCAGGGAGCTTTCCACCAGCTCATCCAGCTCCGCCTTATTGCGGACACCGTGGAGCCTGGGGCCGTAAGTAATATTGTCGTAGATGCTCATGGGGAAGGGGTTCGCCTTCTGGAAGACCATGCCCACGCGGCGGCGCAGGTCGGTCAGCTGCATCTCCTTTGAGAAAATATCCTCGCCCCGGAGCCGGACGTCGCCCTCGATGCGGACGTTCGGCACAAGGTCGTTCATCCGGTTCAGGGTCTTGAGGAAGGTGGATTTGCCGCAGCCCGAGGGGCCGATGAGGGCAGTGATCTCCCGTTCGCCCACGTCCAGCGAGATGCCCTTGAGGGCCTTGAAGTCGCCGTACCAGAGGTTCAGATTTTTTGCCGAGATGACCGGCATATTGTTCTCCATAAAATACCCCTTACTGTTTCTGTTTGAGCTTTGTTTTTGCCAGACGGGCTGCGAGGTCGATGAGAAGCACCAGGACCAGCAGCACTGCGCCGATGCCCCAGGCGGAGGCGAAGTCGCCGTCCTCGAAGGCCCGCAGATAGAGCAGGACGGAGAGGGTCGCGCCGTTGGATGTGTAAGCCTTGGCGATGCTGCCCGCAATAACTTCCGCCGCACCGGCGGTGAAGAGCAGGGCCGCGCTCTCGCCCACGATACGGCCCACGGCCAGGATGCAGCCGGTGACGATGCCGTCGATGCTGCAGGGCAGCACGATGGTTCGGATGATGTGCCACTTGCCCGCGCCGAGGCCCAGAGCGCCCTCCCGGTAGCCCTGCGGCACCGTTTTGAGGGACTCCTGCGTGGTACGGATGATGGTGGGAAGGTTCATGACCACCAGCGTCAGGCTGCCGGAGAGCAGGCAGGTCTTGAAGCCCATGGTCTGGGCGAAGACCAGCATACCCACGAGGCCGTAGATGATGCTGGGGATGCCCGCCAGCGTCTCATTCGTGAACTCGATGACCTCAATGAGCTTCCGGTTGGAGGCGTACTCCGTGAGGTAAACTGCCGCGCCCACGCCCAGCGGAAGGACGATGAGCAGGGTGAGCAGGATGACATATAACGTGTTGAGGATGGCAGGCAGGATGCCGTCGGTGCCTTTCAGGACGCTGGCGGTGGTGGAAAGGAATTCCCAGCTGATGTGGGGGATGCCCCGCACCAGTACCAGCCCGATGACGCCCACCGTGAGGGCGATGACCAGCACTGCCGCCGCCCAGACCACAGCGGTCATGATGACGTTCCATGCGCGGCGGGAGGGGGAGAAGTCACTTTTCATCCCTGTTTCCTCCCTTCAGCACAGCGTTGAGCAGCACATTGATGACCATGATGAAGACGAACAGCACCAGCGCGATGCTGAACAGCGCCTGCTTCTGCAGGCCGCTGGCGTAGCTCATCTCCTTGGCGATGGCCGTAGTCAGGAAGGTGACGCTGCGGAAGAGGCTGTCCGGCATATTGGGGCTGTTGCCGGCCACCATCATGACGGCCATTGCCTCGCCGATGGCGCGGCCGATGCCCAGAACGATTCCGGCTGCAATGCCGCTCCTGGCCGCCGGGATGCTGATCTTGAACCACGTTTCCGTATCGGTCGCCCCCAGTGCCAGACTGCCCTGCTCATACTCGGGCGGCACGGCGTTGAGGGCCGTCACCGACACCGACACGATGCTGGGCAGTATCATGATGGACAGCACCACGATGGCCGACAGCAGGCAGGCGCCCGACGCCTTGCCAAACACCTTCGCCACCGCAGGCACCAGCACCTGCATGCCCAGCAGGCCGAACACCACGCTGGGGATGCCGCTCAGCAGCTCCACCGCCGTGACGACCACATTGCGCACGCCGGGAGCTGCCGCTTTCGAGAGGAAGACTGCTGTCAGCAGGCCCACCGGCACGCCGATGAGGGACGCGCCCAGGGTGCCGTAAATACTCGAAAGCAGGAAGGGCAGGATGCCGTACTTCGGCTCGGACGCCGTGGAGGCCCACTCGGTGCCGAAGAGGAAGTTCAGCGGGCCGATCTTTCCGATGGCGGGCAGGCCCGACAGGAACATATAGATGGTAATGACAGCCACGCAGCCCACGGCGAGGATGCCGCAGAGGAAGAAGATGGCGTTCATGACAGCTTCCAGCCATTGGGCCGGGGTGCGGGGCAGCTCGAATCTTTTCATAAAAACACCTGAGGGATCCCCTCGCAAAATCACTCGTTCACCGGCACAGCGCCTGCGGTGCGGATGAGGTCGGCAGCGTCGGTGCTGGCAGCAAAGTCGAAGAACGCCTGAGCCTGAGCGGAGAGGGTGACGGAGTCGTTGGTGACGAACACGAAGGGACGCTGCACCTCATAGCTGCCGTCCTTGACGGTCTCCTCGCTGCACTCCACGCCGCCGACGGTCACAGCCTTGACGGTGTCGCCGATGGCAGACAGGGAAGCGTAGCCAATGGCCAGAGGATTGGCCTCCACAGCGCTGATGACAGCGCCGGTAGCCGTCAGCTCCTGCGCGTACTTGCAGGAATCCTTGACGTCCACGATGCTCTCGAAGCCATCGCGGGTGCCGGAACCAGCCTCGCGGCCCACCAGAACGATCTCGCCGTCGTCGCCGCCGACCTCGGACCAGTTGGTGATCTCGCCGGTGAACATCTGCTTGAGCTGGTCAACGGTCAGGTCCTCGACCTTGCTGTCCTTGTTGACGATGATGGCGATGCCATCCAGAGCTACGATGGTGCCGGTGACGCCGGTCTCGTCAGCCTTCAGGGCTCGGGAAGAAAGGCCGATGTCCAGCGTCTTATCGGCAGCGCCGGTGATGCCTGCGCCGGAACCGGTGGGGTCATAGCTGATGGTGACATCCGGCTCGAGCTCAGCGAAGCCCTCGGTCAGGGCGGCGATGACGTTCTTCATAGAGGTGGAACCGCCGGTGGCGACATTGCCGGACAGCGCAGCCGTAGAAGAAGCGGAAGCAGCGGTGCCGGATGCGGCAGCAGAAGAGGCAGCAGTGGAAGAAGCTGCACCGCCGCAGGCGGTCAGGGCAGCAGCAGCGGCAGCAGCGCCGCAGATGGACAGGAACGAACGACGAGTGATCTTTTTCATCATAATATCTCCTTCAACTGGGCCGGCCCTTTTGTTCTGGCCGGGCTGTTTTCCTTTTCCTCGTTGTGTCTCTCTTGGGACGCCTTTATTGTAGCGCACCGCCCATCCGGCTGCGACCATGGCGGCGCAAAATGCAGGTAAAGCTTTGTGCGGTGTTTTTGCGCTGCTGTCATCCTCTGGTAAAGCCGGTGTGGAAAACAGGACACTCGATTTTACATTCCCGGTCAAACTGTCAAAAATCCGCACGTTCGTTTGTGCATCCCGCCCGCTGAGGGGTGCAAAAAAGGCTGCTTCACAGAACGTAAAGCAGCCTTTCAGACCCTATGATCGAATCAAAATCTCTCTTCCGTGCCGTCCGGGCGGTAGAGCTGGACATATCTGCGCCACTTGTCCGCGCCCATCACCCGGCTGTAGCAGTCGGCCAGCTCTTTGTTGGCCGTCTCCGCATCCAGCGTCTCCCCCTCGGCAGGCAGGACCAGCACCCGGAACCATGCGTCGAAAAGATGCTCCGTCCAGCCGGTGTCAACGGCCCCGCAGCGGGCATAAAAGCCCAGACGCCGGACGGCCATGGCCTCGTCGTCAGCCTTCTCGGGACACTCGGCCTCGATGAGGATGGCCTTTGCGCCCTCCTCGTGGGCGGGCAGAGCGGCCAGCAGACGTGCGCCAATGCCGGTGCTGCGGTAGGCGGGCAGGACGGAGAAATAGTCCAGCTGGCTCACTTCACAGCCCATAGGCCGCACCATCAGCAGATAGGACACCAGCGTCTCCCCCTCGAACACGCCCCAGGTGTGGGCCATGCCGGCGGCTTCACTGTTCAGTATCATGCTCAGGGGTTTCAGCTCGCTGGACGGGAAGTCGCGGCGCATCTCGTCCAGATACACCCGCGTCAGCTCGTCGGCGGTGAGTTTCTTCCAGGTAAAGGTCTGGGGCTTCATATCAAAATTCCTTTCCGATAAAAATACCGCCGGGCCGGGCGCAGCGGCCCGTTCCCGGCGGTGTTCGAGAAGCTGTTTGCGTAAGAAAACAGCTTCTTCGTTACAGCTGCTTGCGCAGGGCATCGTACACAGCCTGCACATCGCCCTTGATGACCACCTGGCAGGCGTTCTTGGCCGGGCGGATGACGCCCTCTGCGCCTGCGGCCTTGGCTGCGGCCTCGTCCACGGAGGCGTAGCTGTGCACCTCAAAGCGGAGGCGGGTGGCGCAGTAATCCACCTTGACGATATTATCCTTGCCGCCGAGGGCTTTCAGGATGCCGGAGGCCAGTGCCTCGCTCTCGGCAGAGCTCATGCTGGGCGTCTCGGCCCCGCCGTTCTTATGGTTGTGATAATACTTGCGTCCAAAATAGAAGCAGGCCATGGCCACCATGGCGAGAACGATCTTGAACGGCAGCGTGATCGGAAGGAATGTGACGATGAGCGCGATGACGATAGCAGCGATCCAGCTGTAAATATCCATTCCCAAAAACATACGATAATTCCTCCTTTGGGGAACGATGCGGCGGGCGCTTCCGGCAGGAAGCCGCCCGGACCCAGTCCGGGTACAACACCATATTAACATACTGCCGGGAAAAAAGAAAGCCTTTTCGGGCATCTTTCGGCCCGAGAGCTTGCATCCCGGGCCGGAATCGGGTACTATAAAGGCAGTATATCCCCAATACACGGAAGGAGCATCCTTATGGAATGGACTGATATTCGCCTGACCGTATCCAAAGCCGACGCCGAGGCCGCTGAGGCCGTGGCCACCATGATCGCGGAGGGCGGCATTTATATCGAAGATTACAGCGACATCGAGGAACAGGTGGAGCAGATCGCCCACGTGAACCTCATCGAGCAGGAGCTGCTGGACAAGCCCCGGGACACCGTCATCATCCACATGTACCTCGAGCCGGGCACTTCGCCGGTGGAGACGCTGGCCCTCATCGCGGCCCGGATGGAGGCCGCAGGCATCCCCTACACCTCTGAGACCGAGGGCGTGGAGCAGGAGGACTGGCAGAACGGCTGGCGCAAATACTACCACCCGATGGACGTGGGCCAGCGCCTCGCCATCGTGCCGTCCTGGCAGGACTATGATACCGACCGCGTCAAGCTCATCCTCGACCCGGGCCTTGCTTTCGGCACCGGCGGCCATGAGACCACCAACCTCTGCCTCGAGGTGCTGGACGAGCGGGTCAAGGGCGGCGAGCGGGTGCTGGACATCGGCACCGGCAGCGGCATCCTCGCCATCGCAGCCCTCAAGCTGGGCGCAGCCGTGGCTGAGGGCGTGGACATCGACCCCGTGGCCGTCCGCACCGCCGGCGAGAACGCCGCCCTCAACGGCGTGGCCGACAAGCTCACCGTCCTCGTGGGCGATCTGTCCGACAAGGCCAGCGGCAAGTACGACATCATCACAGCCAACATCGTGGCCAACGCCATCATGTCGCTAGCCCCCGCCGTCCCCGGCCTGATGGCCGACGACGCCGTCTTCATCGCCAGCGGCATCATCGACAGCCGGAAGGATGAGGTCATCGCCGCGCTGGAAGCCGCCGGCCTCGCTGTGCTGGAAGTGAAGGAAAAGCGCGGCTGGGAGTGCATCGTCTGCAAAAAAGCGTAAGACCAACCTCTCAGTCAGTGCTTCGCACTGCCATTGCCGGGTTGCGGCTCCCAGCATTCGCTTCGTGCTTGAAAAGCACTTGCGCCTTGCTGGCCGCGGCCCCAACAACGACTCCCTGCTTCCGCCACTGGCGGCGGTCGTCGTTATTGCCCCTAATAGGGGAGCCTAAGATGTAAAGGATCAAAAAATATGCCGCACCGTTATTTTACCACTGAAATTTCCGACGGCACCGCCGTGCTGCGGGGGGCCGACGCCCACCATCTCTCCCGCGTGATGCGGGGCAAACTGGGGGACACCGTCATCCTCTGCGACGGCAGCGCCGTCGAGTATACTGCCACCATTACCGGTTTCGGCGACGAGACGGTGGAGTTCAGCGTGGAGCCGGGCTACCCCAGCGCCGCAGAGCCCACCGTGGACGTCACCCTGCTGGTGGGCTACCCCAAGCAGGACAAGCTGGAGCAGGTCATCCGCCATGGCGTCGAGCTGGGCTGTGACCACTTCATCCCGTTTTTCAGCCGCTACTGCGTGGCTGCGCCCAAGAAGGAAGAGCAGAAAAACGAGCGCTACAACCGCATCGCCTTTGAAGCCGCCAAGCAGTGCGGCCGGGGCGTACTGCCGGATGTGGCCCTTCCGCTGTCCAACTTCGGGGCCGTCTGCCGCAGCCTCGACCAGTATGACCTCGTGCTCTTCTGCTACGAGTGCGGCGGCGCACCCCTGCGCCAGCTGCTGGCTGAGGCCACGCCCGCCGATGGCGAAAAGCTGAAGATCGCCATCATCACCGGCGCAGAGGGCGGTTTCGCCGCCGAGGAAGCCGAGATGGCCGCAAAAGCCGGCGCAAAGACCGTCGGCCTCGGCCCCCGCATCCTCCGCTGTGAGACGGCCCCGCTGGCCGTTGTCTCTGCCGTCATGACCCTGACGGGGAACCTCGAGTAAGTTCTGACATGAGAAACGGCGTCCCGCCGAGGTGGGACGCCGTTTTGCTGTATTCAGTTCTGATACACTTCACGCCGATGGCCTGCTGTCAGAGCCAGGATCACCAGCTCTTCATCCTCAATGAGGCAGAGCAGACGGTAATCTCCAATGCGATACCTCCACTGTCCGCTCCGGTTGGCCGTCAGGCCCTTGCCGTGGGCGCGTGGGTCAGCGCAGTCCACGAGGTTTTTGTCTATCCACGCTTTCAGCATCCGCTGGGTATAGCGGTCTAATTTGCGAAATTCCTTTTCAAATCTCGGCGTCGTTTCCACCCGGTATTTCATAAGTCGAGTTCCTTCCAGAACTCACCCACCGGGCGGCTCTTCTTTCCGCTGCGCTGATACTCGCCGTAGGCTTCTTCTGCGGCGGTAATGTCATAATCCTCTTCGATTTTGTCGAACAGCGCCCGCTTGAATGCTTCGCCCATCGACATGGAATGGAGCTTTGCATAGCTGTCGGCCAGCTGCCGTTCTTCTTCCGATAACCGAATCGAGAATGCCATACCATCATCTCCTTCTCATAGTACATTGTACTATATCAACTTCAAACTGTCAATGGCACGGTTTATTTTGCATCTGCATCCCGCAGGGCCTTTTTGATGGTCAGCAGATTCTGCGGGCTCATGGAGAAGCTGCGCAGGCCGAGGCGGAGATACTGGGTCGCGTTGACGGCATTGCCGACGGCGAGGCCGCAGATGGTGACGGGGATGTCCGCTTTCCTGGCGGCGTCCACCACCATGGCGATGAGCTTTTTCATGGCCGGGCTGGCGGGACGGTAGTAGTGCTCGGCAATGGCCAGTTCCCGGCTCACCGCGTGGGTGTACTGGGTCAGATCGTTGGTTCCGATGACGAAGAAGCGGCAGCCGTGGGCAGTGAAGTCCTCTGCCGTCAGGCAGGCGGCGGGTACGCTGAGCATGACGCCGAAGGGGACGTCAGGCTCGAACTCCGCGCCCCGCTCGGCGAGCTTGCGGCGGCAGTAGTCTACCACCTGCATGGCGGAATCCCAGTCCTCGATGTTCGTCACCATGGGGAACATGACCCGCAGCGGGCCTTTTGCGGCGGCACGCATGAGGGCGCAGATCTGAACTGCCATCTGGGGCATATTGCGCAGGCTGCTGCGGATGCCCCGCAGGCCCAGCTTGGAGGACTGGACGCCCTGATAGGCGTCGGCCATGGTGCGGTCAGCACCGAAGTCGAAGGTGCGCACCGTCACCATCTTTCCCTTGGCGGCGGCGAGGCAGGAGGTGTAGAACAGATACTGCTCCTGCTCGTCCATGGCGTGGCCGGGCATCATCATGTAGCTGCTGCGCAGCAGGCCCACGCCGGACGCGCCGGACTCCATCGCGGTCCCCACATCCTCGGGGCCGAAGCAGTTGGCCAGAAGCTCGAACTCCTCGCCGTCCCGGGTGCGGTTGGGCAGCTCGAGCTGGGCGTTCAGCTCCTTGTTCTGGCGCTGCATCTCGCAGATGCAGGTGATGGCGCTCTGCCGGGCGGCGGCATCCGGGTCAAGGATGCACTCACCCTCGGTGGCGTTCAGGATGACCTCGCGGCCGTCGCAGTCTTTCAGGAAATCTTCGCCCACCTGGGTGATGCCCGGGATGTTCAGCGAGCGGGCGATGATGGCCGCATGGCTCTGGCCGCTGCCCTCGGCGGTGATGAGGCCGAGGATGCGGCCCGCCGGGACGCTGAACAGATCGGTGGGCATGAGCAGGTCAGACGCAAGGATGACCGGGTGGTCGAGGGCCAGCCAGCTGCGGATCCGGTGGCAGAGGATGTTGGTGATGCGCTGGGTCACGTCGAGGATGTCCACGCTCCGCAGCTGCATGTAGGCGTTGTCCTTCATGGCGGCCAGCTGGGCGGCGTAGCGGCGGCCCACACGGTCCATCGCCTCGGCGGCACCGACGCCGGCTTTTATCTGGAAAGCCACCTCATTCATGAAGCCCTCGTCTTCCAGCATCATGCTCTGGAACAGGAAGATGGCCTGCTCCGAGGGCGCGGCGCGGCCGGCCATCTCGTCCAGCTCCTGCTGAGCGACCTTGATGGCGTCTTCCAGCGCCTGCTTTTCCTGTTCGGGGTGGAAAGGCCCCTCGCCGAACACCAGCGGCGGGCGGTCCAGCCGGCTGACCTGACCCAGCACGAGGCCGGGCGATGCGGTAAAGCCCTTATATACCTTCATGTTTCCATCTCCTCCGGCGGCACTCTGCCGGTCAGCGCCCGGCAGACCAGTGCCTGCAAAAAGGTGTTGGGCAGCAGAGCGGCCCGTGCGGCCTGCGCCGGGCCTGCTTCACCCTCGAACAGCGGCTCGAAGCTCCTGAGGCGCTCGAAGTCGCATTTTGCAAGGAAAGCTTCTCCCAAAGTACGGGTGGTGTAGTAGGGGGCGGGGTCTACGCCCACGTCCTCAGCCGCGGCTTCCAGCGGGGCAAGCTCTGCATCCGAGAGTTTTGCCAGCAGGAGAGCAGCGTCTGCCGTCAGGGTGGAGGGGTGCTTTTCCCGCACGTCCTTCTGGACGGCCTCGAAGGCCGCATGGAATGCGGCAGCATCCGCGCTGCTCTCAGCCCCGCTGTCCACAGCGTAGGCGCAGCCCCGCAGCCGCCCGAAGGCCCGCAATGTATCGTGGTAGCCCAGCTCGATGTTCCGCCGGGCGGTGGCGGGCTCGAAGCGGAGGATGTCGCCCAGCTCCCAGTAGCTTCGGATGAGGGTGGTGGGCAGGCCGGTGCGGTTGGGGCGGGTGATGCCCACCCCCTCCAGGTCCACACAGACCAGCTCTTCTGCACCCATCTTCTGGGCCAGCGCGGTGGGCATATTGTCCCGGTAGCCGCCGTCGAGGTAAGACACCCCGTCGATGGTGTGGGCCCGCAGGGCGGGGAAGCAGGCTGCAGAGGCCAGCAGGTAGTCTTTCACCTTCCCCTCGGGGATGTCTTCCAGCGGAAGCTCCCGGGCCTTGAGGGTCTTCTGCTCCACGGTCACGAGGCCCAGCCGGATGGGGCTTTTGCGGAGTTTCTCTTCGTCCAGCACCCGCTCGACGATCTCTTCCAGCGGAGTGACGTCCATGCCGCCCTGAGTCACAGCGTCTTTGAGGAATGCGTGCAGCTCGGAAAGCGGCGCATCCTCGGCGGGCAGCTCCATCACATCCTGGCTGCGGATGGTCAGCCACATGTCCCGGGCCGTCTCGTAGAGGTCGAGGGCGAACATGGCGCCGTTCAGGCTTCCGACGCTGGTACCCGTAATGATCTGGGGCCGCCAGCCCAGCTCGGTCAGCGCCCGCCAGACGCCCACCTGATAGCTGCCGCGGGCGCCCCCGCCCGCCAGCACCAGCGCCTTTACGGGGGTGTTGTTCTGCGCCATGTTTTCTGCCTCCTTTGATGCGTTCCGGTTTTGCCTAGATTATAGCATATTTCCCGGGAGATTTCTCTCTGTTTTTGTAACAAAAAATGTGCTATAATAAATTCACTTTGCCAGAACGATTCAGGAGGACGACAGATGCACCGCAAGCAATGGATTTTCGACATGGACGGCACCCTCACCGACAGCATGACCGTGGTGTGGCAGGGCGCACCGCTGGAGCTGCTGCGCCGCTATGGCCGCACCGCAAGACCCGGCATCCACGATGTTCTGCTGAGCATGGGGATGGTGGAGGGCGCGGAGTATCTCATCCGCACCTACGATCTGCCCCTGACCCTTCGGGACTACGAGCCTGCCATGCGGCAGGTCATCCGGGACCTGTACAAAAAAGTCGAGCTGAAGCCCGGCGTCCGGGAGATGCTGGCCCGGCTGAAAGCCGAGGGCGTGCGGATGTGCATCTGCTCCAACACCTGGGCAGAGCAGTGCGAAGAGGTGCTCACCCGGCTGGGCGTCGCAGACTATTTCGAGTTCTTCTACACCGCACAGGGCGCGAAGAGCAAGGCCCACCCCGAGGTGTTCCGCGAAGTCCTCGAGCGGCTGGGCGGCAGCGGACCCGCCGACGCCGTTGTCTGCGAGGACGCTGTCTACGCCACCCGTACGGCCAGGCAGTGCGGCTTTTACCTCATCGACATCGAGGATGAGACCAGCGCTGCCGATCAGCCCGAATTGCAGCGCCTCGCCGACCAGTACATAACGGATTGGACGCAGCTGGACTGGACAAAATTATAAAGCAATGGGGAGGCCCTTCCGGGCCTCCCCATTGCTTTATCGGAACTGCTTTTCCAGATAATCTTTCAGCGCCGTGCGGGCTGCAGGCTCCCGCCCGCGGGGGACAGGGACCCGTGCGCCGCTCTGCATCCAGAACTCACCCGCCGCCAGCTGGGACACCGCCGCCAGATTGACCACATAGGAGCGGTGGAGCTGGACGAAGCGCTCATCCGTTAAAAGCGGCTGGGCCACCTGCGCGAACGGCACCCGGACGGACAGGGACGGCACATCCTCGCCGCTGGCGAGATGGAAATGCACCACATGGTGGGTACACTCGAGGTATTCGATGTCCGCGAAGGGCAGCACCCGCAGACCCGACGCCGTGGCTACCGGGATGGCCGGGCCGTACTCCGGCTCGGCGGCCCGGGCCAGCAGAGCGATGAGCTGTTCCGGCGGGACAGGCAGCAATAAATACTGCATGGCGTCCACCCGGTAGGCACTGTAGGCGTGGGCGGGCGTATGGGCCAGAAAAGCCAGCGGGCTGCGCCGCCCCCGGCTGCGGAGTGCAGCCGCTGCCCGCAGCGACGCGGCGGCTGCCGTGGACGGCAGCTCAATAAGGTACAGCTCGTACCGCTCCCCGGCGTCGTCCCGGGCCAGCAGGGCTTCCGGGCTGTCCAGCTGCTCGATGATGCAGGCGTCGTCCCGCCGGGCATAATAGTCGAGACACTGCCGCTCCACCCGGCTGCGGAGGACGCTGTCCGGGCTGCACACCGCGATATGAAATATCATTCCGAAGCCCCCTTTCGGGCCTGCCGCCGGCGCTTGCTTTTTCGGCCCGGCGGGAGTATCATTGCTCTGAGAAGCCGTTTTCATAAGCATTGCGCACCCCGCTCACGAAAACAGCTTCTGAAAAACAGAAGGAGAAACTGCTATGGAAATGCCTCTCGTCAGCATCATCGTCCCTGTGTACAATGCCCAGAGCCACCTGAGCCGCTGCCTCGAAAGCATCTGCGGGCAGGAGTACAAGAACCTCGAGCTCATCGTCATCAACGACGGCTCCAAAGATAAGAGCCTGCCCGTCTGCGAGGAGTTCCGCAAAAAGGACAGCCGCATCCTGCTGGTGGACAAGGCAAACTCCGGCGTGTCCGACACCCGGAACCTCGGCCTGAAGCTTGCCGGCGGCAAGTACGTCCAGTTCGTGGACAGCGATGACTACATCGCCCCGGACTACACCGCCCGGCTGGTGGAGGCAGCAGAGAAGACCGGTGCCGACCTCGTCATCTCGCCCTACACCATGGTCATCCCCGCCGGGGCGTCGAAGCCGGAACAGGTGCTGGAAAAGATCCAGGACGACCTCGGCGTCATGCACGTTGCACGCCCGCCGGAGAACCGGGAATACGGTTTCCTGCCCGAGGGCGTCTACGACAAGGACACCTTCGCCCGCCGCCTGATGGATAAGCCCGCTTCTTACTTTTACAGCGTGCTCTGGAACAAGCTCTACCGCCGCGACATCCTCACCCGGCACGACATCCGCTTTACCAGCGAGATGCGCTGGGCCGAAGACCTCGTGTTCAACATGCAGTATATCCAGTACGCCGAAGTCTTTGCGTCCATCCCGCAGCCCGGCTACTACTACGTCCAGAACCCTCAGAGCATCTGCCACACCCAGATAAAGCCCGCCACTCTGGTGCAGAACAAGATCCAGGTGTTCCACTACTACAAGGACCTCTACACCCGGCTTGGGATGTATGAGCAGGTGCGGCCCCAGCTCTACAAATTCCTCATCGACATCGCCGAGAGCACGTACCCCTCCGGCCCCTTCAAGAAGGTCATCGACGAGGCGAAAGCCTACTGGAAAGAGCACAAGGCAGAGATCTCATCCTAAACAAAAGCGGGAGGCCCCTGCGGGGCCTCCCGCTTTTTTATTTACGCTCCGATGGCGGCACACTTCTTAGCCAGCCAGTCGCGCTCGTCCTCGGTCAGGCGGGGAGCCAGCTTCTCGAAGACCTCGCGGTGGTAGGCGTTCAGCCAATCCAGCTCGTCGCGGCTCAGAACGCCCGGGACGATGGGGGAGGTGGCGATCGGCACAAACGTGATGGGGCGGAATGCCAGGAACTCGCCGTACTGGTTGGATGCTTTGTGGTAGCACTCCAGCTCATTCTCGATGCGGATGCCCACGACGCCGCCCTCATAGACGCCCGGCTCGTCGGTGACGATCATGCCCGGCTTAAAGACGGTGGTGTTGCGGCCGTTCAGGGCGTGGGGGCCTTCGTGGACGTTGCCCACATGGCTGACGCTGTGGCCGGTGCCGCAGCGGTAGTTGATGAGGTGGCGCCACAGCGGCTCACGGGCGATGGTGTCCAGCATATGGCCGTCGCAGTAGTCCAGCCAGACAGCCCGGGCGATGTCGATGTGGCACTGTAAAGTCCAGGTGTAGAACAGGCGCTCGTCCTCGGTCAGCTCACCCAGCGGGTAGGTGCGGGTGATGTCGGTGGTGCCGTCCATATAGGTCGCGCCGCTGTCCACCAGCAAGAAGCCCTTCTTCTCGAGCTTTGCGTGGTCTTCCTCGGTGGCGTGGTAGTGCATCATGGCGGCATTGGGGCCGTAAGCTGCAATGGTGCCGAAGCTCTCGGTCAGGAACTTGTCCTGTGCGCCGCGGTACTTGTGGAGGATCTCGTCGATGGTCAGCTCGGTCAGCTCTTCGCCGGCGGCCAGACGGTTCTCCAGCTCGATCTGGAAGCGCACCATAGCCACGCCGTCCCGGATGTGAGCTTCGCGGGTGTGAGCCAGCTCGACTTCGTTCTTGACGCCCTTCATGGGCAGCAGGGGGTCGGCCTCGTCCTTGACGGTCAGAGCCGGGTTGGCCTGCAGGGTCTGGTAAACAGCGTAGTTGACGGAAGCGGGGTCGGCCAGAACGGTCTGCTCTTCGGTCTGGGCGGCGAGGATGGTGAGCACATCGTCGTACTCGGCCAGCTCCACGCCGTTTGCCTTCAGCTCCGCAGCAGCCTCGGCGCTGACGCGGGCGGTGTTGATGAAGAGGGTCGCCTTATCGGGGGTCACATAGCAGTAAGCCATTGCATAGGGGGTGCATTGAATGTCCATCGCACGCAGATTGAGCAGCCATGCCAGATTGTCCAGCTTGCCCACCAGCTGTGCGGTGCAGCCCAGCTCAGAGAGCTTCGCACGCAGCTGGCCCAGCTTCTCGGCAGGGGAGAAGCCTGCGTACTCTTTCGGCAGGAGCCATGCCGGGGTAGCGGGCAGGGCGGGACGGCCCTCCGTCCACAGCTCGTCCTCGAGGTTCAGCAGCTTGATGGTGCCTTTCTTGGCGTCCAGTTCTTTCTGCAGGCTGCGCACCAGACCGCAGGAAGCAGTCAGGCCGCAGAGGCCCAGCTTGCCACCCTCGGGCAGGACTTTGCCGCAGTACTGCTCGGCGGTCGGTACGCCCGGCTCGCCCATCCGCATCAGCTGGATCTCCGTGCCAGCGATCTCCTTCTCGGCCTGCACGAAGTAACGGCCATCGGCCCAGACAGCGCTCTCGGTCATGGTGACGACGAAGTTGGAGTTCTCGCCGTGGAAGCCGGAGAAGTAGGTCAGGGCAGTGTAGTGGTCGGGCATATACTCGCTGGCGTGCGGGTCTCCCACCGGGATGAGGTAGACGTCCACGCCGTTTGCCTTCATGGCCTCGCGCAGGGCGGCCAGACGCTCGGGAACGGTATTCATGCTCATGTCAAAAAGCCTTCTTTCTTTATTCTGCCGGAAAAACGTCCGGCGGCGATGGTTTGCTGTACCTTATTGTATCATTCCGGGGCGCAGAATGCAATTCATGGGCGATGTTTTGACTTTTCGCGTTTTTCCGTGTATGCTAGGGTCGGAAGCTCTTTATAGAATGGAGGCGTTTTCATGGTATTTTCCATCATCATGCTCGTCTGCCTTATCGTCTGTGTTGGCATCGACTATCTGAGCCTGAAACGCATCGAGCGGAACGGCGCCCTACTGGGCGTCACGCTGCCGCAGAATGCCGCCGAGCTGCCCGAAGTGCAGGACATCGTACAGCGGTATCTGCGTCGGCTGCGCACCATCTGCCTGCTCTGTGCCGCTGTGAGCGTCGGGCTGTTTTTCGCGCCCAATTCGCTGTTTTATGTCACGGTCTGGGTCTATTTCTTTTTCGGAAGTCTGGCCCTGCCGTATCTGCCCTGTCTGTGGGGGAACCGCGCTCTGCAAAAACTGCGGGATGCCCACGGCTGGCCTGCCGCGCCCGAGGACGCCGCATGGAAATACGGTCTGCTCTATTATGACCCCGACGACAAGCGCATCTCCGTTCCCAAACGTATCGGCAAAGGAAGCGCTGTCAATCTCGCCACCCTCCGGGGTAAAATCGCTATGGCGGTCAATGTCATTGCAATCGTCAGCATTCTGCTGGTTGGGCCGGTGCTGGGCGTTCTCGACCACACCCCCGCAAGGCTGGAACTGCAAGTGTCGCCCACGGTAGAGCTGCAATCCTACCATGGAAAGACTCAGAAGTACACGATTCCCATAGACGACATCACCGAGGTTCAGGTTTATTCCTCCCTGCCGGAGGCCGGCCGGATACACGGCCTCGATTTGGAGCACTACTGGCAGGGTTCTTTTGTCATGGTACACGACGGCACCGTGCATCTCTGCCTCGACCCCACCGCCGGGAAGTTCCTCCGGGTGGAGACGGAAGACGGCATTTTCTGGTTCACCGGCGAGACGGACGAAAAGACTGAGAAAATCGCCGAATGGATTATTGAAGAGATGGGGCAGACTGCCGATTGACACCGCATTTTTTGCTCCCTGCCTGCTTGCGGGGAGCTTTTGTTTTGCCCCTGCTGCCCGAAAACGCAAGCAAATTGCAAAAAATGTTACAAATTTCTCATCAAAAAGGCCGGTTTGCCATTGACAGCCTTGTTATAATAGGAGTGTAGGAATTTTACGGGTCAGCACTCAGCGGCCCGGACTGCTTGTAAGGCCCGACGGGCCTGCTGGGCAGCGCCTTTGCGGCGTCTGCATAAAAGAAAGAGGCATTTCAGACTATGACCAAGATCGATATTTTCTCCGGCTTCCTTGGCGCCGGTAAGACCACCCTTATCAAGAAGCTCATCAAAGAGTCCTTTGCAGGCCAGAAGGTCGTGCTCATCGAGAACGAGTTCGGCGAGATCGGCATCGACGGCGGCTTTTTGAAGGAGTCCGGCATCCAGATCAATGAGCTGAACGCCGGCTGCATCTGCTGCTCTCTGGTGGGCGATTTCCGCGCCGCTCTGCAGCAGGTGGTGGAGCAGTACCACCCCGACCGCATCGTCATCGAGCCCTCCGGCGTCGGCAAGCTGTCCGACGTGACCCGCGCTGTCGAGGGCGTGGCCGAGCATCTGGATGTTCAGCTGAGCAGCTTCGTCACCGTGGCCGACGTCAATAAGGTCAAGATGTATATGAAGAACTTCGGTGAGTTCTACGACGACCAGATCAGCCACGCAAGCTGCATCATCCTGAGCCGCACCCAGAACGCCACCGAGGAAAAGATCGCCGCCGCTGTGGCCATGCTGCGTGAGAAGAACCCCACCGCCACCATCGTCACCACCGCCTGGGACGCCCTGACCGGCGAGCAGATCCTGAAGGCCATGTCCACCAAGGACGACTTCAAGACTGAGCTGATCGCTATGGCTGCCAAGGCCAACGAGGAGCACGCCCACGAGGACGAGGAAGAGGAGCACGAACACCATCATCACCACGACCACGATGATGACCATGACGAGCATTGCTGCTGCGGCCATCACCATGACCACGATGATGAGGATGAAGACGAGCATGAGCATCATCACCACCACGACCATGATGACCACGACGAGCATTGCTGCTGCGGCCATCACCACCACCATCATGACCACGACGCCGATGAGGTCTTCACCAGCTGGGGCGTCGAGACGGCCAAGAAGTTCTCCAAGGCTGACATTGAGCACGCCCTCACCGAGCTGGACACCGGCAATTACGGCATGATCCTCCGCTCCAAGGGCATCGTGGACGGCGGCGCAGACGGCTGGCTGGAGTTCGACTACGTTCCCGGCGAGTGGGAAGTCCGCGCACGCGGTGCAGACGTCGGCGGCAAGCTGGTGGTCATCGGCTCCAAGCTGGATGAAAAGGCCATCGCCGCACTGTTCGGCTGCTGATCGGCCCCGACCCTGAAAGGATAAAAGATTATGGCAAATGAGATCCCGGTTTACCTGTTTGTGGGCTTCCTCGAGAGCGGCAAGACCAAGTTCATTCAGGAGACTTTTGAAGACCCTAACTTCGACTCCGGCGACAAGACCCTTCTGCTGGTCTGCGAGGAGGGCGAAGAAGAGTACAACGAGAAGAAGTTCGCCTTCCCCGGCGTGACGCTCTACAACCTCGAGGACAAGGCCGAGCTGAACCCCCAGAACCTCGCAAAGCTGGCCAAGGAGGCCGACGCAGGCCGCGTGGTCATCGAGTACAACGGTATGTGGATGCTGCAGGATCTGGCAAACAATCTGCCTGAGAACTGGATCGTCTACCAGTGCATCGCCACCGCCGACGGCACTACCGCGCTGACCTACGCCCGCGACAACTCCATGCGTGCGCTGATGCTGGACAAGATCGCCCGCAGTGAGCTCATCGTCTTCAACCGCGCCGAGGCCGTCAACAACGACGCCGCCCGTCAGGAGCTGCACAAGCTGGTGCGTCAGGCATCCCGCAAGTGCGACATCGCCTACGAGTTCAAGGACGGCAGCGTGGCTTACGACGACATCCCCGACCCCCTGCCCTTCGACATCAACGCCCCGGTCATCGACATCCCGGACGACGATTACGGCATCTGGTATATGGACTGTCAGGACGAGCCCCAGAAGTATGCGGGCAAGACCGTCAAGTTCCTCGCACAGGTCTGCCAGACCAACCGCGCCGGCAAGAACAGTTTCGTGCCGGGCCGGTTCGCCATGACCTGCTGCGTACAGGACATCCAGTTCGTGGGCTTCCCCTGCAGCTACGACGGCTACAAGGCCCTCGAGCAGCGGGCATGGGTCAAAGTGACCGCAAAGGTCGGCTATAAGTTCCATAACATCTACCGCGGCAAAGGCCCGGTGCTCACCGCACTGTCGGTGGAGCCTGCCGAGAAGCCGCTGAACGATGTTGTCACCTTCTCCTAACTACAACACAACCAAGGAGGTCATGGCATGAAAGCAATCTTCCGCATTCTGGGTACTGCCGCCGCTGTGGCGGCCACCGGTGCCGCTATCGTCATCATGGACAAGCTCCTGAACGAGAAGGCCGCACCCATCATCGAATCCATCGAGTTCCCCGAGGAAGCCGAAAAGGACGACGCAGAGGCCGCCAAGACCGCCGAGGCATACGCCGAGGGTGAGGCCCAGGCAGAGGCCGAAGCCGCCGCACCGGCAGAAGAGACCGCTCCCGCTGAGGAGCCCGCCGCCCCTGAGACGGAGACAGCGCCCGCTGAGGCCGCAGAGCCTGTGACCCCGCCCGACCTGAGCGAAGAGCGCCCGGTCTGTGACCCCGAGGCTCCGAACCCGAACCCCGTGGAGGCCGGCCCCGCCGTCGCCCCCAAGGACGAAAACGGCAAGTTCGACCCGACTAAAATCGCCGACGTCTCCGACTTCGGCGACTGGGAAGAGCAGGGGTGCAAAGGGTAATTCCCGCTGATAGTAAAAATGCCATCGTGCCTAGGCACGATGGCATTTTTTTATCGCTCGTAGTGAGTCCAAAGACTCAGAATTTTGATGGTCTTTTCTTCTTCGTAGACCTGATAGACTAGTCTGTGCTGCAAATTGATACGGCGGCTGTACGCGCCGTTCAAATCTCCGACCAGTTTTTCATAGGGCGGCGGTTTCTGGAAAGGGTCGTCCCGGATAATATCTATCAGAGCCTTCGCCTTATCTGCCAGATGTGCCGCTTTCAGTTTTGGAACATCCTTCGCTGCTGTTTTGGTGTAGACGATTTTATACATTTACCACTCCACTGCACCTTCGTCCAGACATTCGTCCAGAGGCTGTTTCAGGCCGTCCATGATTTTTTCCCTCATGCCGGGTACCGAAACCAGATACAGCGTCTCCATCAGGCCGCTGTAGTCTTCCGCACTCAGCAGAACGGCGTCGCCGTCTTTTGTACTGATGTTCAGCGGCTCGTTGTATTTGATGGTCTGCTCCACATAGTTGAACGCATTCTTGCGGAAATTAGTGATGTTTGTCGTAGTCATGTTACCGCCCCCTTATGTACATAATAGCGTACACATCGAAGATTGTCAATCATTTTGAATAAATTTTATTTCTGTAAAGAAAAAGCCGTTGCTTGACATATATTATGTCGAGCAACGGCCTTTTTTCGCTTATTTGAGTTTCACTATCATTCAACGCTCGTCAATACGATGGCCTACGTTATTACCACCCAAAGCACCAATCACACCGCCTGCAATCGCACAGGGAATCGTGCCTGCGATTGCACCGATGGGGCCACCGACGGCAATGCCGATACTGGCCCCTTTCGCTGCGCCTGCCGCTGCACAAGCTGCCGCGCCTACAATCGTGCTAATCAATTCAGCTTTCATCGTTCTACCTCCTTATTTTTGAATAAACCGGTCTTCTTATTCCTATAATACATCCGATAAGGCGTAAAGTCAATACATCTTATCAGATGTCAAGTATAGTTCCTCTCAGGAGGGCTTACGATGTATTACTATGGACGCCTGCGCGACCTGCGGGAGGATGCCGACCTTACACAGAAGGATGTCGGAAAAATCCTCAACACAACGCAGCAACAATATGCAAAATACGAACTGGGTGTGCAGGAGATACCCACCCACCACCTCATCACACTGGCAGACTATTATCAGGTGAGCCTCGATTATATGGTAGGCCGCGCCGAGTGGGCAGACGTGGAACAGTGGCGAAACAAACACCAAAAATGACGCCGTGCAATGCACGGCGTCATTTTTTACTCTCCGTGTGCTATCTTCGTCAGCCTGTCCTTATCCGTCACGGTCACGCCGCCGCGGTAGAGCTTCACGATGCCCTCACCGGCGAAGTATTTCAGCAGGCGGCTCACCACCTCGCGGGCGGAACCCATGTACTTTGCCATCTGGTCCTGGGTCAGGCGGACATCGTCGCCGCCGGTCTTGGCAAGCTCGTCCGCAAGGAAGATGGCCAGCCGCCGGTCGGCGCTCATGAAGAGGATCTGCTGCATCGTCCACATGGTGTCGGAGAAGCGCTCGGCGGTCATCTGGTAGGCGAAGCACCGCACCTCCACGTTCTGCTGCATGAGGCTGCGGAAGACGCCCGCACTGATGCAGTAGGCCTCGGTGTCCTCTTCGGCGTCGATGTAGAGGTCAAAGTTCACCGAGTCCATAACGCAGGAGGCGGATAGGATGCAGATCTCGCCGCCAAAGAGGCGGTAGAGGGTCACGTCCCGGCCATCGTCGGAGAGAAGATACGCCCGGAACTGGCCGGTGCGCAGCAGCAGGATGCCCACGCAGTTCTCCACCGGGCTGTGGACCCGCTCGCCCTTGCGATAGCGCACCGGGCGGGTAGTGCGGCAGAGCATCTCCTGCTGTTCGGCGGTCAGCTTGTCCCAGAAGGGGAAGGCACAGGCGAGACACTGGCGGTGCTCGCTGCATTTAGAGATAGGCAGGATCTCCGGCATCTTAAATCACCCCTTCCGCAGCGCTTTGGCGGCTTCGGTGCCTGCCAGAGCGCCCTCATAGACGGCCTTCGCCACCTGCAAAAGCCCGCCGGTGCAGTCTCCGGCGGCGTAGAGGCCGGGGACGGTGGTCTGCATTTTTTCATCTGTCACGATGCGGTCGTTCTCCACAGCGGCACCGATCTTCCGGGCCAGCGCCGTACTGCCCGCAACGCCCAGAGCCACAAACACACCCGCCAGCTCCACCACATCGCCGCCGGAGAGCTGGACGCCGGTGACTTTCTGCTCGCCGAGGATGGCGTCGATTTTTTCAGGCCGGACAGTCACCTCCGACGGAAACTCTGCCGCCGGCGGCGCACCATTCAGCAGGAGGGTGACGCTGGCCGCCACCGACAGGAGCGCCTGCACCTCATGCAGGGCGTATTCGCCGCTGCCTACCACGGCCACATCTTTGCCGCGATAGAAAAAGGCATCGCAGGTGGCGCAATAGCTGACGCCGTGGCCCTCGAGGCCCGCCAGCCCCGGGATGCGAGGCGTCGCCCGCGAAGCACCTGTGGCGAGGATAACAGCGTCCGCCGGGTAATTTCCATCGAGGGTTTCTACAGTGAGTTTATCGGTATAGGTCAGACCCACGGCCTCGGTGGTCACAAATTTAACGCCCACAGCCTTGGCCCCCTCGATGCCCTGACGCTCCAATTCCGCACCCGAGATGGGGGCGGCGAAGCCGTAGTAGTTCTGGATAAGCTCTGCACGGTCAAGCGCACCCGGCCCCCGAGTGAGGACGGTGGTGTCCACCCCCGCACGGGCAGTATACAGCGCGGCGGACACCCCCGCCGGGCCGGAGCCGATGATGACGATGTTGGACATAGTGGGCCTCCTTGTACTTCTTGTATTATCGTAAGATCCGTTACTTTCTTTGCGCGCCGACGGCGCGGGGTTAGAGCGCTTTTACGCTGGGCTAAGTTCTCTTTTGCGCACCAAAAGAGAACCAGAAAAGTGCCCGCTACTTTCGAGGCGCGGGAGGCACGAACTAGGGGCTGCTCGCCCCTAGTAACCCCAGAGAGGTGGGCTCCAACTCAAAATGCTGGAGATTCACGCCATTCGGCGTGAAGATCTCTTAACCGCATTTTGAGCCTCCGCCGTTTTACGGCTTCGCCGAAGATTTCAGGCTTTAGCAGAACTTTACCGTCAGCAGAGAGGTAACACCAGCTGCGGAGCAGCAAATCGGAGAAGTGAGAAAAATGCGTTTAGCGAAGCGGCTAGCATTTTTCCACTTCGACTTCCCCTTCGGGGTCTGAAAGGGGCGAGCAGCCCCTTTCTCGTGGGTCCAGCGCGTCGAAATCGCTGGTGGTTTTCTGGTTCTCTTTTGACATCAAAAGAGAACAATTCCACTTAACGTAAAAGCGCTCTGCCCCGCGCACAGGCGCGCGCCGCTGGTGCTTTTCTGGTTCTCTTTTGGCACGCAAAAGAGAACTTAGCCCCGCGTAACAGCGCTCTATACCTCTATTATACACCAAATCCCCCTGATTTCTATGACCAATCCCAAAAGCCTCCATTTTCCGCCCGAGCGCCACTTTGCAAGGGCGGGCGAGTGTGTTATACTTTCTATGAATGCGATTCAATCTTCCTGATGGAGGCTTTTTTATGTCCACAAAGCAGCGTCTGCTTTTTATCACCACCGGCGGCACCATCGCCAGCGTCCGCACCCAGCAGGGCCTCAAGCCCGTGCTCACCAGCGAAGAGCTTCTGGCTCATCTGCCTGAGCTGAACGAGCTCTGCTGCCCCGACACGCTGGCCCTGTGCAGCATCGACAGCACCGACCTCGGCCCGGAGCACTGGCTGATGATGGCGAAGGCCGTGCAGGAGAATTATGCCCTTTACGACGGCTTCATCATCTGCCACGGCACCGACACGCTGGCCTACTCGGCGGCGGCGCTGTCCTATCTCATCCAGAACGCCGACAAGCCCGTCATCCTCACCGGCGCACAGCAGCCCATCTCCAACGAGATCACCGACGCGAAGAAAAACCTTCGTGACAGCGTCATCTGCGCCCTCGACCCCGGCAGCCGGGGCGTCATGGTGGTGTTCGGCGGCCATGTCATCGCAGGCACCCGCGCCAAGAAGAACAAGACCATCAGCTACGACGCCTTTGCCTCGGTGAATTTCCCGGCGCTGGCACTGGTACAGGGCGACCGTCTGGTGCGGTATGTGCCTTCGCCCTGGCCCACCGGCCCTGTGGAGTTTGGCCGCTCGCTCAGCCCCCGCGTCTTCCTGCTCAAGCTGACTCCCGGCCTCAGCCCCGATTTGATCCCCGACATTTTCCGCCTCTACGACTGCGTCATCGTGGAGAGCTTCGGTGTAGGCGGCATCCCCCAGCGGCTGATGGACGCCTTCGCCGAGGGCCTCGGCGACTACGATAAGACCCACAAAGTGCTCATCCTCACCACCCAGGTCACTTACGAGGGCAGCGACGTGGGCATCTACGAGGTGGGCAAGCGGGTCAAGAACCGCTTCCGCTTCCTTGAGGCCCACGACATGACCATTGAGGCTGTCGTGACCAAGATCATGTGGCTGCTGGCGCAGGACTGCGACAGCTTCGACCAGCTGCAGCAGCGGTTCTACCGACAGGTCAATTTTGATACATTCTATCACTGAGCACGAAAAAGGACACGGCAGTGCCGTGTCCTTTTTGCATTCTCAAAACACCATCTGCACCAGCAGCACATAGCACAGAGTGCCGCCGGCGATGGAAGCCAGCGTCTGATGCCTCCACTTATGGAGGGCGATGGTCACGCTGATGGCGATGGCCTCCGGGATGCCGTGGCTGCCCGAGGTGAGGCTGACGCCCTTGAGGCAGTAGACGATGAGCATTCCGAAGATGGCGGCGGGCAGCACATGGCCCAGATACTCCACCACCTCAGGCACCTTGCCGCCCCGGGAGCCGAACACCAGAAAGGGCAGAAAGCGGGTGAGCATGGTCGCCGCTGCGCAGACGGCGATGGTCAGGATGAACTGGATCTTGCTCATTTTGCCGCCTCGCTTTCTTTGGCCTCGATGGGGCGGCGGAACAGCAGCAATGCCACCAGGATGCAGACCATCGAGGGGATGAGGAAGCTGCCCGAGCCGAAGATGCGCAGGCAGACCAGCGGGGCGGCAATGCCGATGATGGCGCTGGCGTGCTGTTTTTCCTTTTCCCACTGGTTGAGGAAGATGACCACGAACATAGCCGTCATGACGAAATCGACGCCCTCGGTGCTGAAGGGCAGGACAGAGCCGAGGGCCGCGCCCATGGCCGCGCTGGCGACCCAATAGATCTGGTCCAGCAGGGTGATGAAGAACATGAACCAGCCCTTATCCACGTCCTCGGGCGGCTCTGCCGAACAGGTGATGGAAAAGGTCTCGTCGCTCATGGCGAAGATCATGTAGGCGCTGCGCAGGCCGTAGCCGCGGTAGCGCTGCAGCATGGTCAGGCCGTAGAAAAGATGCCGCGCCTGGATCATCAGCGCCATCAGAAAGGCCGACACCGGCGCAAAGCTGCCCAGAAGCAGCGACGCCAGCACGAATTCCAGCGAGCCGCCGTACACTACCGTACCCATCAGGGGCGGCAGCCAGACCGGCAGGCCCAGCGACTGCACATAGATGCCGTAGCCGAGGCCCAGCACCAAATATCCGGCAAACACCGGCAGCGTCTGAGGCGCTGCGGCCCGGAACGCGCGCCATACCGGCGCACGGCTCAAATTTGTTTCGTTTTGTTCCTGCATTTATTTCAACCCTCCAATACAGTAGTATAACAGGTTTATCTGCATTTGCAAGAACTATTTATAAGGCAAAGAGGGTTCTGTGCGGCCGCACAGAACCCTCTTTGCCTTCTATCTTTTATTTTTTGGTGAGGTCTTTCGTATAGAGGGCGCGGGTCGCATTCAGGACAGCGAGGACCATGACGCCGACATCGGCAAAGATGGCCGCCCACATATTGGCGATACCCAGAGCACCCAGCAGCAGGCAGGCCGCCTTGATGGCCAGAGCAAAGACGATGTTCTGGTAGACGATGCTCTTGGTGCGGCGGGCAATGCGCATGGCGAGAGCGATCTTGGCCGGGTCGTCATCCATCAGGACGACGTCGGCGGCCTCAATGGCGGCGTCAGAGCCCAGAGCACCCATGGCGATGCCCACATCCACACGGGAGAGGACAGGGGCGTCGTTGATGCCGTCGCCCACGAAGGCCAGCATCTCTTTGGGGTTCTTGGCGGCCAGGAGCTTCTCGATCTGGTCCACCTTATCGCCGGGCAGCAGGCCGGCGTGGTACTCGTCGATGCCCAGCTCTGCCGAGACAGCCTTTGCCACCGGCTCTGCGTCGCCGGTGAGCATGACGGTCTTGCGGACGCCGGCCTGCTTGAGGCCCTTGATGGCCTGTGCGCTGTGGGGCTTCACCACGTCGGAGATGAGCAGATAGCCCGCATACTTGCCGTCGATGGCCACATGGACGATGGTGCCGGTCTGGGGGACATCGGGGACGGTGAGGCCCAGCTTTGCCATCAGGCGGGCATTACCGGCAGCGACCGGCTTGCCGTCCACCTTGGCGGTGACGCCGTGGCCGCCCAGCTCCTCCACGTCGGTGACGCGGGCAGAGTCGATGTCCTTGCCGTAAGCAGCCTTGATGCTCAGGGAGATGGGGTGCTTCGACCAGCTCTCGGCCAGCGCAGCGGCTTCCACGAGGCTGTCTTCGGCACCGCCCTCCACGGGGCAGACCTTGACGACCTTGAAGGTACCCTGGGTCAGGGTGCCGGTCTTATCGAAGACGACGACGCGGGTATCGGCCAGCTCTTCCAGATAGGTCGAGCCCTTGACGAGGATGCCGCAGGCGGAAGCGCCGCCGATGCCGCCGAAGAAGCTCAGCGGGATAGAGATGACCAGTGCGCAGGGGCAGCTGATGACGAGGAAGGTGAGGGCGCGGTAGACCCAGTCGCCGAAGCGGGCGGGCTGGCCCATCAGCAGCAGAACGATGGGGGGAATGAAGGCCAGCGCCAGCGCACCGTAGCAGACCGCCGGGGTATACACCCGGGCAAAGCGGGTGATAAAGTTCTCGGCGCGGGCCTTCTTCATGCTGGAATTTTCCACGAGGTCGAGAATTTTAGAGACGGTGGATTCGCCGAACTCCTTGGTGGTCCTGACCTTGAGCAGGCCGCTCATGTTGACACAGCCGCTGATGACCTCATCGCCGGACCGGACATCCCGGGGCAGGCTCTCGCCGGTGAGGGCGGCAGTGTTGAGGGTGGAAGCACCCTCGACGATGACGCCGTCGATCGGCACACGCTCGCCGGGCTGGACCACGATGATGGTGCCGATCTCGACCTCATCGGGGTCCACCTGCTCCAGCCTGCCGTCCTCGCCCTCGATGTTGGCGTAGTCGGGCCGGATGTCCATCAGGGCCGAGATGCTGCGGCGGCTCTTGCCGACGGCAACGCCCTGGAACAGCTCGCCGATCTGGTAGAAGATGATAACGGCACAGCCCTCGACGTAATCACCCAGCGCGAATGCACCCACGGTGGCGACGGCCATCAGGAAGCATTCATCAAAGGGCTGACGGTTCTTGATGCCCAGAAGGGCCTTGCGGAGCACATCCCAGCCCACCACGAGGTAGGGGATGCAGTAGAGCAGCAGCTCCACCGACACGGGCAGAGGCGGCAGCAGCTTGAGCACCAGCACCAGCGCCAGAGCAGCGATGATGCGGTACAGCATTTTCTTTTGTTTTTTCGTCACGGGTACCAGCCTCCTTTTGGGGCAGTTTTCTCAGATTCAACAGGTTTTCCCCACAAGGGGCTTGTTTTCCACGCTTTCCCCCGGCTTTTCCACGAGGTTTTCCCGCAAAAAGCCGCAAATGCGCGTTCATTTTTCTTTTTTTGCGTCCAGAATGTTGAAAACGCCGTGGAAATTGTTGAAAACTGATTTATTTTTCCACATTTTCCACGCGCATCCCGGCAGCAAAAGTCGAAACTCAGATGCCGAAGATCTCGCAGTCGTCCTCGACCTTCTTGCAGGCGGAGAGGACGTTCTGCATGGTGGCCTTGACGTCCGCGCCCTCATCGAACTCGACGTTCATCTTCTGGGTCATGAAGCTGACGGTAGCCTTTGCGACGCCGGCGACCGTGTTGGCGGCATCCTCCATCTTCTGGGCGCAGTTTGCGCAGTCAACTTCGATCTTGTAGCTCTTTTTCATAATAAATACCAGCCTTTCTTTCTATCTCCCCGCTCCGCCGCCGGGTGCGGCAGAGCTTGCAGCGTTTTGGGGCATCACTCTTCGATGTGGTCCATGCCCATGGAGAGGATGCTGCGCACATGGTCATCGTCCAGTGCATAGTAAACGGTCTTGCCGTCGCGGCGGAAGCGGACGAGCTTTGAGTCCTTGAGCACCCGCAGCTGATGGCTCACCGCCGACTGGCTGAGCTGGACGGCATTTGCAATGTCCTGCACACACAGCTCATTGTCGTGGAGGGCGTAGAGGATCTTGATGCGGGTGGAATCGCCAAACACCCGGAACAAATCGGCCAGCTCGTAGAGCACCTCATCATCCGGCAGCTCCGGCGGGGCCTTGGGCAGCTTCTGTTCTGGGGCAAGAGCATTCTCAGCCATCGTTGTCATCCTTTCGCTTCAATATATGAACATCTGTTCATGTGTTCATGATAGCACGCTGTATGACTCCTGTCAAGGGGATTTGCGCAAAAAATCAGCATTCTCTTAAAATTGATAAAACAGACCTCAAAACGCAAGAAATTTGCAGATTTATTTTGCAGGAAGGGTGCGATTTGGGGCAAAAGAAAAAGGCAGTCCTGACCGAACTGCCTTTTTCTAAAGCACTGCATTCATGCCCGCTTCTTCTTTTTATCGTCCGCCGCCCACGGCAGATACATGAGGAACAGCGCCAGCGCGGTGGCAGGCAGGAAGCCCAGGATATAATATTTTTCGCCCAGCAGGGCCGTGAAGGTGCTGGTGATGATGTTCCCGTAGGGATCATTAAGGAAATAGAAGTTGGTGTTAAGGGACTGATTCAGAAAGTAGATGGGCAGGGCAGAGCCGAACAGAAACGCCAGCACCTGCGGCACCCGCCGGGGACTGGGACGGTAGCCGCCCGCCACCAGCAGGACTGGATAGAGTACCAGCAGGGCATGGATACTGACGGAGTGCAGATTGATGAGCGTCCACCAAGAGGGGACATCCAGCCAGCTGGGGCAGAGCAGGGCCAGCATTGCACCCGGGATACAGAGGGCATACAGCTCCTCTTTGCACCAGTTTCTGTCCGTGATCGTGTTGTACAGACAGACGAAGACATTGATATTGCACAGGTGCAGGGGCAGATAGCTCCAATTCCACTGGCCGGTCAGGGCTATCCCCAGCAGAAGGGCAGCTTCGTCCAGCAGGAGCAAAGCGGTGACTCCGACTAAAATGCGCCGCCGGGTGCGGGCAGAACTGCGGCGATACCACAGGGCCGCCCCCACGATAAAGGCAAGCGAAATGGCCAGCTCCATGAGGTGGACCGTGCCATACAGCGGGTAGCATCGGTAATCGGCCCCGTATTCGGCGTGGGTGATGTCGTAGGATTTCCAGAAATCGTTCATCTTCTTTCCCTCCTTGTCCAGCTTATGATACCGCGTTTGGCCTCAGACGGAAAGAGTTTTGAAGGAAAATCCAGAAAACAGGTGCAATAGTGTGAGTTTTGTGGTATCCTTACAAACGTGAAATTATCTGCCGCAAACTGCGGCATCACGACAAATTAAGAAAGAGGGAATTTTTATATGTTAGAAACCGGAATCCGCGGCAAGCAGAGCGTCGCCGTGACCCCCGAGAACACCGCCAAGACCATGGGCAGCGGCACGCTGAATGTCTTCGCCACCCCCGCACTGGTGGCGCTGGCCGAAAAGACCTGCTGGATGAGCGTCGCCGACGCTCTGGATGAGGGCTGCGGCTCTGTGGGCACCAAGCTGGAGCTGGAGCACACCGCACCCACCCCCGTGGGCATGACCGTCACTTGCGAGAGCGAGCTGACCGCTGTGGAAGGCCGCAAGCTGGCGTTCAAAGTCTCCCTGTACGACGAGAAAGGCCCCGTGGGCGGCGGCGTCCACGAGCGCTTTGTGGTCAACGACGCAAAGTTTGCCGCCAAGGCCGAGAGCAAGAAGGGCTAAGACTCTTTTTTCTCGGCAAGCTCGATGGGCGGCGGGTCGGCAGCCAGCAGCTGCTGCTCGGCCCGGGCCTGAGCTTCCTGCAAAAGCCGTGCCGCCTGTTCGCTGGCACGGAACAGCTCTAAATACATCGCTTTATAGTCCGGCGCAGCCAACACCCCCTTCCGTGTCCCATCACGTTAGAAGCTGTTTTTGTAAGCAGAGTGCATCGAACGACGAGAATTTTTGCTCGCAGACAAGGCAATTTTCCGCAGCAATCCTGAGCGGATTGCAAGGGAAAGCAACGCAGTATGCGGGCAAAAAGGCCGTTCGGACGGTGTGCAATGCTTATGAAAACGGCTTCTAAAGGGTTAGTCTGCCCGACAGGCTGCAAAAAAATCACCTGAGGAGTTTATCATGAAAAAAACCAATCTCTCGTGGGTGGGTGCTCTGTTGGTATTTGCCCTGCTGCTGTGGTGTACCGCCGCAACGCCCGGCAAAATCGACGACCCTTCCACCTACACCTGCGCCGTGTACAGCTCGGCGCTGTCCCTGCTGCCCCCTGTGGTAGCCATCGTGCTGGCCCTGAACACCAAAGAGGTCTACACCTCGCTGCTGGTGGGCATCGCCACCGGCGCACTGCTCTACGCCAACGGCAATCTTGAGCTGGCGCTGACCACCCTCTTCTTCAACGAAGACGGCGGCATGGTGTCCAAGCTGTCCGATCCCAGCAACGTGGGCATCCTCGTCTTTCTGGTGATGCTGGGCATTCTGGTGGCCCTGATGAACAAGGCCGGCGGCAGCGCCGCCTTTGGCCGCTGGGCCTCCACCCACATCCACACCCGGGCGGGCGCGCAGTTCGCCACCCTGCTGCTGGGCATCCTCATCTTTGTGGACGACTACTTCAACTGCCTGACCGTCGGCTCCGTCATGCGCCCGGTCACTGACCGGCAGAAGGTCTCCCGCGCAAAGCTGGCCTACCTCATCGACGCCACCGCAGCACCCATCTGCATCATCGCGCCGGTGTCCAGCTGGGCCGCCGCCGTCACATCCTCTGTGCCGGAAGGCTCGGGCATCAACGGCTTTACCATGTTCCTGCGCACCATCCCTTATAACTACTACGCCATCCTCACCATGGTGATGAGCCTCTTCCTCATCTTCAGCGGCCTCGACTACGGCCCTATGAAGAAGCACGAGGATAACGCCCTTCTGGGCGACCTCTTCACCACCGAAGACCGCCCCTACGGCGACGATGTGGACGACAGCAGCGATACCCGCGGCCATGTGGTGGACCTCATCGCGCCGGTGCTGGTGCTCATCGCGGCCTGCATCTTCGGCATGGTGTACACCGGCGGCTTCTTCGAGGGTGTGGACTTCATCACCGCCTTCGCAAATTGCAGCGCCTCTGTGGGCCTCGTGATGGGCAGCGCCATCGCCCTGATGTTCACCTTCGTGTTTTACCGGGTGCGGGGCGTCATGACCTTTCAGGACTTCGCCGCCTGCATCCCCGAGGGCTTCAAGGCCATGGTCAGCCCCATGCTCATCCTGACGCTGGCATGGACGCTTTCCGGCATGACCGGCCTGCTGGGTGCAAAATACTACGTCGCAAGCCTGCTCAGCGGCTCTGCGGCGGCTCTGCAGTACCTGCTGCCCATCATCATCTTTGTGGTAGCGGTCTTCCTCGCCTTTGCCACCGGCACGTCCTGGGGCACCTTCTCGATCCTGGTCCCCATCGTCTGCCATGCGTTCCCGGATGGTGAGATGCTGGTGGTCTCCATCGCCGCCTGCCTGTCCGGCGCGGTCTGCGGCGACCACTGCTCGCCCATCTCCGACACCACCATCATGGCCTCTGCCGGCGCGCATTGCAGCCACGTGAACCATGTCTCCACCCAGCTGCCCTACGCCATGACCGCCGCCGCCATCTCGGCGGGCTGCTATCTGCTCTGCGGCGCAGCACAGGCTGTCCTCGGCGATGCCGCCAACACCCTGACCTCCTTCGTGCTGCTGGCCTGTGCCATCGCCATCGAACTCGTCGTGCTCAGCATCGTCAGGGCGCGGATGGGCCATACTGGGAAGGAAGAGGTCACAAAATCTTAACGGAATCGTAGATTTTTGTCTTCCCCTCCGGCGCAAATCATGGTATACTTATCAAAAGAGTAAATTTTTTGAGCTATTTGCTCACTGGAGGAAAACCCCATGCTGGAAGAAGTCTTTCAGGACGTCTATACAAAATTCAAGCTGCATTTTTATCAGAATGTATTTCAGCGCTTTGCCACCCGCGAAGCCACGCTGACTACGGTGGAGTCCTTCTGCATGGAGGGCATCATGGCGATGGGGGAGCCCACCATTGCGGAGTTTTCCCGCATGATGGGCATCTCCACCCCCAACGCGGCCTATAAGATCGGCAGCCTTGTCAAAAAGGGCTATGTGGAGAAGATCCAGTCCACCACCGACCGCCGCGAATACTTCCTGCGCCCCACCCAGAAATACATCGATTACTACAGCATCAGCTATTCTTATCTGCACACGGTCATCGAGCGTGTGCGCAAGCGCTTCCCGGCTGAGGACTGCGACAAGATGGAGCAGATGCTCTCGGTCATCAGCACCGAGCTGATGCCGGAGCTGGATATGCTGGCCAAGTGCCGCCACCCCGAAGCTCCTAAATCGGAAGAATAAAATACAGCACGACGAAAGCCCCCGGCGATGCCGGGGGCTTTCTCCTTATCCTATAAAAGCGAAGCGCGGCCGCCCCGACGGAACGGGACAGCCGCAGCTTCATGGGAATGTAAAAGACAGAGCTTGTCTGGATGTTGGGGGTTATGCCTTCTCCTGTTCAGCATTTGCAGCAGCACGCTTGTTGATCTTGCTCTGGTTGTAGACAGAGTAGACGATGACCAAGATAGCGACCGTTGCAAAGACCATTGCGATGGGAGAGGTGGTGATGGCGAAGAAGTTGCCGCGCTGGATGTTCATGTAGCGCACGAAGTTCTTCTCGCACATGGGTCCCAGAATGAGGGCCAGCAGGATGGGAGAAAGGGGGAACTCGTACTTGTTCATCAGCCAGCCGATGATGCCGAAGGCGACACAGACGCCCACATCAAAGGCATTCTTGTTGATGGAGAAAGCACCCAGCAGGGAGATGACGAGGATGATGGGGTAGAGCATCTTCTTCTCGACGGAGACGATCTTTGCAAAGAAGCGGACGCCCAGGCAGCCAACCACCAGCATGCAGAGGTTTGCCAGCATCAGAGCCGCGAAGACGCGGTAGACGGTGGGCAGCTCGGTGACGTACATCATGGGGCCGGGGGTGATGCCCTTCATGATGAAGGCACCCAGCAGGATGGCGGTGACGGAGTCGCCGGGGACGCCCAGAGACAGCAGGGGGATCATAGCGCCGCCGGAGCAGCCGTTGTTGGCGGACTCGGTAGCAGCAACGCCGTTGGGGATGCCGGTGCCGTACAGCTCGGGGTGCTTGCTGGCGGACTTGCTGGCGCCGTAGGAGACGAAGACCGCGATGTCACCGCCTGCGCCGGGGATGGCGCCGATGAAGGTGCCGATGAGGCCGCCGGAGAGGATGTTGGGCCATATCTTCTTGATGGTCTTCCAGTCAGGCAGCACGTTGGTGATCTTCTCGTTGGACTTCTGCTCATGCTCTTCGCCGCGGATGATGCGCTCAACGCCGGCGATGACTTCAGAGACAGCGAACAGACCGATCAGAGTGGGGATGAACTGGAAGCCATCCAGCAGGCCGGTCTGCTTGGTGGTGATGAAGCGGGGGATGCCGTTAGTGGGGTCGAGGCCGACGGTGCAGAGCAGCATACCGAAGAAGGCGCTGATGAGGCCCTTGGCCACAGACTTGCCGGAAATTGCGACGATGACCGACAGGCCGAAGACGGCCAGCATGAACATCTCGCCGGGGCCGAAGTTCATGGCCATATCAGCGACCAGCGGAGACAGGAAGGTCATGACCAGTGCGCCGATGACGCCGCCGCAGAAGGAGGCGAACATGGCAACGGACAGTGCCTTGCCGGCCTGACCCTTCTTACACATGGGGTAGCCGTCCAGCAGGGTGGCGGCTGCGGCGGGCGTGCCGGGGGCGTGGATGAGGATAGCGGAAATGGAACCGCCGTACATACCGCCGCAGTAGATGCCCAGCAGCAGGCCGATGGACGGGATGAGGTCCATGCCGAAGGAGAAGGGGATGAGCAGCGCCACGCCCATGGTGGCGGTCATGCCCGGGATCGCGCCCAGCAGAACGCCGCCCAGTGCGCCGATGAAGGTCATCAGAAGGACCTCGGGGTTGGACCAGACAGTAGCATAGCTGGAAAGAAGCAGACTAAAATCCATAACTGTGCTCCCTCCTTATATCATGTCCACGAGGGTGCGCAGGAAGTTCAGCGGACCCAGCGGAATATTGACGGTAAGCACCTTGTAGAACACCAGCCACATCAGCAGCGGCACCAGAACGCTCACAAGGACCATCTGCACCCAGTTGCGCTTGCCGATGAGGAACATGATGATCATCGAGAGCACCACAGCGCACAGGATGTAGCCGCAGCTCTTGAACAGAGCAGCGAACAGCACACAGAGGAGCATGACGAGGTAAGCAGCGGCCACGCCCTTATCCTTGAGGGGATTCAGGGTGCCGACTTCGACAGCAACGGGGTCGGTGGGCTTCATGGTACCCATCAGCTTGAAGATGGACTGGATGAGCAGGACCACCGAGAAGATGAGCATACCCACGATCATGACGCGGGGGAAGGTGGAAGCCTGCACATAGGTGTTGGCCACCTCAGGGAAATTATCGGTCTGGAACCACGCCCAGATGCCGATGGCGAGGAAAATGATGGAGCCTACCAGATTGGAGAAGGCCATCGTTTTCATTTTGTCTTTGTTCAAAAGGGGTTCCTCCTCTCTATATCTTCTCATAAAAAAGGGCAGGCATGAACTGCCTGCCCCAGCAAATACGCAGAGAGACAAATCAGAGGCCGACAGCGTCCATAGCAGCTGCGACATCGACAGCAGCCTGCTTCAGGTAGTCAGCATAGCCCTGTGCATCCAGATAGGAGATGGCCTGACCGTTGTTGTTCATGAAGGTCACGAAGTCCGGGTCCTCGATGGCAGCGGCGCAGGCCTCTTCCAGACGGGTCATGATGGCATCATCAACGCCCAGAGGAGCGGCCATACCGCGCTGGGTGTAGTAGGTGATGTCGTAGCCCTGCTCCTTACAGGTAGGAACATCGGGGAAGACGGGGTTGCGCTCTTCGTCCATGACGCCCAGGCAGATCAGGTCGCCGGACTCGATGAAGCTGCGAGCTTCGGCCAGAGAGACGGTAACGCCCTGAATGAAGCCGCCGGCTGCGTTCTGGACAGCGGTAGCAGCGCCTTCCTGATAGGTGATCATCTGGATGTCGATGCCGGTAGCGCTCATCAGGTAGCCGCCAGCGATGTGCCAGACAGAAGCGTTGGAAGAACCGCCCATCTGCACCTCACCGGGGTGAGCCTTGCAGTAATCAATGAAACCGGGCAGGTCGGTGATGCCGTTACTTGCAGCCCACTTTGCGCCGACGGTGATGGCAGCTGCGTCGGTGTTGACGCGGCACAGGGGAGCGTAATTCTCCCAGGTCAGTTCACTGGTGCCCAGCTTCTTGTAGGTAGCCAGCTCGAAGGTGATCATACCGATGGTGTAGCCGTCGGTGTTGGCGTCTGCGATCGCCTGATGGCCCAGGATGCCGCCGCCGCCAGTCTGGTTATCGACAGTCAGGGTGACGCCCAGGTTCTTGCCCATAGCCTCGCAGAATGCGCGCAGGCAGGAGTCCGTGCCGCCGCCTGCAGACCAGGGGCAGATGACGGAAATACCCTTGGTGGGGTAGTCGGTGGACTTGCCGCCGGCAGCGGAGCTGGCTGCAGCAGAACCTGCGGTAGATGCTGCTGTGCTGGAAGAGCCGCCGCAAGCGGTCAGGACGCCAGCTGCACCCACAGCAGCAGAAGCTGCGAGGAAGTCACGACGAGAGATCTTTTTCATTTCTTGTTACCTCCGATTCACGTTGCGTTTATCCGTATTATGGCAGCGCCGTGCTTTGCTCACAGCGCCATTCCTTCCGCATACGGGTCGCCTTTGGATATTATGATAGCGCATATTTTCTCATCCCGCAATTAGATTCAAGCACAAATTTTTCAGGCAATGTTTGTACAAAGTGACCCGTTTGATTAGTTTTCGAAGCCTTCTGCAAGCCTTCCTTTCGATTCTTAGCTCTTGTGCTCAAAATTCTTTGCTGATGTATTTTTGATGCATACAGTCATTCTGAAATTCCATCTGTTCATCGTCAAGATTTCATTGTATAATAATATTGTATAAAAATGTCGTAACATTATAAAGATACGCAGCCAGCCGCCCGCGCGGCCTGTTCGGAGGCGATGTTTTCATGCTTTACCGCATCTGGTCCCTTCTCAAGGAAGCATATCATTGCGAAAAGCATCTGATTCTGTTCTCAAACACAGCCCTTATCGTCATGGGCCTGCGGCGGTCAAGGCCGTGGTGGAGCTGCTGGAAAGCGGAGAGATAGCGGTGCTGTCCCGCATCCTCGCTGTGGCCGACTTCACCGACCGCCACCGCCGCCGGGGCGAGACGGACGCCCAAATCGCCGCGGCCCTCCGCGAGTGTGCCGGAGATGCGTTCGACCCACAGTGCGTGGAAGTCATGTGCGGGATGCTCACTGAAAAGACGTAAAAAGGAGGATGCTCCATGCCGGACGAAAAGATGAAATATCCACTGCTGGAATTCAAATATGATAAAAAACCTTATGAGGAGCTTTTGACACTGAATCCGCATCCGGGTTTTATGGATAGGGTCAGCATCGTGACGGAAGATTACGAGCATGACGACTTCGGACGACTTCCGGGTGATGATAAAAATGCTCTCGGCCACGCAGCAGGCGTCTTGCTGAAACTTCATAAACATTGGCTATCCTCTTCGGAAGAAAGGGATCGACCTGTACGAACCAAAAAAGGCTCACGCACAAAATGGTCCAGCCTCTTATCATTTTTAGCTGATTTGGAGAATGATTTCCAGAATTACTGCGCCTGTCTCAAACACGGAATGGGAAACAAAGCCGACTTATATGCACTGACGGAAACTTTGCTCTATTATGGCTGTGAAGATACCGTATGGGAAGAAGTCACCGAATGGAACGACGCTGTAAAAGAAGACAAAAACTCTTCCAAATCGACATTTTTTAACTTTGACAGACTTTATATCCGACAAGCCGACCGGTTTCTCTTTCTGGACAACAACACCGAAGAAGCGCTAAAATTTTACGCGCTTGCGGCGTTGCCGTGGAGGACCGGTCCATCCGAAGCCCCCGCAGAAAAGAACATTGATGATTATTCTGTTTCTTTCATACGTCAGTATGAACTTTACGACCACATTTCGCGGGGTGTAAGGTATCCTTACGGCACTTCCTCGCAGTCATCCGCATTTTATCAGCAGTATAACCGTATTATCCATACTGAAATTTCGTCGTCCTCCCTTTCTAGAAATCTGAGCAGTTTTGTTTCATCTATTCAAGAAGTGCTAGATGCCCCCACTCTTCGGAAACTCCATCGTGCCCGACTCGCCCTGCTGATGTTCTTTGTTATCACCAAAAGACATCTTATCCCTGAATTGGCCCGTCTTTACGATGACCCTGACAAAGAGCGCTGGGAAGTTGAAATAACAGAAAAATCCCTCCTGCTCAAGGGTACAAACTATTCCATTCTTTCCCGCTATGCAGCACATATGACATGGAAATCGGGGAAGCGGTATTTCGACTCTTATTTGGGTCTGGCCAAGGCCGCACACCTTTCGGAACTTCTTCTGGACGAACTTAATGCCGAAGATGATAATGAAGAAATCGCATACTACACATCAGCAGATGTCTTCTCTTACATGCTCCCCGAAAAGTGCAAGGAGGAGGATAAGAAAGACGACCGTCTGGGGAAACTGACCGTGATGCATCTCTCCTACATGAACGACCCCAACGAGGGAAAAACTCTGCAAAAGGCGATTTATGGTCCATCGTATGGAGCTCTTCAAAAAGGCCGCAAGCCGCTGGACGTCCCCTTTGTATTCGTAAAATGCTTTAGTCCCCGCATCGACTATCTGCCTATGTGGGAAATGTACGGCGACCATGCCCGAGGTTGCTGCCTTGTTATCGACTGGGAGATGTCAAAGTGGATGGAGGATGAATCAGAGCCTATTCTTTACCGTGTTTGCTATCTTCGAAAGCAAGGGAATTCCTATATTGTTCTAAAGGAAGATAACGAAAAACTTTCGAAATCCTGCCGCACTATAAATTCACAGCTTCAAGAGCTTCACAAGGTCGCCGAAGGAATTGCCGAAGAAGACCGCCATTATCTTGATGATGTTCTAGGTAAGGTCCTCTACCTCTTCAAAGACAGCAGCTACAGCTACGAGCAGGAACTGCGGGTCATTTATCAGACCAAGGAAAATATCCTTCATACCGAACCGAAGAATCCCGAGGATAAGCCGTGGCTCTTTGTACAAACACCTTTCCCGCTCCAGCTGGATGAAGTCATCTTGGGGCCGAAATTCCCGGACGTCAGCACCCGGGTACCTTACCTTCAGGAGCAGATCGACCAGATGTGTGAAAAAACCGACACCGAAATGCCCCGCATCACCCTCTCCGAGATAGACTATCGTTAAACGCAGAAACAGCCCGCAGGCTGGGCATTCGTCCGCCTGCGGGCTGTTTTTATTTCCTATAAAATCATACCTTCCCGGCACCCCTGTCCAGTATCTTGTCGAAGCGGGAGAAGAAGGTGATGGCGGTAATGGTCGCTGCCAGAATATCACTGACCGGCTCGGCGAGAAAGACGCCGAAGCACTTATCTGCCGTGAAGCAGGGCAGGATAAAAATCAGTGGGATCAGCAGGATGATCTTCCGCAGACAGGCCAGCAGGAGGCTGACTTTGGCCTGCCCCAGCGCCATAAAGCTCTGCTGGCAGGCAATCTGAACGCCCATGGCGAGGATGCCCGCCATGTAGATGCGCATGGCCCATGTGGTGTATTCGATGAGGGCGGCATCCGAGGTAAAGATGCCCGCCACTACGCCGGGGGCCAGCATCATGAGCAGCCAGAACAGGGTGGTATAACCGAAGCAGAGGGTGAGCTGGAAGCGGAACGCCTCCTTGACGCGGGGCTTTTTGCCTGCGCCGAAGTTGAAGCTCATGACCGGCTGGCCGCCCTGACAGATGCCCTGAATGGGCAGGGTGCAGAGCTGGGAGGCGCTGGTGATCACCGTCATGGCACCCACCGCCACATCACCGCCGTAGCGGGCCAGACTGGAGCTGAAGCTGATGGAGAGCAGGCTCTCGGTGGAGAGCATCACAAAGGTGGAGATGCCCAGCCCCATCACCGGCAGGATGATGTTCCGCTCCACTTTGAGGTTTTCTTTCCGCAGTTTGAGGATGGTCTTGGGGCCGGTGAGGAACTTCAATATCCAGCAGGCACCCACGGCCTGACTGAGCACCGTCGCCACTGCCGCACCCCGGACGCCCCAGCCAAGACCAAAAATCAGGATTGGGTCGAGGATGATGTTGATGACTGCGCCGATGACCGTCGTGAGCATACTGATCTTCGCAAAGCCCTGGGTCGTGATGAAGGGGTTCATGCCCATGACCAGCAGCACGAACACCGAGCCGAGGATGTAGATGCGGCCATAGGCCACCGCATAGGGGAGAGTGGCGTCACTGGCACCGAAGAGCCGCAGCAGGGCGGGCGCACCGGCATAGAAGCCCGCCGTCAGCACCACAGCGAAAAACAGCAGCATGGTAAAGCTGTTGCCGATGATTTTTTCGGCCTCGTCTTTATTGCCCTGTCCCAGCGCGATGGCCGTGCGGGGCGCACCGCCCGCGCCGATGAGCATGGCGAAGGCGTTCAGGAGCATAAGGATCGGCGCAAACAGGCCCACGCCCGTCAGCGCCGCCGCACCGATGCCCTCGATGTGGCCGATGTAAATGCGGTCTACGATGTTATAGAGCAGATTGACCACCTGCGCCACCACGGCGGGTATTATCAACTGCAAAAGCAGGGGCTTGACCGGCCCGCTGCCCATATCCTGTCGATTCTGTGCCATAGGTTCTCCTTTGAGTGCATGCTTCAAATTTGAAATAAATATAGCACGCCCCGCTCTGCCTGTCAAGCACAAGGGGAAGGGCTTTTTGTATTTCCAGTTGACGGAAAGGCGGGATTTTGCTATAATAATTAAGCTGTATTGTGAATATGGAGCATTACTCAAGTGGTCGTAAGAGGTCGCACTCGAAATGCGATAGGCCGGGAGACCGGTGCCAGGGTTCGACTCCCTGATGCTCCGCCAAATCGAATGGACAGATGAATTTTATTCGTCTGTCCATTCTTTTTTGCCGGAACATCGCCCGTCCACCCTGTCTTGTGGGCGTATGGCATCATGCTGACGCATTGCCATAGCCCAGCCCCTCCTGAATCTGCTTCATGGGAACGCCGTTTGCCAGAAGAAGGCTGGCGCAGGCGTCGCACAGGATGATGACTGGAACGCTGAATTGCTTTGCGATCTGCAACGTCAGATCCACCACAGGGCAACCATCGGCATCGATCAAACTATTCATCGGTTTTCCTCCATCGCCCAGCGAAATGCCTTCGCCGTGCGCAGGTCAGCGTTTTTGAAATGCCCGCCGCTGTTCCATTCAAGGGCGCAGTCTGCGCCACGCTCTATAAGTCGGCTGTGCAGGGTGCGGATGTTATCACCCACCGCAGCCATGACAGCGTTTTTCGTATGCTCTTCCTTGTCGCCCAGGCTCAGATAAATGTGCTGTGCCTGCATCGGGTGCCGCTGTTCAAACTCCATCCAGCCCGGGAACCACACCGAGGGGGAGGCGGCGGCGACACCGTAGAACAAATCGGTCTGCGTAGATGCCCACAGCGCAAACAATCCCGCCAGCGAGTAGCCGCCCAGAATGATTTTGACGTTCTCCGGGAGAGGATACTGCTGCTCCAGTGTGGGAATGACCTGCTCCGTCAGAAAGCGCAGGGTGTCCCCAGCATTGCCGCCGAAACCTTGCTTTCCCCACACAGCAGGGGCTTCCCAGGGAGAAAGCGCATCGTTCCAGTTCTCTACCGGAATAGCGGCAAACAAAAATTGATGTGCACTCTGTGCCATAGCGGCTACCTCGCTGTCCATGCTTTGCAGCTCGTGTTCGCCGGTCATTTGGAGCAGCAGGTATTCTGCATGGGCTTCGCCGTAAATGCGGCAAGGTCTATCTCCGATCTGAACTTGCTTTGCGGTCACGGCAGCTGCCTCCTGAAAAATTTTTGATGAGTCCAGTATAACAGTTGCAAGCGGAATTGACAATTCGAACTGACACAATCGCTTTTGCAAGCAGTGCTTCGTGGTACCATTCTGGTACAACGAAACTCTCTTGCAAGCAATGTCTTTGTATATACAAAGACCCTTGCCTTGCAAGCGCTTGTTGGGCGCAGCCCAAACCCGTTGTTCTGCCTCGTGCCGATGCAGGCTTCGCGTTTTTGCAAAACGCTCTTTCAGCACTCCGCAGGAGTGCGCAGCCATCACGGAAGCGTGATGTTCACAGGGGGTTGGGATTGCATCCCAACAAGCAGAACACGCACGGCAAAGTTGCAATGCCGTGCGTGTTCTGGCCTTTGTACGCACAAAGGCACTGCTTGCAGATGCTGGAGCAATCAACAAATGCGAACTGGATTTTTTGTGAAAAGATACAGGAAAGACAATGAGATCGGTGTTTTGAGTCAAAACGCATTGCCTGCGAACGCGGCAGAGAGTATACTTTGATATAATAAATCATAAGTTGTCGAAGCACTACTTGTCCTTAGCAGAAAGAAGATGGGGAATCATGGCAAAACTGAAAGCAAACAAACCGACTGCGGATGTCCTGATGAATTCCATGCGTGCAATGGGATATTCCTTTGAGGCAGCGATTGCGGATATTGTGGACAACAGTGTCAGTGCACAAGCCCGGAACATTGTGTTGCGATTTCCGATAGACCCATCCGATTGCTGTGTTGCTGTCTGTGATGATGGTATCGGAATGAATAAGAAAGAACTGCTGGATGCTATGAAATATGGCAGCCAGCTGAAATCTGCCAATCGTTCCGAGGATGATCTTGGAAGATTCGGGCTCGGAATGAAAGCAGCTTCTTTGTCTCAGTGCCGCCGGTTGACTGTCGCGAGCAAAAAGGACTGCAAACTTTCGGCCTACGTATGGGATCTGGATGTCATTGAGGAAAAGAAAGACTGGTATATGGTTGACTGCTCAAAGGAGCAGATTGCGGAAATCCGATACATTGACTTCCTGAATGATAAAGAAAGCGGAACGATTGTCCTTTGGGAGAATTTTGACCTTATTGAGAAGTCGAGCGGAAATGTCTACGCAGAACTCGGAAAACACCAGAACGCAACGGCAGATTATTTGTCCTTGATTTTCCACCGGTATCTGAATGGTGAGGGCCGGAATCCACTGACGATCATGGTGAATAATTATAAGCTGACAGGATTGGACCCTTTCCTTGAAAATCACAGAAAAACGAATGTCCGCAGAAAAATCGAAATTCCAATCAAGGATTCTGAAGGAAAGGAACAGATTGTAAGCGTTCAGCCATTTGTTCTGCCCTTTCAGAAAGACCTGAGTGCAAAAGACAAGAGATTGTCCGGAGGGATTGAAAATTATCGGGCAAAGCAGGGATTTTATATCTATCGGAACAAACGGTTGATAATCTGGGGAACATGGTTTGGCAGACATCGGGATGAGCTGACAAAGTATGCCCGGATCAAGGTTGATATTCCGAATTCACTGGATGACATCTGGGGAATTGATATCAAGAAGCAGCATGCCACAATTCCGGCGATTATCCGCAACCGCCTGACGAAAGCTGTTGACGAAGCAATGGATCTTGCTGTGAAGGCGCAGACCTATCGCGGACGGGTTGAGAAAGTGGATGAAAAGGTTGACTACATCTGGGACCGCATAAAAGAACGAGATAACCAGTTCGTATACAGGATCAACCGGAATTCCCGGATTTTTGACCTTCTGAAAGAAAAAGTGGATGATGAAATTTGGAACCGGCTGGATATGGTGCTGGACGAAATCGAGAATTCAGTTCCCTATCAGCAGATTTATATTGACAAGTCGCAGAACCGCGTTGATGATACTGTGGATGATGAACGGGTTGCTGAAATTGAGAGCAAGGCCAGAATTCTGATAAAGATGTCTATGGATATGGGCGCAGCTGATCGCAATGCTGTGATCGGACGCTTGTTCAAGTCCGAACCGTTCTGCAAATATCCGGAGCTGGCGGAAAAACTCAGGGAGGCATAAAATGGGACTCGATATTGAGAAGGTCGCCATGCTGACAGGTATGGTCGATAAGCTGATACAGATGAAACATGTGGACAATGCGCTGGATGAAAGTGTTGTTGAGGAGCTTATCCAAAAGGCATTATTCATCAGCGATGTGCCTTACAGTGATGATGAAATTGCAGCCGTCAAACGGGATATTGCCTATAAATATCAGATACAAGCACGTCCTGGCCAGAGCATTCTGGCAGATTATGAGCAAGCCAACTGGTATGACGACAGAAAAGCTGAAATTCAGCAGAATTTCTGGACACGATACAAGAATTATCTGATTGACGAAAAGCATTTCAGCCCGAATGTGGTCAGTACGCTCGGTAATGATACGCTGGATCAGAAACTGATGAATTATATTCTGGACCCGAAGGCTGACTACGGAAAGCCGGTGCTGAAACGTGGCCTGATTATCGGTGACGTGCAGTCTGGCAAGACCTCGACGTATATCGGCTTTATCTGCAAAGCGGCAGATGCAGGCTACAAAGTGTTCATTTTGCTGACCGGAACAATCGAATCCTTGCGGAAACAGACTCAGGAGCGTGTGGAAGAAGGATTTATTGGCATTGATATGTCGGCCAATACCACCGGAGGAAAACGCGTTGGCGTGGGTCTCGACAACAAGCCGATACATGCAATGGCATTGACCTCCCGCGCAAGTGATTTCCGTGGGAACTCCAATAAAATTGCAATGTCGCTTGGCAAGGATAAGGATGCGGTTGTCTTTGTCATCAAGAAGAACACCACAACGCTCACAAAGCTGACGAAATGGCTGATTGACCTGAATGCTGATCCACGGACACACAAGATTGATATGCCGATGCTGATGATTGATGATGAGGCGGACAATGCTTCCATCAATACAAGTTCCGACAAAGAAGATCCGACCAAGATCAACAAGCTGATCCGGAAACTGGCCGATGTGTTCACAAAGTCCAATTATGTTGGGTTTACAGCTACTCCGTTTGCCAATGTTTTCATCGATCCGGAAACAACGGAGAAAATGGAAACACATGACCTTTTCCCGGAAGATTTCATTGTGGCGCTTCCGACACCCAGCAACTACATCGGACCAACAAGAATTTTTCCGAAGGACGCAGAATTCCATTCGCAATTGGTTTATATAACGGATGCAGGCCGGGAAGAAGAAGACGGCTACTCTTTCTATTTCAAGCACAAAAAGGACTGGAAAGGCAAACTCCCGGAAAGCATGACGGATGCCATCTATGCCTTTTATCTGGCGAATGCAATCCGTGATCTGCGGGGTGATCAAAGAGAGCATAGGTCTATGCTGATCAACATCTCCCGGTTTGTCAAGGTCCAGAAGTATATCAAGGAAGTTGTCGAGAGGATTCATGCAGAAGCATACCGGTCGCTGAAGTATAATCTTTGCAGTGATTTTGAACTGTCCATGAAAGACCCGGTGCTGAACCGGATTTACAAGGTTTGGCAGAGTCAGTATGAAAAATGCGGATTTACATGGGACGAAGTTGCAGCAGCGCTTTTCGATGCGATGGAGAAAATCCAGATCAAGGTTGTGAACAGCTCCAAATCTTCTGAAAAGCTTGAGTATCCGAAAAATGAATCCTTGCGTGTGATTGCAATCGGCGGTCTAGCACTGTCCCGTGGTCTGACGCTGGAAGGACTCATTATCAGCTATTTTTATCGGAATACTTGTACCTATGATGTTCTGATGCAGATGGGACGCTGGTTCGGATACCGGCGCGGATATGAAGATCTTTTCCGTATCTGGACGCATAAGGCATCTGCGGAGTGGTATGCGGAAATCGCGGATGCGACTGAAAAACTAAAGGAAGATATGGTGTTGATGCGGGATCTGGGGCAAAAACCGCGTGATTTTGGTATCCGTGTACGGAACAACTCGACAGACCTCAATATCACGGCCTATAACAAAATGCGCAATGCCACGGATGAGTTTGATGTGAGCAGCTACTTTGGAAGTATTGTTGAAACACCATATCTCCGGTTTGATGTGGAAGCCCAGAAAAATAACTTCCGGGCAGTGACAGATCTTGTAAGCGAGTGTCTCTCCAGAGGATATAGCTTTGAACGCAGGGCAACAGGTTCCGGAAGAAAAGGCCGGTATGTGTTGTCAGATGTTCCGAAGGAATTGATAGTAGAACTCATTGACAGACTCTCCATATCGAAGTACAGCTCGTATTTCAACACAAAGCAGATCTCGGAATTCCTGAGCGGATGCACAGACGCATCCATAGATGTCTTTGATGTTGCTTTTATGGACGGAGAAAGTCCGGATAAAGTGGCAGATGTCTGCGGTCAGAAAATCACCTGTGTCGAACGAAAAACCTGTATTATCGACAGTGAACTCGATAGATTGAGTATCGGAAGAAAAGGTAAATTGGGAGGCCCTGGAGATGGTTTGACGGGAATTGTTGATTTCAATGGGAAAACTGCAGAAGAAATCATTGAAAATGCCAAGGCTTCTTTCCGTAAATTCTATGAAAAGGAAAAAGGAGTACCATTTGATAAGACAAGGGTATATCCATCGGAGACATGGTTCCGCTTTGTTGAGGACAGAAAACCACTTCTGCTGATTTATCTGATTGATGTTGGTGTAGCGGAGGAAAATCAGAAAAAACAGGAAGCAGAATTCAAAGCTGCAATGGGAAATACGCCGGCAGTAGGTCTGGCATTGGGTCTGCCACGCAATGATGAGGAAGCAGGGCTTACATCCACCCGTTATAAGGTCAACCGTGTCTATAACTGGTTTGATCGGGAGGAAATGGAAGATATCCTCGCAGAAGGAAGGGAAGAATAATGACAGGTGTCATGGAGGAACGTTTTGCGGCTTTTCTGAGACCCGGATATTTTTCGAGAGTGGATAATCAGCATCCGTTGGAATTGTACATTGGTCTGGACGAAAAAGGGCGCAAAGCCATTGAACTCCGGGCAAGGTTCACAGCACGAAAAGTGACGGGCACATCAGCTATTGATGTAAACCAGTATAAGAATGAAAAATATAATACAATCCGCTTTTCCTTGTGTGATGAAGAGATAAAAGGACTGTTCTTCAAATTTTGTGATGATCTGATAGAACAATCGCGTAGCATCGGAGACAAGGGACAAGGATATCAGACCATTGTCAACCGTTTTTTCCAGTGGAAGAAATTGTTTGTGGGTTCCAAACATGTATTCCTTACAGAACCCGAAATCATGGGTCTGATCGGAGAAATCCTGTTCCTGCGTGGGAAACTGGCAGAGCAGATCGGGCTGGAAAATGCGCTGAAGAGCTGGAGCGGGCAGGAACTCACGCATAAGGACTTTTCCTATGGAGATTCGTGGTATGAGGTGAAAACCATTCACCGTGGGATACCAGCAGTGAAGATATCCTCCATCGAGCAGCTTGAAAGCAGTACGGACGGAGAACTTGTGGTTTTCTTTCTGGAAAAGATGAGTGCCGCTTACAATGGTGTGAATCTCAACAAGCTGATTCTGGAGACGAGAAGCCTTTTTGCATCGGATGAAGACCGGAATGATTTTATGGCAAAGGTTGCCCTTCAGGGATATGTGTACAATGACTACTACGATGACTTCATCTATGAGATAAGAAGCTGCAACCGATATCGTGTGACAACCGGTTTTCCGAGATTGACGCATGAGTTGCTGCCGGAGGCAATCTGCAAGGCATCGTATGAAATTCTGCTTCAGAAAATTGAGCAGTACAAACTGAAAGATCAAGAGGCCGTATAATGGACTATCAGGAGTATAAAAAGGAATTTCTGGAATCTCTGCGCAACGATTCGGCCATCAACGGGACGGATACGGAGGATGAATTTCTGAACAGGACATTGAGCCTTCTGGTTGACTATGATGAAGTTAATGATCCTGTCCGCTTTGGTATGGGCGACAAGAGAGGGCGTGGAAATCGCCTGATGCGTGCAGATGGTTACTGTTTTGATGAAACGGATCACAGTCTGATCCTGTTCATCAGTGACTTTCAGGATTCAGAAAATGCCGCCAACCTCACCAGAAGCAGGGTTGACGAATTGTATTGGAGATTGTATTATTTTCTGGATGAGGTCTGCAATGGCCGGATGGAGGACTACTTCGATGATTCGGATGACATCCTCCGGGTTGCAAAGATGTTCCGCAAGCGGATGACCTGCAATATCGACGACCCGCAGCTGATTCTGAAAATCAAGTTCTATGTTCTTACTAATAAGGAACTGGACACAGCCTTGCTGGATGCCAATCTTCTGGAAACAACGATCCGGAAGAAAAAGGGCGCCGCAAAGAAAACCCGCACAACCAAAAAGATCAAGAAAGCAGACTTCAACGGTAAACCGCTGGAAATCAACCTGTGGTATCCGGAACGTTTCTATGAAATGGAAATGACAAACAGCAATGAGCCGGTTGTCATTGATATCCCGAAGGATTTTTCTGAAGTCGGAGTTCATGGTATTCCGTGCATAAAGGGCGACATTGGTGAGAACCTTGGGTATGAAGCCTATATTGCAATCATTCCGGGAAAACTTCTGGCCGAGATATACATTGCCTACGGAAGTAAGGTACTGGAAGGCAATGTCCGTGCCTTTCTGGGAACCAGTGGAAGCAAGAGTGTCAACAATGGTATAAAAAGAACAATAAACAACGATGCAACAAAGTTCTTTACCTATAACAATGGAATTGCAACAACCGCAAAGGACGTGGAAGTTGAGAATATCAATGGACAGAGTCTGATCACCAAGATTGAAGATTTCCAGATCATCAATGGCGGACAGACGACTGCAACACTGGCGGATGCGGTTCTGAAAAAAAACAATGTCAGGCTTGAGGGGATTTACGTTCCGATGAAGCTGACCGTGATCGAGGACCGGGAAACGGAAAACGAGGATGGTGTTCGCTTCTATGACGAGATGGTTCAGGCAATTGCCCGCTATGCCAACAGCCAGAATAAGGTCACGGCAGCGGATCTGTTCTCCAATGACCCGTTCCATATCTGGATGGAAAAGATGTCGAAGAAGTGCCTTGCACCTCCGGCGAGATATGCAATCCCGACAGGTTGGTACTACGAGCGTTCCCGCAAGAAATACCAGCAGGAACAGGTGAAACTTCGTGGCGATGAACTGAAGCGTTTTCTGAAAAAATTCCCGAAAGATCAGGTCATCACAAAAGAGCAGCTGGGTATGTACCTGACAACGGTTGCCTGCAAGCCACACATCGTTTCCAAAGGTAAGAACTGGGTCATGAAGGAATTCGGAAATGACATCAGCAAGGAATACCGTGGGAACAATGATTCCTTCAATGAATTCTACTTCAAAAAAGGAATCTGCGCAGCGATTATTTTCCGGGCTGTTGATAACTACCTTGAAAGTCATAAGGACAGCGAAAAACGTCCGACGGGCTTTTGGTACAAAGTGGGCGGCTATAAGCTCAATATTGTACCCTATACGATTGCAAAGATCCTCAGCAAGATTCCGGATGGATATTCGCTGAACTGGAATGCAATCTGGCAGAAACAGGCATTGTCGCCTGCATTCATGCATGAAATTGAAATTGTGACCAAGCAGACCAATGACTTCATTTGCGACAGCCATGGTATGATTGTCACGGAATACTGTAAAAAAGAATCTACATGGGAAGATTATAAGGCCGATAAAACATATACCCCTTCAGTAGCCTTTATGGACGAGCTGGTTCCTGTATCGCTTATCAAGGAGGAAGAAACTTCTGCGAAAAAAGAAGCCAAGGAATCCAATGACCTCAAGGTTGTGATGGGTGTGGTTGCGTTGGGTCCTGGATATTGGAGCAAATTGATGGATGCGGGTATCAGGCGTTCAATGCTGTCTTATCAGGAACAGACGTTGTTAAAGCAAGTCGTGCAGCTTTCATCGACGGGAAATATTCCTGTCTCCGCTTCAGGGAAGGTGCCGTACAAGACAATGAACATGATCAGGTCGGTGCTTTCTATCAAGGAAAAACTGGAGTCGGAAGGAATATCAGTCACAAATGGAGAAAACGTATAATATTGTTGAATTGTTCAGTGGCATCGGAAGTCAAGCAGCTGCCCTGAAAAATCTTGGTGTAAAGATAAATACAGTCGGAACAAGCGAGTGGGATGTCCATGCAATCGTAGCCTATGATATGATTCATGGAGGAACAGATATTCCGGCGGATATTGCACGGATGTCCAAGGATGAACTCCTTGAAAAAATGAGCCACTATACATTCAGCAATTCAGGAAAGGCACCACTGGAATATGAAGCTCTGCGTACATATTCAGTGAAATCCCTGCGATACATCTATACCAGCATCAAGCGAAATCATAACTTTGTCGATATAAGTGCTCTGGAAGGAAAGGAAATGCCGGACGGAATAGATATTCTCACCTATTCTTTTCCCTGTCAGGATCTTTCCAACGTCGGTGCATTCCACGGCTACAACAAAGGAATAGACAAGGATTCGGGCAGCCGATCCAGCTTGCTATGGCAGGTAGGAAGAGTACTTACAGAGATGAAGGATACAGGAAAAACGCTGCCCCGGTTTTTGCTGATGGAAAATGTCCCGACACTTCTCTCCCAGCGCCACAAGAAAAATTTTGAAACATGGATCGGCGAGCTGAGCAAGTTGGGGTACGTCAGCAAATACTACCAGCTGAATGCTTCGTCTTTTGGCCTCCCCCAAAACCGCCCCCGCCTTTTGATGATCAGTGTATATGTCGGAGACGATGAAAACAAAAAATCGCTGACGGAAGATTATTTTGCTAGAAAAAGCAGTCCGGAGGATGTCGTGAACGATTTCCATGCATCCGGGCACTATAAAGCAATAAAAATCCGTGATCTGCTTCGGAATGACTATCGGAATCCGATCTGGTTTGAGGAGGCAGTGGAGTGCACTCCCAACGATACTGTATCCAGAAGGAAAATCTGGGAAGATAATCCGCAGATTGTTCTGGAAGGAAATATCATCAATCCGGAAATTGATACAATCCGAACGATCACTACCAAGCAGGACAGGAACCCGAACTCCGGTAATCTGTATTTTGACAGCGGAATTGAAGGAAAAGGAAAGTTCAGATATCTGACTCCCCGTGAATGTATGCTGTTTATGGGATTCAAGGATACGGATTATTGGAAGTTGAAAAACAATAATGTCGCATTTCATAAAGGTGACCAATTATTTTCAAGAGATAAGATAATCCGGATGGCAGGAAACAGCATTCCGGTGAAATTGCTGGAAGGCGTTTTCTGGCAGATTCTCCAGATTGATAAACTAATGGATAAAAACGATGGATGTTCACAGTAAGGCTGTCCGGAGCTATAATATGTCCTGCATACATGGCGAGGACACAAAGCCGGAAGAGATTGTGAGAAAATATTTATTTTCAAAGGGATTCCGTTACCGGAAAAATGACAAAAAACTTCCGGGAAGCCCGGATGTTGTGTTACCGAAGTACAGAACCGTTATATTCGTGAATGGATGTTTTTGGCATGGGCATGATGGGTGCAGATATTTTGTCTGGCCCAAAAACAATGCGGAATTCTGGCATCATAAGATAGAAACCAATATTGAACGGGATGCCCGGAAGAAAAAGCAGCTTGAAGATGCAGGCTGGAATGTGATAGTTGTCTGGGAATGCCAATTGCGTCCGGAAAAACGTGATAAAACATTGGAAGAATTGAAAAGCATGCTCAAAACAAGATTGGAAATGCGTCACAGAAAAGACAGCTGATAAGGAGGACAGTCATTATGCCAAGACCCAAAGGAAGCAAGAATAAAGCGAAAACTCCGGTGGTCATCATTGATTATGCAGCCGAGCTGGAGAAAAAAACCGCAGAGAAGAACACCTTGGAAGCAGATATTACAGCACTGGAGGCCGACATTGATGGGCTGAAGGTGCAGCTCAAGGAGAAGAAGACTGCACTGAAAGCACTTGACAAGGAGATTGCAGCATTGGAACGGAAAAAGTCCCGTCAGGATGCTGAAGCGTTGAGGAAAGCCCAGAAAGAAGAAATCGACAAGGTAATTCAGCAGCTTTTGGATGAAGGGATGAGCATGGAAGAAGTTTTGAGCAGGCTGAGAAAAAACTGACAATTTATGGGAAAGGAGTGAATTTTTGTGGCAAAGAAAATTGAGGAACTGATTGAAGATGTCGATAGCCAGATTGTGAATATCCGGACCAAAAGTTTGGATGTGTCCTTCAATGAATTGTATGATATGTATGAAAATGAAGAATTGATTATTGCTCCAGATTATCAACGATTGTTTCGTTGGGAACCGGAGAAGCAGTCGCGCTTTATTGAATCGCTTATTTTGGAAATGCCAGTTCCTCCGATTTTTGTAATTGAGACAGATAATGGTATTTACGAATTGATTGACGGTTTGCAAAGAATTTCAAGTTATCTTCATTTCCGGGGAATAAAATTTGGCGAAAAACAGGACGAATCAACGCCATTGGAATTGTTGGGGTGTGATATTGTTCCAGATTTGAATGGATATACCTTTGAAACACTTCCAAAAGCACTTCAAATCAAACTTAAGAGAAGTTTTGTACGAATGGAAGTGATAAAAAAGGAAAGCGAGCCTTCTTTGAAATACCACATGTTCAAGAGGTTGAACACAGGTGGTGAATTGCTATCCGCTCAAGAGATTAGAAATTGTACTATCAGACTTCTTGGTTCGAAGGGAATAGAATTTTTGGATAAATGCAGCCAAAATGAGGACTTCAAGGCGGTAATCAAACGAATAGGTGAAGATAAATTCAAAAGCAAATATGATCAAGAATTGGTTCTTAGGTTTTTTGCAGTGAAAAACGATTTAGACGACTATCGTTATCCGGTGACGGAATATCTTACGCGGTATCTTGAAAAAATCACTATAAATGAAGAGATGTTTGATTATCAAAAGGAATATCAAATCTTCTGTGATACATTCCACTTCATAAATAGTGTAATCGGAGAAAATGCCTTTTCAGGAAAAACCGGAAATGGTACGATTAAACAAGAGTTTGTTCTGTACTATTTTGACGGAATTTCTGTTCCGGTAGCATCTTTTGCCGATCGTATTACTTCATATCCTGAACCCTTCAAAATCAAAGAAGCCATTGAAAAGATAAAGTACGGAAAAGAACTCAGATCTTATAAAACAGGTAGTGTGAATGGAATAAAAACTCGTATTGAATTGTTTAAAAAAGGGGTGCAAGAAGCTCTTGACGCCTGATGAATTTCGTGCGGAACTAGAAGAGGAATTAAGATGGAGACAAGAAGAACTGGTATTTTTCAAGAATCAACTTAGTAATATTGAATCGGAAATTGATGCAGATAGATATCGAAAAAGTTTAGTGCTCATTCTTTATTCCCATTTCGAAGGATATGTGAAAATTGCATTGCAGACGTATATCAAGTACATCAACAGTCTTTCTCTGCAAAGAAAGGATGTGATTCCGGCTTTAGCTGCGGCGGGAATGAACAGAGAATTTCTTGCGTACGAAAATCTTGATAGAAAATGTAGTGTTTTTAAAACAGAACTCCCGGATGATACTGCACTTCATAGGTTTTGTAGGAGAGTGGACTTTATTCAGCAGATGGAAGAATTTCAGAATAGCATACTACATCTTGATGATACGGCAGTCAATACGGAGTCGAATCTACGCTATGTTATACTGCAGAAAAATCTTTATAAGCTTGGAATTCCAATCGATTTGTTTGTGGAGCATAAAAAGGACATTGACGACCTCGTAAATCGGCGAAATGGGATTGCTCACGGAAATGCTCATGCCGGCATATCCAATATGAATTTTTCTAATTGGGAAAGTAAGGTTCAGAGAATATTATCTAATATCACACGTTTATTATATGATTATGCAAACCATCAAAGATATTTAAAAGATCTGTCTTCAAATGATGAGTGATTGTCATATGACGTGCTAAATGCTCCGGAAGGTAGAAATGAGAATCGGGGGCGCGGACACCTCTTAAATTTTAGAGTTCAAATACTCTACCAGTTCCCAAACCGTTGTCAACGGATTGCTCTGCCGTGAAATCGGTTCGAGAACCTGCTTTTGAACTTGGTCAGCACGAGCTTTCGCTCTCTGAATCGCAGTTGCCTGCAAAGGCTTTAAGGCATCAAAGTAATCCTTGTTTTTCTCATAATCAGGAAGTCTACCCGGTTGCTTCAGCAATCGAATCAATGCCTGACAATCTTCAACTTCAGCCTGCTGATTGGCGAAATGCAGCAAAAACCACAGCTCAAAGGACGGATTTGAATAGGCCAAGCGGTATCCCTCTTTAGTGGCTGATTGTTTGGCACGCAGAAGTACCTCGTTGGAATTATCGTCACGGTCAAAGACGCACCAGATGGAATCGCCTTCATCGGGATAGTAGGGATTATTGCCCATAGTGGCTTTGGCTTTCTGCACAAGCCTGTCAGCAGACTTATACTGGGAAGAAATCGGGATGATGTCGATATTGCAGCCCCGGCTGCGGAAACGTTTGAAATACCGAATCTCGGTTTCACTGCCTTCGCAGATGAGGTATACGACAGGATTCCGCTTTCTGGTTCGGGCAGGCTTGCGACTGAGTTCTTTTATTCTGCCCATACTGCATTTCCTCCAATGAACGGAATCGCTCCATACCGGCCTTGCAGATAGCCTTTGGCGATATTCTCACCTTTCCGGGGAGAAAACTCGGTCAGCGCATAAACATCGGTCTGCATGGTTCTCTCGTCCTTCTCTGCAAACCAGATCTGGTCCCGGCGCAGCAGTGTCAGATCGAGAAGCCCAGTATCGTGGGTGGTGAAGATAAGCTGTGCATGGTTTGTGTTGATGGTGCTATCCTGCACCATCTCGATCAGATGCCGGGTCAGAAGCGGGTGCATACTGGATTCGATCTCGTCCACGACCAGCACAGCCCCGGATTCCAGAGCGGCCAGCCACATCCCGATGCGGGAGAAGAACCGCTGTGTGCCGACCGATTCCAGCCCCAGAGGAAGCCAGAATCCCTTGGAAGCACCGTCCCCGGAATCCAGCGTGTGCAGGGCAGAGATGATTGGTTCGTCCTTGGAGCCGGTAATGCGGATGTCCTTGATGCCGAGGTCTGCGTACAGCATTTCATGCAGGATACGGCTCTTTTCAGAGCCGCCCTGACGGATAGCAGACAAGGTGGCATCCAGCCGCATTTCGGTTCCCATAAAACCTGTCAGTTTTTCAAAGAACCACAGATAGGCCTTCTCGGTCTGGGGGCAGTTCCACTCGTTGGAGCTGGACAGGTAAAGCCGGTTTTCTGCGGTGCGTCCGGCAAGGGTAAACTGCTCCTGAATATTCTCGCGGAACTGATAACCATTGCCTTCTCTGGAAAAAATCAGAGCCTCCCGACCATTGGGCCAGTGATAGAGGTATTCGGTCAGGACTTTGGACTTGTCAAACGAGAACCCATAGGCATACTTGATGCCTCCATAAAAATAGATGACTTCAAAACTGGTCGGCTGTATAGGCTGGTCGGTGAAAGCAAACGGCTCTTGCGGAAGGGACTCGCCTTTCAGCAACTTGGCATACCGCCCGCAGACCATCTCGCGCATGAGCAGGAGTGCATGGAGGACATTGCTCTTTCCGGCTGCATTGGCGCCGTACAGCGCAAGGACAGGCACGAGCTGTTTTTTGTCGTCCGGCGAAATCAGGCAATCAGACAGACTTTTATCCGTAGATGCTTTCAAGCTGATAATAGCCGTGTCCTTGATGGAACGGTGGTTCGTGACAGAAAATTGAAGCAGCATCGCGATTCCTCCCAGATGATTTTCTGAATCTAGTGTACTCTATTCTGGGCAGAAAGTCAAATTTTGATTTTGAAATTTGCAAATATTACGCAAAAATCAAGAATAAAATCAAAAATGTCGGCTTTTGATACCGTTCGGATGCTATCAGGAATCATTCTGCATACACGACTTCTCTCACCACTACCTCTTCAGCCTGCGCTTTCAGCCCATTCATGTGCGCCACCCAGAGAAGCTGTGCGCACTCTTTGTCCGGCGCGGGGTACTTGTCTAACAGAGTGGTCATCGTGCGTTCCAGCCACGCGCAGGCCGTTTTCTGGACATCCTGCAAATGCGGCCAGAGCGTACCGTTCAGCAGCATCTTGTTGTACAGCACAGGACGCTGATTCTTGAGATGGGCCAGCCGCATCCGGCCATACTTGCCCAGCGGTTCGGTATCATCGGTCTGCGGCAGGGTGAGCAAGGGCAGCTGATACTCCCCAACCTATGCGTAATGGATCTCAGTGCGGACGGCATTCGTGCTTTTCATGGAAATTCTCCTTTGCATTTTCAACGTGTGTTGTGGTCTTTGTGGAAAACGGTGTTCACTTCTTCCGGCTCTGCGCGTTCAGCCAGTTGCCCTGCGCCTGATAGTAGTGTTCCATGGTGGTGGGGGCGTTCAGGATGGTGGTACGCAGGTAGGCCATGATGTTCTTGATGGGCTGGGTGGTGTTGGCCATCACATCGAAGATGTACTCCACGTGCTGGCTGGTCAGCTTATCCAGCCGGAGCCGGATTGCCTTTGTGGTCTGTGCCTGTTTGCCGATGTACTGAGTCTTGAGCGGACAGCAGTACATCTCCACAATGTTGTCCAGCAGTTCCTCCAGCTTGTCGGGGTCGTACCGCTGGGCAAGGGTGTCGATCTCCAAACGTTCCCGGAACTCCTCCCGTACCTGTGCTTCCATCTGGTCAAAATCTGCGGATTCACCTGTCGGCCCTGATAGATTAGTACTTTGTCTTTTAGTATTTTGTTTATTAGTATTTTGTTGCGTTGCCTTTTCCAAATTGGGCTCAGCCAAATTTGGAAAATCCAAAAATGGTGAAGAACAAGGTTTCATGCGGCTTTTCGGACTTTTGGATGCGGACGGGTCCGACGGTTCGCTTTCCTTGCCGGGAACGGCAGGATCGTCCTCAACAGGCGATTCATAAACCTGATAATCGTAGTCGATGATCTGCCCTTTGGCATTGCGGACTTTCTGACGGCGGACGTAGCCGTGTTCTTCCAGTTCCAGAACAGCGGTGCGTACACTGTCCAGACCATCTTTGCAACCAACAGTCAGTCCCTTCAGGCTGTAATCCCAATCGTCCGGCAGGGAGAGCATATAGGACAGCAGGCCCTTTGCCTTCAGGGACAACTTCTTGTCCTGAAGATGGTAGTTGCTCATGACGGTATAGTTGACGTTTTTATTGACGCGGAATGTGGACATGGCGGCTTCCCTTTCAGCCCGGTTTGCGGGCAAAAGAAAACGCAGCGTCCCCGGCTTTCGGGAAACGCTGCGTTCAGACCGAGAAGCCTGCTGTGAGCTGGCACAGCAACGGCAGCACTGCATAATTCAATCGCAAGTTTAGCGGCAGCTTTCAATCCAAGCAGCCTATTTGCGATATACAATTCGCAGTTGGTGCCAACGAATCAAAATGCGAATTGTAATAACGGACATCTAACACAACTACACCTGAAATGCAGCCGCTGACGGCCTGTGTGAAAAAAGGCTTTTTCTAACGGCACTTCGCAAAAAGTGGTTGATTTTTGCCTGTAAATTGCGATGATGTGCCACTTTTGCGAGGCGCAGAAAATGCCGGCAACTGCCAATGACAGCCGAACGAAACCAGCTTCATCCAACCGATTCAAAGACTCGAAATGCGATAGGCCGGGAGACCGGTGCCAGGGTTCGACTCCCTGATGCTCCGCCAAAAACGCCGCAGAACGATGAGTTCTGCGGCGTTTTTCATTGCATATTTTACTTTCCCGCCAGCAATACCGCCAGCACAGCCTTCTGGACGTGCAGACGGTTCTCAGCTTCGGTGAAGATCTCGTCGGCGTGGGCCTCGAAGACAGCGGTAGAGATCTCCTCGCCGCGGTGAGCGGGCAGGCAGTGGAGCACCATGCAGTCCGGCTTTGCGGCTTTCAGGAGGCCGCTGGTGAGCTGGAAGCCTGCAAAGTCCCGCAGGCGGCTCTCGCTCTCGGAGGTTCCGGGGGCGGCGGTATTCCAGACAGCCGTCACCACCACATCGGCGTCCTCGACGCCTTCGGCGGGGTCTTCCAGCAGGCGGAACGCACTGCCGTACTTATGGGCGAACATCAGCACATCTGCCGCCGGGCGGTAGCCGTGGGGGCAGACGCAGTCCACCTTCATGCCGGAGAGCAGGCCGCCCACGATGAGGCTGTTGGCCATATTGCTGCCGTCGCCGACGAAGCAGAGCTTCTGGCCCGCCAGCGCGCCCCTGCGCTCCCGGATGGTCATGAGGTCCGCCAGCACCTGACAGGGGTGAGCATAGTCCGTCAGGCCATTGATGACGGGGACGCCCGCAAACTCAGCGAACTCTTCCAAATCGCTCTGGCGGTAGGTGCGCCAGACAACGCAGTCATAATAGCGGCCCAGCACCCGGGCGGTATCCTTGAGCGGCTCGCCGCGGCCGGACTGCAGCTCGGTGGCGGCATTCATGTAGTTGCCGAGGCCGCCCAGCTGGTAGACACCCACCTCGAAGCTGGTGCGGGTACGGGTGGAATTTTTCGAGAACATCAGCGCGACGCTCTTGCCCTTGAGCAGAGGTTCGGTGCCTCCGGCCTTCTGCTGCGCTTTCAGCTCATCGGCCACATCCAGGATGTGGGCCACCTCGTCAGGGGTGAGGTCGCTCATTTTCAGCAGATGCTTCATGCCTGCTCCTCCGTTTTGCTGGGGTCCATCTCCGCGAGGACGCTGCCCAGAATATCCAGCGCCATCTCCACATCGTGGGCGGTCAGAGTCAGCGGCGGCAGCAGGCGGAGGCGGGTCTTTGCGGTAAGCACCAGCAGGCCCTTTTCGCGGCAGGCGGCCAGCACGTCAGCGGCCTTGATGCCCTCGAGGAACTCGATGCCGACCATCAGGCCGATGCCCGAGAGGCTCTTGACGCGGGGCAGCTTTTCCAGACCGGTGCGCAGCTGGACGGCCCGCTCGTTGACGTTGGCGAGGAAGCTGGCGTCCATCCGGTCCACGACGACATTCGCACCGGCGCAGACCACCGGGTTTCCGCCGAACGTGGAGCCGTGGCTGCTGGGTCCCATACCGGAAGCGACTTTCTCATTCATCAGGACAGCGCCGATCGGCAGGCCGCCGCCCAGGCCCTTGGCCAGCGTGACGACGTCGGGCTGGAGGTTGTAGTGCTCGCAGCACAGGAAGGTGCCGGTGCGGCCCACGCCGGTCTGCACCTCGTCCACGATGAGGACGAGGTCTTTTTCGTCGCAGAGGGCGCGGACAGCCTGCACATACTCGGGGTCCAGCGCCACAACACCGCCCTCGCCCTGTACCAGTTCCAGCATGACAGCGCAGGTGTGGCGGTCCACCATCTCGGTCAGGGCGTCGATGTCGCCGGCCTTGACGTACTGGAAGCCCTCGTTGAAGGGGCCGAAGTAGTTGTGGAACACGCCCTGTCCGGTGGCGGTCAGGGTGGCAATGGTACGGCCATGGAAGCTGTTGACCAGCGTGATGACGTTGTAGCGGTCGGCACCGTATTTGTCGAAGCTGTACTTGCGGGCGGCCTTGATGGCACCCTCGTTGGCCTCTGCGCCCGAGTTGCCGAAGAACACCTTGCTCATACCGGTGCGCTTGCAGAGCTTTTTGGCCAGCTTGCCGCAGGGGGCGGTATAGTAGAGGTTGGAGGTGTGCTGCAGCTTGTGTGCCTGCCCGGAGACGGCCTCGGCCCAGGTCATATCGCAGTAGCCCAGGCTGTTGACGCCGATGCCGCTGGTGAAATCGAGGTACTTCTGCCCCTCGGGGCCTTCGGCATAGAGGCCGTGGCCCTTCTCGAGGACGATGGGGTTGCGTGCATAGGTATGCAGGACATACTCGTTGTCCCGCTTGATGACTTTTTCGGAATCCATAATATCTACCTCCTGACAGTGGAGCCACATACTTTCCCTCTTTGCCAAAGGCTCTCCTACAAGGGGAGCTGGCGCGAAGCGCCTGAGAGGTTGTACGAAGGAGAGCCTAGCCGTGAATCGCAGCGAGGCTAAACCTCTCCGTCACGGCTGGCGGCGTGCCACCTCCCCTATCGAGGGGAGGCCTTGGCATATCGGAAAGTTTTCTTATCAACTATTATAGGGTACTCCGGCGCATCGCGCAACCCTTATTCGTGATGGCTGCGGCGATAGAAGCGGGTACCGGAGCCACGGTCGGAGAACAGCTCCAGCAGGATGGAGTGCGGCACGCGGCCATCAATGATGACAGCCTCGTGGACGCCCTGATAGATCGCATCGGCCATGCCGCCGATCTTGGGGATCATGCCGCCCGCGATGATGCCGGCGGACTTGTAGCCCTCGATCTCGGAGACCTCCACCTCGGGGATGAGGGTGGATTCATCTTCCTTATCCCGCAGCAGGCCCGCAATGTCGGTCATGGAGACGAGTTTTTCGGCCTTGAGCGCGATCGCGATCTGTGCGGCGGCGGTGTCAGCGTTGACGTTATAAGCCTGGCCCAGGTCGTCCATGCCCACCGTTGCAATAACGGGGATATAGCCGCTGTCCAGCAGGCTGGAGATCAGCGTCGGGTCAACGTGGACGATCTCGCCCACATGGCCCAGCTGAGGGTCAAGCTCGGTGCAGCGGAGCATCTGGCCGTCCATGCCGCAGAGGCCGACACCGCGGCCCCGCAGCTTTGCCACGAGGTCCTTGTTCACCTTACCGGCCAGCACCTGCTGGACGATCTCCATGGTGGCGTCGTCGGTGACGCGCAGGCCGCCCGCAAAGTGGCTCTCGACGCCCACTTTTTTGAGCATCTCATTGATGGCAGGGCCGCCGCCGTGTACCAGGACCACCCGCACGCCCAGCAGGGTCAGGGTGACGAGGTCGTTCATGACCGCGTTTTTCAGCGTCTCGTTGATCATGGCGTTGCCGCCGTATTTGATGACCATGGTCTTGCCGTGGTACTTCTGGATATAAGGGGTCGCCTCCGAGAAAAGGAGGGCCATTTCTTCGTTTTTCATTGCTGTTCTCCTTCTCAGGTGCGGTAGTCGCCGTTGATCTTCACATAGTCATAGGTCAAATCGCAGCCCCATGCCTTGGCGCTGGCGTCACCGGTACCCATATCCACCTTGACCAGAATATCGTGCTCGGCCAGCACCTTTGCGGCCTCGTCCTCGCTGTAGGGGTGGTAGGCGGCGTTCTCGCAGACGTAGACCTCACCGGCGGCGCTGGACAGCCAGACGCAGACCTTATCGATCGAGAAGTCACCGGGAGTGTAGCCGATGGCGCAGAGGATGCGGCCCCAGTTGGCGTCGCGGCCAAAGACAGCGGCCTTGAAGAGGTTGGAGCAGACCACGCTGCGGCTGACGGCGCGGGCCGTCTTGAGGTCGGGGGCGTGGGTGACTTCGCAGGTGATGAGGTGGGTCGCGCCCTCGCCGTCACCGGCGTGCTCAGCACACATATGCTCGGCGATGGCGGTCAGTGCGGCCACAAAGGCGTCGTAGTCGGCGTTCTCCTCGGTGATCTCCGGGTTGCCCGCGAGGCCGGAGGCCATGATGATGAGGGTATCGTTGGTGGAAGTGTCCAAATCGACGCTCATCTGGTTGTAGGTCCCGGGGACGACGGTCTTGAGGGCCTTTTCCAGCAGGGCGGGGGAGACGGCGGCGTCGGTGGTGTAGAATGCCAGCATGGTGGCCATGTTGGGGGCGATCATGCCGCTGCCCTTGCCGATAGCGCCCACCGTGCAGGTCTTGCCGCCCAGCTCAAACTGGATGGCATATTCCTTCTTGTGAGTGTCGGTGGTCATGATGGCCGTCGCCGCGTCGGTGCTGCCCTGTGCGTCAGCCGCCAGCTTGGCGGCGGCGGCAGGGATGCCACGGGCAAAGGGGTCGATGACCATCGGCTGGCCGATAACGCCGGTAGAAGAGGGCAGGACATCCTTTGCGTCGATGTTCAGCGCCTTGCCCACCAGCTCACAGCATTCCTCCGCCAGTGCCACGCCGTTGGCGGCGCAGGTGTTGGCGTTGCCGCTGTTGACCACGATGGCCTGTGCATAGCCGTCCGTCAGGTGGGCGCGGTCTACCTTGATGGGTGCGCCGCAGACCTTGTTGGTGGTGTAAACACCGGCGGCGGCGCAGCGGACGTCGGCCTTGATGAGCGCCAGATCGTACTTTTCACTGTGATTTGCCCGGATGCCGCAATGGACACCGGCTGCTGCAAAACCCTTGGGCGCGCAGATGCCGCCCGCAACTTCTTTATACTGCATAACACTTTTCCTTTCCCACAAACACTCCCTCAGTCACGGCATTCGCCGTGCCAGCTCCCTCATGGAGGGAGCCTTTGCGTAACCATCAGCTGCAAAAGCCTCCCTCTTCGAGGGAGGTGGATGCGAACACCGTGAGCAGACGAAGGGAGTTTTTTATTCCAACCCCTGGGTCTCCGGCAGGCCCAGCATCAGATTCATGCACTGGATGGCTGCGCCGGAAGAGCCTTTGCCCAGATTGTCGAACAGGGACACCAGCATCATCTGGTCGCCCGCTGCGTTGACGGTCATGTACAGCTCCATCCTGTCGCTGCCGGACAGGGCGTTGGAGTACAGACCATTCTCGGGAAGCGGCTCGTTGAGGGCGTGGACGGAAACGGTCGCACCCTCCTTGTAATAGTCCGCAATGCCTGCGGCCACCGCCTCGGCGCTGGTGCCAGCCAGCTTGAGGTCCAGCGGAACGAGGACCTGCATTCCGCTGTAATAATCGCACACCACCGGCACAAAGGCAGGGGTGTGGGCGAGGCCGCTGATCTTCTGCATCTCGGGCAGATGCTTATGGGCAAGGCCCAGGCCGTAGCTCTTGGGCGCATCCAGCTTGCTGTGAGCCGGACGGTCGGCGCTCTCGTACTCGGCGATCATCTTCTTGCCGCCGCCGGAGTAGCCCGAAATGCCGGTGCAGCTGAACGGATAGTCTGCCGGGGCCAGCCCCAGCTCCACCAGAGGCCGCGCGATGCTGATAAAGCCGCTGGCATAGCAGCCGGGGACCGCCACACGATACGAATTTTTGATCTTCTCTTTCTGGCCCTTCAGCTCCGGGAAGCCGTAGTCCCAGGCCGCGTCGGTGCGGAAGGCCGTGGAGGTATCCAGCACCCTGACGTCCGGGCGGAGCAGAGGCATGACCTCTTTGGAGGCCGCATCGGGCAGGCAGAGGAAGGCAAGGTCGGCGGAATTGATGACCTTCGCCCGCTCGTTCACATCCTTGCGGCCCTCAGCCGAGATGCTCAGCAGCTCGATGTCAGGCCGGGCGGCCAGACGGTCGGCAATGCGCAGACCGGTGGTGCCGGAAGAACCGTCGATAAAGACTTTTACGCTCATGCGTTTGCCGCCTCCCATGCGCCGAGCTGGACGCCTGCCAGCTCGATCTGCTTCTTGACGCTGGCCTCGCTGGGACCGCCGTAGCTGGTGCGGCCCTCGCAGCACTTGATGAGGTCGATGGCGTCGTAGATGTCGTTTTCGAACAGAGCGCTGTAGCCCTTGAACTCATCGAGGGTCAGCTCTTCGAGGGTCTTATCCTTGCTGATGCAGTCGGAGACCATGCAGCCGGTGAGCTTGTAGGCGTCGCGGAAAGGCATCCCCTTCTTGGTCAGATAGTCGGCGCAGTCGGTGGCGTTGATGAAGCCCTTGGCAGCGGCCCGGCGCATATTGGCGGGCAGGGTCTTCATGGTGTCCAGCATGGGAGTGACCGTTTTCAGGCAGAGCTCCAGCGTATCGACGGCGTCGAAGATGGCCTCTTTGTCCTCCTGCATATCCTTGTTGTAGGCGAGAGGGATGCCCTTCATCATGACCAGCAGGGTGTTCAGATCGCCGTAGACGCGGCCCGTCTTGCCGCGGATGAGCTCGGTGACGTCGGGGTTCTTCTTCTGGGGCATGATGGACGAGCCGGTGGTGAAGGCGTCATCCAGCTCGATGAACTTGAATTCCCAGCTGCACCAGAGGATGATCTCTTCGGACAGGCGGGACAGGTGCATCATGCAGATGGAGATGGCGTTTGCCAGCTCGATGCAGAAGTCACGGTCGGACACGCCGTCAAGGCTGTTGGGGCAGGGTGCCGCAAAGCCCAGTTTTTCGGCGGTGAACTGACGGTCCAGCGGGTAGGTCGTACCGGCCAGAGCGCCGGAGCCCAGCGGACACTGGGCGTCCATCCGGGCGGTGGCGTCCTCGAAGCGCTGCAGATCGCGCAGCAGCATCCATGCATAGGCCATCAGGGCGTGGCCGAAGGTGATGGGCTGGGCGCGCTGCAGGTGGGTGTAACCGGGCATGACGGCGGTGGTGTTCTCAGCGGCCTTCCTGCAGATGACCTTGACCAGCTCCACGATGTAAGCCTGCAGGGTGTGGCTGTAGTCCCGCAGAGTCAGGCGGATGTCCAGCGCCACCTGGTCGTTCCGGCTGCGGCCGGTGTGCAGGCGTTTGCCGGCGTCGCCGATGCGGGCGGTGAGGGTCTGCTCCACGAAGGTATGGACGTCCTCGGCGTTGGGGTCGATGGTGAGAGCGCCGGAGGCCAGGTCATCCGCGATGGAGGCCAGACCGCTCAGAATATCTTCGCAGTCCTTCTCGGAGATGATGTCCTGCTTTGCCAGCATGGCGGCGTGGACGCCGCTGCCGCGCATATCCTGCGCGATCATCCGCTGGTCGAAGCGGATGGAAGAGTTGAAGTCGTTGACGCGGGAATCGACCGCCTTGGAGAAACGGCCCTTCCAAAGTTGTTCTGCCATTGTTAAGTCCCTTTCATAAATCTCTCAGTCTCGCTTACGCTCGACAGCTCCCCTACCGAGGGGAGCCTCTGGCGAAGAGGGAAAGCTTTACGGTATGCCAAGGCCTCTCCTCGATAGGAGAGGTGGCAGCGCGTTAGCGCTGACGGAGAGGTTGTTCCTTAGAAACGGCAAAGCCGCCGCAGGGGAAAAAGCTCCCGCGGCGGTGCCGCCAGCAATGATGCCGGTAATTTGAGCCTTCAGCGTGAAAGTGTAAAAAACACGCCAAAGGGGATGGTAAGCAGGTTATTCCTTGACCTCGGGCCAGTTCTTGGACAGCTTTGCGCGCTCCTTGATGGACAGGCCAAACAGGTTGATGAAGCCGGCAGCATCTGCCTGGTTGTAATCCTCATCCTCACCGAAGGAGGCAGTCTGCTCGTCGTACAGGGTGTACGGAGAGGTGACGCCGGCGTTGATCATGTTGCCCTTGTAGAGCTTCAGCTTGACGTCGCCGGTGACGGTCTTCTCGAGGCTGTCGGCAAAGGCATCCAGAGCCTCGCGCAGCGGGGTGAACCACTGGCCGTTGTAGACGATGTCGGCGTACTTCTGAGCCAGCTGAGCCTTGAAGTGTGCGCTCTCCTTGTCCAGCGTGATGGTCTCCAGAACATTGATGGCCTTGTACAGGATCGCACCGCCGGGAGTCTCATAGACGCCGCGGCTCTTCATGCCCACCAGACGGTTCTCGACGATGTCCAGCAGGCCGATGCCGTTCTCGCCGCCCACCTTGTTCAGGTACTCGACCAGCTCGACAGCGCCCATCTCCTTGCCGTCAACGGCAGTGGGGATGCCCTTCTCGAAGTGGAGGGTGATGTAGGTCGGGGTGTCGGGTGCCTGCTCGGGGGAAACGCCAAGCTCCAGGAAGCCGGGCTTATTGTACTGAGGCTCGTTGGCGGGGTTCTCGAGGTCGAGGCCCTCATGGCTCAGGTGCCACAGGTTCTTATCCTTGGAGTAGTTGGTCTCACGGTTGATCTTCAGGGGGATGTGGTGAGCCTCGGCGTAGTCGATCTCCTCGTCACGGCTCTTGATGTCCCACTCACGCCAGGGAGCGATGATGGCCATATCGGGGCAGAAAGCCTTCAGGGTCAGCTCGAAACGCACCTGGTCGTTGCCCTTGCCGGTGCAGCCGTGGCAGATGGCGTCTGCGCCTTCCTTGATGGCGATGTCGGCCAGAGCCTTTGCGATGCAGGGACGTGCGAAGCTGGTGCCCAGCAGGTAGTCCTCATACTTTGCGCCGAACTTCAGGGTGGGGAAGATGTAGTTTTCGACGAAGTCCTTCTTCAGGTCGAGGACGTACAGCTTGGAAGCGCCGGTAGCCTTAGCCTTCTCTTCCAGACCGTCCAGCTCAGTACCCTGACCCACGTCGCCGGAGACAGCGATGACTTCGCAGTTGTTGTAATTCTCTTTCAGCCAGGGAATGATGATGGAGGTATCCAGACCGCCAGAGTAAGCCAGAACAACTTTCTTAATATCTTCCTTTTTCATGATGATCGCTCCTTTGTATAATACACTTTTTATACTTTTGTTTTCCGCCCGGGCATCCCTCCCGGGGCGCTCGACGTCTTGTCTTTCTGAGTACGCTTTTATTATACGCCAAGCGGTTTTTCCGTCAATGCAGAAAACCGCCAAACCTTGTGCAGATTTGGCGGTCCTTTTCTGTTATTTTGTATGTTTATGCACTATTTTCTAAATATATACAAATTTTATGCATTCTTAGTTTGTATATGCATGGCCGTATACAGTCCGGTTTATCCATTCTGTCCGCCGTCGGCACGGGGTTGACGGCCCAGTTCCGGCAGGGTGCGGCGTTCGTGTTTTTATTTATTCTTTTTCAGCCGTCCACCCGGCGCAGAGGGCCTCTTTCTGGGCCTTCGTCAGCTTTTTGAGGGCAATCTCCCGCCGGAGGGCGGCGGACTTGTCCGCACACGCTTCCAGGTAGGCAAAGCCCAGCGCCGTATGGGTGCGGGTATACTTTGCGCCTTTGCCGCTCTGATGGGCCTTGAGGCGGGCTTCCGGGTCGTTCGTCCAGCCGGTATAGAGCTGGCCGCCCGCGCAGCGCACCATGTAGACGTAAGCTGTCTTTTCCGGCTTCTCAGATGCGGCCATTGTTCTTCAGCACCTGACGGCAGGCGGCGAGGGCCGTCTCCTTGTCCCTGGCCGTGATAAGGAAGCGGCTGGCGTGGCAGAAGCTGATGCCCTCGATGCCGCTCTTCTGCTCGATGACCTCCTGCGACTGGCCGGCCCAGCTCTGGGGGAAGGGGAGCTTGGGCTTTTTGGTCTTGTGGTCGGTGACGCACTGGGCGCTCCAGCCGCCCCGCTGGCTGGGATAGATGACGAAAAGGGCGTCGGTCTTGTACAGCCCGTTCTTCCAGGGCAGATAGCAGGGCAGCACCACGATGCCGTCGCGGGAATTTTTGTAGGCCTGCTGGACCTTCTCGTCGGCGCGGTTGACGGCGTTGGCGCTCTCGATCTGGTTCTCCAGGATCTGCTTTGCCACAGCCACGGCCTTGAAGAAGCAGGCGTCCTGGTCCTCTTTCGAGTCCCACACGGGGTTGAAGAAGCCGATGGCGTCACAGAGGCTGTTCTGCTCGCCGGTATTGTCGTTCAGATCGAGGGGCTGGATGAAGTTCTCATCAATGAGCCGGGCCTGACGCTCGCCTACAAGGCCGGGGCCGAGCACCTGCCACAGCAGGCCGAAGGCCGCGTAAGGGATGCCGTTGGGGCGGGTCTCGCGGGGCTCCTGATGGTGGTCGAACATGCCAAAGCCGATGTCGTACACGATGCCGTCGAAGTCATCCGGCACCACGAAGCCGCGGGTTATTTTAATATCCGGGCGGAGGATCTGGAGCAGGGCAGTGGCGAACACGTCGTCGGCATGGAACTTGCCTGCGTGGGTAAAGCCGTTTGCGGGTATTTTCATAGGGGGTTCTCCTCATTCTCTCATGCATTCTGTTGCACACAGTATAGCACATTCCCGGGCGGCGGACAACAAAAAGGAGCCGCCGCATGACGCAGCAGCTCCCATATTCTACAGAAAAATTTCTCAGTGGTTGGCCTGTGCCGCTTCAAACTCTGCCTGCGTCAGGATCTGATAATCCGCAGGGATGTTGAAGAGATTCTGGTCCACCGTGGTGCTCGTGACGCGGTACTCCACGATGGTGCGGCCCTCGGCAGCATCGGTAACGACATACTTGAGGTCATCGCCCACCAGGCAGTAGGAAACGGTGGCCGTCTGGCCGTCGGCATCGGTGACAGTGTAGGACAGGGCCTCGCAGTCCTGACCGTTCACATTCACGGTGGTCACGGTGCAGGGGATCTCCTGTGCTTCGCCTTTGTCAGCGGAGACTGCCTCGCTTGCGCTCACAGTGGGTACTTCGCCCTTGACGGCCATCCTGGATGCATCGTCCACCAGATAGCCCTGACCGTCTTTCAGGATATAGACCAGACTGCCGGCGTCGCCCATATCCATCTTGATATAAGCGTTGCCGTTGCTGCGGGCTGCGATCATGGTCTGGGCGGTGCCATCGGGGGCAGTGGTGACGATCTCCTGATACAGCTCTGCGCCGGTGCGCTGTGCCAGTGCGTTGTTGATGCGGGTCTCAACGGAGTCGCCGGGAGCAGCCATGCACACCGGCATCAGCACGGCGGCCATCACTGCAGCCACCAGCAGAGAAGTAAGTTTCTGATACAGCTTCATAGAAAATTCTCCTGTCTTTCAGCTCATTTTGCAAAGGCGTTTTCCTCTTTTGCATTTGCACTATCTTACAACTTTTTCCGGGCCACTGTCAATCATCACATTTGCCCTCATGTCAAAAAACAGCCGCAGAGGCGTTTATTTCTCTCTGCGGCTGCGGTTTGTAAAGTTTTTGTGGAAATCACTTCCGGCCCTTGCGGCTGGTCTTGGTGACGGCGCGGGTGGGGATCTTGGTCACAGCAGTGGTGGGCTTGACCGCCGGGCTGAGGTTGGGCTTCGGGGTCAGGGCCTTGGTGGTGGGCTCGCCCAGAGCCAGCACCTGGGAAAGCGCGGCCTGTGCGGCGGCAGCATCGCCGTCGGTGACGGCCAGAACATCGGAGTAGAACTGCTCCATCTCCTCGCGGGTGGAGAAGGTGGCGACGTACATCTGGTTGCCCATCGCGCCGGAGAGGGCGTCGGGGATGCGGTCCACCATCTTGATGTTCTTCTGGTACTTCTGCATGATCTGCTCATGGCTGTACACGAAGTTCTTGCCGTCGCGGCGGCCGGCGAAGGGGCAGTAGTAGTGCTCGCCCACGGGCATATCGGTGCCGCCGAAGGCGATCATGTCGGCCCAGATCTTATAGACGTTGGTGGAGCGGGCGAAGTTTATCATATCGGGGGTGAAGCCGCCGCAGGGGCGCATATTGACTTCGAGGGCCACGATCTGGCCCTTCTCGCCCATGCTGGCCTGGTTCTCGGTCATCCGGAAGAACTCGAAGTGGACGAAGCGGCTCTTGACGCCGAAGCTCTTGACGACGGCACGGCCTGCGGCGCGGGTGTCCTCGGGTAGGTCCTTGATGATGTAGTAGATGGAGTTGTCGTTGTCGTTCACGATGTCCATGATGGACATGGGACTGACGTTTCCGGCCTCAAAGATGGGGTTGCTGGAGGCGTCGATGATGGCGTCGTAGCTGTTGACCTCGGCGCGGACGAACTCCTCCATGATGTAGGAGACGTCCGGGTGATTCTCGGCCTTGCAGGCGAGGAAGGTCTTCAGCTCTTCGTCATTGGACAGCTTGTGGGTATCGGAAGCGCCCACGCCGTTGTCGGGCTTGACCACCACGGGGTATCCCACCTGCTTGATGAAAGCCTTGCAGCCGTTGAGATCGTCCACCATGTGGTAGCGGGCGGTGGCGATGCCGGCCTTCCGGTAGTACTCCTTCATCTTGCTCTTGTACTTGATGCGGGGCATATCCTCGGTCTGGAAGCCGGAGGTGATGTGGAAGTCGGTGCGCAGGGCGGCGTCCCGCTCCAGCCAGTATTCGTTGTTGGACTCCAGCCAGTCGATGCGGCCATACTTGAAGATGAAGAAGGCCACAGCGCGGTAGACTTCGTCGTAATTTTCGAGGCTGCCGACCTTGTAGTACTCGTTCAGGCTGTCCTTCAGCTCCGGCTTCAGCTCATCGTAGGGCTGGTCGCCGATGCCCAGCACGTTCATGCCGTCGTTCTTCAGCTCCCGGCAGAACTGCCAGTAGTTCGTCGGGAAGTTGGGGGAGATAAAAATAAAATTCTGCATAATTTCGCGTCTTCTTTCCTTGAATATCCTCTCTTTGCTGCCTCCCGCAAAGAGACACTTCAAAAGCCTCTCCCTTTGGGAGAGGTGTCACCGCAGGTGACGGAGAGGGCAAGCACGGTAAAACAGCGCCGCCGCACAGCGATAAGCAGGCCCTTTGTCAGAGCGATGCTATCGCAGAGTCCTTTTGTCTCTTTTCAGCGTCCTTGCCCTCTCAGGCGCTCACGCGCCAGCTCTCCCAAGGGGAGAGCCTTTCGTCACCCCAAAATATACGGCATGTAATAAACCGCCTGCTTATACCACCAATCCCAGTCGTGCTTGACGTCGTGGCCCCACAGGTCCACCCAGACAGGGATGTTCTTTGCCTCAAAGATGCGCTTAAGCATCCAGGTGGTGTCGGGCTGCTCCCATGCGCCCTGACCGCAGCAGATGACAGCCTTCTGGTTCCGGTACAGCTCCATATAGGGGTGATCCTCCGGGAAGTTGCGCATATAGTCCACGGGAGAGTTCATATACACCAGCTCATCCATGTAGTCGCCGAAGCCGTAGTGGGCGGTGTAGATGCCGCTGAGGGCCAGACAGCCGCAGAAGATGTCGGGCCAGCGGAGGTAAAGGTTGACCGCATGGGTCGCGCCGAGGCTGCAGCCGAAGGCGATGACGCCGGGCAGGTCATCCCAGCCGTTGCGCTCCTTGGACAGATAGCGCAGCTTGGGGACAGCCTCGTCCACGATATAATGCAGCCACTGCTCATACCGGCGGATGCGCCAGTAAGGGTCGCCATTGGTGTCCGACCAGGTCTCCTTGTCCAGCGTGTCGATGGATATGACCATGAGCTGGCCCGACTCGATCCAGGGTGCAAGGGTGTCGGCCATGTGGAAGTCCTCGAAGTCGAAGAAGCGTCCGTCCTGACAGGGGATGTACAGCATGGGCCGTCCCCCGTGTCCGTAGACTTTGCACTCCATCTCCCGGCCCAGCGCCGGGCTGTATTCCTTAAAATACTGCATCTCCATATGCTTTCCTCCTCCGTTTGGTTCAATCAAGCTCGTACATCAGGGTATGGAACACGAAAGGCAGCTGCTTTTCCCAGCTGGCTTCGCTGTGGTCTCCACCCGGCACGACGCGGGCCGTCAGGTTGATGCCCCGGGCAAAGATCCTGCTGCACATCTCGCCGAAGCCTTTCCGCATCCCGTCGTGGTTGCCCATCTCTCTGGAGCCGTAATCCATGTAGAGCACGGTACCCGGGGCCAGCTTGCAGCGGCCCACCAGCGCCGTCAGCGCCTCCGGAGCCACCCACAGCGAGGGCGAGAGCGCCGCCGCACGGCCAAACACGTCGCTGTACTGCAAAAGAGCGTACAGACTCATGAGGCCGCCCATGGAGCTGCCGCCGATGAAGGTATGAGCCCGGTCGGGCTGGGTGCGGTAGTTGGCATCGATGCAGGGCTTGAACTCGTGGACGAACCAGTTCAAGGTGTCCTTGCCTTTGCCGTCGAAGTGGCCGTACTGCTTATCGTCGAAGCGGTAGGGCGAATACTCCACCAGACGCTCATTGTTGGCACCGGCGTTGCACTCCACCGCCGCCACGATGAGGGGCGTATCGGTGTAGTCCAGATAGTCGGCCACGCCCCAGCTCTTACCGTAGGTGGCGTCCTCGTCGAAAAACACGTTCTGCCCGTCTAACATATACAGCACCGGATACCGCCGGTCCGGGTCAGCCTCGTACATGGTGGGCAGATAGACATAGGCCCGGCGCTCTTCTTCGCCGCCCACAGCGGGGTAGCGGATGCTCCACTTCTTTATCATCTTTTCATTCCCTCTCGTTTTTCAGGTGTACTTTAAGTGTATCACCCGCGGCAGAGAATTGCAATCCGCACCGGATACAGCAAACGCCGCCGGGCGTACAGCCGGGCGGCGTTCATAAGCCTTTCGTCTCTTAGTACTTCTTCTCCACAGGGACGATCCAGCCCTTGGTATCGGGGATCTTGCCCCACTGCATACCGGTCATGGTGTCATAGAGCTTCTGGGTGACAGGGCCGATGCTGCCGTCGCCGATGTAGGCGTGCTCACCCTTCCAGACCAGCTCCTTGACGGGGGAGACGACAGCGGCGGTGCCGGTGCCGAAGACCTCTTCCAGCTTGCCGTCGCGGGCAGCCTGCATGATGTCGGCGATGGCCAGCTTGCCCTCGACGACCTCATAGCCCCAGTCCTTCAGCAGCTCGATGCAGCTGCGGCGGGTGACGCCGGGCAGGACGGTGCCGACGGTGGCGGCGGTGTAGACCTTGCCGTCGATCTTGAACATGATGTTCATGCTGCCGACTTCCTCGACGTACTTCTTCTCGACGCCGTCCAGCCACAGCACCTGAGCGTAGCCCTGCTCCTCAGCCAGCTCGCCGGCCTTGATGGAAGCAGCGTAGTTGCCGCCGCACTTGGTGAAGCCGGTCAGACCGGGAGCGGCACGGATGTACTCGTCTTCGACGTAGATGCGCACGGGGTTGATGCCCTCGGCGTAGTAAGCGCCCGACGGAGCGCAGATGATGCAGAAGATGTAGTGCTTGGAAGCGTGGACGCCCAGACCCACATCGTTTGCGAACACGAAGGGACGGATGTACAGGGAAGCGCCGTCAGAGTGAGGCACCCAGTCACGGTCCACATCCACCAGAGCCTCGACGGCCTGGATGTAATCCTCAACAGGGATCTTGGGGATGCACAGACGGTCAGCAGAGTCCTGCATACGCTTTGCGTTGCACTCGGGGCGGAACAGCTGGATGGTGTCATCCGCAGTGCGGTAAGCCTTCATGCCCTCGAAGATCTCCTGTGCATAGTGGAACACGACCGTAGCGGGGTCCAGCGGGAAGGGTGCGTAGGGGACGATGCGGGCGTCATGCCAGCCCTCGCCCTCGGTGTAGTCCATAACGAACATATGGTCGGTGAACTTCTTGCCAAAACCCAGCTTAGACTCGTCCTGCGGCTTTTCCTTCGGGCAGGTAGTACGAGTGATCTTGATGTCCAACATGATAAATTTCCCTCTTTTCTGATCTCACACAGCGCCGCGCGGGCTGCACGCCCTGCGCCAAATATGCCGAATGTTGTTTTCTATTATAATGCCGTGAAACGGATTTGCAAGCAACCGAAAAATGTTTCATCTTTGGGGCAGTCAAGTTGCCACAAATTATGACCTTATCGGTGTTCAAAAGCGGAAAAACATGGTACAATAGAGTGTATATGTAGATTTTTCGCCAAAAGGAGCTTGCGTTATGATACAGGGTGTTATTTTTGATATGGACGGGCTGATGTTCGACACCGAGCGCATCTGGAACATCTGCTGGGAGCCGGCACTGGCAAAATTCGGCCTGCCCTGCAAGGACGGCCTCTCGCAGGCTGCCCGCGGCACCACCAAGGCCGGCAGCTGCGATGTGCTGCGGCGCTTCTACGGCGAGGACTGCCCCGCCATGGGCATCGTGGAGGAGCTGTACCGGCTGGCCTATGAAGCCTTCAACAAGCCTGTCCCCAAAATGCCCGGCCTCGACGAGCTTCTGGCCTGGCTGGACGAACATCACATCCCCATGGCGGTGGCGTCTTCCAGCCCCATGACCGTCATCGAGGGACATTTGGAACACTGGGGCCTCGGCCATTACTTCAAGGCCGTCATCTCGGGCGAGCACCTGACCCGCTCCAAGCCCGCGCCGGACATCTTCCTGCTGGCGGCGCAGAAACTCGGCACCGAGCCTGCAAAGACGATGGTGCTCGAGGACAGCTACAACGGCGTCCGGGCCGGCGCGGCAGGGGGCTTTGTCACCGTGATGGTCCCCGACCTCTCGCCCGCCACCGACGAGATGCGCAGGATCTATACCTGCGAGTGTGCTTCGCTCCACGAGGTGCGCAGAAAGCTTGAAGACGGAGAACTATGAGCCGCGGCAGACCGCACCACTTGTGAAATTTCAACAGTTCATCCAGCTTTTCACCGTCCTTCTCACAGCCATCCTGATCAGCCTGTTTTTCGGTGTCCTCGTGCTGGTGGGCAAGATACAGGGTACGGCCCGGGTCGTCAACTATGCCGGCCTCGTGCGCGGCAAGACCCAGCGCATCGTCAAGCCTCTGGACGCCAAAAAGCTGGCAAAGAGCATCCGGGAGGCTGTACAAAACAAGCAGTAAAGGAGACATTCTCATTAACGACAAACAATGCCCACCCACTGTGGTTTTTCCACAGATGGGTGGGCATTCTGCATTTTCAGACCGGCTGGAAGCCCTTTTTCGATGATCTCGCTGGGATGTGACCACGGCAGGCTGTTCAGCAGCCCACCATGATAGCAATGATCTCGTTGTTGGTCTCCTTCATGCCCTGCTTGCCAAGACGGCCCACATTCTTGAGGGAGTTTTCTACGCCCTTGGCCACAATACCGTCACCAGCGCGGAACTGATTGCCGCGGATGTACATATTGTAGCCCAGCAGACCGGCCTCCACCGCAGTTGCGATCTTTGCTGCGCAGGAGGCCTTGGCGCCATCGCAGATGACGCCGGAAACCACGGCCAGTGCGTTGACGACCGTATGGATGACGGCATCATAGTCACCGCCGCAGAGATAGGCGATACCGGCACCCGCACCAGCGCCCGCGCTGATAGCGCCGCAGTAGGCAGACAGGCGGCCAATGGGGGTCTTTTCGTGGATGGTGGTCAGGTTGGAGAGGGTCAGCGCCCGCAGAAGCTTTTCGTCACTCACGCCCAGCTCCCGGGCATAGACGATGACCGGCACCGAGGTGGTAATGCCCTGATTGCCGCTGCCGGAGTTGATGACCACCGGCTGCTCACAGCCGTTCATGCGGGCATCGGAACCGGCTGCGGCGTATGCCTTGGCACGGACTCTTACATCATTGCCCTCCATATCCAGCAGCACACTGCCGATGTTGGCATCGTAGCTGCCCCGCAGACCCTCCTCGGCAATGGCCATGTTGCACCGGATCTGCGGTTCCAGAATGGAACGGACATCCTCCACGTCCACCGTGTTGGCAAAGTCCCAGATATGTTCCATATCCAGCAGGCTGCGGTCGGTCAGGGTCTCCTCGCTATCTCCGTGTACCGGAATGTCCACCAGTACCTCGCCGTCCTTTTCCACATGGACGATATTGGTGTGGAACACCGCAATGCGCACCTGTGCGGAATGCTCACCCTTCCAGACCGTGAGGATGATGTCAAAGGTGACGCCATTCTCAACGTGCCGCACCTTGATATCCGTCTGGTCAAGATATGCGCGGATGGCTTTGGTCTGCTCCGGGGTCACATCGGCAATGACCTCCAGCTTCTTTTCCTGCTTGCCGGCCACGATGCCCGCAGCAGCGGCGGCTTCCAGACCCTTCATGTTATCCGTGTTGGGTACGATGACCGACTTGTAAATTGTGAGTAGTCCCAATTTATTCGTTGAAAATTCTCTGTTCTGCCAAAAGCGGTCCCTTTTTGTAAAAACAGGACGGATCTGCCACGCAGCTCCGTCCCAAAGCGTATAGAACTATCTCCACGCAAAAAAGGCTGCCGCACAGCGCACTGTGCAGCAGCCTCCGGGTACTTATTTTGTTTTGCGGAGAGAAAACGCTCAGAATTCCAGCGTGATGAAGGGACGGTTCTCCTTGGGCATGGAGACCGTGGTGGTGACCGCCAGCACCTGATTCCCGTGATATAAGAAGGTATCCCAGCTGAACAGCTTCTCCGGCGGCGCGTTCAGCAGAGAAAGCTCCATATCCGAGGTAAGGGGCGTGTCCACAAAAATGCGGATGTGGGTCGGCTTTTCATTGAAATAGCGGCAGATATAATCGTGCAGGAAAAAGGTCTTCAGCGCCTCGCAGTCAAACGTGTGATCCTTGCACACCGACAGCGGGACATAGCTGTAATCCACCTCATCCACCTCGCTGCTCACATCCACACAGCGAACGATCTTATAGACATAGGGGTTTTCTGCCGTCAGACCCAGCTTCTGGCACAAAGCAGCATCCGCCTTGATGACCCCATGCTCCAGCAGGCGGTGCGGCTTGTTGTTGGAGTGTTCAAAGGGTGCGATCTTGATGCCGCCGGAAAATGCCATGGGGCTGGAAAAGGACTGGCCCGGGACAAACCGGACAAAGGTACCCTTGCCCTGCACCCGCTCCACGATGCCGCTGTTGGCCAGCTCCTTAACGGCAGTATTCACCGTCAGGCGGCTGACATCAAACTGTCTGGCAAGCTCGATCTCTGAAGGGATCTTGTCCCCGGCCGTGTACTCTCCGGACTCGATCTTTTGCAGGATATAGTTCTGGATCTGAACGTATTTGGGCGCATAGGAGTAGTTCTCGTCCGCCATAATCTTTCCTCTCTTCCCATCTCCTGTCCGCTCTTTCACAGCTTGCAGACAGACAAAACTCTCTATTCATGCAATCGGTCAGCATACAGACAGGAGGAAGTGAAAAAAGAAGATCAATCGTTGGAATGTGCGGCCTCGATAAAGGCGCGCAGTTCCTCATCATAGGTATTGGTTGCCAGCGAGCAGTCCGGTGCCAGCACAAAGGGGATGTCCTTCATCCGCTTCAGGGTATTGCGGGTCAGCGCAGCGATCTCTTCGGCCTTGTGCTGACCGAACAGCCGCTCGTCACAGCCGCCCATCGGAGTGATGGACTTGTCCAGCCACTGGGGTGCGGTGTCCAGCTTGGGGTTGCCGGTAGCGCTCTCGGGCCAGTGCAGGATGTCGATGGGGTAGTGCGCAAAATACTCCGGGTTCACCTCAAGGCCGCAGGCATGGACCATGATCTTGCAGGGCTTCAGCGCCTCCATCATCTGCAGATCATAGGGTTTGACAAACTCTTCCCACTCCTCCTTGGTCAGGTAGGTGGAGCGGGACAGGCCGGTGGCACCGTAGAACACACCGTACAGGCCTGCATCCTCGATGAGGTGCTTAGAATAATCGGCCATCGTATCGGTGATGTTCTGCAGGGTCTTGTGGATCAGCTCCGGCTGCTCGTGCATCAGAGTCATCATCAGGTCGTCACGGCTTGCGGCGCGGTAACGGCCAATGGGGTTGACGGCGCACAGCTTCTGCAGGACGCTGGTGGGACACATCATGGTCTGGAACATGGGGATGTCCTCGTTCAGACCAGCCTTCATCTTCTGAATGACCTCGATCTGCTCTGCAAACACACCCTGATCGCCCGGCAGCACCGTGATCTTTTCCAGATCCGCCACACCGCCAATGGGACCCTTTACCACCTTGGGCAAAACGCCCTCGTAGTCGTTGTAGTCGAACTGACCGCCCCATGCCTCCTCATAGTAGGAAGCACGCGGCTGCAGCTTGACATAGTCCCAGTCGTAGGTGTTCTGCCATTTCAGCATCGTTTCTACAAAGAGGTCCGCGCCGCTGTGCTCGTTCTCGGTGAAATGACGCCATGCCGATACCGGCGGACGGTCTGCCAACTCATGGTTCAGAACTGCTTCAAATCTTTCTTTTTTCGTCCACATAGTAAAACTCTCCGTTCGTTTTTTGGTTTCTCAGGTTGATAAGTTGCCAAACAACGAGAAAGAGTTCTGTATGCTATTCATTTGTATCATAGCATACTTTTGCTTTGGGGGCAATGATTATTTCGTAGTTTCGTCACCTGCCTTCTTATTGCTGCGGTTGTTATAAACATAGACCATAACAGAAGCGGCTGCCACCAGTGCGCCGCCGATCACAGAGGTAAATTTTACCGGCTCGCCCAAAATAAAGAAGCCCAGGATCATGCTGAAGATGATGCCGGAGTAGTTGTAAATGCTGATCTCCGAGGCCGGAGCAAAGCGATAGGCATAGGTGATAAAGGCCTGTCCCAAAGAGCCGAACACGCCAATGAGCAGCAGCAGCACCGCCTGCTTGAAGCTGGGCACCACAAAATCCTTCAGCATGAAGGGGATAGAAGCAATGGCGCTGAAGGTGGAAAAGTGCATCATGACCGTCAGGCCGTCCACCTTGCCCTTAAAGAAGGAGAGAAAGGTGTAGGCGACGCCGGAGGTCACGGCCGACAAAAATGCCACCACCAGCGGGAAGGGGTTAGACTCAAAGCTGGGGCGGAACACGATAAAGGCACCCACCATGGAAAGTGCCAGCGCCGGGATCTGGATCTTGGGCAGCTTTTCTTTCATAAAGATGACGGCCAGAATGGTGACCCAGATAGGGGAAGTTTTGTTCAGGATCGTCACATCACCCTGCGCCGCATGGCTGGAGGCATAGAACAGGGTGATCAGGCCCAGAAAGCCAAAGAACGACCGCCCGAACAGATAGGGCTGATACTTGGCCGGGCCGAACAGCGAGCCCTTTTTGCGCAGAATGATGATTGCCGAAACGATCAGCACGAACGAATTCCGCATGAAGATCTGCTCCATCGTGGGGATCTCGCGGCTCAGCCGCACCACCACCTGCATGGATGCAAAGCACAATGCAGACAAGATCATATAAAGAGCACCTTTTTGTCTCTGAGTCATTGAATATCTCCTTAACCTGTTTCTATCCAAAGCGGCATTCGAACGCTTTTCGCCGTGATGCCTTGTTGTTTCCATGTTCGATTATATACTTGTCTTGATGTCTTGTCAATATGAAACTTCATCTTTTCCGTCTTGAATCTTCTGGAGATAAGTCTCACTCTTTCCGCAGCCGCGCAGCCATGGCTTACAAAACAAAAAAGCCATGAAATTTTTCGATCCACAGCTTCCACGGTAGACATTCCTACGCGTTGGAACCCGCGGGCTAAGCAACAGCCCACTGGGCTGATTGCTTGCGGCGCTATGCGCCGCCGCCCTGTTCGAGCCCCTTCCATCGTGCTGACAAAAAGAAAAACCAGAACACAAACGTGTTCTGGTTTTTCTTGGTGCGATGGAAGGGACTCGAACCCCCGGCCTACTGATTCGTAGCGCACGCCGGGCGATTCCCTCAATTTTTGGAAGTTACGTTTTATCGTTATTTTATTGCGAAGCATCGCAGGTTTTGAACTTCGAGTTTCTGCACCCTTTGTCCGATTTTGCAACGATTTGCACCCTTTGCACGTTTTGAAACCGTGCAAAAACCGTGCAGAAACCGTGCACTTACTCCCAGACAAATGAAAAATCGATTTATCCGACAACGACTTGACGGCATTGGTTCGAGTGACCGCACACCAAAAATCAAGTCTTGGAGGATACTATTATGACAAAATTGCTTTCCTGCCGCTACAACATGGACACTAACCGGGTGGAAGCCCTGTTCGCGGATGGCTCCACCGTTGCCATCGACTGCATCGCCGTGGAGGACGAGTACGGCAACGCCCCGGCACAGCGAGCAGAGCTGGACTGGCTGCTCTATAACAAGCCCTTGGAGTATGCACAGATAGTGCTGAAAGGGGAGATGGGGCACTACCTATCGCTGGGATGTGACCATGGCAGGCTGGAGGACTGAGCCGCAGAAAACGCGCGGCAAAATGCTAATCGCGCGGCGCGCGTTTCGGCGCGCGATTAACGATTTCCGTTTTTATCGAATTGCAGTCATTTTTCGTTCATTCTTGATGAAATCGCGCGTTCCTTTGCGCGTAATAATCGCGCGGCGCGCGTTTTTATCGCTGATTTTCTTTTAAGCAGTATCTTCTTCCGCGCCCTGCTCCTTTTACTTCAATCTTCCCTTCTTCTACAAGCTTTCGGAGAATACGGTATGCCTGATCTTTTGTGTATCCACACAGTTCTTGTGCTTTCTGATTCGTAATCGACGGCTTATGCTTCAGATATTCGAGAATCCGATCCTTTGCCTGAATCTGGCTGACCGTCTTATCCTGCACATAGGCCACATCGGTTTTCACCGTTTCGTAGACCTTGAGGGACAGCATATAGGTCTTGCCGTTGAGTTCCAGAAGCCCTTCGTCCCGGAGAGCGTTCAGAACCTTGTGGGCATTGTCATCGGTTTCCTGAATCGTCTTTGCCGCCTGCTTCAGGGTGATTTTCTGGTGCTCCCGGAGATAGTGCAGAATCATCAGCTCCGACAGCGTGAACATCTTGGACCGCTTATCCTGCGTCTCTGCGATAAAACGCACGAAGTTCTGGTTTTCCATCGTGCTGCGAAGGGTCAGCCGCACGGAGTTTGGCGTACTGGCGTACTCCGGGTAGGGTTTGCCCTCGGTAAGCATACTCTGGAACATAATATCCACGCCCTGCCCGGAACGCTGCACATACTTCAGGTGCTGAAGGGTCATGGCGACCAGCTTATTCCGGGGAATGGACTGGTGGGTGATGATGTTGCTTTCGTTGATGTCCCCCGGAAAGCCGCCGGGGTTCTCAATCACGATCTTTGTGGGGTAGTGCTTGACGTAGATCGGTGCCATGTCCTCATAGGAGCGGTGCGCCAGCGCATTCAGCAAAGCCTCCTGAAAAACCGCTTCGGAGAAATCGTACACCTCCAGCCGGAACAGTCCCACCTGCACATTGGTCAGACGATTATAGGTGCGGATGCGCTCGGTCAGCTTATCCAGAATCGAGATCACCGGCTCCTGCATATCCATGCGGTTGTCGTATTCCGTCTGCGCTTCGTCGCTGTAATGGAGGTAGATCACCTCTGCCTGCGGCAGCAGCCGTGCAATGGAGGCTGCCTTGCCCACAAACAGCAGCCCTGCCACTGTCACACGCACTTCGTCCTTGTCCATGCGGATCAGGTTCAGGTTGTCCAGAAAGGTGGTATCTGCCAAGTCCGGCAGGGCAGAGCCTGCATCCCGAATCCGCAGCTTTTCTTTCAGGCGGTACACTTCCAGCAGGTCAATGTCGCTTTCGGTTGCGCCCTCCACGATCTTTGCCGAAAAATCCGGGTTATCGGCAGGGGAGTACACATCGTTTGCCGGATAGTCGGGCTTTGTCACGTTCCCCAGCCGTCTGTAATAGATGCCGCCGGTGGTGGCAACATGAGAATTGGATTTCTCCACCGATACCACCAGCACCACACCGTCAGAGGTTTCCACCGGCTCAATTTCGGTAAACAGGCTGGGCCGGGTCATATCGTAGATAGCTTCCATCAGTGCCTGCGGGTCGCTCTTGGGGCAGCCCGTAATGGTGCCGTCATCTTCCACGCCAAACAGCAGAACGCCGCCCTTTGTATTTGCCAGCGCAACCGCACTTTTCACCGCAAGGTCTTTCCGCTGCCGGTAGTCCTTGCACTTCACCCACGACTTAAACTCCTGCCGAGTGCTTTCCCCGGCAGCAATCATTTTGCGGAGTGCTTGTTCGGTCATGGTTGGGGCCTCCTTTTTCTTAAAATTAAAACAGGAGCTTTCTTTTAATTCCTCAAATCTATTTGGCTTATAGCTCTTACCCACCCCATAATCTGCTCCGCGTTGGGGCCAATATCAAATCATCCGTGGTTCTATCACTGTCGATGGTCAACCTGCTTTACTGCTTTTTCTCGCCCTCTAATTTTATTGTATCACAAAAGACCAGTGATTCAAGTGATTTGACACGATGGTCGCCTTTATCCAAAATATCCAACGCACTCATGACGCAGTCATCTCTTCTAGCCCGTAGAGAATTCTTTCGAACGTCACCTCATTACAAATCCGCCCCAATACGCTCGTTTCGTGATTTTGAACAAAGAGCCTCCCCCAAAAACCATCAAAAGGTAGAATTGCACAAAACATCTTTACAAAGTTGTCGAGTTTTGCTATAGTTCACTTAGCGAACAACCGAACAGTTGAGTTGATATTCTCCCGCTGGCCATCAACATTGGTAAGAAGAGGCAGCTGCGCTTAAGCTGTCCTTGACGATAGAAAAAGGAGGCAATTCTATGAAGATCACAAAAGTCGAGGTGTTCCGCCTGCCGACTGCGAACAGCAAGCAGAACAGCCCCATCGGATGCCGGATCCATACAGACGTTGGCATCTGCGGCGACGGTGAAGCCGGCATGGCCTACGGCGTTGGTGGTTCCGGCGCGTTTGGCATGGTCTGCGATCTGGCAGAGCTGATCATCGGTATGGATCCGCTTCGCACCGAGTTCATCTGGGAGACCATGTACAAACGGACGTTCTGGGGCCAGAACGGCGGCCCGGTCGTCTTCTCCGGCATCGCAGCCATCGATGTAGCTCTGTGGGACATCAAAGGCAAGTATTTCAATGTTCCCTGCTACCAGCTGCTGGGCGGCAAGGTTCGCGACAAGCTCCGCACCTACGCAAGCCAGCTGCAGTTTGGCTGGGGCCAAGTGGGCGTTTCCGAACACCTGTGGGCTGTGACCCCCGCGGATTACGCACACAACGTCAAGCTGGCACTGGACGAAGGCTTTGACGCGATCAAGATCGATTTCTTTGATCGTGATGAAGAAGGTAAGCCCCTCAACTTCCTGGACACCACCGGCCTGCTGACTCCAAAACAGCTGAAGATGGTAGAATCCCGCATGAAAGCCGCCCGTGAAGCCGCCGGCGACGATGTAGACATCATCATGGAGAACCACTCCTACCCCGATGCGCTGGGAGCTGTGCAGCTGGCAAAGCTGGCAGAAAAGTATAACATCATGGCCTTTGAGGAGCCCAACACGCCCACCACCCAGACCGTTGAATACATTGCCAAGTACAGCTCCGTGCCCATCGCAAACGGTGAGCGTCTGTACTCTCGCTGGCAATATGCAGAGTACTTCAAGAAGAACCTGCTTCAGCTGGCTCAGCCCGATATCGGCAACTGCGGCGGCATCACCGAGGTCAAGAAGATCTCCGATATGGCCCATGCTTACGATGTGGGCATCCAGGTCCACTGTGCAGGCAGCCCGCTGACCACCAACGCTGCCCTGCATCTTGAGTGCACCCTGCCCAACTTCCTGATCCACGAGCACCACACCTGCAACCGCATGGATACCTCTGTGGGCTTGACCAAGTACAATCTGCAGCCGGAAAACGGCTACTTCACCGTTCCCGATCTGCCTGGCATCGGCAATGAGTTCCTGCAGGAAGCCATTGACCGCGCAACGCTGTACAAAGTGATCGAGTAATCGGTCGCTCAATAACACTAAAAAGAAAAGGAGCTGTCACCATGGCGATTCACGTTGTAAAAGAACCCGTCCCAAAACCAGGTACCCTCGGTAGGACCGAGCTCTATGCACTGGCCATCGGCCAGGTCATCGGTGCAGGCGTCATCACTCTGATCGTCCCTGCCATCAAAATGACTGGTTACTCCGCATGGCTGGCGTATTTCGTGGCGATCCTGATGGGATTTGTCATGATCCTTCCTTTCGTTTTCATCTCTTCCACTCTGCGTCTGGGCGGAGGCAACTACTCCATGCTGTGCGATCTGTCCAGTCCGCGGACATCCGGCGTTTTCGCCTACATGTACCTCACCCAGTGCCTGTCGCTCTCTCTGTTCGGTGCATCCGCTGCCGCTTACCTGGGCGACATCATCCCGGCCCTGAACTCCCATTGGGCAAGGGTCATTGTGGGCGTTACGCTGCTGACCTTCTTCTACGTCGTCAACCTGATGGGCGTTGACATCATGGCAAAAGCACAAAAAATGATGACTTGGCTTCTGATCGCAGCCCTCATCCTCTTTGCGATCGTCGGTATCTTCAAGATGAAGCTGCCCATCTTCGATTTCAGCGACCCCAACTTTGCCATCAATGGCTGGGGCATCACCTTCAACAATGGTCAGATCAGCGGCGGCTTCCTCGGTGCAGTCCTGCTGTTCGTCTACTCCACCCAGGGCTACTACATGACCACTGCTTATGGCCGTGACTCCAAGGATGCCCGCAAGGATATCCCCTTTGTCCTGCTGCTCTGCGTGCCCACCCTGTGCATCCTGTATGTTGGCGTTGCCATGGCAGGCGTTGGCGTAATGAGCGTGGAAGAGTACGGCAACTCCACTACCTTGGTATTCGCTGCTCAGCGCATCTTCCCCACCTGGCTGTTCTACTTCTTCATCATCGGCGGCCCCATCATGGCTCTGCTTTCCACCCTGAACTCCAGCTTTGCCTACAACTCCATCACCATCGGTCAGTCCTGTGATGATGGCTGGCTGCCCAAGAGCTTCGGCAAGAAAAACAAGAGCGGTGCCCGCCCCTACATCCTGACCTTCATGTATGTCGTCGGCATCATCCCCATCGTCTTTGGTCTGTCCATCACCACCATCACCAATATGGTCCAGCTGATCACCTCTGCATTCGCCATCCTGAATTTCACAGCTGAGATCAAGATGCCCAAAAAATATCCCGATGCCTGGAAGCAGTCTCGCTACCATGTGCCCGATGGCTTGTACTACACCATCTGCTGTGTTTCTCTGGCGCTGTTCCTGGTCGTTCTGTGGAAGAGCCTGCTCTCCATGAACATCGGCCTGGCTGTCATCAACGTTGTGGTCATCGTCATCGCCGGCCTCATCGGCTTCTGGCGCTCCAAGACGGGCAACATCGAGATCCACACGTCCGTATGGGCTGAGGATTACCAGGAAGCCGCAGAATCCTGAGTTCTTCTCTTTTTTACACTTTGTCACTTTTTCCCATCATACCATCTTCCTTAAATCTTATCCGCACCCTCCCAAACAGCAGAGGGTGCGGATAAGGGATGGAAGAGACTCTTGATTCAGAACCATTCGGAGCCAAAGCTCCGACGGAATAAGTTCAAATCACAATTAGAATGGAGGTTCCACGTATGAAAATCACGAGTGTCGAATGTTATCTGGGCACTGGCGCGATCGGCGGCTTTGTTACCATGAAGATCAACACCGATTCCGGCATTTATGGCTGGGGCGAGGCGGGCCTAGCTTACGGCAAGTCTGCGGAAGCTGCATTTGGCCAGTGCCAGGATTTTGGCAAACTGATCCTCGGTATGGATCCGTTCAACACAGAGGAGATCTGGGAGCACCTGCATCGCCACACTTTCTGGGGTATGGGCGGCGGCGTCGTTATTACCTCCGCCATGGCTGCGATCGATATCGCCTGCTGGGATATCAAGGGTAAGGCTCTCGGTGTTCCCGTTTACAAGCTGCTGGGCGGCAAGACCAACGATAAGCTCCGCGCATACGCTTCTCAGCTGCAGTTCGGCTGGCGAAAGGATATTGAGGCCAAGGACGGCCTGACTTTGCTGTATGACCCGAAGGATTACTACCGTGTCGTCAAAGAAGCGGTTGACGAGGGTTACGACGCGGTCAAGATCGACCCGGTTTTTGCTCCCACCGAGCCTGCCCCCATGGGCGATGTTATGGCCACCCAGGGTACCCAGATCCGTGGCTGCTACCGCGAGCATGACCTGAAGCGTTCTGTTGAGCGCATCGCAGCAGCCCGCGAGGCCGGCGGCCCCGACATGGACATCATTGTTGAGATCCACTCCCTGCTGGATGCCAACACCTCCGCAGAGCTGGGCAAGGCCCTGGAGCCCTACCGCATCATGTACTACGAAGAGCCCACGATGCCCTGCAACGCCGATATGTTCAAGCATATCAAAGAGAAGTCCGGCCTGCCTCTGGCAACGGGCGAGCGCAGCTACACCCGCTGGGGCTTCCGTCAGTTCTTTGAGGATCGCACCCTCAACGTCATCCAGCCCGATCTGGCCAACACCGGCGGCATCACCGAGACCAAAAAGATCTGCGATATGGCGCAGGTTTACGACATCGGCGTCCAGATCCATGTCTGCGGCGGCCCCATCGCTACCGCTGCTGCTCTGCAGCTGGAAGCAACCATTCCTAACTTTGTCATCCACGAAGAGCACAACGCCAATCTGACCAGTGCCTTTGTGAAGGGCGGAAAATATTACTACGCTCCCAAGGACGGCTATTACACCGTTCCCGAACTGCCCGGCATCGGTCAGGAAATGAGCGAGTTCTACATTGCCAACGCAAAGAAGGTCGTAATTGAATAACCTTTCTCCTCATTCTCACCACAATCCATTATTTGGGAAGGAGCATCTATTATGAAAATCACGAGTGTTGAGTGTTATCTGGGCCAGTTCATCACTATGAAGATCAACACCGACGAAGGCATTTACGGCTGGGGCGAGGCCGGTTTGGCATACGGCAACAGCTTTGAGGCAGCATTTGGTCAGTGCCAGGATTTTGCCAAGCTGATCATCGGCATGGACCCGTTTGATACCGAGAAGATCTGGGAGCACCTGCATCGCCACACCTTCTGGGGCATGGGCGGCGGTGTTGTCATCACCTCCGCTATGGCTGCCATCGATACCGCTTGCTGGGATATCAAGGGCAAGGCTCTCGGCGTTCCCGTCTACAAGCTGCTGGGCGGCAAGACCAATCCGAAGCTCCGCGCCTACGCTTCTCAGCTGCAGTTCGGCTGGAGCGACCTGATCCAGAAAGATAACAAGGGCGAGGCTCTCGGCCTGCTGTTTGACCCGAAGGATTACTACGAGGTGACCAAAAACGCCCTCCGCGATGGCTACGATGCCATCAAGGTAGACCCCGTCTTTGCCCCCACCGATCCCGACACCCCGCTCGAAAAGATCTGGGGCAGCCAGGGCACCCAGATTCGCGGCTGCTATCGTCAGCACGACCTGCAGCGCTCGGTAGAGCGCATTGCAGCCTGCCGTGAGGCCGGCGGCCCCGATATGGACATCATCGTTGAGATCCACTCTCTGCTGGACGCCAACACCGCCGCCGAGCTGGGCAAGGCTTTGGAGCCGCTGCACATCATGTACTTTGAGGAACCCACCAGCCCCGAGAACCCCAGCAACTTCCGCCACATCAAGCAGAAATGCGACCTGCCTCTGGCAACGGGTGAGCGCAGCTACACCCGTTGGGGCTTCCGGCAGTTCTTCGAGGACCGCACCCTCTCCGTGATCCAGCCCGATCTGTGCAACACCGGCGGCATCACTGAAACCAAGAAGATCTGCGATATGGCTCAGGTCTATGATATGGGCGTTCAGATCCATGTCTGCGGCGGCCCCATCGCTACCGCCGCTGCTCTGCAGGTCGAAGCTGCGATTCCCAACTTCACCATTCATGAGGAGCACAACGCAAACCTGAAGAACATCTTCATCCAGGCCGGCAAGTACTATTACAAACCCGAGAACGGTTACTACACCGTGCCCGATCTGCCCGGTATCGGCCAGGAAATGACCGACGAGTTCCTGGCAACCTGCCGCAAGGTCGTCATTGGCGGCTAAATCAGTCCCAAACGCCCCCAACGCAAAGATAAAATACAGATCCACCAAGTCAGTCATTGGTCATAATCTCTAAACAACGGAAAATGCTGCACAGGGCACCACCTTGTGCAGCATTTTCGTTTACGAAAAACGTTTCTTTTTTACGAGTTTCGCTTTAAATTCTTAGCTTGACGTCCACCCCCAAAAAACTTATACTTAGATTGTGAATGGAAAAAAGTTGCATCCACAAGATCCTGCAATTAGTTTCGGGAATTATTTCGCCTGAGGAATATGGTTTTGGATTCTTTGGGACATAAAACGCGAAGCGGAAATGGAGAATAATCATGGCACTACAGAAACTCCGCAGCCCAAAGATCCGGCGGCTGTCCGTGGTGGACCAGGTCAGCGACTCTATCAAGCAGAGCCTACTGGACCAGGTCTGGAAAGAGGGAGACAAGCTTCCTTCCGAAGGAGAACTCGCGGAATATTATGGCGTCAACCGCCTAAGTGTGCGGATGGCCTTGCAAAAACTCAGCACGCTGGGCCTCATTGAGACGCGCGTGGGCGAAGGCTCCTTTGTAGCTCACTTTTCCGTCCAGCCCATTTTCAGTGAATTGGCTCCTCTGTACGACAACAAGGAAGGCCGCCGGGATGTGGAGCAGCTGCGCAACCTGCTGGAAGGTGAGTGCACCAACATTGCCATTATCTCTTCCACAGAAGAGGACCGCCAGAAGCTGAAAGATCGTCTGGATGAATACAACCGCCTGGAAGCGATCTATAACGACGACATTGAAAACCAACAAAAGCTCCATGATGTAGTCCAGGCCGACTTTGCGTTCCATTATGAGATCATCTGCATGAGCCACAACAAGCTTTATATGGATATTTACATGATGGTGCAGCAGCTCATTTCCTCCCACATCCGGCACCTGATTTATACCCGTGTCCATCGCCGTAAAGCGGCCGGGCTTTCACTGGGAAGTGTGGATACAATGACGGAAGCTTCTCATGAGGCAATCTACCAGAGCATCATCAATGGTGATGCAGAAGCGGCTCGCAGCGTACGGGAACAGATCCTTGGCATCGTTCCTGCCCACGGTTTGGATTACTTTGAGGACTATGTGGACCCGAAAGATATTCATCCGTAAAAACGTTCTCAGTCCCATAGGCGGAACGTCTGCGTACGCTAACGCCCATCGAATGCGAACGGCTCAACGGCATCCCGGATGATTGGACAGCCGGGATGCCGGAACGACTGCGCTATTTCACCATGGGGAATGCGCTTGTCGTTCCGCTGGTCAAGGCTATGGGCAAGCGGATCAGCGCACTGGCCGAGGACGAGCAGCGTAGTTGATGGGCGTTTCTCTTGGGTTTCCAAAGGGGTGCGGGTCGCCAGTGGCGACCTCAAAATGCAGCGCATTTTGAAGCACCTGACCGAGCCGACAGGCGAGAGGCAGCACCCCTTTGGCACACGACTTTGCTTGCAAAGTCTAGTGTGTTACACCTTGGTTCCGGCTGACGCGGAAAAGGGGCTGCGAGCAAATGCGGCAAGCACCTGTTCTGTGGCAGAAGGATGCGCAGATGGGCGTGGCAGTTGACGGTCTTTGCCCACCCAGCGCAGGCTTGCAGAGGAACCAATGGTGTACGTTCTCCTTCCTGTCACAGCAGCGTTTTTCCTATAAGCCGCAAGGCAAATGATCAACGTCTGTGCTTACCACGCATCCCTGCTTTTGTGCGGTGCTTCAGCATGGAAGATTTGTTGAACACCCGCAGCAGAGTCATCTGCTCTTCTTTCGTCAGCTTGGAATAGTCGATGCCGATTTGTCCCATCAGGACATTCATCTTCTTTTCCAACGGAGAACCTTCAAACTTCTGCGCATTTTCAAGCTGCTTTCTAGCTTGCTCGATCGCTGCACCGTCCGATGTGGTCTTATCGGTCCCATGTGCCGCTTTGATCTGCTTCAGGATCGCCGCCAGCTCATCATAGAGGATCCGCCCGAAATACTCATCCTCGTTGATCTGCGCTGCCTTCAGCGTCTGAATGGTCAGGTCCTCTGTATCGGCATGGTATCGCCTTTCCAGTTCCTGCCGGGTGGCTTCTACCATGGCATTCATATCCCGGATGCGGTCGCTGACCAGACCGTCCACACAGATCTCAAGGTCGGTCATCCACCGGGAAAAATCGGGATGTTCCAAAAGTTCACACAGCAGCCGATGATTGAATTTTCCATTCCTTAATACGTCCACTGCGCCAT
>ERZ773142.92-NODE-92-length-125039-cov-10.3781_pt1 | contig 125039 bp, 107 predicted proteins | sample MGYA00580853_ERZ773142 | MGnify/ENA primary metagenome ERZ773142 (study PRJEB29015, sample SAMEA2737862) | human gut metagenome | biome: human gut; feature: human-associated habitat; material: faeces | place: China | collected 2012 ...
ATGGTGCGCCTAGCGGCGCACGTTTCTAACGGGTTAAAGTCCCGAATCCGCCCGGTAGTGGGAAGGATATAGCCGAAGGCAAGGGTGTCCATCATGAAGTGGAATCTGAAGGAAGCCGGATGTGGGAACAGACTAACCACGGGCAAATCTCTGGTCTGACGAACAGAAATCACATATAAGGTTTCACATGAGGGTAAGATTGCGTAACAAATCGAAGCCCAATAACTACACGGAATTATGCGGAATAAATGTGGCAGATAGATGGAGAGAAAGAAACGTGTGGTACCCGGGGAGATCTGTACGGAATGCTTTGAAAGAAGTAACCATTGCCCAAAGCAGTGCTGAACGTACAGAAGTCAGCAGAGGTCATAGTAGCCGAGAGGTGAAGGACCGAATCAATAGGAGTCTTAAGTATGACCCGGAAAGGAGAAATGAGCAGATGGATGTAGAAAACAAGGAAAGCTGCTTGCAAAGAGATAGCGCGGAACGTAAAGGGTATGTAAGAGCGCACCGCTCATTTAACCGGATATGGAAAGAAAGAGACAGTGCAGAGCCGGATATCTTAGGTAAGATACTGAATAAGGACAACCTCAACAGAGCTTACAAGAGAGTGAAGGCAAACAAGGGAGCGCCGGGAGTAGATGGAATGACCGTTGAAGAGGCGTCTCTGTGGCTGAGGGAACACAGCCATGAACTGACGGAGAGAATAAGAAAAGGGCATTATACCCCATCTCCTGTCAGAAGAGCGGAGATTCCAAAGCCAGATGGCGGAGTACGAAAGCTCGGTATTCCGACCGTCATAGACCGCATCATCCAACAGGCAATGTCACAACAGCTGATACCGATCTATGAGCCGAAGTTTTCAGATGGAAGTTTTGGATACCGTCCGGGACGAAGTGCGAAAGAAGCAATTCAGAAGATAAAGGAGTATGCAGAACAGGGATATACAAGAGCTGTGGTTCTTGACTTGTCAAAGTATTTCGATACACTGAACCATGAATTACTGGTAAATATCCTGCGCAGAGATGTAAAGGACGAAAGGGTGATTCAGATGATAAAGAGGTATTTAAGAAGTGGAGTGATGGAAAACGGTGTAGTCGTTAAGACGGAAGAAGGTTCACCGCAGGGAGGAAATCTCTCCCCGCTATTAGCCAATGTTTATCTTAACGAGTTTGACCAGGAGTTCAACAAAAGAGGAGTGCCGTGCATTCGCTATGCAGATGATATCGTACTGTTAGCGAAGAGTGAGCGGGCATCTGAGAGATTGTTGGAAAGCAGTACGAAATATCTGGAAGGGACACTGAAACTAAAGGTGAACCGGGAGAAAAGTCGTACGGTCAGCGTGTTTGCAATACGAAATTTTAAGTACCCTGGCTTCTGTTTCGGGAAGAACGGAAAAGGAATCTATGTCCGTGTTCATGGAAAGTCATGGAAGAAAGCCAAGGACAACCTGCGAAAGCTCACTTCCCGGAGTAAGTGCGGAAGTATAGTAAGGACTATGGAACATATAAAAGAATACATGCGTGGATGGTTGAACTATTACAGTATAGCAGACATGAAGAACAACATCGAAGGCCTGAATGGATGGCTGTACAGAAGGATACGGATGTGTATCTGGAAACAGTGGAAACTGCCAAAGACGCGAAAACGGAAGCTGATAGGACTGGGAATGCCAGAATGGGTAGCAAGTGAAGGAGCCTACAGTCGAAAGTCCTATTGGAGAATGGCAGGGAGCGGTGTACTAAACAGAGCCCTAACAAAAGAAAGACTGATAAACTGGGGGGCTTTTATGATTTAGCCACAGCCTATCAGTCCATGCACGTCAACTATTGAAACCGCCGTGTACCGAACGGTACGCACGGTGGTGTGAGAGGACGGCGGTTAGTCACCGCCTCCTACTCTATAGTCTGAGAGAACGCATTGTAGGTGCGTTCTCTTTTTTACAGTGCGGAATGTTCAAAATGCGTCAGCAGAAGCCGGATCAGCTGCTTCATAGGCTCAGAAAGCGTACAGGTCTTTGGGTAAGCGGCTACAATGTAAAAGGTAAACGGAGGATTGAGGGAATACGTGCGGAAGGTGTCCCCCTCGTGGTGGGAATCGCCTGGTACAAACGCATTTCCAAGTCCTTTGTTTAACATATAGCGGCGGGAAACATTATCCTCGACCTCACAGATGACGTTGGGCTGCAGCTGCATCGCGCGGAGGATCTGTTCTTCACTGTCACGGGCAAAAGAGGGGGCGTGGGTGAGAACAAAGTAATCATCCCGGAGTTTTTCGAAATTACCGGCATGGATCTCTTCCTGGGAGACTTCCGGATGACCATCCGGGAGAGCGAGTAGAAGTTCTCCGGTCCACAATGGAAGATATTCCAAAACGGTGTGCTCTAAGGAGGCCGTAAGCACAATCCCAAGATCTGCCCTGCCCATGATCAGATCTTCCTTGGCCTTTGGGCTGTTGCAGCGCTGGGACAGGATTTCAATGTCCGGATATAGTTCGCGGAATGCAGGCAGACATTCGATGGCGGATGAGGTCGCGCAGGCAAAACGGAGCGTGTTTTTATTACTGCGACTCATGGAGGAAATCTTTTTTAAGGCTTCCCGCTTGATCTGCAGGATAGAATGTGCCCCATTGATATAGATTCTCCCGGCATCGGTGATGGAAAGTCCATTTTTTTCCCGCAAAAACAGCGGGGTTCCAAGCTCGTCTTCCAGCTTTTTTAACCGCTGGCTGAGTGCTGGCTGGGAAAGATAGAGACGCTCGGCTGCTTTGCTGAGGCTTTTTTCTTCTGCAATGGCAATGACATATTCTAAGATTTTGGTGTCCATGTGTGGGTTCTCCGTTCCGTATCATATAATTCGTATTCTTTTAAAAGTCTTTTGGCATTGGCATTCGGATTGAAACGGTAATTTGCCCGTTTGCTTTCCTGCAGATAGTTTAAATAGATCAGGAAACGTTCTTCCTCGCTCAGAATGTGATCGGGAGCGGACATGATGGTCATATGCACGGAATAAGACGGTTTCAAAGAAAAGTAGACCAGGTTTTTGGAAGGCTCCACATGACCGCGTCCAAGCAGCGCTACACCGGCGCCCTGGTCTGCCATGTGCTTTAAGATCAGGTTGTTGTCGGATTCGTAAACAACGGTCGGCTGCATCTGGTTCTGCTGAAAAATCATATCCGCAGTCTGCCGTATGGTTGAATTTTCCGTAGCGAGCAGGAACGGGGTGTCCTGAAATTTACGGATATCGATCGCGGTCAGGTGATCGAGGTCCTGGCTTGCCTGGTAGGCAAGAGGATGGAAGGAAGGAACGAAAAGAACCAGTTCTTCTTCATGGAAAGAAGTATGGATGATATCGGGTTCGTCCGGGTCGTTGCAGGTGCCAAGTGCCAGTTCGACGCTGTGGTCCTGGATGGCGCGGCGCAGTCCTGCCATATAACGTTCTTTCATCTCGATTTTTACATTGGGGTAACGGCGGTGAAACTGGTTGAAGATCTGGGCGATGGCGATGGAACCGCGCAGCGGAGTCACGCCAATGTGCAAGGTTTTCTGGTAACCGTTGGAGAGCTCGGAAATCATCTGATATGTCTGCTCTTTCACACCAATGATACGGGTAGCGGCTTCCAGATAGATTTTCCCTGCAGCGGTTGGATACAGCTGTTTTTTATAACGAAGGAATAATTCCGTTCCCAGTTCGTCTTCCAGTTCTGCCAGGTATTTGCTGAGCGCCGGCTGGGATACTCCGAGTTCTTTGGCAGCAGCAGACAGATTGCCGGTTTCGGCGATCGAAAGCACATAAGTAAGTTGTCTGGTATTCATGTGACAGCCTCCATAACAAGCATCGCTGTGTGCAAAACGCAGGAGCAACAATGTATAACTTTTACTTATATGATATATAAAATTAACCTGTTTGTCAATCGTCATATTGTGTATTATAATACAGACATAGATGAGAAAAGAAATACAGATTGACTCATCAGAAACAAAATCGTAAATTTTTTCATAACAGGTAATCGGGAAAAACTATAATTATTTGTTATGAATTAGAAAAAAGGAGAGGGAGAAAACACTATGAAAAAGAACAGATTATTTGCAGCAGCTATGGCAGCATGTCTGACCGCAGTAAGCCTTGCAGGATGCGGATCATCCTCAAGCTCTGAGACCACTGCAGCAGCAACGACCGCTGCAGCAGCAGAGAGCAAAGCAGAGGGCGGCGATACCGCAGCAGCAGGCGATGCAGTAGGTCCGTGGAAATCCGGCGACAACGTTTACATCGACGTTCCGGCAAAAGCAGGCGGCGGTACTGACCTGTACACCCGTTATTTAACCCAGGCTCTTGGCGAGGTTTGCCCAGGCGTAAACTTCGTTGTAACCAACTACGATACCGGTGAAGTTGGTATGGAGCACACCAAGAACGCAGCAGCAGACGGCTTAACCCTGGTTACCTGCCACGGCGGCGCTATCATCCAGTATCTTGCTGGTTCTTCTGAAGTTAACATCAAAGATGACTTAAAGGTTGTTGGTATCATGAACCAGGGCGGTCCGCAGGCCATCATCGCAAAACCGGGCGCTCCGTACAAAAACTTTGCAGAGCTGGCTGATTATATCAAAGCTAACCCAGGTCAGGTAGTTATCGGTTGTTCCTTAGGCGGTACCACCCAGGTGCTCTTCACTTCCCTGGTTGAGGCTCTGACCGGTGATGCAAACTCCGTAAACTATGTACAGTGCTCTTCCGAGGCTGATAAGCTGACCAACGTTGCAGCAGGTTCTATCGATATTGCAAACTGCTCTATCCCGAACGCAGAGTCTTACGATGCTGACAACAAGATTACCGTACTGGGAAGCCTTGGACCGAAAGTAGCAACCCTTGAGAACATGAGTGAGCTGGTTGGTACTGAGCTGGATGAGAAGTTCGCTACTACCCAGGAGCAGGGTATCGATGTAACCTGGGATTCCAACTACTATGTACTGGCTCCGAAGGATACTCCGGATGAGATCTGCGAGGCAATCAACGAGGCTCTGTGCAAAGCCAGCGAAGTTCAGTCCTTCATCGATGGCAACAACTCCATGGCTACCTACATTGCAGCTGTAAACTATGAGGATACCAAGAAAGCTCTGGATGACGAGTGGGCATTCCAGGATGGCCTTGTATCTTCCATGGGTCTGAAGGTTCGCTAAAAAACCGAACAGAAACGAAACTAAAAAACATGTCCGGCTGTCCTTACGGGCAGCCGGATTTCTTTTTAAGGAGAGATTTCCTATGAAAAAATTGAATCGTACCTATATCATGGGTATTGTGTTTATCATTCTGGCTCTGTGGGTTCTGTTCCAGACCACACAGATTCCGGAAAAACTGGTTTCCAACGAGCCGGGACCAAAGCTGTTCCCGTACATTTCCGCGATCGGCATGATCGTCATGGCAGTTCTGTCCATGATCTTCGATGGTAAAAAAGAAGCAGAAGATAACAAAAATGGCGCTGCTCCTTACCTGGATGCAGCAGGATGGAAACGTCTGGCACTGATCATGGTTGAGTGTATCGTATTCTGCGTAGCCATGAACGTAATTGGTTTCTGGATCACTGCCATGGTTGGCATGATGATGTTCATCATGACCCTGAAAGTGGACAAGAAGATCAACCTTGTATTTGCAATCGTATTCAGCATTGCACTGGGCAGCCTGTGCTACTTCGGATTTACCAAGGGCTTCAACATCCCGCTTCCGAAGGGTTTGATCTGGAGTTCCCTTGGCATTAAGATGCCGTAAGCAAGAAGGAGGAAATAGAAAATGGCTAGTTATCTTTCAGCACTTGGCGTTTTGTTCCAGCCGATGAACTTCATCATGATGTACCTGTGTTCCCTGGTCGGCTGTGTACTTGGTGCAATCCCTGGTCTTTCCGGCGGTCTTGGTATCACCCTGATCCTGCCGATGACGTTCGCATTAAACACAAACTTAAGCTTTGCAATGCTGCTTGGTATGTATGTCGGCGGTGTATCCGGTTCTTTCATCGCAGCAGTATTAGTCGGAATCCCTGGTTCCGCAGCTTCCATCGGTACCTGTTATGATGGTTATCCGATGACCCAGAAAGGTCAGGCAGCACGTGCGTTGACCATCGGTATCACCGGTTCCTTTATCGGTACCCTGGTTTCTATCATCGTTGCAACCCTCTGCTCTACCTTCATTGCAGATGTTGCCCTGATGCTTGGACCGTGGGAGTACTTCAGCCTTTGCCTGATGGCAATCACCATGGTAGTTGGTTTAAGCAACGGTTCCATTTTCAAAGGTCTGTTAGCTGCATTCTTTGGTCTGTGGCTTTCTACCATTGGTTCCGATATGGTTACCAACCAGCTTCGTTTCACCTTTAAGAATACCAACCTGTATGGCGGTATCAACGTTGTCTGCCTTCTGATGGGTACTTTCGCACTGCAGCAGGTAGCAACCAGCTACGCAAAGAACAATCTGGATATGCCGGAAGTAGATGCAGGTTCCTTAAAGGGATTTGGACTTAGCTTTAAAGATTTCAAAGCAAACTTAAAGACTATTATCACTTCCCTGTTCATTGGTCTGTGGATCGGCTTCCTTCCGGGCATGGGTTCCGGTATCTCCAACCTGATCGCTTATGGTCAGGCAAAGAAGATGAGCAAACATCCGGAGAAGTTCGGTACCGGTATCGATGAAGGTATCTGGGCAACCGAGGTTGCAAACAACGCAGGTGTCGGCGGCGCAATCATCCCGATGATCGCTCTTGGTATCCCTGGCGATGCAACCACCGTACTGTTAATGTCTGCCATGACCATTCACGGACTGCAGGCAGGCCCGATGTTCATTAAGAACAACCCGCTCCTTGCAAACCTGATCTTTGCAACCATACTGGTATCTGCAATCCTCATCTTTGTAACCGAGCTGTTTACCAAACGCTGGTTCCCAATGCTGTTAAAGGCTCCGTACCATTACCTTTACAGCGCGATCCTCATGATCTGCTTCTTAGGTGCTTACTCCGCATCTACCTCGATGTTCAGTGTTTACCTGGTACTGGTATTCGGTGCCGTTGGTATCCTGATGGAGTTCTTCAAGATGCCGGGTACCCCGTTAATGCTTGCATTCATTCTGGGAAGCAAGATTGAGAGTTACTTCCGTATGGGCTGCTCTTACGCAAGAGGCGATATGACTTCTTTCGTAACCCGTCCGATTTCTCTGATCTTCATCCTGATCGCTGTTTACAGTGTGGTTGGACCGATCATCACAAAAATGTTGAAGAAACGGAAAGCAGCAGCAAACTAAGCATGCGATGCGAAAACAGAAAATAAAACAGAGTTGTTTCGGAAAACAGCGCTGAGATAAGGTGAGAAGCCGGAGCTAGAAATAGGCTTCGGCTTTCTTACTGCCAAAATTCGGAAAAACGTTAAAAAAATTAGAAAAATTGAGAAAAACAGAATAAATCTGAACATTTTGAATGACGTGAATGGAGGGTATGAAATGCTGACACAGGAACAAAAAGAGACCATGATCGCGGCACTCCGCGGCAAGAGTGTGGCAAAAGAGAACATTACCGAGGAATACAAAAAGAACCTGGACCTGGCCGAGCGCGAAGAAGTCAAAGTAACAACTTCCGAGGGACCGGTTCCATGCTATATCTTTACAGCGAAAAACCGTACCAAAAACTGCCCGGTACATATCAATGTACACGGCGGCGGATTTGTACGCCCGCATGTGCTGAGAGATGAGATCTACTCTGCAAAGGTGGCAGATGCGATCCAGGGAATCGTTGTGGATGTGGATTACAGCCTGGCTCCGGAGTATCCGTACCCGAAGGCATTCAACGAGACCTATGAAGTATGCAGATGGGTATTTTCCATGCTGGAGCACTGGGATGCGGACAGCAAACGCGTATCCATGGGAGGACACAGCGCAGGTGCAAACCTGACTGCCGCTGTCTGCTTAAAGGCAAACCAGACCAAAGAGTTCCAGTTCTGCCTGCAGGTTCTGGATTATGGCGCATTCGATATAGTAACTGACCCGGCAGACAAGCCGGAGGCAGCAACCAACATGATCCCGGTAGAGCGTGGCAGAATGTTCAGCCTTGCTTACACCGACGGGAATCCGGAAACCTTAAAGGATCCGTACTGCAGCCCGCTTTTAGCAACCGATGAGATGTTGAAAGGGCTTCCGGAAGCGCTGATCACCAGTGCCGGACATGATAATTTCCGTTTCGAGGATGCGGATTATGCAAGACGTCTGGTATTGGCCGGAGTAAAAGTTACCCAGAAATGCTTCTTAAATTCTTACCACGGCTTCATCGTTCACTGCACGGATGAGTGGGAAGAAGGACAGCAGCTCGTAATTGATACGATCAAACAGGCATCCCTGTAGAATGGAGGAAACAATCGATGAACGTTCAGTTAGATGCAGAACTGGTTATGGAGCTTCGTGCAGATTGTCCGGAGGAGGACAGACTGGTTGTCGGAGGTAATGACTGGGGATATTTAAAGGTGATCCAGATCAAAGGCGGCCATTTTGAGGGCGAGAAGCTCCGCGGTCGTGTTGTACCGGGCGGTGCAGACTGGAATATGGGAGTCGGCGGAGACACGGAGGATACCGTAAGCTCCAGAACCGTATTCGCAAAATATTTGCTTCAGACCGATGACGGTGTTTACATTGCCATCGAAAACCTTGGCTATAAATATGCAGACCAGGAGAAGAACAGCGTCATCCAGACCCGTCCATCCTTCCATGCGCCAAGAGGAAAATATGAGTGGCTGAACTATGGTGTCTATGTCGGAAGTCTTTCCGGAAGCACCGTAGACGGAGTCCGTGGTGTCAATATTAAGATTTATAAAATGATGTAAGCATAAGTGAGGCAGGCAGAAAGGAGCCGGAATTATGAAAAAAGTAATCAAACCGGGCAGGGCAAGAAAGAGCATTAACTTTATTGATAATATCGTATATTCCAGACAGAAAGACCTCGAAGGCAATGAGATGGAGCTGAAGATGTCCATCATGCTGCAGAACGGAAACAGCGAGATGCGTCTGGCATCCGGACATGACGATGAGGCAGACGACAAGACTCCGAAGCCGGCAATTCTGTGGGTTCCGGGCGGCGGATACCGTGGATGCGATAAGAACCTGATGGTAGCGGAGATGGCATTTTTAGCAGATGCCGGATACGTGGTTGCTTCCATGTATTACCGCAGCAGTGCCGAAGCACATATGCCCTCCCAGATCATCGACGTAAAGACTGCGATCCGTTTCCTGCGTGCCCATACAGATGAGTATGAGATTGATCCGGACCGCATCGGTATCATCGGAAGATCTGCAGGCGGACATCTTTCTGCACTGGCTGCCATGAATTCCGATCTGTATGAGAGTGAAGAGTGGAGCGGCTATTCTTCCAAAGTGCAGGCTTGCTGCGATATGTTCGGACCGGTTGATTTCTTAAAGCTGATTGAGATTGATGAGCATGAGATTGCCACCAACCCGAATTTCCGCTGGAAATCCATGGCGGAGACGCATGAGGGAGCACTGATGGGCGGAGACCCGGCAACCTTAAGAGAGCGTTCCAAAGAGTTCTGCCCGCCGTACATTCTGACCAAAGAGATGTGTCCGATGCTGATCCTGCATGGAGACTGCGACAAGCTGGTTCCGTGCTCCATCAGTGAGGAATTCTATGATAAGATCGTGGAGGCAGGCATGGAGGACCGTGCAGATCTTTACATTCTTGCAGGCGCCGGACATGGAACCAAAGAGTTCTTCCAGCCGGAGACCAAGGAGATTATCTGTGCGTTCTTTGATAAAAATCTGAAATAAAATCTAAAACATGACAGTTTCAAAGCCGACTTTGCTGCACAAAACAACAGAGTCGGCTTTTTCAAAAAGTAGATTGTAACAGAGTAAAAAAGCAAATCCCAAAAAGAAAGAAGAGGATCAGAAATATGATGAAAGTACAGGTACCGATGTGGTCAACTGCCAGCGATGCAGAACTTCAGTTTTACCGGGAGATGGGCGTGGAGTATATCTCGGTCATGTTTCACGAAAACGACTGGGATTATGAGCGTGTGTCCCGCCTGCAGGAGCGCATGGCAAAGTTTGATCTGAAGATTACGGATGCAGGAAGCTTTTCCGTGTTTAAAAACCCGATCATTCATCTGGGACTGGAAGGCCGGGACGAGCAGATTGCGCGCTATAACCAGTTTACTACGGTTATGGGACAGTGTAAGATTCCGGTCTGCTCCCTGGCATGGCAGCCGGACGGTGCAGTGCGTTCCTACAAGAGGGTAGGAGAACATACCCGCGGTTCTGTCAGCGGGATCGTAGACATGGAGGAGATCGCAAAGCGGGAGGCGAGCCATGGACGGGTTTATTCGGAAGAAGAAATCTGGGATAATTTCAAATATTTTCTGGACCGGACACTCCCGGTATGTGAGAAAGCCGGTGTAAAGATGGCGCTTCACCCGAATGATCCGCCAGCTGCCTGTGTCATGGGAGTACCGAGCCTCATTTACAACAGCGATGGCTTTAAGCGTGCATTTGAACTGGCTGGAAACAGCCCGTATCTGGGCATGAAACTTTGCGTGGGCTGCTGGCTGGAAGCAGGGGAGCAGTTTGGCAACCTGATGGAAGACATCCGTTATTTTGTGGAGCAGGGCAAGGTGCTGGCTGTCCATTTCCGCAACTTAAGTGCTCCGATGCCATATTTTGAGGAAGTACTTCTGGAAGATGGCTACGCAGACATGTATGAGATCATGAAGCAGCTGGTGCGCTGCGGCTGCGACGCGCTGATTTCGGTAGACCACGCATCCCACGGCGTTCCGGAATTCGGAGGAATGGCGGGTGCGTACGGATATTCCACCGGATATATGAAAGGACTTCTGTATGCGGCAGAGCAGGAAGTGAAGCGCGTTCGTTAATTAACAACCCCACACGTTATACCAGAAACTTATAAAATGGCTTGAATCCTACAGATTTAAGCCATTTTTTCGTGCATGTCCGGTATAGGGAATCCGCACATTGTACGAAATTTAAAAATACTTGTTTGCTTTTTAACTTAACTTGTATACAGCATACAACAGGTGTAAAATAAAGTCGTAGTTGAGAAAAAGTGAAATGAAAACAAGAAAACCGGTCTGTCTGAGAAATGGCCGGAACAAAAAGGGAGAGTAAGTTATGGCAGTACATGTAATTAATGAAGCAAACCGTTGTCTGAATTGCAAGAAACCGATGTGTATGCAGGGTTGTCCGATCCATACCCCGATCCCTATGATGATCAAGGCATTTAAAGAAGGAAACTTAAATGAGGCGGGGGAGATGCTGTTTGAGAACAATCCCATGTCCATGATCTGTTCCCTGGTCTGCAACCATGAGAACCAGTGTGAGGGGCATTGCGTGCTGGGCCGCAAGGGGGAGCCGGTGCATATCAGCAGCATTGAGAATTATGTTTCCGATACTTATTTTGATAAAATGCAGATTCCGTGCCAGCCGAAGAATGGCAAGAAGGTTGCTGTGATCGGTGCTGGCCCTGCAGGTATTACCATCGCCATTCTGCTGGCGAAGAAGGGCTATGGCGTGACGATCTTTGATTCCAGGGATAAGATCGGCGGTGTGCTGCAGTACGGTATTCCGGCGTTCCGTCTGCCGAAGTCTATTCTGGAGCGGTATAAGAACAAACTGCGCGAGATCGGTATTAAGATCCGCCCGAACACCACCATCGGCGGCGCGCTGGAGATCAAGGACCTGTTCCGGGACGGTTACCAGAGTATTTTCATCGGAACCGGTGTATGGAGACCGAAAACGCTGGGAATCAAAGGTGAGTCTCTGGGAAATGTACACTTTGCGATTGATTATCTGGCAAATCCGGATTCCTATGATCTGGGTGATCATGTGGCGATCATCGGCATGGGCAATTCTGCCATGGATGTGGCAAGAACTGCTCTGCGCAAGGGAAGCCGCCATGTAACGCTGTATGCCCGCGGACTGACCAGCCAGGCAAGCGAGCATGAGACAGCCTACGCAAAGCTGGACGGTGCGGAGCTGGCATTTGGCTGGCAGCCGGTGGAAATCAACGATGATGGCCCGGTGTTTAAAAAAGTTCTGTTTGACGAAGCTGGAAATCAGACCGGAATGGATCCGACTCCGGTTCAGGTACAGGCGGACAGTGTGATCATCTCGATCAGCCAGGGACCGAAGAGTAAGCTGGTCAATACGACAGAAGGCCTGAAGGCTTCCGCGAACGGACTTCTTGTGACCAACAGCTTCGGAGAGACGACGCATCCGGGTATTTTCGCGGCCGGTGATGTGGTATTAGGTGCAAAGACGGTAGTGCAGGCAACTGCGTATGCGAAGCAGGTGGCAGAAGCCATGGACAAATACATGCGCGGAGAGCTGAAGCTACCGGAAGCAGAAACGTCTGCAGCAGAGGTACCGGCGGCGAAAGCACCTGCAGCAGACGCACCGGAACAGGCATAGGCCAGATAAAAAAGAGTGATAAGATAAAAGAAAAACAAAAGGCTTATAAACTCAGAAAATTCTGAATTTATAAGCCTTTTTTTGACGCATTTAGAAAAATATACATCTTTTGTTTGCTTCTATATGGATTTTTTACGCTTTGATAACGAAAATTATATGGAAATTCATGGTTCTTAACACAAATTAAACTATTAGAAAAACTTTATAAAATCGCAGTTTGGCGAATTTCCATTTTGAATCATGCGTTGTTATAATCCAGGTAAGAGGTGCGAAACGAGTACCGGACAGAAGTCGGGAAAGAGAATAAACGCAGTTCAATAAGAAGAAGGAGATGAGAGGTATGTTTTTTAAAAAGTACGGAGACATCGTAGTTGGCGTATTTTTCATGGTGCTGGGAGCGTTGCTGGTCATCCTGGCTCAGGCACTTCCGAAATCCAAAGTCATGGAGATCGGACCGGATTTCATGCCTACGGTAATTGGTTCAGTTACCTTTATCCTGGCAGCAATCCTGACATTTTTAAGTATCAAAAATTTCAAAATGCATGGGAAGGAGCTGGAGCATGCGGAAATCCCGGATTGTGATTACAAGCGTGTGATCTCCAGTGTCATTCTGGTCCTGATTTATGTGTTTATCCTTCAGCCAATCGGATTTATCATTTCGACTCTGCTGTATCTGATGTTCCAGATGGTGGTTCTGTCACCGGATGACGAGCGTGACGTAAAGCATATCATCCGTCTGGCCGTGATCAATGTAGTGTTTACCCTGGCAGTCTTTTTCCTGTTCCGCTATGGCTTCAAGATTGTGCTGCCGGCAGGTATTTTTACGATTCGATTATAATAAGGAGGACAAAGATTATGCAGGCATTGGGACTTTTAGGAAGTGCGTTTGTCGGTATTTTACATCCGGCCTCCATCCTTATGATGATTGCCGGTGTTGCGATTGGTATTATATTTGGTTCTATCCCGGGACTGTCCGCGTCCATGGCAGTAGCGCTGATGCTGCCGCTTACCTTCAGTATGACACCATCTATGGGACTTAATACACTGGTAGCGGTTTATATCGGAGGTATTTCTGGCGGACTGATCTCTGCGATCCTGTTAAATATGCCGGGTACGGCATCTTCCATTGCGACCTGTTTTGACGGTCATCCAATGGCAAAACGCGGTGAAGCCATGAAGGCTCTGGGACTTGGTATTGTGTTCTCGGCTCTGGGTTCCATTTTCTCTTTCCTGATTTTAACCTTCTGTGCACCGCTTCTGGCAGATGTTGCCCTGAAATTTACTCCGGCTGAGAATTTTGGTATCTGCTTCTTCGCACTGACGATGGTTGCGATCCTTTCTTCCGGTAACATGATCCGCGGTCTGCTGGCCGGTCTGTTTGGCCTGATGTTTACCCTGGTCGGCATGGCTCCGATTGACGGAACACCGCGATTCACCTTCGGTTCACACAACCTGATGGCAGGCTTTGACACGCTTCCGACTCTGATCGGTATCTTTGCGATCGCGGATATCCTGGTTACCGCGGAAAGCATGAAGGGCGGACGTGTAGAAACCATTCCGATCAAGAAGGTAAAAGGCTTTGGCTTTAGCTGGCAGGAATTTGTGTATCATCTGCCGAACTTCTTCCGTTCCGCGCTGATCGGTACCGGTATCGGTATCCTGCCGGGCATCGGCGGTTCTACTTCCGGTATGCTGTCTTATGTAACCGCAAAGAACATGTCCAAGCACCCGGAGGAGTTTGGTAAGGGCTGTCCGGACGGTGTTGTAGCAACTGAGTCTGCCAACAACGCTACCATTGGAGGCGCTATGATCCCGCTTCTGGTACTTGGTATCCCGGGTGACGGCGTTACCGCAATGATGTTAGGCGGCTTTCTGATCCATGGCCTGTCTGCAGGCCCGCTGCTTTTCGTGAAAAATGCAGATGTTGTATATGGAATCTTCGCAGCCTGCATGCTGTGTACCGTGATCATGCTGGTGGTTGAGTGGACCTGTATCAAGGGCTTCGTTCAGGTGTTAAAGGTTCCGAAGCACATCCTGCTTCCGCTGATCCTGGTTCTGTGCTGTGTCGGCGCGTATGCGACCAACAACCGGATCTTTGATGTACAGTCCATCCTGATCTTTGGTATCGTAGGCTATGTGTACCATAAATTCAGCCTGCCGACTACTCCGTTTGTTCTGTGTTTCCTGATTGGTGAGATGCTGGAAACCTACTTAAGACGAGGTATCATGCAGTACAAGTCCTTTGGCGCATTCTTTGCAAGACCGATCTTTGATGCATTCTTCTTTGTTGCCATCGGAGTCCTGGTATGGACCGTCATGAAGGAATTAAAAGCGTACAAGATCAAAAAACAGAGCATCGACCAGTAACCGCTAATTCAGAAAAACAGAAGCAAAGGCCCCGTGAAAGCACGCCGGAGATGGCGGCTTTGGCGGGGCCTTTATGGTTAAAGGAGAATCAGGCTCAGATCTGATCCGGCTGGATCGTTTTCCACCACTTACTGGCGAGCCGGATGAATTCCCGGGCGCCGGTGCTTAAGTAGCCGGTGGTGGGATAGCTGACGGTAATGTCCCAGGAGGGATGTCCCGGCAGACGGAAACAGGCCAGCTCATCCGATGGGATCCTTGTATAGTACCAGGGAACAATGCCGCAGCAGATGGTGGATTTTACCAGGGATACAATACCGGCAGTGTTGTTGCTTTCAAACAGGACGTTTGGCTGAAAACCGCTGCGGGCAAAGATCTGGTCACAGAGGCTGCGCAGCGTGGAATTGCGGTCCATCAGTACAAAGGGCTCGTAACGGATCTCGTTTAAATCCAGTGTGGCCAGGGGTTCTCCCGGCGGGGCAGCTTTTTGCGCCACCGGGTGGGCGGCCGGGATGATGGCGATCAGTTCTTCGCTCCCAAGTACCTCATACTGGTTTTTCTGCCAGTCGGATCTGGAAAGGACCTGAAAGCCGACATCCAGATCTCCGGCGGCAATGGCAGCCTGCTGGGGGGCTACCCGCATTTCCAGAGGCCGTATGGTGAGGTTTGGCATGGAGCGGTGAAGCTCCGGGTAGATGGCGGTGAACATATCAAGCCCGCGTCCGGGGCAGAGACCAATGTTTAAAAGTCCCTTGCGCAGGAGGGAAACATCGTAGAGCTGATTATAAGTATCTTTTTTGATCTGCATCATTTTTCTGGCGCCCTCCACATAGATGCGCCCGGCATCGGTCAGGCACCACTTGTTTTTGGTGCGCTGAAACAGAGGCGTGCCAAGCTCCCGTTCCAGCTTTAACAGCTGCTGGTTTAAGGCAGACTGGGTAATGAACAGCTTTTCTGCTGCTTTGGTGATGTTGTTTTCTTCTGCGATCTGCAGAATATATTCGATTTGTCTGGTGTCCATGGACATCCTCCGTGTGTTATTCTTCTGATTTTTCCATTTCAGAAATAAATTTCCGATTCTATTGTAACAGTAAAATAAGAAAATGCGTCGGGAGAGTAAAATCTTAACGGAACTCTAACAGAAGGCGTTAAAAAACTGTAAAGAAAGTATAAAATATTTCCGGAACACTTGACAATGTGACAGGCTGTCATTATAATATGACACATTGTCACACTAAAAAGTGACAGATTGTCATAAAATAAACAAAATGAAATATTTTTACAAAAGAGAAACGGGAAGGAGGTGCTTAACATGCCTACGGAACGATTTTATCGTCTTCCGGAAGCGAAAAAGCAGGTGATCCGGCAGGCCGCCATCAAGGAATTTGCGCGAGTTCCCTTTGAGAAGGCCTCTATCAACCAGATCATACAGAACGCGGATATTTCCCGCGGAAGCTTTTACACCTATTTTGAAGATAAGCAGGATGTGGTCCGCTATATTTTTGAGGACAATGCGAGACAGATGCAGGAATGCTGCGAAAGGGAGCTGGACAAAAATGACGGTAATCTCTTCGACATGCTGGAATGGCTGTTTGAGTTTACGATCCGCAAGCTGGAAGAGTCGAAGGAGATGGTACAGCTGGTGCGTAATGTCTGCTCCTACCAGGAGAATACCAGGGCCATGGGCTTTGAAATCGGATACAGACCGCCCATGGGAAGCCCGGGAAAAGAAAAAACGACCCAGTGGCTCGCAAAACGGATCCGTATGGAGCGGTTTGCAAGACGTTCGGAGGAGGAACTGGATGTTGTGCTGCAGCTTGGTGTTACATCCCTGATTTTAGCGGTGCGCTTTTACTATGAGCAGCCGGATCAGCTGGATCAGATCCGGAAACGTTATCTGGATTCCCTGGAAGTGATTAAGCATGGAGCCCTGATTTCGTAATAAGTATGAAAGAATCACGATCATAAAAAGTGGAAAATAAGAGGAGACAGCTATGAAAAAGAAAGTGGTAATTGCAGGAGTGGTCGTAGCGGTGATTGCGGTTGCGGCCGGCATCAGCGCAATGCGCAAAAAGCCGGTGGAGGAGGAAACCCTTATTCCGGTGGTGAATGTAGAGAACCCGCAGATGGGAAGTATTGAACTGTACCGCAGCCTGGTGGGCAAGGTAGAGCCGTCTGATGTGGTTTACATTTATCCGAAGGCAGCCGGTGAGATCACCGATGTGTTCGTAAAAGCAGGTGATATGGTACAGGAGGGACAGCCAATCTGCAAGATCGATACCAAGCAGGTAGAGGCAGCAAGACTCCAGATGGAATCCGCGCAGCAGGCTATGAATGACGCCAATACCAATCTGGGACGTCAGCAGGCGCTGTTCGCGGCAGGTGATATCGCAAGTGTGGCATTTGAGCAGGCTCAGACTCAGGCCAAGAATGCCCAGATCGCCTATGATTCCGCAAAGCTGAACTATGATTATCAGGTGGAGTTTGCAAACGTGACTGCACCGATTTCCGGCAAGGTGGAGACCTGCAACATTGAGGTGCACGATAACGTGGCTTCCCAGGTGCTTCTGGCCGTGATTTCCGGCGCTGGCAGTAAATCCATCACATTTTCTGTTCCGGAGAAGGTGGTAACCGAGCTGCATGTAGGCGATCCGATCAGCGTAGATAAGAATGGTACCGATTATCAGGGCACCATCAATGAGGTCAGCAGCATGATCGACGATTCCACCGGACTCTTTAAGGTAAAGGCCTCCGTGGAGAACGGCGATGCGCTCCCAACCGGTTCCACCACTAAGCTTTCCGTTATTTCCGACCGTGCGGACAACGTGCTGACCATTCCGGTTGACGCGGTTTACTATTCCGGCGGAGATGCTTATGTGTATACATACGATAACGGAACCGTTCATTACGTTCCGGTGGAGGTTGGCTTATACGATTCCAAGAAGGCCCAGATCCTTTCCGGCATCAATGCATCCGATGAAGTGATCACCACCTGGAGCTCTGAGCTGTATGAGGGCTCCCAGGTACAGAAGGCAGACCCGAATGCGGCAGCAGATACCCAGGCAGCAGATGCATCAGCAGAGACCTCTGCCGATGCGCAGAGCGCAGACGATGCAGAAAGCACAGAGGCTTCCGGCGAAGAGACAAGCGGCAACTAGTGTGAGAGCAGAAGGAGGAAAACATCAATGGGATTAACAAAATCAGTCCTGAAGCGGCCGGTTACCGTTGTTATGGTAATCCTGTGCCTGATCGTGTTCGGTCTTCAGTCTGTTCTTGGCGCAAAGCTGGAGCTGATGCCGACCATGGAAATGCCGGTACTTATTGTATATTCTGTATATCCGGGAGCCAGCCCGGAGGATGTAAATGATCTGGTAAGTACGAAGATCGAGAAAGAGATAGGCTCTTTAAGCGGTGTTGATACCATTCAGTCCCGCTCCATGGAAAACGTATCTCTGGTCATCATCCAGTATGATTATGGTAAAGATATCGATGAAGCCTACGATGACTTAAAGAAGAAGATGGATGCCCTGGAGGGGGATCTCCCGGACGACTGCAATGCCCCGGTCATCATGGAGATGAACATTGACGAGATGGATACCATGTCTCTGTCGGTCAATAACAAGGCGCAGTCCGACCTTTACAACTATGTAAACAACAAGATCGTTCCGGAGTTTGAGAAGATCACCACCGTTACCGATGTCAGCATCAGCGGCGGACAGAAGGAGTACATTCAGGTACAGCTGATTCCGGAGAAGCTGGAGCAGTATCATTTAAACCTTGCTTCTGTTGCCACCGCCATCGGCAGCGCAGACTTTACCTATCCGGCCGGTGATACCATTGTGGGAGGCCAGAAGCTTTCCGTCAGTGCCGGAACCCAGTATGACACAGAAGAATTATTAAAGAGCATTCCGCTAAATCTTGGAAATGGCAATGTGATCTACCTGTCTGATGTCGCAAACGTTCAGATGGCGAAAGAGGATGCCAGCAGTATTGCGCGTTATAACGGCGAAGATACCATTTCCATCGGTATCAAGAAGCAGCAGAGCGCTTCTGCGGTGGATGTTTCTAAGGCAGTCAAGAAGACCATCAAGAATCTGACCGATGCAGATGAGAATCTGGAGATCATCACCGTAAGTGATACCAGTGATGAGATCAACTCTTCCTTAAAGAGCGTTATGCAGACCATGGTGATGGCAGTTGTGGTCTCCATGCTGATCATCTTCCTGTTCTTTGGTGAGATCAAGGCATCCCTGATCGTTGGTACCTCCATCCCGATCTCCATCCTGGCTGCCCTGATCCTGATCCAGGTTATGGGCTTCTCCTTAAACGTAGTTACCTTATCGAGCCTGGTACTTGGTGTAGGTATGATGGTAGATAACTCCATTGTAGTGCTGGAGAGCTGCTTCCGTTCCACCAAGGGAAAAGGCATTGTGGGATACCGGGAGGCTGCCCTGGAGGGAAGCGGCATTGTGCTGCAGTCCATTATCGGAAGTACCGTGACCACCTGTGTTGTATTCCTGCCGCTGGCTCTGCTTCAGGGCCTGACAGGCCAGATGTTCAAGCCGTTAGGCTTTACGATCATCTTCTGTATGGTGGCATCCCTCATCAGTGCAATGACCATCGTTCCGCTTTGTTACTGCTTCTACCGCCCGCAGGAGAAGGAGGAATCTCCGGTCGGTGCTTTGATCCGTGCCATGCAGAATGGCTATCGCAGCATCATGAAGGTGCTGCTGAAGAAAAAGAAAACCGTCCTCTTCACTTCTGTTGCATTGCTGGTGGCTGCCTTCTGGATGGCTTCTCAGCTGCGCATGGAGCTGATGGTTTCCGATGATACCGGTGAGATCTCTGTCAGCATTGAAACCCGTCCGGGTCTGACCCTGGAGGAGGAAGACCGGATTTACGAGCAGGTAGAGAAGATCGTTACCGCGGATGAAGACCTGGATTCCTATATGTTAACCTCCGGCGGAAGCGGTATGTCTGCCATGACCAGCTCCGGCGCAACGCTGACTGCTTACTTAAAGGATGACAGAAAGCGTGAGACCAATGAGGTCATCAAGGAGTGGAAGCCGCTGTTAAACCAGATTGCAGGCGCAAACATTTCCATGGACATCGCGTCCTCGTCTACGATGACCAGCAGCACCAGCGGTATTGAGTATATTTTACAGGGTACCCAGTACGATGAGCTCAAAAGCGCATCTGACCAGATTACCAAAGAACTGCTTGCACGTCCGGAGGTTTCCAAGGTGCACAGTACCCTGGAGAATGCGGCGCCGGTTGTCAAGCTGAACATTGATGCTGTGAAGGCAAACGCGGAGAATATCACTCCGCTTCAGATCGCAGGCACCGTCAGCAGCATGCTGGGCGGCAAGGAAGCAACCACCTTAAACGTAGACGGCGATGATGTCAGTGTTATGGTTGAGTACCCGGAGGATGAGTACGACACCATCGACAAGCTGAAGGGCATTGTCCTGACCGGAAACGCAGGCGGCTCCGTGGCTCTGGCAGATGTGGCAGATATTGTTTTCCAGGACAGCCCGAACACCATTACCAGAAAGGATAAGCAGTATCAGGTAACCATCACCGGTGATGTTCCGACCGATGATGCCCGCCAGATCGATGCGATCGAGAATAAGTTATATAATGAAGTAGTAAGCAAGCATTTAACTTCGACCATCACCCGCGGATTAAACTCCCAGGATGAGAGCATGAAGGAGGAGTTCGGAAACCTGGGCACCGCGATCATCACGGCAATTTTCCTGATTTTCGTAGTCATGGCGGCACAGTTCGAGTCACCGAAGTTCTCTCTGATGGTCATGACCACCATTCCGTTCTCCCTGATCGGTTCCTTCGGACTTTTATACCTGGCGGACTGCCCGATCAGTATGGTATCCCTGCTGGGATTCCTGATGTTAGTCGGAACCGTAGTAAACAACGGTATCCTGTATGTCGATACCGTAAACCAGTACCGCAGTGAGATGGATCGCGACACCGCCCTGATTGAGGCCGGCGCGACCCGTCTGCGCCCGATCCTGATGACAACGTTAACGACCATTGTATCCATGATCCCGATGGCGCTGGCCTACGGTGACAGCGGTAAGAGCATGCAGGGTCTGGCCCTGGTAGATGTGGGAGGTCTCGTGGCTTCCACTGTGCTGGCACTCTTAATGCTGCCGATCTACTATGAGGTTATGAGCCCGAAAAAGAAACCGGAACCCCATTACGATTAATAAGCCAGACGGCTTCGGAGGATGTTAGATGAAACGATTAAAACAGGCATTATCTCTGGGAATGGCCGGAGTGATGATGACAGCAGCGCCGATCACGGCGTTTGCTGCCAGCCCGGAGTTTTCACGCAGTGCGGAGGAGTGGGCCAGATTACAGGACAATAAGATCGAGTACGATGAGATTGCAGATCTGATCCACGAATACAATGCGACCGTCCAGAAAAATGCCATTGACTTAAGCAAGTTCCGTAAGGATTACGGCGAGAGCAATGACGAATGGGCCGACCGCTACCGGGAACTGGCAGACGATCTGGAAGCCAGCTTAAGCTACCCGGATGTGGATGATACTTCCTACGCAAGTATTATGACGGCCATTGTGACCAGTGAGATGCAGATCGATAACTGGAGAAAATCCGCCGATGAAGCGGTGGATGATTACATGACCTACTATTATAATTATGCTTCCGCGGAGGCCATGCTGACTTCCAATGCCCAGCAGCAGATGATCGCATATTATGTAAATCAGCTGCAGCTGGAGCTGGATCAGAAGAATCAGGAGCTGCTGACCGAGACGTATCAGAGCGTTCAGAACCGACAGTCTCTGGGGATGGCAACCGATGTGGATGTCCTGTCTGCGGAGGAAAATTTAAGAAATGCCAACAAGGCGATTCTGGATGATCAGAATACCATTGAGAACAACCAGGAAAAGCTGTTTGTTGCTCTGGGCTGGAAGCATGATGACCGGCCGGAGATCGGCACGCTGCCGGAGCCGGATCTGGACCGGATCGCTGCCATGAATCCTGCTGCGGATAAAGCGCAGGCGGTGGAAAACAGCTACACCATGAAGGTGAATAAACGGAAACTGGAAAACGCAAAGAGCGATGATACGAAAGAAACCCTGGAGAAAACCATCCGGGAAGATACCCAGACCATCGGAGCTTCCGTGACAGGCAGCTATCAGAATGTGCTGGCAGCGCAGGCTTCCATGGACCTGAAGGGAGCACAGGCTCAGCTGCAGGAAAAGACCATGCAGACAACGGAACGCCAGTATCAGCTTGGCATGATCGGGAAGATGGACTATCTGAACAGAAAGTATGCATACGATTCTGCCGTGATCCAGGCACAGATTGCAAAGTATAACCTGCTCCAGGCAATCCAGTCCTATGAGTGGGTACTGAATGGCCTGGCAAATGCATCATAAGGCGGTGAACAGGATGAGAAAAAATTGCAGCCGGAAGGCATATCTGAAACGTGTGGGAGCAGCAGTACTTGCAGGCACCATGCTCCTTGCGGCAATGCCGGGCACTGCATTTGCGGCGTATGCCCCGGTCACCGGAAATCCGGAGGACACCTACGATGCAGAGACCTGGGCAAAGCTTCAGGACAACGTGCTGGAATATGATGAGATTCCGGATCTGGTGCATGTCTATAACAGCAGTATTTCGGAAATCTGGAAAAACCTGCGGGAAAGCAAGGAAAAAATTGACCGGAATATCCAGGAGCTGGACAGCCAGCGCGGCAAGATGAAAAATCTGAAGGACGAGGCGAAAGACCAGGGAAACTGGACAGGATACGGAAATTACACCATGCAGGAAATCATCCTTGGCAAGGTTGCATCGGGCCTGCGCAGCACCGATCTGTACAACCAGAAAACGGTGGCCGGTATTCAGAAGGGCGAAAAGCAGATCACGAAGGCGGCGCAGTCTCTGATGATCACGTACGATTCGCTGTTAAAACAGCGCAATACCCTGGAAAAGCTGCAGGAGCTTTACGCAAAGCAGTATGAGATCGCGGTAAACAAGCATGCCCTTGGCATGGCAACCGATCAGGATGTGCTGACAGCCCAGACCAACCGGCTTTCCGCGGCAAGCTCCGTGGCATCTTTAGACGGTGGACTGCTGCAGTTAAAGCCTACGTTATGTACTCTGACCGGATGGGCGGCGGATGCTTCCCCGGAGCTTGCTCCGATCCCGGAGACTGATCTGACTCAGATCGATCAGATGAATCTGGAGGAAGATACGAAGAAGGCGATCGGCAATAACAGCACCCTGATCAGCCAGCGTACCTCCGCAAAGGGAACCAGCAATGCCAGTATCGAGAGCCGTCTCGGTGTGATCGAGGAGGGCGAACAGAAGCTGACTATTGAGATGAAGCGCCTGTACAACGATGTATATACACAGAAAGAGGCATTCGAAGGTGCAAGAGCCGGTTATCAGGCAGCTCAGAAGACACACGACAAATATACACGCATGTATCAGATGGGACTTCTCGGAGAATCCGATTATATTGGCACCGAGATTTCCTATTATCAGGCAAAGAGTTCCTATGAGAGCGCAGATACTGCGCTGCGCCTGGCCATGGAAACCTATAACTGGGGTGTTCAGGGCCTGGCGTCCATAGAATAGCCTGGGCCAAAACAAGTTCAGCCGCTGCTGTGTGATGGCAGCACCGGCTGAAAATCCGGGAAAAAGAAAAAACGAATATTCAGTTCAGGGCGATGATCCTTAAGCAGGGGATAATCGCCCTGATTCAGTTTTTCCTGAAGCTCCCTGCGGCTTTCCTCCGGAATTTCCCTGCAGGCTTCATCGAGAAAACAGAACCGCGGGTAGAGGACGCACCACCAGTTGTGGCCCTTTCCTTTTCCGAGGATGAGACGGGCGGCATCGTAGGTGCCGCAGGGGATCACCAGATCATCGTAGACTCTTGTGGGAAACCAGGTGCGTTCCAGGGAAAGCGTAGCGCTATAGGGCATTTGCTTTTCGGCAAGAAAACGGCTGGCGGCAGTCTCCAGGCTGGTTTTGTTTTTGAAAAGCCAGCCGGAAACCTCGTTCTTGCTGTCTGCGCTTTCCGGCAGGTGGTCCCGGATATAGTCTAAAAGAAAACTGCGTACCTCCAGCTTTACGGCCTGATCGGTTTTGGAATCGCTGTTGGCGAGAATGTGGAAGCGCAGAATGGAAGGGGCGATACGGTCTGCCAGTGCTTCCCGGCGTTTCTGCAGGTTTCCCATGGAAAGCAGCAGGGAAAGGAGAAGAAGGGGAAAAATTAATTTTTGTTTCATGGAAAAAGCCTCCTTCTGCCAGGGGAAAAGATCTATTCTTGTATACCCTGTCACTTCTTAAGTGTTGACAGATATGGTATAATTAATCAGATATTTTGGAAAAGAGAGGGAATCGTTATGAGCAAAAAGAAAATCGCAGTCCTGTTCGGCGGACAATCCTCAGAGCATGTAGTATCCTGCGTGTCTGCGGCCAATGTGATTGACCAGATAAATAAAGAAAAGTATGACCTGCTCCTCATCGGCATTACCGAGGAGGGACACTGGGTGAAGGCAGAGAGCGTGGAGGATATCCGTTCCGGAGCCTGGAGAGAGAGCAGCGTGGAGGTTGTTATCTCCCCGGACGCAACAAAGAAGTGCGCTCTCATTACGGAGAACGGCGTGACCAGAGAAGAGAGGATCGATGTGGCATTTCCGGTGCTCCACGGCCTTTACGGCGAGGACGGTACTGTTCAGGGCCTGTTCGAGCTGGCAAAGATCCCGTATGTAGGCTGCGGTGTGCTGGCTTCCGCGGTATCCATGGATAAGCTGTATACAAAGATCATCGTAGATACCCTGGGCATCCGCCAGGCAAAATATGTTCCGGTGATGCGCTGGGAGATGGAAAAGGATATGGATATTCCGGTAGCGGCAGTGGAGACTCATTTCCAGTATCCGGTATTCGTAAAGCCGTCTAACGCAGGCTCTTCCCGCGGTGTAAACAAAGCAGAAACCCGCAGAGAACTGATCGAAGCCTTAAAGGAGGCTGCGAAGCATGACCGCAAGATCCTGGTGGAGGAGACCATCGTGGGACATGAGGTAGAGTGCGCAGTCCTTGGCGGCGGCCAGAAGCCGGTAAAGGCTTCCGGTGTCGGCGAGATCCTGGCAGCAGCAGAGTTCTATGATTTCGATGCAAAATACAATAATGCAGAGTCCCGCACTGTTATCGGACCGGAGCTTCCGGGCGATTCCGCAGAACGCGTGCGCGAGGCAGCCGCAAAGATCTTTAACGCAGTAGACGGCTATGGCCTGTCCCGCGTAGACTTCTTTGTTACCAACGACGGAGAGGTCATCTTCAATGAGATCAACACCATGCCGGGCTTTACTGCCATCAGCATGTACCCGATGCTCTGGGAGGCTGCTGGTATTTCAAAGCCGGAGCTGGTAGATCGCCTCATTGACCTGGCCTTTGAGAGGTAGGAAGCCATGAGTGACAGAAACGCGCCGGTTGGCGTATTCGATTCCGGTGTGGGCGGCCTGACGGTAGCAAGAGAGATCATGCGGCAGCTGCCGGATGAGCGGATCGTTTATTTTGGAGATACCGCAAGGGTCCCCTACGGAAGTAAATCCCGGGATACGGTCCTGCGTTATTCCCGCCAGATTATCCGTTTCCTGCGGACCAGAGAGGTGAAGGCCATTGTCATTGCCTGCAACACGGCAACGGCTCTGACTCTGGATACTGTGGCGGCAGAGTCGGATATTCCGATCATTGGTGTGATCCATGCCGGGGCAAAGACGGCTGTGGAATCTACCAGAAACGGCCGTATCGGTGTCATTGGAACGGAAGCGACCATCGGCAGCGGTATTTACACGGAGGTCATGAAAAAGATGAAGCCGGGCATTCAGGTGTTCGGCAAATCCTGTCCGCTGTTTGTTCCGCTGGTGGAGGAAGGGTGGCTTCATGATCCGGTGACAGATGAGATCGCTTCCCGGTATCTGAGCATTTTGAAGGAGCGCTATATTGACACCCTGGTGCTTGGCTGTACACATTACCCGCTGCTGCGCTCTACCATGAGACGGCTGATGGGGGAGGATGTCACTCTGGTGAATCCGGCTTATGAGACCGCGATCGAGCTTCGCGGACTTCTTGCGGAGCATGGGCTGAGCCGCGATCCGTTCGCGCCGTTTGCAGGGGAGAAGTATCAGTTTTATGTCAGTGACCTGGCGGAGAAATTTACAGATTTCGCAAGCTCCATATTACCGGAAGATGTAAAGGAAACGAAGAAGATCAATATCGAAGAATATTAAAAATGCGATAGAAATGCCATAAGAGAGTTGAGGATTATGACAAGAGATGTACTGATTCGCTTAAGCGGCCTCCAGTCCATGGAGGACGATGAGGGCGTGGTAGAGGTGATCACGGCCGGTGATTACTTCTGGAAGAATAACAAGCATTACCTGATCTATGATGAGGTCATGGAGGGAACGGACGGAACGATCCGCAACACCATGAAGCTGACGCCAGATAAGCTGGAGATCAGGAAAAGCGGGCCGATATCTGCCAGTATGGTGTTTGAGGTGGACAAAAAGACCCAGACCCATTATGCGACTCCCCTGGGAGAGATGCTGGTGGAGATGACTACGAGCCGGATTGGCTTTGAGGAAGAGGCTGATCACCTGAAGGTAGAGGTAGAGTATTCCCTCGATATCAATTACGACCATGTATCCGACTGCCGCATTGTCCTGGATGTGACATCCAAGGGCTGTGCGAAGCTGGAGCTTGGGGAAGCGTAAAGAAAAAGAAGAGGCAGGCGCCTGGCGCTTACCTCTTCTTTTGGCGTTCATGATTTAATTGTCTTTTTTAAATCTTGCGAAGAAACCTTTTTTCTTCGGTGCCTGCGGGATCGCTCCGCCGCGGACGCTCTTGATCTCGGTAATGTAAAGACCGCTTACGACTACTTTTGCCTCGGTCTTAACCGGGAGAGATGCAAACACGCGCTCATCTGCCAACAGGGTCATAACCTTCGGACCTACCTTCGCCTTTACAACCGGAACCTTCGCCCAGCGCATGTACTTCGGAGTCTGCTCATAGACGATTTTCGGAAGACCGGATTCTTTGATCTTCATCTTCTTTTTGTCGATGACCAGCATGGAAACTGTCTGTTTGGACATTTCCAGAAGCTGCTGCTGCTCAACCTGACGTTTTTCGAGCTTCCTTCCCAAGAAGTACAGAACCGCAAGAGCAATGACTGCGATCACCAGAATTACCAGCAAAACGTTTAAAACAAGATGCATTGGGCAATACCTCCATTAGGTTCTTTTGTGTAACAGGACACACCTGTACGAAAAGTATAGCATTTTCGGCAAAAAAAATCAAGGAAAAACTTGACACCTTGACAGGCGTATGATATTATGGAGTGTGCACTATTGTGGCGTTCTGGGCTTTTTGCGCCCAAAAATACGCCAGAAATTAGATTAGAAAACAGGGGTGAAACGTCAATGGAGAAAAGCAGAATGCGCCCGGTCACATCGGGAAAGAGCGTTAGAATGAGCTACTCAAGACAGAAAGAAGTTCTTGAGATGCCAAACCTGATTGAGATTCAGAAAGACTCCTATCAGTGGTTCCTCGATGAAGGATTGAAGGAAGTATTTGAAGATATCTCCCCAATCTCCGATTTCGCAGGTCATTTAAGCCTCGAATTCGTTGATTTTACATTATGTAAAGATGAAGTCAAATACAACATCGAAGAATGCAAAGAACGCGACGCAACTTACGCTGCACCTTTAAAGGTAAAGGTAAGACTTTACAATAAGGACAAAGAAGAGATCAACGAGCACGAGATCTTTATGGGAGATCTTCCGCTCATGACCGATACCGGCTCATTCGTCATCAACGGCGCTGAACGAGTTATCGTAAGCCAGCTGGTCCGTTCTCCGGGCATTTACTACGGAATCGGACACGACAAGATCGGTAAGGAACTGTACACCTGTACCGTAATCCCGAACCGTGGTGCATGGCTTGAGTATGAGACTGACTCCAATGATATCTTCTACGTTCGCGTAGACCGTACCCGTAAGGTTCCGGTAACCGTACTGGTGCGTGCACTGGGCTATGGCACCAATGCGGAGATCATTGATCTGTTCGGTGAAGAACCGAAACTGCTGGCAAGCTTTGGCAAAGATACTGCAGAGAGCTATCAGGATGGTCTGTTAGAGCTCTACCGCAAGATCCGTCCGGGCGAGCCGTTATCCGTTGATAGTGCAGAAAGCCTGTTAAACAGCATGTTCTTTGACCCGCGCCGTTATGACCTGGCCAAAGTCGGCAGATATAAATTCAATAAGAAGCTTCACTTTAAAAACCGCATCAAAGGCCAGATCCTGGCTGAGGATGTAGTGGATGAGACAACCGGAGAGATTCTGGCAGAGGCTGGTACCAAGATCGACAAAGAGCTGGCAACTACCCTGCAGAATGCGGCAGTTCCGTATGTCATGATCCAGACTGAGGAGAGAAACTACAAGGTGCTGTCCAACTTAATGGTTGACCTGGCAGCATATGTAGACTTCGATCCGAAGGAAGCCGGTGTTACAGAGTTAGTATATTATCCGGTATTAAAAACGATTCTGGAAGAAGCTGGCGACGATCAGGAAGAATTAAAGAAACTGATCCATAAGAATATCACCGAGCTGATCCCAAAACATATTACCAAGGAAGATATCATTGCTTCCATCAACTACAACATGCATCTGGAAGGCGGAATCGGTACCCCGGACGATATCGACCATCTGGGCAACCGTCGTATCCGTGCCGTCGGTGAGCTCTTACAGAACCAGTACCGCATCGGTCTGTCCCGTATGGAGCGTGTGGTAAGAGAGCGTATGACCACCCAGGATATGGACGGCATTACCCCGCAGTCCCTGATCAACATCAAACCGGTCACTGCAGCAGTGAAGGAGTTCTTCGGAAGCTCCCAGCTGTCCCAGTTCATGGACCAGAACAACCCGCTGTCTGAGCTGACTCACAAGAGACGTCTCTCTGCACTGGGACCTGGCGGTCTGTCCCGTGACCGTGCCGGATTCGAGGTTCGAGATGTACATTACACCCATTACGGACGTATGTGCCCGATCGAGACTCCTGAGGGACCGAACATCGGTCTGATCAACTCTCTGGCAACCTATGCAAAGGTCAATGAGTACGGCTTCATCGAGGCTCCGTACCGTGTTGTAGATAAAACCGATCCGGCCAACCCGCGTGTAACCGATGAGGTTGTATACCTGACCGCAGACGAGGAGGATAACTTCGTTGTCGCACAGGCAAACACCCAGTTAGACGAGAATGGCTATTTCGTACACAATAACGTAGCCGGCCGTTTCCGTGAGGAGACTTCCGAGTTCCAGAAGAGAGCCATCGACTTAATGGACGTATCTCCTAAGATGGTATTCTCCGTAGCAACCTCCATGATCCCGTTCCTTCAGAACGACGATGCAAACCGTGCTCTGATGGGATCCAACATGCAGCGTCAGGCCGTTCCGCTTTTAAGAACCGAGGCTCCTGCAGTAGGTACCGGTATCGAGGGCAAGTCTGCGGTTGACTCTGGTGTCTGCGTTGTTGCAAAGCATGCCGGTGTTGTTGAGCGTTCCGCTTCCAACGAGATCATCATCAAGAGAGATGACAACGGCGCGAAAGATGTTTACCATCTGATCAAATTCTCCCGAAGCAACCAGTCCAACTGCTACAACCAGAAGCCGCTCGTTTATAAGAACGACCATGTTGAGGCAGGCGAGGTCATTGCAGACGGTCCGTCTACCAGCAACGGTGAGATCGCTCTCGGTAAGAACCCGCTGATCGGATTCATGACCTGGGAGGGTTACAACTACGAGGATGCGGTTCTCTTAAGTGAGAGACTGGTTATGGAAGATGTCTACACCTCCGTTCATATTGAGGAGTATGAGGCAGAAGCCCGTGATACCAAGCTCGGACCGGAAGAGATCACCCGCGACGTTCCGGGTGTCGGCGACGATGCGTTAAAGGACCTGGACGAGAGAGGTATCATCCGTATCGGTGCAGAGGTCCGTGCCGGTGATATCCTGGTTGGTAAGGTTACCCCGAAGGGTGAGACTGAGCTGACTGCAGAGGAGAGACTGCTGCGTGCCATCTTCGGTGAGAAGGCAAGAGAGGTAAGAGATACCTCCTTAAAGGTACCGCACGGTGCTTACGGCGTTATTATCGACGCAAAAGTATTTACCAGAGAGAACGGCGATGAGCTGGCTCCTGGCGTAAACCAGACTGTCCGCATTTATATTGCTCAGAAACGTAAGATTTCTGTAGGTGATAAGATGGCAGGACGTCATGGTAACAAGGGTGTCGTTTCCCGCGTGCTTCCGGTAGAGGATATGCCATTCCTGCCGAACGGCCGTCCGCTGGATATCGTGCTGAATCCGCTGGGCGTACCTTCCCGAATGAACATCGGACAGGTCCTGGAGATGCACTTAAGCCTTGCATGTAAGGCACTGGGCTTTAACATTTCCACCCCGGTATTCGAGGGCGCGAACGAGGTAGACATCATGGATACCCTGGAAATTGCCAACGATTACGTAAACACCTCCTGGGAGGAGTTTGAAGAGAAATACAAAGAGATCCTGAAACCGGAAGTTATGGATTACTTAGGCTCCCATCTGGAGCACCGTGAGCTGTGGAAGGGTGTTCCGCTCCAGCGCGACGGTAAGGTAAGACTTCGTGACGGACGTACCGGAGAGTACTTTGACAGCCCGGTAACCATCGGCCACATGCATTACCTGAAGCTGCATCACCTGGTTGACGATAAGATCCATGCACGTTCCACCGGCCCATACTCCCTTGTTACCCAGCAGCCTCTGGGTGGTAAGGCACAGTTCGGCGGACAGCGTTTCGGTGAGATGGAGGTTTGGGCTCTGGAGGCGTATGGCGCATCCTACACCCTGCAGGAGATCCTGACCGTGAAGTCCGATGATGTTGTCGGACGTGTGAAGACCTACGAGGCGATCATCAAGGGCGAGAACATCCCTGAGCCGGGTATTCCGGAGTCCTTCAAGGTACTGTTAAAAGAGCTGCAGTCCCTTGGTCTGGATGTAAGCGTACTGCGTGACGACGGAACCGAGGTTGAGATCGGTGAGAACGTAGATTACGGCGAGACCGATCTGCGTCACATCATCGAGGGTGACAGCCGCTACAACCGTGATGAGTCCTTTGGCGACTACGGCTATCAGCAGCAGGAGTTCAAGGATGGAGAGCTGGTTGGCGTCGAGGGTGACGATGACAGCAGCGATGATTTCGAAGGGGAATCTGACGATTACACTGATGATTCCTTTGATGAAGAATAATAGAAGGGAGTAACGCTCATGCCTGAGACAAATGAAACTTATCAGCCATTGACATTTGATGCCATTAAGATTGGCCTGGCTTCCCCGGAGAAGATTCTGGAGTGGTCACACGGCGAGGTAAAAAAGCCGGAGACCATCAACTACCGTACTTTAAAACCGGAGCGCGACGGTCTGTTCTGTGAGCGCATCTTCGGACCGAGCAAGGACTGGGAATGTCATTGTGGTAAATATAAAAAAATCAGATACAAAGGCGTGATCTGCGACCGATGCGGCGTTGAGGTAACCAAGGCCAGCGTCCGCAGAGAGCGTATCGGCCACATTCAGCTGGCTGCTCCTGTATCTCATATCTGGTACTTTAAGGGTATCCCGAGCCGTATGGGTCTCATCCTGGATATTTCCCCGAGAGTACTGGAGAAGGTTCTGTACTTTGCGTCCTACATCGTTCTGGACGCAGGTCAGACCAGCCTGCAGTACAAGCAGGTACTCTCCGAGAAAGAGTACCGCGAAGAGGTGGAAAAGTGGGGCTACGGCAACTTCCGCGTAGGAATGGGTGCCGAGGCTGTGCTTGAGCTTCTTCAGAGCATCGATCTGGAGAAGGAGTCTGAAATGCTCAAACGCGAGCTGAAGGATTCCAGCGGCCAGAAGCGTGCAAGAATCATCAAGAGACTGGAAGTTGTAGAGGCATTCCGCAATTCCGGAAACAAGCCGGAGTGGATGATCATGACCGTGATCCCGGTCATCCCGCCGGATATCCGTCCGATGGTACAGCTGGACGGCGGCCGTTTCGCAACCTCCGACTTAAACGATTTATACAGAAGAATCATCAACCGTAACAACCGTCTTGCCCGCCTGCTTGAGCTTGGCGCTCCGGATATCATCGTCCGTAACGAGAAGCGTATGCTGCAGGAGGCAGTCGATGCCCTCATCGACAACGGACGCCGCGGCAGACCGGTCACCGGTCCTGGAAACCGTGCACTGAAATCCCTTTCCGATATGCTGAAAGGTAAGCAGGGACGTTTCCGTCAGAACCTGCTGGGTAAGCGAGTTGACTATTCCGGACGTTCTGTTATCGTCGTTGGACCGGAGCTGAAGATCTACCAGTGCGGTCTTCCGAAGGAGATGGCGATCGAGCTGTTCAAGCCGTTCGTTATGAAGGAGCTTGTTCAGAACGGAACCGCTCACAACATCAAGAGCGCAAAGAAGATGGTAGAGCGTCTGCAGTCCGAAGTGTGGGATGTACTCGAGGATGTCATCAAAGAGCATCCGGTTATGTTAAACCGTGCCCCTACCCTGCACAGACTGGGTATCCAGGCCTTCGAGCCGATCCTGGTAGAAGGTAAGGCGATCAAGCTGCATCCGCTGGTATGTACCGCGTTCAACGCAGACTTCGATGGAGACCAGATGGCAGTACATCTTCCGCTGACCCAGGAAGCACAGGCTGAGTGCCGTTTCCTGCTCCTGTCTCCGAACAACCTGTTAAAGCCGTCTGATGGTGGTCCGGTAGCCGTTCCTTCCCAGGATATGGTACTTGGTATCTACTATCTGACCCAGGAGCGCCCGGGCGCAACCGGCGAGGGCATGATCTTCAAGAGCGTAAACGAGGCAATTCTTGCATACGAGAACGCTGCTGTGACCCTGCACTCCCGCATCAAGGTAAGAATCACCAAGACCATGCCGGATGGCACCGAGATGACCGGAATTGTAGAATCCACACTTGGCCGTTTCATCTTCAACGAGATCATCCCGCAGGATCTGGGCTTCGTAGACAGAAGCATTCCGGGCAACGAGCTGCTTCTTGAGGTTGATTTCCACGTAGGAAAGAAACAGTTAAAGAAGATTCTGGAGAAGGTCATCAACGTACATGGCGCTACCCAGACTGCTGTTACCCTGGATGATATCAAGGCGATTGGTTACAAGTACTCCACCAGAGCAGCCATGACCGTATCCATCGCGGATATGACCGTGCCGGCATCCAAGCCGCAGCTCCTGGCAGATGCTCAGGCAACCGTTGACCGTATTGCAAAGAACTTCCGCCGTGGTCTTATCACTGAGGAAGAGCGTTATAAAGAGGTTATTGAAACCTGGAAGGTTACCGATGACCAGCTGACCAAAGACCTGTTGGGCGGTCTGGATAAGTACAACAACATCTTCATGATGGCAGACTCCGGTGCGCGAGGATCTGATAAGCAGATCAAGCAGCTGGCAGGTATGCGAGGACTTATGGCAGATACAACCGGTCACACCATCGAGCTTCCTATCAAATCCAACTTCCGTGAGGGTCTTGACGTACTGGAGTACTTCATTTCCGCTCATGGTGCACGAAAGGGTATGTCCGATACCGCGCTGCGTACCGCAGACTCCGGTTACCTTACCCGTCGTCTGGTAGATGTATCCCAGGATCTGATCGTACGTGAGGTTGACTGCTGCGAAGGCAAGGATATCCCGTACATGGAGATCAAGGCATTCACCGATGGCAAAGAGACCATCGAGAGCCTGGAGGAGCGTATCACCGGCCGTTACATTGCTGAGACCATCACCGATCCGGAGACCGGAGAAGTGGTTGTAAAGGCAAACCATATGTGTACTCCGAAGCGTGCGGCAGCCGTTATGAAGGCGCTGAACAAGATGGGCCGTGATTCCGTCAAGATCCGTACCGTCCTTAGCTGTAAGTCCCATATCGGTGTCTGTGCAAAATGTTATGGTGCCAACATGGCAACCGGCCAGCCGGTACAGGTTGGTGAGGCAGTCGGCATCATCGCAGCACAGTCTATCGGTGAGCCGGGTACCCAGCTGACCATGCGTACCTTCCATACCGGCGGTGTAGCAGGTGGAGATATCACACAGGGTCTTCCTCGAGTAGAGGAGCTGTTTGAGGCACGTAAGCCGAAGGGTCTTGCGATCATCTCTGAGTTTGGCGGTGTTGTAACCTTGAAAGATACCAAGAAGAAACGTGAGATCGTAGTTACTGATCCGGAAACCGGCAATTCCAAGACCTATCTGATCCCGTACGGTTCCAGAATCAAGGTTCAGGACGAGCAGGTGATCGAGGCCGGTGATGAGCTGACCGAAGGTAGCGTAAACCCGCACGACATCTTAAAGATCAAGGGTGTCCGCGCCGTACAGGATTACATGATCCAGGAGGTACAGCGTGTATACCGTCTGCAGGGTGTAGAAATCAACGATAAGCACGTTGAGATGATCGTTCGTCAGATGTTAAAGAAGATCCGCATTGAGGAGAGCGGCGACAGCGATGTGCTGCCGGGCGTTTCCATGGATGTTCTGGACTTCAATGAGATGAATGAGGCTCTGATCGCAGAGGGCAAGCAGCCGGCAGAGGGCAAGCAGGTTATGCTTGGTATTACCAAGGCATCCTTGGCTACCGATTCCTTCCTGTCTGCAGCATCCTTCCAGGAGACCACCAAGGTTCTGACCGAGGCGGCTATCAACGGCAAGGTTGACCATCTGATCGGTCTGAAGGAGAACGTTATCATTGGTAAGCTGATCCCGGCAGGTACCGGTATGAAGCGTTACCGTTCCGTAAAGCTCAACACAGATGTAGAGCCGCAGGATGAGGTCGCTCTGGAGGATGATGATGAAATCCTGCTTTCCGGCGATGAGGATATGGAGGACGAGGCTCCGGAAGTATTCGATATCGACGACAGCGAAGAGTAAAAAATAATATAGCCTGACCGTAATAGCAGAAGGTCCGGGCATGTAAGAAAACGACTTCCTATATTTTCATGCAGAAAATACCGGAGGTCGTTTTCATACATATCGTTTTATAGAAAGTATGGGAGATATATGAGTCAGATACGTGGGGGAGAGAATTCGAGCAGGAATTTTGTGAGAAATACAGGCGGAAACGCACCCTGGCAGCCTGGCGGAAGGTCGGGGAGGCCGCTTTCGGAGCGGGAGATCCGGCAGATGCGGGCAAGAAAGGCCCGGAAGATGAAGCAGCTGCGCCGGAAACGGCGGATCGTGCTCCTGGGGCTCCTGGCAGTCTGCGTACTGACTGGTGTGCTGGTGGCTGCGGTTTCCGGACGTGTACGAAGCTGGAAGGCAGAGAGGGCAGCTGTACAGGCAGCGGCAATGCAGGAAAGCATGAGCGCCTCCGCGGCAGAGGCAGAAAGCCTGGCTGCAGCGGAGGCTGAGCAGTACCGGGACAATCTACCGGATATGGGAGCCATATATGGCATTGCGGTGAACGGAGTGGGCTGGAGCCATTTCTTTGCGGACAATTCCTACAGCATGGCACCGGCCAATTCTTACATAACAGCACTCCGGGCGACACTGAACGGGCAGCCGGAGGGCATGAGCGGAACCATCCGCTACCGGGTGAACTTAAGCGGAACCGGATGGCTGGACTGGCAGGAGGACGGCAATGAGGCAGGAGACTCTGCCGGAACGGCACCGTTGGAGGGCATTGCCATGGAACTGACCGGAGATTTGGCAACCTACTATGAGGTGCTTTACAGTGTATTGCAGGATTCCCAGTGGACAGAATGGGTTTCAGACGGTGCGGAGGCCGGAGCAGTTGGTGTGGGTCTTCGCGTGGACGGGGTGCGGGTTTCTGTGGTGAAGCGGACCGGAGGTGAGACTTACGCGGGAAATATTGATCCGAACCGACCTATGGTGGCCCTGACCTATGATGACGGTCCGTCGCCGACGGTCACACCGCGGATCTTAAAGTGTCTGCAGGATAACGGAGGCCGGGCTACCTTTTTTATGGTGGGCAAACAGGTTATCAAGAGTCCGGATGTCTTAAAACAGATGGTGGCTCAGGGCTGTGAGGTGGCCAACCATACCTACGACCATACCCTTATGACGAAGGTGGCACCGGCAGAGCTGGCAAATCAGCTGGTGGCGACAAATCAGGTAGTTTCCGATGCCTGCGGTATCTCTCCGGTGCTGATGCGCCCATGCGGCGGCGCAAAAACGGTGGAGGGCATGAATATTGCGGGCGCTATCTCCATGCCGGCGATTCTCTGGAGCATTGATACGCTGGACTGGAAAACCAGGGATGCCTCCCAGACGATCCAGACAGTGCTCGAGAAGGTAAAGGACGGAGATATCATTTTGATGCACGATTTGTATGATGCCACCGGGGATGCCAGCGAAACGATTATCCCGGAGCTGGTAAAGCGCGGGTTTCAGCTGGTGACGGTCAGCGAGCTGGCCTCCTACCGCGGCGGTATGATTCCGGGGAGAAGCTATTCGCAGTTCCGGCCTATCTCATAACTTTAACTTGCGGACGCTCCCTGTATATGGTATAATCAACGCGAAAATATGCAATTGCAGCCTTTGAGGGTCAGATAAGGGCGGCAGAAAGCAAGAATAATACAGGAGGCAGATATCATGAAACATGTAAAGACTTTAAACAATAAAACTCTGAAGGAGTCCATGAAGAAGGGCGGATGCGGCGAGTGCCAGACTTCCTGTCAGTCTGCATGCAAGACTTCCTGCACCGTTGGCAACCAGAGCTGCGAGAACGCAAACAGATAATTATAACAATAGTTTCTGTAAAACTGGAATAGTTACACGGTAAAAGATGGCAGAGGTGGATAAGGGTTTCGAAAAACCGGGACTTTTATCTGCGTCTGCCTATGTGTGTGTTAGGGACTTGATTTAAAAAGGAGAAATTGAGTGATTCATCAGTATAAAAATAACGGATATAATATTGTCATGGACATTGCCAGCGGCTCTGTCCATGTAGTAGACGATGTAGTTTATGATGCGGTTGCGCTGTTAGAGCCTGTCATCGGAGAGGTGATGTCCCCGGTGCAGATTCCGGAAACCGCAAGAAAGAATGCAGAGGCTGAGCTTTCCAAAACCTACCCGGCTGAAGATGTAAAAGAGGCCCTGGACGAGGTTCAGGAGCTGATCAATGCTGAGGAGCTGTACACGAAGGATATTTACCAGACTTATGTGACAGATTTTAAAGCGAGAAAGACCGTTGTGAAGGCACTCTGCCTGCACATTGCCCATGATTGTAACCTGGGCTGCAAGTACTGCTTTGCAGAAGAGGGTGAGTATCACGGACGCCGTGCTCTCATGAGCTTTGAAGTAGGTAAAAAGGCACTGGATTTCCTGGTAGCCAATTCCGGCAACCGCCACAACCTTGAGGTTGACTTTTTCGGCGGCGAGCCGCTTATGAACTGGGAAGTGGTAAAGCAGCTGGTTGAGTACGGCCGTTCTCTGGAGGAGCCGAACAATAAGCGTTTCCGCTTTACCATCACCACCAACGGTGTGCTTTTAAACGATGAGATCATGGACTTCTGTAACCGTGAGATGAGCAATGTAGTCATGAGCCTGGACGGACGTAAGGAAGTCAACGACTACATGCGTCCTACCAGAAACGGTCACGGCAGCAGCTATGAGATTACTGTTCCGAAGTTCCAGAAGTTTGCGAAGAGCCGCGCAGGAAAGGATTACTATGTCCGCGGCACCTTTACCCGCAACAATCTGGATTTCTCTGAGGATGTGAAGCATTTCGCAGATCTTGGCTTTGACCAGATGTCCATCGAGCCGGTAGTCGGCGCGGAGGATGAGCCGTACGCGATCCGGAAGGAAGATCTTCCGAAGATCATGGAGGAGTATGACAAGCTGGCAGTTGAGTATATTAAGCGCAAAAAAGAGGGAAGAGGCTTCAATTTCTTCCATTTCATGATTGATTTAAATCAGGGACCGTGTGTGGCAAAACGTCTTTCCGGATGCGGATCAGGTACGGAGTACCTGGCAGTTACCCCGTGGGGCGATTTCTATCCATGCCATCAGTTTGTGGGTCAGGAAGATTTCCTGATGGGCAATGTAGATACCGGAATTACGAGAACGGATATCCGGGATGAGTTCAAGCTCTGCAACGTCTACGCAAAAGAAAAGTGCAGAGACTGCTTTGCAAGATTCTACTGCAGCGGCGGCTGTGCAGCCAATTCCTACAACTTCCACGGAACCATTACCGATGCTTATGAGATCGGATGCGAGATGCAGAAAAAGCGTATCGAGTGTGCGATCATGATTAAGGCGGCTCTTGCCGACGAAGAATAAAAGGAGAAATAAGATGAAGAACAGCAAAGTAAAAGGCTTACTGGGCCTGCTGGTCCTGCTGTTCGCAGTAGGACTGTTCGGATTCTTCGGCTATGATACCATGGATGATATCAAGCTGGGTCTTGACCTGGCCGGCGGTGTCAGCATCACGTATCAGGCAGTAGATGAGAATCCGACATCGGAAGAAATGTCCGATACCATTTACAAGCTGCAGCAGCGTGTACAGAACTACAGTACCGAGGCTGTTGTGTACCAGGAGGGAAGTGACCGGATCAACATTGATATTCCGGGTGTTTCCGATGCAAACGCAATTCTGGAAGAACTCGGCAAGCCGGGTTCCCTGATCTTTACCGATGAGACCGGTAAGACCATTTTAACCGGTGACCAGGTGGCTTCCGCAAAAGCGGGAATCATCGAGCAGAACGGTCAGAAATCCTATGTGGTAAGCCTGACCTTCACCGAGGAAGGAACCAAGGCATTTGCTGACGCAACTTCCGCAAACGTAGGCAAGCGCATTGCCATCATTTACGACAACCAGATTTACTCTAACCCGGTGGTCCGTGAAGCCATTACCGGAGGCCAGTGTCAGATCGATGGCATGACCGATTATACCGAGGCTGAGAACCTGGCGGCAACCATCCGTATCGGTTCCCTCTCCCTGGAGCTGCAGGAGCTGCGCTCCAACGTAGTCGGAGCACAGCTTGGTCAGCAGGCCATCTCCACCAGCTTAAAGGCAGGTGCCATCGGCTTTGCGATTGTTGCTGTATTCATGATGGTGGTTTACCTTATCCCGGGTGTGGCTGCTGTCATTGCTCTGGCTCTGTATGTTGGCCTGGTACTCATCATGCTGACTGCATTTGATATCACTCTGACACTTCCGGGTGTGGCCGGTATCATCCTTTCTGTTGGTATGGCGGTGGATGCGAACGTTATCATCTTCACCCGTATCAAGGAAGAAATCGGTCTCGGACACAGTGTAAAATCCGCGATCAAGGCTGGTTTCTCTAAGGCACTGTCTGCGATCCTGGATGGAAACATCACCACCCTGATCGCTGCTGCAGTCCTGTACTTCCGTGGATCAGGTACCGTTAAGGGCTTTGCAAGTACTCTGGCGATTGGTATCGTGCTTTCCATGTTTACCGCTCTGTTCATCACCAAGGGCGCGCTGTATGCCCTGTATGCGGTAGGCTTTGAGGCTCCGAAGTTCTATGGAACCAAGAAGGACGGAAAGATCATCAATTTCCTCGGAAAGAAGAATATCTGCTTCATCCTTTCTATTGCTGTTATCGTTGCAGGATGGGCAGGCATGGCTCTGCACAAGGGCCAGACCGGCTACATCTTAAACTACGGCATGGATTTCACTGGCGGTACCTCCACCAACGTAACCTTCAATGAGGATATGAGCCTGGATGATATTTCTGCAAAGGTTGTTCCGATTGTTTCCAAGATTACCGGTGACGCAGACGTTCAGACCCAGAAGGTTGCCGGTACCAACGAGGTTATCATCAAGACCAAGACTCTGGACGTAGAGCAGAGACAGCAATTAGAGGATGCCATGGTTGAGAATTTCGGCGTTGACGCTGAGAAGATTACTGCAGAGAGCATTTCCGGCGCAGTGAGCACTGAGATGAAGAAGGATGCCGTATGGGCTGTGACCATTGCAACAGTCCTGATGCTGCTGTATATCTGGTTCCGCTTTAAGGATATCCGCTTTGCAGCCAGCGCAATCCTGGCTCTGGTACACGATGTCATGGTTGTTGTTACCTTCTATTCCCTGGCGAAGTGGTCGGTCGGCTCCACCTTCATTGCATGTATGCTGACCATTGTAGGTTACTCCATCAATGCGACGATCGTTATCTTCGACCGTATCCGAGAGAACCTGGCACTGAAGAAGGCAGGCAGTAAGCAGACACTGGAAGAGATCGTAAACTTAAGTATCACCCAGACTTTTACCAGAAGCATCAATACTTCTCTGACTACCTTCATCATGGTATTTGTTCTGTTTCTTCTGGGCGTATCCTCCATCCGTGAGTTCGCCCTGCCGCTTATGGTTGGTATCGTCTGCGGAACCTATTCTTCCGTATGCGTGACCGGTGCTCTCTGGTATGTCCTGACTACCAGAAAACAGAAAAAGGCTGAGAAATAATTATGAGATATAAACTGATCACAACGGACGGACGGGCCAAGCGCGCTGAGGTTGAGACCGTGCATGGCACCATCCAGACTCCGGTTTTCATGAATGTAGGAACGGTGGCCGCCATCAAGGGTGCGGTTTCCACCGATGACCTGCGCCAGATCGGCACGCAGGTGGAGCTGTCTAACACCTACCACCTGCATGTGCGGACTGGTGACAAGCTGATCAAGCAGTTTGGCGGACTTCATAAGTTCATGAACTGGGATAAGCCGATCTTAACAGATTCCGGCGGCTTTCAGGTATTTTCCCTTTCCGGTCTTCGCAAGATCAAGGAAGAGGGTGTAACCTTCCGTTCCCATATTGACGGACACAAGATTTTTATGGGACCGGAGGAGAGCATGCAGATCCAGTCCAATCTGGCATCTACCATTGCGATGGCCTTCGACGAGTGTCCGCCGAGCCATGCAGAGTTTTCTTATATCCAGAACTCTGTTGACCGCACGACCCGCTGGCTGGAGCGCTGCAAAAAAGAGATGGCACGCTTAAATTCTCTGCCGGATACTATCAACAAAGAGCAGCTTCTGTTCGGTATCAACCAGGGCGGTGTTGTGGATTCCATCCGGATCCAGCATGCCAGGACCATTGCGGACATGGATCTGGACGGCTATGCGGTAGGCGGCCTCGCCGTAGGTGAGACCCATGAGGAGATGTATCACATTCTCGATGTGACGGTTCCGCATCTTCCGCAGAACAAGCCGACCTACCTGATGGGCGTTGGAACTCCGGCAAACATCCTGGAGGCGGTAGACCGAGGCGTAGATTTCTTTGACTGTGTTTACCCGTCCCGCAACGGACGTCACAGCCATGTCTACACAAATCATGGCAAGCTCAATCTGTTGAACCAGAAGTATGAGCTTGACCCGCGTCCGATCGAGGAAGGCTGCCAGTGCCCGGCGTGCCGTTCCTATTCCAGGGCATACATCCGCCACCTGTTTAAGGCAAAGGAAATGCTGGGAATGCGTTTGTGCGTCTTGCATAATCTGTATTTTTATAATAAAATGATGGAAGAGATCCGCGACGCGATCGAACAGCACCGGTACGCTGAGTACAAGGCTCAGAAGCTTGCCGGTATGGAGGAAGGCCCGCAGGAATAGTTATTCACATTTCGGGGTTTTAAACAAAAACGAATAAGGCTGGCCAGAGCGAGGCGCAGGCGCAGCCGCAAGGAGGACAACATGTTATTAGCAACTTCTACCATGAACCCAACCGTTATGATTGTGTTATATGTGGTAATCTTCGGAGGTATCTTCTACTTCATGGGATATCGTCCGCAGAAGAAAGAGAAAAAGAGAGTAGACGAGATGATGGCAGGTCTTGCTATCGGTGACAGTATACTGACCAGCAGTGGTTTCTACGGCGTAATCATCGATATGACCGATGATACCGTGATCGTAGAGTTCGGCAGCAACAAAAACTGCCGCATCCCGATGCAGAAGGCAGCAATCGTACAGGTTGAGAAGCCGGAGGCATAAAATAAATGAAAAATGAACCGGGAAAGCGCATGTGCGCTGCCCCGGTTCATTTTTTGGTTACAGCAGAACAATCTTGTGTTCTTTACAGATTTTTCTCATATCCTCCGGCCACAGGCTTGCCTGTACCTCGCCGACATGGGCGCGGTCTAACAGCAGCATGCAGAGACGGGACTGTCCGATACCGCCGCCGATGGTGTACGGAAGCTCTCCGTTAAGCAGCATCTTATGGTACGGAAGGTTCTTTCTATCCTCGCAGCCGGCCTTCTTTAACTGCTCTTCTAAGGATTTTTCGTCTACACGGATACCCATACTGGAGATTTCCAGAGCGCAGTTGAGCCGCTCGTACCAGAACAGGATATCGCCGTTTAACTGCCAGTCATCGTAGTCAGGCGCACGGCCGTCGTGCGGCTCACCGGTGGTGAGCTTATCACCGATCTTCATAAGGAATACGCAGCCGTGTTCTTTGGTGATAAGGTTTTCGCGCTCCTTCGGAGTCTTATCCGGGTAGCGGTCTGCCAGTTCCTGGGTGGTGATGAAGGTGATGTGCTCCGGCAGATGCTTGACTGCCTGCGGATATTTGTACCATACTTCATGCTCCATATGCTTGATGATCTTGAAGATGGTCTGGACGGTGGACTCCAGTGTCTCAATGGTGCGGTCTTCTTTTGTGATAACCTTCTCCCAGTCCCACTGGTCTACATAGCAGGAGTGGAGGTTGTCTAATTCCTCGTCGCGGCGGATCGCGTTCATGTTGGTGTAAAGGCCCTCACCCGGCTCAAAGCCGTATTCCTTAAGCGCCATACGTTTCCATTTTGCCAGGGAATGTACGACCTCAACGGTCTCTCCCGGGATTGCGGCGATGTCGAACTGGACCGGACGCTCTACGCCGTTTAAGTTATCGTTCAGACCGCTGGACCGGGTGACGAACAGCGGTGCGGAGATACGCTCTAAGTGCATCTCTTTGCCAAATTCCTTCTGGAATGTATCACGGATGTATTTGATTGCTTCCTGAGTCTCCCGAACCGTGAGGTGGGGATCATAGTTTGCTGGAATGATCAGTGCCATGGTTGTTTCCTCCCTGTATTGCGTTAGGTTTCATAAAAAAGGAGCTTTGCCTGAGCAAAACTCCGCATGATACTTAATGGTAGCATTTTTGGGATGAAATCACAAGTGTTTTCTAGAGAAATATGAAGCCATAGAAAAACGCAAAAAAATAGGAGCCGCTTTTCCCCCACAGAAAGCAGCTCCTGGTCACGATCAAAAACCGTTACACAATACAGTCTTCGCTTGGTATCCCCATACCAGTTAAGAAAATAAAAGGCGCCGGAGTGATGGCGCGCATGTCTTTCTTACAAAACACACTATAGCATCAATTCCGGGAAGCGTCAAGGAATATTGTGCAATTTTAAGAAGATTGTGCATTTCGGATAGGAAAAACTGCTCAAATTGTATACACACGTCCGCCATACAGAGACGTTCGTTTGCATTATAGAGAAAGACAAAAAATGTGACAGAAAAACTTTTTTTCATATCAAAAAACAGATAGTTATTTGTGCAACTTTCATGAGAGCATACGGTGCATAAGTGAGGGGAATTCTCACATACTAAGTGGAAGCATGAGCTGTAAACGGCAAAAAGACGTGGAAAGGAGCGAACATAGCGTGCAGTTTTCGAAAAATCTGGAAGCTAATCTGGAACATCTGAAGCAAACACTGAGTCTGGAAAAGAATTTTGATGTGGTTTATCGTGTTGTTTCCATAGGTGGAAAAAAAGGCTGCCTGTTGTTTGTGGACGGGCTGACGAAGGATGAAGTCCTCTTAAAGATTTTGCAGGCCTGGTGGAGCATTAAGCCGGAGGACCTTCCGGCGGATGCCCACGGGTTTTCTGGAAAATATATGCCTTACGGGGAGGTGGGGCTGATCGCGAATGAGGAGGATATGATCGTACAGCTGTTAAGTGGCATTACGGCGGTGCTCATTGACGGCTATGACAAATGTATGATGATAGACTGCCGCACCTACCCGGCCCGCGGCGTGGGAGAGCCGGAGAAGGATAAGGTGCTGCGTGGTTCCAGGGACGGCTTTGTGGAGACTCTGATTTTTAACACGGCACTGATCCGCCGCCGGATTCGGGATCCGAAGCTGATCATGGAAATTTTAAACGCAGGCAACAGCTCTCACACGGACATTGCGGTTTGTTATATGGAAGGACGGGTAGATGAGGAGCTCTTAAAAAATATCCGAAGCCGGATCCAGAATCTGCGGGTAGACGCGTTGACCATGAACCAGGAGAGTCTGGCAGAGGGAATCTTCCCTCATAAATGGTACAATCCGTTCCCAAAATTTAAGTTTTCGGAGCGTCCGGATACGGCGGCAGCCTGTATTCTGGAGGGAAATATCGTGATCCTGGTGGATAATTCTCCGGCGGCCATGGTGCTGCCTTCCTCCGTGTTTGACATCATTGAGGAGGCAGATGATTATTATTTCCCACCGGTGACCGGAACCTATCTACGTTTATCCCGCATGATGACAGGCGTTCTCTGTCTGCTTCTTACACCGACGTGGCTTCTTGGCATGATGCACGCGGATGCGCTGCCACAGTGGCTGGCGTTTACGAAGCTTTCGGATATGACCTATGTGCCGCTGATCTTTCAGCTTCTGATCCTGGAATTTGCCATTGACGGCCTGCGTCTGGCAGCCATCAACACTCCGAGTATGCTGACCACACCTTTAAGCGTGATTGCCGGTATTGTTCTGGGAGAGTACTCGGTAAAATCCGGATGGTTTAACTCGGAAACCATGCTGTACATGGCCTTTGTGACCATTGCAAACTACAGCCAGTCAAGCTTTGAACTTGGCTATGCGCTCAAGTTCATGCGTGTTATTTTACTGCTGCTCACGGCGGTGTTTGATGTGTGGGGGTATATCACGGGATTTGTGATCGCAGTCTGCGCAATTGTGTTCAATAAGACGATTGCCGGCAAGAGCTATATTTACCCGATCATTCCGTTCAGCTGGAAGGAAGTCAAAAAGCGGTTCTTCCGCGGCCGGCTCCCGGTGATACCGGAGAGCCAGAATGCGAAGCAGTGATAATCACAAAACCGGCTGATATCAGAGGCCCTTTGGAGCTTCCGGTACCAGCCGGTTTGTTGTTATGTGAGAATGTCAGTCAGGCCTTCCACTTTGTTGTATACAGGATATCCCGGTTGATGGTGCTGTAAAGCATCTCCCTTACGGTGTCCGGGCTGTGGGTCTGTCCCAGGATCCACATGAGCTTTGTGACGGTAGCCTCCAGGGTCATATCGTATGCTTCCAGGAGCCCGAATTCTTTCTTGATGGTTTTGCCGATCTCGTAGACAGACATGTTGCTGCCTTCGTTGGTGACCTGGGTGGTCATGATGACAAACTTGCCGGCATTGATCCAGCGTTCAATAGCCCGGTGGAAGCTGTCGTCCTCGTAGGAAGGGATGCCGCCTACGCCGAAGGACTCAATAATGACTGCATCATAGTGCTTAAACAGGTAATCCAGAATGCCGCCGTTCATGGACGGAATCAGCTTTAACAGAGTCACCTTGCTGTCCAGCTTGTGGTAGAAGGTTACATCCTCGCTTACCTGATCCTTGTCATCCAGATAGAAGATGATGTGGCTGTCCTGGATGGTCGCGATATAGGGGAAGTTGATGCTGGAGAACGCGTTGTAGCTCTTGGTGCGTTCCTTTTTGCCGCGGGTTCCGGCAATGACCTTGCCGTCAAACACAATATTGACACCGTGCGCCTTATCGCAGCTTGCAAAGAGAAAGCTGTCGGACAGGTTGGTCTTTGCATCGGTGATCTCCAGGTCGATGGGCTTTTGCGCACCGGTGATCACGATGGGCTTCGGGGAATTCTGGATCAGGTAGGAAAGCGCGGACGCGGTGTAGGCCAGAGTGTCGGTGCCGTGGCAGATCACAAAGCCATCGTACTGATCGTAGAAGCGCTCAATGGTGGAAGAGATCAGCAACCAGTGCTTTGGCTGGATATTGGTGCTGTCGATGTTGATGACCTGCGTGGCAGTCACTTCACAGAATTCCTTTACATGCGGTACGAAGCCCAGCAGCTCTTCGGAGGTCATAAGCGGCTTTAAACCTTCAGCACTGCGCTTTGAAGCAATGGTGCCGCCGGTGGCGATCATCAGGATACGTTTGAGATTCTTTTTTTGGGTTTTCATAGTTGGGTCTGACCTCCTGTAACAAAAAACTTGTGCGTTTTTTAAACACGCTTTATCATTGTATTATATCATTATACAAAAAGAAAGGAAAGGAATAAAATATGGCAGCAATTCCGAAGGACCCGGTGATGCTGATGAGCTTTTTCAATACCCAGCTCCGGGACAATTACAGCAGCTTTGATGATCTGTGCAGCGCGTATGATCTGGACGCGGAGGAAATGAAGAAAAAACTGTCCGCGATCGATTACCATTACGATGCGGACAGAAACCAGTTTGTGTAATTAAATTGTTTTTCCCATGTTTTCCAGCAGCCGGCCGCGCGTATGGTCCGTGCCAAGCGCAATGAAATATTTTTCCGGACGGGTGAGATAGCTGCCTTTCAGAAAGGCAACACTGCGGGTCCAGCGCTCAGCCGGAGCTACGGTAAAGTAGACCATGGGAGCAGACGGATCCACATAAGACTGTGGGAAAAATGCCGGGGCAATCTGTTCCCGCACCATGTTAAGCACCGTGTGGGTGCTGATGGACTCAAATAAAACCTTTGGGTGGAAGCCTGCATACGCAAAGGCATGGTCGATCATGTCGCGCATGCGGGTTTCTTTACTTAACATGATAAAAGGTTCATTCTGTAAAAGGTTCAGATCAAGGAGCGGCAGTTTTTCGTGGCTGTCCTTTCCGGCCAGGTGCGCCAGCGGGTGTGTGACCGGAAGACCAAGAACCATATACTCGGAATCCATATCCATATATTCCAGATCGGGATTTTTAAACCCTTCCACATAGGTCATAAATGCAAAATGAACTTCATTTTGCAATACGAGCTGTTCCATCTTATTTACACATTCTTCGCGGATGCGGAACAGGATATTCGGATATGTTTCGTGGAAGATCGGGTAGATCTTGGAGAACATGGCGGCTCCGGTCTCCGGTGTGTAGGCAACAGAGATTTCACCGGTGCTTTCTTCTGAAATATCGGAAATGATGCGGTAGGTCTCCTTTTTCATGTCCACAATCTGATGCGCGGTCCGCAGGTAAATGCGCCCGGCAAAGGTCGGGATCATGCTGTGCTTGCGGCGTTAAAAGAGCGGCGTTCCAAGCTCCTTTTCCAGCTTTAAAAGCTGTTGGTTCAGTGCCGACTGGGTCAGAAAAAGCTTTTCCGCAGCCCGGAAAATGCTCTGCTCCTGTTCGATCGCAATGATATTTTCTATCTGTCGTAAATCCATGACAAATCCCCCTCAATAATTTCTCTTAATAGGATTAAGATAAAATATAAAATTCGATAAGTTAAACTAAACCAACAAAGGCAGTATAATCAAATCATACAAAAAAGCAAGCATATCGAGAAAAATATGTTGCTTTTAAAAAACAAGGTTAGGTGATTGATAAAAAAGTGAGCATTTGAGCAAGAGAAGAATCAATCATCTGGCAAATGGGTTCGGTATAATCAACCATGCGCTGGAACATGCGCTCAATGTAAGGCTCAAAATCGTGTTTGAAACGAGACAATAAAGAAGCATCAGGGACCTTAGTGAAACCGCAGAAATCTCTTAACTCTTTGCATAAATGTAAAAACAGCAGGAGTAGGAAAAATGAAGCAATGAAACTCAGTAAAATCAAAGGCGGTGTTTATAAAACGCCTAAATTCATAATTGGTTAGGAGAATAAAAATATGTCATTTCATTGTAGTCCCGCAATTCCTCATCCGGTAGAGACCCTTGTGCATGAGCCGTGGTCTCTGGCCATCAAGCCGTTCCAGGTATCCCCCCATACCTGGTATGTAGCAGGTCAGACCTGGGTTGGCTGTTACCTGATCGACACAGGTGACGGACTGATCCTGATCGATACGGCAATCCCGGAGAGCAGTTACCTGTTAGTAGATTCGATCTACAGACTGGGATATAAACCGACAGATATTAAGAAGATCCTGATCAGCCACGCGCACTTTGACCACTGTGGTGCGGCGGCTGAGATGAAGAAACTGACCGGCGCAAGCCTGTATATGTCCAAAGAGGACTATGTATTTATGAAGAGCTGTCCGGATGAGACCATGATCCCGGATTCCGGCTCCCATGTGCAGAATTTTGAACCGGACGAGTTTTATTCTGACGATAAGCCGGTAACTCTGGGAAATATCAGTGTTCAGACCATACTGACCCCGGGCCATACCATTGGCTGCACCAGCTTCTTCTGGAAAGAGAAAAATCCGGTGAACGGAGATGAGTATACAGTTGCCATGCATGGCGGCGTTGGAGCCAATACCATGAACGACAAGTATTATGCCATCAGCAAATATCTGACTCCGGATCTTCGTCAGCGTTTCTTTGACGATACTGAAAAATTAAAGAAGATCCATGTAGACATTGCTCTGCCGAGCCATCCGAATCAGATTGAGATCGTGGACCGGGCAGGACAGTATACTCATGAAAACCAGCCTTATCTGGATGATACCGTATGGGCGGACTTTTTAACAGAACGTGTACGCCAGGTACGTGAATTAATAAAGTATCAGAAAACGGAAGGAGTATTGCCATGAGCATGAAGGAGGATTATCAGAATTATTGTGAGCGGCGGGCGGAGTTTGAAAAGAATCCCCTGTCAAAATACTGGACAGAGCAGAATGCGCGTTATATGGAGCCATTTCGCATGTTTGGAAATGTGTATTATGTGGGTGACAGCTGGGTGTGTGTACACCTGATCGATACCGGAGACGGACTTTTGCTGATCGATGCCGGGAACTGCGAAAATACTGCCATGCTGATCTACTCCATTTGGAAAGCCGGTTTTGATCCGGCGGATGTAAAGTGGCTGATTATTTCCCACGGCCATGTGGACCACATCGGCGGCGCAAAATTTATGCGTGAGATGTTTGGCACGAAAATTTATATGGGAGCTCCGGACGCGGCTATGTACCGAGAGCATCCGGAGAAGTCCTTTGTGCAGGACAGCCCGGATCTTATGGATGAGCTCATTGCGCCGGATGTCGAGATCCGGGATGGTGATGAGCTTACCTTTGGCAGTGTGAAGATGAAATTTTATCTGGTACCGGGACATACGGAGGGATGCATCTCCTTCTTCTTTGATGTAACGGAGGGAAATCGTACTGTTCGTGCCGGTTATTACGGCGGCTTTGGCTTTAACACACTGGCAGCCGATTATCTGACTGAGATCGGGGACCCGCAGTGCCATATGCGGGAAATCTATCTGGATTCCCTGAAAAAGGTCCGGAATGAACATGTGGATTTCTTCCTGGGAAATCACTGCATCAACAACCATATGGCAGAAAAGCTGGAGAAGATCAAAAACGGAGCAGACAGCAGTGTCTGGATCGACTCGCAGGAGTGGGGCAGCTACCTGGATGAAAAGCGGGATGCCTTGCTGGTCTTCATGAAAGAAAATCCGGCCGCCGAATAAAAAACAAAGCATAACGGATGAATAAAATGCCGGCCGGAGCGTTATATTAATCGTATGAACAGATTACGGCGATTTCTATTTCATTTTTTTCTGTGCGGCATGACAGGCTGGTGCCTGGAGGTTGTGTTTACGTCAATGGAATCCATTCTGATCCATGACTGGCGGCTGATGGGACGGACCTCTCTTCTGATGTTCCCGATTTATGGCTGCGGTGCGATTCTGGCGCCTATCGGCAGCTTTGCAGATCGCTGGATCGGGGATGGTCCCTTAAGCCGGGCGGACCGGATCATCCGGCATGGCCTGCTTTATATGGTACTCATCTTCACGGCAGAGTATCTGTCCGGGGCATTTTTGCAGGGTCTGGGTATGTGCCCCTGGGATTATACCGGTTATCAGACCAGTGTGAATGGTCTGATCCGTCTGGACTTTGCGCCGCTGTGGTTTGCCACCGGTTTATTGTTTGAACAGATATCCAAATTTCCAAAAAAGAGGTGCGAATGACTTGTTTTTGCACCTCTTTTTTTATATACTGGACAGGAATACTTACGAAAAGAATGAGGTGTGGGATGATACGAGTAATTTTGATTCTCCTGGTGCTGATCGTATTTCTCCTGGTGAGTGCGCTGCCGCTCCTGATCGGAGAAAAGTGCGTCTGGAAAAACGATGAAAACCGCCAGAAGGAATATGCCCTGCAGGTTGTAAAGCAGGTGCTGCGCATGGTGTTCCGCCTGACCGGTTCTACGCTGACTGTGAAAGGACTGGAGAACATTCCGGACATGCCGGTTTTGTATGTGGGAAATCACAGAAGCTATTTTGATATCGTGACCGGTTATATTGTAGTGCCGGGGCAGACCGGCTTTATAGCCAAAAAAGAGATGGAAAAGATTCCGCTTTTGCGGGAATGGATGCGCAATGTGAACTGTCTGTTCCTGGACCGCAAGGATATCAAGGCGGGCTTAAAGACCATTCTGGAGGGGATCGAGAAGGTAAAAGGCGGTTCTTCCATATGGATCTTTCCGGAGGGGACCCGCTGCAAGGCGAAGGATCCGGTAGAGCTTCTGCCGTTTAAGGAGGGAAGCTTAAAGATCGCGGAGAAATCCGGATGCCCGGTGGTGCCGGTGGCCATTACCGGAACCGCGGAGATCCTGGAAAAGCATTTTCCGTTTATTCGTCCTTCTCATGTGACGATTGAGTTCGGAAAACCGTTTTATATCAAAGAGCTTCCGGCAGAAGACCGGAAACGTGCAGGCGCCTACAGTGAGGCACGGATCAGAGAAATGCTGGTAAAAGAGCAGGAAGAGCGCCGCAGTTTACGAAAGGCGTGAGCAGCCAGAAAAAACCGGCAGAGACAAAGGAGAGAAACAGTGGATTTACTGGAGTGCAGAAATAAATTGGATGTGATCGACAAACAGATCGTAAAATTATTCGAGGAGCGCATGGATATCTGCGGCAAGGTGGCAGAGACCAAGATCGCCACAGGAAAGGCTGTCTATGACGCAGAGCGCGAGAAGCAGAAGCTGGAGGCGGTCAGTGCCATGGCAGGCAGTGACTTTAACCAGATCGCGGTGCGGGAGCTGTTCTCCCAGATGATGTCCATCAGCCGCAAATACCAGTATTCGATCCTGGCAGAGCATGGCCGGTCCGCAAAGTTGGGCTTTGAGCAGTTGGACAGACTGCCGGTAGAGGGAGTGCGCGTGGTGCATCAGGGCGTGGAAGGTGCCTACAGCCATGCGGCAGCCATTCAGTATTTTGGAAGGGATGCTGAAATCTATCATGTGGCACGCTTCGAGGACGCCATGAAGGAGGTACAGCTTGGCAACGCGGATTACGCGGTGATGCCGATTGAGAATTCCTCCGCGGGAGCTGTCATCGACATGTACGATCTGCTGACCCGTTACGACAACTACATTGTGGCAGAAACCTTTCTTCCGGTGAATCATGCGCTGCTTGGTGTGCCGGGAGCCAGACTGTCGGATGTAAAGACCGTATTTTCCCATCCGCAGGCACTGATGCAGTGTTCCGTCTTTTTAAATGACAATGGCCTGAAGCAGATCAGCGTGGAGAATACGGCAGTGGCCGCAAAGCGCGTGGTGAAGGAGGGAGACAAGTCCCAGGCAGCGATCGCCAGTGAGATCGCGGGGCAGCTGTACGGACTGGAGCTGTTAAAGCCGTCCATCCAGAACAATCAGGGCAATACGACCCGCTTTGTGATTCTGGCAAACCGCAAGGTCTATCAGAAGGCTGCCGGCAAGATCAGTCTCTGCTTTGAACTGCCGCATACCAGCGGTTCCCTCTATAACATGCTGGGAAACTTCATCTTCAATCATGTCAACATGATCATGATCGAATCCCGGCCGATTCCGGGGAAAAACTGGGAATACCGGTTCTTTGTGGATATTGAGGGAAATCTGCAGGATGCAGGTGTGCAGAATGCACTGCGGGGCATCGGTACGGAGGCACAGAATTTTAAAATCCTCGGCAATTATTAATGTGACAGTTTTGCGCTTTCACAGTTACTATCAGTTTACATAACGGTTCGGTGAAAGGGCACGAAGCGGTGCGTTTTGCCGGACCGTTCTGTATATGCGGACAGCTGTCGTGCACTGCGGGGGGAGAACAGGCAGTATTTTAACAGGAGGAATAGCATATGGTACGGACATTCGCGGCAATTGATGTCGGTTCCTTTGAACTGGAGCTGGGCATTTATGAAATTACGGACAAGGGCACGGTCCGCTCAGTGGACCAGGTGAAGCATATGATCGCGCTGGGCAAGGATACCTACAATACCGGCAAGATTAGCTACCGGCTGGTGGAGGAGATGTGCCAGGTTCTGCAGGATTTTGTGCGGATCATGAAGGAATATCAGGTGAAGGAATACCGGGCTTATGCCACCAGCGCCATGCGGGAGGCAAGAAACAGTCAGATCGTATTAGAGCAGCTTCGGGTGCGGACCGGAATTGATGTAAAGATCATCAGCAATTCGGAGCAGCGTTTTATCAGCTACAAAGCCATTGCGGCAAAGGACGCGGAGTTCCAGAAAAATATCCAGCGCGGCACGGCAATCGTGGATGTGGGCTTTGGAAGCATGCAGACATCCCTGTTTGACAAGGATGCACTGGTTTCCACCCAGAACCTGCCGCTTGGCGTGCTGCGCCTCCGGGAACTGATCGCCCATGAGAAGCTGAGCCAGCAGGGTGCCCAGAACCTGATCGCAGAGCTCATCGACAATGAGCTGGTGACTTACCGGAAGATGTACTTAAAAGACCGGGAGATCAAAAACCTTATTGCCATCGGTGAGCCGATCCTTTCCCTTTATTATAAAATGGCAGAGGGAAAGCATTCCGAGCAGATCACGATCCAGGAATTCAATCGTTTTTATGAGCGTTTAAAGAGCATGACTCTCGCGCAGACGGAAGACTTTTTTGATGTGAACGAGGAGTATGCAAGCCTGATGTTCCCGGCAGCCGCTATTTATAAGCGTATGCTGGAAATCACGGGAGCAGAATTTATCTGGGTGCCGGGCATCCGCATGACAGACGGTATGGCGGCGGAATACGCGGAGGATAAAAAACTCATCCGTTTTAACCACAGCTTTGAGAACGATATCATCGTTACTTCCCGAAACATGGCAAAGCGTTACAAATGTTATATGCCTCATATCCAGAACGTGGAGGAGGCGGCCCTGAAGGTCTTCGACAGCCTGAAAAAGTATCATGGCCTGGGACCGCGGGAGCGGCTGCTTTTGCAGATCGCGGCGAACCTGCATTCCTGCGGAAAGTTTGTGACCATGCGCGGGGCTGATGAATGCGCCTATAATATGATCATGGCAACCGAGATCATTGGCCTGTCCCATGTAGAGCGTGAGATCGTAGCGAATATCGTGAAGTATCATCAGCAGAAGTTCCGTTACAATGAAGTGGGGGTATCGGCAAAGCCATCCAAGGACAGCCGTCTGGTGTCCACGGAGGATCTTTCTATTGTCATTGCCAAGCTGACGGCGATCCTGCGGCTGGCCAATTCCATGGACCGGGGACATACCGGAAAATTAAAGGACTGCCGTCTGAATGTGAAGGACGGACAGCTGGTGATTCAGACGGACTGCCCGGCAGATGTAACGCTGGAGTCCATATCCATTGTGGACAAGGGCGAGTTCTTTGAGGAAATCTTTGGGATCCGTCCGGTATTAAGACAGAAAAGGAGGGTGTAAGCCATGACGGAGCTTGATGAGAAGTATTTGAAATCGGAAAATTATGTAAATCGCGAAATGAGCTGGCTGGAATTTGATTTCCGTATTCTGGGCGAGGCCAGAGACAAGGCAATTCCGCTGTTTGAGCGACTGAAGTTTTTAAGTATTACATCGTCCAACCTGGATGAGTTTTTCATGGTGCGTGTGGCATCCTTAAAGGACATGGTACACGCCAAATATAAAAAGGCTGATATTGCAGGCTTAAGAGCCGATCAGCAGCTGGAGCTGATCGGGGAGAAGACCCATGAGCTGGTCAATCTCCAATATTCCACCTATAACCGTTCTCTGCTTCCGGCCTTGAGGCAGCAGGGACTGCAGCTCATCTGCGAGCATGAGGAGCTTTCGGAGGCAGATGGTGCCTTTGTGGACAAGTTCTTCCATGAGGATGTTTATCCGGTACTGACGCCTATGGCAGTGGATTCCTCCCGCCCGTTCCCGCTTATCCGCAACAAGTCCTTAAATATTGCGGCACTGGTGCAGAAAAAGGACAGCCGGGATGAGGAACTGGAATTTGCCATGGTGCAGGTTCCGTCAGTGCTGCCGCGAATCGTGGAGCTTCCGGCAGGACCGGATGGTGAGCGCAGGGTAATCCTGTTAGAGGAAGTTATTGAGCGCAACATCAAGGATCTGTTTTTAAACTACAACATTGTCGCTGCTCATCCGTTCCGGATCATGAGAAACGCGGACTTTACGCTGGATGAGGAAGAGGCAGAGGATTTGCTGGAGGAAATCCAGAAGCAGCTGAAAAAGCGCCAGTGGGGTGAAGTCATCCGTCTGGAGGTTGAGGAAAAGGTAGACAAGCGTCTGCTTAAGATCTTAAAGAGGGAGCTTTCTGTCAGCACTGAGGATATTTACGAGATCAGCGGCCCGCTGGATCTTACATTCCTCATGAAGATGTATGGCATGAGCGGCTTTGACCACTTAAAGGAGCCCTCCTATACACCGCAGCCGGTTCCGGCCTTTATGAATGAAGATGACATTTTTACCAATATCCGAAAAGGTGATATTCTCCTGCATCATCCATACCAGACCTTTGACCCGGTGGTAAATCTGGTGCAGAAGGCAGCAAAGGACCCGGATGTCCTGGCAATCAAGCAGACCCTGTACCGCGTCAGCGGTCATTCCCCGATCGTGGCGGCCCTGGCGGAGGCAGCTGAGAACGGCAAGCAGGTATCGGTCCTCGTAGAGTTAAAGGCGCGGTTTGATGAGGAGAACAACATCAACTGGGCGAAGAAGCTGGAGAAGGCCGGATGTCATGTGATCTACGGTCTGGTGGGCTTAAAGACCCACTGCAAGATCACACTGGTGGTGCGCCGGGAGGAAGACGGCATACGCCGTTATGTGCATCTGGGAACCGGAAACTACAACGATTCCACCGCAAAGCTCTACACGGACTGTGGCCTTATGACCTGCCATCCGCTGATCGGTGAGGATGCGACCGCGGTATTTAACATGCTTTCCGGCTATTCCGAGCCACCGACCTGGAATCGCCTGATCCTGGCTCCGCTGTGGCTGAGAAACCGCTGCGTCCGTATGATCCGCAGGGAAACCATGCGGGCCAGAGAGGGAAAACCGGCCCACATCATGGCGAAGATGAACTCCCTCTGCGACCAGGAGATCATTGCATGTCTGTATGAGGCATCCTGCGCCGGTGTGAAGATTGAGCTGGTAGTCCGTGGTATCTGCTGTCTGAAGGCAGGCGTACCGGGCTTAAGTGACAACATCAGCGTGCATTCCATTGTCGGAAACTTCCTGGAGCATGCCCGCATTTTCTACTTTGAGAACGGCGGAAGCCCGGAGGTGTACATGGGAAGCGCCGACTGGATGCCGCGCAACCTTGATAAGCGCGTGGAGATTATGTTCCCGGTGGAGGATCCGGCTTTGAAGGAGCAGGTTGTTCATATCTTAAAAGTACAGCTGGAGGACAATGTGAAAGCGCATATCCTGCAGCCGGACGGCACTTATGAGAAGATTGATAAGCGAGGCAAGGTTCTTGTGACTGCCCAGAAGCAGTTCTGTGAGGAGGCCATAGCCATGGCGAAGGCTGCCGTGCAGCAGGATGACGTGCACAATACCCGGGTGTTTGTACCGGCGGAAAGCAATTAGTATTTTGTCTGTCCCTGGTATTCTGCTTCGTAATTTGTTACCAGTTCAATAAAATATTTTTCCGGCTTGCTTAAGTAGGTTCCCTTTAAGTAAGCCACGCCCCGGTGCCATATCTCATGGGGCGAAACGGAGAAGAAGACAATGTCCGGATTCGGCTGCGCGTAAGACTGCGGCAGGAATACCGGACATTGCTGGTTTTTGGTCATGTTCAGCATCGTGCGGTTGTTGCCGGTCTCAAAGAGAATTTTGGGGCGGATGTTGTTGTAAAGGAAAGTACGGTCCGCCAGTTCCCGGCTCAGGGTGTCACGGGTGGGGAGCACAAAGTAATCCTGACTCAGCAGGGATAAGTCCAGATCCGGCAGTGTTTTCCAGCTTTCTTCCCCGGCCAGATGGGCCAGCGGGTGACTGGCAGGAAGCGCAAGGACCAGATACTCCGCGCCAAAATCCCGGTATTCCAGATCCGGGTTCTGCTTGCCGGTGGCGTAGGCCACGCAGGCCAGAGTGATTTCTTTCTGTAAAAGAAGCTGTTCCATCTTTTTGATGCGGGCCTCATGAATGCGGAAGGTGATGCCCGGGTAACGTTTGTGGAACACCGGATAGAGGTCGGAAAACATCATGGAACCGCGCTCCGGGGTGTAGGCCAGTGCAATCTCCCCCACGGTTTCATCCGCAATATCATGAATGATTTTATAGGTTTCTTCTTTCATATCTATCATCTGATGGGCAGTCGCCAGATAGATCCGGCCGGCAACGGTGGGGATCATCTGGCGTTTTTTTCGTTCAAAGAGCGGCATGCCAAGCTCTTTCTCCAGTTTTAGAAGCTGCTGGTTTAAAGCAGACTGGGTGATAAATAATTTTTCTGCCGCTTTGGAGATGCTTTCCTCCTGTTCAATGGCAATGATGTACTCGATTTGTCTCAGATCCATAAAAAACAATTCCTCCACTCTGTTAATTATCTGACAATGCAAAAACCCGGATTTTAATGAAAAACTATTAATTTAACTAAGATTTTGAATAAAAACACATAAGTTGAATTAAGAATATTTCTCAATTATACTAGGGCCATACAAAGAACTCAAGCAGAAAATGAGAAATAAAGAGCAGAGTGAAAGGGGAATATTCAAATGGCATTTCGTTGTACACCGCCGACCAAGGATCCGGTAGCTACCCTGGCTTACCGTCCGTGGGAACTGGCAATCAAACCGTTCCAGGTTGCGCCGCAGACCTGGTATGTAGCAGGACAGACCTGGGTGGGCTGTTATTTAATTGACACAGGGGACGGGCTGATCCTCATCGACACGGCAATCGCGGAGAGTGCTTACATGCTGGTGGATTCCATCTACCGTCTGGGCTATCGTCCGGAGCAGATCAAAAAGATACTCATCAGCCACGCGCACTTTGATCACTGTGGAGCCGCAGCTATCATGAAAAAGCTGACCGGCGCAGAGATGTACATGTCTAAAGAGGACTGGGAATTCATGAAGGCCTGCCCGAAGGAGACCATCGACATCGACAAGGATTCCCATCCGCAGTATTTCGAGCCGGATTGTTTCTATTCCGATGAGGAGCCGATTACCCTGGGCAATGTCACCATACACAGCATGCTGACTCCGGGTCACACCATTGGCTGCACCTCCTTCTTCTGGGAAGTGACTAACCCGGCAAACGGAGAGCGCTATGTGGTGGGCATGCACGGCGGTGTGGGCGCCAACACCATGAATGACAAGTATTACGCTCAGAGTGAGTATCTGACTCCGGACCTGCGTGACCGCTTCCTGGCAGACGCGGAGAAGGTCGGCAATATCCATGTAGACATTGCCCTGCCGAGTCATCCGAACCAGATCGAGATCACAGACCGGGCCGGACAGTACACCGACGAGTCTCAGCCGTTTTTGGATGACACCATCTGGAAACAGTTCGTGGAAGAGCGTGTGCGCCAGGTACGCGCGATGATGAAGTAACAGAGAGAAAGCATTCAAAGGAGAAGAGAACATGGAAATGTATATTGTACTTGCGATTACACTGTTCATGATGGTGATGTTCATCTGGAACAAAGTGCCGTTCGGCGTTACCACCATGACCTGCTGTCTGCTGCTGGCTATGTTCGGAATCGTAGATATTCCGAAGGCGTTTGGCGGATTTGGAAACAAGATTGTTGTATTGATCGCGCCGATGCTGGTACTCAGTGGCGCACTTGGCAAGACCAGTCTGGTTATGAAGATCAGCAGCGTGCTGAACGCAGCAAAGGGAAAACGCGGAACCGTCCTGATTCTTGTTTTCTATGCAGTCGGCATGGTAATGGCTCAGTTTATCCCGACAACCGCAGCAATCTCCATTCTGGTTATTTTCCTGTTAACCCTGGACAATGCCGGAGATATTACACCGAAGCGTCTGCTTCTTCCGCTTCTTGGTGTTATGGTCGGATGTAAATTCCGTTTCCCGGTGGGCCTGGGTGCTACCACCTTTGCTACCTTAAACGGTATGTATGAGGGAGTCATCGGTGATCATCCGGAGTATATGCTTTCCATGCTGGATCCCTTCAAGGTTGCCATCATCCCGATGGTGGTACTGACCATTTACTGCCTGTTCGCATGGAAGCTGATGCCGAAGGAAGAAGGAATCAATCAGGATGCCCTGAAGAAAACATCCACCGAAAAACAGCTCACCGATGCGCAGGAAATGATTGTATACGGAGTATTCGTAGTCGTTATGCTACTGATGCTGTTAAACAAGTACACTGGCAATATGCTTTATCTGGCTCCGGCCGCAGGCGTTCTGGTTCTGATCTACACTAAAGTAGTTTCCGTTCCGGAGGCAGTAAAAGGCCTGACTGCGGATATGACCTGGATGCTGGCTGGCGTTCTGATCGTGGCAGACGCCCTCGGTTCCACCGGTGCTGGTGATATGATCGGAAACGCGATCTTATCCATTCTGGGTGAGAATCCAAGCTCTGTAACCGTTATGTTTGTATTCTCCTTTGCAACCGTTATCATGACTACTTTCCTGTCCAACATGGCAACCCAGTCCGTGCTGATCCCGATCGCGGCATCTGTAGCACTGGCAGCCGGATGGGATCCGAGAGGCCTGGTTCTGATCATCGGTACCTGCAATTACTATGCTCTGGGCTTCCCGTCCGGTTCCGGTGAGGCAGCTGTCTGCTTCGCAGCCGGTGGTTACAACCCGTTAAAGGTTATGAAATTTACCTTCCCTTATATGATCATCGCAGCGATCAGTACCGCGGTTTCCGCGCAGCTTCTGTTCCCGCTGTACTAATTGAAAATATGTTCAGAGAGGCGTCCCGCTTTTGGGGCGCCTTTTGACGTTTCCGGCTTTTCCTCTTCTTACCGGAAATGTAATAAAAAAGTAAGACGGGAAGGCTTCTTTTATGGTACACTAGAGAAAGAATAAAACGGGATCCGCATAGCCTGGCGGTTTCCCGAATAACGATAGATACACGAGGAGGAATCAGTCATGGCAGAAACCAACATTCTGGTAGTAGACGATGAGCAGGAGATCGCGGATCTGGTAGAAATTTATCTGGTCAGCGACGGCTATAAGGTATTTAAGGCATCCAATGCCCAGGACGGTCTGGATATATTAAATAAGGAGGATATTCATCTTTGCCTTCTGGATATTATGATGCCGGGTATGAACGGCCTGGAGATGTGCAAGAAGATCCGTGAGACCAACAACATTCCGATCATCATGCTGAGTGCCAAGTCCACCGATCTGGATAAAATCCTTGGTCTTGGAACCGGTGCAGACGATTATGTGGTAAAGCCCTTCAACCCGCTGGAGCTGACAGCCCGGGTTAAATCCCAGCTGCGCCGCTACACGCAGTTAAACCCGAACAGCAATGTGCATGAGACCGTAAAGAACGAGATCAGCATCCGAGGCCTTACGATCAATAAAGACAACCACAAGGTGACGGTGTACGATGAAGAAGTCAAGCTGACCCCGATCGAGTTTGACATCCTTTATCTTCTGGCCTCCAACCCTGGCAAGGTGTTCAGCACGGATGAAATCTTTGAGAAGGTCTGGAATGAGAAGGTCTATGAAGCCAACAACACTGTTATGGTACATATTCGTCGCCTTCGCGGTAAGATGAAGGAAGACGAGCGCCAGGACAAGATCATCACCACAGTGTGGGGGGTAGGATACAAAATTGAAAAATAACGGCAGAAAAAGTGATTTAAGCCACCGCTATCATACGCGGGTCATAGCCAACATCATCTACAGCACCCTGGTAGCCTGCCTCATCGATGTGTTCCTGGTCACAAACCTGACCATGCTGGCCGAGTATGCGAAACGCTCCGAGCAGTCCAGCGCTTTCTTAAATATGGTGGCGCAGTCGGATGTAGTGGTGGTTCTGGTTTATGTGCTTGTCGGCATTCTGGCTTTTGCTGTGACATTTCTGCTTCTTCAGGAAAAATCTGCTGCCTATATCAGCCATATTTCCGATGCGATAGAACGAATTTCCGACGGAGACTTAAATACGCAGGTGGAAGTAGTGGGGGATGACGAGTTTTCTTCCATGGCTTCCAACTTAAATAAGATGGTGGAGGATATCCGCCGCCTGATGGATAAGGAACGCGAATCTGAGCGCACCAAAAATGAGCTGATCACCAATGTGGCTCACGACCTGCGCACACCGCTGACTTCCATCATCGGCTATCTGGAGCTGTTATCCGGCCCGGTAGTCCTGCCGCCAGAGATGCAGAAAAAATACATAGACATTGCCTACAGCAAGGCCAAGCGTCTGGAAAAGCTCATTGAGGATCTGTTCGGATTCACTAAGATGAATTACGGAAAGCTGGCCATGCACGTGTCCAAGGTAGATATCGTCAAGCTTCTGGGACAGCTTTTAGAGGAATCCTACCCGAATTTTGCCAACAAGGGCCTTTCCTATGAGCTCCAGAGCAATGTGCCGGCCAAGATGATCACGGCAGACGGCAACCTTCTGGCCCGTCTGTTTGATAACCTGATCGGCAATGCCATCAAGTATGGCGCGGAGGGCAAACGGATCCTGGTGAAGGTCATGGCTGATACCGATGAGGTACAGGTTTCCGTGACCAACTATGGTTATGTGATCCCGGCGGAGGAGCTTCCCCTGATCTTTGACAAATTCTACCGGGTTGAGCAGTCCCGCTCCACCCACACCGGCGGAACCGGGCTTGGACTTGCTATTGTAAAAAATATCGTAGACATGCATGGCGGGACCATTACGGTAAAGAGCGACTTAAACGGTACCGTATTCACGGTAACCCTGCAGGTGGATTTTGATGTAGACAAGGAACATTTTTAAACAATTTTTTGGAGAATTTTGATGTGGATGAATAAAAAAAATTTTTCAGGCATCCGGATGGTCAGACCTCTGAAAAGGATAGCAGTCTGTTTGGTGGCTGTCGGCCTTTTGGGTGGTCTGGCTTTTTGTGCTCCGGCCCGGGCGCAGGATGATCCGGTAAGTATGGGTGTGAGCTATGGCTATGAGGACAGCGCCAAGGGCGGACGTTACCTGCCGGTGAATGTCACCATACAGAATAACCAGGAGACTCCGGTTGAGGGTACCCTGCAGATCAAGACCCGGGAGTCAGACCAGACGATCTACCGTTACGATTACAGCGTGGAGCTGGAGTCAAAGGGTACTGCCGATACGCGCTATTATATCCCGCTTGGCACGGCGGCGGATGAGCTGGTGCTGTCTCTGGTGGATGATTCCGGAAGCATACTTCTGAACCGCAAGGTAAAGCTGAATGTAAGTCGCGATGTGCCGGAGCTTTTTGTGGGAGTACTGTCGGACAAACCGTGGGAGCTTCATTATCTGAATGGTGTGGGAATCAACTACAGCACCCTGCGCACCCGCACTTTCGAGCTGGACGGCAGCAATTTCCCGGAGGATGAGGTAGGCTTAAGCCTTTTTGATGTGCTGGTGGTCAATGACTACAGGCTCCGCGATCTTTCCGGGACCCAGACAGCTGCGATCATGAACTGGGTCCAGGACGGAGGTGTGCTGATCCTGGGAACCGGCGACCGGGTAGATGACACTCTGGGCCGTTTTGCGCCGGAGCTTCTGGACGATTCTTATGGAACTCCGAATATTACCCATATCAATCTGGCGGAAGAGTTCACTGCGGTGAACGAGCCGGGAGCCGGGATGTTAGCGATCTCCTGTGTGGATGTGCCGCTGCACGGCGGCAACGTAATCCTCTCCAGCAACGGTTTTTCGCTTTTAACGGCAGCGGCGAAGGAGCAGGGGCTGGTGGCTGTGGCGGCCTTTGACCTGGGAGATATCGCAGAGTTCTGCGAAAAACAGACCTCCTATGTGGACTACATGTTTACCAGCCTTCTGGGGGAGGAGCGCATCAACCAGCTTGCCGAGGTGGTTTACAGCGGCAATTCCGGCCGGTTCTGGGCAGTTCAGGGTCTCATCAACACAGGAGATGTGGATAAGCTGCCTAATCTCTGGCTCTATGTGGGGATAACCGGTCTGTATCTGCTGCTTCTTGGCCCGGGACTTTATCTGTTCCTGCGCGGTCGCGGCCTTCAGAATCTGTACCGCAGAGGTGTGGTGATCATGGCTCTGGGCTTTTCCGGTCTGGTGTATGTGCTTGGCATACCGACCCGCTTTCGTTCTACCTTTTATACCTATGCGGCCATTCAGGATGTGACTGATGACTATATTACGGATACCACATACATCAATATCCGCAATCCATATAACCGCCCATACACTGTGGAACTGGATCCGGGATACCGTCTGCTTCCGATCACGCGGAGCAGTCAGTACACCGTGGGTGGCCAGTCCCTGGATGTGGATGAGCCATATCAGATCGCCATACAGACCAGTGAGGATGGGCTGACGGTAAAGGGGCAGAATATATCTGCATTTACACCGCGCTATTTCTGCCTGGAACGGCGCACGGAGAATACCGGACGGGTGGGAATCACCGGGGAGGTGGATTATTTTGAGGGGCAGATCCGGGGAAGTCTGACAAACCAGTTTCCGTATCCGATCGAAAATGTGACTCTTGTGCTGTACGGAAACATGGTGCAGCTCGGGCGCATGGAATCCGGCGAGACTAAAAATCTGTCAGATCATGAGCTGCTCCGTTATCCGCTTGGTGATTCCTATCTGGCTGCAGAGCATATCTCCGGAGAGGATGCCTACGCTTCGGCAGATATCCGCAACCGCAGCTATATGCTGGCGGTGGAGCGCTCCAATCTGACCCGGTTTTATCTGGATAATTACTTAAACGGCTACACGGCAGATGCCCGCGTCATTGCATTCAGTACGCAGAAGGAAGAAAGCCAGTTCTTAAAGAATCCGTCCGAGGAGACCTATGGCATTACCATGCTTACCCAGACGATTCCGGTCAATGCTTCCAGAGACCGTTCTATTTACCGTTCCGTGCTCATGAAGAAACCAAAGGTAATGGGCGGCAGCTACGATGCGGAGACCAACTCTATGGGCGGTGCAGAACCGCTGACGCTGGAGTATCAGTTTGGAACCGACATCGAGGTGGAGAGCCTGACATTTGAGAGCGTTTCGGAAGAATTTGCTGTAGCCGGAAACGGCCTGAGCCGTATTTTTACCGGAAGCATTTATTTCTATAACTACGCGACCGGCAATTTCGATAAAATGGAGCTGGAAGAAACTACGCTGGATGTAGAGCAGCTAAAGCCATATCTTTCACCGGGCAACACGCTGACAGTGCGTTACGCCTACAATGGAGGAGGATTTGATGCGATTCAGCTTCCGATGCCGATGGCAGCAGGGAGGGAACGCTGATGTTAAAAATTCAGGGATTACATAAAAAATATGGAAATTACCATGCCCTGGACGGACTGGACATGGAGATAAAGAACGGCGCCCTGTTTGGCTTTGTCGGACCAAACGGTGCCGGAAAGACGACCACCATCAAGATCATGACCGGTTTGTTAAAGCCGGATCAGGGCGTGGTGGAGCTGGATGGCAAAAATATGCTGACGGATACGCTGGATCTGCGCAGGCGGATTGGCTACGTGCCGGATCATTTTGGCCTGTATGACAACTTAAAAGTATCCGAATACATGGAATTTTTTGCAGCCTGCTACCATCTGGAGGGCTTTGCGGCACGGAAACGAGCCAGCAGCCTTTTAGAGCAGGTTGGGCTGGGAGAGCGCAAGGATGCGTTTGTGGACGGACTTTCCCGCGGCATGCAGCAGAGACTATGCCTGGCCAGGGCACTGATCCATGATCCGGAGTTTCTGATCATGGATGAGCCGACGGCCGGACTGGATCCGAGAACTCATCTGGAATTCAGGCAGATGGTCTGGGAGCTGCATGAGCAGGGCAAGACCATTCTGTTAAGCTCCCATAACCTGGCAGAGCTTTCTGAGCTCTGCACGGATATCGGCATCATTGATGCCGGGAAGATGGTGCTCTCCGGCAGTATGGATGAGATCATGGAGCGGATCTACACATCAAAGCAGATCATCATCAGTGTGCAAGATCAGATGGAAAAGGCTCTGGCCTTTTTAAAGGAAAGTCCTATGGTGCGGACCATTTCCATCTGCGAGAAAGACATTATGGTGGGATTTATCGGCGATGAGCGCCGGGAGAGTGAACTGTTAAAGCAGATGATCGAGGCAGGCATTCCGGTACGCGGTTTCATGCGGGAGCCGGGCAGCCTGGAGTCTATCTTCATGCAGATCACAGATCATAATAAGGAAAAGGTGGTGCTGTCCTATGAAGACGAATCCGGTCTATAAGCGAGAGTGCATGGTGAGCGCCAGAAGCTTTAGACTGGCGCTGGTGCTGCTGGTTTTTAACGGGATCCTGGCGCTGGTGGCACTGTTAAACATGTATTCGGCGCTGGCCCAGGTACGGCTGACAGCAGAAGTGCAGTATACAGGCTTTCTGGATCTGTATATGTTTGTGGCGTCGCTGGAATTTCTGATGCTGATCCTGATCATGCCGGCACTGACGGCGGGAAGCATCAGCGGAGAACGGGAGCGTCAGACACTGGATCTGATGCTGACCACCTGCATGACACCGGCAGATATTGTGCTGGGTAAGCTGGAGGCAGCCTTGGGGACCATGTCCCTTATGGTGGTGTCCAGCCTGCCGATCCTGGCGATGGTGTTTGTGTACGGCGGTGTGGCGGCATCAGATCTGATTCTTCTGGTGTGCTGCTTTTTTGCGGCGGCGGTGTTTATGGGAAGCATCGGTCTGTGCTGTTCTGCCCTGTTTCGCCGGACTACAGCGGCCACGGTAGCGGCTTATGCGGTAACGGCGGTGCTGACAGCAGGAACCTGCGGTATCAATTACCTGGTAACCTATATCAACCAGATGCGGATCGGGGAATATCTGGCATCGGCGGAAGTCGGAGGGGGATCCGGCGGATCCGGAAGCCTGCTGTATATGCTGCTGCTGAACCCCATTGCCACCTTCAGCCAGGTTATCGGACGGCTGAGCGCCAGCAATCAGAGCTGGGCACAGGTGGGAACCTGGTTCGGCAACGAGGCAGACAACCTCCTTATCGGCCAGTGGATGGGCGTGAGCATGGTGCTGCAGATGACGCTGGCCATTGTGCTTGTGCTGTGGACGGTACGGAGTGTGGAGCGGAGTAAATAAAAACAGGCCCGTGAAGCCGCAGAAAATGCAGCTTTACGGGTCTGTTTTTACAATTTACATGAGATGAAATTTCCGGCACAGACGCAGGATACGCATGCCGAACGGCATATCCGGCAGCTCCTGTGCAGTTACCGTCCGGGTCAGCACGATCAGGAGGCCGTAGACAATCATAGCCACCGGAACACTGATGAGGAGTCCGATCTGGTAATAGCCGGTCACTTTATTGACCAGCGCATAAATCAGGAATGCGATCGCGCCCATGACAGCCGCGCAGATACAGGGAAGCAGGAAGGTGGTCCTTACCTCCTGGCGGTAATGCAGGGCTTTGCCGATAGCATGCCAGTTCAGCAGACACACTACCAGGGCAAAGGTCACATTGCCGATGACAAGGCCGTACACGCCCAGGTTTAAATACTTTAACATCACATACACCAGTGCCGCGTGAATCACCAGGGAGATGGCGGAGTGGGTGACGGATTTTCTCATCAGGTCAATTCCCTGAAGCACCGCATTGGTAACGGTAGAGAGGGAGAAGAAGATGACGGCTGGTGCGCCCAGCATCAGCAGGTTTCTGGTCAGATCCCGGCTGTCGCGGAAGATGAGCCGCAGGACCGGAGAAGCCAGTGCCGCCATGCCAAAGGCACAGGGAATGGCGATCAGCATATTGAACTTGATGGTCAGGCGGATCTTGTACATGACATCGGTGTGGTTCTTCTGGGCGCGGGAGCGCACAATGCTTGGGATCATGGAAGTTCCAAGGGAAGAAGCCACTGCCACCGGTACATTGGAAAGCAGGCGGTACTTGCCGCCGTAGATGCCGAGCAGAGAGAGACGTTCTTTCTCAGTCAGACCTTTTCCACTCATCAGGAAGCCGAACATGGAGTTATCCACAGAACCGCTTAACTGATACACAAACTGGCTGAGGATGATAGGTGTCAGTGTCAGAAACAGTGCCGTGTATACATGATTCCAGCTTTCCAGGCGGTCGGCCTGGGGACGATGCAATGCCTTTGCATTTTGTCTGCGGTATAAAAACATCAGAAGAGCCAGGAACACGAAGGCAGCCAGTGCACCGGAAAGTGTACCCAGAGTACCGCCTGCAGCACCGTAAGCCGCCGGAGTTTCCCGGTTCGCGAACCAGTGCATGAAGGTGAAGGAGGCAGCCACACTGATGATGGCATTGACAACCTGCTCAATGACCTGGGAAATTGAGGTCGGCACCATGTTGCCAAGACCCTGGAAATAGCCGCGCACCACGCCCATAACGGAAAACACCAGAATGGTCGGTGCCATGACCTTTAATGGCAGGGCGCTGTTGGGGCTGTTGAAGATATGAACCGTGATCCAGTCTGCGCCAAATAGTAAAATCGTGGTCATCAGGCCCCCGGCCACAAGACCAAAGAGCAGTCCGGCCTGAAAGACCCGCTGCACATCCTGGTTTTTGCCGTGCACACGCCGTGCCGCGATCAGCTTGGAGATTGCCAGCGGCAGGCTGTAGGAGGACAGGATCAGTCCAATGTTGTAGATTTCGTATGCGGTGTTATAATAACCGATTCCCTCATCGCCGATGGCCCGGGTCATGGGAATCTTGTAGAGCAGTCCGATAAACCGGACAATGATACCGGCTGCGGCCAGAATGCTTCCCTGGACCAGGAAGTTGCCGGAGTCGGATTTTTCCTTATTGTTACTCATAACGAAGGTTCTCCTTTTGTAATTGCGCCAGGACAAAACCACATAATATATAGAAAGTTTTGCCGGAACAGTAACAGTATATCCCATTGGCGGTCTGAATGCAATGCACAAAAGAAACAGGAAGCAGCCCTGCGCATGGAAATGAAACCGGAGATATGCTATAATGAGCGATACGTGATTTATATTTTGTTTCATAGGAAATTGCGTCCTATGAAACAAAAACGCTCCGCGAGGATGCGCACTCGGCGCAAGGGTAGATGGTTGCCGAAGCAACCGCGCCTCGGCGCGAGAATGTGCCAAGGCACATTCTTTTTACTTTATTTTACGAAAGGAATTGCTGCAATATATGAGAAATAATCAGGAATCTGTCTGGATGCTTCAGACCAAGCGGGCAGATTTTAACGCGATTGCCGCCCGGTTTCACATCAGCCCGGTAACGGCCCGTATCATAAGAAACCGCGATGTGGAGGGAGAAAAAGCCATTGACCGTTATTTAAACGGTACCCTGGACCAGCTTTATGATCCGCATCTCATGAAAGATATGGATAAGGCAGCGGCCCTGATCCTTGAAAAAATCCGGGCGGGTGTCCGTATCCGGATTGTCGGTGATTACGATATTGACGGAGTGTGTTCTACCTATCTTTTATACCGCGGCCTGACCCGGTGCGGTGCAGACGTGGACTACCAGATCCCGGAGCGCATCCGGGATGGCTATGGCATCAACGAATCCATCATCCGCAAGGCGAAGGAAGAAGGAATCGATACCATTGTCACCTGCGACAACGGCATTGCGGCCCTGGAGCAGGTGCATCTGGCCAAAGAACTGGGCATGACAGTCATTGTGACAGATCACCATGAGGTGGTACGGGATGAGGATGGCAGTCAGGTCCTGCCGGAAGCGGATGCGGTGGTAAATCCACACCGGGATGATTGCCTGTATCCGTTTGCCGGCATCTGCGGCGGTGTGGTGGCCTACAAGCTGGTACAGGTGCTCTACGAAAAGAACGGAATTCCGGAGCAGGAATGGAAAGATATGCTGGAGTTTGCGGCCATTGCCACCGTGGGTGATGTCATGAAGCTGCAGGACGAAAACCGCATCATCGTGCGCTGGGGATTAAAACAGATCCCGCACACAGCAAGTGCCGGACTGCGTGCCCTGGTAGAAGCCTGCGGGCTGGACATCTATGACCTGACGGCCTACCACATCGGATTTGTGATCGGGCCGTGCCTGAATGCCAGCGGACGATTAAAGACTGCGCAGCTGGCGCTGGAGCTTCTGCTCTGTGAGGAATCGAATGTCAGCGGAAGTATGAGCGGGCTTTTGGAGAAGCGTCCGGGTTCGGAAATGCAGCGCAGCTCCCGTGCTGAAGAAATGGCCGCAGAGTTAAAACTCCTCAACGAGGAACGCAAGGATATGACCCAGTCCGGCATGGAGCAGGCCTTTGAGCAGGTGGATGCCGAGCTTGCGGACGATGATGTGCTGGTGGTTTATCTGCCGGACTGTCATGAGTCTCTGGCCGGGATCATTGCCGGGCGAGTGCGGGAGGCCTACAACAAGCCCTCCTTTGTACTGACAAGGGGTGAGGACTGTGTGAAGGGCTCCGGGCGCTCTATAGAGAGCTACCATATGTATCAGGCACTGTGCGGCGTGCAGGATCTGCTCCTGAAATTTGGCGGCCATCCCATGGCAGCCGGCTTTTCTTTAAAGGAAGAGAATATCGATGAATTCCGACGCCGCTTAAATGAGCAGTCTGCTCTCACGAAGGAAGATTTTATCCCGAAAATCTGGATCGACGTGGCAATGCCGCTGGAATACATATCGGAAGCGCTGGTCAATGAACTGAAGGGCCTGGAACCCTTCGGCCAGGGAAACGAAAAGCCTCAGTTTGCCCAGAAGAATCTCCGCATCCGAAGCGTGCGTGCCATCGGACGAAACAACAATGCGGTCCGCATGACGGTGGTAACCGAACAGGGCCGTCCCATGGAGGCCATGGTGTTTACCGTGGCAGATCAGTTTGTGGAAGAAGCAAAGCAAAGCAGAAGTATCGATGTGATCTACTATCCGGATATCAATGAGTACAATGGAAACCGGACACTGCAGATCGTGGTGCGGGCGTACAAACTGCATTCTTAAAGATTTTTCTTTATGATTCTCACAATTTTTTGTACAGACTCATAATTGCTTGACACTTAGAAAACGCTGTACTATAATCGAGCGTAAATAACCGCGAAGGCGCTGGGCTGACCAGTGCCTTTGTCACAACGTGGCGGCCTGTATTCTACGGGAATCGTTGTGTCACAACAAATGCAAAGGAAAGCAACTGCCTGAAAGGTATCAGAAAGGGCATTTGCGGAAAAGGAGACAAAGCCCATGGTTAATGAGGTAATGAAATTTATCGAAAACTATGACCCGGAAGTCGGCAAGGCAATTCAGCAGGAAGCCGCACGTCAGAGAAGAAATCTGGAGCTTATCGCTTCAGAAAATATCGTATCTGAGCCGGTCATGATGGCAATGGGAACCGTGTTGACCAACAAATACGCGGAGGGTTATTCCGGAAAGCGTTATTATGGCGGATGTCAGTATGTTGACGTGGTAGAGACCATCGCAATCGAGCGTGCAAAGAAGCTGTTTGGTTGTGAGTACGCAAACGTTCAGCCGCATTCCGGCGCACAGGCAAACATGGCAGTATTCCTGGCTATGTTAAAACCAGGTGACACCGTACTCAGCATGAGCCTTGACCATGGCGGTCATCTGTCTCACGGAAGCCCAGTGAACTTTTCCGGCCTTTACTTCAACATCGTGTCCTACGGTGTTAACGATGAAGGCTTCCTCGATTACGACCAGGTAGAGCGTCTGGCTGTAGAGCACAAGCCAAAACTGATCCTTGCAGGTGCAAGTGCATACGCAAGAGAGATCGACTTTAAGCGTTTCCGCGAGATTGCAGACAAGGTTGGTGCATACCTCATGGTAGATATGGCACACATCGCAGGTCTGGTAGCAGCAGGCGAGCATATGAGCCCGATCCCATACGCAGATGTGGTAACCACCACCACCCACAAGACCCTGCGCGGACCGAGAGGCGGCATGATCCTGGCAAGCAAGGAGTCTGCTGACAAGTTCAACTTTAACAAAGCCATCTTCCCGGGAACCCAGGGCGGTCCGTTAGAGCATGTGATCGCAGCAAAGGCAGTCTGCCTGGGTGAGGCATTAAAGCCGGAATTCACCGAGTACCAGAAGCAGGTCCGCAGGAATGCAAAGGCACTGGCAGCAGCACTGGTGGAGAAGGGATTTAAACTCTTAACCGGCGGCACTGACAACCATTTAATGTTAGTAGACCTGCGCGGCATGGACATCTCCGGTAAGGAGCTTCAGAACCGTTGTGATGAAGTCTTCATTACCCTGAATAAGAATACTGTTCCGAATGAGCCGAGAAGCCCGTTCGTAACCTCCGGTGTCCGCATCGGAACCCCGGCTGTTACTACCCGCGGCTTAAAGGAAGAGGATATGCCGAAGATCGCAGAGTGCATCTGGCTGGCAGCAACCGATTTCGAGAACAAGGCAGATTACATCCGCGGCGAAGTAACGAAGCTGTGCGAGAAGTATCCGCTGTACGAATAATTTCATATGTAATTGATTACAGACCCGTGAGACCGCAGAACATGCGGCTTCACGGGATTTTTTTAATTGTTAAACGGTTTTACACCGATTTTACATTCCCCCTCTTTTTGATTTTACATTCGGATTTTACAATGCAGTTGTGGTTGAGAGATGGAGAACATGAAAGCCACGATAACATAGAACGTAATAAAGAATATTCATAAACAGAGAGAAGAGGAGAGAACGTATTATGAAGAAAACATTAGCAATGGTATTAGCAATGGGTATGACAATTGCAAGCCTGACAGCATGCGGCGGAAGCAAACCGGCAGAGACTACCGCAGCAGCAACCGGGGCACAGACCGAGGCAGCAAGTTCTGCGGCTGACACTAAGACAGAGATCACTGAGCCGGCCGGCGGCAAGGCAGAGGGACCGATTACCGTAGTTTCCCGTGAGGATGGTTCCGGTACCAGAGGCGCATTCATCGAACTGTTTGGCATTGAGAGCAAGAATGATGCTGGCGAGAAGGTAGACAACACCACCGAGGATGCTGAGATCACCAACAGCACCTCCGTTATGATGACCACCATCGCAGGCAATAAGGGTGCTATCGGATATGTTTCCCTGGGTTCCTTAAATGATACCGTAAAAGCAGTTGCCATCGATGGTGCAGATGCAACGGTAGATGCTATCAAGGCAGGCGAGTACAAGGTAGCACGTCCGTTCAACATTGCAGTCAAGGATGGTTTAAGTGATGCTGCTTCTGATTTCATCAGGTTCATCATGAGCGAGGATGGCCAGAAGGTGGTTGAGGACAACGGTTATATCAGCCAGGGCAATGAGGGTGCATACACCGCTTCCGGCTTAAAAGGCAAGGTTGTTGTAGCTGGTTCTTCTTCTGTAACTCCGGTCATGGAGAAGCTGAAAGAGGCCTATGCAGCTGTAAACCCGGATGTCGAGATCGAGGTTCAGCAGTCTGATTCTACCACAGGTATGACCTCTGCGATCGAGGGCGTATGTGATATCGGTATGGCATCCAGAGACTTAAAGGACAGCGAGCTGGAAGCCGGCTTAACCCCGACTGTCATCGCTATGGATGGTATTGCAGTCGTAGTCAACAATGAGAGCCCGGTTAGCGAGCTGACCAGCGAGAACGTAAAGGACATCTTCACAGGCGAGATCACCGACTGGGCAGATGTTCAGTAAACAGCATGACTGTGAATAGCAGTCTGCCAGAACGCTACTGAAACGAAAAAACAGGAAGCAGGGCAGCAGGAAGACATCGTTGTGGCAGGATATAACCCGTGACGAAATAACACTGCGGCCCTGTTTCTATGTAAAGCATGCCGGATATGATGTAATTTCTTCTCCCGGCAACAGAAAGAAAGTGAGAATCATGAAAAATCTGAAAGAACAGCTTATGCATATGGTGTTTCTGCTGAGTGCCTGCGTATCCATTCTGTGTGTGGCCATGATCTGTGTCTTCCTTTTCGCAAACGGAATTCCGGCCATCGGAAAGATTGGCATATTCCAGTTTCTGGCCGGTGAAAAGTGGAAGCCGGGCAACAATATCTTCGGTATTCTGCCTATGATCCTCGGCAGCATTTATGTCACTGCGGGCGCGGTCCTCATTGGTGTGCCGATCGGAATCCTGACGGCGGTATTTATGTCAAGATTCTGTCCGAAGCCGGTGTATAAGGTAGTAAAGCCGGCAATCGATCTGCTGGCAGGAATCCCTTCGGTTGTATATGGATTCTTCGGTATGGTTGTGATCGTACCGGTCGTATCTCAGCTTTTTGGCGGAAGCGGAAAGAGTATGCTGACCGCATCGATCCTGCTCGGTATCATGATTCTGCCGACCATCATCGGTGTTTCGGAATCTGCCATCAATGCGGTGCCGTCCAGCTACTATGAGGGTTCTCTGGCACTGGGAGCCAGCCATGAGCGCAGCGTATTCTTTGCAACACTCCCGGCAGCAAAATCCGGTATCCTGGCCGGTGTGATCCTGGGTGTGGGCCGCGCCATCGGCGAAACCATGGCCGTCATTATGGTAGCCGGAAACCAGGCACGTATGCCGAAGGGTATCCTTCAAGGTGTCCGCACCATGACTGCCAACATTGTTCTGGAAATGGGCTATGCAACGGACTTACACCGGGAAGCGCTGATCGCCACGGCGGTAGTTCTCTTTGTATTCATTCTGATCATTAACCTGTCGTTTTCAATCATCAGCAGAAAGGCGAATGCATAATGGAAGCAGCTATGGAAAAGAAAAATATGGAAATTCAGGCAATCAACCATCAGACCATCGGTCAGCGGTTGAAATCCTATAAACGCAGTCCGCTGTCACTGGTGCTTTTACTTCTGGTATCGGTATCTGCACTTCTGACAGTGCTGACACTGCTGTTTTTAATCGCGTATATTCTGATCAAGGGAATCCCCTATCTGACTCCGAGCCTGTTCGCATGGGAATACACAACGGAAAATGTATCCCTGATGCCGGCTCTGGTCAACACGATAGTCATGACAGGGCTTTCTCTGCTGATCGCAGTTCCTCTCGGCATTTTCGCAGCCATCTACCTGGTAGAATATGCGAAGCGCGGCAACCGGCTCGTGAGCATTGTGCGGATTACCGCTGAGACCCTGACCGGCATTCCTTCTATTGTATATGGTCTGTTTGGATTTCTTTTATTTGCCGTGGCACTGGGCTGGTCTTACACCATCCTGGGAGGTGCCATGACGCTGGCGATCATGATCCTTCCGACGATCATGAGAACCACGGAGGAGGCTCTCAAAGCTGTCCCGGATTCTTACCGGGAAGGAAGCTTTGGCCTTGGAGCCGGACGTCTCCGCACCGTTTTCCAGGTAGTTCTGCCGTCGGCAGTACCTGGAATTCTGGCAGGTATCATTCTGGCAGTCGGCCGTATTGTAGGCGAGACTGCGGCACTGATGTATACAGCGGGAACCGTTGCAGGTATTCCATCCAACCTATTCGGCTCAGGCCGTACTCTGGCAGTACACATGTATGTGCTGACCAATGAGGGACTTTATACCAACCAGTCCTACGCCACCGCAGTTGTCCTGCTGGTGATCGTAGTCTGCATCAACGCAGTATCCGGATTTATCGCAAAGAAAGTATCCGGAAAGGCTGCTTAAAAGGAGAACAAAATGGATAAGCTCACAATCAGCAATATGGAATTGTATTACGGCGATTTTAAAGCCTTAAAGGGAATCAATCTGAACATCCAGGCCAACGAGATTACAGCTTTTATCGGTCCGTCCGGCTGTGGTAAATCTACCTTATTGAAATCCTTAAACCGCATGAATGACCTGGTCGAGGGCTGCCGCATCACCGGAAGCATCCTCTTAGACGGTGAGGATATTTACGGAGACATGGACATCAATCTTTTGAGAAAACGGGTTGGTATGGTATTCCAGAAACCGAATCCGTTTCCAATGAGCGTTTATGACAATATTGCCTACGGCCCGCGTACCCACGGCATCCATTCCAAGGCGCAGCTCGATGACATTGTAGAGAAATCCCTGCGTGACGCGGCAATCTGGGATGAGTTAAAGGACCGACTGAAAAAGAGCGCCCTCGGACTTTCAGGAGGACAGCAGCAGCGTCTGTGTATCGCGAGAGCCCTGGCTGTACAGCCGGAGGTGCTTTTGATGGATGAGCCGACCTCTGCACTGGACCCGATCTCCACATCCAAGATTGAAGACCTTGCAGTAGAACTGAAAAAAGACTATACTATCGTCATGGTAACCCATAACATGCAGCAGGCAGCACGAATCTCCGACAAGACCGCCTTCTTCCTGCTGGGTGAAGTGATCGAGTTCGGTGAGACCGAGCAGATCTTCTCCATGCCGAAGAATAAGAAGACAGAAGATTACATTACGGGGAGGTTTGGTTGATATGCGCAATCGATTTGATGAACAGTTAGAGCTTTTGAATGTAGAGCTGATCCGTATGGGGGCCCTCTGTGAGGATGCCATTTCCTATGCGTCCCGCACCCTGATGGGAGAGGGAGATTTTGCGGAAGAGGTCTACAAAGTCGATCATGAGATCGACCAGAAGGAGCGCGATATCGAGAATCTCTGCATGCGGCTGCTTTTGCAGCAGCAGCCGGTGGCAAAGGATCTGCGCCAGGTTTCCTCAGCTCTGAAAATGATCTCTGATATGGAACGAATCGGCGATCAGGCATCGGATATTGCAGAGATCTGCGGCTTTGTGGATGACCGCGAGGCAAAGAGCCGTCTTCATATCCGTGATATGGCAGACGCTACCATGCGCATGGTGACCCAGAGCATCGATTCCTATGTAAAGCGTGATCTGAACATCGCAAAAGAAGTGGTTCAGTATGACGATGTGGTCGATGAGCTTTTCGGAAAGGTAAAACAGGAACTGATCGGCATGCTGGGTTCCGGAAATATTGATGAAAAACAGGGTGAATTCTGCATTGACATGCTGATGATCGCCAAGTACTTTGAGCGGATCGGAGATCATGCAACGAATATTGCAGAGTGGGTGGAATATTCCATCACGGGAACCCATCTGGAATAGAAGGAGAACAGAAATGATCTATCTGGTTGAAGACGATGAAAGTATCCGGGAACTGGTAATCTACACTTTGCAGACCACAGGACTTACGGCAAAGGGCTTTCCCTGCGCAAAGGATTTCTGGAATGCCATGAAGCAGGAATATCCATCCCTGGTGCTTCTGGATATTATGCTGCCCGACGAGGACGGCCTGACCATCCTGAAAAAGCTTCGGGATAATGGTCCGACCAGGCGCCTTCCGGTCATCATGCTGACTGCAAAGGGAACCGAATATGATAAGGTGGTAGGGCTGGACAGCGGTGCCGATGACTATATACCAAAGCCATTTGGCATGATGGAGCTGGTATCCAGAGTACGTGCGCTTCTGCGCCGGACCGAGCCGGAAAAACGGGCGGACAGCTGTGAGGCCGGCGCCATCCATGTGGATTTAAACCGGCACGTGGTCATGGTTGACGGTCAGATCGTCAATCTCACCTTCAAGGAATTTGAACTGCTTTGTTATCTGATTGAAAACAAGGGCATGGTCTTAACCAGAGATCAGCTGTTATCCAAAATATGGGGTTATGATTTTGACGGAGAAACCCGCACGGTGGATGTCCATATCCGGACATTACGACAGAAGATTGGCGAGGCCAGCCGCTGCATTGAGACCATCCGCGGAGTCGGCTATAAGCTGGAGGATGAAACATGAAAATCAAAAGAAAAATCTACTGGAATCTGTGTCTGGTAGCGCTTTTGACCATGGTTGTATCTGCACTGATCACAGCGCTCCTGTTATGCCAGGATCTGCAGACCCAGATGCGTCATTCCGTTATGACGGAGGTCCGTTATCTAGAATCTGCCATGGAGGTGTCCGGAGAAGATTACCTGGCACACTTAAAGAGCCGCGGAGACGGTAACAGTGAGAACCGGATCACCTGGGTCGCTCAGGACGGTACGGTGCTCTATGACAGCTTTGCAGACAGTGAAAGCCTTGAAAATCATAAAGACCGGCCGGAGATCGCTGCGGCATTCAAAAACGGCCGGGGACAGAGCGTCCGCACATCCAGAACCCTTGCGGAGCAGACCTATTATTACGCAGCCCGTTTGAGCGATGGAAGTGTGATCCGGGTAGCAAGTACCACAAAAAGCGCACTGGCCACGGTCTTTCATACCGTTCCGGTCATGATCGCCATGGGTATTCTCATTGTGTTTGGTGTGCTGATCCTGGCGGAGCTTCAGACAAAGCGGATCATAGCACCGATCAACAAGATGGATCCGGACAATCTGCAGGCCGGTGAGGTTTACGATGAGCTGGCTCCGCTGGTACGCCGCCTGGAAAAGCAGAAAGAAACCATCCGCGGGCAAATGCAGATCCTACGGGAAAAGCAGGAGGAATTCTCTGCGATCACGGAAAACATGCAGGAGGGCTTTCTTGTTGTGAACAGCAGAGGCGATGTCATGTCCTACAATAAGAGTGCCACGAGGCTGCTGGGAATTCCGGTGGAGCAGACAGAGGATCACAAGGCCAATATCAATATCATCAGCCTCAACCGATCTGAGAAATTCCGACAGGTGGTAGACGGCGCCTTAAAGGGTTCCCACTGCGAGCAGATGCTGGATGTGGGTAACCGCCATTATCAGATCATTGCCAATCCGGTTGCAGAGTCAGAGGAAAGAAGCGGTGCGGTGGTCGTCATCCTCGATGTCACCGAGCAGCAGAGCCGGGAAGAGCTTCGCCGGGAATTTACCGCCAACGTCTCACACGAGCTGAAAACTCCACTCACCTCAATTTCCGGATATGCCGAGATCATGATGAACGGGCTGGTTCAGCCGTCCGATATGGGCCGTTTCTCGGGCAAGATCTATCAGGAGGCGCAGCGCCTCATTACCCTGGTGGGTGATATTATCCGCCTGTCCCAGCTTGACGAAGAAAAAGCCCAGCTGGAAAAGCAGCCGGTGGATCTGCATATGATCGCATCGAATGTGATAAAACGCCTGCAGGATGTAGCAAAGAAAAATCAGATCACTCTGATGCTTACCGGAAAGCCGACGGTAGTAAACGGCAATCCGCAGATCCTCGATGAAATGATCTACAATCTTTGTGACAATGCCATTAAGTATAACAAACCGTTTGGTGAAGTGGAGGTTAATGTGTCTATGGCCAAAGAACATCCGGTGCTGACTGTAGAGGATGACGGCATCGGTATTCCGGTGGACGACCAGGCCCGTATTTTTGAGCGCTTCTACCGGGTAGACAAAAGCCACTCCCGCCAGATCGGAGGAACCGGTCTGGGACTCTCCATTGTAAAGCATGGAGCCATTTACCATAAGGCGAAGGTGGAGCTTAAGAGCGCACTGGGCGAAGGAACCACGGTGCGAATCGTATTCTGAAATTGCAATTTATTTCTCCCACCGTCCGGATGCGCCGCATGGCAGCACCAGACCGGTTTCGGTGACCGGAAGCCCGATTTCCTGGGCATCTACGTGGCCTCCGAATTTCGGAACGATCTCGGTGCTCATCATGTAGGTGAGGACTGCCGGAGCCAGACCGGTGGTGTAGGAGTTGATGAGGAAGAAGAGCGGGTCATCGGATAAGAGCTGTGCGCACAGCTTTACCAGCGGATGGATCGCGTCCTCGATTTTCCAGATCTCGCCTTTCGGACCGCGTCCGTAGGATGGAGGATCCATGATGATGGCATCATAATGGTTGCCGCGGCGGATCTCGCGTTCTACAAATTTTACACAGTCATCTACCAGCCAGCGGATGGGTGCGTCACTTAAGCCGGAGGATGCGGCATTCTCTTTTGCCCAGCCGACCATGCCCTTGGAGGCATCTACATGAGTCACGGAAGCGCCTGCCCTGGCAGCGGCCAGGGTTGCTCCGCCGGTGTAGGCGAACAGATTCAGTACCTTAACCGGACGTCCTGCATTGCGGATCTTGTCACCGAACCAGTCCCAGTTGGCAGCCTGCTCCGGGAACAGTCCGGTGTGCTTGAAGCTGAATGGCTTTAAGTTGAAGGTAAGGCCTTTGTAGCCGATGGTCCACTGCTCTGGAAGATCAAAGAATTCCCATTCGCCGCCGCCTTTGGCACTGCGATGATAGTGTCCGTTCATGTGCTTCCAGCCTCTGTGGGTCTTTGGGGTATCCCAGATGACCTGTGGGTCCGGGCGCACTAAAAGGTATTCGCCCCATCTTTCCAGTTTTTCTCCTTTTGAACAGTCAATGACCTGATAATCTTTCCAGCCATCTGCTAACCACATATATTTTTCCACCTTTCGTAGTTGGTTATCACATTTTTGTTTGTTGCTTCGGGAGTTCTCCCGGAATCGTTGGTTTTCCTGCGAAAGAGGCAGGAACTCCTAACAATTATAGCAGTAAAACGTTGTGGTGTCCATGAAATTAGTGCACCCTGAAATTTACTTTTTGGCAAAGCTATAGTATAGTAGAAATCAGAGAAAACAGACGGTTCTGAAGAAATCGGAGATTTGTCCGGCAGAAGCGGAAACAGGTCAAATTAGAAGAAAGACAAGGTGGACGAGAGTTATGAAGAAATATGAATATGTACTGGTTGGAAGCGGACTTTATGCAGGTGTCTGGGCGTACGAGGCAAAGAAACGTGGAAAAACCTGTCTGGTTGTGGAAAAACGCGATCATATCGGCGGAAATGTGTATTGCGAGGATGTAGAGGGGATTCATGTGCATCGTTACGGAGCACACATCTTCCATACCAGCGACCGTCAGGTGTGGGATTATGTAAATAATCTGGCTGAATTCAACCGCTACACCAACAGCCCGGTAGCCAATTACAAGGGCGAGATGTACAATATGCCGTTTAATATGAATACCTTCAGCAAGATGTGGGGCATCAGCACTCCGGCAGAGGCAAAGGCGATCATAGAGGAGCAGAAGAAAGCAGTGACCGGTGAGCCGGGAAACCTGGAGGAGCAGGCCATCAGTCTGGTAGGAACCGATATCTACCAGAAGCTGGTAAAGGGCTACACCGAGAAGCAGTGGGGACGTGACTGTAAAGATCTTCCGGCATTTATCATCCGCAGGCTCCCGGTACGTTTTACCTATGACAATAATTATTTTAACGATCTGTACCAGGGCATCCCGATCGGTGGCTATAATGTGATCATTGACAAGCTGTTTGCGGGCTGTGATATTGAAACCGGCGTGGATTATCTGGAACACAGGGAGCATTATGATGCGTTGGGCGAGACTGTGGTATACACGGGAACCATTGATGCCTATTATCAGTATCAGTTTGGCAAGCTGGAGTATCGCAGCCTGCGATTTGAGTCTGAGGTGCTGGATGAGGAGAATCATCAGGGTGTGGCTGTGGTTAACTATACGGATCGGGAAACTCCGTATACTCGTGTGATCGAACACAAGCATTTTGAGTTTGGTACCCAGCCGAAGACCGTTATCACCAGAGAGTACCCGGCCGACTGGAAAGAGGGCATGGAAGCTTATTATCCGGTGAACGATGAGAAGAACCAGACGTTGTACCAGCAGTATGCGGCACTGGCTGAGAATGAGAATCACGTGATTTTTGGCGGTCGGCTGGCAGAGTATAAGTATTATGACATGGATAAGGTGATCGCATCTGCGCTGAAGCGCACGGCGGAATACATGGGAGATTAATATGAACCGGGAATGTATGAATGTGGTTTACGCCTCGAATGACGGATATGCCAGGCATCTGGGAACATCCCTCTATTCTCTGCTGGATAAGAACCGGGATTTTGAGGAGATTGCTGTCTATGTGCTGACCCTGGGGCTTTCGGAGGAAAATCAGGAGAGGCTTCGGGAAATCGCAGAGTATTTTGGGCGAAGCCTGTTTTTTTTAAACCTGGATGATCTGCGGGAGCGCATAGGCTATGAAGTGGACACCGGCGGCTTTGACATCAGTATCATGCTGCGCCTCTTTATGGGGGATATGCTGCCGGAAACCGTAGAGCGGGTGTTATATCTGGACTGCGATACGGTGGTGCTTCAGTCTTTGAAACATCTGTGGAAAGAGAATCTGGAGGGAAGCATTGTGGGGGCGGTGATGGAACCCACGATTTATGAGACAGTGAAGGAAACCATTGATCTGGGGGAAGAGGATCCCTATTATAATTCAGGGGTTCTTCTGGTCGATCTGAAACAGTGGCGGGAGCAGGAGATCCAGAAAAAGCTTCTGGAGTTCTGGAAGAGCAGGGGTGGAAAATTGTTTGCCAGTGATCAGGATGTGATCAACGGTACGCTGAAAGGACAGATTCATACCCTGATGCCGCGTTACAACTTCTTTACGAATTACCGGTACTTTTCCTACCGGGAACTGGTGCATCTGGGAAAGACCTACAAGGCCGTGACACCGCGGGAGCTGCAGATCGCAAAGAAGCATCCGTCTATCATCCACTATATGGGAGATGAGAGACCCTGGATTGCCGGCAATCTGAATCATTACCGCAGGGCCTATGAGCTGTATCTGGCAAAGACACCCTGGGCGGGAGCTGCGAAAGAACACGGAAAACGTACTTATATGCTGGCATACCACATGCTGGATTATGCAACGGCTATCTGCCCGCCGGTACGCCGTATGGTGAGCCGGAAGCTGGGCATGAAGCTGGTGGAACGGAGGAAAAAATCATGATAACAGTTTTGATGGCAACGTATCAGGGAAGGCAGTATCTTGAGCAGCAGCTGGACACGATCCTGGCCCAGACTGTGCCGGTAAAGATCCTGATCTCAGATGACGGCTCAGATGACGGAACCCGGGAAATGTTAGATAATTATGCCGGATGGTATCCGGAGCAGGTGGTTCTGCATCACAGAACAGAGCATACAGGTGGTGCGGCAGGAAACTTTTTCTGGCTGATGCAGGAAGCCCTGAAGGATGAGAAAAATGAATATATCCTGTTCAGTGACCAGGATGATGTCTGGGAGAATGATAAGGTCAGCGTAATGCTGCACCGGATGAAGGTGCTGGAAAAGGGACTGGGCAGCGCATGCCCGATCCTGCTGTATTCCGATATGGAAGTGGTGGACGAAGAGCTTTATGAGATCAGTCCCAGCTTTGCGTCGTATACCCATCAGGATCCGGACCGCAGCAGTTTTGCGGAGCTTTTGGTGGAAAATCAGGTGACAGGCGGAGCCTCCATGATCAACCGGGCGCTGCTTATGCGCTGCGCGAAGGCACCGGAGGTCTGCTGCATGCATGACTGGTGGATCGCCCTGACCGCATCCTGTTTTGGTATCATCGAATTCATGCCGAGGGCACTGTCCAAATACCGCCAGCACGGAAATAATGTGCTGGGCGCAAAGGATGCAGGCAGCTTTGGAGAAATGAAAGCACGACTGGGACGCGGCAAAGAGGTAGAACAGAATTACCGCCGGATGTTAAACCAGGGCATTGCTTTCGGCCGCCGGTTCTGGAAGGACATGGACAAGGTACAGCGCATGACGCTGCGTGCATTCCTGGCATTGCCGTACCAGTCAGCAGCAGGGCGGCTGAAGAATATCCGTTACAATCACTTCTATAAAAACTCCGTATTACAGACGCTGGCTATGTGCATGACAATCCCGAGGGCGGAGAAGATGCGGCAGCCGAAATGTGAGCAGGCTGTGGGACAGGAGCAGGAAGCATGAGTATGCAACTGAGCTGTGTGATTCTGAATTACAACGATGCGGAAACTACCGAAAAACTGGTGATGCAGATTGCGGATTACGATGTATTGCACCAGATTATTGTAGTGGACAATGCCTCCACGGATGATTCCCTGGAGCGGTTGAGAAAACTGGAGTCTGATGCAAATGCAAGTCAATCCTGCAAAGTCCGTGTGATTTCCGCCGACCACAACGGCGGCTACGGCTCTGGCAACAACCTCGGTGTCCGCTGCGGCGCGGAACAGGGTGCAACCCATGTTCTGATCGCGAATCCGGATGTGGTATTTTCGGAGCAGTCCCTAAAAGCCATGCTGGCAGTCTTTGCCCGTCACTCGGAGGTGGGAATCGTGACCACCCGGATCCGTGACGCGCGGTTTCCGAATCTGAAAAACGGCTGGCCGCTGCGCAGCTTCATGCGGGAACTTTTGAGCATGGGTCCGGTGAGCCGCCGCCTGTTAGGAAAGACGTTTAACTACCCGGATTCCTGTTTTGCAGGCCGGAGTGCCGTATATGTGGGTGCCGTGCACGGTTCCATGCTGATGGTGGATACAGAAAAATTTCTGGAAGCTGGAGGCTATGATGAGGGGATCTTCCTCTACGAGGAAGAGCAGGTGTTGGGCCGCCGGATGCAGAATGCCGGTTACCGCAGCGTGCTTTTATTAAACCAGCACTATGATCACGAACATTCCACCTCCATCAGCAAATCTTTCTCCGATGCCATGAAACGTCAGCGGCTGCGGGAGAAGAGCACCCTTTACTACATGAGACACTATCTGCATATCAGTCCGCTCCAGGAGCAGATCGCGAAGCTCTGGTTTGCCGGGATCCGGATGGAAATGCAGGTGGCGAAGCTTGTGGGAATAAAAATTTAAGTAATAACCATCAAAGGTCCGAAGTTCCGGACACACCATACAAGAAACGCGGCACTGAGTGGAATTTTGTACCTCTTGCGCTCCGCCGCTTATTGCCAGACCTGCGAGCAAAACTCGCGTGCTCTGCACGCTCAGACAATGCTCTCCGGTCTGGCGCTATGCTCGCGCTCAAGGAAAATTCCAATGTGCCGCTTATTCTGTATGGTGTGTCTGGAACTTCTGCTTTACTGGTCATTCTACAATAATAAACGCAGCCAGAACGTTGCTGATGAAAGCCTGTAATCCGGCTTTTTATAGTAGCGTTCTGGCTGCGTTTTATTTTATGACAGAGTTAATATAGGCTTCAGTTATTTTTTGCAGCGGAGTCAATACAGCAGGAAGTGAATGAGACCGCTTTCCGGGATTTTCAGCATATCAGGTGTTTGCATCTTGAACACACGTGTACGAATGCAGCGGATGTAGTCCGATGCAGGCGAACGCGTGTTGTGAGAGCAAGCAAACAACGATATGTGAAAATAGAGGAAGGCGGTCTCATTCTCTTCCGGACCTTTATTAGTTCCGTCTAATTGCTATTTGGAAATCAGGCAATTAACCGAAGTATCTCTTTAACAGGCCCTCAAATGCCTTGCCGTGTCTTGCCTCGTCTCTTGCCATTTCATGAACGGTATCATGGATTGCATCGAGATTTGCTGCTTTTGCGCGCTTAGCCAGGTCAAATTTACCCTCGGTTGCACCGTGCTCTGCGGCAACTCTCATCTCCAGGTTCTTCTTGGTGGAGTCGGTAACAACCTCACCTAACAGCTCTGCAAACTTTGCAGCGTGCTCAGCCTCTTCGTAAGCTGCCTTCTCCCAGTAAAGGCCGATCTCCGGATAGCCCTCTCTGTGAGCAACTCTTGCCATAGCCAGGTACATACCTACCTCGGAGCACTCACCCTCGAAGTTTGCTCTTAAATCTGCCAGGATATCTTCGCTGACGCCCTGAGCAACGCCTACAACGTGCTCTGCAGCCCATACCATTTCGCCTTCCTGCTCTTTAAACTTGGAAGCAGGTGCCTTACATACCGGGCAGAATTCCGGTGCAGCGTCTCCCTCGTAAACATAACCACATACTGTACAAACCCATTTCTTCATGACTTTTCTCCTTTACATGTGAATATTTGATATGGTTTTGGCCCGGATACCGGTACTGACCTGCCGGTATCTGTCCGTGATGCTCTGTGTAACCTGTGTGATACTTAATGGCCTTCCTTCTGAAAGCAGTTCGCGCAGCGTCCGAAAAAGAAGACAGTGTGGTCTTCAATCTGGTCTGCGGTACAGCTCTGTGCTTTCTGGTCGATGTCGGCAAGCGGTTCCATGGGAAGGTCTGTGACAGCACCGCAGCTTCTGCATACAAAGTGGTAATGCAGGCTGGTATCTGCGTCAAAGTGGTCCTTTCCATCTCCAAAGGCGAGCTTCTGTGCCTCTCCCAGTTCTACAAGAAGGTTTAAGTTTCGGTAAACCGTACCGAGACTGATGTTTGGGAACTCCTCGCGAATGCTTGCGTATACGGCGTCTGCGGTCGGATGATCCTTGCGGCTCATAAGACTTGCTTTGATGGATTCCCTCTGACGACTGTATTTTAATGTCTTCATGGCAGCTCCTTTTCATCAATAAATAATAGTAATAATTACTATGATTGAATTATAGCAAATGCGGAGCAGGATGTCAATCCTTTTCTCCGCATTTGCTATAAAAATTTTATATCATTTTCTTTGCCGTTTGTATGAATTCTTTGGTAGCTTGTGACATATAATGACCCTTGTGGTAACCAATGGCCAGAACGCCGTGAGCCTTTGGATGATCCAGGGAATAGAAGTTTAACGGACCCTGTCCGTTTTTCAGTTCCTCGATCTCAGCCTGTCCGGAGATGAACATGCGTGGATAGAAGGTGATGCCCATGCCTTTTTCAGCCAGGGCCAGCACCGTCTGGATATTCTCGGTTTCCAGCACGATATTCGGCGTGATCTGTGCTTCTTCGAACATTTCGTCTGCGATAGTACGGACGCGGTTTCCCTTGTTGATCAGAAGAAATGGGCAGCCGGCCAGAAGCTTTAAGTCCGTGTGTTCTGAAAGCTGTTGTTTTATCTCCTTTAAGCGGCCCGGGAACGCATGCTCCAGCACAATGTCAGGAACAGCCAGCAGGATTTCCTCTTCACAGATTGGTACGGTTTCGACATTTTCTACTTTAAAGGGAAGCATGTCAATGATCAGGTCAATATTTCCGTGGAGCAGGTCATTTGCCAGCTCGGAGGAATTGCCCTCCACCAGCTTCAGGTCGATATTCGGAAAGCGGTCCTTAAAGACCGGCAGGATTTCCGGCAGGATGACGCGACCTCTGGTGTGGGAAAGCCCCAGGGTGAGCTGACCCACAGAGAAGTCCTTGATATCGGAAAGCTCGCGGTAGGTCTCGTCCCGTAGCTCCAGCATCTGTCTGGCCTTGGCCTTCAGTGCCTGACCGGCATAGGTCAGGGTCAGGGGCGTGGTGCGGTTGAAGAGGATGACATCGAATTCTTTTTCCATGTTGGAGATATGGTTGCTTAAGGACTGTTGGGAAATGAACAGCTTTTTGGCAGCCTTGGTAAAGTTCAGCTCCTCGGCGGCTACCAGAAAATATTCCAGGTTTAAAAAGTTAATCATGTGCCTGACCTCCCAGATAGAGTGGTTTATGTAAATACGGGATATATTCCGCAGCTTTTTCAATGGAAGTGTTTACGACCAGCTCCTCCGGAAAGCCAATCTCATCTAAAAGTGCCTGTGCGCGGGTGTGGTTTCCAACGTCGGCATCACTGTGCGCGTCACTGTCCATAATGACAGACACCTTGTACCTGCGGCACAGCTCCAGCATCGTGATATAATTCTCTCTTGCATTTAAACGGTGGCATTCCGGGTGCAGGGAGCTGGAATTGACCTCAAGAAGCACATGGTGCTCTTTTGCGGCGCAGACCAGGGTTTCGTAGTCAATGGGGAAGCGGCCGTCATCCGGGTGGCCGATGATCTGGACCGCAGGATTCTTCATAACGCCGAGATAGGCAGCTGTGTTCTGTGCTGTGGTCCCGCTGTCATAGCAGGGTTCATGGATGCTGGCAACTGCATAGTCCAGGCCGGCAAGATAGCGCGGCTCAAGGTCGACATTGCCCTTGTAGTCGATGATATTCAGCTCACAGCCAAGCATCAGCTTTACTCCGAACTGTTCCCGGGGAACAACCCTGAAATTGATGAAATAAAACGGATGGCAGGCGCCGGGAATGCGGGGGGCATGCTCGGTTATACCAAGGAGCCTTACTCCCTTTTCGGAAGCGGAACGGATCATCTCCTGCATGGTGTTGTAGGCGTGACCGCTCATGATCGTATGGGTATGAAGATCTAAAATATCGTGGATCATAGTCATTTCTCCTGATAAAAATATCGTGTACAAACTAATAGAATTATAACACGCTTTCCGGCCAAAAACCAGAAAACTATAGCAAATCTATAGCAAATTCGCAGGAAATATGGTAAAGTTATTATTATGGAATCGTTCCATGCCGGAACGGGAAAAGGAGTAAACATTATGAGTGAAGTAAAAGAAACAATGGAAGATTTTGCCAGCGAGCTGGAAGCATCTTATAAGGAATATGACGCACGCCGCAATAACGCATATCAGGATCAGGAAGGTCCGGATGCTGAGAAGTGGGCAGAGCTTGCACAGCAGATGGAAGACAAGACCGTTTTAAAGGTAAAGGTAAAAGAGGCAGTTAAGGGCGGTCTGGTAGCCTATGTTGATGATATCCAGGGCTTTATCCCTGCATCCCAGGCAGCAGATCATTACATCGAGAAGCTGGAGGATCTGGTCGGCCAGCATCTGGAGGTAGTTCCGATCACCGTTGACATGGAGAAGAAGAGACTGGTTCTCTCAGCAAGAGCCGTCCTTCAGGAGAAGAAGGCTGCTGAGCGTGCTGAGAAGCTGGCCGCTGTTGAGGTTGGCTCTGTTGTGAATGGTACGGTAGACAGCTTAAAGGATTACGGCGCATTCGTAAATCTGGAAAATGGTTTAAGCGGACTCCTGCATGTATCCCAGATCAGCAATCAGCGTATCAAGCATCCGGGCGTTGTATTAAAAGAGGGCCAGAACGTGACGGTAAAGATCACCGGCGTCAAAGACGGTAAGATCAGCCTCAGCATGAAGGCACTGACCGCAGAGGGTGAACCGGAAGAGCCGGTTGAGAAATTTGAGTACAAAGAGACCGGTGAAGCAACCACCGGACTGGGAGCACTGCTGAAGGGCCTGAAGTTCTAAAAATTTTCATCCGGCTGAAGTGCATCAATCGTTACTGTATATGGTAATCAAAGGAGGGATAGATATTGGTATATATCCCAAATGCCTACAGTCAGCTGGATCAGTGGAATTCTGTGATGTTTCTGTATGAATCAGCACTGAAGGCAATCAATACAAAAATCGAGATCTTAAACGAAGAGTTCATTCACATGTATGGGCATACGCCCATTGAACACATCAAATCCAGGGTGAAGACCCCGGACAGCATCGTCAAGAAAATGAAGCGCAATGGCTATGAGGTGACCATCGAAAACATGGTAGAAAAGCTCAGCGACATTGCAGGCATCCGCATCATCTGTTCCTTTAACCAGGACATTTACCAGATTGCGGATATGATCGCACGCCAGAAGGATGTTACGGTCCTCTATGTGAAGGACTATATCCGTAAGCCAAAGCCAAATGGCTATAAGAGCTATCATATGGTGGTGACCATTCCCATTTATCTGACGGAGGGTCCGGTAGAAACCAAGGTGGAGATCCAGATCCGAACCATTGCGCAGGATTTCTGGGCCAGCCTGGAGCATAAGATCTATTACAAGTTTGAAGGAAGCGGTCCGGACTCTCTGCAGGCTGAACTGAAGGCATGCGCCGATATGGTAGATATGCTGGACGCAAAGATGTTTTCTTTGAATCAGTCAATCCTGGAGACCCGAAGGGCTCAGGAGGATGAACTGGAACCGAAAGAGTAATTTATGAAGATACTGACAAAAGATACCTGGCAGATTATACGGCAAAACTGGAAAAATATTCTTTTGTTCGAACTTTTATACCGTGGAATCACGACACCGGTTTATATGCGGCTTGTCAGCCGCGGGATCCGGCTGGCGTTGCGGGCAGCGGGGTACAGCTATCTGACACCGGCTAATATCGGAAATTTTCTGATACAGCCGGTAACGCTGCTTGCCTTTGCAGCAGCGGCGTTTGTCGGGATCCTGATCCTGTCACTGGAGACGGCCGGACTGGTTACGGCATTTCAGGGGTCAGCCTATTATCAGAAGCTGACCCCTTTGCATATCCTCTGGGGCGGTCTTCAGAAAATGAAGGATGAGATGGAAAAACGTAACTGGCAGCTGCCGCTGTTTCTGGCAGCCCAGTATCTGCTGATCCATCTGCCCTTTATCCTGAGAACCATAGTCCGTTATAAACCGGCCAATTTCATTTTTCAGGAATTGAAGAAACAGCCGGTGGCAGTGACCTTTCTGATCATCCTGCTGATCTTCGGGATTCTGGCAGTGATCCCACGGTCACTGACCGTGTATGGCTGCATGATCGAACAGAAGCATTTCCACAGCGGCGTGGTGCGCAGCTGGCAGATGACCCATAAACGTAAATGGAGGATTGCTTCTCTTGCCATGTTCTGGGAACTGGCGGTTATCCTGCTGGCTTCGGCTGTTTATGCAGTTTCGGTGTGCGTGGCGGCGGTCTGTGTGGTATATTTTTCCAGACAAAGCCTGGCGATGGCCGTGCTGCTTTCAGCGGCGGACCGTCTGGAGACCGGCATCATTTATCTGGCCTCCATGCTGACATTTGTGATGGTATTTGCTGCGCTTTCCGTGGCGTATTACCAGTACGGGAACCGCAGATTTCATGCAGAGCGCTGGGATTTCGGTTATCCGGCCAGGGGAAGCATAAACCGCAAGACGATGGCAGTGGTGCTGGCAGCGCTGCTCGGTGTTGGACTGTTTTATATTTATGACCTGGTCCGCAATGGTTCCGAGCTTTCAGAGGAGCTCCTGATCGAGACTGAGATCACGGCACACCGCGGCAGCTCCGTGACTGCGCCGGAAAACACAATCCCGGCTATTGAGAAGGCCATGGAAGAGATGGCGGACAGTGTTGAGATCGATGTTCAGATGACTTCTGACGGTGTGATCGTGCTGGGGCATGATGCCAGCTTAAAGCGGGTAGCAGGTGTAAACCGTTCGATTGCATCCATGACCTTTGCACAACTGGAACAGCTGGACGTGGGCTCCTGGTTTTCCAAAAGCTATGAGGGAACGCGGATTCCGGCTCTCAGCGAGGTGCTGGAGCTATGCAGCCAGAAAATCGGTTTAAATATCGAGATCAAATACGTTGGAAAAAACAGTGAACTGCCGGAGAAGACTGCAGAGATGATCAAGGCCTATGGAATGGAGAATCAGTGTGTGGTAACTTCCACAAACCTTCCGTACCTGAGGCGGGTCAAAGCGGTTCTGCCGGAGGTGCGTACCGGATATATCATATCTGCGGCTTACGGAAATTTTTATTCCAGCGAGGATATAGATTTCATCAGTATCCGCTCCGGCTTTGTGACGTCTGCGCTGATGCAGAATGCTCATGAACAGGGTAAAGCTGTCTATGCCTGGACCGTGAACAGCAAAAGTGAACTGGAGCGGCTGACACTTCTCGGAGTGGACGGGATCATCACCGACCGGCCGGTCCTGGCGCGGGAGATCGTTTACCGTGAGGAGGCAACGGAGTCGCTGTTTGAATATCTGAAGCTGGTGCTTCGATAAAATAAGAGAGTTACAGGAGATACAACCATGCGTGTAGTTTTACAGAGAGTGACACAGGCCAGTGTCAAAGTAGATGGTGAGGTTATCGGAGCCATCGGCAATGGCTTTCTGATCCTGCTTGGCGTTTCAGATGAAGATAATGAGACCGTGGCAGACAAGATGGCAGACAAGATCTGCAAGCTGCGGATCTTTGCAGATGAGAACGGAAAGACCAATCTGTCTCTGACGGATGTGGGCGGGGAACTTCTGGTGGTGAGCCAGTTTACTCTGTACGCAGACTGTCATAAGGGCAACCGGCCGAGCTTTGTCAGGGCGGGAGCACCGGATAAGGCGAACAGGCTTTATGAATACTTTGTAGAGCGCTGTAAGCAGTATGTTCCGAAAGTGGAGCATGGAAGCTTTGGCGCAGATATGAAGGTAGAGCTGTTTAATGACGGGCCGTTTACCCTGGTGCTGAATGCCGATGAGAACGGAATCGTTTCATAGTCAGATACAATAGAAAAAGGGCGTTCTGCCGGAAGCCGGCAGGAGCGCAGAAGGAGAATAAGCATGAGTGAGAAGGAGAAAACAGCAGGCAGACTGCTGGAAGAGCAGCTGACATTTTGCTTTCCGCATATCGGGAAGGAAGCCCCTGGGCAGATTGAAGAGGCGGCTGCATTCTGTGAGGGATACAAGGCATTTTTAAATGAAGGAAAAACAGAGCGGGAGTGCGTGGAGGCGGCCGTAAAGCGCCTGGAGGCAGCTGGCTACACAGCAGTCGATTTTACAAAACAGTATCAGCCGGGCGATAAGGTATATTTTGTGAACCGGAAGAAAGCCATCATCATGACCACCTTCGGCCAGAAGCCGCTGAAGGAAGGCGTGCGCATCAACGGCGCGCACATCGACTCCCCGCGCCTGGATTTAAAACCGAATCCGGTTTATGAAAAAAACGATATGGCATACTTTAAGACCCACTATTACGGCGGTATCCGCAAATACCAGTGGGGTACCACGCCGCTTGCCATGCACGGTGTGGTCATTAAGAAGAATGGTGAAAGTGTAAAGATTTCCATCGGCGAACAGGATGGTGATCCGGTATTCTGTGTCAGCGACCTTCTTCCGCATCTGGCTGCAAAGCAGAATGAGAGAAAGCTGAGTGAGGGATTAAAGGGCGAGGAGCTGAATGTCATCATCGGTTCTGTTCCGTTTGTGGATGACAGCGTAAAAGAACCGGTGAAGCTGATGGCGTTAAAGCTGCTGAACGAGAAATACGGTATTACCGAGGCAGACTTTTACCGTGCAGAGATCGAGATGGTTCCGGCACAAAAGGCAGTGGATGTCGGACTGGACCGCAGCATGATCGGCGCTTACGGGCAGGACGACCGCATCTGTGCCTATACGGCCATGATGGCTGAGATACAGGCAAAAGCTCCGGAATACACCACCGTGACGGCTTTGGTAGATAAAGAAGAGATCGGTTCCGAGGGTAACACCGGTATGAATTCGGATTTCTTAAAGCATTATCTGGAGCGTCTGGCCCAGATGCAGGGTGCGGATGTCAAGGATCTCTGCCAGCATACACTGTGCCTTTCCTCTGATGTAAACGCAGCCTATGATCCAACCTTCGGGGATGTGTTTGAGGCAAACAACTCCTGCTACATCAATAAAGGCTGCGTACTGACCAAATACACCGGTGCCCGCGGCAAATCTGCGTCCAACGATGCAAGCGCAGAGACCATGGCGAAGGTGATCGGAATTATGGAAGAGAATGGCGTGTACTGGCAGGCAGGTGAGCTTGGTGCGGTAGACCAGGGCGGCGGTGGAACCATTGCCAAGTATGTAGCACATATGGACATCGATGTAGTAGATCTTGGTGTACCGATCCTTTCCATGCATGCTCCGTTTGAGCTTTCCTCCAAGCTGGATGTGTACAATACATACAAAGCCTTCTGTGCATTTTACAAATAATGAACGAGACCTGAAAAATTTATGAAATTGTCGTGAAATGCTTTTTTTAACGGCCACAATATGCTATAACATATAGAAATATAGAAAGACAAAATGAGGAAGATATTATGAAAAAATATGTGAGACTGACCCTTTGCTGCGCGGCAGCCGTAATGCTGGCATCAGGATGCGGCAAAAAGTCAGATACAGCGGAGGAGACCACCACCGCTGCAAGTGAGACTCAGGCAGAGATCACCGATAAAGGGGAAGTGACAAACCTTGGCCAGTACAAAGGTGTTGAGGTTACCAAGCAGGATACCACGGTGACAGAGGCGGATCTTGACCAGCGGATCGCAAGCATTCTGAAGGCGAATCCGGAGGTGACCGAGATTACAGACCGTCCGGCCCAGAAGGGTGACACGGTCAATATTGACTATGTTGGCATGAAGGATGGTGAGGCTTTTGATGGCGGCACCGCAGAGGGCTATGATCTGGATCTTGGTTCCGGCGTGTTCATTGACGGATTTGAGGATGGGCTGATCGGAGCAAATACAGGCGAGGAGCGCAGTCTGAACCTGACCTTCCCGGAGGACTATGCCAATGCAGATCTTGCCGGACAGGCCGTTGTGTTTGATGTAACCGTAAACAAGATTGAGGAGAAGAAAAACGCGGTATTAGATGACGCATTTGTACAGCGCGTTTCTGATTTCTCTACGGTAGACGAGTTTAAGGCAGACACCATGGAAACTCTTCAGAAGGAGAAGGAGCAGAGCGCGGCACAGCAGGTTGAGGATGACGCATTTGCGGCAGCTATGGACAACTCCGAATACAGCTTAAATGAGGCTGCAGTGGAGCAGCAGTATAACAACCAGGTAAGCTATTATGAGAATATGTTCTCCTCTTATGGCTTCACCATGGAAAGCTACGCGGAGATGATGGGTCAGACAGAGGATGAATTCAAGGCAACCTTACATACTGCAGCGGAAAATGCCATTAAACAGCAGCTTCTGATCGCTGCGGTAGCAGAAAAAGAGGGATTTACCGTGGATGACGCAGATCGTGAGAGCCTTGCAGAGCGCTATGGTACTGACGTAAAGACTCTGCAGGACACTTATGGCGCTGACATGGTAGATGAGACTGCCATGATCTACAAAGTAGTTGAATTCATCGGCAAAAATGCCGTTGTAAAATAAATACAGAATCCAAACATAAAATACCAGAAAATATAAGGGGGATATCCAGATGCAGCTCTTAAAGGACAGAATTCGGAAGGATGGAAAGATCAAAGCAGGAAACGTATTAAAGGTAGACAGTTTTTTGAACCACCAGATGGACACCGATCTTTTTGTGGAGATCGGTAAGGAGTTCAAACGCCGCTTCGCCGACTGTGAGATCAACAAGATCCTTACGATCGAGGCATCCGGGATCGGTATTGCCTGTGTCGTGGCACAGCAGTTCCATGTGCCGGTTGTATTTGCAAAGAAAACCCAGACCAAAAATATTGCAGGTGATGTTTATACCAGCAAGGTAGAGTCCTATACTCATGGACGTGTTTATGACATCATCGTCTCCAAAGAGTTCCTTGGAAAGGGTGATAAGGTTCTTCTGATCGATGATTTCCTGGCAAACGGAAAGGCGCTGGAGGGACTGGCAGCTGTGGTTGAGGAGTCTGGAGCAGAGCTGGTAGGCGCAGGCATCGTGATCGAGAAAGGCTTCCAGGTAGGCGGAGACATCATTCGTTCAAAGGGAATCCGTCTGGAATCTCTGGCAATTGTAGAGAGCATGGATGAGAAGAACGGAACCATCGTCTTCCGTGGAGATGAAGCGTGAGTAAAAGAAAAGCCCTGTTTTTTGACATTGACGGTACGCTGCTCAGCGAGGTGACAAAAACGGTCCCGGAAAGCGCAAAGAAGGCTCTTTCCCTGGCTCGTTCTCTGGGGCATCTGGTATTTATCAACACTGGGCGCTCATACGGAGAGATTGGACAGGTCCGCCATATTGCGGAGGTGGACGGCTGGCTCTGCGGCTGCGGCACCTATGTGGAATCTGAGGGAAAGACCCTGTTAAATCGGCTGATGCCGGTGCAGCAGGTGCAGCGGATCGCCCGCCTTGCAGTAGACTGCGACGCAGATATTTTCCTGGAGGGTCCGGGGGTGTGCTACTACTGCAGCCAGTCCGGGCGTATGCCCTTTGGCCAGCAGCTGCGGAAAAATTTCGGAAATACCATTGAATGGCTGGATCCGGAAGCAGTATGCGGCGAAATCAACAAGTTCTGTATTCTGACAGACTCACAGAGTGACCGCGCCGGGCTGTTCCGGGACCTGGATCTGGACATCGCGGTGATCGACCGTGGCGAGGGCTTTTATGAGTGTGTTCCGGAAGGATTTACCAAGGCAACGGCCATTGATGTGGTGCTGGAGACCTACGGACTGACTCTGGAGGATGCCTATGTCTTCGGAGACAGTACTAATGATATTGCCATGTTTGAGCATGTACCGAATGCGGTACTCATGGGAAAACACAGCCCGGAGCTGGAGCCCTATGCCAGTTTCCTGACAAAAAACGTAGAGCAGGATGGCATCTGGTATGCCATGGAGAAGCTAGGATTATTGAGTGAGGAAGTATAAATGAATAACAACACATTGCGGATCGGAACAAGAAAGAGCCGGCTGGCAATGGTTCAGACGGAAATTGTGCGGGAAGTGATTCTGGCACATTTTCCATTTTTAGAGATCGAAATCGTGCCCATGAGCACAAAGGGCGATAAAATTCTGGACCGTTCCCTGACCAGCTTTGGCGGAAAGGGTGTATTTACCAAGGAACTGGAGGACGCGCTTTTAAAGGGCGAGATTGATCTGGCTGTTCACAGTGCAAAAGATATGCCGATGGAATTTCCGAAGGGTCTGACAGTGGGGGCGGTTCTCTCCCGCGAAGATGCGTCGGATGTGATGGTGACAACAGACGGGACGCCGGTCAGGGACATGATACCGGGCAGTGTGATCGGGACCAGTTCTCTGCGCCGCCAGATCCAGATCCGGCAGATGAATCCACAGGTGAAGGTAAAGCTTCTTCGCGGAAATGTGCAGACACGGCTCGAAAAATTGAAGAGTGGACAGTATGATGGAATTCTGCTGGCTGCGGCAGGGCTGAACCGGCTGGGGATTGGTGGAGAAAATCTGGCTTCCGGGGCAGGTTCGGAGCGGTCCGGGAAGCTGTGCATGGCGGAAGCGCAGACAGAAGCTGCAGATCCCCTGTATTTTGAACATCTGCCGATGCAGCAGTTTGTTCCGGCGGCCGGTCAGGGCATTCTGGCAGTGGAAATCCGTCAGGGCGAGCTGACCGAGATCATGCGGGCAATTCATTCTGTGGAAACTGAGGCGGAACTGACTGCGGAGCGGGAATTTCTGACTATTCTTGGCGGAGGCTGCAACGCACCGTGCGGAGCACACTGCAGGCTGGATGAGGCAGAAAACAAGCTTTCCATGCATGTGATGTATGCAAGGGACGGTGTGCATCCGGAGTACCGGAGTGAAGCGGTGCTACTGGATGGCAGCTTGAAGGATTTGCCGGAACAGCAGCGGAAATGGGAGCAGGCGCAGACTGCTGCTACAGGAGCAGCCTGTGCAGAAAGTACGGAATCTGTGCGAATGACACTGCTTACAGATGCGAAGAAGCTGGCCCGCGACCTGGCAGTTCTGGTGCGCTGCAAACCGGTCTATCTGGTGGGCGCGGGTCCGGGAGACACAGGACTCTTTACAGAGAAAGGACTGGACTGTGTGCGCCGGGCGGACGTGATCGTCTACGATAACCTGATCTCCGGTTCAATTCTGAATGAAGCCCGGCTGGATGCGGAGCTGATCTACGCGGGGAAGCGCTCCGGAAGCCACCATATGAAGCAGGAGGAAATCTCAGCCCTTCTGGTGAAGAAAGCCCTGGAAGGATACTCAGTGGTGCGCTTAAAAGGCGGCGATCCGTTAATTTTCGGGCGCGGCGGAGAGGAAGCGCTGGAATTGTCGAAAATGGATATCCCCTTTGAGATTGTGCCTGGAGTTTCTTCCTCCTACAGTGTTCCGGCCTATGCCGGAATTCCGGTGACCCACCGGGGAATGGCCTCCTCTTTCCATGTGATCACCGGTCATGAGGATGGCAATAAGACAAGTTCCGCGCTGGATTACCAGACCCTTGCAAAGGAAGAGGGAACGCTGGTCTTTCTAATGGGACTGAAAAACCTGGACAAGATTGCAGACAACCTTATTGCAAACGGAAAGGATCCGAAGACTCCGGCGGCGGTGCTGGAGCGGGGAACGACTGCGGCGCAGAGAAGTGTAAGGGCGGATCTGGCGCATATCGCGGAGGCGGCAGAGAAAGCGGGACTCAGAACCCCGGCCATTTCCGTGATTGGTCCGGTGGTGGAATTAAAGGATACCCTGTCCTGGTTTGGGCGGGGTGTACTGGCTGGAAAACGGATTATGGTTACGGGCACCAGAGCTTTTACACGGGAGATGGAGGAAGCTTTCCGGCCGCTTGGAGCAGAGCTGGTGGCTTTAAGCCTGATAGAGGTGCGCCCGCTTTGGAATGAGCAGATTGCTGAGACGCTAAGGCAGCTTGGCAGTTATCAGTGGATCGTATTTACCAGCGGAAACGGTGTGGAGCTGTTTTTTGCCATGCTCCGGGAGCAGGGCATAGATCTGCGTCGGCTGATGCAGGTGAAGTTTGCCGTAATCGGGCGAAAAACAGCAGAAATTCTGCTACGGCATGGCTTCCGGAGTGATTTTGTGCCGGAGCAGTTTTCTGGGGAAGATTTGGCGGCGGAGTGGATCCCAACTTTGAAACCAGATGAGAAGGTGGCATTATTCCGTGCGGAAAACGGATCGCGGGTATTGACGGAGGCGCTGGCAGCGGCCGGAATTTCCTATGATGATATTGGACTTTATGAGACCTGGACAGATCTGCGCCGCCAGGAAGAGTTAAACCGTGTGATCAGTGAAGTAGATTATGTGTCGGTGGCCAGCAGCTCTGCTGCCCAGGCGCTGGCGGCGATGCTGGAGCCGGAACAGCGGAAGAAGCTGACTGCAAAGCTCATTTCCATAGGTCCGTCCACCACAAAGGCCATGGAGAAGCTTGGTCTGCCGGTCTATGCGGATGCCGTAGAGTACACGGCGGAAGGTATTGCGTCAGTGATCCGGGCAGATGTGGAGGAAATGCTTTGAACTTTCCCTTGTTTATAGACTTGAAGGATAAAAAGGTACTGATCGTGGGCGCCGGAGCCATTGCGGCCCGACGCGCCACGGTGCTTACGGAATTTGGCGCAGAGGTGATGGTGGTGGCACCGGCGGCAGGAGACAACGTGCGGGAACTCGCAGAAGCAGGCCGCCTTGTTTGGAAACGTCACGCATTTTGTGAGCAGGATCTGGAAGCCTTGAACCGGTCCTTCCTTGTCATCGCAGCCACCGATGATCCGGCGGTGAACGACCACATTGTACATCTCTGCCATGAGCGGCATATCCCGGTCAATCACGCCGGAGACCAGACTCAGTGCGATTTCCAGTTCCCGGCCATTGTGCAGAAGAACCCGGTGGTAATCGGTGTGAATGCAGGAGGAAAAGACCATGGACTGGTAAAGCGCGTAGCGGCAGGACTGCGGGAGTGGATTGCCAGAGAAAAATTTTAAAGGAGCGATGCCATGTCTCTATCTGTTTTTATAGAAATGACCCTTTCGGCCATTCTTACCGTATGGTCGCCGGGCCCCAATAACATCCTGCTGCTTTCCAATGCCAGTAAATATGGCGTGTGCGGAAATCTGCGTTTTATGGCCGGAATCTGGAGCGGTTCCCTGACGCTGATGTGTCTTTCAGGCTTGTTTTGCAGTACGCTTGGAAGTATTATTCCCGGAATTCAGCCAGTCATGAAATATCTGGGCGCCGCTTATATCCTGTATCTGGCCTGGCAGACCTGGCGCAGGCTTCCTCCGTCGGACCAGGTCCAGGAGAAGATGCCTACCTGGAAACTTGGATTTTTCCTTCAGATGATCAATGTCAAGATCATTATCTATGGACTAACCATGTTTTCTGCATACATTTTACCCTATGAAAGCAAAGTGCCTGTACTTTTTATCTTTGCTGTTTATCTGATGATTCTGGGAGCATTTGGAAACCTGCTCTGGGCTTTTGCGGGAAATGTGCTGAAAACATTATATGGTCAGCATTACAGAATTATGAATGGGATTATGGCACTGCTTCTGGTCTGGTGTTCTCTGAGGATTGTAGGTGTGTTGTAAACAAAAAAGGCTCTGTGCTTTCCGAAAGGGAGTACAGAGCCTTTGTTTTCATATTTACAGATTTTTGTTTTCTTCGTACTGCTTTAATAGTTCCAGTGCTTCCTTTGACATCGGATACAGCACCGCAATATTAAACAGCGTCATCAGTCCGATCCCGACATCGCCCAGATCCCAGACAACCGTGTACTGTTCAAGACCACCGATAAACAGCATGATAAGAGCCAGCACCTTGTAGGCAGTCTGGTAACACCAGCGGTTTCCAAAGAGGTATGCCACATTGGAACGGGCGTAGAAGAGAATGCCGATGAAGGTGGAGAAGCTGAACAAAGCCAGGGTCACTGCAATAAAAATGACACCGGCATATCCCAGGTGGTACTGCATGGCAGTCTGCAAGAGATCCATGCCGGTAAGGCCGCTTGTCAGCTCTTCCGGAACCAGCAGCATGATCATGGCAGTACAGCTGCAGATTACAATGGTGTCAATCAGAACACCAAGCGACTGGGTCAGACCGGTACGGACCGGATCTTTGCTCTGGGCGGCGGCAGCCGCGCATGGAGCGGAGCCGGAACCGGCTTCATTGGAAAACAGGCCGCGCTTGACCCCGTTCATAAGAACAGCTCCGAAACCGCCGGATACCGCTTGACGCATGCCGAAGGCCTCTGAAAAGATACGACTGAATACGGACGGAAGCTTTGGCAGATTGGTCAGGATGATGAACAATGTAAGCAGGAAAAAACCAATCGCCATGATGGGAACCATAATATCCAGAACTTTTATGGTTGCGTTTTTCCGAAGCACAATGACTGCAGCCAGTAATACCAGAAAGATCGTGGTGACGATGGGCGGAATCCGGAATGCGTTGGCAAAAGCAGAGCTTACGGAATTGCTGATTACCTGGCTGATGCCGCACCAGCAGATCAGGCCGGAGATGGCAAACAGGGAGGCAGTCAGGGAATGTCTGAGGGTTTTTCCGGTTTTTGCTTCGACAAAATGGTGAATGTAGTAAGCCGGTCCTCCGTGATAGCCGCCGTAAAGAGGGTCCGGTTCTTTGTATTTTTGAGCCAGGGCAGCTTCTACAAAGGCAGTAGAAGCACCCAGAAGGGCAGTCACCCACATCCAGAATACGGCACCGGCACCACCCAGGGAAACTGCAGCTACGACGCCTACCAGATTTCCCATGCCAACACGGGTGGCAGTGGAGATGATGAGCGTCTGAAATGAGGACAGGCTGTCCGGCGTTTCTTTTTTCTCTTTCAGGGCTTTCATCATGTCAGAGAACAGGCGTACCGGAAGCAGCCGGGTGCGGATAGTAAAGCAGACTCCGGCCGGGATGAGCAGCAGAAGCATCAGGGAGATGCCCACAGAGCTTCCCATGACCGGAATGGTAAACAGATCACCCCACAAAAAGGCATAAACGGTTTCAATAAGCTTTGTAATCAATGGTAAAAATCCTTTCTGAATCATGTTTTGGCAGCTGCGCAGGGAGGCGCAGCTGCTGCAATGGCTCTATTATATAATTTGCAGCGCAGTTTGTAAATCCGGAAGTCATTCTTGTTTTTTTTCAGGATGACCTTTATAATGATTCTGAAATGTTGGAACAAACAGGAAAGAGAGATTTACGATATGAACAGCATGCAGATTCCTGCCCATGTGGAGCAGATCATTCATACCTTAAACAGCCATGGCTACGAGGCCTTTGCGGTAGGCGGCTGTGTGCGTGACACCCTGCTCGGACGCAAACCCGGTGACTGGGATATTACTACTTCCGCAAGGCCGGAGCAGGTGAAGGCACTGTTCCGCCGGACCATCGACACCGGCATCCAGCACGGCACAGTAACCATCATGATGGACCGCACCGGTTATGAAGTGACTACATATCGCATTGACGGCGAGTATGAGGATGGACGTCATCCGAAGCAGGTGGAATTTACTTCAGATCTTCTGGAAGACCTGCGCCGCAGGGATTTTACCATCAATGCCATGGCCTACAGCCATGCGACCGGGATCGTGGATGCCTTTGACGGTGTGGAGGATTTAAAAGCCCGCCGTATCCGCTGTGTGGGCAATGCCATGGAGCGTTTTACGGAGGATGCGCTGCGCATTTTGCGTGCTATCCGTTTTTCCGCGCAGCTGGATTTTGAGATTGAGAAAGAAACCTTTGAAGCAATTTCCGTGATCGCGCCGAATCTGGCCAAGGTGAGCAAGGAGCGCATCCAGATGGAGCTTACCAAGCTTCTCTGCTCTGAGCATCCGGAAAAGATCCGCGAAGTCTATGAGACCGGCATCAGTACCTATGTGTCACCGGCCTTTGCCGCGCTGGACTGGCAGAATGCCCGGGTATCTGCAGCGCTGCCGAAAGAAAAATATGTGCGCTGGGCAGCCTTTCTTCGCTGTGGAAACAGTCCGGAAAACGCAGTGCGGGTACTTCGGGATTTAAAGCTGGACAATGAAACGGTGTCCAGGGTAAAGACCCTGGTGACCTGGGCAGATGTAACCCCTGCGGCCGATGAAGCTGAGGTACGCCGTATGATGAGCCGCATGGAGCCGGAGGTCTGGGACAGTCTGATGGAGTTAAATAGCTATGGAACGGACATTCGTGCTCTGGTTACCCTGATCCGCGGGCGCGGCGACTGCTTAAGCTTAAAAGAGCTTGCCGTAAAGGGCCAGGATCTCATTGCCGCCGGAGTGAAGCCGGGAAAAGAGATGGGTACCATGCTGCATGAGCTGTTAGAGCATGTGCTTGAGGTGCCGCAGGATAATGAGAAGGAGACATTGCTGAAGCTTCTTGCAGATATGCACAGATAGGAAATTTATGGCAGAAACGTATAATCCCTGAAATCTTTTCATAGGTTGGAGAGTAACAGTTGCGGCGCCGGACCGCCGCACATGAAGTGGAGGGGTGAGCGTGAATGACAGCTATCTGGAGGTTTTAAAGCAGTACGAGGGAGAGGTGACAGGTGTCCGGCGCGGACGGGGGGCATGGATCTGTGAGTACCCGGACGGTCCCCGGCTTTTAAAAGAGTACCGGGGAACAGTAAAACGCCTTGAATTTGAGGACGCGGTGCTGGGACAGCTGGAACAGCAGGGCATATGCCGGACAGACCGATATGTGAGAAATCTGGAAGATGGTCTGGTGACAGCAGGGCCGGATGGAGTAAAATACATTCTGAAGCGCTGGTTTTTGGAGCGGGAATGCAGCCTCAGGGACCGGCGTGAGATCCTTTTTTGTGCCAGACAGATCGCGCAGCTTCACCGGGGACTGCAGGAAATTCCCTGGCAGGAGGAATGGAACTTAGGATCTACGGTTGCACCGGCTTTGTCGGAGGAGATGGCGCGCCACAGCCGGGAGATGAGGCGGGTGAGAAATTTTATCCGGGGAAAACGCAGGAAAACAGAATTTGAGTTACAGGTCATGCAGAGCTTTGACGCGTATTACGCCCAGGCTCTGGAGGCAGAAAAGGGGCTGGAGCCGCTGGATCAGAATCAGGCGGGAAACCGGCTCTTTTTGTGTCACGGAGATTTAGACCAGCATCATATTTTACCGGGAGATCAGAGGGCAGTGTTCATTGAATTCAGCCAGATGCATCTGGGACATCAGGTGAGCGATCTGTACCGGTTTATGCGGAAGGTCATGGAGAAGCATGGCTGGGATGAATATCTGGGCTGCTCTATGCTGGATGCTTATGATGCCATGCTTCCCATGAGCCGCGATGACCGGCGCTGCCTGTATTTTCTGTTTTTATACCCAGAGAAATACTGGAAGCAGTTAAACTATTATTACAATGCCAATAAGGCCTGGATCCCGGAGAAAAATGTGGAAAAATTAAAGACGCTGGAGTCGCAAAGGGAGGCAAGAAGGAGATTTCTGTCGAGAATAAAATAGGCGCCGCAGACAGGTTCATCTTCCTTTTTTTTCCTCACTGCGGTATAATAAAAACAGTTTTAAATATGAGGGAGCACAGGAGGAATGTGTTTTTATGAAAGACTACATGAAGATTTACCGGGAATGGCTGTCCAATCCGTATTTCGATGAGGATACCAAGGCAGAGCTGAAGGCGATTGAGCATGATGAAAACGAGATTAAAGAACGTTTTTATATGGATCTGGAGTTCGGTACCGCTGGACTGCGTGGTATTATCGGTGCCGGTATTAACCGCATGAACATTTATGTGGTACGCCGCGCGACCCAGGGCCTGGCAAATTATATCATCAGGCAGGGCGGCAGTAAGAAGGGCGTTGCCATTGCCTACGATTCCAGACATATGTCTCCGGAGTTCGCTGATGAGGCAGCACGCACCCTGGCAGCAAACGGCATCAAGGCTTATAAGTTTGAGTCCCTGCGTCCGACTCCGGAGCTGTCCTTTGCAGTGCGCGAGTTAGGCTGCATTGCCGGTATCAACGTGACCGCAAGCCACAACCCGCCGGAGTACAACGGCTACAAGGTATACTGGGAGGACGGCGCTCAGTTCACTCCGCCGCATGACAAGGGTGTAACCGAAGAGGTTCTGGCCATTGAGGATCTGTCCACCGTGAAGACCATGAGCGCAGAGGATGCCATGGCAGCAGGTCTTTATGAAGTGATCGGCAAAGAAATTGATGACAAATATATTGCTCATGTAAAAGCACAGGTTGTAAACCAGGATGCCATCGACAAGATGCAGAAAGACATCACCATCGTTTACACCCCGCTCCACGGAACCGGCAATATCCCGGTACGCAGAGTGCTGAAGGAAATCGGCTTTGAGAATGTATATGTGGTACCGGAGCAGGAGCTTCCGGACGGCGATTTCCCGACTGTAAGCTATCCGAACCCGGAGGCAGCAGAGGCGTTTGCTCTCGGCTTAAAGCTGGCTGAGGAGAAGAACGCAGACCTGGTTCTGGCAACCGACCCGGATGCAGACCGCCTTGGCGTTTATGTAAAAGATACCAGATCCGGCAAGTACATTTCCCTGACCGGTAACATGTCCGGTTCCCTGCTGTGTGAGTATGTCCTGAGCCAGAAGGCAGCAAAGAACGCAATCCCGGCAGACGGCGAAGTGGTGAAATCCATCGTCAGCACCAACCTGATCGATGCAGTGGCAGCTTCCTACAGCTGCAAGCTGGTAGAGTGCCTGACCGGATTCAAGTGGATCGGCCAGCAGATCTTAAAAGAGGAGCGCACCGGTGTTGGTCATTATATGTTCGGTATGGAAGAGAGCTACGGCTGCCTGATCGGCACCTATGCCCGTGATAAAGACGCGGTTTCCGCAACCGTTGCCCTGTGCGAGGCTGCAGCATACTACAAGACCAAAAACATGACCCTGTGGGATGCAATGGTAGCAATGTATGAGAAATACGGCTACTACAAGGATGCAGTCAAGTCCATCGGACTGTCCGGTATTGAGGGCCTGGCAAAGATCCAGTCCATCATGGAGCACTTCCGTAACAACACTCCGGAAGGTTTCGGCGAGTATAAGGTACTTTCCGCAAGAGACTACAAGAACGATACTATCCGCGACATGGCTACCGGTGAGGTAACCCCGACCGGCCTGCCGTCCTCCAACGTGCTCTATTACGACATGAACGACAATGCATGGCTTTGCATCCGTCCGTCCGGCACCGAGCCGAAGATCAAGTTCTATTACGGAATTAAGGGAACTTCCTTAGAGGACGCAGACGCGAAGTCCGAGGCACTTGGAAAAGCATTGATGGCAGAAGTGGACAAGCTGCTGTAAATTAAGAATACGTGATACAGAAAAATCCCCCGTGAACTGCCAGGCAGCTCACGGGGGATTTTTTTGTGCTTTTACAGGAAATTTACTGATTCTGGAATTTTGCCAGGATCCGTGCGGTTTCTGCATTGATCATATCCTGGGTTACGTTCGGGTCACTCGGATCCCAGGTCTGCTCAAACGGAATCTCTGCTGCAATGGTCGGACGCTCAAACGGGCCTGCAACGGAAGAATTGTAAACCTGTACGGTAGTTCCCAGTGCACAGTGGTCATAAACCCATTTTGCGTCACCGCTCACCAGTCGGATGCAGCCTGCGGAACGGGCGATACCCATGTTATTGTAGGTGCTTGCCCATACAGTCATCGGGTTTGCGGCGTCGTAGATGATGGAGTGGATCAGGATCGGAAGTCCTGCACCGAGACGGGTTGCATACTGGGTGTATACATCATGGATCATCAGTCTCCAACGGTATTTTTCCGGAGTCTTGAAGGTGCCGACCGGGGTATCATCACCAACGGAGGTCAAGAAGGATTTTACCGGGATGATGTAGCCGTTTCCGCCATCCTGCGCGTAAATGGTCATGCAGTTCATTTCCTTGTTGATCTTGATGAGATACGGACCATCGCTGCCGAGCAGGGATTCGACATCGCTCCACATCTTGCCGTCTTCTCCGAAGTAGTATTTCAGGCCGTCGATGTACTGCCAGCCGGTTACCGGAACGGAGTCCTTAAAGTAGTAGCGGTCACTGCCAAGCCAGCCCCAGCCGGTGTAGCTGTCGCCGTTGCCGTGGATATAGCGCATCTGGCCGTCTACATACTGGATGCCATCTGCATGGGCAGATTTTAAGGTGTTGGAGGTGTCAAGGCCGCTGGCGGTATTTTTGGCGAAATAAGCAAGACGGAAACCGGTCAGGTAAAGTCCGGTGTTCATGGTACCTACGGTCTCGCCGTTTTTACCCCATCCGGTCTGGGTGCCGTCGCTTAACAGGGCAGAATAGTAAATGTCATACTGGTCATTCACCGGGCCTGCGAAGCGGTACTGGATGGCCTCAACCGGATGCCAGGCATTGCCGTCAAAGAACGTCTGCTGACCGTTTAATGCCCAGCCGGTCCAGCCGGTGGAGGAGTTATAAGCGCGGTACAGCACGTTTCCGAAGATATTTTCCAGAAAGGTGGAAATGGAAGAAAACGGCACGCCGTCGGTTGAGATCTGCTGGTCGTTGACAAAGGCGCCGGACCAGTTATGGCTGTCATTTAAGAGAACTGTAGTCTGCAGGCGCGGCTGACGCAGAGGAACGGAAAGGGGGCCGGTGTGGCTGGCTTCTGCTTCAGCCTCAGCGGCAGCCTGCTCAGATTCCAGCTGGTTTGCCTGATCCTCGGTCAGGGCATTGTCCTGGCCGCTCGTAACGTCCTGGGAAGCTTCGGAAGCCGGGGCGGATTCCGGTGCGGTGGTCTGCACGTTCTCTGCCTGGGATGCGCCTGAAGTTTCCGTGGTGGTGGAACCGGGAGCTTCCGTGGAGAATGTGTGGCCGTCAGAAGTGGTTTCTGTGGAAGCTGCAGTGCTTCCCGGACCGACAGCTCCCGGACCGGTCACCTCGGTCTTTTTGGTAGTGTCAATGACGCCGCTGGTTGCTGCGGTGGCATCTGTTGCCGCAAGGGCGCTGGTAACAGATCCGGCCATCATCATGCCAGCCATCAGCAGTGCGAATCCTGCTTTTGTATGTTTACGCATGGTTAAAAAACCTCCTGAAAATAATAAATATACCATTCATTGTTAATCTATCATAAATAGGGTGAAAAGACCATATCTGATTTACAATTTATTGGCAATCATGTAAAATAAAAGGGATTAGCAATAAAAATGTAAGGGAATTGTCACAGAGTTGGGAAGAAAAGGAAAAAACAGGATCATGATGGTGCACGAAGAAAAAAAGGATATGGAAAATAAAAGACGGGAACCTGGTTTTGAAGCAGAGTGCAAAGGCTCCGGCATTATGGTCAGTGTCTGCTGTATCACATACAATCAGGTCTCCTATATCCGGGACGCGCTGGAGGGCTTTGTGAACCAGCAGACAGATTTTGCCTATGAGGTCCTGATCCACGATGATGCGTCCTCAGATGGAACAGCAGAGATCATCCGTGAGTACGCAAAACGGTATCCGGACCGGATCTTTCCGATCCTGCAAACGGAAAACCAGTACTCAAAGGGACTGACCAACGTCAGCGGAACCTTCAATTTTCCGCGGGCCAGAGGAAAGTATATTGCCATGTGTGAAGGGGACGATTACTGGACCGATATGCACAAGCTTCAGAAACAGGTGGATTACCTGGAAGCGAATCCGGGCTGTTCCCTTTGTTTCCACAGCGCAAAGATCGAGGTGCAGGGAAAGGCACTGACGGAGCATGCCATGCGTCCCTATATGGGCAGCCGCATGATCTCTCCGGAGGAGATCATTGACAAGACCTCCGGATATCCCACGGCATCCCTGATGTTTTACCGGGAAATGGTAGCGGAGCTGCCGGAATTTTATAACAACGCACCCATCGCGGATATTCCGCTGCAGCTGCTTTCTGCAAACCGCGGCTGGGCCTGGTACATGGATGAACCCATGTGTGTGTACCGCCTGGGCGGTGCGGCTTCCTGGACTACTCTCATGAAGCAGGGGGATTACGAGAAAAAGCAGCAGGATTATGCGGAGGCCATGACGGCAATGTATCATGGCTTTGATGCTTTCAGCGGAGGCCGGTTCCACAACACGGTGGAGCATGCCATCCGGCGGCTTCTGTTCCTGACCCGGGTGAACACCAAACATTATGAAACTGTATTAAATAAGGAAAACCGGGAATTTTACCGGGAACTGAATGCAAGGACAAGGTTCTTTATCCGGTTTGAGACTTCGGCACCAAAACTGTATGGGTGGCTGCAGAAGCGGTTCCATCAGAAATAACATTGAAAGAGATCATTATGAGTAACGAAATAGGAATGAAAAATAAAGTGGCGAGCGGACTGTTCTGGAAGCTTCTTGAAAACGGAGGAGCCCAGGGCATCCAGTTTGTGATCGCGATCCTTTTAGCCAGGCTGTTAACTCCGGCGGAGTACGGTGTGGTGGGGATCATCATGATCTTTATCACCATTGCAAATGTATTTGTCCAGAGCGGTTTTTCCACGGCTCTGGTGCAGAAAAAGCAGGCTGACGAGGTGGATTTCTCATCGGTCTGCTATTTTGAACTTGCGGCATCGGTGGTATTTTATGCGTTGCTGTATCTGGCAGCACCTGCCATCGCGGAGTTTTACGCAATCCCGGTGTTAAAGCCCATTGTGCGGGTACTGGGTATCGTGCTGTTCCCGGGGGCAGTCATCTCAGTGCAGACGGCCTATGTATCCCGGAATATGGAGTTTCGCGGGCTGTTTTTTTCCACCCTGGCGGCTTCGGCTGTTTCCGGCGTCATCAGTATTTTCATGGCGTACCGGGGGTTTGGCGTGTGGGCTATGGTATGGCAGCAGATCAGCTACTACATCAGCCTGATGGTCGTGCTGTTCCTTACGGTTTCCTGGAAGCCGGGCCTGTGCTTCGGCTTTGACCGGATCCGGACCATGTTTGCCTTTGGATGGAAGCTTCTCTGCGCTTCCCTGTTAGATACGGTATTTAATAATCTGTATGGACTTTTGATCGGAAAGATATATAATGAAGAGTTGTTGGGCAGCTACAACCGCGGAGAACAGTTTCCAAAGCTGATCGCCACCAACCTTGGCGCAGCCATTCAGGCAGTGCTGCTTCCGGCTTTTTCTGCCTGTCAGGATGACAGGGACAAGGTGCGGGAGATGGTGCGCCGGGCCATCCGCTTAAGCTCCTTTGCGGTGATCCCGATGCTCATGGGACTGTTTGCGGTGGCGGATACGCTGGTGCTTGCCCTTCTGGGAGAAAAATGGCTGATCTGTGTACCATTTTTGCGGATCATGTGTGTTTCCTACTGCTTCTGGCCGATTCATATCACGAATCTGCAGGCCATCAACGCAGTGGGACGCAGCGATATCTTTTTAAAGCTGGAGCTGGTGAAGAAGGCTTTGAGTATTCTGGCCCTGGTCATCGGCATGCAGTTCAATGTGTTTATCATGGTGTGCATCAAGGCATTTCAGGATTTCGTGTGCACCTTTGTCAATGCGGCGCCGAACAAAAAGCTGCTTGGCTATGACATTGCCCACCAGTGGATGGATGTGGCTCCTCCGGCTGCATTATCTGTTGTGATGTGCGGAGCTGTCATGGTCTTTGGCACGTGGCTTCCGTCTATGTCGGTATGGCTGAAGTTGGTACTGCAGATCGTTTGCGGAGCCTTTGTATACATTGTGCTGGCGGCAGCCTTCCGCCTGGAAAGCTTCTGCTTTCTGGCAGGCATGGTAAAGGAGAGGCTGAAAAAATGATGGAGAATGAGGTTATGAAAAAAACAGTGATCGTTACGGCTATCGGGTCGTTTTCTGCCCAGAACGTGATTTCTGCCTGCCACAAGGCAGGTATGCGGGTTGTGGGCTGCGATATATACCCGGCTGAGTGGGTGGTAAACTCCCGGGATGTGGATGTGTTTTACAGGGCACCCTACGCCACCGGCCGGGAACAGTATCGGAATTTTCTGAAAGAGCTTTGTAAAAAAGAACAGGCCAGCGTGCTGATGCCGCTGACTGATGTGGAAATTGATGTGATCCAGCAGTGGAGGACAGAACTGGCGGAGGATTTCAAAATGCTGGACGCAGAGGTCTGGCTTTCCGATGTTTCTGCTGTCAGCCTTTGCCGGAATAAGGAGAAGATGGAAGTGTTCCTGCGTGAGCGGAAACTCTGCCGGACCATTCCGGGTGTGCGCCTGGCAGAGCTTGAAACCATATCATGTTCCTATCCGCTGGTGGCCAAGCCCTTTGACGGACGGAGCAGCCAGGGTCTCCGGATCCTGGAATCCAGAGAGGATCTGGAATTCCTGCTGCATACCTGCAGCGAGGAGCAGAAACAGCAGTATCTGGTGCAGCCGAAGATCGACGGACATGTTATCACTGTGGATGTGGTGAGAAATCCGGAAACCGGACAGATATCCTGCCTGCCGAGGCGGGAGCTTCTGCGCACCTTAAACGGTGCGGGAACCTCAGTCTGCGTATTCCGAAACGGACTGCTGGAGCAGCAGTGCCGGGACATTGCGGAGGCAGTGGGTATCCGGGGCTGTGTAAATATGGAATTTATCGAGGCAGATCAGGAAAAGAACGAGTATTATTTCCTGGAATGCAATCCGCGGTTTGCGGGCGGTGTGGCATTTTCCGGCGCTGCAGGCTACGATATGGCAGATGCCCATATACGCTGCTTTACCGGAGAAAAACTGGATGAGCTGTCCGTGATCGGCGAGCAGTACATTGCAAGACGGTACGCGGAGTATTCCATGAACAGCCAGGATAAAGCAGCTGGCGCAGGGCAGACGGACAGCCCGTGCAATGCCACAAGTCAGGCGAAGGGAGAGAATGACAGATGATAAAACGACATGAAGAGCCGGTTATGGTGACCCGTTCATCACTGCCGCCTCTGGAAGAATATGTGGAAATGTTAAAGCCCATCTGGGACAGCGCCTGGCTGACCAACATGGGCGAATACCATGAAACCTTAAAGGAAAAACTGAAAGCATACTTAAAAACGCCGAATCTGGAGCTGTTTGTCAACGGCCATATGGCGCTGGAGCTGACGCTGCAGGCCATGAAGCTGACCGGTGAGGTTATCACGACTCCCTTCAGCTTTGCCTCCACCACCCACGCTATCGTGCGAAACGGCCTGACTCCGGTATTCTGTGATATCAATGAGGAAGACTATACCATCGACGTGGACAAACTGGAAAGCCTCATCACGGAGAAGACCTCCGCAATTGTTCCAGTCCATGTATATGGAAATCCCTGCGATGTAAAGCGCATTCAGGAGATTGCGGACCGTCATGGCTTAAAGGTCATTTATGACGCAGCCCACACCTTTGGTGAGGAGCTTGATGGCGTTGGTATCGGTGAGTTTGGCGATGCCTCCATGTTCAGCTTCCATGCCACCAAGGTATTTCACAGCATCGAGGGCGGCGCGGTGGCATTTCATGACCCGGAATTAAAGGATCTGCTGTATCAGCTCAAAAACTTCGGCATTACCGGTTATGAGCAGGTGGAGTATGTGGGTGCCAACGGAAAGATGAATGAGTTCCAGGCGGCCATGGGCCTCTGCAACCTGCGCCATGTGGACGCGGACATTGCTAAGAGAAAAGTTCTGACAGAGCGTTACCGGGAGCGCCTGGGCGGCGTGGAAGGCATCCGTCTCTGCAAAGAAAAGGCTGGCGTGCGTTACAATTATGCTTACATGCCGGTGGTGTTTGAGGGCTACGGCGCAGACCGGGACGAGATCTTTGCGGCGCTGAAGGAGTACAACATCTTTGCTCGCAAGTATTTCTATCCGTGCATCAACGATTACGCATGTTACCGGGAACAGTTCTCTTCGGATGACACACCGGTGGCAAAGCGGATCGCCTCTGAGGTGCTGACACTGCCGTTATACCCGGATCTTTCCCTGGAAACAGTGGACGAGATCTGCGATATCATACTGAAATGTGGAGAAAAGTCGAAATGAACAAGGTGCTGATCGTGATTCCCGCCTATAATGAGGAAGCGAATATCGAGAATGTGGTACGGGAGCTGGAGGATAAGTATCCGCAGTTTGATTATATTGTGGTCAATGACGGCTCCAGAGACCGGACAGCAGCCATTTGCCGGGAAAACGGTTTCAACCTGCTGGATCTTCCGGTGAATCTGGGCCTTGCAGGCTGCTTTCAGGCAGGAATGAAATACGCTTACCATAAAGGATATGAATATGCCATCCAGTTTGATGGTGACGGGCAGCACCGGCCGGAGTTCATTGAGCCTATGATGGAAAAGATGAAAGAGGGCTATGAAATTGTCATCGGAAGCCGGTTTGTGAATGCGAAGAAGGACTGGTCCATGCGTATGCTGGGAAGCCGTCTGATTGAAATAGCTATCCGCCTGACAACGGGCGTGACAGTCAACGATCCGACCTCCGGCATGCGGATGTTCGATCGGGAGATGATCAAAGAATTTGCCCTGAACTTAAACTACGGACCGGAGCCGGATACCGTGTCTTACCTGTTAAAGCAGGGAGCAAGGGTGGCCGAGATTCCGGTGCACATCGCGGAGCGGGCCGGCGGCGAGAGCTATTTAAAGCCGATGGTGGCTGTGCGGTATATGGCGAGGATGCTGCTGTCGATTCTTCTGATCCAGAATTTCCGGAACAGTTCAGCCATGCGCCGTGACAGAAGCAGCCAGAGAATATAAACGTAACGGAGTACAATCACTATGAAACACTGGACGCACCTTCTTATGAAGACAGGGATGAGCCTGGAAAAAGAGAATATGATCTGGAATATGACAGGAAGCTTCTTCTATGCCTTTGCCAGCATGGTGCTTTCCTTTCTGGTATTGCGCATTGCGGGGGAGGAGCAGGGAGGCATCTTTTCCTTCGGGTTCAGTACCGTAGGGCAGCAGATGTTTCTTCTGGCCTACTTTGGAATCCGTCCGTTCCACATCACGGATGGGACAAACCAGTACCGGTTCGGGGATTACCTGCATCACCGGTATGTGACCTGCGCCATGGCGCTGCTTCTCGGGGCCGGATATCTGGCGTGTATCGGTTATTCCTGGCAGAAGGCGCAGATTATTTTCCTGCTGATCGTCTACAAGGTGATCGACGGTTTTGCTGATGTGTATGAGTCGGAATTCCAGCGTCAGGGTTGCCTGTACCTGACCGGACGCTCCAATACCTTCCGTACGATTTTGTCGGTGGGGATATTTCTGGCCACGCTGGTTTCGGGGGCAGGACTGTTTGCCGCCTGCGCGGCAGCGGTTCTGGGACAGATTGCCGGTGTAGTACTGTTTGACATTGTGGTTTTAAGAGAACTGAAGCGGGTGGATTACGGATGGAGCGCAAAGCAGGGCGTTTCCTTAACGGCATCGTCTATTCTTTTGTTTGTATCGGTGTTTTTGGATTTTTATATTTTTTCCGCTGCAAAATATGCCATAGATGCCCATCTGGGCGATGCGGCCAGCGGCTATTTCAATGTGATCTTCATGCCGACCTCCGTCATCAATCTGGCGGCGGGCTTTGTCATCCGCCCGTTTCTGACGTATCTGACGGACTGCTGGAATGAACACCGGTTTTCTGATTTTAAAAAGAAGCTTCTTACCATCATGGCGGTGATCGGCGGCCTGACGGTGCTGGCGGTGGGAGGAACCGTGGTGCTTGGCAGACCGGTCCTGGCACTTTTAGAGTGGCTGCTTGGCAAATCCTACAGCGGAACGCTGACGGCGCTGTGGCCGGCATTTATCATGATCGTGCTGGGCGGCGGCTTTTATGCAGTGCTGAATTTATATTATTATGCATTGGTGATCCTGCGCAGGCAGAAGCTGATTTTTGGCATTTACGCAGTACTGACTGTGCTTGCGGCCATTCTGGCACCGAGGCTTACGGTGGCGCTTGGAATCTTCGGCGCAGCGTTTGCCTATCTCATTTTGATGATCGTGATGGCAGCAGGCTTTGTGGGCGGTGCCTGGTTTGAGATACAAAAAGAAATACGGGAGGTGCGTCATGACAGTTGATGTTTTGATTCCGGTGTACAAGCCGGACCGGCGGTTTGCGAGACTGCTTCAGATGCTCAGGAAGCAGACGGTGCTACCGAACCGGATCATCATTATGAATACAGAAAAATCTTACTGGAACGCGGACGGATACCGGAATATCCCCGGTATGGAGGTCCATCATCTGACGAAGGAAGAGTTTGACCATGGCGGCACACGTAATCTGGCGGCGTGGTATTCCGAATCGGATATCATGATATTCATGACGGATGATGCAGTCCCCCAGGATGAGCATCTGATCGAGAACCTGCTGAGGGGGCTGGAACAGAAGGGACCGGAGGGTGAGACCGTGGCGGTGGCTTACGCAAGGCAGCTTCCCGCAAAGGACTGCCGCACGATCGAGCGTTATACCCGCGCCTTTAACTACCCGGATAAGCCCATGGTCAAGACGAAAAAAAATCTGGAAACCATGGGGATCAAGACGTACTTTGCTTCCAATGTCTGCTGTGCGTACCGCAAGGACATTTTCCGGAAGCTGGAGGGCTTTGTGAACAGCACACTTTTTAATGAAGACATGATCTACGCGGCAACGGCCATGGATGCAGGTTACGCGGTGGCCTATGTGCCGGAGGCAAAGGTGGTTCATTCCCATAACCTGACACCCATGCAGCAGTTTCACAGGAACTTTGATCTGGCAGTATCCCAGGCAGAGCACCCGGAGATTTTTGCGGAGCTGAAATCCGAGGGCGAGGGCATCCGCCTGGTGAAGCAGACGGCAAAATATCTGCTGGCGCATTTCCGGGGCTTTCTGATCCCGGAGCTTGTGGTCAGCAGCGGCTGCAAATATCTCGGCTATAAGCTGGGAAAACAGTATGAGAAGCTCCCAAGGAAGATGATCCTCTGGTGCAGCATGAGCCCGCTTTACTGGGAAAAGAAATGGAGAAGAAAATCATGATGACCATAACCCTGCGAATTGCGCTGATCCTGGTGTCCCTTGCCACCTTTGCCATGATCATGCGAAAGATACGCCAGTCCCGGATGCAGATCGAGAGTGCGATCTTCTGGATCGTGCTGGCACTGGTGCTAGTGGTATACAGCGTATTTCCGAAGGTGGCCGATGCCTGCGCCAGTCTTCTGGGAATCTACGCAACAACCAACTTTTTATTTTTGTTTGCGATCTTTGTGCTGATCTTAAAGGTGTTCTTTATGAGCATCCATATCTCCCAGCTGGAAAGCAAGATCAAGGAACTGGTACAGGCCATGGCGCTTGAGGAGAAAAAATATGAAGAAGAGAAGCACTAGCCTGATTGCCGGGATCATGTGCCTGGCGGCTGCTGCGGCCTGGCACAGCCTGGATGTGCGCGCCGGGATCCATGAGACCGGTGCCTCCTGGCAGATGGGGCGGTATCTGCTGCTGATCGTGCTGGTTCTGGTACTGACCACGGTCTGCGGCTATTTCCTGCTTGAAAAGGCTGTCCCCTGCTCTCTGCCGAAGCTGGCAGTGCTTATGACGGGCGGTCTTGGCATCCTTTATCTCTTTGTTCTGCCGCCGCTTACGGCGCCGGATGAGATCAGCCACTATGTCAGCGCTTACCGGCTTTCTTCACAGATGACCGGGCAGCCCCAGCGGGACCGGTATGGCCGGGTGCTCTTGCGGGCGCAGGATGCCTGGATAGAAGACCTGAACGGGGATTTTGTGTATGAGCCGGATGAGGACGGCAATCTGCAGGTGACGGCTGAGAGCCGGGAACAGGCAGCGAAGCTGGGCGAAACGCTGGAGGAGTCCACCTACGAGCTGCTTCACAGCCTGGGCCTGAACGGGCAGTACGCTCCGGAGCGCACCGCAGAGATTGAGGCGCTTGGATCCTGTGTCAGCTCCACCTACCCGCCGGTTACCACCACGCCTCTTGCCTATGTGCCTCAGGCCATCGGCATCAGCCTGGCAAGACTTCTGGGCCTGAACACCGTCTGCCTGCTGTATTTCGGACGATTCTGCAACCTGCTCTTCTTTGTGGCCATGCTGTATTGGTCCATGAAGCGGATCCCCTTTGGAAAGGAAGTGCTTTTCGGTGTGGCCGTGCTTCCCATGACCCTGCATCTGGCGGCATCCTTTTCCTACGATGTGATGATCCTGGCCTGCATGTTTTTGCTGACGGCAGTCTGTCTGGATCTGGCCTATGAAAAGGCGCAGGTCCGGGTGCGGGATATTGTGCTGTTAGCAGTTCTGGCTGCTGTGGCCGGCCCCTGCAAGATGGTCTACGCACCGATGCTGGGCCTGTGTCTTTTGATCCCCATGCAGAAATTCGGCAAGCTGCGAAACTGGTTTATCAGTGCCTTTGCAGTGGGAATAGCCTGGGGCATGGCCATGTATCTGGTAAACAGCCAGGTGGTTGCCACCTACGCAGCCGCTACGGAGGCTGACAGTTACGTGGCCTGGGCCGGGGAGGCAGGCTTTAGCATGAGCCTTCTCATCCACGATCCGGTGTTGCTGGTGCGGATGTTTTACCAGACACTGCTCTGGAATGCCAAGGACATGCATATCACCATGATTGGCGGATGGCTTGGCAATCTGGATCAGGTGCTGGATGTGCCGTACCTGGCGGTCTGGACGTTTACCCTGTGTCTGATCGGCCTGGCTTTAAAAATTCCGGGGGAGCAGCTTCGTATGAGCGGGCGGCACAGAGTCTGGACCGGATTTTTATGTGCGGCCTGCGCAGGTCTTACCATGCTGTCTATGCTGATTGCCTGGACACCGGTCAGTTCCCGGGTGATCCTGGGGGTTCAGGGGCGGTATTTCCTGCCATTTCTGCCGGTACTTTTATTGGCACTGAAAAATCAGACAGTGGTTTTGACAAAGGATAAAAACCGTAGTATATTGTATCTGATGTGCTGTCTGAATGGTTACGCCCTTGTGCGCCTGTTCAGCATCGTGTGCATCCGGCTTTAAATTTTATATGAAGGAAAAGTGAGGAAGAAAACAATGGGAAAGATCAAAGTGACATCCTGCGACATAGAGGGACTTTATGTGATCGAGCCAACCGTATTCAAGGATGAGCGCGGTTACTTTGTAGAGACTTACAACCAGAATGATTTCAAGGAGGCTGGACTGAACATGATATTTGTTCAGGACAACCAGTCCATGTCTGTAAAGGGAGTATTGCGCGGCCTGCATTTCCAGAAACAGTATCCGCAGGGTAAGCTGGTGCGTGCCATCCGAGGTGCGGTATTTGATGTGGCAGTAGACCTGCGTGCAGACTCCAAAACCTACGGCAAATGGTTCGGCGTAGAGCTGACTGCAGAGAATAAGAAACAGTTCTATATTCCGGAAGGCTTCGCCCATGGCTTTCTGGTCCTGTCTGATGAGGCTGAGTTTGCCTATAAGTGTACCGATTTCTATCATCCGGGCGATGAGGGCGGCCTGGCTTATAATGATCCGGAGATCGGCATTGACTGGCCGTTTGAGGAAGGCGTAGAGCTGATCATCTCCGAGAAAGACAAAAAGTGGAGTGGTCTGAAGGACACCTTCAAATTTAATGAGGAAAATTAACGTATGAATTATGTAATTTCTCTGATGAAAGAAATCGTCAGGAAACGAAAACTCATCTGGGATCTGGCAAAGGCAGATTTTCGAAAACGCTTCGTGGGCTCCTATTTCGGCATGGTCTGGATGCTGGTCCAGCCTATCGTTACGGTACTTATTTATTTCTTCATCTTCCAGGTGGGATTTAAGAGTGTGCCGCCGGTTCCGGGTGTACCTTACGTGCTGTGGCTGATTCCGGGTATTGTACCGTGGTTTTTCTACAGTGAGGCATTAAACTGTGTGACCGGATGTCTGCAGGAGTACAGTTATCTGGTTAAGAAGGTTGTATTCCAGGTAGAGATCCTGCCCATCATCAAGCTGATCTCCTGCATGCTGGTGCATGCGTTTTTCGCCGGGATCATGCTGGCAGTATTTTTGTGCTACGGACGTCTTCCCATGGCAACCTGGATCCAGATCCTGTATTACAGCTTTGCGGCTGCCATGCTGGCGCTGGCCTTTGGATATCTGACCTCTGCCATCAATGTCTTTTTTAAGGATATGGCGCAGATCGTCAGCATCTGTCTGCAGTTTGGCATGTGGCTGACTCCGATCATGTACCAGGAGACCATGTTTGCTGACAAGGCACCATGGTTTGTGACAATTCTGAAACTGAATCCGTTCTACTATGTGGTAGCAGGCTACCGGGACAGCATGCTGACCGGAAACTGGTTCTGGGAGCGGCCAAAGCTCGGCATCTACTTCTGGGTGGTGACTCTGGTGATCGGACTTCTGGGACTTCGGGTGTTTAAGCGGCTGCGCCCGCATTTTTCCGATGTATTGTAACAGGCGGATGAATCTGGTGTCCGGTTTTCGGATTACAGACTGATAAAATGTGTGACAGACGAGGGGGAATCATATGACCGAGTTAGAATTTCGCAACAAAGTCACATGGTTCTCTTTTGCACTCAGTCTGCTGGTGATCTGGGTTCATTCCTACAACGCGGAGCTGTTTCTGGGATATCAGGCAGCCACCGGTATGGTCTATGTGCTGGAACACCGGATCGGAGACTGGCTCGGGCAGATTGCGGTGCCGGGCTTTTTCATGATCTCCGGTTACCGGTTTTACCGGGATTTTGACTGGGGAAAACTGAGAGGAAAATGGCAGCGACGTATTAAGAGTCTGCTGGTCCCCTATATCGTGTGGAATTTTCTGTATTACCTCAGCTATGTCATTGCCAGCCGTATTCCTGCGGTGGGGGATGTGGTAGGAAAGGGTGTTGTGGAATTTTCGCTTACGGCTGTGGTGGATGCCGTGGTGGCCCACACCTATAACAATGTATTCTGGTATTTATACCAGCTTCTGTGGCTTGTGCTGCTGGCCCCGGTGCTTTATCCGCTGTTAAAGCGGGTGTGGAGCGGCCTTTTGCTTCTGCTGTTTTTCTGGATCCTTGTGCAGGTAAAGCCGGATGGATTTCCGGTGAATCCGGATGCGATGATCTATTATGGAAGCGGAGCCATGCTTGCGCTTTACTGCCGGGATACGGTGGAGGGCACGGAAAATGGGAAACGTCTTGCAGCCGGGCTTTTCAGTCTCCTGGCAGCAGCGGCGATTTATTATATCGGGCTCTGGCGGGCCTGTGTTCCATCCTTTGTCCTTTGCCGGTTATGTGCGGTGACGGGATTCTGGCTGGTGCTTCCGGGCAAGTCTCTTCCGGAGGCAAAGGATTTTATGAAGCATAGCTTTTTCCTGTATGCGGTGCATTTTGCCCTTGTACGGCTGATCAACAAGGGAGCGGCCATGCTGATGGGCGGCGCAGTGCCGGAATGGTACGGTCCGTTTGGCCTGTTTCTGGTAATGCCGCTTCTGGTTCTTCTGATCAGCACAGTGATGGAAAAAACTCTGCGGCGGTATATGCCGGGACTTTGGAAGCTGCTGACCGGAGACCGCTGATGCAGGAAGTGTGTCAGCTGCAGAAAAAACAGCAAAAAGGTGAAAAGAAAAAGCGGGGGAGTCTGACAGAAAATAAAAGGAGAGGGATAATGATCAAAAATATCGTGTTTGATATGGGGAAGGTCCTTATTTATTATGAGTCTATGCGGGCCTGCCGTCATTTTATAGACAATGAGGCTGACCAGAAGGCCGTCTGTGCGGCGGTGTTTGATTCGCCGGAGTGGGTCCTGTTAGATATGGGCGTGATTTCCGAAGAAGAGGGCTTCAGAAAAATGTGCGCCCGGTTGCCGGAGCGTCTTCATGAGGCAGCAAAGCAGTGCTTTGACAACTGGGACAAATACTGCATGTGGAAAAATGAAGAGATGGAAGCGCTGGTGCGGGAATTAAAGGCAAAGGGCTATGGCCTTTATGTCTGTTCCAACGCATCTATCCGCCTTCCATCCTGTTATAAGGCAGTCATTCCAGCAGTGGAATGCTTTGACGGACTGCTCTTTTCTGCGGAAGTGAAATGCATAAAGCCGCAGAAGGAGATGTATGAGCATTTCTTCAGACGGTTTGGATTAAAGCCGGAGGAGTGCTACTTTATTGATGACCTGCCGATGAATATTGAAGGGGCGAGAGCCTGCGGCATGGACGGTCACTGCTTCGCGGATGGAAGCGTAGAGAACTTAAGAAAGGATTTAGAGAAGGTATTATCATGAACAAGGCAAATTTAAACTTTGACGAGACCAACAGAGAGCTGCTTTCGTTTCTGGATCACAGCCCGAGTGCGTTCCACGCAACCGCGAATATGTGCGAGATGCTAAAGGAGGCCGGCTGCACCCGCCTGTATGAGGGGGAGAAATGGAAGCTGGAGGCCGGCTGCGGCTACTATGTCACCAGAAATGATTCTGCCCTGATTGCATTTTTCATTCCGAAAAAAGATTTTACCGGTTTCCAGATCATGGCAAGCCACAGTGATTCTCCGGTCTTCAAGATCAAAGCCAATGCAGAGATCGAGGTGGAGAACCAGTATGTAAAGCTGAATGTGGAGAAATACGGCGGCATGATCTGCTCTACCTGGCTGGACCGCCCGCTTTCCGTAGCAGGCCGTGTGATCGTGCGTACCGCTGACGGCATTGCCACCAGGCTGGTAAATGCAGACCGTGATCTCATGATCATCCCGAATCTGGCTATCCACATGAACCGTCAGGTGAACGATGGATATGCGTTTAACCCGCAGAAGGATATGCTTCCGCTGTTCTGTGAGGCAGCAGGGAAGCAGGTGAAGGGCTGCTTTACAGAACTGATCGCAAAAGAGGCCGGTGTGAAGGCAGAGGATATTCTGGATACCGACTTATTCTTATATAACCGCATGAGAGGTACCCTGCTGGGCGCGGATGGTGAGTTTCTGGCAAGCCCGCACTTAGACGATCTGCAGTGCGCATTCTCTTCCCTGAAGGGATTTTTAGCAGCAGAGCCGAAGGACAGCGTAGCTGTTCACTGTGTATACGATAACGAGGAAGTTGGCAGCGGAACCAAGCAGGGCGCAGAATCCACCTTCTTAAAGGATGTCCTGCACCGCATCAATACCGGCATGGGACGCACGGAGGAGGAATATCTGACCGCGCTGGCATCCAGCTTCATGGTATCCGCAGACAATGCCCATGCCATCCATCCGAACCAGCCGGACAAGGCTGACCCGACCAGCCGCCCGTACTTAAACCAGGGTATTGTCATTAAGTACAGCGCAAACCAGAAGTACTGCACCGATGCCGTATCCGCAGCGGTATTCAAGACCATCTGTGAGAAGGCAGAGGTTCCGTACCAGGTATTTTTAAACCGCTCTGATATTCTGGGCGGCTCCACCCTGGGGAATATTTCCGGTACCCAGGTAGCGCTGAATACGGTAGATATCGGCCTGCCGCAGCTGGCCATGCATTCCAGCTATGAGACTGCAGGAAGCCGCGACACCGCATATCTGATCGAAGTGGCAAAGGTGCTCTTCTCCGGAAGCTTTGCCGGAAAGGGTAACGGCAGTTATAAAATTGGTTAATCAAAAAATTCATATATCAACAAAGGAGCTTCTATCATGACAAAGATCAGAACAAGATATGCACCGAGCCCGACCGGCCGTATGCATGTAGGCAACTTAAGAACCGCGCTGTACGCATACCTCATCGCAAAGCATGAGGGCGGCGATTTCCTTCTGCGTATTGAGGATACCGACCAGGAACGCTATGTAGAGGGCGCTACCGAGATTATCTACCGTACCCTGGAGGAGACCGGACTCGTTCACGATGAAGGCCCGGACAAGGACGGAGGCTGCGGCCCGTATGTACAGAGTGAACGCCAGAAAGCCGGCATTTACCTGGAATACGCAAAGAAGCTGGTAGAAAAAGGTGAGGCCTATTACTGCTTCTGTACCCAGGAGCGTTTAAACTCCTTAAAGAAGACCGTCAACGGAGAAGAAATCATGACCTATGACAAGCACTGCCTCCATTTAAGCAAGGAAGAGGTAGAGGCAAACCTGGCAGCAGGCATGCCGTATGTCATCCGTCAGAATAACCCGACTGAGGGAACTACTACCTTCCATGATGAGATTTACGGAGACATCACCGTAGACAACTCTGAGCTGGATGATATGGTCCTGATCAAGTCCGACGGCTACCCGACCTACAACTTTGCAAACGTAGTGGATGACCATTTAATGGGTATTACCCATGTGGTGCGCGGAAACGAGTATCTGTCTTCCTCTCCGAAGTATAATCGTCTGTACGATGCCTTTGGCTGGGAGATCCCGGTCTATGTACACTGCCCGCTGATCACCGATGAGTTCCACAAGAAGCTCTCCAAGAGAAGCGGTCATTCCTCCTTCGAGGATCTGATCGACCAGGGGTTTGTATCCGAGGCAGTTGTCAACTATGTGGCACTGCTGGGCTGGTCCCCGACCGATAACCAGGAGATCTTCTCTTTAGAGGAGCTGGTAAAGGCATTTGACTACCATAACATCAGCAAGTCTCCGGCTGTATTCGATATCACCAAGTTAAAATGGATGAACGGCGAGTACTTAAAGGCTATGGATGCAGACCGCTTCTATGAGCTGGCAGAACCGTACTTAAAGGCTGCCATCACCAAAGAACTGGATCTGAAGAAGATCGCAGGCATGGTCAAGACCCGTATCGAGATCTTCCCGGACATTGCTGCACAGGTAGATTTCTTCCAGGAGCTGCCGGAATATGATGTGGCAATGTACACCCATAAGAAGATGAAGACCAATTCCGAGAATTCCCTTGAGGTATTAAAAGATGTGCTGCCGATCCTCGAAGCCCAGGAGGACTTCACCAACGACGCTCTTTACGCTGCATTATCTGCTTATGTATCTGAGAAAGGTTACAAGACCGGTTTTGTAATGTGGCCGATCCGTACCGCAGTATCCGGAAAGCAGATGACTCCGGCCGGCGCGACCGAGATCATGGAAGTACTTGGAAAGGATGAGTCTCTGGCGCGTATCCGCAAGGGTATTGAGCTGCTCGGAGCAGTGAACGCATAAGAAAGGAACCGCATACATGGCGTTTCATGAGGCACAGCTGCAGGCAATCCATCATCGGGAAGGCCCGATGATGGTGCTGGCAGGACCGGGATCAGGCAAAACGACCGTTATTACCCACAGGGTCAAGTATCTGGTGGAGCAGTGCGGAGTGGAGCCGGGCAGCATCCTGGTGATTACATTTACAAAAGCCGCTGCGCAGGAAATGAGGCAGCGATTTGAAAAGCTGATGGAGGGGCGCAGGCTCCCCGTCAGCTTTGGTACGTTTCACGCGGTATTTTTTTCTATTTTAAAGCGTGCCTACCGCTATGACGCATCTAACATTGCCCGGGAAGAGCAGCGCACCCGGATCATCCGGGAGCTGGTAGATAAACTCCGCATGGATGTGGAGGACGAGGCAGAATTTACGTCCCAGATCCTCACCGAGATCAGCCTGGTAAAGGGCGAGATGATGAATCTGGACTACTATTATTCCAAAAACTGTTCGGAGGAGCTGTTTAAGAAGCTGTACCAGGGCTATGAGAAGGCCATGATGGACAAAGGGCTTCTGGATTTTGACGATATGCTGGTACTCTGCTATGAGTTGTTTACCCAGCGAAAGGACATTCTGGCGGCGTGGCAGAATAAGTACCGGTATATCCTGATCGATGAATTTCAGGACATCAACCGGGTACAATATGAGATAGTCCGGATGCTGGCAGCGCCCGGGAACAATCTGTTTATTGTGGGCGATGATGACCAGTCCATCTACCGGTTCCGGGGCGCAAAGCCGGAGATCATGCTGGGCTTTGAGAAGGATTATCCCCAGGCCAGGAGGACACTTCTGGGGATAAACTATCGCTCTACTTCAAACATTGTGGATGACGCCGGAAAACTGATCCGACACAACAAGACCAGATTTGACAAGGAGATCCGGGCTGCGAGAGGTGCGGGAAAGCCGGTGGTTACCTCTGGCTTTGCCGATGCCCAGGCAGAGACCCGCATGATCGTGAAGGAAATCCAGGATTATGTACAGATGGGGTATCCATATTCGGACATTGCGGTGCTCTACCGCACCAATATGGAACCACGGCTTCTCATGGAGCGGCTGATGGAATACAACATTCCGTTTCAGATGCGGGATGCCCTGCCGAACATTTACGAGCACTGGATCACCCAGGATCTTCTGACCTACATCCGCATGGCGGCAGATCCGCTGGCGGAACAGCACCAGGCCAAGCGGGCCGATGCCCTGCGCATCATCAACCGGCCGAAGCGCTACATCAGCCGGGAAGCGCTGGATGGAGCCGTCATTTCCTGGGACAGTGTGAAATCCTGGTATAAGGCAAAGGACTGGATGGTGGAGCGGATCGGGGATCTGGAGTATGATTTGAAAATCTTAAAGAAGCTGGCGCCGGTGGCGGCAGTGAACTATATCCGCAAGGCCATCGGCTATGACGAATATCTGAAGGATTACGCGGAATACCGGCGTATGAAGCCGGAGGAGCTGTTTGAGCTGGCAGACCAGATCCAGGAGAGCGCATCCGGCTATAAGACTATGGAGGCCTGGCTTCTCCATATGGAGGAGTACGGCGAGCAGCTAAAGCAGCAGGCCCAGAACCTGGGAGAACGGGATTTGAACTGTGTAGCGCTCATGACGATGCACAGCTCCAAGGGCCTGGAGTTTCCGGTGGTCTACATCATGGACGCCAATGAGCGGGTAACGCCCCATCATAAGGCCGTGCTGGTGGCAGACTTAGAGGAGGAACGCCGCATGTTTTATGTGGCCATGACCCGGGCCAAAGACCGTCTCCATGTCTATTACACGAAGGAACGGTACGGAAAGCCTCAGGAGCGGTCAAGATTCATTGATGAATACCTGTATCCCGATGGCGCACCGCCCGGGGAGTTCAGGCCTGGGCCGCAGCAGAATGGAGCTGCGGGAAGCTATAACAGAAAGGCGGTGCGGTGATGGAGAAAAACAGACAGGGTCTGCTTCACATTTATTGCGGTGACGGCAAGGGAAAAACCTCCGCAGCCGTGGGAATGGCGGTCCGTGCAGCAGGCTGTGGCATGAAAGTCCTGGTGATACGTTTTCTGAAGACCGAAAACTCCGGGGAAGTGGAAGTGCTCCGAAGCATTCCCGGCATTACCGTACCTCCCTGTGAGCGTACCTTCGGCTTTGTGTTTCGCATGACCGAAGAACAGAAGCAGGAAGCCGCCCTCTATTATCAGAGCCGGTTTGAGGCTGCGGCAAAAGAAGCTGTGCAGGGACAGTACGACCTGCTGATCCTGGATGAGATTCTGGCCTCCTGCAATTACGGTATGGTGCGGGAAACGTCGGTTGTGGAATTTCTGAAGAACAGGCCTGAAAAGCTGGAGGTTGTGCTGACCGGGCGGAATCCGTCAGAGACATTTCTGGAACTGGCAGACTATGTATCTGAAATCCATATGCGCAGGCACCCCTATGAGAAAGGAATTCCGGCCCGCAGGGGAATCGAATTTTAGTTATTGCTTTTGCGTCAGCTATCTGATAAAGTGGAGAGGTAATATGTTTACCAGACGAAACCATTGAAAACCAATTTTAAAAGTGAGGTACATTTTTATGGCAAAGAACCAGAACGAAGAGATGGATTTAGAGCAGGAGGAGATGACTGTTACCCTGACCTTAGATGACGGCAGCGAGGTAGAGTGCGTTGTGCTCACCATCTTTGAGGCAGGCGACCGTGACTATATCGCACTGCTTCCGACCGAGGGTGCAGAGGCAGACGAGGGCGAGGTATACTTATATCGCTACGAGGAAGACGCAGACGGCAATCCGAGCCTGGACAACATTGAGGACGATGACGAGTACGAGGTAGTTGCAGACGCATTCGATGAGCTTCTGGACGACCAGGAGTTTGACGAGATCGTAGGAGAAGACGACCTGGACTAAAAATTTGCTTCATAAAACCAAATAAGGTCCGAAGTTCCAGGGCGGTCATACAGAACCACAGACACTGAGTGGAATTTTGTACTTCGTGCGCTCCGCCGCCTATTGTTAACCCTGCGACCCAAACTCGTGCGCTTTGCGCACTCAGACAAGGGTCTCCGGGTTGACGCTATGCTCGCGCACGAAGAAAATTCCAATGTGTCTGCTTGTTCTGCATGACCGCCCCGAAACTTCTGCTTTACTGGCTATTCTACAATAATAAACGCAGCAAGAACGTTGCTGACGAAAGCCTGTAAATCCTGCTTTTATCTAATCGTAGCGTTCGAGCTACGTTTTCTTTTTATGGCAGAGTTAATATAGGCTGTAACTACTATTTTTTGTAGCGGAGCCAATACAGCAGGGAGTGAATGAGACCGCTTTCCGGGATTTTCAGCATATCAGGTGTTTGCATCTTGAACACACGTGTACGAATGCAGCGGATGTAGTCCGATGCAGGCGAACGCGTGTTGTGAGAGCAAGCAAACAACGATATGTGAAAATAAAGGAAAGCGATCTCATTCACTTCCGGACCTTTATTAGTTCCGTCTTATAATTGCAATATGCCTATTTTATTGCGTGATATGTTTCATAAATTTTATCCAGGTCATAGTTTGGTGACATCGGAACTGCGATCTGACAGATTGCTTTTACGAAATTTGGATCCATTTCCAGAATATCCGCGATCTGTTCCGGTGTGTAATTTTTTTGCATTTTTGCAAGAATCAATTGAATAAAAGCCTTGGTCTTTCCTTCGCTTTTGCCACGCTCGTGCCCCATATTCCAGTACTGCTCCTGAAGCATTTTGTAGTTTTTTTCTTCGTCATATTCATAGATACTCATTTTCACAACCTCCGCTCGGTTCCTGCGCAGGAAAT